>SCPN01001493.1_pt1 | contig 678173 bp, 682 predicted proteins | sample 6106831 | NCBI WGS metagenome assembly SCPN01 (sample SAMN10720447, study PRJNA508395) | human gut metagenome | isolation source: Participant 1, 0 month | reverse complement strand
AGGCAGAGATGCCATGGCGAGCTTCGTCCCAGGAGTCGATTAAGCTTTCACACCGAGACAACGAAAACAAAAGGAAGGCTGTCACCGTACGGTATAGAGCAAAACCAGAGCCTGGCCAGTATTTTCTGTGATCTGTAGTAGAGTCTCTATTTATTTTTTTCAAGGAAATTCCTCCAGAATCTTTTTGTTCAATATAGCATGTTACAGACGAAAAGTAAATGTCGCCTTATCTATTAAGATTCGTTTAAGAATGGCAGAAAATATTGAAAATAAAGGATTTGCAGTATATAATGCAGAAACAAATCGGACAGGAGATGAGGCAAATGGATGCGTACATTCGAGAAAAATATAGAATATTTGATAATCCTGCTGATCAGTGCTGCCGTGCTTGCAGTAGGCTGGCGCAATCGGAAGACCATCGCATTAAATCAGGAATTGCTGGTGAAGATACCTACTGCCGGGGACAGATGACGGGATGAGAAGGAAGATCTGATATTGGAGATCAATTCTGTAGAAGATTACCTGACATTTGTGCGGAGCGTGAATAAAGGAAATACATATAAAGGACAGTATGTGAATCTGAATGCAGATTTGGATCTGGCAGAGGTGGAAGAGGATCTGGTTATTGGAAATGCAGAAAATACGCAGTATTGTTTTCAGGGAATCTTTGATGGAAATGGACATCAACTGAGCAATGTGATGATCACATCGGATACAGATGCGGGACTGTTCCGCAACCTGGAAGGAACGGTGGCAAATCTGCAGGTGGAGAGTGGTGACTTTTCAGCACCGCTGGCAGGAGCTATTGCATCCAATACAAGACTGGGTTCCTGCATTTTGAACTGTGGAAGTCTGGCAACTGTGAACGGACAGCTGGCACCGGAGCAGGAAGGGAAGACCCTGCTGGCAGGGGAGAGTCGCGGTGAGATCCGGAACAGTTTTGCGCCGGGACAGGAAGAGACGGCAGAGAGTCTCAATCAGGAAGTGCGGGGACTTGACCTGACATGGGGTGTGGATGGTTGGAATCTGTGGGAACAGGAAGATGATGTTCCAGCTCTGACCACAGAATATGCAGATGTGGTGGAAACAGCGACCGCAGAAGTACCTAGTCAGTGAGTGCAGTCTCCATACAAGGATATTATTCGGCAGAAGATAAGTCCTGGTGCTTTGCAATCCCGGCGGGATATGAGCAGACAGAGCTGGCGGTTACATTTTCCTTTACCGATGGGGATGTGAACCAGTTTACCAGAGAGCCGGGGCAGAAAACATATGAGTTGGAGCATGAAGGCTATACCTATCCCATTACGTATCTGACCGCAGAACATGCGGCGACAATGATGCTGGATCTGGATCGGGAAGATGCGGTTTCTTATCTGGGAGCAGACAAGCAAAATGAAGTACAGGGAACCTGCATGATTCTGGAAACCAATGGAAAGGTCAATCAGACTGCCAGACTTGAGAAAATCAAGGGTCATGGAAATGATTCCTTCCGTGCATCGAAGAAGAGTTACAATTTGTCATTCACAGAGAAACAGGATCTGTTAGGTATGGGTGCAGCAAAAGATTATGTGCTTCTGGCCGCTTATCGTGACAATTCATTGCTTTCTTATAAGCTCACTTATGATCTGGTCAATGAGATCGGTATGTCTTATGCCCCGTCCTCAGAGTTTGTGCATCTCTATATTAATGGAGAATATGAGGGAGTGTATCTGCTGACAGGTAAGATCCAGATTGGAAAGACCCGATTTGATCTAAAGGATCTGAAAACAGAGACCAAGGAGCTGAACAGCAAAAGTGAACTGCGGGAGTATGCACATACGACCTGGAAAAATGAAGGATTTTACGCCCAGCGAACCTGGTATGAACTGGATCAGACGCCGGAGGATGTGACTGGCGGCTATATTATCGAACTGGATAATGAGGATTATGACCGAACGAAAGCCAATTTTGTCAGTGACCGGAATCTGTCCTTTATGATTCCGAGCATGAACTGGGCGTCCCAGAGACAAGTATATTATATTGCAGATTTCTGGCAGGATTTTGAAAATGCACTGTATGCAAAGGACGGCTACAATGACAAAGGAAAGTATTATACAGACTATATTGATCTGGAATCCTTTGCAGATCAGTGGCTGTTTTACGAACTGAATGAAGAAAACAGTGTGAATTCAAGTGTGTATTATTATAAGGATTCGGATATTTGTGGAGATGGGAAATTGCATGCCTCCTGGCCATGGGATATGGAGCATTCTTTGGCAAGAGAAGGAGGAGCAGCCTCCAGCTGGTTTGCGGCTGCATCGGATCTGAAGCCGGAGGGCTATTGGATGCAGTTTTATCATCACAGAGATTTTGCAGAGGCAGTCTACAAGGAGTGGATGACAAAATTTGTTCCGGCTCTGGAAAAAGCACTGAATCCGGAGACAGGATATGATCCGGACGGTATCAGTTCACTGGACTGGTATCTGGGGTATTATGGAACGGATGCGCAGATTAATGAAAGCCGTTGGAATGGATCTGGTTTTGCGGAAAAACTGGAGAAGATCCGCAGGATCTATACAGTTCGTCTGGATTTTCTGACAGAAGCGCTGGGACTTTATGATACGGATTACATTTATTTTTATAAAGAAAACGGGATTCTCTATGGTGTAAATGCACAGGAAGAGTCGATTCCGGTGGAAAATCCATGAAAAAATACTGGAACTTGTAATCAATTCTTAATAATGCTATAATAATTTCAAATACAGCGTGCCAAAGGGCGTAGTCTGCCTTTTACGCTGCCAAAATGGAAGAAAATGAATACTATGGAGGAAATTTCATGAGAACCTATCTCGTAACCGGAGGAGCCGGATTTATCGGTTCCAATTACATTCACTACATGTTCCGTAAATATGGAGACACTATCCGCATCATCAATGTGGACTGCCTGACCTATGCTGGAAACCTGGAGAATCTGAAGGATGTGGAGAATCAGCCGAACTATACGTTTGTAAAAGCTGATATCTGCGACAGCGCAGCCATCACGAAGATCTTTGATGAGAATGATATTGACCGCGTGGTACATTTTGCAGCAGAGAGCCATGTAGACCGCAGTATCAAGAACCCGGAAGTGTTCGTGAAGACCAACGTACTGGGAACACTGGTAATGCTGAATGCGGCAAAGGCTGCATGGGAGCTGCCGGACGGAAGTTTCAAGGAGGACAAGAAATTCCTGTATGTTTCCACTGACGAAGTATACGGTTCCCTGGATGATGGAGATAATTATTTCTATGAGACCACTCCGTTCTCCCCGCACAGCCCGTACTCAGCAAGTAAAGCAAGCGGAGATATGCTGACCAAAGCATATTTCGATACCTATAAATTCCCGTGCAACATCACAAGCTGCAGCAACAACTACGGACCGTTCCAGTTCCCGGAGAAGCTGATCCCGCTGGTGATCAACAATGCATTGCAGGGAAAACCGCTGCCGGTATACGGTGACGGTAAAAATGTCCGTGACTGGCTCTATGTAGACGATCATGCGAAAGCAATTGACATGGTTCAGGAGAAAGGCAAGCTGGGCGAGCGTTATAACATCGGCGGACACAACGAGAAGCAGAACATCCAGATCATTCACATTATCCTGGATACCCTTCAGGAGATGCTGCCGGATGGAGATCCAAGAAAAGAACTGGTAAGCGACAAGCTGATCACTTACGTGACTGACAGAAAAGGACATGACCGTCGTTATGCTATCGCACCGGACAAGATCAAAGCAGAGATCGGCTGGTATCCGGAGACCATGTTTGAAGAAGGAATCAAGAAGACCATTCAGTGGTTCTTTGAACATGAGGACTGGATGAAAAATGTAACCAGTGGTGATTATCAGAAATATTATGAAGAAATGTATAAAAATAAATAAAAACCTGGCAGTACCGGCGGTCGGAATTCTGATCGCCGGACTGGCGCTTTTTGCAGGCAGAAGTGTGCAGCCGGAGAATGGCTTCACGCTGAACCAGTATCATAATGCAGATGCCAAATTTATCGGGGATCACATTATTACCAGCGTGGATGAGCAGGTCCGTATTCTTGATCTGGAGGGACAGGAGGTTCGCCGATTTGAAGGAACACAGGCATCCTGGATCTACGTGATGGAGGATGATGGAGGCAATGAGCCTGCAGCAGAATCCCAGACAACTGCAGCAGACAGCTATACAGTTGCATACAGCAATCACAGCAATGAGACCCACATTCTGAAACTTACATCTGATGCAGAGCTGATGGATGATCAGGTGGCAGTTACCACGGATACACTGGCCATTGATCCAATCCTGGTGCAGATCGATGAAGGGTATCTGCTGACCAACACAGAGATCGACGGAACCATCAATAATCCGTCACCGGATGGAGACAATGGAATCTATACGGTAAGGCTCTATCATTCGGATGATCTGGTCAACTGGGAATATATGACAGATATCATCAGCAGAAAGCAGAATCTGGAAGATGGAGATATTCGTTATCTCGATGGAACACTTTATTATTTCTTTGAGATGGAAGATTATGACAAGGGGCCTTCGAAGATCTGCGTCATGGAATCCGCTGATCATGGAATGACCTGGAGTGAACCGAAAACACTGCTTCCCAATGAGGCAGATAATGAGATGGCGTCCTGCGAGAAGACTGCGGATGGCTGGAGATTATATGTGAGCAGTGATCTGGCATGCGTGGGCGAAAGCTATCAGGGAGCCAGTGTTTATTATTGCGATTATACAGATGAATTTGAACCGGTGGAGCTGTATGTGAAATCAGCCATGCCGGATAATGAGTCAGTGAGACTGTACGAAGTAAAAGAAGAGGACGGAAAGCTGTATTTCTTATTTGCAAGAAATTTTCTGACAGACTGTGATTTTCTGCTTCGTGCCATGGACTCGGAATAAAAAAATAAAAACCAAAGGGGGACTTAATCAATGAAAGGAATTATTCTGGCAGGAGGTTCAGGAACCAGACTTTATCCGCTGACCAAGGCGGTATCTAAACAGATTATGCCGGTATACGACAAACCGATGATCTACTATCCGCTGTCGATCCTGATGCTTGCAGGAATCCGTGAAGTGCTGATCATCTCCACACCGAGAGACCTTCCTGTGTTTGAAGAACTGTTAGGAGACGGAAGCCAGCTGGGAATGAGATTTGAATATGCAGTGCAGGAACAGCCAAGAGGACTGGCAGATGCATTTATCATTGGTGCTGACTTTATTGGAAAAGACAGTGTGGCCCTGATTCTTGGAGATAATATTTTCTATGGACAGAGCTTTTCACAGGTACTTAGAAGAGTAGCAGCTCAGGAGAGCGGTGCTACGATCTTTGGTTACTATGTACGTGACCCAAGAGAGTACGGTGTGGTTGAGTTTGACGAGAATGGCATGGCTGTTTCCATCGAGGAGAAGCCGGAACATCCAAAGTCAAACTATGCAGTACCGGGACTTTATTTCTATGATAATGATGTAGTTGAAATCGCGAAAAATGTAAAGCCGTCTGCAAGAGGTGAAATCGAGATCACCAGCATCAACAACGAATATCTGAGAAGAGGAACTCTTCATGTGGAGACTCTGGGTCGTGGATTTGCATGGCTGGATACCGGCAATCATGATGCTCTTCTGGATGCAGCAGATTTCGTAGCAGCATTCCAGAAACGTCAGGGACTTTATATCTCCTGTATCGAGGAGATCGCATTCCGAAGAGGATTTATTGATAAGGAGCAGCTTCTGAAGCTGGCTGAGCCGCTGATGAAGACTGCATATGGCCAGTATCTGACAGATGTGGCAAATGGACTGTAAGGAAGGACGTAAAAAATGGGAAAGATAACAGTAGAGACCTGTGATATTGAAGGGCTGAAGATCATCACTCCGACTGTATTTGGTGATGAGCGTGGATATTTTATGGAGACATATAATTATAATGATTATAAAGCAGCCGGTATTGACATGGAGTTTGTTCAGGACAATCAGTCTGCATCCAAGAAAGGTGTGCTGCGTGGTCTGCATTTCCAGATCAATTATCCGCAGGACAAGCTGGTTCGCGTAGTCAGCGGAGAAGTATTTGATGTGGCAGTAGATTTAAGACCGGGTTCCAAGACCTATGGAAAATGGTTTGGTGTACTTTTGTCTGCAGAAAATAAAAAGCAGTTCTTTATTCCGAAAAATTTTGCGCACGGATTCCTGGTGCTGTCTGATTATGCGGAATTTGCTTACAAATGCACAGATTTCTATCATCCGAACGATGAGGGCGGACTGGCATGGAATGACCCGGATATTGGAGTTGAATGGCCGATTCCGGAAGGCATGGAGCTGACCATTTCCGAGAAGGATCATAAATGGGGCGGCATCAAAGAACTGAAAAAGTAAGGAGAGAATAGATGCTCCGAATGTTAAGAGATTTCTGGACCAACAGGAAGCTGATCTGGAAGCTGGCAAAGAATGATTTCAAGACCAGATATGCAGGTTCCTATTTTGGCGTGGTATGGGCAATGGTTCAGCCTGTCGTGATCGTTCTGGTATACTGGTTTGTATTCCAGATCGGTCTGAACAATGCCACTGCCGAGTTAAAACAGGGCATTACAGTGCCCTTTGTTCTCTGGCTGGTCAGCGGTATCGTACCGTGGTTTTATTTTTCAGAGAGCTTAAGTAACGGTACCAATGCGTTGCTGGAATATAATTATCTTGTTAAAAAAGTGGTCTTCAACATCGACATTCTGCCGCTGGTGAAGACCATTGCGGCGTTGTTTATTCATGCGTTTTTCGTGCTGTTTATGCTGCTTTTGTTTGCACTGTACGGATATTATCCGGGACTGCACACTCTGTGGGTGGTCTATTTCAGCGGCTGTCTGATGATCTTTGTGACGGGACTCTGCATGCTGACCAGTTCACTGGTGATCTTTTTCCGTGATTTGAGCCAGATCATCAATATTTTCCTTCAGGTAGGTATCTGGATGACACCGATCATGTGGTCACTGGAGGATCTGCTTGCCAAATATCCAATCCTGGCAGTATTAAAACTGAATCCGCTTTGCTATATTGTCTATGGTTACCGGGAAGTATTGTTCGGCTCCGGTTCTATAGCCGGGCTTGGCTGGATGAATATTTATTTCTGGGCAGTAACGATCGTGACATGGATCGTAGGAAGCGGAGTATTCCGTCGACTGAAAGTTCATTTTGCAGACGTACTGTAAGAGAAGGAGAATCATGAGCAGCGAAGCGATTAAGTTAGAGCATATTACAAAAGTATATAAATTATATAACCGTAACCGTGACCGTCTGAAGGATTCTCTGGGACTCACTAAGAAGAAATGCTACACTGAGCACTTTGCGCTCAGGGACGTGAGCATGGAGATCCATCAGGGAGAGACGGTGGGAATCATTGGTGTCAATGGTTCCGGTAAATCAACGATCCTGAAGATCATTACCGGTGTGTTAAGTCCGACCAGCGGAACGATGGAGATCAATGGGCGGATTTCTGCTCTTCTGGAGCTGGGAGCCGGTTTTAATATGGAATATACAGGTCTGGAAAATGTGTACCTCAACGGCACCATGCTTGGTTTTTCAGAGGAGGAGATCAATGACAGACTGCAGGCAATCCTGGATTTTGCAGATATCGGCGAATTTATCCATCAGCCGGTGAAGACCTATTCCAGTGGTATGTTTGTGCGTCTTGCATTTGCAGTGGCTATCAATATTGATCCAGAGATCCTGATTGTGGATGAGGCACTTTCAGTTGGAGACGTATTTTTCCAGGCAAAATGTTATCATAAATTTGAAGAGTTCAAGAAGCTGGGCAAGACCATTCTGTTTGTCAGCCATGATCTGACCAGCATTGCAAAATATTGTGACAGGGTTGTCCTTCTGAACAAAGGTGTGAAGCTTGCAGAAGGGTCCCCCCGTGATATGGTCAACATGTATAAGAAGCTTCTGGTCCATCAGCTTGACGAGGATACTCTGGAGGATGTGAACGGAAAAAGTGCGATCAATGAGCATGTGGAAGATGGAAAAGCATGGAAAGAGCACTTTGAGATCAATCCAAAGCTGTTAGACTATGGTGAAAAACAGGCAGAGATCGTAGATTTTTGTATCATTGACCAGTACGGTCAGTATTCCAGTATTATTGAGAAGGGATCCACCTGTCAGATCAAGGCAAAGCTCTACTTCCATGAGCAGGTGAAGAACCCGATTTTTACGATCACGATCCGTAACAAGCAGGGTACGGATATTACAGGAACCAATACCATGTTCGAGCGCGTGGAGACAGGTGTCGTAGAAGCCGGTGAGAGCCGGATCGTTACCTATACCCAGCGGATCGACCTGCAGGGAGGAGATTATCTGATCTCCCTTGGCTGTACAGGATATGTGGGTGATGAGTTCCGGGTATACCACCGGCTGTATGATCTGGTGGGAATGACTGTATTGTCTGATAAGGATACGGTTGGTTTTTATGATATGAATTCGGCAATCACTGTTGAAAAGGCGTGAAAGGCGTAACACATGCAGGAACAGATTGGAAAAGTAACGATTCAATATAGAGAAGAAGAAATACTTCTTCAGACAGAGGCTTTGGAAGATGCAAGAATCCGGGAATTGCTGGCAGAAGGGTATGACTGCCGTCAGCAGCAGTCACCGGACTGGCCGGTACTCTATCACCTGTCCCATCTGCGGGCAAATCTGACCCAGTGGCTTCCTGTAAAGAAGACTGATCTGGTGTTGGAATTTGGTGCAGACAGCGGAGAACTGACGGGTGGTTTTGCAGGAAAGGCAGCAGAGGTGATCTGTCTTGAGGAGAACTTCAGCCGGTGTAAACTGTTGGCAACCCGACATCAGGATGTGGATAATCTCGTTGTCTACGCAGGAGATCTGTGGAAAAACCTGGAACAGATCGAAGGCAATTTTGACTGGATCATAGCACCGGGTATCTTAAGTGAGGCTCAAAGGTATTTTGCAGGAGAGAATCCGCAGGTGCAGGCATTGAAGATTCTTAAGAAGCGGTTACATTCAAAGGGACATCTGGTGCTTGCGGTGGATAACCGGTTTGGTATGAAATACTGGGCAGGAGCTATGGAGCCGCATACAGGACGTTATTTTGACAGTCTGGAAGGAAATGGAAGTACATGTTCCAGAAAAGAGCTGGAAGTTCTTCTGGAAAAGAGTGGTCTTGGGGAGTATCGGATGTATTATCCGTACCCGGAGCGCTGGTTTCCGATGAGTATGTATTCAGATCACTGGCTCCCGGGTGCAGGAGAGCTGAATCAGAACCTTCGGAATTTTGAAGGAGAGCGTCTGGTTCTGTTTGATGAAGAAAAAGTATATGACCAGATCATTGCGGATGGAAGATTTCCGGAATTTTCCAATACATTTCTGATCGTGGCAGGACCGGAACGCACGGATCTGCCGGTCTATGTAAAATATTCCAATGACCGGGCAAAAGAGTTTATGATTCGGACAGATATCCTGAAGACAGAGGATGGCTGTCAGGTGAGAAAAGTTCCGGTAAGCCAGGAAGCAAAAGCGCATGTAACAGCTATGAAGTACTGGGAAGAAGTGCTGGGCACACAGTATGCGGCGGCTTGCGTGAAGGTGAACCGCTGCGAATTAAAAGAGGATGCGGCATACTTTGAATTTTTAAGTGGACATACACTGGAAGAGCGGCTGGATGACCTGCGGGCACAGAAAGAATATGGAAAGCTGGCTGAAGCGCTGCAGGGATACAAGAAGTTACTGTTAGAATGTCTGCAGCAGGAGTTGCAGCCATTTGCAGTCAGTCCGAAGTTTGTGGAAATGTTCGGCACAGCAGATTTTAAGAAAGCATATCTGGGCGCACCGGTCAACAATCTGGACTGGATCTTTGGAAATCTCATGGAGACGGAAGATGGTACACAGATCATTGACTATGAGTGGACCTTTGATGTTCAGGTTCCAGTGGAATACCTGATCTGGAGAGCGGTCTCTCTTTATCTGCACAGCAGAAGCGAGCTTAAGCAGATGGGATATCTGGCACAGCTAGGCATCTCCACAGAAGAAGAGAAGATATTTGAAGAGATGGAACATCATTTCCAGCTCTGGCTGCTGGGTGGAACCGTGACGATTGGTGCACAGTATCTTCACACGGCAGGAAGAACCTGGAAGTTGGAGCAGCTTCTGAAAAATGCGAAAAAAGACCAGATTCAGGTCTATACAGACTGTGGACAGGGATTTTCAGAAAACAATAGTCTCTGGATTGAAACCGAACCTGACAAGGAAGGGCTGATCCGGCTGACGATTCTGCTTCCTGCAGGATGTAAGTCTGTACGGCTTGACCCGGCAGAAGAGACCTGTCTTGTAAAGGTCAGACGGATATTAGGGGAACTGGGAGGTTCTTATGAACTGCCCTGGAGTCATAACGGAAGAGAGCTGGAGAACGCAGGCATCGTCTACACCACAGAAGATCCGCAGCTTCTGATCAGTGGGATCGTGGAAGGAACAAGCAGACTTTATGTGGAGCTGAGTGTTCAGACCATAAGCCCGGATGCAGCTTATGCCTGCATGAATCTTTTGAACCGGGTGCGTAGAGCAGAGAGACTTTACAACAGTGCGCCATTTAAGCTGCTGAAGAAATTAAAGAGGACAGGAAAATGAGTGAAGAGAACAAGAAGGCAGAACTGCCTGCACACAGAGACAAGCGATTTGACGGGGTGAGGGATACCTGGTACTGGAAGCTGTCAAAACCGGTGCGGGTAGTGGTACATTTTGTGATCCGTACCAGAAATGCCTATATTCATTACGGTGGATTCAAAGGAATGTACCGTCGCTGGAAACAGAAAAAAGGAGAAGCGTCCAAGCGTCTGGATTTTGGAACAAAATCTTTCCCGAATGCAGAGGAGAGACGCAGAGAGGAAGAGACTGTATTTCCAAGGAAGATCAAGATCAGTGTTCTGGTGCCTCTGTACAATACCCCGGAGAAGTTCCTGCGGGAAATGATCGATTCTGTAGTGACACAGACCTACAAGAACTGGGAACTGTGTCTGGCAGATGGAAGTGATGACAAGCATACAGATGTGGGCAGGATCTGTCAGGAGTATATAGAGAAAGACAGCCGGATCAAATATCAGAAGATCGAGAAGAACTTGGGAATCTCCGGGAATACCAATGTATGTTTTTCTATGGCAACCGGTAATTTTATTGGCCTCTTTGATCATGATGATGTGATGCATCCAAGTCTGCTGTTTGAGTGTGTGAAAACAGTCTGTGAGAAAGATGCAGATTATGTTTATACGGATGAGGCGACCTTTACCTCTCCGAATCTTGATGATCTGATCGTACTGCATTTTAAGCCGGATTATTCTCCGGATAATCTGCGTGCCAACAATTATATCTGCCATTTCTCCATGTTTGACGCAGATCTGCTGAAGAAGACCGGGTTATTCCGTCCGGAGTATGATGGAAGTCAGGACCATGATATGATCCTTCGCCTGACCGAAGAGGCAAAGCATGTATGTCATATTCCGAAGATCCTCTACTATTGGAGATCCCATCCGAATTCAGTGGCAGCTGATATTGGTGCCAAGACCTACGCCATTGACGCGGCCAAGAGAGCAGTTCATGACCATATGCGTGATTATTATGGAATTGAAGTGGAAGTGGAGAGCACTCGTGCATTCCCGACTATTTTTCAAATCAAGTATCCGATCAATGGAGAGCCGTTGATCAGTATTGTAATTCCGAATAAGGATCATGTGGAAGATTTGAGACGCTGTATTACTTCTATTGAGAAGAAATCTACCTGGAAAAATTATGAGATCGTGGTAGTGGAAAATAACAGTGTAGAGCAGAGCATCCGTGATTACTACAAAGAACTGGAAAGTGATCCAAAAGTAAAGATTGTAACCTATGAAGGTGGATTTAACTATTCCAGGATCAATAATGTGGGAGTTAAAGAGACAAAAGGAGAGTATCTGTTGTTCCTGAACAACGATACGGAAGTGATCAGTCCGGACTGGATGGAGCAGCTTCTTATGTATGCACAGCGTAAAGATGTTGGTGCGGTAGGAGCAAAGCTTTATTATGCGGACAATACGATCCAGCATGCTGGCGTGGTGATCGGGCTGGGAGCTCATCGTTCTGCAGGACATACCCATTATAAGATGCCAAGAGAGCACCTGGGTTATATGGGAAGACTCTGTTATGCACAGGATGTGACAGCTGTCACAGGAGCCTGCCTGATGGTGAAAAAGAGCATTTATGAGGAAGTGGATGGCCTTGATGAGTCATTTACCATTTCCCTTAATGATGTGGATCTGTGCCTGAAGATCCGGGAAAAGGATATCTGAACATTTTCACCCATTTGCGGAGCTGTATCACTATGAATCCAAGACCCGCGGCAAGAGGGAGAAAAACTTCGTCGTTATGAACGGAATGCGCACATTTCCGGATAAATGGAAAGAACAGTTAGATGCGGGAGATCCGTACTATAACCCGAATTTTCACTGGATTATTCCGATTTTACCCTGCGCTTTTAGAGGAGAGATATGAAGAGATTAGAACGGGAAAGTCATAAGGGGAGCATATCGCAGCAATCTTGGCACTGACCATCTGCTGTGTATTCCTGGGAGCAGTGCTTAGGTGCATGAGCTGGCCCGGGAGTATGAAGTGAAAAACTGAATGCAAAGCTGGATGCAAAGGAGTTGTTCAGAATGATGAAGGGCTCCTACAGCAGTGTGCAGTTGTTTCTGCCGGAGGAAATCTATGTGGCTCTGGTGACCATAGAACTTTATAACAATCAGATCTTCTCTTGGAACAAGGATCGAGGACTATAATGTGAAATGGACCTGCGCAGTAGGAAAAATATGCAACGCAAATTCTCCATTACCGGAACGGGATGATCTGGAGGGAGATTACCCGCTGATCTTTACTATTTTGATGATAATGGTGCACAGGTGGCGACTGCTTCTACTAACTTTGAAGATCGTGGAAGATCTTCCGGAAGAGAAGAAGAGTTTTCACTGCTGACTATCGGTGACAGTCTGTCCTGCAATACTGCCACGTATGAGAGGCTCAATGAACTGACGGATAATAAGATTATCTATATGGGAACCCGTGGTGGGTGGTTCCCTTGACGGAAGCCAGAAGAGGTTTTTCTGCTGCTAACTATCTGACAGACGCACCTTACACCATGGAAGAACCACATGAGAAGGTACAGCCTTCTACAAATGAGAAGACTGGCAGTTTTGACTGGAAATATTATACGGAAAAGACAGGATTTCACCCAGATGCAGTGGAATTGTTCCTGGAACCAACGGACTGGCGGAAGATCCGACAGAAAATGGTGATAATATTGTTGCTATTGTGAAAGATATCCATGAGACAGATCCGACATTGCCGATCTATCTGGTACTACACGATCTATCCTGCCAATCAGGATGGTATCGGTTCCTGAATAATAAGGCAGGCTCTGTATGGAGACCGCTATAAGTATGATGAGGATCAAAAGGTATTTCATCTGATGACTTATCTGGAAGAAACACTGAAGGATGAGAACTATCTGTATTTTGTTCCGGCGTCGATCTGCCATGACAGTGCCAACAATTTTGATACGGAAGAAGTTCCAGTCAACCCTCATTCTGATGAGATGATGGAAGTACCTACAGATGCAGTTCATCCGAAGAGCAGGATATGAACAGATTGCAGACTGTCTCTACAGTGTGATCTGTGGAACAAAAAGCAAAATGGGAGTAAATAAGTAAGATGAAAAATTAATAGAACAGATGATTAAATTTGGATTTGTTGGATTCCTGTGTTTCTTCATTGATTGGGGAATCATGGTATTCCTGACCAAGTATTTGGTATTAACCCGCTGATCTCCAGTACTATTTCTTTTACAGTATCTGTGTCAGTGAACTACATCTTAAGTGTTACGTTTGTATTTGAGACCGATAAAATGCCAATAGAAGGCAGCCAGTTCGTAATCTTTGTCCTGCTGAGTATTGTAGGACTGGGAGTGAACGAACTGTGTATGGCTGGGAACCGATCTCGGTATCCACTATATGATCACCAAAGTCGGTGCGACCGCAGTGGTAATGGTGTATAACTTTATTACCAGAAAAATCTTTATTGAGAAGAAGTAGGTTGCAAAACCTGATATCAGCCTGAAGCGATGATATAAAACTCAACGGATTCTATAACAGCCTGAATGATGACATAAAAGCTCGTATGAATATTAACGCAGCCCGAAGCGATGACATAAAGCTCGTATGACGTGTATCGGACAGAAGCCCTGCTGTACTGCTCGTTACGTACACTAAAGTGTACGCACCAGTCAGCACACCAGAACTCTCAGTCCGCTCCAAGTCATACAGCGCAGTTATTGTCATCGTTCCGGGCTCTGTTTTATGCGAGCTTTATTCTGTTGCCCAGGGCTGTTTTGGAGTTATGCGAGCTTTATGTTGTTGCTCGGGCTGATTTGGTTATGAAGCTTTTCTGTATGGGTGTAGTAAAACATGCGGTTTCTTCGTTTATATAGGTACAAGAAGTAAATATTTCAGAAAGGAAAAGGGATATTTTATGAAAAGAACAATCAGCATATTATTGGCAATGGGAATGGTAGTTGGAATCTTAAGCGGCTGTGGGGAGATGCAGTGACACAGGAAGCGGCAGATACTTTGGTACAGCAGACAGAAGAGCCACAGATCCAGATGGATGAGACGGATGGCTCTGGCGATATGGTAACATTGCCAGATCTTACGGAATCATCCGATCGCGAATCCGCCATGTGTGATGGTAGATGGATTCTATATCAGGATACGGGATTTGTCGACAGTATGGTCAGATGTGGGAACATGGATGGTGAGATTGATTCAGCCGTAGATGCAACGGAACCATCAGAAAATAATCAGTCCAATTTTGGAACTGGTATGAGTTATCAGAGAAGTTCGGAAGGGCAGTTGATTGTATATGTGGATGAAGAACCGAGAATTTTCCGGGATATCAATTCTACTGATACCACAATTCCGGAGGAGGTACTGCATTTTACAGCAAAAGTAAAAGAAGTAAATGATGGAAACCTGTTGGTCACTTATGTATCTACTGCTGAAGGATTCCTTGAACTGCCAGAAGGCGATTACGTGATTTCCAAAGATAATCTGCAGGGATGAGGTACAGGTGGGAGATACGGTGGAAATCTGGACAAATGGAATAATTCTGGAAACTTATCCGGCACAGATTGGACTTGCGTACCGAATTGAAAAGGTGGGGTGAGGCTAAGGAAAATAGTTTCTTCATGAAATAAGTATTTGACATAAAAGTAGTTGGATGCTACTATAATATCAAAGGTGCTACCGATAGACGGTTAGCCCTGTAGATAATTAGTTATAGTAACCGCTCAGTCTGGCAGGACAATGGGCGGTTATTTTTGTCTTGGAATCACGCGAGCCACGTGAATAACCAAGACTGTAGAAAGTCACACAAAGGCATATAATGCCATGAGGTTATCAATGGTCAGCATGAGCAAGTCCTTCGTATCAAAGATTTCCTTAAGGATTTCTATGTAAGCAGAGGTCACAGTCCTCTGTTAGAAGGACTAACCGCCTACCGTATTGTAGGTAACACCAGTCATAGTATAACAAATATGTACTTAGAATACAACAAAAGCATAGATGAAAAACAAAGAATTTTCAATCTGAATTTATATAAATGACAAAGAATTTGTCAAAAGCATTGACAAGGATAATTGTCAATGCTATAGTAATGATGACAAGAAAAGTTGTCAAAGGAGCAATGAATATGCCATTACAAAATCAGTTAAAGAACATCGTTCCAGGATGGGAATCAATCAGACAGAGCTTGGAAAGCTTGCAGGGTATCGAGACAGACCATCAGTCTGATCGAGAGAGGAGATTATTCACCGTCAGTGGCACTGGCATTGAAGCTGGCGAAGATCTGCGGGTTCAGGTAGAAGACATATTTCAGTATGAGGAGGATGAGTCATGAAACAGGAGAAGAAGGTCAACAGTTATCTTAGAGGTATTAAAGTGATTGCCCTAGCCTGTGTAATTGGCGGCGTGATTGGTGGAGTGACCGGGGCGATTCGCTTTGTGTTACTGTCACGGGAGTTGCGGTGAGCGGAGACTGGGTATTACAGCAGATCCGAAGTCTGCTGGTTCCAATCCTGGGTATTATTTTGCAGTGACCGTGATATTGGAGGAACTCTGTTTTCATAAACTGAAAGGAATCTGTGAAAAACAGATAACAGCAGAGGATGAGGAATGTGATCAGCTGGAATATGAGGAAGAAAGAACAGGAGCATTTGGTACAAATCTGAATGTGCTGTCGCAGGTTGTGAGCATTTTCTTCCTGACATTCGGTTATTCCATGAAATACATTGAGGCAGATGATCATGCCTATTCATTTCTTGTTGCATGTGCCATATTTGTTGCCTCTTTTATTTATATTTATTTCTGGCAGATCCGATTTGTCAAACTGCTTCAGAAGACACATCCGGAGAAAAGGAGATCCATCTTCAGCGAAATTCCAGGAGCAGTGGCTGGAAAGCTGCGATGAGGCAGAAAAAGAGGTGATCTACCAGAGTGCTTATAAGGCATATGTGACAATTAACCGAACGATCCCGTTGATTCTGATTGTTGTGATGGTTGCAAATCTCATTTTGACACCGGAATGATGGCAGTGGTGGTTCTGGCGTTAGTGTGGATGCTGGCACAGTTTACTTACACCGGTAACTGTGTGAAGATGAAGAAGAACAGTTTATTGTTTCAGAAAAATAGGGTGTAATGAAAAAGCAGGACAGGAGGGCGTGCAGATGGAATATTTGCATCAGTCCTCCACGATGTTTCGGTTAAACTGTAGAATCATTACATGTTACCGGTAACTTACACTTTATTCATCTGATTTCTACTTTGAATCCCAGTTCATTACATATTCTTTTCGCCAGTGAATTCATCTATCTGGTCACATTGAATAGTAAACCCTTCTCTCTGGTAGAAAGAAATTGCCCTGACATTCTTCTGATATACGTTTAACTGTAATCTGACTTTTTATCCTTAATATGATCCAGCAAAATTTTACCTATGCCATGTGACTGCATTTCATCAGAAACAAAATACCTTCTATGTATTCATCGTTTATTCCTACAAATCCTTGAATTATTTTATCATCTTCATACACGTAAACTCTGCCTGCGGCAACATTTCTTTCACAACTTCATAATTATTTGTCCAGTATTGTTCGGGGATAAAATAATGTGCTTTAGATTGGTTTTAACCATATGTCAGCGACTCTATTTATATCTGTTTTTGCAACTTTCTAATCATTTCAAGTTATTCTCCATTATATTGCTATACTCACAAATCCGATTGATTAATAACCACAATTGATTATATCCCAACTCTTTTATTTGCCGTTTCACTAAATGCCATTGCCAGTTGGTATATGTATCATTAGGATTGAATCCACCATCTCCACCTTTTGTCTGTATCAAAGGTTGATAATACTACAATAAGTTCTTGGTTATTTTCTTTGTGATATTTCAATTTCTTCTGCAAATTTGTTTTCAACATCCTCGTCATAGCGAAGTTCAGTAAGTGTGCAACCTTCAAAATCTTTTGCAAATTTTTCTCTATGACATCAAATGCTTCGTTAATTGAATTTTCATCATGGAGTGCAGAGTAACCAACAACACGATTAACATTTGAGATATTTCCTCTGTTTCCGGTCAATACAAGGACTGCCGCCACACCTAAAATTACGCATACAGCACATATCGCAAGGATTCTTTTCTTCTTCATACAATCACACTCCTCATATCCAAATCATATATGACAGTTGTATATTAAGTAAAGTAATTATCTGTTGACAGTGCGTGTATTATAACGCAAAGATTCTTTGACATACAGGCGGTCACTGCTTCTGAATCTCGAATTCATCTACCACTTCCCAGCTTTCAGCTTCATAGGTCTTCACTTTCAGGCTGTTGTCGGTGATCTGGATATCGGTCACCTGCGGCTTTTCAGTTTTGGCCACAGCTGCTTCGTTTTGCGCAGTGGGGTTATGGAAAAGACTTCCGCTGGAGGAACTCAAAGTCAGATACATGGTTCCTTCCGGGTTTACGGCCGGGCTTCATATTCCTTATAACTTCCATCCGCCTGGATAAAGTTGCTGCGCATATAACTGTGGTCATGACCGCACATACAAGGTCGATGTCATATTTAGAAGTAAAGCTTAAGTAGTAGGGCGGATTCTTTCGCATTTTCCAGATAATCCTGATAGGAATTGTAAGGTGGTAGTGGGAACAGACAATTCTCCATTTTACATCTGGATTGGCAGCACAGGTATCAGCGATAAACTGCTCATGTTCTCCCCATTTTGTTTCATCGATCACATCCAGGATCATAAAGAGTATTGCCGCGGACAAACCAGTAATCCCATCACCGTCATCATCACAGGTTCAAGGGTGGATAGATTAGGCAGTGTAAAATGCTCAGGTACTGATGTCCACCCTGCTCATGATTGCCCTTGACTGGAGCCAGTTCCATACTGTAGAGCACGCCCTGATCGAGGAGTGCTGCATATGCTTCCTGAGCATCATATTGTTGACCTGGTCACCAAGGGAGACCAGCAGACTGGAATCTGGGAAATGATATTTGATCTTGTTCAGTACCTTATGCCAGATATTTTTCTGTGAGAATCCAGCTGGTCTAATGGCTTTGCCAAGCTGTGGATCACCAATGGCGGTGAATCGTAATGTGTCAGAATCTTCCGGTGCATGAAAGGTATAGGAAGGAGAGAGGTTGTCCCTTCTCCTACTCGATACAGATAATCCGTTCCGGGAGTCAGATCCGTGACTTTGGCGCGGTTGATATAGTAGCCATCCACTTCCTCAGAGCAGAAGAGGAAGCATCAAAGACGGATGCATTTGCAAAGTCCGTATCGTCAGCAGAGTCCAGAAGACCTGGCCGGCTGTCTCGGAAGGGAGAACCAGGTCAGATTGAAGCTGAGACCAGAGATCCCTGTGACTGACAGATAGCGGATGGAACTGCTGGTGATCAGGGTACTTTTATAGTCTGGAGCAGTGGCCCAGTTCATACTTCCAGTGGGTTTCCGTTTTCATCCACAGAAATATCAGTAACCACCGGTGTTTCAACCAGTTCATCATTTCCACAGGCGGTAACGATGAACATCAGCATCAGAATACCGGCTGCCAGAATTCTTTTTCATAGATTTGAAAGCTCCTTATATTTTGATTCTTATTTATATACGATAGTATTCCTACATTAACACCAACGCTGTAAAAGTAAAGGTTCTTCCCGCGGCAAAATAAACATTTCCGGGAAGATTGTATCTTGGCAAATATTTGTATTTATGGCTATAATAAAGAGAAACTGCCTTGCTTGTTGCGTATCCTTCCTAAAACTGCTATAATAGATAAAATCAGTTGTCGGAATTTTCTGACGAAATCTATTACTAAGTGGATACAGACAGGAGAGACAGAGTGACAAAAACTGGTACTGTTGTTCAGTGTAGTATTGTTCATTGGCTCCCTTTTTCGCATATCCGGAAAGAAGGAGGAACAGCCGGCAGAGACATTGACTGCAGGTGCTGGCGGGACAGGTGAAAGAAGCATCCAGACTGTATAAGCGGCTGGCGAAGACACTGGAAGCGGACCAGGTGAAGCTGTGCTTTGAAGGAAAGAACTGGCCTGCGACCGGGAACAGATGATATTTTATCTTCCGGTAGACATGGATCTGGAAGAATGGGAAGCAGGTACATTTCTAATGTGGATGACAGTATCGAGATCCCTTCCTATGAAAGACTATACATTGCTTGACAAGCAGGAGACTGTGTAGCACAGGGACTGCAGATTCCATTCTGGCATGGAACCGGGAGGGTGGAACCTGCAGGAAAGTGTATGGTATTTACAGGTCTTCCTGTAGTGAAGATGGAGACGACAGCGGATCTTGATATTGATACAGTATTTGCAGGCAGTGTCTTTTATGAAGCCTGTGGACAGGAAGACTGGATTGACGTCCGTCTTTGAAGCCCATGAGAGAGGGACTACCCGGGCTTATCCGAAGAAAGGATATCGGGTCAATCTGGTGGATGTGACTTCCACAGGCATCAGTCGTAAAACAAGCAGTCAGTGCTTGGCATGCGAAAGTCGGATTCCTGGATCTTTTATGCAATCTACAGTGACGGCACGAAAGTCCGGGATAAATTCAATACAGAACTCTGGGCCGGATCGGCGCAGAGACACACCCTATGATGCTTATTTTGGCACAAAGATGAAATATGTGGAGCTGGTGGTCAATGGAGAGTACCGGGGCTCTATGGCATCTTTGAACCGGTGGACAAGACGCAGCTGGCGATCACGGATGAGGAATATCTATATAAGCGAACCTACGGACGGGCACTTTCCCAGGAGTTGTTTGATTCCGCCGGACCAGATGATTATCTGACAGTTCTCGGTATGGAGATCAAAGGAAAAAAGGGAAATGGAACATCGTTGGACTGGAAGCAATTGCGGCAGTTTATAGCCATGACAGAAGAGGAAGATGAAGAGTTTGCACAGGATGCACAGCAGCTGCTGAATCTTGATAATGTGGCAGACATCTGGATCTATCTGCAGTTCCTTTATGGAGAGGATAATATTTATAAAAATATGTTCTTTGCTTTTAAAAAGGACACCGATGGGTATCAGGGATACAAGCTGTATCTGGTGCCGTGGGATACGGATCTGACCTGGGGAAATGTCTACGTGGACAGTAAGGAAGAGCTGTATGTGAAATGGGCGCCGGAAAATGCAGATCGATATCTGGAGTGGCCGCTTTTGGATCGTCTGATTGAACTTGATGTGGGTGGAATCCGGGAAAAGATCAAAGATCGTTGGACAGAATTAAGAAGTGGAATTCTGTCAGAAGAATCCATGAATGAGATTTTTACAGAATGTACCCATCAGGTACAGGATTCTGGTGCATTTACGAGGGATGCGGCAAGATGGCCGGACAGCCGTCACGATGCCGATTATGATGGAATGAAGCAGTTTATGAAGGAAAGAACTGAGTTTCTGGATAAAATGATACAACAATGAAACAATAAAAGAAGAGAATTGGAGTTGACAAGATGGAGTCAAAAGTATTTGATCCCTCCCTTATGGAAAACCGGTTCCGGCATGAATTTAAATATTTAAGTACGCTGGGACAACTAAAGGCCATACAGGTGCGTCTGACAGGCCTGATCCCTTTGGATCCCCATGTGGGACCGGATGGTATCTACAATATCCGAAGCCTGTATTTTGATGACTATGAGGATCGCTATCTGAAGGAAAATGAAGCCGGTGTGGATCCGAGAGAAAAGTTTCGTATCCGGATCTACAATCACAGCGACAGTCGGATCTCGCTGGAACTGAAGCGAAAGGTTCGGGAGAAGACACAGAAGTTGTCCTGCCCGATCACAAAAGAGCAGTGTGAGATGCTGATGCGCGGGGAGATTCCTGACATTGGTAAGGATGCGCCGCCGGTACTCCAGAAGCTCTGTCTTCTGATGAGGACAAGACTTCTGCGACCGAAAGTCATCGTTGAATATGACAGAGTGCCTTATATTTACCCTCAGGGTAATGTGCGGATCACGCTGGATGAGAATATCCGATCATCGTCAAGGGTCGAGCTGTTTCTGGAAGATCAGATTCCGACCAGACCGATCCTGCCGGCGGGACAGCATATTCTGGAAGTAAAGTATGATGAATATCTGCCGGATTTCATCTACAGAGCCGTGCAGCTTCAGGGACTTCACAGAACCGCATTCTCAAAATATTATTTATGCAGACGTTATCATTTGTAAAGAAAAAGGAGATTACATAAGATGGGATTTAAAGACGTATTTAAGAAATCATTTTTAGAAGGATTTACCAGCATGGACATTACTACTGGTAAGATTGCTGCAACCTTGATCGTAACCGCACTTCTTGCATTATACATTTTTGCAATCTATCGTCTGGTTACAAGAAAAGTGTTCTATTCCAAGAATTTTAACATTTCTCTGGCAGTCATGTCGCTGATCACAGCAGCAATCATTCTGGCAATGCAGTCTAATCTGGTGATTTCCCTTGGTATGGTAGGTGCCCTGTCCATCGTTCGTTTCCGTACAGCAATCAAGGATCCTATGGATCTGGCGTTTCTGTTCTGGTCTATCAGTATTGGAATCATCTGTGGTGCAGGTCTGTATGAGATCGCATTGGTTACTTCTGTAGGAGTTACCGTATTCATTCTGGTGCTGGATATGCTTCCGGTAGGAAAAGCACCGATGATGCTTGTAGTAAACAGCTCTGAGATGAATGGCGAAAAAGCGGTTCTGGATGTGGTAGGAAAATATGCCCGTTATTACAAAGTAAAATCCAGAAATCTGTCCAAAGGACGTCTGGATCTGGTGATTGAGCTTAAAGTAAAAGAAGAAAGTGCCCTTGTATCTGAAGTGGCAGCACTGGATGGTATGATCAGTGCATCTATGATCTCCCACGATGGGGAAGTGACATTCTGATATGGGAAATGATCGACTGGCAGCACACGCAGGCCTGGCTCAGCGTGGTTATCAATATGTAAAAGCATATGGAATGGGTAAGCTGTACCGAAAAGCCAGAGAGCATTTTGGAAGAAATGCACTGGAGCGGGGATATCAGGAATGGATGATCCTCAATCGTCCCTCTGAAAGCGAGAAGGAACTGCAGAGAGAACATCATTTTGTCCAGGAACCACTGATCAGTATTGTAGTGCCAATTTATCGTACACCGGAAGTATTTCTCCGGGAAATGATCGAATCGGTACTGAACCAGACTTATGGAAAGCTGGAACTTTGTCTGGCAGATGGAAGTGGCGAGGATGATACGGCAGGGACGGTGATCTGCGAGTATGTGGAGAAGGATCCGAGAGTCCGTTATCAGAAGCTTGGTAGCAATCTTGGGATTGCAGGCAATACCAATGCAGCAGTGAACATGGCAGAAGGGGAGTATGTGGCACTTCTTGATCATGATGATTTGCTGGAAGAGCACGCATTGTTTGAAATTGTCAAATGGCTTCAGAACCATCCGGAGACTGATATGGTCTACACCGATGAGGATAAGGTAACCTTTGATTCAAAGACATATTTTAAACCTCATTTCAAACCGGATTTCAACAGGGAGCTGTTAAGAAGCAATAATTATATCTGTCATTTGCTGACAGTGAAGAAAGATCTTCTGATGGAGGCCGGATTATATAAGGAAGAGTTCGATGGTGCACAGGATTATGATCTGATCCTGCGTTGCAGTGAAAAGGCGAAACAAATCGGACACATTCCGCAGGTACTCTATCACTGGAGAAGTCATACAGCATCGACCGCAGCTAATCCTGGAAGCAAATCATATGCTTATGAAGCTGGTCGAAAAGCTGTGGAAGCGCATCTGAAACGAATGGGCGAGGATGCAGTTGTAGAACCCATGGACAATCCGGGATTTTACAGGGTGAATTATCGGGTACAGGGTAATGCAAAAGTCAGCATTGTGCTGATGAATGTAACATCCTTGAAGGACCTTCGCCGGATCATACGGGCGGTCAGCCGTCATCGCTCTTATGGAAACTTTGAGATTCTGGTACTCTGGAATGGTCCGGAGAAAAATAAAGGAATTCTGAATTTTATAAAAGAACATAGACAAATACCCATAAAAGTAGTATATTGTACTAGTGCGCGTAATAATTTTGTAACATTTTCCAGACTGGCTGAGAAGATGGACAGCGATTATCTGTTGTTTCTGGACGGACAGATAGAGAAGGTTTCCAGAGGCTTTTTGGAAACATTTCTGGGAAATGCACAGCGGCCTTATGTGGGAGCTGTGGGTGGCCGCGTCTATGATAACAGCGGCAGACTGGTGGCCGGGGCTAAGATCCTGGATCTGAATGGCCTTGCAGGAGACGCTTTTGAAGGATTAAGGTTCGGATACACAGGATATTTTCATAAAGCGGTTTTGCAGCAGAACTTCCATGCAGTATCTGGAAAAGCAATGATGGTCAGAAGAACATCCTTTCTTCAGGCTGGAGGATTTTCAGAGGAAGTAGAAGACCGATATAAAGATGTGGATCTGTGTCTGAAACTGGAACAGCTTGGATTAAACAATGTCTATGATCCAGGTGTGATCCTGCTCTGCCAGGGCAGAACCCTACAGAAGAAAAAAGCGCAGCGGACAGCAACGGTTTTCCGTAAAAAGTGGAAAGCGCTGCTGGAACAACCGGATGGATATTATAACGCGAATCTGTCGCTTGAAAGCAGCGATTATCGAATCCGGGAATATCCTTAGGGAGAAGTTTACGCATGTCAGACGTAACAATTGTGATTCCGAATTATAACGGGATCGCATTTCTGAAAACCTGTCTGGACTCTGTACTTGCACAGACAGGGGTTCAGGTGGATGTGATTATTATAGATAATGGTTCCGTGGATGGAAGTCAGGAGTTTATCTCTTCCAACTATCCACAATGTGAACTGATCTGCCTGGATCAGAACTACGGGTTCTGTCGGGCAGTCAACGAAGGTATCAACAGGGCAAAAAGCCCGTATGTCATATTGTTGAACAATGATACAGAAGTCCGGCCTTTGTTCGCTGCCAGTCTGGTAGCATCTATGAAGGAGGACAAGAACCGATTTTCCTGTAGTGCACGCATGTTGATGTACACGAAGAGAGATCTTCTGGATGATGCAGGTGATTTTTACTGTGCATTTGGCTGGGGAATTGCCAGAGGAAAAGGGCGTCCCAAACAAGAATATGAGACCGCTGATCAGATTTTCTCCGCCTGCGGAGGAGCGGCCATCTATCAGACTGAGATGGTGCGTTTGATCGGTGGTTTTGATGAAGCCCATTTTGCCTATCTGGAAGATATGGATCTGTGCTGGAGAGCAAGGATCCATGGATGGAAGAGTTGGTACGAACCGGATGCAGAGGTGTTTCATGTAGGAAGTGCCACCAGTGGTTCCAGATATAATCGGTTTAAGGTGCTTCATTCAGCAGGAAATAATCTGTATATGATCTACAAGAATATGCCGCTGGCACAGATGCTTTTGAATCTGCCGTTTTTGCTGGTGGGATTTCTGATAAAATATCTGTTTTTTGTGAAAAAGGGACTTGGAAAAGATTACCGGGAGGGGCTTGCAAGAGGTTTTGAGCTGTGCAGGAAGCACAAGGACCGGAAAGTTCGTTTTTTATGGAAGAATTTGCCCGCTTATGTGGCAATTCAAGTTGAACTTTGGAAAAATATACTTCTTTTTCTGCCGGGCAGAAGGGGAAATTGAGGGGAAAAGGATGAGGACTCTTGATTAAAGACAATCAACGGTATTTCAACCGTCTTCATGTTGTGATTGATGCAGTGGTGATCTGTATCGCATATGTATTGGCCTGGATCTACAAGTTTCTGATCCTGAAGGATCAAAGGGGACTGACACTGGCACAGTATTGTGTGGCACTTATTGGTATTATACCGCTGTACCTGATGCTGTATCTGGCATGCAATCTCTACACATCCAAAAGAGTGCAGGGAAGAAGGCTGGAAGGCGGCAACATTGTAAAAGCCAATACCATCGGCATTTTGATCGTCATGGCAGCATTTTTCCCGCTGCGAGATGTAATCGAGCCGATTAAATATTATTCCCGCTGGATGCTGGCATATTTTTATGTGATCAACATTGTGCTGGAGATTATTGCGAGAAATCTGATCCGCTGGTGTCTGAGAAAGATCCGGCGCAAAGGATTCAACCTTCGTCATCTGATCTTTGTAGGATACAGTGGAGCTGCAGAAGCATTTATTGATCGGATTCTTGCAAATCCTCAATGGGGGTATAAAATCAGTGGAATCCTGGATGATAATAAAGAGCCGGGATATACCTATAAAGGCATTGCAGTGCTTGGATCCACGGATGAGCTGGAAAAAATCCTGGAAAATAATCGTCTGGATGAGATTGCACTGACGCTGGCACTTCGGGAATATTATAAATTGAAACGGATCGTAGCGATCTGTGAGAAATCCGGTGTGCATACAAAGTTTGTACCGGACTATAATGATATTATACCGACAAGACCTTATACAGAAGACCTCTTAGGTCTGCCGGTAGTCAATATTCGTCATGTACCGCTGACCAACAGCTTTAATATGATCTGCAAGCGGGCTATGGATATTGTTGGGGCAATCGTTGCCATTATTATTTTTTCACCGGTTATGCTGGTTACGGCTGTTTTGGTAAAGACAACATCCAAAGGGCCGTTGATATACAAACAGGAGCGAGTTGGACTCCATAACCAGACTTTTCAGATGTATAAGTTCCGCTCTATGGAAGTACAGTCTGCAAAGAGCGAAAAGCGTGCATGGACTGTCAGAGATGATCCCCGCGTGACAAAGGTGGGAAGGGTCATCCGCAAGACAAGCATTGATGAGCTTCCGCAGCTGTTCAATATTCTCAAAGGTGATATGAGCCTTGTGGGACCAAGACCGGAACGCCCATTCTTCGTGGAAAAATTCCGGGAAGAGATTCCTCGCTACATGGTAAAACATCAGGTTCGGCCGGGCCTGACTGGATGGGCGCAGGTAAATGGGTACCGAGGAGATACATCAATTAAAAAACGTATTGAATACGACCTGTATTACATTGAAAACTGGACCATGGGGCTGGATATCAAGATCCTGTTCCTGACCTTCTTTAAGGGCTTTGTAAATAAGTATGCTTATTAACAGGCGTAGAAAGGATGACTTATGGCAAAAGAAACGATGAAAAAACCGACCTCCAGAAAAAGTGCTGCACATCACAGTTCTGCTTCCGGAACACCTTCTACCAGAAGAAAAGGCGGTAAAAAGAGAAGTACAAAGAAGAAAAAGAAAAGAGGAATGATTATTGCAGTTGAGGTTCTTCTGATTCTTGTGGTGTTGATTGGATTCTATGTTGTAAGCAAATTGGATCAGCTTCAGCATCCGGATATGGGTGAGGGAGATACCTCTGTGAATGAGAGTATTGAAGAAGACACTGTAGCAACCATGTCAGGTTATACGACGGTCGCACTGTTTGGTCTGGATACCCGTGAGTCCGGTCAGCTTGGTAAAGGAAACCGAAGTGATACGATTATTATTGCAAGTATCAATAATGATACTGGAGAAGTTCGTCTGGCATCTGTATTCCGTGATACTTATCTGGATATGACCACTGGAAAGTTCAATAAAGCAAACTCTGCATATTCTACAGGTGGTCCGGAGCAGGCAATCAAGATGCTGAATAAGAATCTGGATCTGACCATTGAAAAATACATCAGTGTGGACTTTGCAGCAATGACAGATGCAGTTGACCTGCTGGGTGGCATAGATATTGATGTTGATGAGACAGAGATCGATCATCTGAATAACTATATGGTAGAGACTTCTAAGGTAACGGGTGTAGCGTCTAAACCGCTGACACATACAGGGCTTCAGACTCTGGACGGTGTACAGGCGACTTCCTACTGCCGTATTCGTTACACAGCAGGAGATGATTTCAAGCGTACCGAGCGTCAGAGAGAAGTGATCCAGGAGCTTGTCCGTAAGGCAAAGACCATGGAGATCAGTAAGATCAACGATATCATCAATGCTGTGTTCCCGAAGATTGCGACCAACTATTCCAACAAAGAGCTTCTGGAGATGGCTCCGCAGATGATCGGATATGATATTGCAGATACAGCTGGATTCCCGTTTGACAGAGAGACAGGTACGATCAGTGGAAGAGGTTCCTGCGTTATTCCTGTGAATCTGGCAGAGAATGTACGTCAGCTTCATGAGTTCCTCTATGAGAATTATGATTATACACCTTCCAGCGAGGTGCAGAAGATCTCTGAGCAGATCACTGCAGATACTGGATATTAAGGATTGGACAGAATACAAAGCGAGGGAGTGTTATCTTACCTCGCTTTCTCTGTATAAAACTATTTTTAAGTGGAGTAAGTATGGAAGTAGATGTACTGATTCCGGTATATCGACCGGATGGGAAGCTTACAGAGCTCCTGAAACGATTAAAAATGCAGAATTATCCGATCCATCGGGTCATTCTTATGAATACGGAAGAGAAACATTTTCCAACAGAACTGACTGGTATCTGGGATCGGGTCGAAGTATATCATCTGGCAAAAGAAGAATTTGATCATGGCGGGACCAGAGACCGGGGAGTCCGCATGTCGACAGCAGATCTGGTGGTCTGCATGACGCAGGATGCCATGCCGGCGGATGAGACATTAATAGAAGAACTGGTGAAGCCTTTTGATGATCCGGAAGTCTGGGCAGCCTATGCAAGACAGCTTCCGAACGGGGATTGCAGAGAGGTGGAAAAATACACCAGAAGCTTTAACTATCCGGAGCAGAGCATGGTGAAGACAAAAGAAGATCTGGACAGACTTGGGATCAAGACATTTTTCTGCTCTAATGTGTGCGCAGCCTGGCGAAGGGAAAAATATCTGGAGCTTGGTGGCTTTGTGAAACACACGATCTTTAATGAGGATATGATCCTGGCTGGGACAATGATCAAACAAGGTGGAAAGATTGCGTATTGCGCGAAAGCAAAGGTGATTCATTCCCATAACTACTCTGCATTTCAACAATTTCACCGGAATTTTGATCTGGCAGTGTCTCAGACTATGTATCCGGAGGTGTTTGGAGGCATTCGTTCGGAGTCCGAAGGAATCAAATTGGTGAAAAAAAGTCTTTCTTATTGTATAAAGATAGGGAAACCGTGGCTGATGATCCAGGTGGTGACCCAGAGTGCAGGAAAGCTGTTGGGATATAAAATGGGACAGCGATACAGAAGTCTGCCTATGTGGCTGATCTTAAGATGCACGATGAGTCCATCATTCTGGCGAGGGGGAAAAGCATGAACAAAGCAGTAAAATGTCTGGTTGTTGTGGGCTGTGCAGTGATGCTGTGCGGATGTGGCAACAGCGAAAACAGAATAGAACAGCAGCAATCCCTTCGCACACAGGGAATTGCGCAGGCGCAGAGTGGAGATTATGACAGTGCAGTTCAGTCTTTTGATCAGGCGCTGAAGCTTTCTGATATGCAAGTAGGCAGTCTGGAACTGGATATTGCGGCTTATAAAGCAGCAGCAGAGTACCATCAGGGAAATCTGGATCAGGCGATTGATACCTGCAGTGCGATTCTGGATGTGAAGAAATCTGCAGAGATTTATCTGACCCGTGGACTGCTCTATCGGGACGCTGAGAATCAGGAGGCAGCTAATGCAGATTTTACTGAGGCATTGAATCGGACTTCTAAAAAGGATCTGATCATGAAGGGACGCCTCTATTATTATATGAAGGATTACACCAATGCGAAGAGCTGCCTGGAGGAGGCGGTGAAAAATGGTGATCAGGAAGGCGTATACTGGCAGGCAGAGCTTTACTGGGACAGCGGCAATCAGGATTATGCGGTGAGTCTGTATCAGAACTATTTAAGTGGCGAGTCTCCATCGCATCAGGATGCGTATGAACGTGTGGCATCCTATCAGATCTCTCAGGAAAATTACGATGATGCGCTGGCAACTCTGGAGCAGGGAATTGCCATGGGAGATCAGGGCAGTCTTCGCAGTCTTCTGTCCAGTGAGATAGCTGTCTATGAGCGAAAATCTGATTTTCCTACGGCAAAAGCAAAGATGGAAAGCTATCTGGAAAGTTATCCCGATGATGCAGATGCGGCCAGAGAGTATGAGTTTTTGAAAAGCAGATAAAATATTTTATATGGAATGGAACCGTCGGCTCAGAGATGAACCGGCGGTTTTTATGTACTTGAAATTGTTCACAAAAACTCCACAAAAAAATTTTAAATATGCTTGACAAAAGATATGGGTAGTGATATCTTAAGTTACAGGAAATGTTAGCACTCCAATTAAACGAGTGCTAACAAGCAGAGAAAGGAGTTGAGACCATGGAACTGGATGAGAGAAAGAAAAAAATCTTACATGCGATCATTCAGAACTACATGGAGACTGGAGAACCGGTAGGATCAAGAACCATATCGAAGTATTCGGATCTGAAGCTTTCCTCTGCTACTATCCGCAATGAGATGTCGGATCTGGAGGAGATGGGTTATATCATTCAACCCCATACTTCCGCAGGAAGGATTCCTTCTGATAAAGGATACCGGCTGTATGTGGATAACCTGATGCAGGAAAAGAATCAGGAAGTTGCAGATCTCAAGGAACTGATGTTCCAGCGGACAGACCGGCTGGAAAAGGTGCTGAAGCAGGTGGTCAAAGTACTGGCAAACAATACCAATTACGCGACCATGATCTCCACACCACAATATCATCAGAATAAACTGAAATTTATTCAGTTGTCCAAAGTAGATGATCATCAGATCCTGGCAGTGATCGTTGCAGAGGGAAATGTGATCAGAAACAAACTGATCCCCATCTGTGAAGAACTCAATGATGAGACGATCCTGAAGCTGAATATCCTGCTGAATACTATGTTGAATGGAAAAACCATCGAGGAGATCAATCTTCAGATGATTTCCAGTATGAAAGAGCAGGCGGGCATCCATAGTAATATCATCGGAGATGTGGTGGATGCAGTGGCCGAGGCAATCCATTCTGATGAAGGAATGGAGATCTACACTGGAGGAGCCACCAATATTTTCCGTTATCCGGAATTGAGCGAGAACGGAAAAGCAAGTGAGATCATTCAGACTCTGGAAGAAAAACAGAATCTGGTGGATCTGGTCAATGAGACACTCAGCAATGAGGAAAAAGGCATTCAGGTGTATATAGGAAGTGAATCACCAGTACAGAGCATGAAGAACTGCAGTGTGGTAACTGCCACATATGAACTGGGGAATGGACTTCAGGGAACGGTAGGTATCATCGGTCCCAAACGAATGGATTATGAGAACGTTATGGGAACGCTGAAGACTCTTATGGATCAGCTGGACGATGTTTTTCATAAATAGAAAGGCGGAACAACTGTGGAAGAAAGCAAGACAATGGAACAGGAACCGGTAACTCAGGAGGAAGAAATCGTGGTAGAGGATACCAAGGCAGAAGATGTTTCTGAGACGGCAGATCAGGAAGAAGCACAGGCAGAACCTGAGACAGCAGAAGAGGATGCCGGAACTGATAAAAAAGGTTTCTTCGGTAAGAAGAAGGAGAAAAAAGATAAAAAGGATGAGCAGATCGCAGAGCTGACTGACAAACTGAAGCGTCAGCTGGCAGAGTTCGAGAACTTCCGGAACCGTACTGACAAAGAGAAATCTCAGATGTATGCAGTCGGTGCAAAGGATGTGATCGAAAAAATCCTTCCGGTGATCGATAATTTCGAGAGAGGTTTGAAGAGTATTCCGGAAGATCAGAAAGGTGGTCCGGTGGCAAGCGGCATGGAGATGATCTACAAGCAGCTGATCACCGTACTTTCAGATCTGGGTGTAACCCCCATCGAAGCGGTGGGCCAGGAATTTGATCCGAATCTTCATAATGCAGTGATGCATGCAGAAGATGAGGGGCTGGGCGAGAACATTGTCGCAGAAGAATTCCAGAAAGGTTATAAATATAAAGATACCGTGCTTCGGCACAGTATGGTAAAAGTTGCAAACTAACGTGTAAGCAATGAACAGTGTGTGACGAAATGAAACGAAGTGGAAATGAGCTGACGCACTGTGTACTACAATATGGATTAGAACAATTTCAGGAGGAAAAAGAAATGAGCAAGATTATTGGTATTGACTTAGGAACAACGAACTCTTGTGTAGCAGTTATGGAAGGTGGAAAACCCACCGTTGTTGCAAATACAGAAGGAGCAAGAACCACACCGTCTGTTGTAGCATTCACCAAGACCGGCGAGCGTCTGGTAGGTGAGCCGGCAAAACGTCAGGCAGTTACCAACGCTGAGAAGACCATTTCCTCTATTAAGAGACATATGGGAACTGATTACAAAGTAAACATTGACGGAAAGAACTATTCTCCGCAGGAGATCTCCGCAATGATCCTTCAGAAACTGAAAGCAGATGCTGAGAACTATCTGGGCGAGAAAGTAACCGAAGCAGTTATCACTGTACCGGCATACTTCAACGATGCACAGCGTCAGGCAACCAAGGATGCAGGTAAGATTGCAGGCCTGGATGTAAAACGTATCATCAACGAGCCGACCGCAGCAGCACTGGCATATGGCCTGGACAACGAGAACGAGCAGAAGATCATGGTATATGACCTTGGTGGTGGTACCTTTGATGTATCCATCATCGAGATCGGTGATGGTGTTATCGAAGTTCTGGCAACCGCTGGTGACAACCATCTGGGCGGCGATGACTTCGACCAGAAAGTAACTGACTGGATGATCTCCGAGTTCAAGAAACAGAACGGTGTAGATCTTGGAAATGACAAGATGGCAATGCAGAGACTGAAAGAGGCTGCTGAGAAAGCAAAGAAAGAGCTTTCCGCTTCCACTACAACCAATATCAACCTTCCGTTCATCAGCATGAATGCAGATGGTCCGCTTCACTTTGATATGAACCTGACCAGAGCAAAATTCGATGAACTGACACATGATCTGGTAGAGCGTACTGCTAACCCGGTACAGGCAGCACTTCGTGATGCAGGTATCAGCCCGTCTGAGCTTGGCAAAGTTCTGCTGGTAGGTGGTTCTACCCGTATCCCGGCGGTACAGGATAAAGTAAGACAGCTGACCGGACACGAGCCGAGCAAAACTCTGAACCCGGATGAGTGTGTAGCAATCGGTGCTTCCATTCAGGGTGGTAAGCTGGCAGGAGATGCTGGTGCAGGTGATATCCTTCTTCTGGATGTTACTCCGCTGTCTCTGTCCATCGAGACCATGGGAGGTATCGCAACCCGTCTGATCGAGAGAAATACAACCATCCCGACCAAGAAGAGCCAGATCTTCTCTACTGCAGCAGATAACCAGACCGCTGTTGATATCAACGTTGTACAGGGCGAGAGACAGTTCGCAAGAGATAACAAATCCCTTGGACAGTTCCGTCTGGATGGAATTCCGCCAGCAAGAAGAGGCGTTCCGCAGATCGAGGTTACCTTTTGATATCGATGCCAACGGTATCGTAAATGTATCCGCTAAGGATCTTGGAACCGGAAAAGAGCAGCACATCACCATCACTGCTGGTTCTAACATGTCTGATTCCGATATCGAGAAAGCAGTCAAAGAAGCTGCTGAGTTCGAGGCACAGGATAAGAAACGGAAAGAAGCAATCGACGCAAGAAACGATGCTGACGCTATGGTATTCCAGACTGAGAAGGCTATGGAAGAGGCAGGAGACAAGATCGATGCTACTGAGAAAGCAGCAGTTCAGGAGAAGATCGATGCTCTGAAAGCAGTTGTTGACAGAACCGCTAACCAGGCAGATATCTCTGATGCAGACATTGATGCACTGAAATCTGGCAAGGAAGATCTGATGAACGCAGCACAGAAACTGTTCCAGAAGATGTATGAGCAGACTCAGGGCCAGGCAGGCGCACAGGGTGCAGGTCCGGATATGAGCGGAGCAGGAGCAGGAGCAGGAAGCACTGGAGCTGCTGATGATGTAGTTGACGGAGATTACCGCGAGGTATAAAATAAGTCGGCAGAAGCAAATGCAAATGCTGATCAATGGCAGGTCATCTGCCATAAAATGAGAAATAAGAAATATGCTGTGAAAGCAGCCGCGTGACAAATACCCGCGGGCAGAATGCAGCACCGCACAAGGTGTTGTCCTGCTCGTGGGTGTTCGTGTGCAAAAAAAGCTTTTGCAGATTCGAAAGGGTAAGATTATGGCAGAGACGAAGAGAGATTATTATGAAGTCCTTGGCGTAGACCGGAATGCAGACGAAGGAACGATCAAGAGTGCCTACAGAAAACTGGCAAAGAAGTATCATCCGGATATGAATCCAGGAGACAAGGTAGCTGAACAGAAGTTCAAAGAGGCTTCAGAAGCATATGCTGTCTTAAGTGATGCAGAAAAACGTAAAAAATACGATCAGTTTGGTCATGCAGCCTTTGAACAGGGCGGTGGCGGAGCCGGCGGATTTGGCGGATTTGATTTTAACGGAGCTGATATGGGAGATATTTTCGGAGATATTTTCGGAGATATTTTCGGAGGTGGAAGAAGCCGCAGAAACAGTAATGGTCCAATGAGAGGTGCAGATCTGCGTGCTGCTGTGCGTATTTCTTTTGAAGAGGCAGTGACCGGCTGCGAGAAGGAGCTGGAGTTGACACTGAAAGATGAGTGTGAAAAGTGTCATGGTACCGGAGCAAAACCGGGAACTACACCGCAGACCTGTCCGAAATGTGGAGGAAAAGGTCAGGTGGTATATACCCAGCAGTCTCTGTTTGGTATGGTACAGAATGTCCGCCCATGCCCGGACTGTAATGGAACCGGTAAGATCATCAAGGACAAATGCCCGGATTGCTATGGAACCGGATATATTGCGAGCAAGAAAAAGATCTCTGTATCTGTTCCGGCAGGTATCGATAACGGACAGAGTATCCGTATCCGCGGCAAGGGAGAACCAGGTGTCAATGGAGGACCGAGAGGTGATCTGCTGGTAGAAGTTCAGGTGAGCCGTCATCCAATCTTCCAGCGTCAGGACATCGATATTTTCTCTACCGTACCGATCAGTTTCCCGGTGGCAACACTCGGTGGAACGATCCGGATCAAGACTGTGGACGGAGAAGTAGAGTACGATGTGAAGGCAGGAACCCAGACTGATACCAGAGTACGACTCAGAGGAAAAGGTATGCCGTCTCTTAGAAATAAGGGCGTGCGCGGTGATCATTATGTGACTCTGGTCGTTGAGGTTCCGACTAATTTAAGTCATGCGGCAAAAGAAGCACTGAAGGAATACGATAAAGAAAACGGAAATACTCTGAATCAGAAGCCAGAAGCCGGAAAGCCGAAGAAAAAAGGATTTATGGATAAGCTGAAGGAAAATCTGGAAGACTTATAATATTTGACAAAAATCATCAAAAAAAATCGACAGAAAAATGGACAAGTCTGTGCAGTTGTGATAAAATAAACTACGTATGGTAAGAGCTATTTTTACAATAGAATAAAGAGTCTTATTGATTCTGATAAGGAGGAATAATAAAAATGGCCAGAAAAATGAAAACCATGGATGGAAACCATGCTGCTGCTCATGTATCTTATGCATACTCTGACGTAGCTGCTATCTATCCGATCACCCCGTCATCTGTTATGGCAGAAGCTACTGATGAATGGGCAACTCAGGGAAGAACCAACATCTTCGGACATACCGTACAGGTAACCGAGATGCAGTCCGAGGCTGGTGCAGCTGGTGCTGTACACGGATCTCTGGCAGCTGGTGCTCTGACAACCACCTTTACCGCTTCTCAGGGACTTCTTCTGATGATCCCGAACCTGTACAAAGTAGCAGGTGAGAGACTTCCGGGTGTATTCAACGTATCCGCTCGTGCACTGGCAAGCCACGCACTGTCTATCTTTGGTGATCATTCCGATGTCTATGCCTGTCGTCAGACTGGATGTGCAATGCTCTGCGAGTCCAGCGTACAGGAAGTTATGGACCTGACTCCGGTTGCTCATCTGGCAGCAATCAAAGGACGTATTCCGTTCATCAACTTCTTCGATGGATTCCGTACCTTCTCACGAGATCCAGAAGATCGAGGAGTGGGATTACGATGATCTGAAAGATATGGTAGATATGGATGCAATCGAAGCATACAGAAAAGATGCTCTGAATCCGAATCATCCGTGTCAGAGAGGTTCTGCACAGAACCCGGATATCTTCTTCCAGGCTCGTGAGGCATGCAACCCGTACTACGATGCTCTTCCGGCTGTAGTACAGATGTACATGGATAAAGTAAATGCTAAGATCGGCACAGACTACAAACTGTTCAACTACTACGGAGCTCCGGATGCTGAGAAAGTTATCATTGCTATGGGATCTGTATGTGATACCATCGAAGAGACCATCGATTACCTGATGGCTGCCGGCGAAAAAGTTGGTGTTGTTAAAGTTCGTCTGTACAGACCGTTCTGCGCAGATGCACTGGTAGAGGCTATTCCGGAAACTGCTAAACTGATCACCGTACTTGACAGAACCAAAGAGCCGGGTGCTCTTGGCGAGCCGCTGTATCTTGATGTTGTTGCAGCTCTTAAAGGAACTAAATTCAATGATACTCCGGTATTCACAGGCCGTTACGGACTGGGATCCAAAGATACAACTCCGGCTCAGATCGTTGCTGTATACAACAACACTGAGAAGGCTAAATTTACTATCGGTATCGTAGATGATGTTACACATCTGTCTCTTGAGACCGGTGCTCCGCTGGTAACCACTCCGGAAGGAACTATCAACTGCAAGTTCTGGGGTCTGGGTGCTGACGGTACTGTAGGTGCAAACAAGAACTCCATCAAGATCATCGGTGATAACACAGATATGTACGCTCAGGCTTACTTTGATTATGACTCCAAGAAATCCGGCGGTGTTACCATGTCTCACCTTCGTTTCGGTCATAAGAAGATCAAATCTACATACCTGATCCACAAGGCTAACTTTGTTGCCTGTCATAATCCGTCCTATGTACGTAAGTACAACATGGTACAGGAGCTGGTTGACGGCGGTACATTCCTGCTGAACTGCCCGTGGGATATGGAAGGACTTGAGAAACATCTTCCGGGACAGGTGAAAGCATTCATCGCTAACCACAATATTAAATTCTATGTGATCGATGGTGTTAAGATCGGTATCGAGACCGGCATGGGACCGACCCGTATCAACACCATCTTACAGTCCGCATTCTTCAAGCTGGCTGCAATCATTCCGGAGGAGCAGGCTATCGAGCTTATGAAAGCTGCTGCAAAGGCTACTTACGGACGTAAGGGTGATGATGTCGTTGCTAAGAACTGGGCAGCTATCGATGAAGGTGCAAAACAGGTTGTAGAGGTTAAAGTTCCGGAAAGCTGGAAAACTGCAGCTGATGAAGGACTTGTTACTACTCATGCAGAGAGCGGAAGACAGGCTGCTGTTGACTTCGTTAACAACATCCAGGCTAAAGTATCTGCACAGGAAGGTAACACTCTGCCGGTATCTGCATTCAAAGATTATGTAGACGGTACTACTCCGTCCGGTTCAGCTGCATACGAGAAACGTGGTATCGCCGTAAACGTACCTGTATGGAATCCGGAAAACTGTATCCAGTGTAACAGATGTTCTTATGTCTGCCCGCACGCAGCAATCCGTCCGGTTGCTATGACCGAGGAAGAGGCTGCTGCTGCACCGGCTGATATGCAGACACTGGCTATGACTGGTATGGCTGATAAGAAGTTTGCAATCGTTGTATCCGCACTTGACTGTACCGGATGTGGTTCCTGTGCAAACGTATGCCCGGGCAAGAAGGGTGCAAAAGCTCTCGATATGCAGAATATGGAAGCAAATGCAGCTTGCCAGAGCGCATTCGATTACGCTGTAACTCTTCCGGAGAAAGCAGACGTTATCGCAAAATTCAAAGAGGCTACCGTAAAAGGATCTCAGTTCAAGACTCCGCTGCTTGAGTTCTCAGGCGCATGCGCAGGCTGTGGTGAGACTCCGTACGCAAAACTGATCACCCAGCTGTTCGGTGACAGAATGTACATCGCAAACGCAACAGGATGCTCTTCTATCTGGGGTAACTCTTCACCGTCTACTCCTTACACCGTAAACGCTAAGGGCCAGGGTCCGGCATGGGATAACTCCCTGTTCGAGGATGCTGCAGAGTTTGGTTACGGTATGTTACTGGCTCAGAACGCAATCCGTGGCGGACTGAAAGAGAAAATTGAGGATATCGTTGCTAACGGTCAGAACGCAGATGTAAAAGCTGCAGCTCAGGAATGGCTTGATACTTATGGAGTAGGTGCTACCAATGGCACTGCAACCGATAAGCTGGTAGCTGCTCTGGAAGCTTGCGGATGTGACAAGGCAAAAGAGATCCTTGCACAGAAAGATTTCCTGGCTAAGAAGTCCCAGTGGATCTTCGGTGGTGACGGATGGGCTTACGATATCGGCTTCGGCGGCGTAGACCACATCCTTGCTTCCGGTAAGGATATCAACGTTATGGTATTCGATACCGAGGTTTACTCCAACACAGGTGGACAGTCTTCTAAGGCTACCACGACTGGTGCTGTAGCTCAGTTCGCAGCTGGCGGTAAAGAGACCAAGAAGAAAGACTTGGCTTCTATCGCTATGAGCTATGGCTATGTATATGTAGCACAGATCTCCATGGGTGCTGACTTCAATCAGTGCGTAAAAGCAATCGCAGAGGCAGAGGCATATCCGGGACCGTCCCTGATCATGGCTTACGCTCCGTGTATCAACCATGGTATCAAGAAGGGCATGAGCAAAGCTCAGACCGAGGAGAAGCTGGCTGTTGAGGCTGGTTACTGGCATTGCTTCCGTTTCAACCCGGCTCTGGCAGCAGAGGGCAAGGATGCATTTGCACTGGATTCCAAGACTCCGACTGGCGACTTCCAGGCATTCCTGGATGGCGAGGTTCGTTACAACTCTCTGAAGAGAGCAAATCCGCAGAGAGCAGAAGAACTGTTTACCAGATCCGAGAGCGAGTACAAGGCAAGATATGCTTACCTGAACAAACTCAAAACTCTGTACGGCGGAGACGCAGAATAATCTGTATTAGCAAGAAGGATATGCTTTCGGGCATATCCTTCTTTTTTTCTTGCATAAAAAGAAAGATATGGGTATGATATCTGGTAGATAGAATTTCTTTTTTGGAGGACGAAATGATGACAAAACCAACTTTGGTAATTATGGCAGCTGGAATGGGAAGCCGCTACGGCGGATTAAAACAGATCGATTCCATTGATCCACAGGGACATATTATTATGGATTATTCCATCTATGATGCAGTACAGGCCGGATTTGGAAAAGTAATATTTATTATTAAAAAAGAAAACGAAGCAGATTTTCGCGAGAGCATCGGCAATCGCATGGAAAAACGCATTCCGGTGGAGTATGTGTTTCAGGATCTTCACAACATTCCGGATGGTTATGAAGTTCCGGAAGGACGTGTGAAACCATGGGGAACCGGACATGCTGTATTGTCCTGCCTGCCGGTTGTAGATGGTCCATTTGCGGTGATCAATGCAGATGACTATTATGGACAGGAGGCATTTCGGCTGATCCATGATTTCCTGGTAAATACTGAGGATGGGGATAAATACCAGTATGCAATGGTAGGATATCTTCTGAAAAATACACTGACCGAGAATGGTCACGTGGCACGTGGTGTCTGTGAAACAGATGCGCATCATAAGCTGACTGCCATTACAGAGAGAACCAGAATCGAGCGTCATGCAGAAGGACCGGCATATACAGAGGATGATGGTGTGACCTGGCACAGCCTGCCGGAAGATGCACCGGTATCCATGAATCTGTGGGGCTTCTCTGCAAGTATTTTAAAAGAACTGAAAGAGCGTTTTCCAGTATTTCTCGATGAGAATCTAAAGAAAAATCCGCTGAAATGCGAATATTTCCTTCCATTTGTGGTAGATGAACTGATCCGAGAAGGAAAGGCAGAAGTAACTGTATTGAAATCCCATGACCGCTGGCACGGAGTTACCTATAAGGAAGATAAACCGGTCGTTATGAAAGCAATGCAGGATCTGAAAGATGCAGGAAAATATCCGCAGAATTTGTGGGAGGAGTAGAATATGTGTACAGCAGCAACTTATCAGACAAAAGATTTTTATATGGGACGTACATTGGATTATGAATTCTCTTATGGAGAACAGATAGCGATCATTCCACGTAATTATCCGATCAAGTTTCATTATGCAGGTACTATGGAGCATCATTATGCCTGCATTGGCATGGCACATGTAGCAAATGGATATCCATTGTATTATGATGCAGCAAATGAAAAAGGACTTGGTATGGCAGGCCTCAATTTTGTCGGTAATGCTGCATATGCTGACGTAGATAATGAAAAAGAAAATGTAGCACAGTATGAGTTTATTCCCTGGATACTGACACAATGCGCAACTGTGGAAGATGCAAAGAAAAAACTGAAGGAAATGAATCTGACAGGGACTCCGTTCAGTGCACAGCTGCCGACGGCACAGCTTCACTGGATCATTGCAGATAAAGATGGCTGCATTGTGGTAGAGTCCATGGCAGACGGGCTTCATGTATATGATAACCCGGCAGGGGTTCTGACAAATAATCCGCCATTTCCGCAGCAGATGTTTTTGATGAATCAATATATGAATTTATCACCGAAGCAGCCGGAAAATCTGTTTTCTGATAAACTTCCGCTTACCACTTACAGCAGAGGAATGGGTGCGCTGGGACTGCCTGGAGATCTGTCATCCACTTCCCGTTTTGCCAGAGTGGCATTTACCAGACTCAATTCCCGGTCTGAAGATACAGAAAAAGCAAGTGTCAGCCAGTTTTTCCATATCTTAGGGTCTGTAGACCAGCAGAGAGGATGCTGTGAGGTGGCAGAGGGTAAGTATGAGATCACCATCTATACTTCCTGCTGTAATACAACCAAAGGTATCTATTATTATACAACTTATGAGAATCCGCAGATCACAGCTGTGAATATGCATGCAACAGATCTTAACGGAACAGAAGTTGTCAGCTATCCGATGTTACAGGATACAGAGATCCGCTATCAGAATTAAGAAAAACTTTAACTTTCTTTCCTGCGGATTGTGGTAAAATATCCATATTCAAGAATAAAAGTGGAGATGTCAAGCATATCCGCAGGAGGAAGTAAGATGAAAAAGAAAGTAATTATGCTTAGTATGCTGGCAATCACAGCAGCGATGCTGACAGCGTGCTCAGACAAAAATGATGCAGCAGATGTGCCGGAAGTTTCACAGGCAGAAGAAAGTACAGAAAATACGGATACAGATTCATCTGCAGAAGCAGCGGAGGAATCCACAGAGAATGTCGAAAAAGATTCGGAGGTCAAGGGTTCAGACTATGTGATGTCCGAAGAGTACCAGAATGTTCTGGATAAATACAAGACGATGATTTCAGAAAAATGGGATGTGAGTAAAGCATTTGATGAAGGAATGTCTTCTATGGTGTCAGAGTTTTGTAATATGGATGCACAGGATCAGATCGGTTATACTCTGTATGATCTGGATGCAGATGGACAGCCGGAGCTGTTGATTGGTGAAATGGATACAGAATTACCGGCAAACAGGATTATTTTTGATGCGTATACTTTGAAGGATGGAAATGCTGTTCAGATATTTGAAAGTGAATCCAGAAACCGTTATTATCTTGTGGAAGATGAAGCAGGAGCGATCCTGATCGCAAATGAGGGATCCAATGGTGCGGCGAGCTCCGGATGGTTATATTACACAGTGTCAGGGGATCGGCTTACAGTTCAGCAGGCAATCATGTATGATGCAGCAGCAGATGAAGAAAATCCATGGTTTATGGCATATGATGACGACTGGGATACTTCTAATGATGAGCCAGTGGATGAAGATATGGCACAGTCTGTAATCAATTCTTATACGGACAATTATGCAAAGCTTGATTGGACAATACTTGTACAGGAATAACATATAATATGAACAAAGAAGGATAGATGACAATGAAGAAGAAATATTTAGCTGTATTTATGATGGCAACAGCATTGACATTAACGGCATGTGGAGCAAAAGATACAGCAGGAGATTCTCAGCAGGCAGAAGAACAGGTGACAGATACTGCAGATGAAACCACAGCAGAGGCTTCACAGGATACAGAAGATACAGAGAATGGTGAAACTGCAGAGAACAATGAGAATATGATCACGGAGTTGACGGCTAATACTGCAGCGGAAATCTCAGGCAAAGAATTTACGTTGAAGACGGAACAGGCATATCCGGATGACGATGAGATTATTGCAGTTACAGCTGTGTATGGAGATCAGGAACTGAAACTGGATGAAAGTCTCTATGTGAATGGGGTCTATGAGGTATCTCTGGATGGTCAGGAATATGTGATGACAGAGACCACTACCTTTGATGACTATGGAATGATTTATCTTGTGAAGCTGGATGAGAGTGGAGTGACACTGGTATCCACACAGGACGGACATCTGCGTGAGGTTCCAGCAGATCCGACCGAAGGATTTGAAATTGAATCCAAGGTAGATGTGCTTGGAACCTATGGTGGAATAAGAACCTATTTCATACAGGATGATAAACTGACTGCAACGGATTCTATGTATCAGTTCCTTGGAGATCCGTCTGGAGAACTTCCGGAGCTGACTGTGAAAGAAAGTGTCAACTGCAGACTGGAGGGCGGTAACACGACTCTGAAAGCAGGAGATGTGATCATTCCGCAGGCATATTCACCGGATGATGGTACTTTCTATTTTGAACTGCCGGATGGAACTGCAGGAAATCTTCTAGTTGATCTGTCTCCCGATGGATCCGAAGGTCAGATGACGTATTCCGGTACTATTGGTGGTGTGGATGAGAATGAGCTGTTCGAAAACCTTCCTTATGCGGGCTAAAAAACACTTGCAATAGAAGAGATACAGCGCTACAATAGGTAGGACAATTGAAGGCAGGGGAGCTTGTATGACAGGCTGAGAGGAAGGTAGACCTTCGACCCTTTAACCTGATGCGGATAATGCCGACGTAGGAAGTGGATATGATTTTTTGGGGCACCGCATTGAGTGGTGCCTCTTTTGGGCAAAGAATACAGTATTTTCTCTGTACAACAAAGGAGTGTAGGAACATGAAAAAAATTACAACGAAAAAAATGGCATTAACTGCTATGCTTGCGTGCCTTGCATTTGTACTGAACACATTTGTATATTTTCCGGCTATGGCACCTTTTCAGCATTTTGTTGATGTGCTGGCAGCTGTTCTGGTAGGTCCCTGGTATGGATTTGCGGCATCCTTGCTTTGTGGAATCATGCGGATGATGTCCGGCAGAACCATTCAGGCGGTAACCGGGGCAATCTTTGGATCTGTTCTTGGTGGATTGATTTATCGGAAAACAAAAAATGTCTATCTGGTATTTGTTGGTGAAGTGTTTGGAACCGGAGTGATCGGTGCCTGTGCTTCTTATCCGCTGATGAAGATGTTCTATGGACTGGATGCTCAGTCTCCGTTTTACTATATTCCGTTCTATACACCGTCAGCTATTGTGGGAGCAGCCATGGGTGTGGTTGTAGTTCTGATACTGAAGAAGACAGGGGTGCTGAACCGTATGCAGAATGAACTTTCATAGGAGGAAGACAAATGACCAAATTTGCAGAGGTACTGCGTAAGGTTCATGAAATGGAACCGCGTGTGCAGTGCATCACTAACTTTGTGACGGTCAATGACTGCGCAAATATCATTCTGGCGGCGGGCGGAACTCCGTCCATGGCAGATCATATTGATGAAGTGGCAGAAGCATTGTCCTGCGTGCAGGCACTGGTATGTAACATGGGAGCCATTGCATTGACGGATTCTATGATCGTCGGTGGAAAAGAGGCAAACCGACGGAAGATTCCGGTGGTGCTGGATCCGGTAGCAGTAGGTGGCACACAGCTTCGTAGAGATGCAGCAAAGAGGCTGTTGGAGGAAGTTCATTTTACCGCGATCCGGGGAAATGCATCAGAGATCCGCTACCTGGCCGGTCAGCAGACCACAGGTGCTGGCGTAGATGTAAGTGATCTGGATGCCATCACAGAGGAAAATCTTCCGGAAGCTCAGGAGATGATCAAGAATCTTGCAAAAAGTCTTGGAACGGTGATCGCAGTTTCCGGAGTGATCGACCTGGTATCTGACGGAGAGCGAACCATGGTTTTGAGAAATGGATGCGCGACCATGTCACGGATCACAGGAAGCGGGTGTATGCTGACTTCCATGATCGGTGCATTTGCAGGAGCGGCTGCAGAGGATCCATTTACAGCAACCTGTGCGGCTATGGCGGCTATGGGAATTGCCGGAGAGATCGCAGAGAAAAAGAGAATAAAAAATGGCACGGGAAATGCTACTTTCCGTACAGATTTGATCGATGCGGTCTTTAATCTGACGGAAGAGGAACTTACGAAAGGGGCACGTTATGAAATTTTCTAAAGAAGAGATACAGAATTCCATGCTGCTGTATGCAGTCACTGACCGTATGTGGCTGAAGGATGGAGAAGGACTGACAGATGTATGCAGAAAAGTACTGGAAAATGGTGCGACATTTCTGCAGATCCGTGAAAAAGATCTGGATGAAAATACCTTCGAACAGGAGGCAGAGGCACTGAAAGAGCTGTGTGCCTCTTACAGAGTACCTTATGTAGTCAATGACAGTGTAGAGATCGCCATAGACATTGATGCAGATGGTGTTCATGTAGGACAATCTGATATCAAAGGACGCGACATCCGTGCGATGATCGGACCGGATAAGATTCTGGGAATCTCCGCAGGAACAGTAGAAGAAGCACAGGCAGCAGAAAAAGCCGGTGCAGACTATATTGGAGTTGGTGCAGTATTTGGCACAAGCGCAGAAATCTGTCCTGGAGAAAAGATCAGCAGTTCTGTAAGCATTCCGGTGGTAGCCATTGGAGGAATCAATGCATCCAATCTGATGGAGCTTGCAGGCAGCGGAGTAGACGGAGTAGCGGTGGTATCTGCCATCTTTGCAGCCAAGGATCCAGGTCAGGCGACCAGAGAGCTGAAAGTGCTGGCACAGAAAATGGTGGAACATGAATAAAAAATACGCAATCTTTGACATGGATGGGACCCTGGTGGATTCTATGGGATACTGGAAACGTCTGGCAGGAGAATATCTGGAGACTCATGGGGTCCTGAATCCACCAAAGGATATTCTGGAGAAGATCAAGCCCATGACTATGACGGAATCAGCAGCTTTGTTTATCCGTGAATTTGGACTTCAGGGAACGCCGGAGCAGGTGGCAGATGATATGAATGCCATGATGGATGAACATTATCGCAGTGACATCCCATTGAAGGCAGGCGTAAAGGAGTATCTGACCCGGCTGAGAGACAGAGGCGTGCGTATGTGTGTGGCATCTGCTACTGCAGAACCGCTGATGGAAGCATGCTTGTCCCGTCTGGGTGTCAGGGAGGATTTTGAATTCCTGTTGTCCTGTGAGACCGTAGGAGCAGGAAAGCGTCAGCCAGATGTGTATCTGGAATCCATCAGGCGCATGGGCGCGGAACCGTCAGAGACAGCAGTTTATGAGGATGCTCTTTATGCAGCGCAGACGGCAAAAGAGGCTGGATTCTATGTGGTTGGTGTCTATGACGGCAGTGTGACTTATTGCCATGAGCCGGATGATCAGGAAGAACGTGATCGCATGTGGAACGAGTGCTGGGAACAGTTGAAACAGTTGACCGACGAGTCCATCCTGGACTGGAAAACAGCAGAATAAAGAGTTGAAAATGGTTCCGGGGATTACCTCCGGAACCATTCTTTCATAACGTCGTAGATCTGAACTAACTCATCTTCTTTGATAATATAAGGCATCATAGTATACATGCAGGTCAGGAACGGACGGCTGAAAACGCCGCGCTCATAGGCGAACTGCTGGAAGCCTTCCAGGGTTGCCGGATCGTAGACATCCACACAGGTACAACCTCCCATGATACGTACTTCCCGGATACGTGGATCGGTAAAGCCATCCATTTCACGGTGGGAGATCTCTGTGATCCGATGGATCTTGCTCATATAATCTTCCCGTTCAAAGATTTCAATTCCTTTTAAGGCAACGGCGCAGGCCAGCGGATTTCCCATAAAGGTCGGTCCGTGCATCAGCGCTTTCCGGTCATCATCGCTGTAAAAGGCATCGAAGACCTTCTGGTTGGCAACAGTCACAGCATGACCAAGGTAGCCGCCGGTCAGGGCTTTCCCCAGAACCAGAATATCCGGCAGAACTTCGTCTGCAACAAATCGATAACCAGTTCTTCCAAATCCAGTGGCAACCTCATCAAAGATCAGAAGTACATCGTATTCGCTGCATAATTCACGGGCACGCTTGAGAAAAGAAATATCATACATCCGCATGCCACCGGCACCCTGCAACAGTGGCTCTACGATAAAGCAGTTCAGCTGATCGTGATAGGCTGCAAAGGCCTCTTCCAGTGCAGGAATCTCAGTTGGAATATGGATCACACCTTCTTTTTTATCAAATGCGAAATGATAATCTTCATCATCCCCTACTTCCATAGCTTTGAAGGTATCTCCGTGGTAGGCATGTTCCAAAGCTAATATCAGCGGACGTTTTCTACCCTGGTTAGTGTTGTACTGAAGCGCCATTTTCAGGGAGACTTCCACAGCTACACTGCCGGAGTCGGAGTAAAAACAGTAGTTTAAGTCACCCGGCAGAAAGCTTTCCAGCTTTTGGGTCAGCTTCTGTACCGGCTCATGGGTCAGGCCACCAAGCATCACATGGCAGAAATGATCTGCCTGTTCCTTGATGGCAGCAGTCAGTTCCGGATGTTTGTATCCGTGGATCATGCACCACCAGGAGGAGACAGAATCAATCAGCTTCTGATCCTCAGTATAGAGATAGACTCCATCAGCATCAACAATTTTATAAGGAGCCTTCATGGTTTTCATTTGTTCGTAAGGATACCAGATCATAATGTTACCTCGTCATAAAGTTCACTGAGTGTCGCAGCATCTATGGAAAGAGAAGTATCGCCATCACAGACTCTTGCAAGAGTGGGAAGGCCTGTCATATGCTCACACATAAAAATGTTGTCTTCCTCCATTACATTGCCTGGGTGGCAGTGATTGAAGATTATTCCCTTGAGAGGAAGATCATGTGCTTTCATATATTCAACGGTCAGCACCACACTGTTGATGGTTCCAAGACCTGCATCAGCGATCAGAATGCTGGAAAGATGAAGTTCTTTTACTACATCTTCCAGCTGGATCCTGGTTTCGTCAAAGCAGATGGGGCATAGGATACCGCCGCTGCCTTCAACGGTCACATAATCATAGTTTTCACAGACCTGAGCAAATCCTTTTTTCACTACATTCATCTGAACCGGATGTCCTTCCAGCCGGGAAGCCAGATGAGGAGAGTAAGCATGCTCATATACATAAGGACACATATCTTCCAGTCGCTGAGTGATGCCGGACATAGTCTGTACACAGAGTGCATCTCCGGGAATCAGAGAGCCGTCTGCTCTGCGGTCATTTCCACTCATGGCAGCTTTGTAGTAGGCCGGATGTAGACCGACTTCTGCCAGTTTTTTAGTGATCAGACCGGTAATATAGGTCTTTCCGGTGTCTGTACCGGTACCTGTAATAAAGAGCGCTTTGCTCATGGCTTTATGCCTCCTTCCAGTAATCCGGTGTTACATCGCGGCCAAGATCCGTGAGCATCTGACGATCACTTCGGATGGTGGCACAGGCAACCGTTGTCAGCATATTTCCGGTAATGGTGGCAGAAGCCCCGGACTTGAAGGCGATTTCACCGTCGTTGGTCAGAAGAGCACGACCTGCAGCCAGACGGATGTTGGCATCGGGATTGATATAACGGAATAATGCGATGGTACGTAAAATATCTTCCTCAGATAAACGAGGCAGATTTTCCAGAGGGGTTCCTGGAATCGGCATCAGTGCATTGATGGGAATGGAATCAATTCCAAGTTCTGCCAGGCTGATAGCCATATCCAGGCGATCTTCCCATGTCTCGCCCATACCGATGATACCTCCGGAACAGGCACACATACCTTCTGCTTTGACTTTTTTCAAAGTCTCGATCTTCATATCATAAGTATGTGTGGTACAGATATTCGGGAAATTCCGGCGGGAAGTCTCAATATTATGGTGATAACTGGTCACGCCTGCCTCGTGGAGCCGATGAAGCTGATCAGCAGAGAGAAATCCCATGGAAGCGCACAGATCGATCTTACATTCCTTTTTCATGGTCTCGTAAGCATGGATCGCTTTGTCGAATTCTTTCCCTGTCAGTGCTTTTCCAGCAGTTACAATGGAAAAGCGATCCACGCCTTCGGACTCATTGAGCTTGCACAGCTCCACGATCTTTTCTTCCGGAAGAAAATCATAGACTTCGCAATTAGTGTGATGATGGGCAGATTGTGCGCAGTATTTACAGTCTTCCGGACAGCGGCCGCTGCGGCCGTTGATGATGGAGCAAAGGTCTACTTTATCACCGATCCGTGCTTCACGGATCTGATCAGCTCCTTTACATAAATCGTCAAGATCACAGGTGAGGAAGAAGGACAGATCATCCTCGCGGGTCAGTCTTTTTCCGTCGATGATCTCCTGGGCCAAAGTCAGTACATTCATAAATATTAGTCTCCTTTGTGATAAATCGTTTGCGATAGATTATTTTCGTTCCGGCTTTACAGTTCCAGTACTGGTTTGATCCGCTTTACCAGAACTGCAGCAAGAATGCTTAAGGCAATGTCGCCTGGAACTGCCAGGATAAAGCAGTACAGGAACAACGGCCATACACCAATCGGTGTGTTGATTACGTAATTGCAGATTACATAATAGTAGATCATGCCGCATGCATAGACTACCAGAAGTCCTGCCAGGTTAGCTGCAAGATAGTGAAGAACGGTTTTCTTTTTCATATGTTCAGCCAGATATCCGGTTAAAAAAGTTCCGGCACAGAATCCGATCAGATAACCAAAACTTGGTTTGAAGATATACCACAGACCGCCGCCTTCGCTGAAGATGGGAAGTCCTGCCAGCCCAAGGATTACATAAGCGAGTACGGACAGGGAGCCTCTGCGGGAACCAAGCAGAAGACCAGCCAGCATTGTAAATAAATATTGCAGGGTAAAGGGAACTACCGGAATGGGAATCTTGATAAATGCGCCCACTGCAATCAGGGCGGTGAACAGTCCGCAGTAGATGATAGATTTTGTTTTCGTCATTTGTAAACCTCCTGAATCATTACGGTTCACAATTATAAAAGATAAAAAATAATGTGTCAACTAAAAAATATATATAGTTAACAAATGCAATGACGGTGGTGTTCAGAATGATAGAAGTTGTTGCTTGACGGAGCCATGGAGACTGCGATATATTCAGAGAAGAATGAGATGAAATGCAGGCTTTACTGATTGATATAGAAGGATGGGAGATACAGATGGAACGATTGTTAAAACAGATAGAAGCGTATAAGCCATGTAATGAGCAGGAAGAGAAAGACCGGGAATTGTTGATTCAATGGATCAGAAGTGGAAGGGATATTGTGACCAGAGCCAATGAGACTGCGCATCTGACTGCATCAGCATGGGTGGTAAGCCCGGATCGGAAGCAGGTGCTCATGGCTTACCACAATATTTATAACTCCTGGGCATGGCTGGGTGGTCATGCGGACGGGGAATGGAATCTTCAGAAAGTGGCGATCCGGGAAGTGGAGGAAGAAAGCGGGCTTTCACAGGTCACACCACTGCAGGAGGCACCGGTTTCACTGGAGATTCTGACTGTGGATGGTCACTGGAAGCGTGGAACGTATGTGGCCTCTCATCTTCATCTGAACGTTACCTATCTTATGGAAGCAGATCCCAGGAAACCAATACGTAAAAAGCCGGATGAAAACAGTGCGGTTGCATGGATCCCGGTGGAAGAGATCGGGGAAAAATCTACGGAACCTTGGTTTGTGGAACATATTTATTCTAAACTCTGTAAGAAAGCATTGACTTTACAATAGATGTAGGGTTTAAAATCGGGAACGGAAGAAAGGAGTCTTTTGTACTTTTATGGAAAGAAATCTTACATCTGGAAGTGTATTTAAAAATATTGTGTATTTTTCTCTGCCTTATCTGTTGTCTTATTTTTTACAGACTCTGTATGGTATGGCAGATTTGTTCATTATTGGTCAGTTTGAAGGTGTGGCAAGCACTACTGCAGTATCCATTGGAAGTCAGGTTATGCATATGATCACGGTCATGATCGTAGGACTTGCCATGGGATCAACAGTCATCATTGCGCAGGCGATCGGAGGCGGTGATAAGAAAAAGGCCTCCCAGACAGTAGGAAATTCGGTGACTTTATTTCTTGGTCTGGCGATCGTACTGGCAGTCGTGCTGGTGACGTTGGTATCCCCAATTGTGTCGGTCATGTCCACTCCGGCGGAAGCAGCAGATGGAACGAAACTGTATCTGACCATCTGCTTTATCGGGATTCCGTTTATCACCGCTTATAATGTGATCAGTTCCATTTTTCGCGGACTGGGAGATTCTAAGAGTCCCATGTGTTTTATTGCAGTAGCATGCGTGGTAAATATTGCCCTTGACTATCTGCTTATGGGATATTTTCATCTGGGACCGGCAGGAGCAGCACTGGGTACCACAATGTCTCAGGCATTCAGTGTGGTGCTGGCGCTCACTGTGATTGTAAAAAAACAGTCTGGCATCACTTTGCAGAAAAGTGATCTGCGCCCGCAGAAAGCCGTGATGGGACAGCTGTTACAGATCGGTATCCCGGTGGCATTGCAGGATGGGTTTATCCAGATCGCGTTTATTGTCATTACTATTATTGCAAATCGCAGAGGGTTAAGTGCGGCCGCAGCTGTTGGTATTGTGGAGAAGATCATTAGCTTTTTATTCCTTGTACCGTCTTCTATGCTCTCTACAGTGTCAGCACTCTGTGCTCAGAATATTGGTGCTGGAAAATATGATAGGGCCAGGGCAACCCTTCGCTATGCATTGATGATCGCAGTAGGATTTGGCATAATCGTATCCATCGTGATCCAGTTTATTGCAGAGCCCGTAGTAGGACTTTTTACAACAGATGAAGTGGTGAAGACAATGGGAGGTCAGTATCTGCGAGGTTATATCTTTGACTGCGTATTTGCCGGTATGCATTTCAGCTTCAGCGGGTATTTCTGCGCATATGGAAGATCAGAATTTTCTTTCCTGCACAACATTACCTCTATCTTGCTGGTGAGGATTCCGGGCGTGTATCTGACATCCAAGCTGTTCCCGGCAAGTTTGTTTCCTATGGGAATCGCAACGGCCTGTGGATCACTGTTATCCGTGATCATTTGTCTGAGTGTGTTTGTATGGCTGGAAAAGCATGGATGGGAGAGAAAACATCGGAATGGAAGATAAAAAATTATTTTGGATCAGTGATGTGGCAAAGATGTTCCATGTCAGTGCAGGAACCCTGCGACATTATGAACAGGCGGGATTGCTGGCACCGGAATATACGGATCCTGACACCGGATATCGCTACTATGGAATCCGGCAGTTTGAAGTGCTCAATACGATTCGATATCTGCGAGTATTGGATCTGCCTCTTTCACAGATCGCTGAGTTTCTTCAGAACCGGGATACAGATGTGATCGAGGAAAAATTGGAAAAACAGAAAGCCCTGATTCAACAGAAAAAGCGGGAACTGGAGATTATGGAGCGAAAGATCGACCATCGGATCGAGCAGATCCGAGATGCCAGATGCTCCAGATTAGAAGAAATTCAGTTGAAAATATTTCCGGAGACACGTATGGTTCTCTTAAGAGATCCGGTGCGGCCAAGATCCTATCTGGATCTGGAAATCGCTATCCGGCAGATGCAAAAAGGACAGTCGGAGGCACAGGTATTTTTAGGAAAAGTCGGTGTGGGAATTTCTAAAGAACATTTAAGAGAAGGAAGTTTTGAGGTATATGACTGGGTCTTCCTGATCCTGGATGAGGAAGACCATTATGACGGGCAGACAGAGCTGCTGCCTTCCATGGAGTGTGCAACGATCCGCTTCCGCGGCGGACATACAGAAGCACCACGGTACTATCAAATGCTTCTTAACTTTTTGAAGGAGAAGCATCTGATGCCGGCGGGCTTTTCTCAGGAAATCACATTGATCGATGACGGCATGACCAGTGATCCTGAAAAATTTGTGACTGAGATTCGGTTGCCGGTTTGCACGGCGATGAATCGATAAATTACATTAAGCAGAGCATCTTCCGAACTGAGAAACCAGCATGGTTTTATGAGTGTTAAAACAACAAGAAGTAAAAAAATGTCAAGGGTTGATTGATTGAAAAATCTGATTGACAAAAAACTAAAAGTATCATAAAATAAAACTAACATCTGAGATTCTTATGCGTAAGCATATCCGGCGATTCGCCGAGTTTTCAGAAGGGAAAAACTGAATAAAGGCGAGCTGGATATAATGAGCGAAAGTGAGTCAGAGAGAGATTGCTCTCTCTTGACGAACGGCGAAATTATAGAGTGATAAAATCACGATATGCTGAAAGCAGGGGAAGTTATGAAATATTTTCCAGAATCGCCGAAGGGGGATTATGGGAAAAAAAGAACCAATATATGCCATACACCAGATGAACGTCTGTTGGAACTGAAAGAAAATGTACAAAATGAAGATGGAGGAATCAATATGTGTGGAGCCGTAGATCAGATGATTGCAGAAGGAATGGAGTGTGGACTGGCGCAGGGAACAGAACGTGGAATAAAAAATCTGATAGAAGTATGTCAGGAACTGGGCACATCATATGATAATGTGCAGTTTCAGGTGGAAATGAAATACAATCTGAGTCAGGAAGAAGCGGAAAGATATATGAAACAGTATTGGAAATAGATTCGGAGAGGAGGAGTCATATGGCAGATAACAGGAAAATGATAGCAGCAGGTGTGGTCTTGGTCGGAGTATTACTGGTAATGACCGCCTGTGCAAGGTCAGAAGCTTCTTTCAAGTTTCATCCGGCGTTGGGAATCTGCGATGCAGAGGAGGAACTATATGAAGCGAAAAATCCGATGCAGGAACTGGATACGGAATATGGAAGTGCCACGATGGAATATGTTGTCTGGAAGGATGGATTCCTTCATGTGAAAATAGTTGCAGATTATTCATCAGATGCAGATGACTGGGAGCAGGCAGATCAGTTCCTGAGTGTACAGGATGAGGAGAAAAGTAAACTGACATCACTTTCCCGGTATTGCAATTATGATGAGGAACAGAAACAACTGACCATGGAGCAGGAGTACCGAAGCATCACTCCTCAGAGTCAATATGTGCTGAAGCTGTTTGATCAGACAGCAACGATTCATATGACATCAGTACCAGAGTATAACAGCCTGAAAGAGATTGGAACACCAGTAACACACAATGGGCGGACATGGGTATTTCAGGGAACCTGGGAGGATGACGAGACTCTCAAGTTGCATGCGTGGGGAACTTCAGACGATATCTGGCAGATGGGACGACCGATGAAAGAACCGGTGACACCGGAAGACGTGAAAAAGGATGGATTTATTCAATGGAAACAGTCAGGTATTGAAGGAAACAGTAGTTTTGAGGCAACGGTGAAGGTATCAGAAGACACCGAATATGAACTGAAGATTCCGGGTGTTTCTTTGGTGGCGGATATGGGAGAAAATGGACCAATCGCGGAAGTGCCTGTTCCGGCGATGGATGGAACAGAAGATGTTGATATATCCTTTTTTGCTGGAAAAGACACCTACCACATTGGAAAAGTCGAGCGCAGAAAAAAAGAAAGCCAGGATGATGACGGAGAAAATAAGGTTTCGACAGAAGTGATCCTCTATGTAGAGCCAGAAAATCTGGAGAAAGATACAGAGCTGTTATCAATCAATGCGAGCTGGGGTGAATTGAAATCTCAGGGAGATCCAACAACATTTTCGCTGAAAGGAAGCACATTTCCACCTGCGATGTACGTAGATGGAGAACTTGCAGAACTTCGGCAGGAACTGACACTTACATACTCCGAAGCAGAGACGGTTCCGGAGATTGTGGCGGTCAGGATCGACAAAGTAGGAAAAGTATGGAATCAGGAATATCATTGTAAAATAAAGTGAGACGGAAGGGAGTTGCTTTGAAGTGAGGCAGCTCCTTGTTTCTCATTATAATTTTAAATAAGTAATTGACAAACAACTAAAAGTATCATAGAATAATACTAACATCTGAGATTCTTATGTGTAAGCATATCCGGCGATTCGCCGAGTTTTCAGAAGGGAAAAACTGAATAAAGGCGAGTTGGAGAGTTTGAAAATGGGGGCACAATATTATATATTTTCCAGAATCGTCGAAGGGGGATTATGGGAAAAAAAGAAGAACCGATGATTGCATATTATGAAGATGCAAGACATTTTGCATGGCTGGTCAATGGATGGATCTGTCAAGGAGAAAAAGAAATCGATGAGGCACAGATCAAACCGAAAAATATCCGTTTCACAGGAAAGACCGGAAGCGGAAGAACTGCCAGAATAAGAAGCCGTTACCGGGATGTTTTTAAAGAGATTGGGAAAGTTAAAGTAGTTCTGATGTTGTATAAATAAAGTTGACACCTTATTCTCAAGGAATTCATGTATAATAAAAGAGAATAAGGAGGAACTCTCAATGTCACGAACCCAACGTAAATACGACCAGGAATATAAGATCCAGGCTGTCAAACTTGCCAAAGAAATCGGCGGTGCTAAGGCAGCCAAAGAATTAGGTATCCCAGAAGGAACCATCCACACATGGCTGAAAGCAGTTAGAGCAGGCACATTGGATATTGGCGACGGTGCACATACTCCGGAAAGCGCGATGAGTCTTGCTGAGGAGCTTGCCATGCTCCGCAAACGCGTTAAAGATCAGGACAAAGAAATCCGGCGTCTGAAAGAGGAAAATGAATTTCGAGGAAGCAAGCGCTTTTTTCGCAGCCAGCCGTCGGAAGTCAGCAAGAACCAAAGAATGATGTTCATTGCCATAAAAACGAAAGACGGCGTGATTAAGGAAAACTCTCATTCTACTGCCGGATGCTCGGTGTCAGCCGCCAGGGTTTTTACAAATATCTTGCTATTAAAGATCGTCCCTGGAAATATCAGGATCTCGCTGATGCTATGAGAGTGATCCATGCTGAGGATGAATGCAATGATACCTATGGGCGTATTCGCATGTATCAGGCACTTCTCCTTAAGAATCTGGCAGGAATCAAAATCCCCAGTGAGCGAACTGTCTACAGGGTTATGGATGAAATAGGCCTTAGCCATCGGCCAAAGCGTAAGCCAAATGGTATTACCAAGGCTGATCGGGAAGCACGTAAGTCAGATGATCTTCTGAAGAGAGAGTTCAAGGCTGATAAGCCACTTGAAAAATGCGTAACTGATATCACAGAGATCAAGGCAAAGATGGAAAACTGTATGTTTCAGCCATCTTCGACTGCTTTGATTCCAGTGTTCTGGGACTGGCAATGGAAACCAACATGAAGGCAACTCTGTGTGAGCATACCCTGGATAATGCCTATCTGGCGCATCCTGATCTGCGAGGCGCCATTGTGCACTCCGACAGAGGAACACAATATACCAGTGAAACCTACCGTCAGGCTCTGGCAAAATACGGTATTATTCAAAGCATGAACAGTGCTGGTGGCAGGTGCCACGATAATGCCTCGATGAAAGCATGTGGGCCAGAATGAAAAGCGAGCTTCTCTATGACCGCTACAATACGGAAAGCCTGACCACGGATGAGCTGAGAGTTCTTATTTGGAGATATTTCATCAGTTACTGGAACAACAGGAGGATCTGCTCTGCCAACGGTGGGCTTCCTCCTATGATTAAGCGTCAGAGATACTACCAATCTCTGGGCCTGGCTGCATAGGAAATGATATCTTTGAGATAAATGTGTCAACCAATATTGACAATATCATTCTTATGATTGGAACGGAACTTCAGTCATTTGTAGACTATTCTATGCCGGTGAGGGTGATGGATTATGATGCGCTGGAATATAAAGATCAGATTCAGAGGATTGCATCTGAAAGAAAAACAGAAAATGTCGCAAAATCTGGAAAAAAGAAAGTAGAACTATCAACGATCAAGAAAGAAGACAGATTGATACCGGTTATCACATTAGTATTGTATATGGGAGAAGAACCATGGAACGCAGCAAAAAATCTTCACGGACTGCTGGATTTTTCTGAAGTCCCGAAAAAATTTAGAAACTATATTCCTGATTATCAAATTCATGTGTTGGATGTGTGTCATACACCGGATGAGCGTCTGCTTGAATTTCCAAAAGATATTGCAACCATGTTTTTGACGATCAAATATCGGGATAATTTACCGACTTTAAAGAAAGTATTGAAAACCATACCAGAGATTGAAAATATCGAAGAAGATACCTATGACGTAATGTGGAACTTCTTGGACAAACGAATGCTGGAACTAAAAGAAAATGTACAAAATGAAGATGGAGGAATCAATATGTGTGGAGCCGTAGATCAGATGATTGCAGAAGGAATGGAGCGTGGACTGGAACAGGGAATGGAACGCGGTCTTAAGCAAGGAATGGAGCGTGTTGCACAGGAAAAGGTATGGGGAATCAGAAATATGATAGAAGTATGTCAGGAACTGGGAGGAACATATGATAATACTCAGTTTCAGGTGGAAATGAGATATCATCTGAGCCAGGAAGATGCTGGGAAATATATGAAGCAATACTGGAAATAAGAAGAATGGGACATAGTGAAAAATATGGAAGTATTTGTAACAGATCAATGGGTGAAAAATGATCAGATGAAATTCATGTTTGACAGACTGAAAACGTATTCGGACAATAATTTGATGTCAATAAATATGGAAAAATTTTTTCATCTGTTCGAGCCGCCTTTTAAAGAGGTGTGTGACTGCATCATAATCACAGATTCGGATGTGTCGAATATAGAAGAGAATTTTGATAACATATTGAAAATGTATATGGACAGAACTGGATATGAAGCAAGCAATACGGAAAGGCGGATAAATGATTACTTCACCAGTGAAATATCTGTATTGGATGGTTTGAAAATAGCCATGCTGTTAGTAGATAACTGGAAAAGAAAAATAAAAGAGCTTGTGCCGAATACACCAATTTGCTTTATCTTATCTGCTGGAGATAATCATGTAGAATTGCGGTTTCATAAAGTGAGAAAAAATGAACAAATGTGGTTGGATACTGATTTAAGCAAATACAAAGATGAAGCTGTAGCTTATAGGATAATTTAGATAGTGCATACAGTGAAAGGAACTGGATATGAGTTATGATATCAATATAATTGCCATAAATCAAAAAAAATCCTTGTCATTTTAAGAGTGAAACAAGTTTATTATTGCATAATGAGGTAGAACACAGAGAAGTACATAGATATGCTTATTTTTGACCTTTTTTCTCAAACACTAACGGAATATTGTATTCAGTAGTAGAAGAGCTTGATGATGATTTTTTTGCATGCTTTAATTTCTGTGATTCATTATTTGAAGAACCAGATGTTCAGGGTGTGCAAATCTCCTTGTGGATTTCTGTAGAAGCTAAAGATGATTTAACTCCTTTGCTTATAAGAGAAGATGTTAAAAATGAATTTTTGAAAATTATAAAACATGTTTTGCTTAGTTCCCCAGACCATAGGATTTTATTTCAGAGTCGATATCAATGTTCTGAAAAGGAAATTGTAATAGGTACGATATCTTTTGAAGAATTTAAAACTATGTTATTAAGTTCTCGAATATTGTTTAATGTGTGCTATATAATAGAAGAATGCTGAAATGAAAGAGATAATTGGGAGAAGAAAAAACGATATACGAGATGTGGTGAGTCAGTTGATAGAAATAATCCGTAAATACACAAGTCAGATTTGTACGACAATTTTTATTATTATGATTCTGGTATTTATGATATTCATGACAAGAGTGAATATCAGACACGATAAGACACCAGCGATAGATGATAATGCCCGCCTGGAAACTCTGACTGGAATTGTATCATCAGATTATGCGAATGTTTCACAGAGATTTTTTTCAATCAAATGTGGTGAATATGATTATTATTCTCCTGGTGGAGAAACATTGGATGAAATCAACCAGAAGTATGATTTGAATCTTGATTATGGCGATAGTATAACCGCAGAGTGTGAAGTGTTTACTTATGAAATTTTTCCTGCAGAGATAACGATTCTTTCGGTAAGTACAGATTGAAGGATTGGAAGCCTGTCATACAACTTGTATACGTTTCTCAGATAAAATATTTCAAATCGGTAAATTGGATATTTTGACAGGAGAACGAGCATGAGGAAAGAAGAGCAGAGATACAGAAAAAGATTAAAAACACTTTTTATAATTGATTTTTTGATTGTGGCAGTTCCAATTATATTTTTTCTGGTAATAAAAACATCATTTGTATTTGGGGTTCTGACGAATGACACGGAATATTCAGATGCAAGGTATGAGAATGTTTATATTGATCTTGCAGAAGGTGAAATGTCAGGAGAGAATGTTGCTCGTCTCGGATACACTTTACAGGAGTTAAACGAAAAATTTTCGGGAAAGTATGAATTCGGAGACAGGGTAATCCTTTATCATTGGCAGGATTGGAGTTTGATATGTCTACGGCCTATTTTATTATTTATTTTACCAGTGGTTGTAGAGAAAAGTTGGACGTTCAGAGATTTTGAGTGGTGGGAAAGACACAGATGAGTCAGAAATTTAACAGTTATGATGATTATAAATTATATGGTAAAAAATTTTGGATGCTGTCATTAATCTTGTTTGTTGTAAATGGATTTCTCCTTGGAGCTTTAAGAATCAGTGTATCAGACAACTGCGCTATACCAACAAGATTGATATTTCTGATTTTGGTAATATCGTATATAAAGATATTGGGTGTATGGATAAGAACCCTGAATAAACTTCTGAATGGTGTTTCAAAAAAATATTTAAGAAAAACGACTTGGAGTGTGATTATCTATTGGGAAATTATAGTTCTTTCGATTCTTATTTCTGGAAGCATAAAGGAAACAGATCTGATTGTTTGTTCAGGAATCATAGTCGGAGAAGGAATACTATTTTTACTTATAAGAGGATTTTATTATATAGATATAATGGAAAAATATCATCCACATGCAATAAATATGGATTCATATCCCATTGATCTTTACAGTGCTGATGAGAAAAAAAGACAAATCTCTGATAATTTGGATAAGATTCAGGAGACAACTCATAATACTGAAGTTTTGAAAGCACTGGAATTAAGACGAGCTATGGTTTTGATAATAGTACATGCAGAAGTTCCTGTTTTTACAATGTTCAATCTGGGATGTCTTGGATTGATAAAATAAAGGAAATGGATGTTTATTTGAAAGTGGGGTGATTGACGTGTTATGAAAGAAGCAGCAAAGAGACTTCTTGTTGTGATGTAATAAATTGATGAAGGAGGGCGGCATATGAAAAAATTCATGAGAAAAGCAGTGGCAATGATCTGTATGTTAAGTATTTCTGTGGGATCGGCAGGAATGGTCGTGTATGCAGCAGGAGAGAATCAGCAGAAATCAGTGTATTATGAAGAATATAAAAAAATTGTGGAGGAAGTATCTTCAGATACAGATGTAGAACTTACTCTTTTACCTGCAGAAGATTTTGCGGATGAAGACTGGAGAACACCTGATGAATTTGAAAAAATTGTGAAAGCATTTGCTATGGCAGAGATTGCAGTGAATAAAAATGATGACATGGCGGATTTAGTATCTGAGACCAGATATGCTGTCACAGCATCGAAGAATGTAAGCTTTACAGTTGAAAATACTGCCGATATCATGATTAAAATCAAAGCAGATTTCAGTACACAATATCATGCTGAAAGACAGTATATTTCAATGGTAAGTAATATCAGTTCGAGTAAAGCCACTGATACTGGAACATGGCAGGAGACGGGAAGTAATTACCTGTTGATTGATGCGGGAAGAACAGCTCAGATTTCTGTGTCAGGCAATATTTCATATGGTGGTGTAAGTCAGGAGAAAATTATCACTGTCGAGTTTTATTGTGGCGCGACTGGTGGTGTATCCTGAGGCAGGAAGTTTTGTAACAGAGTATAATATGATCTGTTGTGGATAGATCTCTTCAGTAGAAACCTCCGCAGTTACAGACACATAATCGCCATATGACAGATCTGAACCGAATTTTTCATTGAGTTCAGCCAACGTCATACTACAGTCGTAGTCTGTTGTATTTGTGTGAAGATACACGCTGTTATACGTGGAATCATTTAGCTCCGGGTCTGGCAGCGTGTTTTCGATAGTGCCATACATGATTTCTACGTTTGGCGATTCACTGATTTCTTGCGCTGGCTCTGAAGTGGAAGCTGTGTCTGAAAATGAAAGAAACAGCATTGCGAATATAAAAACAAAAGCAATCAAGATATAACCCAATTTTTTCATCTGTAAATACCTCAAGTGGAACAAGATTTCTGTAATTATGATAACATGACCACGATGAAAGAGACAAGGATGTAATAAGAGAATATGTTTGCGGAAACTATTGTTTTTCCTCAAGCAAGAGAATATACTAAGAGAATCACAATCATCACATTTTACATGGAGGAAAATACAATGGACAAATTCATTCCCATCGACAAGCAGTCGAAGAAGATGCAAAAAGAATTTTATGCAAAACAGAGAGGAACCTGGGGGACGTTCAATCCGGTGACCAGAACTGTTCCAAACGGGAAAGCCTACAACCGTAACAAGTTAAAACAGGAAGATCGCAGAAGCGGCAGATTATCTTATGGAAAACAAGATAGTCTGCCACTTTTTGTATGGTTGTCGATAGAGGTGGCGTGTGAAAATTGTCCAACATCAGATTCACTTTATCTCCACTTGCTTCTTGACACTACAGTGTGAAAAGCGTATCATAAAGCAAGATAAAGTCATCGCAGACATGGTCTATACACATAGGAAAGGAAGTAAAATGTGATGGAAAAGAAAAACATTGACTGGGGCAGCTTAGGTTTTGCCTATATGCCGACCGATAAGAGATTTGTTGCCAACTATAAAGATGGAGCATGGGATGAGGGAACCTTAAGTGATGATCCGATGATCACCATGAGCGAGTGTGCATGTGTACTTCAGTATGCACAGACCTGTTTTGAGGGAATCAAAGCCTATACAACTGAGGATGGAAGAATCGTGACCTTCCGCCCGGACCTGAATGCAAAACGTATGGCAGATTCTGCAAAAAGACTTCAGATGCCGGTATTTCCGGAGGATCGTTTCGTGCAGGCTGTTGTTGATGTAGTAAAAGCAAATGCAGCTTATGTTCCGCCTTATGGCAGTGGAGCTACGTTGTATATTCGTCCGTATATGTTTGGAATCAATCCGGTTATCGGTGTAAAACCGGCAACTGAGTATCAGTTCCGTATTCTTTGTAACACCGGTTGGACCGTACTTCAAGGGCGGTGCAAAGCCGATCACTATCCGTGTATCTGATGTGGATCGTGCAGCACCTCATGGAACCGGAGATATCAAAGCCGGTCTTAACTATGCAATGAGCCTTTACAACATTGTAGATGCTCACAATAAGGGATTCGATGAGAATATGTTCCTGGATCCGGCAACCAGAACCTATGTAGAGGAGACCGGAGGAGCAAACTTCATCTTTGTGACCAAGGATGGCAAGGTAGTAACTCCGAAGTCCAACAGTATTCTTCCGTCTGTAACCCGTCGTTCTCTGATGTATGTTGCAAAAGAGTACCTGGGACTGGAAGTGGAAGAGCGCAAGATTGCAAAAGACGAGCTGAAAGATTTCGCAGAGGCTGGTCTGTGCGGAACCGCAGCAGTTATTTCCCCGGTTGGAAAGATCGTAGATCATGATACCGAGATCTGTCTGCCGAGTGGTATGGAAGAGATGGGACCGATCACCAAGAAGCTGTATGATACCCTGACTGGTATCCAGATGGGTCGTATCAAAGCTCCGGAAGGATGGATCAAAGAGATCCTGTAAGATCATAAGATCACAGAATGATGATAAGGGACAGGCCGTTTTCCGGTGCTGTCCCCTTTCGTATCTATGGATAGATTTGACGGAAAGGGAATGAACATGAAAAAAGGACTTGTATTGGAAGGCGGAGCCATGCGGGGAATCTATACCGCTGGTGTGCTGGATGCATTTCTGGAGCAGAATATCGCGGTGGACGGTGTCATCGGAGTCTCTGCAGGTGCGGTACATGGATGCTCTTATGTGTCTGGACAGCATGGAAGAAGCATCCGCTACTATCTGAAATATATGAAGAATCCCCGGTTTATGAGCTTTCGCTCATTGTTGAAGACAGGAAATCTGGTAGAGACGGAGTTCAGTTATCATGAACTTCCAGATCGTCTGGATGTATTCGACCGAAAAGCATTTGCAGAGTCACCTATGGATTTTTATGTGGGTTGTACCAATGTGGAGACAGGGAAACCGGAATATATTCTGCTAGACACGATGGATGAAATCGATTATATGCGTGCGTCTGCTTCAATGCCGATGGTTTCGCAGATCGTGGAAGTAGGAGGCATGAAGCTGCTGGATGGAGGTGTGGCGGACAGTGTGCCGATCAGGGCATTTCAGCAGATGGGCTATGAGAAAAATATCGTGGTGCTGACCAGACCTGCTGGTTATCGGAAGAAGAAATCTTCTATTGGTCCGGCGAAATGGATATATCGGAAATATCCGGCATTTGTAAAGGCTATGGAGGAGCGCTACAAGGTTTACAACGAAACGATGGATCAGATTGAGGAGATGGAGAAGTCAGGAGAGATTTTCGTGATCCGTCCAAGCCGTGACCCGCAGATCGGTCGCATGGAGAAAAATCCGGAAAAAGTGAAAGCGGTCTATGACCTGGGATATAAAGATGCCTGTGCACAGATGGAGGCACTTAAAGCATGGCTCTGATTCCCGTATTTTTTGAACAATTGCATGGCTCTGAATGGTTATATAAATTTTAAGAAAAATTTCATTGTATTTTCACAGGGTTCGTTTACAATAGGTTCATAGATTTAATGTAAATAGAATACATTATGTGAAAATAAAGGGGAAATTTTATGAGAGAGAAATTTTATCGTTTTATGCAAGGAAGATATGGTGTGGATCAGTTATACCGATTTGTCTTTTTTCTGGCACTGGTTTTGATGATCATCAACATCTTTTTGAGAAATCCGATGCTGAACCTGGTCATCTATGCACTTCTGATCCTGGATATTTTCCGGATGCTGTCAAAAAATCACAGCGCAAGATATGCGGAAAATCAGAAATATCTGCAGCTGACTGCAAAATTCCGTTACTGGCTGGATCAGCAGAAAAAGCTCTGGCAGGAGAGAAAGTATCATCATATTTATACTTGTCCAAAATGTAAACAGAAGATCCGGATTCCAAAAGGAAAAGGAAAGATCATGGTGCGCTGTCCGAAATGTCATTTTGAGTTTCAAAAGAGAAGCTAAGCGCCTATGTTCGGATATATTATTGTACACAAACCGGAACTGAAGGTCCGGGAATATGAGACCTACAAAGCAAGCTACTGTGGTCTGTGCAGAAGTCTGAAGAAGCGTCATGGACGAATCGGGCAGATGACTTTGAGCTATGACATGACATTTCTGGCACTTTTGCTGACAGGACTTTATGAGCCGGAGACCATTACTGGTTGTGAACGTTGCATTGCGCATCCGGTAAACCGGCATCATTTTCGGCAGAATCAGTATTTTGACTACGCGGCGGACATGAATGTGCTTCTTACCTTTTATAAATGCCTGGATGACTGGCAGGATGAGAAGAAGCTATGGGCAAGAATCTTTTCCTGGATGCTTATGCCAAAGATGAAGAAGATCAGGAAGCTTTACGGCGAAAAAGCACAGATGACAGCGGACAACCTGAAGGCACTCCGTGAACTGGAAAAGAAAAACATTTGTGATATTGATAAAAGTGCTGGATTTTTCGGAAGGATTATGGCAGAATTGTTTGTATGCCGCGAAGATGAATGGGCGGAGAAGTTAAGAAAGATGGGCTTTTATTTTGGAAAGTTCATTTATCTGATGGATGCCTATGAGGATATTGAAGAGGATCTGAAACAGAATCGATACAATCCTCTGGCAGAGTTATACGGGCAGGAATCTTTTGAGGAGAACTGCCAGCAGATTCTGAAGATGATGATGGCGGAGACTTCCCGTGTGTTTGAACAGCTTCCCATTGTGGAAGATGTGGAAATTCTTCGGAATATATTGTATGCAGGAGTCTGGAGCCGATATGGTCAGATTCGCTGCAGTAGAAAGGGTACAGATAAAAAGGAATGATGATGGATCCATATGAAGTTCTGGGTGTGTCCCGGAACGCATCGGATGATGAGATAAAAAAAGCATATCGGACACTGAGTCGAAAATACCATCCAGATGCCAATGTGAATAATCCCAATGCTGCTCAGGCGGAGGAGAAATTCAAGCAGGTTCAGGCAGCCTATGATCAGATCATGAAGGAGAAGGAACAGGGCTACAGCGGATATGGCAGTACCAATGGCTACGGCGGATACGGAAACGCCGGAGGCTATGGCGGATTTGGCGGCTATGGAAGTGCCGGTGGATTCGGCGGTTACGGAGGAGCTTCCAGTGCAGGCCAGAATGATGAATATACCATGCATCTGAATGCTGCAATGAACTACATACGGGCAGGCAAGTATAATGAAGCACTGAATGTGCTTTCCGGCATGGGACAGAAGACTGCCAGATGGTATTATTTAAGTGCGATTGCCAACAATGGACTTGGCAACAATGTAGTGGCATTGGATCACGCCAGGCGGGCAGCTTCTATGCAGCCGGGAAATATGGAGTACCGGGCACTTGTACAGCAGCTGGAAGGTGGAAGTGGATGGTATGATCAGATGAGCACTCCATACGGCGGTATGAGTGTTATGGGAAATGATTTCTGCTGCAGACTTTGTCTGGCGAACATGTTATGCAATTTGTGTTGCTTCGGTGGACGGGGCGGAATGCTCTGCTGCTGATACCGCAGAAACTTGAGGAGAAGAAGAGAATTACAGTATACGGACAGGATGAGAAAAAATGAGCTTTATGATCGATAGAACTTGTCAGAAAGCGGCGTTCTTGCTGGGAACGGCGCTTATGCTTGGTACAGGACTTGTGACTTCAGATGTGTTGAATGTATATGCAACGGAGGCTGTTGACCCGGCTGCGGCTGCTCAGCCGACTGATCCAGCAGCTACAGCAGATCCGAATGCAGCGACACAGCCAGCAGTTGATCCGGCAGTGGCACAGCCCATGGATCCCAATGCGGTCACACAACCGGCGGATCCAAACGCGGCCGCAGACCCCAATGCAACGACAGATACAACGACTACAACACAGCCGGCTGCACCGAAGAAGCAGACGGTAGTATTGACAGAACAATTAAAAAAGGATATTGAAAACTCCCATGCGCCCGGGGCAAAGGACGCGATCATCAATGGATATTTAAGTCTTCTGAATAAAGAGTATATTCTGAAGGATGAACTGGATATTGATCTGGTCAGTGTGGGCAATGGTCATCAGTTGGAGCGCAGATCTGCAAAAGAAATCACACAGATGATGAAAGATGCGAAAAGTGTCGGTATGCGGATGAATCTGACTTCTGCATATCGTACATATATGAAACAGGTATATTTATTTAAAAATAAAATTGAACGTCTGGAACGGGAGGGTTACAGTCATGAAAAGGCTGTCAAAGAAGCCGGAACGGTCGTTGCTGTACCGGGAACCAGTGAACATCAGCTAGGACTGACTCTTGACTTTGTGACAGGCAGTTACAAAAATCTGGACGAAGGAATTCGGAATACCAAGGAATACCAGTGGACAGAAAAGCATGCCTGGGAGTATGGATATGTGATCCGTTATCCCAAAGATAAGTCTGCGATTACGGGTATTATTTCCGAACCATGGCATCTGCGGTATGTGGGAATCCCGGCGGCACAGCTGATGACGGAGCAGGATCTGTGCCTGGAAGAATTTTTGGGGGTGGCGTATGATGACCAGAGAGATGGAATTTCGTATGGAGCGGGCTGGATTAATACAGGTCGGTGATCAGGTACGATTAAAGGAAGACGCAGCCAACACTATGGCAGGTGTCATGTATTATTATACGATCCGTGATGCCATTGCCATGTCCAATAACACAAAGAAAAAACTGAACAGTCTGGAAGGTGTGGTCACAAAGATCGAGGCCAGTGAGAGCTATTGGACCGTGACTGTGAAGATTGATGAATAGACGAGGAGAGAAGATATATGCCAATCAGAATACAGAATGATTTGCCGGCAAAAGAAATACTGGAAAAAGAAAATATTTTCGTTATGGATGAGAGCCGTGCACTCAGCCAGGAGATCCGACCACTGAAAGTAGGAATCCTGAATCTGATGCCGCTGAAGGAGGATACAGAGCTTCAGCTTCTCAGAAGTTTTTCCAATACACCATTGCAGGTGGATGTGACATTTATTACAGTAAGCAATCATGAATCTAAAAATACAGATAAGAGCCATCTGAACAAGTTTTATCAGACCTTTGAAGAAGTTCGTAAAAAGAGATTTGACGGTCTGATCATCACCGGTGCACCGGTGGAACAGATGAAGTTTGAAGAGGTGGATTACTGGACAGAGCTTCGGGAGATCTTTGCCTGGTGTGAGTCACATGTGACATCTACACTGTATATCTGCTGGGGAGCACAGGCAGCACTTCATTATTACTATGGTCTGGAGAAAGTGCTGTTGCCAAAGAAGCTGTTCGGACTTTATACACATAAGGTGCTGAATCGGAAAGAACCGCTGGTCAGAGGATTTGACGATTATTTTCTAGCACCGCATTCCCGCCATACTGCGATCCCGAGAGAAGACATTGCAGCATGCGAGGATCTGAAGATCATGGCAGAATCAGAAGAAGCAGGTGTATTTCTGTGTATGGCAGAAGGCGGAAAGAAGATCTTCGTCATGGGCCACCCGGAATATGACCGGATCACTCTCCAGAAGGAGTATGAGCGTGATAAGGCGAAGGGACTGCCTATTGATCTGCCGAAAAATTATTTCCCGGATGACGATGATTCCAGGCGCCCGGCTCTGCAGTGGCGTGCTCATGCAAATACCCTGTACACCAACTGGTTAAATTATTACGTATACCAGCTGACACCATATGTATGGGAAGATGATAAGTAAACAAAATGCACATATCGCGAGTGGCTGCAGACAGTGACATTTAAAGGAGAATCATTATGATGGATCGAATCGACTTGTTTCATCTGCCTTTTTATAAAAAAGAAGCATTTACCGGTTCAGACCGGGGAATCCGGTTCTGGATCGGCAAAGTGACGGTGGGAGAGGAAGAAGAGGCGCAGGATTATCTGCGTGTAACCGTCTGGCCGGAGCCATATGCATGGAAGCATACGCCGGACGAACAGAAGATCAGTAAAGATTTTGCGTTTTCAGAAGAAGGACTGGATGAAATCTATGAGTGGCTTCTGGGGGATGGAAGAAAACTGATTATGGAGAGCTGATGTGAGAAGTTCCTTTTGTACATCTAAATTGAAAAATGGAAGGCATATAGCCTTCCATTTTTCATCGCAAACACATTTTATACAACAAAAGGATTTTCTCCTGATATTGACTTTATGAGTATATAATAGTATAGTTTTATAGATAAGTAAAATTCATTTTTTTCATGTTTGAAATGAAAAATATTCAAGGAGAAGAGAAAGATATGACTTTATTAGCCTATCAGGTATTTCTGGCAGTGGTGGAACAGGAAAGCTTTCAGAAGGCTGCACAGGTTCTGAATCTGACACCGTCAGCCATCAGCCATGCGGTGGCTTCCATGGAGACGGAATTGGGATCAGCGCTGTTTATCCGAAGTAAGCAGGGCGTGTATCTGACTAATTATGGAAAGGAATTGTTTCCCTATATTAAAAATGTGCAGAACAGTGAGGAGTATTTCCAGCAGGCGGTGGCACAGATTGGTGGTATGGAAAAGGGTGTTGTTAGGATCGGTACCTTCAACAGTGCCTGCGTAGAATGGATGCCAAGTCTGCTCAGAGGTTTTGAAAAGGATTATCCGAATATTCGAATTGATATTTATCAGGGAAGTTATGATGATGTATATCAGTGGCTGAAGGATGGAATCGTAGATCTGGGATTCCTTTCATCCACCAGTGCAGGAGATCTGTCCTGTACACCTATCTATCAGGACAAGATCATCTGCGTGGCACCGCAGGGCTTCAAGACTGAGAATGAAGGATATATTACCATTGAGGAACTGAAAAAACAGCGTTTTGTAACCCAGAGGGAAGGCTGTGACGCAGATGTGAATCATGTGATGAACAAGTATGATCTGCCAGGTGGGGGCGGAAGCTACATTGCAGATGATATGTCCGCAGTATCACTGGTCATGGGTGGTTTTGGCGTCTGCCTTATGCCGGAGCTGGTGATCCGGAATATTCCGTTTCCTGTAGAAGTGATCCCGCTGGAAGTAGAGGAAAAGAGAACCATTGTACTGGCCTATGTGAGGTCTGATGTACTGGCACCGGCAGTACAGAAGATGCAGAGTTATATTTTAGAGAGCTTTCAGAAGAAAGCAGAGGAGGAGCAATAGATTATGAAATACAAGTACATATTTTTTGATCTGGATGGAACTTTGTGGGATTCCAGAGAAGGCATTACCAAAGGAGTGCAGTACGCACTTTCCAAAATGGGGATAGAAGAACCGGATCTGAAAAAACTGGAGCGGTTTATCGGACCGCCTCTGACAGAGTCTTTCCCGGAGTTTTATGGATTTACGTTGGATGAGGCAAGACAGGGAACTATTTATTACAGGGAGTATTTTGACAAGTATGGTATTCATCAGAATAAGTTGTTTCCGGGAGTGAGAGAGATGCTGGATGCGCTTCATGAAGACGGCAGGATCTTGTGTACGGCATCTTCCAAGCCGGAGGTTCATGTACTGACGACGCTGCAAGCATTTGGCATTGATGGATGCTTTGATTATATCTGTGGAGGAAGTCTGGACGAGAGCCGCTGTGTAAAATACAAGGTGATAGAGGAACTGCTTCACAGATTGAATTTGCCAGAAGAAGAGATGGATAAGGTCCTTATGGTTGGAGACCGGAAACACGATGTGGAAGGAGCGGCTGTATTTCACATTCCGTGTCTGGGAAATGCCATGGGATTTGCGCCGGAAGGTGAGCTGGAGGCAGCTGGTGCGATTGGTGTGGTACACAGCATGAAGGAACTGACCGATTATATTCTTGCACATTAAGCAGAGTCTGTGTTATGATATGAAGTCGGGATAAATACGGAAAACAGGAGGAATAACCATGAAATGGAATAAATATACGTTGACAACAACGACCGAGGCAGAAGATCTGATCAGCAGCATGATGATGGATGCGGGAATCGAAGGCATCGAGATTGAGGATAAGATTCCACTTTCTGAGAAGGATAAATCCCAGATGTTCGTGGATATTCTTCCGGAAGGACCGGCAGATGATGGAGTTGCGAAGATCAGCTTTTATCTGGAGCCGGATCAGGACAATGTAGAGATGCTGGCAGCTGTCCAGAGAGGACTGGATGAGATCCGCAGCTGGGGTGTGGATGTGGGAGCAGCCACGATTGAGGCTTCTCAGACGGAGGATAAGGATTGGATCAACAACTGGAAGCAGTATTTTCATCAGTTCTATGTGGATGACATTCTGATCAAACCGTCATGGGAGGAACTGAAAGAGGAAGACAAAGATAAACTTCTGATCCAGATCGATCCGGGAACTGCATTTGGCACCGGTATGCATGAGACTACACAGCTCTGCATCCGTCAGATCCGTAAATACCTGAAAGACGGAGACAGGATCCTGGATGTGGGAACCGGAAGTGGAATTCTGTCGATCGCAGCCTTGAAGCTGGGAGCAGGTTATGCACTGGGAACAGATCTTGATCCATGTGCAGTGACAGCAGTGAAAGAGAATATGGAAGTCAATGGTCTGAAGGAAGATCAGTATGATGTGATTCTTGGAAATATCATTGATGATCCGAAGGTGCAGAGTGAGGCAGGAGAAGAGGCATATGATATTGTCACTGCCAATATTCTGGCAGAGGTATTGCTGCCGCTGACACCAGTAGTGATCCATCAGTTGAAAAAAGGCGGTATCTACATTACTTCCGGTATTATAGATGACAAGGAAACGGTCGTTGTGGAAGCCGTGAAAGCAGCAGGACTGGAAGTGCTGGAAGTGACCCACCAGGGTGAGTGGGTATCTGTAACAGCCCGTAAGAATTAAGGAATGGAAGTATGTATCATTTTTTTGTAGAACCTTTTCAGATTCATGAAGAGCAGGAATATATTGAGATCCTGGGCGGAGATGTGAATCATATTGAAAATGTGCTGCGCATGAAACAGGGAGAGGAACTGACAATCAGTGATGGATTTGGTTCTGAATACCGGTGCAGTGCGCAGGAGTTTCTGCCAGAGACAGTAAAGGTAAAGATTCTGGAGAAGAGTCGGGTAAGTTCGGAGCTACGTTCGGAGATTACCTTGTTCCAGTGTCTGCCCAAAGGGGATAAGATGGAACTGATCATTCAGAAGGCCGTTGAGCTTGGAGCATCAAGGATCGTTCCGGTGGCATCGAAACGCTGCGTAGTCAGGCTGGATGAGAAGAAAGCGCAAAGTAAGGTGAAACGCTGGCAGGCCATTGCGGAGAGCGCGGCCAAACAGTCTGGCAGGGCAGTCGTTCCAGAGGTGGAACTGCCGGTCAGCTACAGGGAGGCTATGAAGCTTTCCGAAGAACTGGATGTGAAACTGATTCCCTATGAGTGTGCAGATGAACTGTTGTCCGGCACGGAAGAGACTCCTATGGAGCGGACAAGAAATAGATTGAAGACCATTCTGCCGGGACAGTCCATAGGTATTATGATCGGACCGGAGGGTGGTCTTGAAAAAGCAGAAGTAGAGCAGAGTATGGAGGCGGGATTTGCACCGGTGACCCTGGGGAAACGCATTTTGCGTACAGAGACAGCGGGTCTTTGTATCCTTTCGGTGCTCATGTTCCAGCTGGAGGAGTAATGTAAGATGGAAGCATATCTTGATAACTCGGCGACTACCAGATGTCTTGAAGAAGTGACGGACAAGATGGTGCATATTATGAGGGAAGATTATGGAAATCCTTCTTCTATGCATATGCGTGGAGTAGAAGCAGAAAAATATATCAAAGAGGCAAAAGCATTTTTTGCTTCAAATCTGAAGGTGAATGAGAAAGAAATCTACTTCACCTCTGGAGGAACAGAATCTAATAACCTGGCATTGATCGGATGTGCCATGGCGAACCGCAGAGCAGGTAATCATCTGATCACTACATCGGTGGAGCATGCATCTGTATTAAACACCATGAAATATCTGGAAGAGCAGGGGTTCCGTGTGACATATCTTCCGGTGGATGAAGATGGCAGGGTATCGCTGGATGCCTTGAAGGAAGCTATCTGCGAAGAGACGATTCTGGTATCCTGCATGTATGTGAACAATGAAGTGGGAGCTGTGCAGCCCATTGAAGAGATTGGAAAGATCATCAGGGAAAAGAATCCTGCGATCCTGTTTCATGTGGATGCGATCCAGGCTTATGGAAAATATCATATTTATCCGAATCGACAGGGAATTGATCTGTTGTCAGTCAGCGGTCATAAGATCCATGGACCGAAAGGTGTGGGACTTTTATATGTAAATAAGCGGGTGAAGATCCGTCCCATTCTGTTTGGCGGCGGTCAGCAGAACGGTATGCGTTCCGGTACGGAAAATGTGCCGGGAGATGCAGGAATGGCAGTGGCTGCCAAGTGCTGTTACGAAAACCTGGATGAGAAGATCGACCGCCTGTACGCATTGAAAGACCATTTTGTGGAAGGTGTGAAGAAGCTGCCAGATACGAGAGTCAACGGACGCACCGGAAGGGACAGTGCGCCGCAGATCGTCAGTGTCAGTTTTGCAGGAGTGCGCAGCGAGGTGCTACTGCATGCGCTGGAAGATAAGGGAATCTATGTGTCTGCAGGCTCTGCCTGCTCATCTAATAAACCTGCAGTGAGCCACACTTTATCCAGTATGCATCTTCCAAAAGAACTGCTGGGAAGTACGTTGCGGTTCAGTTTTTGTTTTGATACAACAGAGGAAGAAATCGATTACTGCCTGCAGGAACTTTCAGAGCTTCTGCCGGTTCTTCGCCGGTTTGTACGCCGGTGATTCAACAGAGAAAGGAAAAATAAATGTTTCAGGCTTTTTTAATTAAATACGGTGAGATCGGCGTAAAAGGCAAGAACCGTTACGTATTTGAAAATGCACTGGTGGACCGCATGAAAGAAGTACTTGCGGAGACTGACGGTACATTTCATATTATCAGAGAACAGGGTCGTATCTATGTGGAGGCAGAAGGAAGCTTTGACTATGATGAGACCATTGAAGCGTTGAAGAGAGTCTTCGGCATCGTTGGAATCTGTCCGGTGGTTCTGACAGAAGATCACGGGTTTGAGGCACTTTCTGAAACTGTGCTGGATTATATGCAGAAAATGTATGGTGATAAAACCATGACATTCAAAGTTATGACCCGTCGTGTCAATAAGCGTTTTCCGATGGAATCCATGGAAGTGAATGCAGAGCTTGGTGGACGGATCCTGGATCAGTTTCCGAACATGAAAGTGGATGTACATCACCCGGATGTGATCCTGCATGTGGAGCTTCGCCATAATATTGGTATTTATTCAGAGGTGATCCCAGGACCTGGAGGAATGCCACTGGGAACTAATGGCCGTTCCATGCTGCTGCTGTCCGGTGGAATCGACAGCCCGGTAGCAGGCTATATGGTTGCAAAGCGTGGTGTATATATTGATGCGGTATATTTTCATGCACCGCCATATACCAGTGAGCGTGCAAAACAGAAGGTGGTAGATCTTGCCCGTCTGGTCTCCAGATACACAGGACCGATCCGCCTGCATGTGATCAACTTTACTGATATCCAGATGTACATTTATGAAAAGTGTCCGCATGATGAGCTGACGATCATTATGCGCCGTTATATGATGCGGATCGCACAGAAGCTGGCAATTGATACCGGCTGTCTGGCACTGATTACCGGTGAGAGTATCGGTCAGGTGGCAAGTCAGACTGTACAGAGTCTTGCGGCAACCAACGATGTATGTACCCTTCCGGTATTCCGTCCGCTGATTGCATTTGACAAGGAAGATATTGTAACGATTTCAAAGAAGATCAATACATATGAGACTTCTATTCTTCCATATGAAGACTGTTGTACCACTTTTGTGGCAAAACATCCAGTAACCAAGCCGAGAGTGGATCTGATCCGTAAGTCTGAGATTCTTCTGCAGGAAGAAATCGATCAGATGATGGAACGGGCATTTGCAACCGAGGAAATTATTGAGATCAAATAAAAAAGAAGCGCGGGATGTGGATTCACATCTCGCGCTGATGCCATCAGACCTATGTAATTAGTCTACAATATACGGCTGCAGGACACTAAGGATCTCATCTACATTGCCCTCGGAGTGAATATTCAGCTCAATCGGCTTGGAAAGATCCAGACTGAAGATACCCATGATAGATTTCGCATCAATGACATAGCGACCAGATACCAGATCGAAATCATTATCAAATTTGGTGATGTCATTTACAAAAGCTTTTACTTTATCAATTGAATTTAAAGAAATATGAACGGTCTTCATGATACATTTCTCCTCCTTGTTTATTATCATATACTACCATATTAAATACTTGGAACAAGAAAGTCAATGAGAAGTTGTGAAAAAATGAAGAGCCATGCAGGAGGAATACTATGAAAAAAGCGGCACTGCACAATCTTGGCTGCAAGGTAAATGCATATGAAACAGAAGCGATGCAGGAAATTCTGGAAAAGCATGGCTATGAGATCGTGCCATTTGGTGAAAAGGCGGATGTCTATCTGATCAATACCTGCAGCGTGACTAATATTGCAGATCGGAAATCCAGACAGATGCTTCATCGTGCCAGAAAGATGAATCCGGATGCGGTAGTGATCGCGGCTGGTTGTTATGTGCAGGCGGCAGGGCAGGAACTGCTGCAGGACAGCTCGGTGGATATTCTGATCGGAAATAATGAAAAAGCCAATCTGCCAGAGATCTTAAAGGCATGGGAGGAAGAACATGATGCTTCCCATATCCATGATCTGACAAGAGAACACACATATGAGGAACTGAGCCTGTCCCACACAGCAGAGCATACCCGTGCATATATGAAGATCCAGGATGGATGCAATCAGTTCTGTACCTATTGTATTATTCCGTATACAAGAGGACGGGTAAGAAGCCGGAAGATCGAAGATATTGAAGCAGAGGCAAAACGTCTGGCAGTGGGTGGTTATAAAGAAATCGTCCTGACTGGTATTCATCTGGACTCTTACGGGGTAGATCTGGAAAATGAAAATCTGCTGGATGTGATCCGACGGATCGCGGCGATAGATGGAATCGAACGGATTCGTCTGGGCTCGCTGGAACCGCGGATCATGACTGAAGAATTTGTGGAAGGGCTGGCATCTGTGAAAGAACTCTGTCCGCATTTTCATCTGTCCATGCAGAGTGGATGTGACGAGACTTTGAAGCGTATGAACCGAAAATATGATACGGAAGAGTTTCTCGCCTGCTGCGACAGACTGCGGGCTTACTTTGACGAACCGGCATTAACCACCGATGTGATCGTTGGATTCCCGGGAGAGACGGAAGAGGAATTTGAGACTACTGTGGAGTTTATTAAGAAGATCCGGTTTTATGAAACTCATGTGTTCAAATATTCCCGGAGAAAAGGTACCAGAGCAGACCGCATGCCGGATCAGATTCCAGAGCAGATCAAGACAAAACGCAGTGAAAAACTTCTTGAATTACATCGGGAAAACAGTAAAAATTACAGAAAACGTCTGATCGGAACAACCGTGGAAGTGTTGATGGAAGAGGCACAGGAGATTGACGGCATATGCTGGCAGGTGGGACATACCAGGGAATATGTGAAGGTTGCAGTGCCTCAGGACGAATCTTTAACGAATCAGACAGTGCAGGTTTTCGTAGATGGATTCCGTGACCAGGAGATGATGCAGGGAAAGTTGCGGTTGAATTTATAAGAGGATTATAGTAAGATATTGTTAGACTACACGTTAAGGATGTGTGATGATGAAAAAACTGGATAATACACAATATTTCAAGATACAGTCCGATCAGGAGATCAGGGTGTCAGAAGTTCTTCAGTTAGTATATCAGGCTATGACAGAGAAGGGCTATGATCCGGTCAATCAGATCGTAGGGTATATTATGTCGGGAGATCCGACCTACATCACCAGCCACAAAGGCGCAAGAAGCCTCATTATGAAGGTAGAGCGGGATGAGCTTGTAGAAGAGCTTTTGCGGGTATATGTGGAGAAAACAGTAAAGGAATAAGAGCGGATGAGAATAATGGGTCTTGATTACGGCTCCAAAACAGTTGGAGTCGCTGTCAGTGATGCGCTTCTTCTTACCGCACAGAACATCGAGACAATCTGCCGGGAGCAGGAGAACAAGCTGCGCCGTACACTGGCCAGGATCCAGGAATTGTGCCTGGAATACGAGGTAGAAGAGATTGTACTCGGCTTTCCAAAGAATATGAATAATACCACAGGGGACAGGGCTGAGAAATCGCTGGAATTCGCAGAGATGCTGAAGAAGCGGACAGGTCTGCCTGTTGTCATGTGGGATGAACGTCTGACAACAGTAGCTGCCGAGCAGGTGCTGATGGAAAGCGGTGTGCGAAGAGAGCATCGGAAAGAGTATGTGGATCAGATCGCTGCATCCATGATTTTGCAGGGATATCTGGATTATCGAAAAAACAGGAGTGAATAAATGGAAAAACTGACCTTTCAGGGGGAAGACGGAACAACCGAAGAATTTTATGTATTAGAACAGACCCGCGTAGGCGGAGTGAACTATCTGCTGGTAGCAGATTCTGAGGATGAGGATGGAGAATGCCTGATCCTTCGTGATGTTGCCGGTGACGAAGAACGTGAGAGTCTCTATGAGATCGTAGAGGATGAACAGGAACAGGAAGGACTATTAGCTGTGTTTGAACAGCTTTTGGACGATGTGGACATCGAACGATAAATACTATGAATAAAACAGGAGGTTAAATTTTTTGAAAAATGTGAACAACTCAAAATTGCGTATCATTCCGCTGGGCGGCCTGGAACAGATCGGAATGAATATAACTGCCTTCGAATTTGAAGACAGTATAGTTGTTGTGGACTGCGGTCTGGCATTCCCGGAGGACGATATGCTGGGAATCGACCTGGTGATACCTGACGTGACTTATCTGAAGCAGAATATTGATAAAGTGAAAGGTTTTGTGATCACTCATGGGCATGAGGATCATATTGGTGCACTTCCTTATATTCTGAAGGATATTAACGTGCCGGTCTATTCCACGAAGCTGACGATTGCGCTGATCGAAGGTAAGTTAAAGGAGCACAATATGCTTCGCACCACCAGAAGAAAAGTGGTACGTCATGGACAGTCCATCAATCTGGGGCAGTTCCGTGTGGAATTTATCAAGACTAATCACAGCATTGCAGATGCATCTGCACTTGCTATCTATTCACCGGCAGGTATTGTAGTACACACCGGTGACTTTAAGGTAGATTATACACCGGTATTCGGTGACAGTATCGATCTGCAGAGATTTGGTGAGATTGGTAAAAAGGGTGTTCTTGCGCTCATGTGTGACAGTACCAACGCAGAGCGTCCAGGCGTTACCATGTCTGAAAAGACCGTAGGGCGTACCATGGATGCACTGTTTGCAGAACATGTGAACTCCAGAATTATCGTTGCGACCTTTGCGTCCAATGTTGACCGTGTGCAGCAGATCATCAATGCTGCTTATAAGAATAATAAAAAAGTTGTTGTGGAAGGCCGGAGCATGGTCAATGTGATCACCACAGCAGCGGAACTGGGATATATCCAGATTCCGGATAATACATTGATTGATATTGAGCAGCTTGGCAATTATCCGCCGGAGTCCACGGTACTGATTACTACCGGAAGTCAGGGAGAGTCAATGGCAGCCCTGTCTCGTATGGCACAGAATCTGCACCGGAAAGTGCATATTATGCCGGGAGATACGGTTATCTTCAGTTCCAATCCGATTCCGGGAAATGAAAAGGCAGTTTCCCGCGTAATCAATGAACTGTCAGCAAAAGGTGCCAATGTTATTTTCCAGGATGCGCATGTATCCGGACATGCCTGCCAGGAGGAGATCAAGCTGATCTATTCACTGGTACATCCGAAATATGCAATTCCGGTTCATGGTGAATACCGTCATCTGAAAGCCCAGGCAGGTATTGCCAGTCAGATGGGTATCGATAAGGAAAATATTTTCGTCCTCCATTCAGGAGATGTGATTGAGATGGACGATAATTCTGCAAAAGTAGTAGATAAAGTACACACAGGAGCAATCTTTGTAGATGGACTTGGTGTGGGAGATGTAGGAAATATCGTTATGCGCGACCGTCAGCATCTGGCTGAGGACGGTATTATGATCATTGTACTGACCCTGGAAAAACACAGCAATCAGCTGCTCAGTGGACCGGATATTGTGTCCCGCGGATTTGTCTATGTAAGAGAATCTGAGGATCTGATGGAGCAGGCAAGAGCTGTCGTCTACGATGCTGTGGAGAAATGTCTGGATCGTGGAATCACAGACTGGGGTAAGATGAAGAATATTATGAAGGATTCTCTGGGAGATTATATCCGTAAGAAGACCAAGAGAAATCCGATGATTCTTCCGATTATTATGGAGGTGTAAACTCTGACCGGAAAGCAGAACAGCCGCCGCAGCGGCAAAGGACAGAAGAAAAAAAGTAAAAAGAGCAGTACGGAAAGTCTGATGATGTCAGTGGGCATAGGTCTTTTACGTCTGGCGATCGTCTTGCTGGTGATCGCTGCAATCTGGCGCGTCGGACAGACAGCATATGATTTTGCTTATCATGTCGTTTCAGATGCAGCGGTGGATCCGGAACCGGGACGGGATGTGAAAGTTTCCGTGACTTCGGATATGGGCAACAAGGAGATCGCAAAGCTGTTGGAGAGCCGTGGTCTGATCACGGACAGCAGAACATTCCAGATTCAGTTGAAGCTGACAGATTACGATGATAAACTTAAGCCGGGAACCTACGAACTGAATACATCCATGACACCCAGACGGATCATGAAGATCCTTGCCGGAGAAGAGAAGACCGAGGAGGATGAAGAATCATGATCCTTGAGGAGAACAGAACTGCTTCTTACATCCGGTCATTGTATACAGGGAATACAGAACTTCTGGATACCATTGAGCAGGAAGCACTGCGGGACTATGTACCGATCATTCGGGTGGAGACCCAGAGCCTTTTGAAACTTCTGTTAAAGCAGAAGAAACCCCGGCGGATTCTGGAACTGGGAACGGCTGTTGGATTTTCAGCATTGCTCATGTGTGAATATGCACCATCTGACTGCCATGTGACGACCATTGAGAATTATGAAAAGCGCATTCCTGTTGCAAAGCATAATTTTGAAAGAGCTGGTAAATGTGATCAGATCACATTGCTGGAGGGAGATGCCATGGAGATCATCAAGACTCTTGATGGTCCTTATGATTTTATCTTTGTGGATGCAGCAAAGGCGCAGTATATCCACTACTTTCCGGAACTGATGCGTCTGCTGGAGCAGGATGGATATCTGGTGTCTGACAATGTGCTGCAGGATGGTGATCTGATCCAGTCCCGTTTTGCAGTGGAGAGAAGAAACCGGACAATCCATGCCCGGATGAGAGAATACCTGTACGAACTGACGCACAATCAGGAACTGACAACTTCCATTCTTCCGGTTGGAGATGGAGTGGCAGTTTCTGTGAAAGATAGAAAAGAGGAACAATTATGAGACATCCGGAATTATTGATTCCGGCCAGCAGCCTGGAAGTGCTGAAGGTTGCGGTCACATTTGGAGCTGATGCAGTCTATGTCGGCGGAGAAGCATTTGGTCTTCGTGCCAAAGCAAAGAATTTCTCCATGGAGGACATGGCGGAGGGAATTCAGTTTGCCCATGAGCATGGAGTAAAGGTTTATGTGACAGCTAATATTCTGGCACATAACCGGGATCTTGATGCAGCAAGAGAATATTTCAAAGAATTAAAAGCAATCGGACCGGATGCACTGATCATTTCAGATCCGGGGATGTTCATGATTGCAAGGGAAGTATGCCCGGAGATCGACATTCATATTTCAACCCAGGCAAATAATGTAAATTATATGACATTTCTGTTCTGGCAGGAACAGGGTGCGGCCCGTGTAGTGACGGGAAGAGAACTGTCACTGGAAGAGATCCGTCAGATCAGAGATCATATTCCGGACAGCCTGGAGATTGAGACATTTGTCCACGGCGCCATGTGCATCTCTTATTCTGGAAGATGTCTGCTCAGTAATTTCTTCACCGGAAGAGATGCCAATCAGGGAGCTTGTACCCATCCCTGCCGTTGGAAATATTCCGTTGTAGAGGAGACCAGACCGGGAGAATATATGCCGGTTTATGAAAATGAGAGAGGAACTTACATCTTTAATTCCAAAGATCTGTGCATGATCGATCATCTGCCGGATCTGGTGGAAGCAGGTGTGGATAGCCTGAAGATCGAGGGTCGTATGAAGACTGCACTTTATGTGGCAACGGTGGCAAGAACTTACCGCAAGGCACTGGATGATTTGGCTCAGGGAAGAGAGGTTTATGAAAAAAATCTTCCATGGTATGAGCAGCAGATCACAGGCTGCACTTATCGAAGGTTTACCACCGGATTTTTCTATGGAAAGCCAGATGATACTGCGCAGATCTATGACAGCAATACCTATGAAAAGGATTATGTTTATCTGGGAATTACCGGAAAAGCAGATGAAAATGGTGTCTTTGATCTGGAGCAGAAAAATAAATTTTCTGTGGGCGAGATCATTGAGATCATGAAGCCGGATGGCCGCAACATTGAGACTGTGGTAGAAGGCATCTGGGATCTGGAAGGAAATGAGCAGGAGAGTGCTCCACATGCCAGACAGGCATTGAAAGTGAAGCTGCGGGATATTCCTGATGAAATGGATCTGCTCAGAAGAAGCGAATAAAGACAAATTAAGAAAAAGTGGAAAGGCACTTTCGTGTGGATTTTTACATAAGATGTATTAAATCCGCACTGAGGTGTCTTTTTTTGAAAACTTTTCCGAAACCACTTACGGCGGAAGAAGAGAAGCAGTATCTTAAACGGCTTCAGAATGGAGATAAAAAGGCACGACAGGTGCTCATCGAGTACAATCTGCGTCTGGTGGCACACATTGCAAAAAAGTATCAGATGATGGAAGCAGATATGGAGGAACTGGTCTCCATCGGAGCTGTTGGGCTTATTAAGGCAGTAGATACCTTTGATCAGGAAAAAGCCAGTAAGCTGGCAACCTATGCAGCCCGTTGTGTGGAAAATGAGATCCTTATGTATCTCCGGGTCCGAAAGAAAATATCCAGAGAATCCTCCTATTATGAGCCCATCGGTACAGATAAGGAAGGAAATGAGATCCGACTGCTGGATATTATGGAGAGCCAGGATCCGGAAGCGTTGGATGTGATCGAACTGAAAGATGATACCAGGAAGATCTATACCTTATTGGATCGTGTGCTCACTCCCCGGGAAAGACAGGTGCTGATCATGCGTTATGGTCTCTACCAAGGAAAGGAATATACCCAGCGGGAGATTGCAGAAGAATTGGGAATCTCCAGATCTTATATCAGCAGAATTGAGAAAAATGCTCTGCAGCGCCTGCGGGAGCATTTTCAGGATTGAGCTCTGAAAAAAATTATGTTATACTGAAGTCGTCTAAAATCTGAATGCATATCGCAGCCAGTTCCAAATACAAGATCCAGAAAGGAAAATATGTTCAGTACCATATTATCAGCAGCAGTGCTGGGAATCGAGGCATATCCAGTGCAGGTGGAAGCAGATATCTGTGATGGACTGCCTCAGTTTTGCATGGTGGGTGACTTGTCACCAGAAGTGAGAGAAGCAGCAGACCGGGTCCGAACAGCTCTTCGGAATACAGGCATCAGCTTTCCGCCGCGTAGAGTGACAGTTAACCTGTCGCCTGCCAATCTAAGAAAAGAAGGGACCAGGTTTGATCTTCCTGTGGCAGCTGCATTGCTGACTGCACTGGGAGTTCTGCCGCAGGAGTGTTCTGAGGATAGCATGATCGTAGGCGAAGTAGGGCTGAACGGAGCGGTCCGTCCGGTTCCGGGGATTCTGCAGACGGTTTTGCTGGCATCAGAGCGAGGTGTAAGAAGGTGTCTGATTCCTGCGGACAACATAGGAGAAGGACAGGCCGTGGCTGGAATGGAGGTCTGGGGCATTCATTCGGTGGAAGAACTGATTGATTGTCTGCTGAAAAATAAAGCGCCTGCAGTCAATTTATCAAAATCCCGGATACCAATCACACAAAACAAGCAATTTCCGGAAGATTTCCGGGAGATAAATGGTCAAGAAGCGGTGCGGCGGGCAGCAGAGATCGCTGCTGCAGGGATGCACAATTTTCTGATGGTGGGGAGTCCGGGGGCAGGCAAGACCATGATCGCAAGGCGGATACCTACGATTTTGCCCAGTCTTTCGCTGGAGGAAAGTCTGGAGGTGTCCAGAGTGTACAGTGCCTGTGGTCTGATGACCGGAGAACAGGGGCTGGTGGGAGTCAGACCCTTTCGTGCCCCTCATCATACAGTCTCGGTATCTGCTTTGGCAGGAGGCGGACGGCATATTCTGCCGGGAGAACTAAGCCTTGCGACCAGAGGTGTGTTGTTTTTAGATGAACTGCCAGAATTTCATCGAAATGTTCTGGAGACACTTCGGCAGCCTATGGAAGATGGTGTTATCACCATCAGCCGGGCAGATGGGAAATATACTTTTCCGGCGCATTTTCAATTGGTGGCTGCAATGAATCCTTGTAAATGTGGCTTTTATCCGGATCGCACCCGCTGCAATTGCCTGCCAGGAGATATCAGCCGCTATCTGAAGCGGATCTCTGGCCCGCTTCTGGATCGAATCGATATCTGCACAGAAATCTCACCGGTAGAATATGGAGAACTGACTGGAAAAAGAGAAAATGAAAGTTCAGAGGCGATTCGAAGTCGGGTGCTGGCGGCACACAGACGTCAGCAGGAACGATACCAGAAGGTGGGGATTCAGTTTAATTCTCAGTTGACGACCCGTGTAATCCAGAATCTATGTCCTCTGGGAACGGAAGAAACTGGCATTATGGAGCAGGCATTTGAATCTTTGAGACTCAGTGCCAGAGGGTATTACAGGATCATCCGGGTGGCCAGAACGATTGCGGATCTGGAAGGAAGCAAAGAGATCCGAACACCTCATCTTCTTGAGGCTGTCGGGTATCGAACCATGGATCATAATATCTGGGAGGAACCTTTTGGATGAGAGACATATATAATGGAAGAAACAGCATACAATGGATTCAACAAGAAGACATAGAGTACCCTGAAAAGTTAAGACCCTATAAAGGAATGCCGAAGACACTGTACGTACTTGGAGGGCTTCCGGATCCCTCACGTCCGTCGGTAGCGGTGGTGGGAGCCAGAAGATCTACATCCTACGGGGATAATATTGCCAGACAGTTTTCGGCAGAACTGGCCGCCAATGGAATACAGATCATCAGCGGTCTTGCGTGGGGAATTGATACAGCAGCCCACACCGGAGCACTGGAAGGTGGAGGTGAGACCTATGCAGTGATGGGATGTGGTGTGGATGTGTGTTATCCGGCAGGAAATCGTAAGTTGTATGAGTGGATCCTTCAGGAAAAGCGAGGTGGAATCATTTCAGAACAGGAACCCGGGCGTCCCCCTCTGGCAGGATTTTTTCCGGCAAGGAATCGGATCATCAGCGGCCTTGCAGATCTGGTTCTGGTGGTGGAAGCCAGAGAAAAAAGCGGATCTTTGATTACAGCCGACCAGGCGTTGGAACAGGGAAAGGATGTCTATGTGGTTCCCGGGCGGATCACGGATGAACTGAGCCGGGGATGTTTAAACCTTTTAAAGCAGGGAGCGGGATTGGCAGACAGTCCGGAGACATTGCTGGAAGCACTGCATGTGACAAAAAATGGAAGGTGTAAAAAAAGCAAGAACGGGAAAGTTTTACTTGCAAAGGATGAAAATATCGTGTATAGTTGGATACGTTTACAACCGGTATCATTGGATGAACTGGTGAAAAAGACAGGATTTCCCGCAACAAAGGTACTTCAGACACTGGTGCTTTTGCAGCTTGGAGGACATATCAGGGAGATCCGCAAGAATGAATATGTAAGGACGGATTCGAGGATCATCGATGGCGAAGTATTTAGTAATCGTGGAGTCACCGGCAAAGGTGAAGACAATTAAAAAGTTTCTGGGAGCCAATTATGAAGTCATGGCGTCCAACGGACATGTGAGGGATTTCCCTAAAAGTCAGTTTGGAATCGATGTAGATCATGATTATGAACCCAAGTATATAACCATTCGTGGAAAAGGAGAGATCCTGGCAAAGCTTCGCAAGGAAGCCAAGAAGGCAGATAAAGTATATCTGGCAACTGACCCTGACCGCGAGGGAGAAGCTATTTCCTGGCATCTTTCAAAAGCACTGGGACTGGAAGATAAAAAAATGTACAGGATCACCTTCAATGAGATCACAAAGACAGCTGTGAAGGAATCTTTAAAGCATGCCCGTCAGATTGATATGGATCTGGTGGATGCGCAGCAGGCGCGCCGGATGGTGGATCGTATGGTGGGTTACCGGATCAGTCCGCTTCTGTGGGCAAAGGTTAAGAGAGGCTTAAGTGCAGGCCGTGTACAGTCTGCAGCGCTCCGGATCATTGCAGACCGGGAAGAAGAGATCAATGCATTTGTACCGGAAGAGTATTGGAGCCTGGACGCACAGTTTAAGGTGACTGGTGAGAAGAAGCCGGTGACGGCAAAATTCTATGGAACTACCAAAGAAAAGATGGAGATCCACTCCAGAGAAGAGATGGATCAGGTGCTGGCTGCTCTGAAGAATGCAGCATTTTCTGTGACAGATGTGAAAAAAGGAGAACGTACTAAGAAAGCTCCGCTTCCTTTTACGACCAGTACTTTGCAGCAGGAGGCTTCCAAGGTGCTGAATTTTTCTACATCAAAGACCATGCGGCTGGCTCAGCAGCTTTACGAAGGAATTGATATTGAGGGACAGGGAACGGTTGGTGTGATCACGTATCTGCGTACGGATTCCACCCGTGTATCTGATGAAGCTGCTGCACAGGCAGTTTCCTATATTGGTGAGACTTATGGCGAGAATTATCTGCGTCATGGTGAGACTAAGAAAGCGCCGGACCGTAAGATCCAGGACGCACATGAGGCGATCCGCCCTACAGACATCCGCAGACTGCCGGTGAAAGTGAAAGAATCTCTGTCCAGAGATCAGTTTCGTCTCTACCAGCTTATCTGGAAGCGTTTTACTGCAAGCCGTATGGCAGATGCAAAGTACCATACTACCAGTGTGAAGATCGATGGAGCAGGTTATCGTTTTACTGTATCTGCGTCTGTTGTTGCATTTGATGGATTTATGTCTGTTTATGTGCAGGATGAAGAGAAGAGTGATAACCCGTCTCTTCTGAAAGAACTGGGACCAGATTCAGAGCTTCAGCTTCTGGAATTTGAGGACAAACAGCATTTCACACAGCCGCCTGCCCATTATACAGAGGCTGCATTGGTTAAGACGCTGGAAGAACTTGGCATTGGTCGCCCCAGTACTTATGCACCGACCATCAGTACGATCATTGCCCGTCGTTATGTGGCAAAAGAAGGAAGAAATCTGTATCTGACTGAGCTTGGGGAAGTGGTAAATCATATTATGAAACAGGCATTCCCAAGTATTGTGGAGTCTGATTTCACAGCCAATGTGGAGTCTTTGCTTGATAAAGTGGAAGAGGGTGTAGTCAACTGGAAGACAGTTGTCAGCAATTTCTATCCAGATCTGGAAGAAGCAGTGGAAAAGGCAGAAGAAGATCTTCAGAAAGTGAAGATCGAAGATGAGGTGTCTGATGAGGTCTGCGAACTTTGCGGACGCAACATGGTAGTGAAATATGGTCCTCATGGTAAATTCCTTGCCTGTCCGGGATTCCCGGAATGCCGCAACACCAAGCCTTATCTGGAGAAGATCGGTGTGAAATGTCCGAAATGCGGAAAAGAGATCGTTCTTCGCAGATCTTCCAAAGGACGGAAATTCTATAGCTGTGAAGGCTATCCGGATTGTGATTTTGTGTCATGGAAACGACCGGAAGCACCGAAGGAACAGACGGAAACACCAGGTGAAGCTGTGAAAGATTAAAAATGTCAGAAATTTCAGAATTTTATTGAAATTTCAGAAAATATGTGCTAGTATCGAAAGTGCGGTTGCGGGAGTGACTGCACTTTTTACGTTATGGGAGAGAGAAGAAAGATGAGCGTACAATTATTAGACAAAACAAGAAAAATTAATAAACTTCTGCATAATAATAATTCCAGCAAAGTAGTATTTAATGATATCTGCAGTGTGCTGTCAGATATTCTGGAATCTAATGTGCTTGTGATCAGTAAAAAAGGAAAAGTTCTGGGCATCAGCCAGTATCATGGTGTGGATGAGATCCATGAACTGATCGTTGACCGTGTGGGTGGGCTGATCGATCCGCTGCTCAATGAGCGTCTGCTGGGTATCCTTTCCACCAAGGAGAATGTAAATCTTCAGACTCTTGGATTTGAATTTGAAAATATCAGAAAATATCAGGCATTGGTAGCACCTATTGATATTGCCGGTGAGAGACTGGGAACTTTGTTCCTCTATAAATATGAAAAAGATTATGAAATTGATGATATTATCTTAAGTGAGTATGGAACTACTGTAGTCGGACTGGAGATGATGAGATCCGTTCATGAGGAGAATGCAGAAGAGATCCGTAAACGTCAGATCGTACAGTCTGCGATCGGTACTCTGTCTGTGACTGAGCTGGAAGCAATTCTTCTGATCTTTGGTGAGATGAAGGGAACGGAGTGTACACTGGTGGCAAGCCGTATTGCAGACAAGGCAGGCATTACCAGATCTGTGATCGTCAATGCTCTGAGAAAATTTGAGAGTGCAGGTGTGATCGAGTCCCGTTCTTCTGGAATGAAGGGAACCAACATCAAGGTGATCAACGATGCGGTATTTGATGAACTCCGTCAGATTGAGGAAAAAAAAGGGATTGCCAGAAAATATTAAAATTTTAGAAAGTTTCATTTCCCCATTGACATTTTCGGATAAGCATACTAATATAATGACTAAAGGTTAGCACTCGATAAAAGTGAGTGCTAATAAATTGAAAGAACATCGATCAGGAGGAATTATCATGAAGTTAGTACCTTTAGGCGACAGAGTCGTATTAAAACAGAGTGCAAAAGAAGAAACTACCAAATCCGGAATCATTCTTGCAGCAAAAGCACAGGAAAGACCGGAAAATGCTGAGGTTATCGCAGTCGGACCTGGTGGAATGGTAGATGGTAAAGAAGTTACCATGCAGGTAAAGGTAGGCGATCAGGTAATCTATTCCAAGTATGCAGGTAATGAAGTAAAACTTGATGACGAAGAATACATCATTGTAAAACAGAGCGACATTCTCGCAATTGTTGAATAAAATATTTGATTACAGATTGATTTTAGGAGGGAAATTATCATGGCTAAAGATTTAAAATATGGCGTAGACGCCAGAAAAGCACTGGAAGCCGGTGTAAATAAACTTGCAGATACCGTTCGCGTGACGATCGGACCGAAAGGAAGAAACGTTGTTCTGGACAAACAGTTCGGTGCTCCGCTGATCACCAATGACGGTGTTACGATCGCAAAAGAGATCGAGCTGGAAGATCCGTTCGAGAATATGGGAGCACAGCTTGTAAAAGAAGTTGCAACCAAGACCAACGATGTGGCTGGTGATGGTACTACAACTGCTACTGTACTTGCACAGGCTATGATCCACGAAGGAATGAAGAACCTGGAAGCAGGAGCTAACCCGATCGTTCTGAGAAAAGGAATGAAGAAGGCAACTGACAAAGCTGTTGAAGCAATCGCTTCCATGAGCAGCAAAGTATCAGGAAAACATCAGATGGCAAGAGTTGCAGCAATCTCTGCTGGTGATGATAAAGTAGGTGATATGGTTGCAGATGCCATGGAGAAGGTTGCAAACGACGGTGTTATCACGATTGAAGAGTCCAAGACCATGCAGACCGAGCTGGATGTTGTAGAAGGTATGCAGTTTGACCGTGGATACATTTCTGCATATATGGCAACTGATACCGAGAAGATGGAAGCAGTTCTGGATGATCCGTACATCCTGATCACTGATAAGAAGATTTCCAATATTCAGGAGATTCTTCCGGTACTGGAACAGTTAGTACAGTCTGGCAAGAAGCTTCTGATCATTGCAGAGGATATCGAGGGAGAGGCTCTGACCACTCTGGTTCTGAACAAACTGCGTGGAACCTTCACCGCTGTTGGAGTAAAAGCTCCGGGTTATGGTGACAGAAGAAAAGCAATGCTGCAGGATATCGCAATTCTGACAGGTGGTACTGTAATCTCTGAAGAGGTTGGTCTGGAACTGAAGGATGCTACTATTGAGATGCTTGGTCGTGCTAAATCTGTAAAAGTACAGAAAGAGAGCACAGTGATCGTTGATGGTATGGGTGATAAAGCTGCAATCGCAGACCGTATCAAGACCATCAAAGCTGAGATCGAGAACACCAAGTCTGAGTTTGACAAAGAAAAACTGCAGGAGCGTTATGCAAAATTATCAGGTGGTGTTGCAGTGATCCGTGTGGGTGCTGCTACGGAGACTGAGATGAAAGAAGCAAAACTTCGTATGGAAGATGCTCTGGCAGCTACAAGAGCAGCTGTTGAAGAGGGTATCATCTGCGGTGGTGGATCTGCTTACATTCATGCATCCAAAGAGGTTGCAAAACTGGTTGACACTCTGGAAGGTGATGAGAAGACAGGTGGTAAAGTGATCCTGAAAGCTCTGGAGGCTCCGCTGTTCCACATTGCAGCTAATGCAGGTCTGGAAGGTGCAGTTATCATCAACAAAGTACGTGAGTCTGAGGTTGGTGTAGGATTTGATGCTTACAATGAGCAGTATGTGAACATGGTAGATGCAGGTATTCTGGATCCGGCTAAGGTTACCAGAACCGCTCTGCAGAACGCTACCAGCGTTGCATCTACATTCCTGACCACAGAGGCTTGTGTGGCTAATATTAAAGAAGAGACTCCGGCAGCTCCGGCTGGCGGCGGAATGGGTATGATGTAAGGAATACATCAGCATCTGTGTGAATAGAAAAAAGGACATTGTCAAAAGACAATGTCCTTTTTTTGAAAAGGGCATTGACAGAGAGGCATGCTTCTGATAGACTAGATTCAATATCAATTTAAACATTATTTTTTCTACTAAATAGTTGTTTATATATAAGAGAAAATAATAAATGAAAAACAACAGATCAGAGGAAAGAGAGGAAAAGAAATGGGCAAAATTATCGGTGAAAGCATTACGTTTGATGATGTACTGCTGGTTCCCTCCTATTCAGAGGTGATCCCGAACCAGGTCAACCTGGAGACATGGCTGACAAAGACTGTCAAGCTGAATATTCCTATGATGAGTGCGGGAATGGACACGGTTACCGAACACAGAATGGCAATCGCTATGGCAAGACAGGGTGGTATCGGTATTATTCATAAAAATATGTCAATCGAACAGCAGGCAGAAGAAGTGGATAAGGTAAAACGTTCTGAGAACGGTGTTATCACAGATCCGTTTTCTCTGTCACCGGAGCATACACTGGCAGATGCCAATGAACTTATGGCAAAATACAGGATCTCCGGTGTACCGATCACGGAAGGAAAGAAGCTGGTAGGTATCATCACTAACCGTGATCTGAAGTTTGAGACAGATTTCACGAAGAAAGATCAAAGAGTCCATGACTTCTGAGAATCTGGTAACTGCACAGGAAGGTATTACACTGGAAGAAGCAAAAGTGATTCTTGGCAAGGCTCGCAAGGAGAAACTTCCGATTGTTGATAAAGATTTCAATCTGAAGGGTCTTATTACGATTAAAGATATTGAAAAACAGATTAAATACCCGCTGGCAGCAAAGGATGCACAGGGACGTCTTCTGTGTGGTGCCGGTATTGGTATTACTGCCAACGTACTGGAGAGAGCAAAAGCACTGGTGGATGCGCATGTAGATGTACTGGTTCTGGATTCCTCTCATGGTCATTCTGCAAATGTGATCCGTTGCCTGCGTATGCTGAAGGAAGCATATCCAGATGTTCCGGTTATTGCAGGTAATGTGGCTACTGGAGAAGGTACCAGAGCGCTGATCGAAGCAGGAGCGGATGCTGTAAAAGTTGGTATCGGACCTGGATCTATCTGTACTACCCGAGTGGTATCTGGTGTAGGTGTTCCACAGGTCAGTGCGGTAATGGATTGTTATGAAGTGGCAAAAGAATATGGTATTCCGGTCATTGCAGATGGCGGTATTAAATATTCAGGAGATATTACCAAGGCAATCGCAGCAGGTGCGAATGTCTGCATGATGGGAAGTATCTTTGCTGGTTGTGATGAGAGTCCGGGATCTTTCGAACTGTATCAGGGAAGAAAATATAAAGTATACCGTGGAATGGGATCCATCTCTGCTATGGAGAATGGTTCCAAAGACCGTTATTTCCAGAGTGATGCCAAAAAGCTGGTACCGGAAGGGGTGGAAGGCCGCGTAGCTTACAAGGGTTATGTGGAAGACACCATTTTCCAGCTTCTTGGAGGACTTCGTTCTGGTATGGGTCTGTGCGGAGCTAAAGACATTGAGACACTGAAGACTACAGGCAGATTTGTGAAGATTTCTGCAGCTTCTCTTAAAGAAAGTCATCCCCATGACATTCATATTACAAAAGAAGCACCGAACTATAGTGTAAACGAATAAACTGATTGATAGACAAAAGGCTGTCAGCTCATAAATTCTTTTCATGATCTTAACTTCCTTTTTAGTTGCAAAAGGGAAGAACAGATGGTAAATTAGAAACATGGGCAGACAGCCTTTGTCTGTCTGACCATAAGTGGATACTGTAAAAAAAGTAAAACCTGATGAATAGGTCTGTCATAACCATAGAATACTATATGCAGGAAAGGATATAAAGAATGAGAAGAACCAAAATCGTATGTACATTAGGACCATCTACAGATAAAGAGGAAGTATTAAGAAATCTGATGAAAAATGGCATGAATGTAGCCAGAATGAATTTCTCTCATGGAACTCACGAGGAGCAGAAAGCAAGACTGGATATGATAAAGAAACTCCGGGAAGAGCTGAATCTGCCAGTGGCAGCACTTCTTGATACAAAGGGTCCGGAGATCCGGATCGGTGATGTAGAAGGAGGAAAACTGGAATTAAAGCCGGGCCAGGAGTTCACGTTGACCACTGAAGAGATGCTGGGAACCGAGAAGAAAGTCACGATCACATATAAAGAATTGTACAAAGACGTGGAACCGGGAGATTCTATTCTGATCGACGATGGACTGATCGGCATGGAAGTAGTGCGCATTGATGAATCAGATATTGTTTGTCGTGTGAAAAATGGAGGATTTATTTCAAATCATAAAGGAGTAAATGTTCCAGGTGTAGAACTGAATATGCCATTTGTCAGTCCGAAGGATCTTGCTGACATTGTATTTGCTGTAGAGCAGGATTATGATTTTATTGCAGCATCTTTCACCAGAACTGCAGAGGATATTATGGAGATCCGCAAGATTCTGCAGGAGCATGGTGGCGAGAAGATTCATATTATCGCCAAATTGGAAAATAAGCAGGGTGTAAAAAATTGTGAGGATATTCTCAGAGTGGCAGATGGAATTATGATCGCCAGAGGTGATATGGGTGTAGAGATTCCGCTGGAGGAAGTTCCGGTAATCCAGAAAGAATTGATCCGCAAGGCAATGCATATGGGAAAACCGGTGATCACAGCTACACAGATGCTGGATTCCATGATGAAGAATCCAAGACCGACGAGAGCGGAGACCTCGGATGTTGCCAATGCGATCTATCAGGGAACCAGTGCGATCATGCTGTCCGGAGAGACTGCAGCAGGTGCTTATCCGATAGAAGCAGTACAGACTATGGCGAAGATTGCGGAACGTACAGAACAGGATATTGATTATAGCAGGGAATTTAAGCCGAGAAAGCTGGCTGAAGCACCAGATGTGACCAGCGCTATCTCTCATGCGACTTGTACGACAGCAGCCGATCTGAAAGCAGCAGCTATCGTGGCAGTATCCAAATCTGGCCGTACCGTGTCCAGAATCGCAAAATATCTGCCGGTATGTCCGATCATTGGCTGTACCACAGATGAGCGCGTATATCGTCAGTTAAATCTGCTTTGGGGTGTGACTCCGGTCGTGATGAAAGAAGCAAATACTGCAGATGAGCTGTTTGATCATGCGGTGGAACTGGCAGAGCAGAAAGGCCTGATCGCCAGAGGAGAACTGGTTGTTATTGCAGCAGGTGTGCCGGTTGGATTGTCCGGAACTACTAATATGATGAAGGTGCAGATCGCAGGTAATGCACTGGTGACTGGAAAAGGTGCCAATAAACTGAAAGCCTCCGGGAATGTCTGCGTATGCAGCAATGATGAAGATCTGGAGAAAAAATTCCGTGCAGGAGATATTGTAGTTGTGGAGCAGACTACCAATGAGATGGTTCACAAGCTGAAGGATGCAGCCGGTATCATCACAGAGACTGGTGATCGCTATTCTCATGCAGCAGTTGTGGGAATGACTTTGGAAATCCCGGTCATCACATCTGCAAGAAATGCGACCAGAATCCTCAAGTCTGGAACATTTGTGACTATGGATGCAGAACAGGGAATCGTATATAACGGAAGATAATTGCAGTTGGAAGCCAAAAAGCCGGAGGGCGAACAGGTATGGATGAACCTGGAAGAATTTTTGCTGGTAAAACAGAGATTTTTGGAAAATACAGAAAGAGAAACTGGAGTCTAGGACTTCAGTCGGAGGAATGATATGTCAGAAGAGGGAAGACATGTGCATGTGGCTCCTGATGGAACGATTTATGAGCACGTACATCACGATCATGACCATGATGAGTGCTGCCACAGCCATGGACATGGACACACGCATACTCATACGAATACAAAAGCAGTGCTGAATCGTCTTTCCAGAGCGATTGGACATCTGGAATCTATCCGTCGCATGGTGGAAGAAGGAAGAGACTGCAGTGAGGTGCTGATACAGCTGTCAGCTGTAAAGTCGGCTATCAATAATACCGGAAAAGTGATTCTTAAGGAACATATTGAACACTGTCTGGTAGATGCAGTAGAGTGCGGAGATATGGAATCAGTGAAAGAACTGGCAGAGGCCATTGATCGCTTCATGAAGTAACAAAAGATGAAAATTATGAAGAGCAGGTTTACCCATTTGTCAAGTGGATAAACCTGTTTTTTTGAAGTTTGTGAAATATAGTAGAATTTCAGAAAAATTTCTTGGTAAGTTTTCAGCGTCATTATGTCTTGCATATTAAATGTGGTTGGTATATACTTTTAATCAATATTTGGAATAAAATTAAACATAAAACACAAGATATAGTAGGGGTGAATGAAATTGTACGTAGTCAAAAAGGACGGAACAAGAGAGATATTTAATGTAGAAAAGATCATTAATGCAGTCAATAAGTCGGCTGCAAGAATTTTGTACAAATTCTCGGAGGATGAGATTCGATTTATCTGTAACTTCGCGCAGGAGCGTGCAGAGTCCCTGGGAAAAGAAAATATCGATATCCAGGATATGCATAATATTGTGGAGGGAGCTCTGGATCATGTGAATCCGGCGGTGGCAAAGAGCTATCGTGACTATCGGAACTATAAAAAAGATTTTGTACACATGATGGATGACGTCTATACTAAGAGCCAGTCTATCCGTTACATTGGTGATAAGAGCAACGCTAATACAGACAGTGCTCTGGTAGCCACCAAACGAAGCCTGATCTTTAATGAATTGAACAAGGAATTGTACCGCAAGTTCTTTATGAATCGCAATGAGCTGCAGGCCTGCAGGGATGGATATATCTACATTCATGATCAGTCAGCACGTCTGGATACCATGAACTGCTGTTTATTTGATATTGCCAGTGTTCTGAACGGTGGCTTTGAGATGGGTAACGTGTGGTACAACGAGCCGAAGACATTGGATACAGCATTTGACGTTATGGGAGACATTATCTTAAGTACTGCAGCCCAGCAGTACGGTGGATTTACAGTGCCGGAAGTGGATAAGGTGCTGGCACCTTATGCAGAGAAGAGCTACAAAAAATACAAAACCGAATTTTTATCTTATATGGATCCTGAATGGCAGGGAGTGGAAGAGAAGGCAGAGACCTATGCCATGAACAAAGTCCGCAGAGATTTTGATCAGGGATGGCAGGGAATTGAGTATAAATTAAATACGGTAGGATCTTCCCGTGGAGATTATCCGTTTGTGACAGTAACCATTGGACTTGGACAGGAACGGTTTGCAAAGATGTGCAATATTTCTCTGCTGCATGTGCATCAGGGCGGACAGGGTAAACCGGGGAACAAAAAGCCGGTACTGTTTCCGAAGATTGTATTTCTTTATGACGAAGAGATTCATGGAAAAGGCGGTGTCTGCGAGGACGTATTTGAAGCAGGGATCGAGTGTTCTTCCAAAACCATGTATCCAGATTGGCTGTCCATGAGCGGAGAAGGATATATCTCTGAAATGTATAAAAAATACAAGAGAGTCATCAGCCCCATGGGATGCCGTGCGTTCCTGAGTCCCTGGTATGAGCGAGGAGGCATGAGACCGGCAGATGAGAATGACAAGCCGCTATTTGTAGGTCGTTTTAATATCGGAGCTGTAAGTCTGCATCTTCCTATGATTCTGGCACAGTCCAGAGCAGAGAACCGGGACTTCTATGAGGTGCTGGATTACTATCTGGAGATGATCCGTAACCTTCATATCCGTACCTTTGACTATTTGGGCGAGATGAGAGCGTCTACCAATCCGCTGGCTTACTGTGAAGGTGGTTTCTACGGAGGACATCTGAAGCCGCAGGATAAGATCAAACCACTGTTGAAACCTATGACAGCTTCCTTTGGAATCACGGCCCTTAATGAACTGCAGGAGCTTTACAATGGAAAATCTATCAGGGAAGACGGCGAGTTCGCACTGGAAGTAATGCGATACATCAATAAAAAGATTAACGAATATAAAGAAGAGGATGGTATTCTCTATGCCATCTATGGTACTCCGGCAGAGAGCCTGTGTGGGCTTCAGATCGAGCAGTTCCGCAAGAAATATGGAATCGTGGAAAATGTATCTGACAGACCGTATGTGAGCAACAGCTTCCACTGTCATGTGACTGAGGAAATGACTCCAATTGAAAAGCAGGATAAGGAAGGCCGCTTCTGGGAACTGTGTAACGGTGGAAAGATTCAGTATGTGCGTTATCCGGTAGGATATAACAAAGAGGCTGTCCGCACTCTGGTACGTCGTGCTATGAAAAAAGGATTTTACGAAGGCGTGAATTTGTCACTGGCATACTGCGATGATTGTGGATATCAGGAACTGGATATGGATGTATGCCCTAAATGTGGCAGCAAAAATCTGACCAAGATCGACCGTATGAACGGCTATCTGTCCTATTCCAGAGTAAAGGGAGATACCAGGCTGAATAAAGCGAAGATGGCAGAGATCGCAGAACGGGTGTCTATGTAATATGAAACGGATTCTAATGATAACGACAGGTGGAACCATCGCTTCTCAGGAAGGAGAAGACGGTCTGGAACCGAAGACGACTGGACAGCAGATGCTGGATCTGATTCCGGAACTTCAGAGTCTGTGTGAAATCGACTGTGTCGATCTTCTGAATCTCGATAGCACTAATATGCAGCCAGAAGAGTGGGCTGTGATGGCAAAAGCAGCATTTGAAGGAATGAAGAACCATGATGGAATTGTGATTACTCATGGAACAGATACTTGTGCCTACAGTGCAGCGGCACTGGATACGATGTTGATCCATCCTAAAGTGCCTGTGGTTCTGACGGGATCTCAGCTTCCAGCGGGAGAAGAGGACAGTGATGCGGCGCATAATATTCATGATGCATTCCTGACGGCCTGCGGAGCACCGGCGGGAGTTTATCTTACTTTTGATGGCAGAGTGATTCATGGATTATGGGCAACTAAAATCCGAACGATGGGATTCGATGCCTTTGTCAGTGTGAACTGTCCTTATGCAGGAAAAATTGCAGATGGGAAATTGATGATGCAGGAAACTGCAAAAGAAAAAACTGTCGCAGCTGCAACGGTAGAATCAGCTGTTGATGTGCGATTGGACTCTAAAGTGGCAGTATTCAAGTTAATACCGGGGTTTGATCCGGTGCTATTGGAGACGGTGGTGGATCTGGGATATCATGGTGTGGTTCTGGAAGCTTATGGATGTGGAGGAATCACCAATTATCGCCGGAATCTTCTTCCTGCTATTGAAAAAATGATCCACAAAGGGATGGTTGTGGCAGCTACTACACAGAGCATCTTTGACGGTTGTGATTTGAGTCAGTATGAAGTGGGAGTTCGAGCTCTGAAACTTGGTGTGATCCCAGCAGGGGATCTGACCACAGAAGCTCTGGTTGTGCGAACTATGATCGCTCTTGGACGCTGGACCGATAAGAAGGATATCGAAGCCTTTCTTCGTGGTGACATGAGTCCGGTGGATCGCAGCGTACCGCTGAAAAATTTTATAGAATAGAAATTTGCATCCATTCCCGAGTAGCCGAAAACCTCACGGTTCACACAGACCGACAGACAAGGAACAGTGCTGCTATGGATTGGAGCGGACATTTAGTGAAAAGAGTCCACCCAGAATGAACATGCTTGCATGTACACTCTGGGTGGACTCTTTTCATCTAAATGCTCCGATACACTCCATACGAGCGTTCCTGCCTGTCGGTCTGTGTGAACCCTCGAGGATTTCGGCCAAACATTTTATTTAGTTATCATCTTCATCTTCACGACTGTTGCTGTAGACAGTTCTCTTTCTCGCCATCTCATCGCTTTCCAGATACTCATCATAAGTCGTGATCTTATCAATAATGGAACCATTTGGCAAGATCTCGATGATTCTGTTGGCAGTTGTCTGTACGATCTGGTGATCACGTGAGGAGAACAGCAGTACACCTGGGAATTTGATCAGGCCGTTGTTCAGTGCTGTGATAGATTCCATATCCAGATGGTCAGTTGGCTCATCCAGAAGAAGTACATTTGCACCGGAGATCATCAGCTTGCTGAGCATGCAGCGGACTTTCTCACCACCGGACAGAACGCGGACTTTCTTTACACCGTCCTCGCCGGCGAACAGCATACGTCCCAGGAATCCGCGGACATAAGTCGCATCCTTGATCTCGGAATACTGAGTCAGCCAGTCAACGATGGTATCATCATTATCGAATTCCTTGGTATTGTCCTTCGGAAAATAGGACTGAGAAGTAGTAACACCCCATTTGTAAGTTCCTTCATCAGGTTCCAGTTCACCTGCAAGGATACGGAACAGCGTAGTCTTCGCAAATTCATTGCTACCTACAAATGCAACCTTGTCGTCATGGCCAAGGATAAAGGATACATTGTCCAGAACCTTTACACCATCGATGGTTTTGGTCAGTCCCTCTACGGACAGAACCTCGTTACCGATCTCGCGATTCGGCCGGAAGTCAATGTACGGATATTTACGACTGGACGGACGAATCTCATCCAGCTGAATTTTTTCCAGAGCTTTCTTTCTGGAAGTTGCCTGCTTGGATTTGGAAGCATTTGCAGAGAAACGGGAGATGAATTCCTGCAGCTCTTTGATTTTCTCTTCCTTTTTCTTGTTCGCTTCTTTCATCTGACGGATCAGCAGCTGGCTGGATTCATACCAGAAATCGTAGTTTCCGGCATAGAGCTGGATCTTGCCATAGTCGATATCAGCAGTATGGGTACATACCTTGTTCAGGAAGTAACGGTCATGGGATACAACGATGACAGTATTTTCAAAGTTGATTAGAAATTCTTCCAGCCATGCGATGGCATCCAGATCCAGGTGGTTGGTCGGCTCGTCAAGAAGCAGGATATCCGGGTTTCCGAACAATGCCTGGGCAAGAAGCACTTTGACCTTCTGTGCACCGATCAGATCCTTCATCATGCTGTAATGAAGATCAGTCTCGATTCCCAGACCATTTAACAGGGTAGCGGCATCCGACTCGGCCTCCCAGCCGTCCATATCTGCAAACTCAGCTTCCAGCTCACTGGCGCGGATTCCATCCTCATCAGAGAAGTCCTCTTTGGCATAGATGGCATCTTTTTCTTTCATGATTTCATAGAGTCTTGCATTTCCCATGATAACGGTATCCATAACGGTATACTCATCATACTGGAAATGATCCTGTTTCAGGAAGGAAAGACGCTGTCCCGGAGTGATCACCACGTCACCGCTGGTAGACTCCAGTTCTCCGGAGAGAATCTTCAGGAAGGTAGACTTGCCGGCACCATTGGCACCGATCAGACCGTAGCAGTTTCCTTCAGTAAATTTGATGTTTACATCTTCGAAAAGAGCTTTTTTGCCGATCCGAAGAGTAACGTTATTTGCACTAATCATTGTAACACCTCAGTTTATCAGAATTTTTATATTAAAACGCACCATTCTTATTATACATAAAAGTGTTGATTTTTCAAGGAAAATCGCAAGTAAGTATAAAAACATATCTTTCCGAAAAATGTGCTTTAGAAATAATCTGATTTATGGTATGATATTCCTATCAAATATCTCTTTATGGCGACAGGGGGACTCATTTATGAGAAAAATATTGTTTGCAACATCGGAGTGTGTACCGTTCGTGAAAACAGGAGGACTAGCGGACGTATGTGGAGCTCTTCCGAAGGGATTCAATAAAGATGAGTGGGATGTCCGGGTAGTGCTTCCGAACTATACTTGTATTCCAGATCATTTCCGAAATAATTTCAAGTATATCACGCATTTTTATATGGGAACTGGTTCTTATAATCCGGGTGCACATGTAGGTGTCATGACCTATGAGTATGAGGGTGTCACCTATTATTTTATTGACAATCTGGTCTATTTCGGGGGATCTAAACCGTATGGAGATTTCCGTACCGATATTGAGAAGTTTGCTTTCTTTGACAAGGCAGTGCTCTCTATCCTGCCAATCGTAGGCTTCCGCCCGGATCTGATCCACTGCCATGACTGGCAGACAGGGCTGATTCCGGTATATCTGAAGACGGAGTTCGCAGCAGGCGAATTTTATCGCGGTATCAAATCTGTTATGACGATTCATAACCTGAGATTCCAGGGAATCTGGGATATTGAGACGATGCAGGGACTGACAGGACTTCCGGATTATGTATTTACCCCGGACAAGCTGGAGTATAAGAGAGATGCCAACATGTTGAAGGGTGGTCTGGTATATGCAGATTATATTACGACTGTCAGCGAAACTTATGCACAGGAGATTCAGACACCGCAATATGGCGAAGGACTGGATGGACTTCTTTCTGCAAGACACATGGATCTGAGAGGAATCGTCAATGGTATCGATTACGATATCTGGAATCCGGAGACAGATGGAAAGATTGACACCAATTACAGTATTAAGGATGTTCATAAAGGAAAAGCAGCTAATAAAAGAGCACTTCAGGAAGCTCTGGGCCTTACAGTAGATGAGAATAAGATGTTGATCGGTCTCATCTCCCGTCTGACGGATCAGAAAGGTCTGGATCTGATCGCAGAAGTGATGGAACAGATTGTGGATGATAATACACAGTTTGTTGTAATCGGAACCGGCGATGAGCGTTATGAGAATATGTTCCGTCACTATGCATGGAAATATCCGAACAAAGTATCTGCTAATATCTATTATGCGGATGAGATGTCTCATAAGCTGTATGCAGCAGCAGATGCATTCCTGATGCCGTCTGCATTTGAACCATGTGGACTGACACAGTTGATTTCTTTCCGCTATGGCACTGTGCCGATCGTCAGAGAGACAGGCGGACTGAAAGATACAGTTGAACCCTACAATGAGTATGAAGGTTGTGGAGATGGATTCTCTTTCACCAACTACAATCCGTGGGATATGATGGAAGTTATCAACTATGCGAAATATACCTATTTTGTCCATAGAAAAGAGTGGGACGAGATGGTGGCCCGCGGTATGCAGAAGGACTTCTCCTGGGATGCTTCCAGATACAAATATGAAGGAATCTATTCTTGGTTGATTGGCTGGTAGATGCTGGAATAAATGCAAGAATGGTCGACAACTGGTCGACAAAACAGGAAAAACCGCCCGTTTTCGGGCGGTTTTCTTTCTGGCGTAAAATAGAAAAACCTTGAAAAATCAAGGTTTTTACGTGAAGCTCCCGACCGGATTCGAACCGGTGACCTACGCATTACGAGTGCGTCGCTCTACCTACTGAGCCACGGAAGCTTGTTGCATAACAACAAATGATATTATATCGGATAAATAGAAGATTGTAAAGTCTTTTTTCGAAAAACTCTAGGAAAACCTTTCCTACAATGTGTACAATCACACATGAGAAAAAGTATGTTATTATAATAACAATCTTTGACCCGGGTCGTTAATATGGGGGCGATCCATAAAGATTCTGAGTATCTGGCAGAATGATAAAGGGTAACAAGAGCAGAATGGAGAGATGAAGATGTTCAAAGACGAGTATCAGAGCGTATGCAACGCGGCAAAAGGAAAACTTGGATTACTGGAGAAGAGTCCACTGGGATATTTTGTATCATCCATAGTGGCAGGCATGTTTATTGCACTGGGAGGATTTGTGACATTTACTCTTGGGGCACATCTGACTGCGGCAGGTTGTACGATTACCAAGCCGATCATGGCTTTCGCATTTGCCTCGGCACTGAGTCTGGTGGTCATGGCAGGAGCAGAACTCTTTACCGGAAATAACTTTGTGATGGCAGCCGGTTCCTTTATGGGGCAGGTGTCCTGGGCAAATACTGTGAAAGTATGGGTAGTCTGCTATCTTGGTAATCTGGTGGGAGCACTTTTAGGGGCAGTCATGTTCGTGGCAGCAGGTGTTCCGACAGGGACTGTCGGTGAATTTTTTGCAAATACAGCGGCAACCAAGATGGGTGGAGCAGCCGGCCAGCTGTTTGTGAAAGGTATCATGTGCAACCTGATGGTCTGCCTGGCAGTATGGTGCTGTACAAAGATGAAGACAGAATCCGGAAAACTGATCATGATCTTCTGGTGTATCTTTATTTTCATGGTGTGTGGATTCGAGCATAGTATTGCAAACATGAGTGTGATGGCAATCGGACTGATGAGTCCTAATGGTGTGGCAGGACTTACCGTTGCAGGATATTTTCACAATCTTCTGTGGGTAACACTTGGAAATATTATTGGTGGCAGCATCTTTGTTGCGCTGCCGTATTATCTGATCCAAAAGAAATAAAAGGACAGCTACCTTATATTTGGATCCCATATAAATCCGGGGCATCGGCAATTTGTCGGTGCCCCGGTTGTTGTATGTATATAGATATGTTAAAATATATTGCATATGTTTTTGAAAAAAGTATTGCATTTTTATCAAAAATCCTGTAATATTTCAGAGGACATACAAATGTGCGCTACATACGGACATGTGCAGCGGGCATAAAACAGAGGAGAATGAAAGAGATGAGCGAGAAGTTAAGAGTAGGTATCCTTGGCGGTACCGGTATGGTAGGACAGAGATTTATTTCATTGCTTGAGAATCACCCGTGGTTTGAGGTAGTGACCATTGCAGCCAGTGCACGTTCCGCAGGAAAGACTTATGAGGAAGCTGTCGGAGGACGCTGGAAGATGGATACTCCGATGCCGGAAGCGGTAAAGAAGATCATTGTTATGAATGTCAATGAAGTAGAAAAAGTAGCTGCAAGCGTTGATTTTGTATTCAGTGCAGTGGATATGTCCAAGGATGAGATCAAAGCAATCGAGGAGGCTTATGCAAAGACTGAGACACCGGTTGTTTCCAATAACAGTGCACATCGCTGGACCCCGGATGTGCCGATGGTAGTGCCGGAGATCAATCCAGAGCACTTCGAAGTCATCGAACATCAGAAAAAACGTCTGGGAACCACCAGAGGATTTATCGCAGTAAAACCGAACTGCTCTATCCAGAGTTATGCACCGGTCCTGACTGCATGGAAAGAGTTCGAACCGTATGAGGTCGTAGCTACTACTTACCAGGCAATCTCCGGAGCAGGAAAGACTTTCAAAGACTGGCCGGAAATGGTTGGAAATATTATCCCGTATATCGGTGGTGAGGAAGAAAAATCCGAGCAGGAACCGCTTCGTATCTGGGGACACATTGAGGATGGTGTGATCGTAAAAGCAGAAGAGCCAAAGATCACCTGTCAGTGTATCCGTGTTCCGGTTCTGAATGGACACACCGCAGCTGTATTTGTAAAATTCCGCAAGAAACCGACCAAGGAAGAGCTGATCGATCGCCTGGTGAACTTCAAAGGATTCCCGCAGGAAGCAGGACTTCCAAGCGCACCAAAGCAGTTCATCCGCTATATGGAAGAAGATAATCGTCCGCAGGTACAGCTGGATGTAAACTATGAGAACGGAATGGGCATTTCTGTAGGACGTATCCGTGAAGACAGTATCTATGACTGGAAATTTGTAGGACTTTCCCATAATACCGTCCGTGGTGCAGCAGGAGGAGCTGTGCTCTGCGCAGAGACTTTGAAAGCAAAAGGATATATCGCTAAGAAATAAGCATCAGATATAAAGCTGATACTGCACAAACACATCGCAAATACACAAAAGGCATCAGACCCCGGGAGAAAGTATCCCGGGGTCTTTGTAATTTCAACAGAATAACCATGGTGATCCAGGGAACTTTTACTTGACAATCGTCTGGAAATAGGATAGGATGAATGCATGGAAATCGAACAAAAGTTCGTATCGTGAAACAGATCATTTGAAGGAGATTATTCATGGCAAAGGAAGATAATAAAAAGGATGATGTAAAAAAGGATGACCGTCTGAAAGCGCTGGATGCGGCTTTAAGCCAGATCGAGAAGCAGTATGGGAAAGGTTCTGTGATGAAGCTGGGAGATACTTCCCATATGCAGGTGGAGACCGTTCCGACTGGTTCTTTAAGCCTTGATATTGCACTGGGAGCAGGAGGTGTTCCGAAGGGAAGAATTGTTGAGATCTATGGACCGGAATCCAGTGGTAAGACCACGGTTGCTCTTCATATGGTAGCTGAGGTACAAAAGCGTGGAGGCATTGCGGGATTTATTGATGCAGAGCATGCGCTTGATCCGGTCTATGCAAGAAATATTGGTGTGGATATTGATAATCTCTATATTTCCCAGCCGGACAATGGGGAACAGGCACTGGAGATCACTGAGACCATGGTGCGTTCTGGAGCAGTGGATATTGTGATCGTGGACTCTGTGGCAGCGCTGGTTCCAAAGGCAGAGATCGAAGGCGATATGGGTGATTCGGACTGCAGTGGCGAGACTTCTTATGTTCAGGCACTGAGAAAGCTCACATCTGTTGTCAGCAAGACTAACTGTATCGTGATCTTTATCAATCAGCTTCGTGAGAAGATCGGTGTGATGTTCGGAAATCCGGAGACCACAACTGGTGGACGTGCATTGAAATTCTATGCATCTGTACGTCTGGATGTACGTCGTACGGAAGCTCTCAAGCAGGGCGGAGAAGTGATCGGTAACCATACGAAAGTAAAAGTTGTAAAGAATAAGATCGCACCTCCATTTAAAGAGGCTGAATTTGATATCATGTTCGGGCAGGGAATCTCCACGATTGGAGACATTCTGGATCTGGCTGCTAACTGTGGCATTGTGAACAAGAGCGGTGCATGGTATGCCTATAATGATGCTAAGATCGGTCAGGGCCGTGAGAACGCAAAACAGTATCTGAAGGAGAATCATCAGATCTGTGATGAAATTGAGAGGAAAGTAAGAGCATATTATGGATTACCGGTGCCGGAAGAAGATAAAGCGAAGTCCGCAGGAGCTGATGCCGGAAGAACAGCTGAGACAGGCGAAGCTTAAAGCTTTACGGCTTCTGGAACGGATGGACCGGACAGAGGCACAGCTCAGAGAAAAGCTTTTGCAGGCGGAATTTGACTCTGAAATGGTGGAGAAGGCCATTGCCTATGTAAAAAGTTTTGGTTATATCAATGATGAACGTTATGTGCGTAACTACATAGAGTGCCGGTGCCAGAGCAAGAGCAGAAGACAGCTGGAACAGGAACTGCAGTTCCGTAAAGGAGTATCCCCAGAACTGATCCAGCAGGTGTACGAAGAACTGGAACCGGTGGATCAGTGTGAGCTGATCCGAAAGCATCTGGAAAAAAAGCATTATCGGAATGCAGAGGCAGATGACCGTCAGAAGCGGAGTGTGATAGCATCTCTTGCCAGAAAAGGATTTTGCATGAGTGATATCATATCTGTCATGAAAGAAACTGACTGATTGCACAAAATATACAAAAGCGGACAGACAACACTTGACATAATTGTAAAAACAGATTAAACTTTAAGTGTTGTGTATGTACAATGAAAATTGAATAAGGAGGTGCTCCTGTATATGGTTACGGCTATAGCAGTTCTGGTCGCAGTTGTTGTTGCAGCAGCTATCACCTGGCCTTGTGCAATCGGTTATCGGAAAAAGGTTGTGGAGACCAAGCTTGGCAATGCAGAGGACAGAGCGAGAGAGATCGTAGACGAAGCGCTGAAGACCGCTGAAACGAAAAAACGTGAAGCGATGCTGGAAGCAAAAGAAGAGTCTATGAGAACCAGAAATGAATTAGAAAAAGAAACCAAAGAACGCAGGGCAGAGCTCCAGCGCTATGAGCGTCGTGTTCTGGCAAAAGAGGAAACTCTTGACAAGAAGACTGAGGCAATTGAGCGTAAGGAAGCAGGCTTTGCAGCACGGGAAGAGCAATTGGCAAAAAAACGTGCTGAAGTAGAAGAGCTGTCTGTCAGACGTGTGCAGGAACTGGAAAGAATCTCAGGCCTTACCTCCGAACAAGCAAAAGAATATCTTTTAAAAACAGTTGAAGACGATGTAAAACATGAAACAGCCAAGCTGGTCAAAGAAATGGAGGCCAGGGCGAAAGAGGAAGCAAACAGAAAAGCAAAGGACTATGTGGTAACTGCCATTCAGAAATGTGCAGCAGACCATGTGGCAGAGACAACAATTTCTGTTGTACAGCTTCCGAATGACGAAATGAAAGGAAGAATCATTGGACGAGAGGGACGTAATATCCGTACTCTGGAGACGATGACCGGTGTGGATTTGATCATTGATGATACACCGGAAGCAGTTATTCTCTCAGGCTTTGACCCGATCCGCCGGGAAGTAGCCAGAATCGCTCTTGAGAAGCTGATCGTTGATGGACGTATCCATCCGGCCAGAATCGAAGAGATGGTTGAGAAAGCTCAGAAAGAAGTCGAGACAATGATTCGTGAAGAGGGAGAAGCAGCAACTCTCGAGGTTGGTGTACACGGTATTCATCCGGAACTGGTACGTCTGCTTGGACGTATGAAATTCCGTAGCAGCTATGGTCAGAATGCTTTGAAGCATTCTATTGAGGTTGCGCATTTGTCAGGACTTCTGGCAGGCGAGATCGGTGTTGATGTTCGCCTGGCTAAGAGAGCCGGACTTTTACATGATATCGGTAAGTCCATCGACCATGAGATGGAAGGATCCCATATTCAGATCGGCGTAGATTTATGTAAGAAGTATAAGGAATCTCAGATTGTTATCAATGCGGTAGAAGCACATCATGGTGATGTGGAGCCGACATCTCTGATCGCATGTATCGTTCAGGCAGCAGATACAATTTCTGCAGCAAGACCGGGTGCAAGAAGAGAGACACTGGAGACTTATACCAACAGATTAAAACAACTGGAAGATATTGCAAACTCCTTTAAGGGAGTAGATAAGTCTTTTGCTATTCAGGCAGGCAGAGAGGTTCGTGTAATGGTAGTTCCGGATCAGGTAGACGATGCATCAATGGTATTGCTTGCGCGTGATATTTCCAAGCAGATTGAAGCAGAGCTGGAGTATCCTGGTCAGATCAAAGTAAACGTGATCCGCGAAAGCAGGGTAACGGAATACGCGAAATAACAAAAAGATGTAAAATGAGAGCTTGAATTTCCAATGGAAATTCAAGCTTTTTATATTGTATGTCATACCGTTTCATACCGTGTTGTACCTCATAATTGTCGTAAAAGTGTCGTAAACTAATTTGAAAAGTGTCGTAAAAATTTTAGAAGAAAAGACCACCTATATTATTTTAAGTAGATCGTTTGGGATCATATATGAAGTGTGCAATTACAAAGAATCTAGAAGGGCGATATGTAGCCACCATGATGATTCTGAGCAAGAAACTTATTGCAGATGAGTTTAATACAGAAGCGGATGCAAGGATTGGACTATTGATCTTGATCCAGAATTATTTCAAAGGTATAACACATGAGCAAATTTTTCGATGATACCATGCAAGGCAGCAATAGCCAGTATGACGATAAGAAGGAAGCATTTTTAAAAATGGAATAATTCATACAATCATATCATAAAATAATATAAATACTTGACGTACAGAAAACTGTACAGTATAATAAAAGTACAGAAAACCGTACATTATTTTTGGGAGGTGTTGATATGTTAGCAGTTAATTATACGAATTTGCGTGATAATATGAAAAAGTACATGGATAAAGTTACCGATGATTATGAAACGATGATTGTAACACGAAAAGATAATAAAAATGTTGTTATGCTGTCTGAGGAAGCATATAATAATTTGGTTGAAAATGTCTATGTGATGGGAAATAAAGCTAACTATGATTGGTTAATGGAATCCAAGGCACAGCTTGAAAATGGTAAATTCTCTACACATGAGCTTATTGAGGTATCTGCTGATGAATAAGGTTTTTACCGATAATGGATGGAAAGACTACGTTTACTGGCAGACAGAGGACAGGAAAACATTAAAGAAGATAAACAATCTAATAGACGATATATGCAGAAATGGGAATGAAGGGATTGGAAAGCCTGAACCGTTAATTGGTAATTTAACAGGATATTGGAGCAGGCGAATCAATGATAAAGAAAGACTGATATATAAGATTGATGATGAAAATGTATATATTGTGGCTTGCAGATACCATTATAGTGATACGTAAATCATAAGCACCAACAGAGCAAGATCTGAAGGTGCTTATTTTTTGTCCTGCTCCCGAATGTTCTGAGAAACTTTCTCATAGCCACTATTTATTTTATATGTTCTACTTCTGGAAATGTTATTGGATCAATATGAGCCGTTCAAGACAGATTTATACATATCCTGCTAAAAAAGATGCTGTATTATATGACACCCTACTTTCTCAACTTATCTGCTAACTGTGAAATCAGTTCTACGGATTCATCATCAAGACCAGTAACATCTACGTTTCTTTTATCAGTTAATCCCAAAAGATAATCTGTAGAAACATGAAATATTCGGGACAACTTTATTAGTGCATCATATGATGGATAACGACTGCCGGATTCATAGGAAGATACAGCACTTATGGCTAATCCTAGTCTGTCTGCGACTTGCTTTTGGGTCAATTTCTTTTCTATTCTGAGGGATCGTAATTTTTCTCCCATGTTCACCAACTGTATCACCTACTTTCACAGATAATGATGATGATTTGTATTGCAGTATTTGTTTTGGGAATTATTGTTTATATTGTAAAAAATGAAAAATGTAAATTAGTCTTGGCGGTTTCTTATTTTGGAATTTCAGTAGTTAATTTAGTGGTTTGCTTTATTAGTTGTTGGCTATATGTTGTCTTGACTTGTGGATTAGGTGTGATTTTTATTGTACCACAAATTTTTCAAACTATAGCTGGAATAAAATTCATTTTGGGAGCAAAAACTTATTATGACGAAAAATGAGTATATACAAGCCTTTAGAGTGACAAGACTTATAATATATTTGGTACTGATATGTTTATGCGTGCTGTTTACATATTTTAAGCCATTTTATTATTTATGCGATTATGGCGAAGTTAACTGTATATTCTGTGGAATGAGATCAGCAGTTAAAGCAATCATGCAATTTAGAATTGTTGAGGCATATAAATATAATAAATATATTGTGATTGTACAAATTGTCACTTTGGGAATCTTGTTAGATACTGTACGTATTTGGAGAGCAGAAAGCTAAATTATTCTGTATAAACAGCATTGTAAAAAACTGTCTGTGTGTGCTATATTAACACATATATATGGAATACAGTTTCTGATAATTATTTTACAGAAAGAAGGCAGGTACATAGTATGGCGAAGATTGGATTTATTGGAATGGGCAATATGGGACATGCGATCCTGAAAGGAGCCTTAAAAGAGTATCCCGCAGAAGAGATGATCTTCTGCGCAAAGACTTCTGAAACAAAGACAAAAGTTCATGCAGAGACAGGGGTGGAATATACAGACAACAATGCAGAATGTGCAAATCGTTGTAAGTATCTGGTGCTGGCAGTAAAACCGCAGTTCTATGAGGAGGTTTTAAAAGAGATCCGTTATATGGTGACACCGGAGCATGTATTGATCTCGCTGGCACCTGGCAAGACTATTGACCAGTTAAAGCAGAACCTTGGCAATGATAAGAGAATCGTCCGTGTCATGCCGAATACACCGGCTATGATCGGAGAGGGAATGACAGGTGTCAGTGTGAAGCAGGGCGAATTGTCAGGCGAGGAGATGGATGAGATCAAGAAGCTCTTCGACGCCTGCGGAAAGACCGAATTTATCGAAGAACGGTTGATGGATGCGGTAGTCTGCGCCAGTGGAAGCTCTCCGGCATTTGTCTATCAGTTTATTGAAGCATTGGCAAACAGTGCGGTCAGATATGGTATGCCAAGAAAGCAAGCTTATGTATTTGCGGCACAGGCAGTGAAAGGTGCGGCTGCCATGGTGTTGGAGACTGGAGAACATCCCGCAGTCTTAAAAGACCAGGTATGCTCTCCGGCGGGAACGACCATTGAAGGTGTGGCAGCACTGGAAGAATATGGCCTTCGCAATGCAGTGCTCAAAGCATCGGAAGCAGTGTACAACAGATGTACAAAAATCTGAGATAGAGTCATACAGACACCTCCCCGTCCATAAGATGGATGGGGAGGTGTTTTTGTGTTAGGGAGGATATGGAGGCAGTGTACGAATAGCGGCATCAGGTGGAAACCAGGGCCGATGATCTTCTTTGTAGGGATCATTGCAGGTGTTCTGATCGCACAGACAAAAGCAACGACAGCAGATACAGGATTATTCAGTGAATATTTTCTGAATCAATATGCTTCCCTGTCTGTTAATATAGAAAAATTGTTCTTGTACATAGGTGGTTATCGGATAAGTCAGTATCTGGCAGTTGTGTGCGCGGGATTTCTTCCGCTGGCACCGGCTATACTGACTGGACTGTTATTTCTGACAGGAATGCTCTGGGGAACCATGGCTGGAATCTCAGTGATCCAGCTAGGTGGAAAGGGGCTGATGATCTGTGTAGCCGGACTGTTTCCGCAGATCCTTTTCTATGTACCGGCCTTTGGGTGGGTGATTCTGTGGACCTCCTGTGGAGGATCGAACCGAAAAAAATATGTTTTTCTGGCGGCTTTGGGATTGTTTTTTCTGTTCTTTGGAGTTGCATGTGAGGCGGCCTTGAATCCGGGGCTTGTCAGGCAGATTTTACGTAAAATATAGTGAAAAAAGATTGAAATTCACAACATACTTGGCTATACTGAATCTAATATTGATATTTGATCTGAAGGGAGATATCAATGCAGTTTTCAGAGGTCGAGGAGTTGTTATGGAAGAAGAACTGCGATATTTTGTCGCATATTTGGAAAATATAAGAAAGGCATCACATAATACGGTCATGTCCTATCACAGTGATTTGACCAAGATGATTGCGTATCTGCATGGACAGGGGATGGATTCTGTATCTGCGGTGCGGACCACGCATCTGAATTCCTATGTGCTGCTTCTGGAAAAGGATGGAATGGCAGCAGCTACCATTTCCAGATATATTGCCTCGATGAAAGGGTTCTTTGAGTATCTGTTTCGGGAGCATATGATCGAGGAAGATCCTGCATTTACGTTAAAACCGCCAAAGGTGGAGAAGAAGCAGCCAGGAATACTGACCATTCAGGAAATGGAGCATCTGCTTGCTCAGACCACCGAGGATACGCCAAAAGGATGCAGGGATAAGGCTATGCTGGAGCTTTTGTATGCCACAGGTATGAGAGTCAGTGAACTGATCAGCCTTCGGATGGAGGATGTGAATCTGCGTTTTGGATGGATTCTGTGCAGGGATGAAGGTCGGGAACGTATGATTCCATTTGGCGAAAAAGCGGGAAAAGCTCTGCTGGTCTATCTGGAACGGGGAAGAGATGCATTTCTGAAGAAAGATACAGAGACTCTATTTCTGAACTGCTCTGGTGCACCCATGAGCCGCCAGGGATTCTGGAAAGTATTAAAAGGTTATGCGGCGAGAGCTGGTATCGAAAAAGATATTACACCGCGGATGTTCCGTCATTCCTGTGCAGCGCACATGGCTGCGGGCGGAGCAAGAATGCATATGATACAGGAATTGTTGGGGTATTCAGATCTTACGGCGGCACAGATCTATGCAGGATTTCAGCCAGAAGTAAAGAATGAATACAGCAAAGTACATCCAAGAGGGTGAGAAGTATGGAACACAGAAAATTGATTTCCACAAAGGCAGACACATTGTTTGCCTTAAGAAGTCTGATCCATGAGTCTGTGATTGAGGAAATGTATATTTTGCAGGTGGGAGACTACCACAGAGATAAAATCGGCGTCTGCCATGAGATCATGGATCAGTTCAGGGGAAGGCGGATTGTGGTAAGAAGCTCTTCCACCGCAGAAGATTCTTTCCAGCGTTCTAATGCGGGACATTATAAAAGTATTCTGGATGTGGATTCTTCCAGTGAGCAGGAGATCATTGATGCGGTGGATGCAGTCATTGCGTCCTATCGGCGGGATATTCACAATCTGGAAGAAGAACAAGTGCTGATTCAGTGTCAGGCCAGAAATGTCATGCTCGGGGGTGTGGTCTTCACCCGCGATATCCAAAGTAACAAACCATATTATCTGATCAATTATGATGAGACCGGGTCTACAGACAGTGTGACCAGCGGCTCTGCCGGAAGGATGATGAAGATCGTCCGGAATATTAAGGCGGAGGGGCTGCCTTCACCATGGAAAGAATTGCTTTTGGCAGTACGGGAGCTGGAGCATATTATGGATGGACTGGCTCTTGATATTGAGTTTGCCATTGACAGGGACTACCAGGTGATCCTGTTTCAGATGCGGCCGCTGGTGGCCAGCTATAAGCAGGCAGGAAACTATGATGACCACGCATTTTTTGAACTTCTGGAAGATGCGGGAAGTATGTATGAACGACATAAAAATGTGATTACCAAAGAACCTATGATGATGTCAGATATGGCATTCTGGAATCCTTCTGAGATCATCGGAAGTAATCCGAGACCTCTTGATTATTCTCTTTACCGGGCAATCATTACCCATCGGGCCTGGAATCAGGGAATTGCGCGGATCGGATTCCGGAAGCTTGAGGAAGATCTGATGCACCGGGTGGGAAATAAGCCGTACATCTGTCTGGAATATGCTTTTTATTCTTTGATTCCGCAGGCGGTGGACGAGGAGCTGGCACTCCGGCTGGTGCGGTATTATCAGGATGCTCTAAGACACAATCTGACGGCTCATGACAAGATCGAGTTTGAAATCGTGTTTACCAGTTATGATTTTGGAACAGAAAATCGAACCAGATGTCTGCTGGAGCATGGATTTACGGAAGATGACCGTCAGGATCTAACGGAAAAATTAAAAGAAGTGACAATGGCAGCAATCCTTCAGTTTGATGAGATTCTGGCAGAAGACATGACAAGTCTTCAGAAACTGGAAGAACTTCGAAAAAAAGAGGAGAGGCTTCTTAGAAACCAACAGGCAGATATTTATCAGATTCTCAGAGCAGTTCAGAATCTACGGGCAGGATTACAGCATTATGGAACACCACAGTTTGCCAGACAGGCACGAATGGCATTTATGGCACGTGCATTTTTGCGGAGTCTTACAGAAAACGGACCAGCAGACGATGAAGGAAAGACCTGGTTTTCACAGGAGGATACAGATGCATTTATGCAATCAATATCTACTGTATCCACGGAATTTGAAAAAGATTTTCGGGCATTTTCTATGGATGAGATCAGCCGTGCGGAATTTAATGAAAAATATGGCCATCTGCGAGTGGGAACCTATGATATCCGTACCGAGCGGTATGACCAGATGAATTTCCGACCGGGGCCGTCAAAGAGTAAAGGCAAGGCGGAAGCTAGAGAAGATGCATTGAATCCGGGGCGTCTGGCGGAGGCTTTGAAGGAAGCTGGATTACAGGTAAGTGTCGAGCAGTTGCTGCATTTTATCCGCTACGCCATCGAACAACGGGAATATTTTAAATTTGAATTTACAAAATCATTAAGTCTCATTCTGGAACTTCTGGTACGGGCAGGAAATGAGATGGAGATCGCAAGAAATGATCTGTCCTGGCTGGAGATTGAAGATTTCAGATTGCCTCAGTATATGGCGATGGAAGAACTGAGAGATCAGCTGGAGGTGAAGATCAGACGGAGACATAAACGGTATCAGCAATATCGGGAGCTTTCGTTGCCGGAGGTAATCCTGAACCGTGAAAGTCTTGATGTGGTGGAAGTTTACGAGGCGAGACCTAATTTTATTACGACCAAACGGATCGAGGGAGAAGTGGTGCTTCTGGAGGAAGAGCCGGGGGTGGATATTCATGATAAGATCGTAGTAGTTCCCAAGGCGGATCCTGGCTATGAGTGGGTATTTGCCAAAGGGATCAAAGGATTTATTACCTGCTATGGTGGTGCGGCTTCCCATATGGCGATCCGATGTGCGGAATTTGAAATACCAGCTGCTATTGGTTGCGGAGAGAAGATATATAATTATGTTTCTTCTCTGAGCTATCTGATACTGGACTGCCGGGCTGGAAAGATCGAGGAAGGAATTCAGTATCGGAATTTAAGTGCGTTGATCACCCAAAGAGAGGGGGTCAATCAGTACGGAGATCCGGTAGATATTCTGGAATCTGGCTATGTACGGTTCTATGAATTACTTGGATTTATTCCAAAGACCATTTCCAACTTTACCAAAAATGTGGAGATGATCTTTAATAAGAAGAGAGATCTTCTGATCGTGGTGGGAGGCGGTTCTCTTCCGCCGCAGTTGTATGACAGACTTCATGAAGATGAGCTGCAGCCCAACCGTGACCGGATGGAAGAACAGGTGATCCATTATTGTGTGGCTCACGGGATTCCCATCATTGCCACCTGTCGCGGCATGCAGTATATCAATGTGATGTTTGGCGGAAAGCTCTGGTATCATCCGAAACTTCCGGTGAACCGGACCAGAGGCGTGGATCATCAGGTGTGGCTGGTGAAGGAACAGCGAAATATCTGGGTCAACAATTATCATTCTGACTGTATCTATGAGGAAGGTCTGGCTTCTTGCTTTGAACCTCTTGCTATTGACAGGGAAAACCATGTGGTTGAGGCCTATGGTTCGGATGAAATGAAGATTCTGGCGCTGCAGTGGCACCCGGAGCGGAGATTTGAGACAGCCAATGCTTATGAGGAGACGAGAAAGATCATACTGGATTTCATTCAGAAATATGTGAAATAAAAAATGACTTTGCATCTGTTATTTTGGGATGCAAAGTCATTTTTTTCATAAGAATAATCATCATGATTCATCTGAAATCTTTTTTTCTATTTTTTTCATTTTCAGGTAATTTTCCAAATATTCAATAACAATAAGAATATCCCGATTGGAGAGAGAAGTCAGACGTCCAAGCAAGAATGAATCTGCAGAGGACTCTTTGCCGAACAGAATGAAATCTGCAGAGAGCTGATATTGTTGACACAATCGACATAAGGTATCAATGGAAATGTTTTTCTTTCCGGTTTCAACTTCTGAGATGAAATTTGTGGATACATCCAGTGCTTCTGCCAATTGAGCCTGCGTAAGATTGTTATTTAAGCGAAAAGCCCGGATTCTTCGTCCGATAGCCGATCTGTTAGGTTCCAATAAGATTCCTCCTTCCGCGCATATAATCTAATTTTAGATGATTCTATTTTGTGTTAAAACAACTGATTAGATGATAGTATTCGCTATAGGCGAACAAATTACTTGAAAACAGGTAATTGCAGTGATAAAATATTAAAATAAATACAGACTTATATAGTTATATGTTGAATGGAAGGAATAAGAAGATGAAGGTATACCATATATAACTGCTTGGAAGACAGATACGGTATAGGAACCAGAAGTTCATGTTATTGATAGATGTGATGAAATGAGCCAAGCAAGCTGTGTGATATGCTTGGCTATCTTCATAATCAGGAGAAAGAAAAAACAGAAGAATGTTGGTAGGCAGAGGAACTTTTTCTGAGTCGTTGCAACAAATGTTAAATATCAACAAAAGGGATATCCAGAGATTCGGCGCCGATGCTTATTAGACATAAAAATGAATCTAGGAGGAGTGCAAAATATGAAGTTTACAGGCCTTACAGATGATGAGGTACTAAAATCAAGAGAAAGGGAAGGATCAAATGTGATTCCTGACTCGGAGCCGGCTACGTTTTGGGACGAATTTAAAGAAACGTTTAATGATCCTATGATTCGCATTTTACTTGCAATTGTAGTGATTATGCTTGTTATGTTCTTTTTGGGGCATGCAGAAATCTATGAGCCTATTGGAACAGTCATTGCTGTTTTGATTGTAGCGTTTGTCACAGCAAAGACAGCTGTTGCAAGTGATACAAAGTACAGAGAATTAAAGGGCAGCACAAAAAAGGAGACATGTAAAGTCTATAGAAATGGAATTATCACTGTCATCGAAGTGGATGATGTCGTAGTTGGAGATAAAATAATTCTTCAAGCAGGTGATAAGATTCCTGCTGATGGAATTTTGATAGATGGAGATTTAAGAGTTGATAACTCGGTGCTTAATGGAGAGGCGGAGGAATGTAAAAAATTTGCTGCAGCGGTGGAAACAGAGTTTCCAGAGAAATTGACCGGAGAAACATTTGTTGATGGTTACTCTTTGTTCAGAGGGGCTGTGGTTTTTGATGGAGAAGGCATTCTGGATGTAAGAAAAGTTGGTTTAAAGACTATGATGGGAAAAATGGCTGAGGATATGCAGGATGAAGAACCAGATTCGCCACTAAAAGTAAAGTTGTCAAAGCTTGCAAAACAAATCTCTATATTTGGTTATGCATCGGCTGTGATTATTGTTATTTTGTATATGGCCTATTTCATTATTAAAGCTGGTGGATTTAGTGGTTACGCCGCAACAGGTTGGAGTAACATTTTGATGAATACAATTGAAGCGGTCTCTCTTGCTATATTGATAGTAGTATGTGCTGTTCCAGAAGGATTACCGCTAATGATTTCATTGGTTCTTATGCAGAATACAAGTAGAATGCTTGATCATAATGTATTAGTTCGAAAGGCTGTAGGTGTTGAAACGGCCGGATCATTAAACATCCTTTTTAGTGATAAAACTGGAACAATTACAAAGGGAAGCTTGGAAGTTGTTGAATTCTTTACACCTGATGGTGTAAGCATACCACTAGATGAAATGAAGAAACATGGAAAAGTCAAATCTTTGGTTGATATTGCAATAGGTAAGAATACTGCTTCTATGTTTGACGGTCAACATAAAGTCATTGGTGGAAATGCTACAGATCAGGCGTTGATGAGATTTCTTGGAGAAGAACGGTACAGATTTTTAGCAGGCGATTCGGATAAGGAAACCGATTATAGTGTTGGATTATCGCAGGGTTTCAACTCAGCTAATAAGTTCAGTCAGGCGGAAATTAGAGAATTAAAAAAGGTATTTTATAAAGGTGCGCCTGAAAAGTTTGTAAATGTTGCTAAAAAAGGATTAGATGCGAACGGTAATGTTGTGGATCTGTTTCCGGATATTTTGAATGAGAAGATAAATGAATATGCATCCAGAGCAATGAGAGTTTTGGCATTCGGTTATTCGGACAGTTCCTTTAAGGAAGATACAATTAATGATGATGTCATAATTATCGGTTTTGTGGCAATCAGAGATGATGTCAGACCAGAGGCAAAAGAGGCAATCAAAGAGGTTCAGGATGCGGGAATTCAGGTTGTGATGATTACAGGTGACCGTTTGGAAACGGCCGTTTCTATTGCGAAGGATGCAGGATTAATGAAAGCTGATACCGATAGAGCGCTTACATCAGCCCAACTGAATTCTATGAGCAATGACGAGGTTAAAGCGATTATCAAGAACATTCGTGTTATTGCAAGGGCATTACCAACAGATAAATCACGTATGGTAAAAATATGTCAGGAAATGAACTTGGTTGTAGGTATGACAGGAGATGGAGTTAATGATTCACCTGCTTTGAAACGTGCAGATGTGGGATTTGCTATGGGTAGCGGAACAGAAGCTGCGAAGGAAGCCTGTGAAGTTGTTGTCATTGACGATAATTTTAGATCTATTAAGGATGCTATTCTGTACGGAAGAACTATATATAATAATATCCTTAAGTTCTGCAAGTTCCAGCTTGTTATCAATGTGGCGGCGGTTATTGTTAGTGCAATTAGTCCATTTTTTGGAATTGTCGAGCCGCTTAAAGTTACGCACTTGTTGTTTGTAAATCTCGTAATGGATAGCTTGGGCGCAATAATGCTTGGAAACGAGCCGGCGCTTGAAAAGTATATGAAGGAAAAACCGAGACGTAGAGATGAAAGTATCGTAAGTAAGTCGATGGCTCTACAGATTGGAATTATGGCTATCTGGATGACCATTATTAGTTTCTGCTTCCTTAAGTTACCTGTCTTTTTAGATATATTAGGATCGCAAGAAAAATTATATACAGCATATTTTGTACTGTTTGTAGTAGCTGCATTATTTAATGGATTTAATGTTCGCGATAACGGATATAGCATCTTTAAGGGGTTGAAAGAAAATCCCGGATTCATGAAAGTATGGATAATTGTTGTATTGGTGCAGGCGTTGATAGTAAATGCAGCACGGATACCATTAGAAGCTTTTAAATGGATAGGGTCAATGTTTAGTTGTACTCCTTTCGGTATAACAGGATGGGTTGTGGTAGTTGCTCTCGCATTTACAATGATTCCTGTGGATTTGCTGAGAAAAGCTTTAACAAAGTGTAAATAGTGAAATATAAGTAAGAAAGAAAAATTGATAGCGAAAACGAATTCTATAAAGGAGGTTGTAATATGAGTATAAATTTGCAAAAGGGTCAGAAAATTGATCTTACAAAAAAAGGAGATGGACTTAACCGAATCATGGTTGGTTTAGGCTGGGATGAGGCACAGCCTGCACCACGGCATAATGGAGGCGGACTTTTCGGATTATTTAAATCTCAACCACAACAGCAAATGCAGAATATTGACTGTGATGCATCTGCCATTCTTCTTAATGATAATGGAAAGGTTTATGGAAGAGAAGCAAACGATTATTGTGTGTATTATGGCAATCTTTCTCATTATAGTGGAGCTATTCAACATCAGGGAGATAATCTGACTGGTGCAGGTGATGGCGATGATGAGCAGATTATGGTTGATTTAAATAGAGTTCCTGCAGATGTGGCAAGGATAGTTTTTGTGGTGAATATTTATGATGCAAATGTTCGTGGGCAACATTTTGGCATGATTCAAAATGCCTTTATAAGGCTTGTCAATCTGGTAAATAACTCCGAAATCTGTAAGTTTGATCTTTCTGAAAACTATTTTGGAATGACCGGTATGATTGTTGGAGAAATTTATAGATACAACGGAGAGTGGAAATTCAATGCAATAGGTCAACCAGTTAAGGAAGCAAGTAGACTCCAAAGTCTTATTAATCTGTATGTATAGAAATAGGGAGAATTGAGTGTGAGTATTAATTTACAAAAAGGGCAAAAAATCGATTTGACAAAAGGAAAAATTGGACTAAAGCATATAATGGTAGGCTTGGGTTGGGATGAAGCACAGCAGAATAGCTCTGGTGGATTCTTGGGACTTTTTAAATCAAAGCCTCAGAATATTGATTGTGATGCGTCAGCTATTCTTTGTGATAGCAATGGTAAATATATGGATTTGGTGTACTATGGTAAGCTACAATCAAGTGATGGATCTATTACTCACCAAGGAGATAATCTGACTGGAGCTGGTGACGGTGATGATGAGCAGATCATAGTTGATTTAAGCAAGGTTAACTCCTTGGTTGGAAAGATAGTATTTGTTGTAAATATTTATTCAGCATCTGATCGCAAGCAACATTTCGGAATGATACAAAATGCATTTATCAGACTGATTGATATGGATAAGAACAATGAAATCTGTCGTTATAATCTTTCTGATAACTACTATGGTATAGAAGGACTTATCGTCGGAGAAATTTATCAATACAACGGAGAGTGGAAGTTCAATGCAATTGGCCAACCGGTTCGAAGTGCTAGTCGTGTTGATCAATTGACCACAATATATAAATAAATGGGAGGTGCTTTATGGCGATTAACTTACGAAAGGGCCAGAGAGTGAGCTTGGATGACTCGATGAAGTTGGCACTTGTAGGGCTTGGTTGGGATATTAATCAGTTTGAGACTGGTGGAAGCTACGATTTAGATGCATCAGCATTTTTGCTAGGTGATAGTGATAAATTGCTTTCGGATTCTGATTTCGTTTTTTACAACAATCTTAATGCTCGAGATGGAGCAGTTATTCATAAAGGCGATAACCGTGATGGGGCTGGAGACGGAGATGATGAAGTAATAATCATTGACTTTAGTAAAATCCCAGATGAAATTCAGAAAATAGCAATTTGTGTAACTATATACGATGAAAGCAACAGACTGACTTTCGGTCAGGTATCAAACGCTTTTGTCAGGGTGGCCAAGTTGAACAATGAGTTTGATACGGTTGGGGAAGATCAGCTTCGGTTTGACCTTGGTGAAGAATTCTCGATTGAGACCGCATTGCTTGTATGCGAAATCTACAGGTATAACGGAGAATGGAAGTTCAATGCGGTTGGAGCGGGTTACTCAGGTGGATTAGAAGCACTTGTTAATAAATATCAATAAAATAGGAGGATGAAAAAATGGCTATAAATCTGCAAAAGGGACAGAGAGTTACTCTCGACAACGGTCTGAAGCTTGCCTTGGTTGGACTGGGTTGGCAGACCAATCAATATGATGGCGTAGACTTTGACTTGGATGCTTCGGCATTTCTTATAGGAGCAAATGGAAAGTGTTTAAGGGATGAGGATTTCATATTCTACGGAAACTTGAAGAGTAGAAATAATGCTGTTGTGCATCAGGGAGATGAGGTTAAAGGTGGCGATGGAAATAGTGACGATGAGCAGATTATCATTGACTTCACTAAAATCCCACCTGAGGTTGAAAAGATAGCTGTTTGCGTATCTATTTATGATGCAGAGAACAATCACCAGAATTTTGGTCAGGTTTCGAGTGCGTATATCAGAGTTGCAAAGCTAGCAAATGAATTTGATACGGTAGGTGAGGATCAACTTAGATTTGATCTGGCTGAAGAATTCTCAATTGAAACAGCACTTGTTATCTGCGAAATATACAGACACAACGGGGAGTGGAAGTTTAATGCTGTTGCGCAAGGATATCAGGGTGGACTTGCAACGATAGTAAGGAATTATGGACTTCAGTGCTAATGTACTTCAATGAGGCATGGGTGGCTTCTGGAAGTCGAAAGATTTCCGAAGCCACACTCTGATTTATTAACTATGGATTTATGAGAATATCACATTTTATCGAAAGAACATCAGTTCTTGGACCGAATTTGAGATCTGCGTTGTGGGTTCACGGATGCTGTTTTTCTTGTGCGGGATGTTTGGCGAAGGAAATGAATGCCGGACAATACAAGGAAATGACCGCTGAAGAATTGAGAGATGTTTTCCTGAGGGTTAGTGATACTGAGGGAATCACTATCAGTGGCGGTGAGCCGTTTCTTCAAGCTGAAGAACTTGCAACAATGATAGATGGGATAAAAGCCAAGCGAGATTACGGGGTAATCATCTATACCGGATTTTTGAAGAATGAATTGGAAAAGAAAAACGAAAATGGTGTTCAGAGGCTTTTGCTGCATGCAGACATATTGATTGATGGTCATTATATAAAAGAATTGGATGATGGGAAACCCTATAGAGGCTCGTCAAATCAGAACATATATTTAATGACAGACCGTTATAAACCTGTCTTTAATGGATATTATAATGGGACGACTAAAAGAAACATTGAAATTGATGTGGAAAAAGACAACGTTTATATGGTTGGCGTTCCATCTAAAAATGGTATAGAAGTTTGGAAACAGTTTAAAAAGAAAGCAGATGGGAACAGAGATGCAATTTGAGTGGAATTCAAAGGATAATGTTAGCTTTGGGCTATATAAAGAAGTTGTTGAAAGTAAAAATGTTCAATTCCTTATTTGGCTTGAAATCGACAATAAGGAGGTTGATTTGGTTGACCTCCGAACGGATGGCACTGAATATAGATTAAATAATTTTATCATTAAAGAAAATAGTGAAAAAAATACCATTACATTTTGTCCTAACATTGCAGGTTGTCCGGCTTACTTTAGAATAAAAAGTAACAAACCATTTCGTATGAGTGTCACTCAGAAGGATGGTACCCCGGTGGATGAAGCTACATTTCAACCCGGAGAGACAAAAATTGAACTGAATCCTGCTGGAATGCGTATGTACAAGGTTAATGTTGAAGGCAAAGTATTATCTGTTCCAGAAAATACGACTGAAGTGCGAAAGGATGCGCTATCGATGCAAGAGGAAACTGTTCCTGAATTCTTTGGAGGATCATTTTCGAGTACTCCGCAACAAACATCTGCTTCGTCAGTTTCCAAGCCTTCCGGAGTTGTGGAAAGTCCTATTGACGATGCTAATATTTTTGTCGGAGGGTTTAATAGTGAAAGCGACTCTGGTTTGTCTCATGATTCTAATTCGAATAATACTATGCCACTCTTTGCTGATATGTTTCCAACAGCGAGAACAAGGCAGGAATCATTGAGTGCCAGAAAACCGGAATCACAGCCTCAATCAGAATTGTTGAAGGGGCGGCCAGTTGAACAAAACACGGGATTTGGAGCGTCTCCGTTCAATTTTAATCAAGATTCTTCATCAGAATATGAAAAGTCTTCATCCGGTAGTGTTTCAGGTTTTTCGGTACCGTATATTGAAACAGAAGGCATATGTGAAAGAAGAGGCAAGATACAAAATCTTCAACAGGATAACGATAAGACAGCGCAGGAAGTAGAAAAGTTAGAAAAACAGATAGCGGAATTGGAGAGCCGTTCAAGGCAACTTTCTGACAGCAAAAGTTCACTGATTTCGTATCTTGAGAGTTTGCAATGTGAATATGACAAAGATTATTCAAAATTCCAGGCTGATATAGATGAGATTAAAGGCAGATATACCATTGATCAGTCAATCTTGGAGTTTTATAAAGATAAGGATTTGGTGCCGATAGAGGATCTTCTCAGACAGACAGATGATCTCGTTCAAAGGTGTGAGGAACAAATCAGGTTGTTTGTTACCGCTCAGCAGAACAAATCTGATGGAATTGAGAAAGCGTTGAAAGTCGGCAAAAAGGAGTAATAGATGGCGACAGATCTGAGAACGCTGGAAAGACAGATTAATCAGCTACAGAGGCAGGTTGAACAACAAAAAAGAGAGGCTGATCGAATTAGGCAGCAGTTGGTAGCCGATAATCGCAGGCAGCTTGATGAATATCAAGCACAAATGAGAACGACTCTGGATGCGCATGACGCTAGCGTTCAACAAGAGTATGAAAGACTTTTGAGGCAGTATCAGAATAGTGTTGATCAGGAGATTCAAAATGAACAGCTCCAAATGGACATGCAGTACCAGAATCTGTTGGTCAGTACAAGGGAAAAAGAACAAGAGTGGCTGGAAAAAACTCGTGAGATGGAGGAACTTATAACTCAGCTGCGTCAAAGCACTGAAAACAAGGCAAAAGTAAGTAAACAAGAAGCTGATAAGTATATGACAGAGACTGCGCTGCTGTATAAGGAGGTTGAAGGTCTACCACAAGACAAGTTTTATCCGAGGCGACTTAATTCATTTTATACAGCAATATGTGAGGGAAGAACATTATACAAAGCAAGCCTGTTTGAGGCGACGATAGCAATTGCAATTTCAACAAGAACAGGCCTTAGCAGACTGAAATTTGATACAGATGAGGCATATGCTGAATGGCAAAGACAGTACTATTTATGGAAAAGCAGAACTGGATTGCTTCATTTACAGCTAAAGGATGAAATAAAGGCTTGGTTCAATGAAATAAATGGTTTTGACAAACCGAATAAGGAACAGGAAAGAAAGCTTGGGATTGAAATAAATTATTGGAGCCAAGGCGAGTATGGGGAACTCTCTAATCAAATTGCTGAAATGGGCAATGAGATTGGGAAGGTTGAGAAGAATGGGGAAGTTACTTACCTTAAGACAATTGACAGCGTTGATACAGAAAAGATTGAAGAATACATAAAAGAGTTAGATCAACTCGTAGAACGTTTCAATCATATGAAACTCGTATACAAGAATCGATATAAAGCATCGTGTCAAAGAAGTGAATGGGGTGAAATCATCATAGACTACTTTGTGGATGAATTAAATCTTGAGTGGTTGGAGGATATTGGAGGTTTTCGCCCTGTTGAGGAAGAAAAGTTAGAAAAGATTGATTATAAGCAGTACATGGAGATGCAATATGGTGTTGGGTACGATCTGGTTGATACAAGAGATTGGTTAGAAATCATCTTTGAGAACTCGATGGGAACGAGAATCATGCTATATATCGTGCCGTATGAGAAGAACACAGATGTTGAGAATCGATTCATTTTATACATTGATTTTGAAGGTGCTGAAGATCTTGATTACGCAAGACAAATATTTAACCATATTGTTGAGGCGTTAGAGTTGGATGATGCCGAAGAAATCGTCACATTTACAAATAATGTGTCGGATCTAACGTTGAATCCCAATATGGAGCTTCGTGCGACTGGCAAGTTGATAGAAAGAAGAATTCAAGACAGAGTAAGATAGGAGGATTTTATTATGAGTGGTGAAGCAGGTGGTTTAGTGTTACTGCCCTTGGCTATATTTGCATTGCCGGTTGTAGGAGCAGTTCTGGTAGGTGGAGCTGTTATCGCTGGAGGAGCTGCTGCTGTTAATGCAGGAGCGAATGCGGCTGCTAGACATGCAGAAGAACGCCGGAGAGAGCGCGAGGCGATAATGCGAAGTGGCATTAATGAGTCAATTGGCTCATTCAGAAGTACATTAGCATTAAATATGAATGAGCAGGTAAGACTTAACCGCCAAGCTTCTGATGAAATGATGTCAGTAATGAGTTCTCACCGTGCAGAAATGCAAAGATGGGCAGATCCAAATGACCCGGTTAAATATCAGCAATACTTAGCTAATATGAGGACTTCCAGAGAGGGAGTATCCAGAAGGTTGATGGAAATCGAGGACAATTTTGTTCGGAATTACCATGAACAGATTCAGGTTAGTATGGCAACTATTACTGACACTATCAATAGGAAGTATGCTACATATCTTAACGAACTCGAACAGTTAAATGCTGATATACAAGCAAGAGAAAGCAAGGCGAGAGAATTTTCCGAGCAGTATCTCGAAGAGACAAAGGCACTGATTGAGTCTCTTCAGAAAGAATATGATGGTGTAAGGTTCGCCGGAGAAGCGCTCCGGGAACTCCGGAGGGCATTGAATGATGCAATTACCCAGTTTAATCACGGACACTATGAAGCTGCAATAGCATCGGCTAAAGATACCGCACTACAGACAATAGAAGAAATCTATAAAGCAGATTGCAAACAGCAGGAGTTTGATAATTATCACTTGTTAGCGATTTCTTTGAGTGCTGAACTCGGAGCCTTTCTTACTCATCAAGAGTTTATTACTGCAGAGGCAAAGGCGGAAGTAGAGAGTAAAACAGGAAAAAACTTGGAGGACGATGTTATTGGGATCAGAATAGCTGATTATACCGATCGTCTTCGGGATGGAACAAATCAATTTGATTATCTATTGAAGAAAGTACAGGAGATAAAGGCGTTTCTTGAATCTGATCAAGCGGCTGGTATTTCTGTAGAGGAGATGAAAGGATACGTTGATATGCTTAGCAATAAAATGTATCCGGCGGCTGCTACAACTTGCTATAAGGGTGTTTTGAATATGAACAACGCATTTTCAAGACAAAATGTAAGTGAACAGATTGTTGATTTTTTTGAGGAACATAACTTTGAGTTTACAGGATATTCATATGATGATGACCGCCATGATGGAACGCTTCACATTGGATTATCCAACGAAACAACAGGAGAAGAGATTATCGTTACATTAGCTCCTGAGCTTATGGAAAACGGAGATGTTCAGACCAAGTTAGAGATAGATCAGCTGAAAGGCGATGAAACGAACGAAGAAAGAAAACAGTATTACAGAGACTCCGTTCAGCAGGTAATCTGCGAAAATACACCTGGGGCAAAAATTAGTTTGAGTTGTAGGAAACATACTAAAAACAAGCTTTCCACCAAAACAGAGCTTAGAGATAGATTAAAGGTATAGGGATTAAGATGAGTTCTATTTTTGAAAAAAGCAATTTAAATAAAATATTCCTAATCTATGGCCATCTGGATGACATGTTTATTTCAAAAAATCTCCAGAAGGATAATTTTCGTATGTTTTTGGATGGTTATCTGAAAAGCCTGGGATACCAGCAGATTGTCTTTTATTCAGGTGCAAAGAACCTCGGAAAGTTTGTACTAGATGATGAAAGTGCAGTAAGAGCCATCAATAAGAACAAAGACATGAGGGAGAGTGTCCTCGGACAGAGCGATACAGACGCTGTAAGCAACTCTGGTACAGCCGAGCAACCACAGACGGCGAGTAAGCCCCAAAAGCGTCGGCGAATAATGGCACCCCATTCTGTTGCAGCACAGACAATTGCCGGAAATCCTTCGGAGACATCCACCGAGCAATCACCGATCGATGCTGCATCCTCTTCGATCAAAAGCAATGATACAGAAAGAAGTGAATCCAGGCCACAAACTGGATATGATAGTACAAAGCTTGTGTATAAACAGCCTAAAATCACACCGGTAGAATTCCTCGAAGACGCTAAAAAGATTATGGCCGATGAGAGCGTTAAGTCGGCTGTGGTTTTTGCATTTTTCCAGGATTTCTTTACTGATCATGCTGCCCCTCTACAGCCTTATTTGGAACTTGTTTCTCATTTATGGGATGAATACAGTGCTAACGCAAATCACAATATTTGTATCTTTCTTGCACCTCAGATGACCAGAACAGATCTTAACAAGATGTTTGAGGGGATGGAAAACGGCTATGTGCTAAAAAATAGATTTTTTAATGATGATGGAACGGTTAATAGAGGGACGGCTCTTGAAATCGGCTTACCAAACCTCGATGAGATTCTTCATCTGATGGATTATCTTCGGATTATGGGCAATAATGGAAAATTCCTTACTTTTGAAAGCAAAAAAAGGAAAAAGATAGCTTCTGCCATTATGTATCTGAGCAGAGAAGCAGATAGGGATGTCAATAAATCGGGATATCTTCATGCGATTTTTAATTCAATTACTGAATACATGTCTGTTTCTCCTGATACTCATGTTGAGTTGACTGATGAAGATGTAAAGAGAATTTATAGTAAATACAAAAAAGTTGATGAATCCGATCCCCTTAGAAAATTGAGATCTACAAAAGGGTGGGAGAGTGTGGCATCGAGGATAGATGAGATAATCAGAGATTATCATATGAAACGAGATGCTGCAGAGAAGAAAGGTAAGATTACTGCAGAGCCGGATAGAAAAGATAGACCTTATTCAAATGAACGTATTGATAGCCTTCCGGATTCAGAGTTCCACTACCCTGTACCTCATTTTATATTACGAGGAAATCCAGGAGTTGGTAAAACTACCATCGCAAGGTTAATTGGTCAGATTTTCTATAATGAAGGTATTCTTGCAAAGGGAACAACTATTGAGGCTAAAAGAGATGATCTTGTCGATGCTTATGTCGGTGGAACAGCTATAAAGACTACAGAATGTGTTGAAAGAGCACAGGACGGAGTTCTGTTTATAGATGACGCATATTCACTTAATGAAAAAGGGGATGACCATAACTACCCCAAAGAAGCTATTGATACATTGGTTCCTATCATGACTAATCCGGATAGATACAGATTTTGCATGATAATGGCTGGATATCCGAAACCAATGGATGAACTTCTGGAAATGAACTCTGGCTTAAGGAGCCGTTTCAGCAAAAACAACATTCTTACAATCGAAGACTACAAGCCTGAACTTTTGCAGGAAATCTTTGAAAATGATTGTAGAAAGGATGGTTATTCATTTACAAGAGAAGAAGAGGGGCGAGGTACTGCTTTAGATTTAGAATTGTTCTTTAAAAACTTATACAATCAGCGAAACCGTGCTGATTTTGGTAATGCCAGAGATATAGTTGCACTGTCAAAGGAAGTTAAGATGCAGTGTAGCCTTCGTGATGATGAGAAAAGAATCATTATTGCCGATGACTTTGGCGATTCTCAAAAGTATTTTGTTCAGCATGGTGTTTCATCAATTGGCGATATCTATGCTCAGATTGATCAGTACGTTGGAATGGGATTTATTAAGAGTCTGTTCCGCAATATTCAATTTGAAGTATTAGATACAATCGATAGTAAAAAGAGAGGGATTAAGCCCGAGCAGTATCCTGATCATTACATCTTTGCCGGAAATCCAGGAACAGGAAAAACTACTGTTGGAAAGATGATGGGACAATTCTATCATTTGATGGAAGTATTTGGTGGGGCTGAAACGCTTTTTAAGGATGCCTCTGATTTGATTGGCGAACACGTCGGCGAGTCTAAGAAAAAGACATTGGAGGTTATTCAGGAGGCAATAGATCACAACCAGGTGTTGTACATAGACGAGGCATATCAGATAAGCGAATCCTCATATGGTAATGAGATTATTGGTGCGATGATGACTAAGATGACCGAGAACGCCAACGATTTCAAGATGATTTTTGGAATGTATTCAAATAAAGTTGAAGAGTTCCTGAAAATGAATGCTGGCCTGAAACGCAGGTTGAGAATTGTTAATTTTCCGGATTATACGTCGGATCAGTTGTTGGAGATTTTTGACAGAACATTAAAGGGACAGGGGTGTACAATCACTGACGAGGCTCATGACAGGGTTGCATTGATACTTCAGAGAAAGTATGAGGTGCGAGGGGATGATTTCGGAAATGCCGGAGAAGTAAAAAAGATGTTTCAGGATATGAAGCATCTGCATCTTGAAAGAGTATACACGGATGAAGATTCGTCAATTGACAGATATGAATACACACTCGAGGATATTCCAGAGGATCTTCTTAAGTCCGTGGAAGACCAGATTAATCCTAAGACTTTGGAAGATATTATGCAGGAGCTTAATGAACAGATAGGCATGTCTGATCTCAAGGATATCATAGTACAGAAGCAAGAAGAAATTGTATATGCTCAAAGGAGCGGTGGTGACCTAAGTTCAATCAGACCGGGATACTATTTCTTTGTTGGTAATCCTGGTACAGGAAAATCTACCAGTGCAAAACTATTTGCAGAATGCTTGCACTCGTTAGGAATAGTTAAGACACCGAATTTTTATTCGTGTACGGCAAAGGACTTGATTGGACAGTACGTGGGTGAAACTGATAAGAAAACATATGAGCTTTTGAAAAAGTCTAAAAACAGCGTACTTTTTATTGATGAAGCATACAGCCTTTCTTATGCGGAAGGACATTCAGAGCATAACTATAAGAAGGAAGCACTTGAACAGATTATCGCCTTTATGGACGTTCCTGAGAACAGACGAACATGCTGCTTGATTTTTGCAGGATATGAAAAAGATATGCAAGGTCTCTATAAGTCAAACAGCGGAATGCGCTCAAGAATAGAGGAGGTTCATTTCAGGGATTATTCTGCAGAAGAAACCTATGAAATATTCAAATTGTTCTGTACAAAGAATGGTTTTGAACTTGCAGAAGGTATACATGATATTTATGTTCCAATTTTTGAAAAGCTTAAGGAACTTGAATACTTTTCAAACGGTCGAACAGCAAGAACAATATTTGAAAAAACGACGGCAAATCTTAAAAGACGTATCGTCAGGTCATCCGAGATCAATCCGGGCGATGAAAAACTGATTATTCCGGATGATTTACTTTCAGAAGAAGAATCGATAGCCATAATCGGAGTGGATGGTAAATGATTGGAGGAAAGCATTTGAATGAAACAGGAATTATATCATTGGCTTTACCAAATGGATTTGCATAGAGAGCATTTTTTAAATGAAGAAGCGCAAAAATCAGTCATGCGGAATACGATTAAGTTCTATGAAATGGTTCATAACAATGGGGCGCGTCTTGTAGGACCTATAAATTTGCATGTGCTTCTGATTGATCCAGAAAGCGGTCATTTTGAGGTGAAGGCAGGCGGAGATAGAGATGCTCTTATGCAGGATATCGATAGTGCCAAGTTTATGCCACCTGAAATATTAAATATGAGCATTCGTTGGAGCATGGATGCTGATAAGTTTGTACTTGCTGAATTGTTGTTTGTCTTAAGATATTGTAAACACCCATATGATGGTAGACAGATCTTGGAGCAACCCATAACTGACATAAACACAGCAAGACAGCTTTACAGTAATTGTCGGTTCATTTTTGATCCGGACAATTCGGAAAACGGGTTAGATTATTATACTGATCCTGAACCGATAGACCTATGGAATCATGATGAAAATTCTCAGTTGAAAAATGCTTTTATAAAGGTATTTACGCAGGGATTTTCTGATACAAGCTTGCGTTTTAGTGATAACGTATGGAAGCAGTTAATAGAATGAAATGAGGTTGTAGCATATGCCATCATTGACAAGGAATGAGTCAATACAAACGATTAAAGGGGATAACATCACTATTCTTGACTATATCGCAGAAGGTGGTCAGGGAGAAGTTTATAAAGTTGACTATAAGGGGCAGAAATACGCTCTTAAATGGTACAAAGCCCCTGTTCCGCCACAAGTGTTCTACGATAATCTTGCAAAAAATGTGGACAGAGGGGCTCCCAACGAGCATTATCTTTGGCCAATAATGCTGACAAAGCCATACAAGAATAGTTATGGCTATATTATGGAACTTCGCAGACCGGAGTTTCATGAGTTTAGTGAATTCCTTTTGAATCAGGCAAGGTTCGACAGCTATGAGGTTATGATTTCAGCGGCGCTGAATATTGTGGAAAGCTTCCGGCTTTTGCACAGCTTGGGTTTTAGTTATCAGGATGTAAATGAAGGAAGTTTCTTTATTAATCCAGGAGATGGAGATGTGCTTATTTGTGACAATGATAACGTCGCTCCCAATCTGGTAAATCTTGGCGTCAGAGGAATGCCGAGATATATGGCTCCTGAGGTTGTAATAGATGCCACCAGACCCAATACGCAGACCGACAGGTTTTCACTTGCAGTGTTACTCTTCCGATTATTTTATATAGATCATCCGTTGGAAGGGAAATATACGAATAATTTGCCAATGATGGATTCCACAGGTGCTCATATGTATGGGGTGTCTCCTGTATTCTGTTATGATCCGTTAAATGAGAAAAACAGACCGGATCCGGAAGCTCAGCCGAATGTAATAAAGCGATGGAATATGTTCCCACCGGATCTTCAGATGACTTTTATTCGAGCATTTACAAAAGGGCTTAAAAATCCAAATGACCGCATCACGGAAAATGAGTGGGAAGAAGCACTTATTCGAACCAGGGCGATGCTTGTAAGACTAAACGGAAGAGAACAGTTTGTAAATTGCTACGCAAAACAAAAAATACCTGAGGGCTGTAGGATTATAAAGTTTGATGATTATCCGTCTATTGTAGCGGATGGTTCGAAGTTGTATTTATGCCAGGTGGACAGCAGAAGCGTGGATCATGGTACTGTTGCAGCTGTAATACGTGCAAGCTTGAGTGATAAATCGGTTCTCGGGATTGGAAATCTTACGGATTCTGTCTGGAAGCTTTCAGTAGAAGGACATGAAACTGAAATTGGAAAGAATGGATTTGCGAGATTAGCCAGGGGAGAAACCATTGATTTTAATGGAGTAAAAGCTACAGTGTTGTGATTATTCCGTCATGGTACTGCAAGTAATATAAAAGGCAGGAGGAAGAAAAATGAGTGACGATTTTTGGGATGGTTTTGATTTTCCTACGTTGGATACTCCAACCGGGAGTACTAGCTCGATAACTCAACCCATTGAACAGACGCCAAGTATTGATATGATAATGCCGGATCTTAAGAAGAGAGCTATGGTGGTTTTCTTCATAATTGATATTTCCGGCAGTATGAAGGGTAATCGAATTCAGGCTGTTAATGATGCAATCAGGAATTTGATTCCGGAGTTAAAGAAGCGCGAAGCATCAAATACCAATGCCGAGATCCGTGTTGCTATCATGGAATTTTCCAGCAATGCAAGCTGGAAAACAATGGAGCCTGTACCGGTGTCATCGTTCAATTATAACGAGATTACTTATGTTGGTGGTGGAACCAATTTTGGAAAGGCATTTTCGGCTCTGAATAAAAAGCTTTCCAGAAATGAATTCCTCAAATCATCGGCGGGTTCTTATACCCCGTTGATCATACTGATGACCGATGGAAAACCCTCGGATTTGGCGTTGTATAAGGAAGAACTGGATATACTTAAGCAGAACTCGTGGTTTCAGTACGCGACTAAGGCAGGAATTGCAATAGAAGAAGGAGCACTCAGCCCTGAGTGTAGGAAAGTTCTTCTTGAGTTTACAAGTAATGAATCTATGGTTTTGCTTGCATCAAATACCAATGTCCTTGCAAAGCAGATTCAATTAGTTACATTGACTGGTGTCGATTTTGTGACGCAAAGGGGATCAATTCAAAATAACACAACAGGAGCGGCACCTTCTAATGGACAATTTAGAAGTGCTGTGAGTAGTCCACAGACAAGTCCAGTTAATGCGCCGCAGCAATCCAATAGCGTACAGGGAGGTTCAACAGCCAATTTAGGACAATCGGTAGGGGGTGGAGCACAGGCAAGTACTCCGTCTTCAACGGCAACGCTCGACCCTACAAGTGGCGCTAATCCCGAAATACCGGGGCTTCAGGGCATAGATTGGGAGAATGATTTCCCTACATTTAATTAAGATAGAAAATAACGAGGGATGCTGATGGAAGGATTCAAGTCATATTCTGGATATAAAGTAGGTGCATCTCACATCGCAAAAAATATGGGTTGTGAGGATTATGCAGCAACCTATGATGATGAAAAGGTAAGTATCGCTGTTATAAGTGATGGGCACGGAGATAAAAAATGCTTTAGAAGTGCGCAAGGGGCACACATAGCCTGCGATGTTTCTATTGAATGTGTGAGAAAGCTGATTGAGAGTTCACCAAGCGCATGTGATGTACTGAAGAAATCGCCTGATCGAATTATAACTGAGTTAGAAAGAGAGATAATTCGCAAGTGGAATTTTGGTGTAACAAGTGATTTGAGCGCAAAGCCTATAACTGACAATGAATTGGGGGGAATTCCTGAAGATGCGGTTGAGGCAATCCACGCTGGACATAGCTTAAATAAGATATATGGTTGCACTCTCATCATGTGTGTGGTTGTAGATGGATTCTGGTTTGGAATTCACATTGGAGACGGCAAATGTGTCGTCGCTATGAACAATGGGCTCTACACTCAACCAATCCCATGGGATGAAGTGGGGTGTGTTGGAAATAGATCGACCTCTATATGCAATTCTAATTCCTTTGCTGGATTTAGGTACATATATGGAACGGATACTCCTACAGGTTTGTTTGTAGCATCTGACGGTATTGACGAAAGCTTTGATGAGAGTGGACTTAACAGATGCTATTACACTTTGGGATATTGGGTTCAAACATTACAAAAGGAAGACCTTGATTCCAAAATGGAAGAGTTACTTTCTCAAGTAACAAATAATGGCAGTGGCGATGATGTTTCCATTGCTTGTATCTTGAGTACAGTTAATGACATAAAAAAACCTTATGCTTCTTCGGAGCAGGTGGCTGAAAAGCTAAAAGAACTGATTGATAACATAAAAGATAGAGAAGCTCAGTTTGACAGTTTGACAGAAGCAAAAAGGGAAACTTCTGAAAAATTGACTGAACTAAAGACTGAAATTGAAGTGCTAAAAAAGAAAATAGCATTACAGGAGGAACAAGTTCTCGATAAGGAGAATGAACTAAACAGTATTGATAACAACCTCCGTGATGTAACTTTACAGTTACAAAAGTCTGTGGTTCAACTGCCTAAAGCTAAGGAAACAAAGAAACGTATTGATCGATATTGGAAAGAAAATGGCGTAGAAATTAAAGAGGATGCTGATTTAGAGTATTCACCCAGACACTCAGAAGAACAACTTGGAAAAGTGCTGACTGAGATCTCAGAAGGAATAGCATGTGACGTTCAGGAGAAGTGAGAAATGGTATCATTGGAACAAAAAAAGGCATTGGTAGATAAATCTTGCAACGCACACAGAGAGTGGGTTCAGAATGCTGAGATGCATCAACGAAATTATGATTCTTCTATGAGCGATTATATGAGTGCTAATCAAAGAGTAAATTCAGCACAATATGAATTAGAGAGATTATATGATCAAATGTCGAGTGCTGAAACCGAAATGCGAAATGTTGAGTCAGAATTGAATTCGCTTAATGATGGCCAAGAGCATTCAGCTTCTGAGTATCAATACTTGCGAAATAGATTAGAGAGAGTCAGAGACTCCTACATGGAAGCGCAAAGGCAGGTTGGACCAGTGCAAGGACAATTGCAACAAGCTCAAGGAGAAGCAAGGCAAGCCTATTTAGTTGCGCAACAGGAAAGCCAACAGTATGAACAAGCACAGGCAAATGTCGATAAATGCGCTCAAGCGTTGGAACAGATGGGCGCCCAGCTTTCGCAGGAGGCGGATGTTTTACAGATGCAGGTGAATTCAGAAAGTTCGTACGCATCAACACTTCAAGGCGCATCCGGGAATATGTTCGCAAACTCTGCATTGGCAGCTGCAGGCAGGCTTCAAGCTTCAGCAAGTACAAAGCAGGCTGAACTAACAGGCACGCAGGCGTTGATAGACCGAATCCATCAAGAACTAAATGGTGGGGATTCTACAGCTTCAATGGGTTCGAGGGTGTTACGAAGAAGGTAATAGGAGAATAGCAGATGGTAGGTTTTTATTATGCGTCATATGGACTTGTAATAATAGGAGCGCTAATAAGTATTATCACTTCTTGGAATATGAAAAGAACATATAAAAATACAGTTCATATGGCAATTCACGTGGGATAAGGGCAGAGCAGGTAGCTCAAACGATCCTTGGTTCTGCCGGAATATACGATGTGAGGATTGAACGTGTATCCGGAAGTCTGACGGATCATTATTCACCGAGAGAGAAGGTGCTTCGCTTGCCGGATAGTGTTTATGGGTCAACCTCTGTGGAGGCAATAGGCGTTGCGGCTCATGAATGTGGGCATGCTATTCAGCACGCAAGAGGCTATTTTCCTTTATCTTTAAAATCTGCGGTTATTCCGATAGTGAATATTGGCTCAACATTATCGTGGCCGGTCATATTGCTTGGATTGATTTTTGGATGGACAGGTCTGGTAGATATAGGGATTATCTTGTTTTCGTTGGTCGTTATTTTTCAATTTCTTACTCTGCCAGTAGAGTTTAATGCTTCGGGAAGAGCGTTATCTATTTTGCAAGAAAGAAATGTATTATATGGACAAGAACTTGAGGCATCAAGGAAGGTGTTAATAGCAGCTGCGCTCACATATGTAGCGGCGCTTGTTTCGTCAATACTTCAACTTCTTAGGCTAGTATTGCTGAGAAGTTGAAGGTAATTATAAAAAATAATTCATAGGAGGAATCGTTATGGGCAACAAGTTGGAATCATCAAAGAAAAAATCTGAGCAAGGTAAGAAGACATTGGATACAGCTAAGGAAACTGGCCAGAAGGCTGTGGGCGATGCTAAGAAAATGTCTGCTTTGATTAAAGAATTGCCGTCTGATATTGATGATGAGGTTAAGAGCGCAGCAGACGCTGTCAAAGAAGGCACAAAGCGCGATGCAGAGAGTTTTATGGAATCAACAGTAAAAACCAATGTTGAAGCCGGAAGAAGTACAATGAAAGAAGTTTCGGGAGAAGCAAAGAAGCAGATTGAGAGTAACAATAAGGTTTTAGATGCATACCGTCAGATGAACAGTATCAGAGACTTTGGCAGTTCAGCAAGGAGCTCAGGAATGGAGAAGACTCAGCAGAACAGCAAGGGCTTTGAGGATCTTGATAGAGAGAGTACTTCTGCTTCAGAGGCAGCTCAACAGGAGTTAAACAGGCAAAAGAGCGAAATGTCCGGATTGTTCTAAATTAACTGAGAAGCCGCCAATGATAGTTTAAGTAACATAAACGGAAAGAAGTGAGATGATCAATGAATAAGCTTGTATATCAAATTCAAAAAATACCAGACCTTGACTTGAGTAAGTATGGAGCTCTTGATGAAGGAGATGTACGTGGCGTTTTAAAAAAACATGAAGTGTTTTTGAGACAACTTCACAGCCAGGTGCTTTCTTCGAATGGGGTTATTCATTGGATTTATGAGTATAGCCCGGAAGAAAAAAAAGGGAATAGACTTAAGATTTACTTGAAAATAGATTCAGATAACATCAATCAGTATGCAGATAATCTTATTCGTAACTCGCCATTATCTCCGTATTTTGACTTGGTGAGAGTTGTTCCGAAAGACCAGGTCAGTGCATATAGAGAATGGTTAAAAAAAGTAGATCTCAAAGAGTATAAAAGAGGAGAAGACCATCAGGTAATTAATCTTAATTCAGAGATTGAATATAAGTACATGGCGGTACTTATCAAAAGAGAAAAAGTAGCTAAAGCGGACAAACAAGAAAATGGTATATTTTATTCAGTTAATGAGTGGAAGATTAATGAGGATGCCAGATTATATGATTTGTTCTGCATGATGCAGAAAATGAATAAGCCATGTATTTATTGTGTGGATGTGCGAGCGGTTGATTATACTAATACCATAGAAGAAAGAAATTCATTAGGCGGTGCTATGTCGGCACTTCGTAATATGCTTACTTTGCGTGTCGAAAAAAGCGGTAGTGGTACTATATTTCAACGGGATGAAAGTGCGGACTATACATTAAGTAGATATAAAGATTTTATTAAGGAAATTTCCGCCAATCCGCATTTCCGAGTTAATGTGCGAGCGTATGCAAATGATGCAGTTTATGCAGGAATGCTTCTGGATACTGCGGTATCAAATGCACTAGAAGAGGGAGCACATGATGTTATTCACCAACAAGGGGCATTTAAGTTAAATGATGTTATTGGTTCGGATGTATTTGAGTATTGTACGAGTATTGCACCAAAAGAACTAAAGTTTTGGCCCACATTATTCACTTTGAAGGAGCTTATGCCTTTTGTGGTTTTCCCTACTCTTTACTCGGGAGAATCAATTGAAATGCCTAAGGAAACGGCCCCCAGTTATGACAGCAGTGGATTATATCTTGGAGAAGACAATGATGGATTTAAAGTGTATATTCCTCTGAAGAATTTACCGAAGCATACATTTATAGCTGGCGTGCCTGGATCTGGAAAGACTAATAGTATGCTTCATATTGCTACTGAACTACATAAGTATGGAATACCTTTTTTGATTTTAGAGCCAGCTAAACAAGAGTATCGAGCTCTCCTAAATTTAAGTGAAATGGAAGATGTAGTGGTTTTTTCGCCTTCTTCGGGCACAAGATTTCCGCTTCACATAAATCCGTTTGAATTTTCTAAAGGTATGGCACTTGCTGAACACATCAGGGCCCTTCTTTCTGTTTTTGATGGAGCATTTCATTTGGATCCACCTATGCCGTTTCTTTTGGATAGAGCAATTGAGAAGGTATATAGAGACAAAGGCTGGATTCCTACAATGATAAATAAAGGGAAATTGCCATACCCAACAATGAGCGAGCTATATGACACCTTAGAAAAGATTCTCGATAAAACAGACTATGAGGCTGAAGTAAAGGGCAATTTAAAATCCGTGTTACAGGTAAGAATCGGAAGCTTGTTAACGAGAGAAATGGGAGATGTATTTGACGTTCCTGATTCTACTTTCTCACCGGAGGAATGGATGTTTCATTCTGTTGTTATAGAGTTGGAAGCTATGGGGCCTGGACCTTCAAACTTTTTGACTCTTATGCTCGCAACTTTAATAAGAGAAACTCTTAAGTGTAATCCGTTGATTTCTACTGAGGACAAGAAAAAACCGAGACACGTAATATTTTTTGAAGAGGCTCATAATTTGATAGGGCCACAAGCTCAGGAGCAGGCGGGGCAAAATGCAGATCCCAAAATTGCAGCTACAGCATATATAGTAAAGATGTTGGCGGAAGTAAGAGCGTTAAATGAAGCAATAATCATAGCAGACCAATTGCCAACAGTGATGGCTCCAGAGGTTATAAAGAATACCTCTTTGAAAATTGGTCACAGGATTACTGCACAAGATGATAGAGCGTTGTTAGGCGGAACTATGTCAGCTAATGAAGTACAACTTGAAAGAATGGCAACTTTTACAACAGGTAAGACGTTATCAACTTATGAGGGACTTCTTAAACCGTTTGAACTTCAGATGGCCAAATGGTCAGACGATGAGAATTATATTTCACCTTCAAATGATGTTCTTTTTGAAAAGATGTATGGAAGTAGAGTTGATCTTTATAAACGAGTGTTAGATAAAAGCTACAGTATTACGATTAGCAAATTTGATGCCGAGATAGAAAAATTGCAAGAAAGAAAAGCACAGCTTTTGATAAAAGTTGATGAGAATAATGAAACCCTTCAGAGTATAATCAACATTCGAGAAAAACAGGGAGAATTGATGAAAACGATTGAAGGACATGAGCATGAAATTCTTACTCTGCAGAAATCAGAGCAGCAACAGGTGAATGCACTGAATGCTGGTGTGGAGGATGTTAAAGAAGAACTGTTTGATATAATTGATTCCTATCAAGATATTTTGTTGAGAGTAAGGTCATATAAGGAACAGAATTTTGCTTATCAGAAAGAATTAGAGGAGTATGGCAAAAAGTACTGTACTGAAATGCTTGAGGTAAGAAGTGAATTTGAGCAGTTAGAGTATGAGTATCCACAAGAAAAAATTTCGGAATTTTATGAGAGATTAAGATTATGGGTTCACGATTAGAGGCTTCCAATAGCCAATCAAAAGAAATACGTCACAATGTTGACGAATTAAATGTACAAGGTGAAATGCTAAATAAAGAATCTGAATATGTGGGGATTCTCGATTCTCTTGAGCATGTTTCGGATGAAGATGTTGCAGATGCAATATGTGAGTCAAAGGGCGAGCATATTTCAGAGGTTAAGAGAGTCCAGAACTCAAAAAGAGAGCAGACAGAAAGATCTTCTCAATTACAAGAAACAGTGTCTGCACAGATCCATAATTTGGAGGATTATGAAGCAAAACTAGAGATGATGGGTCAAGCTGAACATCAGTTTGGAAACTCCGAAAGATCTAAAGCAATAAATGAAGCACAAAAGCAGGTATTAGAATGGAAGAGGATAAGTACTGAATTGATGGCAATTCAAGCAGAGGCGCAAACAAATTATAAACCTTCAATTAAAGATTTTTTCTCGGGAGGAAGTGCAGAATCTAAGAATATACAGTCGATAGAAGAAGTGAACTGTAGTTTGGAAAATGTTCAGACTGAAATTAATAATGCGATTGTAAAGAATGATGTATTTGGTTTCTTTCAGAGCTTAAGTCCTGAGCAAAAAGAGGCCGTTAGTATTTATACAAGTAGCGGTCATAAGAGCATAAATCGCCATTTGAGAAGTGGGGAACCCATCAGCGCAGAAGGGGAGGAGTATATAAATAACTTACGTAGTGCATTAGGTAGTTCTAGATTAAGGAATGGAGTTACTGTTTATAGAGGTGTTGATAGCGATGCGTTACCTTATGGTGGAAATATTTCCGATGAAGATCTTGTCGGTAAGGTGATGATTGATAGAGGATTTATGAGTACATCCTTTTCAATTGATACTGCGAGAGAGTTTTCTCATGAAAATGTTTTTGTCATAGATGCTCCGGCTGGTTCGCAAGGAGCATATGTGGGAGAAATGAGCTCTGTTCCGTGGGAGGATGAGTTATTGTTTAATTCAAACAGTATAATGAAGATAAAAAGTGTAGAACGAGATGAAAGCGGAACAAGAATTATACACATAATAATGCTGTAGAAAGAGGTGGCAAATATGGAAGATAGATCAGATTATTTCAAATATAAAAAAGGCGATGTAACATACGAGGATAGCCTGTGTGCCTTTTGTAAATACTTTAATCAAGAGAATCCGGAAATCTGTGTTAAGTATCCAGAAGGTAAACCAGAGGAGATTATTACAAGTGATAAAAAATGCGAGTTTATTGATTTAAAAGAAGTATAACAAGGAGATAAGGGTAATGTCCAGTCAGTTTCAGCTAAGAGAAAGCAGCATAGAAGATGTAAAAGATGAATATGCACTTATTATGCAAATCTGGGGTGAATTAGAGCGTCAGGCGAATGAGTTTACCCAAAATTGCACAAATATTCAGAATAAGTATAAGAGCAATGTTGAATCTGCTGGACGTAATCATAATTCGGCACTGCAGAGAATCGAAAATCAGTATTCCACGGACAGTTCATCTCTTGAGTATGAGCGGAGTTCTGCATTAGAACAATGGCAGAAAAAGCATGAGGCCGAAGAAAATGAAACTAAGAAAAAGCAAAAACAGGCAAAGAAAGATAATGAAAAGGTTCAAGATGATTCCTCAAAATTTAGGAATGATGTAGTCAGGTCCATAAACAATAGAAAGCAGCAGATGGGTACTTTCCTTACGCGCATCGATCAGGCAGAGGTTAAGATTCAGGCAGGGCGATATCAAAAGGTAATCAAGAAGGGAACAGAATTGCATCCTATTCCTGAAACAACATTCGACAGTATTATGCTAAGAGATCCAGATCAGATGGTAAAGAATATCAACTATTTGAATGAGCAGTTTTTGAGAAAAGTTATTCACTACTCAAAACTTAGGGATAGTTGCGTAGAGTTCTATTCGATGAAAAAGAAAGCGAAGGAATTGTATGATGAAGAATGTATCAGGTTAGATGCCGGTATTCCTGATGCAGATAAAAAGGTTCAGGGAATGATAGATGCTGCTTATCAACGCCTTACGCAAGAGATGCGCAACCTAAATTCTACGGCGGAACAGCAGCGCGCAGCATATGCTAAATACAGGCAGGAATTGATAACTGACTTTGCAAAGAAAAAAGAAACACTTGATGCTAAGCATAGGCAGCAGATTCAGCAGGAAAATACGAGATTTCAGAATGAAGGACAGGCGAGAGACGAAAGACGTAAACGCGATCTGATAGATGCTCTGAAGCAATATCAGGACGATATGCTTAGATCCTTTCCTCCTGGAATATTAAAGAGTTTTATTGATGAAATCCAATCAAGAAGAATCGCTAGAGCAGAGGATTATGTTACCGCAGATAAAGAGCCTTTAAATGTCCCTGTTGGATACATATATTTTCAGTTTAAGCAGTTCCTCGAAAACAAGATTGTTGCGCAGTTTATGAATTCCAAGTATAGCTTCATACTGAAGAATGGAGCTTTTGTGTTTCCATACACAATCGGGATTAATGAGAATTTTGCACAATACTATGAGTATAAAACAGACCAGGGCGAGACAGCAAAAACACACATGCAGACACTCTGCTTAAATACCTTCCTGAGTACACCTCCGAATAAAATGAGATTCCACTTTATTGACCCGCTGAAATCAGGACAGAGTTTTGCTCAGTTCAAGTTGTTTGAGGAAGAGAATAGTTCTAGCTACAGCATTATTCCTAACGGAATTCAAACAGATTCTCAATCTATACAGCAGGATTTGAAGGTTGTGGTTGATCATATTAAGTCAATGCAGATGTTAACACATTCAAAGGACAGTATAAAAACATAAGAGAGTATAATGCTGCAAACGTGCTTAATCCTCAGCCATATAATATTATTGGAATCATGGACTTTCCTGCCGGATTTACAGCTCAATCGATTGAACTCCTCAGTCAGGTTGTTGCAACAGGTAAAGAGTGTGGTGTTTATGTCATAATCATGGCGAATGGTGATCAGCTGATGAGTCTTGAACCTAAACTTAAGAATGCAGCAGACAGCATCGCAGCAATGTGTAATGCCTATCAGCTCATAAAACCGGGCTATGTTGATATGAAGAGCAGTAAAGACAATGTCATTCACAGGATTGATCCACCTATGAGTATTGACGGTGTTGTCAGACTTGCACCTGTGATGAAGAAAGGAATCCAGAAGGCAGGACGTATCATAGTTAAATACAGTGACATTGGACCAAAGAAATCTTCTTTCTTAAAATGCTCTACAGCAGAAGGAATATCTATTCCTATTGGACTTAGTGGAGCCAGTGAGATACAGAAGCTCAATCTTGGAATGCCTGGAAGTCAGTCGATTCATGCTTTGATCTGCGGACAGATCGGAAGTGGTAAGAGTAGATTGTTGCATGCAATAATTACAGGGGCTTTGCTTCGATATACCAAAGAAGAACTTCAGATATACCTTATTGATTTTAAGAGTGGTACTGAATTTAAAATCTATGCCGATTATAATCTTCCGAACTTTAAAGTAATAGCGATTGAGAGTGAACAGGAATTCGGATTAAGCGTTCTGAGGGATATTAAGAAAGAGAGCGAAAGAAGAGCTCAGATTTTTAATACAGTAACAAAGAGCGATATAACTTCTTATAACAATAGTAGCGCATCACAGCAGTACGGAAAAATGGCAAGGGTTCTCATTGTTATTGATGAGTTCCATATGCTTTTCAGCAATGCGAATCAAGCTGTAGCTACAGAAGCATCGCAGATCATGGACGGAATACTCAGGCTTGATCGAAGCTATGGATTTCATATGGTTCTTTGCTCACAAAGTATTCGTGGAATGAATGCGATTAACGAAGCTGCACTTGCACAAATTGCGGTTAGAATTGCTCTAAAGTGTCCAAAGGAAGATGCCGATATTGTGCTTGGTAAAGGATCTGATGCTATTGCTCAGATTGAAGAAAATGATGCCGGTTCGGCAATCTATATGCCCGCAATTAGTTCTCCAAAGACCAGTAATAAATTCAGAGTGGGTTATTTAACACCTGACGAACACATGAGGCTTCTTGAAGAACTGAATGATTATTACAATTCCAAGAACGAAAACTCTGATGCCAGGATTCTTGTATCGGATGTTTCTGACAGCAGAAATAGCGTCTTCCAGATATATTATTCTTTATCAAAGATTACGGCTGAAAAGAATGTTTTGCATTTTGGAGAACCGCTTAGAGTTGATGCAAAACTGGAAGCAAAGTTTAGAAATGCTGCAGGGAACAATCTGATTCTATTTGGAAACAATGCTCAGAAAGCGCAGAATATGCTGACTTTTGCATTAATGGATCTGATGATTCAGAGCATTGATGATATGCGTCAGGGTGCAAGACATCCATACATTTTTGTTCTCAATTATACAGATGGCACAGGTAATGTGATGTTTGATGGAGTTAAGCAACTCAGCGAGGTAAAACTGCCGTCAGTTGTTTATCTTGACAGTTCACAGGCTGTAAATGCTATTAATCAGATTTACCAATACTATAAGCAGAAGACTCCACAGGATCCTGAAGCATGGCTTATTATTTCCAATTTGATGGCGGCTACCGACTTACAAAGCGGCAGTGTTTACGGAAGTTATAGCGAGACGGCGAATTACTTTGAGGAAATCCTTAGAGAGGGCCCGGCAAAAGGTATTTTTACTGTGGCGTGGTGCGATGATCTGACTTTGTTCAAAGCTAAATTTGTAAATCTGATTCAACTTTTTGGAAAGCGAATTGTATTTAATGTTTCAGATGAGGATGCGTTGGTCCTTGCCGATGTTGTAAAGGATGAAAGTATTAACCGTAATAATGCCTATTTTTACGAGAATGGACGTGGTAAAGAGAAATTCAGACCGTATTCGACTCCTATGAAAGACTGGCTTGATGGACTATGCAAAAAGATGCGGAATGAGATACGCTAAGGAGGTTTGTATAATTTGAACGGTAACGGAAGAGACAATATAGTTATAGGTTTCATGGTTATTTTCACATATTTTCTTATATATGCCTTTTTAGGTTCTTCGCAGATTCTTCAGTCTATGGGAGGGTTGCCACTAATCAATTGTACGGCGGCTCTCATAGAGAATGGATTCTCCGGAGGAACTATTGCAACATTGACCAAAGATTTTGGTCAAACAATTATCGTGATTTTTGGTGTTGTATTTGTTCAAAACCTTGTGCCAGCTAATGCAGGAAGGGGCTTTAGAAGAGTAATAATAACTATTATAGGCTACATAGTGCGCTATCTGGTTTCAATGTGGTTTGTTAGGAACATTGTATTCTCGGATAAGACGGGCGAGAGTCTACAGATGTTTATTGCAATCTTTTCGGTTGTGATGGGCGGTTTAGGGGCGGTATTTGCATCACCTTTAAGAAGAATCATAACGAGATCGATGGCTCAACAAGTGCTAAGAGATAACCTGTTAAACAGCAGACCGGTTCAATGGCTGGCTGGTTCTTTCTTTATTACGACAGTCATACTGTTCTTGGCTGTGGTAATTGAAATGACGGTGGGTTTGACATACTTCTTTACAGTTATAGTTGCCGGATTTCCAGCAATTTTAACCATGATACTTATGTTGGTAGGTGTGTATTTTTTGATCTTGGGCGGATTTAGGCGAGATTAAAGAAAATAATTGATAGATGTTGATTGGAGATAGTTAATGAAACGAGTATGGATGAACCACTGGTTCAGCACGGCATTGAATATTATTGATTTAATGCGCCAGGATTATGATGATCTTTGTATAATTGGTAGCAATGAAAACGAGTATTCCGTGATAAAGAATGGTTGTGATGAGTGGTATCAAGAACCTGTTCTTAAGGATGACGATTACGTTGAGTTTTGTTTGGAATTCTGCAAAGAACATAATATTCAATACTTTTTGCCGAGAAGAGGAATGCTTAAAATCAGCGAGTGCAAAGATCAATTTGAAAGAATAGGGGTAAGGGTTATGATGGATGATTATCCCATCGTTTCAACTCTTAACCATAAAGAAAAGGCGTATCGTTTCTTTAAAGAGAAGAATATAGGAACGGTTCCTGATTTCTACATAGTTAAAACACTGGAAGAATTTAAGAACGCTTACGAGGACTTATTAAGAAACTACAAACAGGTTTGTTTCAAATTTGAAAGGGATGAGGGAGGAAAGAGTTTCAGACTTATAGACAATCAAAGGAAAGGCTATGCGGCATTGTTTAAGAAGCAGAATACCAGGATGACATTAGACGATGTTCTTGATGCGCTTTCAGAGAGAGAGGTGTTTTCTCCGATAATGATTATGCCATTTCTACCAGACGATGAGGTCAGTGTAGATTGTTTAGATACAGAAAAGGGCTTAATTGCTTTGCCGAGGATCAAAGGGAATAATAAGTATGAACTGCTGAGATTCGATGAGGACATTATCAACATATGCCAGGACTTTCAGAATAAAGTGGGGCTGGAGTGTCCATATAATATACAGTTTAAATATCTCGATAGAATACCGTATTTTCTGGAGGTTAACACGAGAATGTCCGGTGGAATACAGATGGCATGTTATGCCAGTGGTGTTAATATACCCCAACTTGCATTGAAAAAGATATCCGGTGAAGAATTGGATTGGAGTTGCAAATATGAAGAGAAGATACTGGCTCAGGTTTTACAACCGGTGACAATAGATTGAGGTTCATTGTATGAGTGTTTTGTTTTCTGATTTAGACAATACAATGATTTTTTCTCATCATAGGGAAATCGGTAATAAAAAGATTGTTGTTGAACATTTGGATGGAAGAGAACAGAGTTTTATGACCGAATTCACCTATGATTTCTTTACTAAGACAGATTGGTTAAATACTATTCCGGTTACCACGAGAACTGAGCAACAATATCGTAGAATTGAGTGCGCTCAGGAACTACGCTTTAAATATGCGATTATATGTAATGGTGGGAAATTACTCATAGATGGAAAAGAGGATTCGGAGTGGTCGAATAAGACAGACGTTATTGCACGGAATTGTTATGCCAGTATAGATTATGCAACGGAAGTCTTGTCTCATCTCTGTAACGATGAGGCCGTACACAGACCAGAGAAGTATATGAGTTATGCGAAATGCAATAATCCGGAGAGTGTTTATATAAAGTTAAGCAGGATGATAGATCTAAATAAGGTCAACATACAAAGAGATGGCAGGAAGGTATATATATTTGCGAACGGAATAACAAAAGGAGAGGCTTTAAGAAGATTTACTGAAGGCAGAAAGTCTGAAACAATTATAGCTGCTGGTGATAATTTGATGGATGTCTCTATGTTAAACAGAGCAGATATTGCATTTGCCAATCAGAGCATTTTTGATTTAACGACGTGTAAGAACAAGATCAAAATTGTTGACGAGATCTTTTCCGACGGCATATGTAAATCTATTTCCGAAATGAGAACGAAAGGAAAGCTATAACGGTAGTGACAGATGATAGATAATATTGAACTGAAATACAGAGTCGGAGCTCTGCTGTATTCACCGACATTAAACAGAAAAGTAGCGGACTCGATAATTGCAGAAAAATTCAGTCGGCCATATTCATTGGCACTGTGCCTTGAGGATACGATTGCTGATGATAGTGTGGCATTTGCCGAAAAACAACTCGGCAGCACACTGAGAAAACTTATAGAAGCAAGTCATAGTAGCAAGTTTTATGCGCCTATGATTTTTATCCGTGTTCGAAGCTGCGAACAACTGTTAAGGCTATGGAAGGAGTTGGCTGATTGCTCTGAGTTGATTACCGGTTTTATCTTTCCGAAATATTCAGTAGGAAATGCCGATCCATACAACGAAGCAATGAGAAAAATAAACTCTGAAGCTCAGAAGCCTGTCTACATGATGCCGATATTGGAAAGCAGGGATATAGTTGAGTATTCCACGCGACATACAGTATTGTCTGATCTTAAACGAAAGATAGATTCGGTCAAAGACCTGGTTCTTAATATTCGTGTAGGTGGAAATGACTTTTCAAATGAGTTTGCTGCCAGAAGGCATTATGATGAGACAATATACGACATACTTCCTATTTCGCAGTTGTTGGGTGATATTTTGACTGTTTTTTCAAGAGAGTATGTCGTGTCAGGACCAGTGTGGGAATTCTTTTCAAGTGATAATGAAGAATGGAAACGTGGGCTCCGAAATGAATTGAAATTAGATAAGGTCAATGGTTTTATAGGAAAGACTGTAATTCATCCTAAACAGATAAGCGTAGTAAATGAAGCACTTAAAGTTTCTCATAAAGATTACGAAGACGCAAAGGAGATACTGAATTGGGATGAGAATGGTTTGCAAGTTGGAAAGAGTTTCGGCGGAGAACGGATGAACGAAGTAAAGACTCATATAAACTGGGCATATAAGACAATTGCACTTGCAGAAATATACGGGGTGAATTGAAATGGTAACTACAGGAGGAAATTAAATTGCAGTATTCAATAGATGATTTGGTAAGATTAGCAAAAAGGGACAATAACAACATTCGTCCTTACCTTTATGTTAATCCTATCCAAGGGAAGCATATTCCCACAGATCCTGAAGACACGATGATGATGTGTTGGACTTTAGCAAACATGGTGAAAGCGGCATATCCATCTGATCGGTTATTTGTAATAGGATTTGCAGAAACTGCAACGGGAATAGCTGCCGGCGTTTGTCACTATTTGGATAATGTGGTTTACTATCAAAATACAACAAGAGAGCAAGCCGACAATGAGGAATACTTGTATTTTACTGAGTCTCATAGTCATGCAACGGATCAGATGCTGAGAACAAACAGCATTGATCATTGTTTTGAAAATGTGGACAGGATAATTTTTATTGATGATGAAGTGACTACCGGAAATACAATATGCAAATTGGTAGATAGGCTAGAGGATAAATGTGGAATAAGTAAGATAAAGTATAGTATTGCTTCAATTCTTAACAGTATGACAAATCTTCGGGTTAATCAGCTTGAAGACAAAGGGATTGAATGCTTATTTATTTCTGATCTCCCTTTCGAATATAAAAAAAATAGTATCATGGATATATCTTATGAGAAAGACCGAGATACGCTGTGTAAGGCCGACGAGATGGAGAATGTTGATTGCGTAGAATTTGACACGAAAGCAAACGCTCGCAGTACGATTTCTTTTTATGAGTATGAAAGTGAAATAAACCGATTTGTAAGTAAAATCGAAAAAAAAATGGGATATGAACATTATGGAAAGTTGCTTGTTCTTGGCACCGAGGAATGTATGTATCCGGCTATACGGTTGGGAGAGATCCTAAAAAAAGATGGTGTAGCTAAGGCGGTTAAAGTTCACGCAACTACAAGAAGCCCTATTATTGCTTCATGCGAAGACGGTTATCCATTAAATCATAGGTATCAGATTCGAAGCGTATACGATAAAGAGAGAGATACATATGTATATAATTTAAAGAAATACGATAAAGTGATAGTTGTCACAGATACAGGCATTGTAGCTGAGGGAATGAATGATTTACTTGTTGCATTAAGAAGTGTTGGAAATAAAAATATTTTGGTTTCAAGATGGAACTATTCTTAATAAATGGAGAATTATGAATGAATAGTAGTTTTTTAAAAGACGATGTTATTCTTTTGCTGAAGGATATAAGCGGTTTAGTTGAGCCGTTGCCAACAGCGGAGAGAGAAAAAAGAATACAAAGTGGCATCCACTATTCTGAAATGCTTCCGCTTGAATATAGACCATCTGAAGAATATATAAGAATATATGAGAAGTCATTGAATATATTTGGACAGATAACGGCTGATGCTATTGTTAGAGTAGCAGATAAAATAGTGACCAAGAAAGGGAAAGATGTAGTTATTGTTTCTTTGGCAAGAGCGGGTACGCCATTGGGGATTCTGATTAGAAGGTACATAAGAAAGAAATATAAGCTTGAGTGTCCACATTACTCCATTTCCATAATAAGAGATAGAGGAATAGACCGAAATGCAATTAAATTCATTCTCAAAAAGCATAAGGCTGAGAGTATTCAATTTGTTGATGGATGGACTGGTAAAGGTGCTATATATAAAGAACTTCGGAAAGAAATATCTTCTTTTGAGGGAGTGTCAGATGAACTGGTGGTATTATGGATCCAGCATTTTAACAAAACTATGGGACGTACGAAGAAGACATTATGATTCCGAGCTCATGTTTGAATTGCACTGTAAGTGGTTTGCTTAGCAGAACTTTTCTGCGAAATGATATAATAAAGGAGAACGATTTTCACGGAGCCGCATTCTACAGAGACCTTATTTCAGAGGACAGAACATACGAGTTCATAGATTATATTGAAAAAAAATTCCAATATAACTTGAAGCCTGAACCTAAAGGGCATGGGGAGCTTGGAATTGAAGAAGTAAAAAGAATATCTGAAATATATGGGATTGGAAATCTTAACTACATCAAACCTGGTATAGGTGAGACTACACGTGTTTTGTTACGGCGGGTGCCTTGGAAAGTTCTGATAGATTATCGATTTAAAGATAGTCGTGAATTGGAGCATATTGTTCAACTTGCGAGAGAAAAAAGTGTGGATGTTGAATATACACATCTAAATAATTATAAATGTTGCGGGCTGATTAAACAACTTTCAGATATATAAACCAATTTAGAATATTCATGCTGTAATGCTCACCGTAAAGAGTCAATTTACTTGTATATTTTATTAACATTTGCTATGATTATAAAAGTAAAAATATTCTTGTAAATGTGAACATGGCAGGTGAGAAAGATTGGATATTGCAAAACAGATTATTGACCAAAGAGTGAATAAAATACTGGAAGAAAATCCGGAATTATTTTTGAATTCAGATGCGGAACGGAAGAAATCAAAAGCTTTTCTCATGTTAGGGGTAGCAGCATACCTGGATATTGATATTGCAGAAGCAGTGCAGTATATTACGGATGGAGGTTCAGATGGCGGTTTTGACGCGGCTTATATTGAAGATGCACAAGATTCGCAGCTGAATGTTGTTTTGTTTCAATCGAAATATTCACGGAAACTGGACAGTGACAGCAATTTTCCGGCTAATGCAGTGGAAAAAGCGGTCAATACGGTAAAATGTGTGTTTGATCCGGCGGCAAATATCGAACTGAATGAGAAGAGCCGTGAAAAGGTGGATGAGATTCGCTCTTTTATTCTGGATGGTCATATTCCGTATGTTACATTTGTAATGCTGAATAATGGATTGCCATGGAATAAGGATGGTCAGAACCACATTTCGAATGCGTTTGGCAGTCAGGATCAGGTTTCCTTTGTTCATTTTTCACATCATGATATCTTGAATTATATCAATCGAAGTAAATCGATCGATACACAATTGAATTTTGCAGGAAAGGCGATACAGGAAGATTTTAATTATAAGAGAGTCATGTTGGGGCGTGTTTCTGTAAGTGCGGTATATCAGTTAATGGATGAATATGGAGATCGGCTGCTGGAGAAGAATATCCGACGCTATCTTGGAAAAAATGTGATCAATGAACAGATTAGCAATACATTGCTGAGTGAAGATAAAAGACAAAACTTTTTCTTTTTCAATAATGGAATTACCATGATCTGTGAAAAATTCAATTATAATGGTCTACAGGAGAAGAATTGGAATGTGAAGATCAATGGACTTCAGATCATCAATGGTGGTCAGACATGCAGAACAATTTATCAGACATTAAAGGAACATGTAGGGATTGATTTCTCACAGGTATATATTCTGGTGCGTCTGTATGAAGTAAGTGGAGATGAAGATATTGTACATGATATCACATATGCAACCAACAGTCAGAACCCTGTAGATTTCAGAGATCTGAAATCAAATGATAAGATTCAGGTTTTGCTGGAGCAAAGTGCGAAAGATCTGGGCTACATCTATAAACGAAAAAGAGATAATCTTGGTAATGCAAATGTGATTCCGGCAACGGTTGCGGCGGAAGCTGTGTTCGCTGTCTGGAGAGGAAAACCTCATTTAGCAAAATATAAGAGAAATGATTTTTTTGATAAATACTATGCTGAAATATTTGAAAATTTGAATGCAGCACAGATGATTGTGGCGGTGCAGATCTTTCGTTATTGTGACAATTTGCGTAAACGTTCAGTGGAAGATGCACAGATTCGTGCGCAGCGTCCATTCAGTCAGTATTTTCTGGCGTATATGATTGGAAAAAGGCTATTGAATGAATGTGGTATTTCTCTGGATCAGTTGACTCATATAAATTTTGAAAAAGTAAGAAATTATTTTGAAGCTAAAAAAGAAAGTCTTTATTCAGAGGAAGAACATCGGTTGGTTGATATTCTGAAGAATTATTTTAATCAGAAAAATCTGGAAGAAATTGATGGACGAACGATGGCTGCGGTATTTCGCAGGTTTGATATTTTGTTTCGTTATTTGGTCTGATATGAATGGCTTTGTGCTCCGGGAAGGAACGCAAAGCCATTTTTTAACATATTAGCACTCCTCAGCGATCTCGTAGAGAAGTCTTTCTGTTTTTTCCCATCCAAGACAAGGGTCGGTGATGGATTTTCCATAGATGTGATCGTGGATCTTCTGGCTGCCATCTTCGATGTAGCTCTCGATCATCAGTCCTTTCACCAGCTTATGGATGTCGTTGTTATAACGGCGACTGTGAAGGACTTCCTTGGCAATACGGATCTGTTCCAGATACTGCTTGTTGGAGTTAGAATGGTTGGTATCTACCACACAAGCTGGATTCTGGAGGTTTTTCTGAGCATACAGCTCGCATAAGAGACGCAGATCTTCGTAGTGATAATTCGGAAGAACCTGCCCACGCTTATTGACAGCACCGCGAAGAACCGTGTGAGCAAGCGGGTTGCCGGTGGTGTCCACGTCCCAGCCCCGATAGATAAAGGAGTGAGCATGCTGAGCAGCGACAACGGAGTTCAGCATAACTGTCATGTCGCCGCTGGTCGGATTCTTCATACCGGCCGGGACATCAAAGCCACTGACAGTCATTCGATGCTGCTGGTCTTCTACGGAACGGGCACCAACTGCCACATAAGAGAGCAGATCTGCCAGATACCACCAGTTCTCCGGGTAAAGCATCTCATCCGCTGCGGTAAGTCCGGTCTCCTCAATATTTCTGATATGAAGCTTACGAATTGCAATCAGACCTTCCAGAAGATCTGGTGCTGCTTCCGGATCCGGCTGATGAACCATTCCCTTGTATCCTTCACCGGTAGTACGTGGCTTGTTGGTATAAATACGTGGAATGATGATGCATTTATCTTTAATCTGCTCCTGGATCGGAACCAGACGGTGCAGGTAATCCATGACAGCAGGCTCATTATCTGCGGAACACGGTCCGATGATTACGAGAAATCGGTCGTCTGCGCCAGTGATCACGTCGCGGATCTCTTTATCTCTCTGTGCTTTTTTTGCTGCATTTTCCGGGGAAAGCGGATACATGGCTTTGATCTCCTTGGGGATAGGCAGCTTTTTATTGAATGTGAATCCCATGGTAATCTCCTTTGTTACTAGTTTCTATGTTTGCGAAATGATATTCGAAAACATTATAGTATACTTCATTGAGATTGTAAATAAAAGAACTTCCGGGCAGAAGTGAAAAGTTTCCAGATTCCGAAGGACAGGAGCAGAAGTATATACAGGATCGCGCATAGACAAAGATTTCCTGCCAGAATCAGGATTGTTGATAAAGAACGGAAAATCATAAAGTGAGACAAGGGTTTCAACAGATAAATACCTCCGGTTGATAAAAGCATGGCAGCAGCGGGCTTTAGAATATAGGCATCAAGCCCGATGGTTGGGTGAATGTGCTGGGAGACTGCCAGAAGCCCGGACATGCACAGCAGCAACTGACTGATCAGAATGCTCCAGAGAACACCTTCGATGCCGAAGCGTGGTACGAAGAGCAGAAGAGCCAGGATCCGCACCAGAACTGCCGCCAGCTGATTGATGAATGTGATACCGGTCTTGCCAAGACCGTGGAGAATGCTGTTGATATTTCCGGTAAGATACAGAAATGGGCAGATCCATGCCAATGTACACAAAAAGCTTCCGGCTAATGGTTCGTGGAAGACAACAGTTCCCAATTCGTTTCCGAAAAATAAAAAAATTCCCATACAGAATATTCCCATGAGGAGTCCGAAAAGAATCGTATATTCAATAGAAAGAGAAATTCGTTGTTCATTACCGCGGGATTGTTCTTCTGAGATGGTCGGGAGCAGCATGGCAGACAGAGAAAAAGTCACTGCGTTGGGAAACATCAGGAAGGACAGGGACATGCCTGTCAGGATGCCATAGAGACTCAGGGATTCTGATATAGACAGACCGGATGCCTGGAGGCTTACAGGAATCAGCACTGCCTCCGCACTTTGAAGGAGTGTCAGACTTAAACGGCTGCCGGTGAGAGGCAACGCCATGGAAAGAATCTTCCGGCATTGAATACGCAGTGCAGATAGTGGCAGAGTAGAACGCTTTTCGGAAACGGTAAAGTGGAGCATGAACAGGGCGGAAGCAGCCTCTCCGAAGAGAAGCCCCAGTACTGCCAGTGATGGGGTAATTGCCCGGCTCTCCTGGATAAAAATGCGGTAAAGCAAGATCACAGAACCGATTCTTGCTGCCTGCTCCAGAATCTGGGAGATGGCCGGGAGAGATGCTTTCTTCTGTCCCAGATAATATCCCTGGAGACAGCCGTGGATCGCACTTAGAGGGATGACCGGAGCCAGAATACGTAAAGGTGTGACACAGCGGCTTTCGCAGAGCAGTTTGTCTGCTATGAATTCTGCCTGATTCCAGAGAAGGACGCAGACCAGCACAGAGGCGGACAAGGACAGGAACAGTCCGGCTTTCAAAGCGTAGGATCGTTCTTTTTCTACAGCTCCGGCGGTGAAACGGGAGATGGCAGATTCAATACCGGAGGCGGTGCATGCATGACATACGGCGAATACAGGAAAAATAAGCTGATAGATGCCGATTCCTTCCGCACCCAGGGCATGTGCCAGGAATATCTTATAGAAGAAACCGGAAAAACGGCACAGAAGACCTGCACAGGTCAGCAGGAGCGTGCCTTTGATGAAATGAGGAAATGATCGCATAGAATTTCGCTGTTCTTTTTTCCTATAATATATTAGAGAAGAGTGCTTGACAGAACTGCTTACCAGTGTTATTCTTTTACATGAAATCCGAGTAAAAAGCTCGGAATTGAAACGGGGTGAAAGAGATGAAGCTGTCTACAAAAGGACGTTATGGGCTCAGAGCGATGATCGATCTGGCATTATATGCGGAGAATACTCCGGTGTCGATTGCGAGTATTGCAGCCAGACAGCACATATCCGAGAGCTATCTGGAACAACTGATCGCGAAGCTCCGTAAAGCAAATCTGGTAACAAGCGTGCGTGGAGCCGGAGGCGGATATGTACCGGGACGGCCGGTGGAAGAGATCTCAGTAGGAGATGTGCTGAGAGCCCTGGAAGGAAATCTGGATCCAGTGGAGTGTCCGGGGATCGAACATCAGGGCGGCTGTGATGGTTCCGATGTATGCGTGACTAAATATGTATGGAAACGGATCAATGACAGTATTAACCAGACTGTAGATGGAATGATGCTCAGCGATCTGCTGGCAGAAAGCCGGGAAGTACAGAAAAAACGTCAGATTCCAGTATCATGTTGTGAGAAAAAGGAGTGATGAAACATGGGTGAAGAGAAGAAATTAATTTACCTGGATAATGCGGCGACGACCAAGACTGCGCCGGAAGTTGTGGAGGCAATGCTTCCGTATTTTACAGAACTGTATGGAAATCCGTCCAGTGTCTACAGCTTTTCCCAGAAAAGCAAAGAAGCTATCACTGCAGGAAGAGAGAAGATTGCAAAGACTCTTGGAGCAAATCCGGAGGAAATCTATTTTACAGCAGGTGGAAGTGAGTCTGATAACTGGGCATTGAAAGCAACAGCAGAAGCTTATGCTTCCAAAGGAAATCATATTATTACATCTAAGATCGAGCATCATGCAATCCTGCATACTTGTGACTGGCTGGAGAAACATGGATTTGAGATCACTTATGTGGATGTAGATGAGTTTGGTAAGATCAAGCTTGATGAACTGAAAAAAGCTATCCGTCCGACTACCATTCTGATCAGTGTGATGTTTGCAAACAATGAGATTGGTACCATTCAGCCGATCAAAGAGATCGGTGAGATTGCTCATGAGCATGGAATCCTGTTCCACACCGACGCTGTACAGGCATACGGACAGCTTCCTATTAATGTAGATGAGCTGCATATCGATATGTTAAGTTCCAGTGGACATAAGCTGAACGGACCGAAAGGAATTGGCTTCCTGTATATTCGTAAAGGGGTAAAGATCAGAAGCTTTATTCATGGTGGTGCTCAGGAGAGAAAACGTCGTGCAGGTACAGAGAATGTTCCGGGTATTGTAGGATACGGTGTGGCAGCAGAACGTGCAGCAAATACCATGGAAGAGCGTACTGCAAAAGAGCGTAAGATCCGTGACCATCTGATCGACCGTGTACTTGCAGAAGTTCCGTACACCAGACTGAATGGACACAGAACTGACCGTCTGCCGAACAATGCAAACTTCAGTTTCCAGTTCGTAGAGGGTGAGTCCCTGCTGATCATGCTTGATATGGATGGCATCTGTGGCTCCAGTGGATCAGCCTGTACATCGGGATCTCTTGATCCGTCTCACGTACTGCTGGCTATTGGACTGCCTCATGAGATCGCACATGGTTCCTTGCGTCTGACTCTGAGCGAGGAGACCACCATGGAAGATGTGGACTATGTAGTAGATTGTATTAAGAAAATCGTTGAGAGACTTAGAAGTATGTCTCCGCTGTATGAGGATTTCATTCGGAATCATTAATTACAGCCATTAATAAGAAAAGAGGATTTAGAATATGTATAGCGATAAAGTAATGGATCATTTCCAGCATCCGAGAAATGTAGGAGAGATTGAGAATGCCAGCGGTGTAGGTACAGTTGGTAATGCAAAATGCGGTGATATCATGAGAATTTACTTTGATATCGATGACAACCAGATCATCCGTGATGTAAAATTCAAGACCTTTGGCTGCGGTGCAGCAGTTGCAACCAGCAGTATGGCAACGGAGCTGGTAAAAGGAAAAAGCATCTATGAAGCTCTGGAAGTTACCAATAAAGCAGTTATGGAAGCACTGGATGGACTTCCACCTGTAAAAGTACACTGTTCTCTGCTGGCTGAGGAAGCAATCCATGCAGCACTGTGGGATTATGCAGAGAAACATCATATTAAGATTGAAGGACTGAAGAAACCGAAGTCAGATATTCACGAAGGCGAAGAAGAGGAAGAATACTAGGATGAAGAAAAAGGTCGTTGTCGGAATGTCCGGCGGAGTCGATTCATCCGTGGCGGCCTGGCTTCTTCTTCAGAAGGGCTACGACGTGATGGGTGTGACCATGCAGATCTGGCAGGATGAAGTGCCGGAGCAGGTGGAGGAAAACGGCGGATGCTGTGGACTTTCTGCTGTGGATGATGCCAGAAGAGTGGCATCCCGTCTGGAGATTCCTTACTATGTCATGAATTTTAAACAGGATTTCAAGGAAAATGTCATTGATTATTTTATGGATGAATATTTAAAGGGACATACACCTAATCCCTGTATTGCCTGTAACCGTTATGTGAAGTGGGAGTCTCTGCTGAAGAGAAGCATGGATATTGGCGCAGATTACATTGCAACCGGTCACTATGCCCGGATTGAGAAATTGCCCAATGGACGTTATGCGCTGCGTAAATCAGCGACTTCGGCCAAGGATCAGACTTATGCACTGTATAATCTGACACAGGAACAGCTGTCAAAAACACTGATGCCAGTGGGAGAGTACACTAAGGATCAGATCCGCACATTTGCAGAAGAGCTGGGTCTTCCAGTGGCTCATAAGCCGGACAGCCAGGAGATCTGTTTTGTTCCGGATGGAGATTATGCAAAGTTCATTGAGGAGAACTCTGGAAAGAAGATTCCAGAAGGAAATTTTGTCTGGACAGACGGAACTGTGATCGGAAAGCATAAGGGAATCACGCATTATACCATTGGTCAGCGGAAAGGGCTTGGACTTGCCATGGGAAGACCTGTCGTTGTGACAGAGATTCGTCCGGAGACCGGTGAAGTGGTTATCGGTGAAGCAGATGCCGTCTTTCGTACAACGCTTCGTGCGGATCGTCTGAACTGGATGAGCGTGCCGGATATTGAAGGGGAAGCACGTTTTCTGGCAAAGATCCGTTATAACCACAGCGGATCCATGTGTACTGTGCGGAAGATCGAGGAAGATCTGGTGGAATGCACCTTTGATGAGCCGGTTCGTGCCGTGACACCTGGTCAGGCCGTTGTATTTTACGATGGAGACTACGTGGCAGGCGGCGGAACAATTCTGTAAATAAATAACAGCCCGAAGCGGCAGCGCAATTTATTGCTGTCATTCCGGGCTGTTGTGGTTTTTATAGAAGTTTTTATGCTGCCATTCCAGACCGTCATAGTTGGCTACAGCGGCAGTTCCATCGGGACACGTTTCTTGAATATATAATAGGAAGAAAATCCGCAGGAGATCAGCAACTCTCGTAATCTTGAGAATTCATAGGCCAGATACGCAGGATCATGTGCATCTGAGCCGATGGTCAGCAATTTCCCGCCAAGTTCTTTATAACGTTTCAGAATATCTGTGCAAGGATTAGGTTCGCCGAGGCCATATTTATATCCACCCGTGTTGACTTCTAACGCAATTTCATTTTTGATCAAAATATGAAGGATCGCATCCAGAATTTCCCGATATTGTGTCCATGCATAATTTTTGTTTTTTGTGGGACCATATCGAACAACATAGTCAAGATGTCCAAGACTGTCAAAGTTCGTATATGATTTCAGATTCTGAAGGACACATTCAAAGTATTCCCGGTAAGCGGTCTGCTCTTCTCGCCCTTCAAAAAAAGAAGGGTAGTAAGGGTCACGGCTGTTGACGAGATGGATGGAGCCGATCACATAATCAAAGGGATGAGAAAACACCAGATTGTGATGCCGGCTGGACAGATAGGGCTGCAGCCCGAGTTCCACACCGATCATCAGATCGATCCGATCCTGATATTGTTCCTTCAGTGGAGTCATATAGTCAAAATATTTTTTCGGGTCAAATTCAAAGCAGATACCGCCGTCTGTGTAATCATAGTCCATGTGGTCGGTCAGACACAGATGGGAAAGTCCGAGTGAAATTGCTTTTTCAATCATAATTTCCGGTGAAAATGAACCATCACCGGAGAACAAAGTATGTACATGTGTATCAGCAATAATTGCCAAAATCTGTTCCTCCTGTGTAAAAATAGTCCTGTCCTGACCCATGATAGAAGAAAAAAGCAGGAAAGTAAAGTAAAAAAATGTGGAATCTTGATTTTTGGTATTGATATTTTCTGGCAAAGCAGTTAAAATAAGTAACGGTTGATGTTCTTTTAACAATCATGGCAAGAGTTAAAAGATCAGAAATATATCATTATTCAACTTTTAGGAGGAATTGAAACATGGCAGTAAAAGTAGCGATCAATGGATTCGGACGTATTGGCCGTCTGGCATTCAGACAGATGTTTGGCGCAGAGGGATTATGAGGTAGTAGCAATCAACGACCTTACTTCTCCGAAAATGCTTGCACATCTGCTGAAATATGATTCTTCTCAGGGTAAATATGCTCTGGCTGACACTGTATCTGCAACTGATGATTCTATCATCGTTGACGGAAAAGAGATTAAGATTTATGCAAAAGCTAACGCAGCTGAGCTTCCGTGGGGAGAGATTGGCGTAGATGTAGTATTAGAGTGTACCGGTTTCTACACCTCCAAAGAGAAAGCTTCTGCACACATCACTGCAGGCGCTAAGAAAGTAGTTATTTCCGCTCCGGCTGGAAATGATCTGCCGACTATCGTATACAACGTAAACCACAAAACTCTGACCAAAGAGGATACTGTTATTTCTGCAGCTTCCTGTACCACCAACTGCCTGGCACCGATGGCAAAAGCTCTGAACGACCTGGCTCCGATCGAGTCTGGTATCATGTGCACCATCCATGCTTACACTGGTGATCAGATGATCCTTGACGGACCGCAGAGAAAAGGCGATCTGAGAAGAAGCCGTGCAGGCGCTGTTAATATCGTTCCGAACAGCACTGGTGCTGCAAAAGCAATCGGTCTGGTTATTCCGGAACTGAACGGCAAACTGATCGGTGCTGCACAGCGTGTACCGACCCCGACCGGATCTACCACTCTTCTGTTCGCAGTTGTAGACAAAGCTGTAACCAAAGAAGAGATCAACGCAGCTATGAAAGCAGCTACTACTGAGTCCTTCGGATACAACGAGGATGAGATCGTATCCAGCGATATCGTTGGTATGAGATTTGGTTCTCTGTTCGATGCTACCCAGACTATGGTTTCCCCGCTTCCGGATGGAAAGACCCAGGTTGAGGTTGTATCTTGGTATGACAATGAGAACTCCTACGTTTCTCAGATGGTTCGTACTATCAAATACTTCGCTGAGCTTGCGTAAGCATTAAGCCATGCAAAAGGCGTAAAATGCAGGCGCTATGTGCTTGCACATGAGCGGCTGGAGTTTGCGACTTTTATAGGGCGATAGCCCGTTCACCGAGATGAAACGAAGTGGAATCGAGGGGCATGGCGGGCTGATTGTTTAAGACCTCAAAAGGTCCGGTCTTCAGGACCGGACCTTTTTTTTCGTCTTTGTGAAAGATCCTGAAAGAAAGGAAGTTATTTATCATGGCATTAAATAAAAAAACAGTTGATGATATCAATGCAAAAGGAAAACGTGTCCTTGTAAGATGCGATTTCAACGTACCGCTGAAAGACGGCGTGATCACTGATGAGACCCGTATCGTTGCAGCACTTCCGACTATCAAAAAGCTGATAGGTGATGGCGCAAAAGTGATCCTTTGCTCCCATCTTGGAAAAGTAAAGAATGGTCCGAACGAGGGAGAATCCCTGGCACCGGTTGCAAAGCGTCTGTCTGAGAAGCTTGGCAAAGAGGTAGTATTCGTATCTGATTATCATGTAACCGGAGAGGCAGCTACCAAAGCAGTTTCTGAGATGAAAGATGGAGATGTAGTCCTTCTTCAGAATACACGTTTCCGTGGTGCTGAGGAGACCAAGAATGGTGAAGAGTTCAGCAAAGAGCTGGCTGACCTGGCTGATATCTATGTATGCGATGCATTTGGTTCTTCTCACAGAGCACATGCTTCTGTTGCAGGTGTTACCAAATTTATCAGCGCAAAAGGCGGACAGAATGTAGTTGGATACCTGATGGAGAAAGAGATCAACTTCCTTGGAAATGCAGTAGAGAATCCGGTTCGTCCGTTCGTTGCAATCCTTGGTGGTGCAAAAGTAGCAGACAAGCTGAACGTTATCTCCAACCTGCTGGAGAAATGTGATACTCTGATCATTGGTGGTGGAATGGCTTATACCTTCCTGAAAGCACAGGGCGCAGAAGTTGGTACTTCTCTGGTAGATGATACAAAACTTGATTACTGCAAAGAGATGCTTGAGAAAGCTGAAAAGCTTGGAAAGAAACTGCTCCTTCCGGTAGATACTACCATTGCAGCAGCATTCCCGAATCCGATCGATGCTGAAATTGCTGTAGAAGTTGTAGACAGCAAAGCAATTCCGGCTGATATGATGGGACTGGATATCGGACCGAAGACTGCAGAGCTTTACGCTGATGCTGTAAAATCTGCTAAGACCGTTGTATGGAACGGACCGATGGGTGTATTTGAGAACCCGATCCTTGCAAAGGGAACCATCGCAGTTGCAAAAGCACTTGCTGAGACTGATGCAATCACTATCATCGGCGGTGGCGATTCTGCAGCAGCAGTTAATACTCTTGGATTTGGCGATAAGATGACTCATATCTCCACCGGTGGCGGAGCTTCCCTTGAGTTTCTGGAGGGCAAAGAGCTTCCGGGCGTTATGGCTGCTGATGACAAATAAGTTTTCGTAAAATACCGCGGCAGTTTCAGCTGCAGACGGATATTTTATAAAGTATATCAGGAGGATATAAGAAATGGCTAGAAAGAAAATTATTGCCGGAAACTGGAAGATGAACATGACTCCGAGTGAGGCAGTAGAGCTGGTTAACACTCTGAAACCGCTGGTAGCAACAGAAGATGCAGATGTAGTTTTCTGCGTACCGGCAATCGACATCATTCCGGTAATGGAAGCTGCTAAAGGTTCCAATATCCAGGTTGGTGCAGAGAACATGTACTTTGAGGAGAAAGGTGCTTACACCGGAGAAATCTCCCCGAACATGCTGACTGACGTAGGAGTAAAATATGTAATCCTTGGTCATTCTGAGAGAAGAGAGTACTTCGCAGAGACCAGCGAGACTGTAAACAAGAAGATGCTGAAAGCATTTGAGCATGGTCTGACTCCGATCATGTGCTGTGGTGAGACTCTGACTCAGAGAGAGCAGGGCGTAACTATGGATTTCATCCGTCAGCAGGTAAAAGTTGGTTTCCTTGGAGTAACTGCTGAGCAGGCTAAGACCGCTGTTATCGCTTACGAGCCGATCTGGGCAATCGGTACCGGCAAGACCGCTACTACCGAGCAGGCACAGGAAGTTTGCAAAGGCATTCGTGAGTGCATCGCTGAGATCTATGATGAGGCAACTGCAGAAGCAATCCGTATCCAGTACGGCGGATCTGTAAATGCTGCTACCGCTCCGGAGCTGTTCGTACAGCCGGATATCGATGGCGGACTGGTTGGAGGAGCTGCTCTGAAACCAGATTTCGGAAAGATCGTAAACTGGAAATAAGTCACTGAATAAGTGAAATGTATATAGCCAGATGGTTCCAAGTAAGGAATCGTCTGGCTATTTGCTTTTTAAGAAAAGATCCTGCTTATCAGACAATATATTAAGAGAAGAAATGAAAATTCTCTGAATTTGTCAAGTGACGGCTTGCATGTTCTGCAGACATCATGTACAATGACATATGGCTAGTTACAGGTTTGTTTTGAAGACAGGCCGTATACATAGATAAGATAAAGGAGAATGAAAAAATGAGCAAAAGACCAACAGTGCTGATGATTTTAGATGGCTATGGACTGAATGACAGAAAAGAAGCCAATGCGATCGCTGAGGCGAATACCCCGGTGATGGACAAGCTGATGGCTGAGTATCCGTATGTAAAAGGAAATGCCAGTGGACTGGCAGTAGGACTTCCGGATGGACAGATGGGTAACTCTGAGGTTGGACATATGAATATGGGCGCAGGCCGTATTGTATACCAGGAGCTGACCCGTATCACCAAAGAGATCCAGGATGGTGATTTCTTCAAGAATGAAGCACTTCTGGAAGCTATGGATAATGCCAAGAAGAACGATTCCGCACTTCATCTGTACGGACTACTCTCTGACGGAGGCGTTCACAGCCACAATACTCACCTGTATGCACTTCTGGAGATGGCAAAGCAGCAGGGACTTCACAAAGTATATGTACATTGCTTCCTGGATGGCCGTGATACACCGCCTGCATCTGGAAAAGATTTTGTTGCCCAGTTAGTTGATAAGATGAAAGAAATCGGTGTTGGAGAAGTGGCAACCGTTATGGGTCGCTATTATGCTATGGACCGTGATAACAGATGGGATCGTGTGGAGCTGGCATACAAGGCTCTGACCAAGGGAGAAGGCATCCCGGCTGACTGCCCGATCTGCGCTGTAGAGAATTCTTATAAGGAAGAAGTATACGATGAGTTCGTAAAACCGAGCGTGGTTATGAAAGATGGACACCCGACCGCGACCATTCAGGACAAGGATTCTGTAATCTTCTTCAACTTCCGTCCGGACCGTGCAAGAGAGATTACCAGAGCTTTCTGTGCAGATGAGTTTGACGGATTTGCAAGAGAGAAGAAGCTGGATCTGACATATGTATGCTTCACTCAGTATGATGCAACGATTCCGCATACGATCATTGCATTCAAGAAAGTAGAACTCCACAATACGTTTGGTGAGTATCTGGCAGCACATCACATGACTCAGGCACGTATTGCTGAGACAGAAAAATATGCACATGTGACCTTCTTCTTCAACGGAGGAGTGGAGCAGCCCAACGAGGGCGAGGATCGTATCCTTGTAAAATCTCCGAAAGTTGCAACTTATGATCTGAAGCCGGAGATGAGCGCATATGAAGTATGCGACCGTCTGTGAGTTGAGGCAATCCGTTCTGAAAAATATGATGTGATCATCATCAACTTCGCAAACCCGGATATGGTAGGTCATACAGGTGTAGAGGCTGCAGCTATCAAAGCCATTGAGGTTGTTGACGAGTGTGTTGGCAAGGCAGTAGAGGCACTCAAGGAAGTGGATGGACAGATGTTTATCTGTGCTGACCATGGAAATGCAGAGCAGCTTAAAGATTATGAGACCGGTGAACCGTTCACTGCTCATACCACCAACCCGGTTCCGTTCATCCTTGTAAATGCGGATCCGAAATATACGCTGAGGGAAGGCGGATGCCTGGCAGACATCGTACCGACTCTGCTGGAACTGATGGGAATGGAGCAGCCTGCTGAGATGACCGGAAAATCTCTGCTTGTAAAATAGGAGTGGCTTATGGTACTGGAGATGAAACGTGCTCTGGAAGATCTGAAAAAAGGTGCTGACGGGGCATATAGAAAAATATACGATGCAACTTATGAAGAGGTATACTGCAAGAGTTTTCTGATCACACAGGAAGAAAAACAGGCATTGAGTCTGGTGGAAGATTTTTATGCAGGCGTATTAAAAGAGATCGGCGAAGCACTGAAAGCAGAGGATCAGAATCTCTGGTTCTGGCAGCAGTATTATAAAAAGATCCGCCGCGAATATCAGAGGCTTTTAAGCATTCAGCACAAAGAGGCTCCGGGAAAAGCACAGAATCTGGCACAGATTCTGGCGGCACTTCCGCTGCTTCATCGTGTGATGCTGGTGATGGCTTATGAGGATGACTTCAGCGCAGAACAGATCAGCGCAGTGCTTGGTCTGGCATCGGAGAAGATTGAAGGCGAGCTTGAGAAGCTGGAGAAGATTCTTCCGACCCTTACACAGGGACAGCCGCAGGAGAATGCTGTATGGCTGGCAGGCTGGAAGACGATTCTGGCAGGCGCAGACCGTCAGATCCTTGGGACGGTAGCTGCTGACTGGGTGGATGTGGCCTATGAGAAGGCATCTGCTGCTGCAGGCGTGAAAGAACAGCCGAAGAAAGAAGACAACTTTGAGTATTTTGTGGCAGATGTAGATCTGACAGAAGAAAAGCCGAAGAAGAAAAAAGCAGAGGAAGAAGGATGAGGACGAAGAAGAGTATTCCGATGAAGACAATGAGGATGAGGAATACGATGACGATGATGAAGAATATGATGACGAAGATGACGAGGATGACGAAGACGATGAGGATCGTTACGACTGGGATCTGGAAGATGACGGCCGTAAGATGATCATTATTGGAGTAGTTTTTGCAGTGATTCTTTGTGTTGTGATCGGACTTGGTGCCATGTGGTTCATGGGAAGAAACAAGAGCGATAGCGACAGCGCAGCATCGTCTCAGACAGAAGAACAGCAGGAAGATGCAGCTGCAGATCTGGTGATCAAGGGTGATGGAGATACTGCTGATGATGCAGAGCCTGCTGAGGAAACGGATGCTGAGGAGACAGAGGAGACTGAAGAGGCTGCTCCGGAAGAAGAAGCAGAACCGGAAGAGCCGCAGACTGTGACTATGAAGGTCAATGCAAGCTCTTTAAATGTAAGGAGTGAAGCTAATACCACCAGCTCTGTCGTAACCAGTCTGACAAATGGAGATACGGTAGAAGTTCTTGGTGATGCATCTCAGGAATGGGTACAGATTCGATGCACCAGCAAGAATAATGAGGAAGGCTACGTGAAGAGCGAGTATCTGGTAGCTGCCGAATAGAAAGAAAGGAACCTGCCTATACTATGAAAAAATAGTATAGGAGGTTCTTTTTTTATGAATCGATATCTGCCAATCACCTATATTTACGCAAGAGAGATCCTGGACTCCAGGGGAAACCCTACTGTGGAGGCGGAGGTGGTGCTGGATGGTGTCTATGAGGCAAGGGCATCCGTTCCGTCAGGAGCATCTACAGGGCAGTATGAGGCGGTGGAACTGCGGGATGGACAGGAACGTTACCTGGGATTGGGAGTAGAAAAGGCAGTCTCCAATGTAAACACAAAGATCGCCAATGCTCTGCTGGGGGAAAATGCGTTGAGTCAGGGATATATTGACCATCTGCTCATCGATGCGGATGGTACGGAAAATAAGTCTAACCTGGGTGCCAATGCGATCCTGCCGGTCTCTATGGCGGTTGCCAAAGCTTCTGCAAAGGCACTGGGACTTCCTTTGTATCAGTATCTGGGTGGTATTCGGACAGACAGCATGCCGGTTCCTATGATGAATATATTGAATGGAGGCCGTCATTCAAAGAATTCATTGGACTTTCAGGAATTTATGATCCTTCCTGTAGGTGCAGAGAATTTTAAGGAATCCATTCGTATGGGAACAGAGGTTTACCACAAGTTAAAACTGATTCTAAACAAAGATCAGATGGTCAGCGCAGTTGGTGACGAAGGCGGATTTGCACCGGATCTGAAAAATGCAAGGGAAGCGTTGGAATATCTGATGAAGGCAGTAGAACTGGCGGGATACGATCCGGGAAAAGATGTGGTGTTTGCCATGGATGCAGCAGCCAGCGAGTTGTTAAATGAACGGACTGGCTGTTATGATTTTCCAGGAGAAGGAAGCCAGGAAGGCTGTCAGATCAGTCGGAGTACAAATGAGATGATCGATTACTATGAATCGTTGACGGCAGAATTTCCATTGGTATCAATTGAAGATGGACTGGCGGAAAATGACTGGGAAGGCTGGCAGAAGCTTACCTGTCGTCTGGGTCAGAATATTCAGCTGGTAGGAGATGATCTGTTTGTAACGAACACCAGGCGGATCAGCTGTGGGATCAAGCTTCAGACGGCCAATGCGGTTCTGATCAAACTCAATCAGATCGGAACGCTGACGGAAGCTTTTGATGCGATCCATATGGCTCACAAGGCCGGATATCGCACCATTATATCTCATCGCAGCGGTGAGACTTCAGAGGATATGATCGCAGATCTGGCAGTAGCCTGCGGATCCGGACAGATTAAGACCGGTGCGCCATGTCGGGCGGAGCGGACGGCAAAATATAATCAGTTGCTGCGGATACAGGAAGAATTAGGAGAGCTGGCATCTTTTCGGAATCCTTTTGCTGTTGATGACGGGCGGGAGCAAAGTTCATGATTTACAGAAACCGGCATAGATGATATGATAATGCAGAACTGACTGGCGCTTAAAAACCAGTTTATGGACGGGAGAAAACAAATGAAGAAGATCATATTGGCTTCCGGATCGCCAAGAAGAAGAGAACTGCTGACACAGATCGGCATCTCCTTTGAAGTGGTGAAGGCGGAAGGTGAAGAAAAGATAACGACGGATGATCCGGAGGAAGCGGTCAAGGAGCTTGCCATGCAGAAAGCGCAGGAGGTTGCGGGTCGTGTGAATGCAGATGTGGTGATCGGAGCGGATACTGTGGTCGCTGTAGACGGCGAGATCATGGGAAAACCAAAGAATCCGGAAGATGCGGTTCGGATGATCCACCGCATTCAGGGACGGGATCATGAGGTGCTGACCGGTGTGGCTGTGATCCTGAAAAAAGGAGAGGTGGAGACCACCATCAATTTTGCAGAGACTACCCGTGTGCATGTGTTTCCTATGACAGAGGAGGAGATTCAGGCATATGTAGCAAGCAAAGAACCCATGGATAAAGCCGGGGCATATGGCATCCAAGGGCTCTTTGCCGCATATGTATCCGGAATCGAAGGTGATTACAACAATGTGGTTGGTCTGCCGGTGGGAAGACTGTATCAGGAAGTAAAGGCCATTGCAGATGTGGATCTGCGAACCCTATAGAAGATAAGAGACAGGAGTCAGAAATATGAGATTTGTAGTACAGAGAGTGACACATGCATCTGTCACGGTAGATAGTCAGGTGATCGGAAAGATCGGAAATGGATTTATGGTGCTGATCGGTGTAGCGGATACAGACACGAGAGAGATTGCTGATAAAATGGTAAAAAAGCTGCTGGGACTTCGCATTTTTGAGGATGAGAACGGCAAGACAAATCTGGATATACATACGGTGGAAGGTGAACTTCTGCTGATCTCACAATTTACTCTCTATGCAAACTGCCGTCATGGTAACCGTCCGAGCTTTATTGAGGCAGGAAAGCCGGATATGGCCAACGAAATGTATGAGTACATCATTGCAAAATGCAAAGAGCAGGTACCGGTGGTGGAAAAAGGGGAATTTGGCGCGGATATGAAGGTGGAACTGTTAAATGATGGTCCGTTCACGATTCTGCTGGATTCAGACCAACTGTAAGAAGTGACTGGAATCCGTTCCGACGACTGACGTATCAGTTGAAAATCTTCTGGTGTTATGGTAGAATAACGACAGATATGAGGCATGCGGGGATACTGCGTGCTGCGAGAAAAAATTGAGGTGCGATATGAAACGTGTACTTTTGAAACTGAGTGGAGAAGCTCTGGCCGGTGAGAAGCATACCGGATTTGATGAGGCAACCTGCCTTCAGGTTGCAGAACAGGTAAAGCAGGTGTGTGACAGCGGTGTTCAGGTAGCTATTGTGATCGGAGGAGGCAATTTCTGGAGAGGCCGTACCAGCAACAATATTGACCGTACAAAATCTGACCAGATCGGTATGCTGGCAACTGTGATGAACTGTATCTATGTGTCTGAGATTTTCCGCAGCGTGGGAATGAAGACCAAGGTATTTACTCCGTTTACCATGGGACCGATGGCTGAGATGTTTACCAAGGATGCAGCTGTTGAGTGCCTGGAGAAAGGGGTAGTGACCTTCTTCGCAGGCGGAACCGGACATCCGTATTTCTCCACCGATACCACCACAACTCTTCGGGCAGTGGAGATCGAGGCAGATGTGATTCTGCTGGCTAAGGCAGTGGACGGTGTCTATGACAGCGATCCGAAGGTGAATCCGGAAGCAAAGAAATATGATGAGATTCCGATTCAGCAGGTGATCGATCAGAAGCTGGGCGTGATGGATCTGACAGCATCTATCATGTGCATGGAGAACAAGATGCCGATGATGGTATTTGGATTGAATGAAGAAAACAGTATCGTTAATACATTAAAAGGAAAATTTTCCGGAACAAAAGTGACCGTATAAGGGAGGATATATAGATGGATGAGAGATTAAAAGTATATGACAGCAAGATGACAAAATCATTTGATGCGCTGCTGAGAGATTATGCAGCAATCCGTGCAGGACGTGCCAATCCGCATGTGCTGGACAAGATCAAAGTTGATTATTATGGAACCCCGACTCCGCTTCAGCAGGTAGGAAATATTTCTGTACCGGAGGCAAGAATCATTCAGATCCAGCCGTGGGAGAAAAAGCTGATCCGTGAGATCGAGAAGGCGATCATGACTTCTGATCTTGGTATCAACCCGACCAACGATGGTACGTCTATCCGCCTGATCTTCCCGGAGCTCACTGAGGAGCGCAGAAAAGCACTTGCCAAAGATGTGAAGAAAAAAGGCGACGAGGCAAAGGTTGCGATCCGCAATATCCGTCGTGATGCAAACGAAGCATTCAAGAAGATGAACAAGAACAATGAGCTGACGGAGGATGATCAGAAAGATCTGGAAAATCAGGCACAGAAGATGACTGATAAATACATCAGCGACATTGATAAAGCTGTAGAAGAGAAAACAAAAGAGATCATGACCGTATAGGCATGCAATGAGGGAGGCTGCTGTTGGGTAACATGAGGAGAGCTGTGGATCACGGGTCTTCTTGTCCGACAGCAGCCTAAAACACGTTTTAGAGAGAATTTGGAGGAAACCGGTATGAATATTCCGCAGCATGTGGCGATCATTCTGGATGGAAACGGCCGCTGGGCCAAAGCAAAAGGCATGCCCCGCAATTATGGACATGTACAGGGAGCAAAAAATGTGGAGAAAATCTGTGAAGATGCATATTATATGGGTATCAAATATCTTACAGTCTATGCATTTTCCACGGAGAACTGGAAGCGTAGCAAGGATGAAGTGGATGCATTGATGACATTGCTGCGCAATTATATGAAGACCTGTGTCAAGACGGCGAAGAAAAATCATATGCGCGTGCGTGTGATCGGAGATAAGAGCGGACTGGCAGAGGATATCCAGGCAAGCATTGCAAAGCTGGAGGAAGAGTCTAAGGATCAGGACGGACTGAACTTTACGATTGCCATTAATTATGGAAGTCGGGATGAGATCTGCCGTGCAGTGAAAAAGATCGTGGCAGAAGGAATCGCACCGGAGGATATTACAGAGCAGGTGATCAGTGATCATCTGGATACAGCAGGAATCCCTGATCCGGATCTTCTGATCCGTACCAGCGGAGAGCTTAGATTATCCAATTATCTGATGTGGCAGCTTGCTTATACAGAGTTTTATTTTACTGATGTACCGTGGCCGGATTTTAATAAGGCAGAGCTTGAAAAAGCCATTGAAAAATACAATGGCCGTGATCGTCGGTATGGGGGAGTGAAAGAAGAATGAAAGCATTTTTAACCAGACTGACCAGTGGTATTTTGTTGCTGGTAATCATTGGCGTGACCTGTGCATTTGGCAGCTGGCCGCTTTGGATCGCAGTAACACTGGCGGGTTTTATTGGCCTTCATGAATTCTATCGAGTGCTGGAGATTCCCAGATGGGATATTCTCTGGTGGATCGGCATGATTGGTGCGGGACTGTGGTCTTTCATCAGCTTTGTTGTCTGTGGTGGCAATCCGGCATGGAAAGAAAATCTGTGGCTTACACTGGTTGCGGCATTTATGCTGATCATGCTGGAATATGTGATTTCCTATCCTAAATACAATACCCAGCAGATCATGGCAGCATTTTTCGGCATCTTCTATGTGCCGGTGATGCTGAGTTTTATCTATCAGACCCGGATGCTGGAAGATGGATTTCAATTGGTCTGGCTGATCTTCTTAAGTGCATGGGGCTGCGACACCTGCGCATACTGTACAGGTGTACTGATCGGAAAGCATAAGCTGGCACCGGTATTAAGTCCGAAGAAATCCATTGAAGGAGCCATCGGGGGCGTTGTAGGTGCGGCATTGCTTGGAGCGGCGTATGGAGCGTTGCTGGGTAAGTATACGGCAGCCTTTGCCCTGATCTGCGCAGTGGGTGCAGCGGCTTCCCAGATTGGAGATCTGGCGGCATCAGCGGTGAAGAGACAACATGGCATTAAGGATTATGGTACGCTGATTCCAGGACATGGAGGGATCCTGGACCGGTTTGACAGCGTGATCGTTACAGCACCCATGATCTATGTACTTGCATTAAGGATGCTTGGATGATCGGTCGGGAATAAATAAGGCAGTCAGAAGCGACTGCAGGAGAACAGGAGAACAGCAGATGAAGAAGATAGCAATCTTAGGCTCTACTGGTTCCATTGGCACACAGACATTGGAAGTGGCAAGAGAAAATGGTGATCTTCAGATCACAGCACTGGCGGCGGGAAATAATATTGAACTGCTGGAAAAGCAGATCCGCGAGTTCCATCCGGGACTGGTAGCTGTATGGAAAGAAGAAAAGGCAAAGGAATTAAAAGACAGAGTAAAAGATTTGGATGTGAAGGTGGTCTGTGGCATGGATGGACTTCTGGAGGTGGCGACAGAACCGTCTTCAGAGATCCTGGTGACGGCGATCGTAGGTATGATCGGCATTCGTCCGACTATCGCAGCTATGAAAGCCGGAAAGGATATTGCACTTGCCAATAAAGAAACACTGGTAACGGCAGGTCATATTATTATTCCGCTGGCGAAGGAGTGCAACGTACAGATCCTTCCGGTGGACAGTGAGCACAGCGCGATTTTCCAGTGTCTGAACGGAGAGCACAGAAGTCAGTTGAAGAAGATTCTTCTGACAGCTTCCGGTGGCCCGTTCCGCGGAAAGAAAAAGGAAGAACTGAAACATGTACAGGTGGAGGATGCCCTGAAGCATCCGAACTGGTCCATGGGAAGAAAGATTACCATTGACTCTGCAACGCTGGTCAATAAAGGTCTGGAGATGATGGAGGCACGTTGGCTCTTCGGCGTGGAACCAAAAGATATTCAGATCGTGGTGCAGCCTAAGAGTATCATCCATTCCATGGTGGAGTTTGTAGATGGCGCAGTGATTGCGCAGCTTGGCACACCGGATATGAAGCTGCCGATTCAGTATGCCCTGTATTATCCGGATCGCAAGTATCTGCCGGGAGACCGGCTGGACTTCTGGTCATTGAACCAGATTACTTTTGAAAAACCGGATATGGAGAATTTCCCGGGACTGAAGCTGGCATTTGATGCGGCAGCTGCAGGCGGCTCCATGCCGACGGTCTATAATGCGGCCAATGAGCGGGCAGTAGCCAAATTCCTGGATCGGAAGATCGGTTTTCTCGATATTCCTGAGATTATCAGTGAGTGTATGGCTGCCCACAAGGTTGTGGAGGCTCCGACTGTAGAGCAGATCCTTCAGACAGAGGCTGCAACCTATGACATGATTGAGAGCAGGTGGTAGATTGAGTTATATTCTGGCACTGATCATATTCAGTGCGATCGTTATATTTCATGAGCTTGGACATTTTCTCCTGGCAAAATGGAATGGTATTGAAGTGATTGAATTTTCTCTTGGCATGGGACCAAGACTCTTAAGCCATGTGTGGGGAGATACACGGTATTCGCTGAAGCTTCTGCCAATCGGTGGTTCCTGTCAGATGGTAGGAGAGGAAGAAGCCAGCGATTCTGAAGGTGCTTTTGGAAATAAATCTGTCTGGGCACGGATCGCTGTGGTGGCGGCAGGCCCTGTATTCAATTTTATTCTGGCATGGGTGCTGGCGTTGATCATTGTGGGAAGCGTGGGCTACGACAATACAATGGTGGACATTATTCCAGATTCTGCGGCAGCAGAGGCTGGCATGGAAGATGGTGATCAGATCATCAGCATCAATGGAAGCCGTACTTGGCTCTACCGGGAGGTAAGTCTTTACAGCAGTCTTCATCAGGGACAGACGGCAACAGTAGTCTTTGAACGGAATGGAGAGAAGCAGACGGTTGTGCTGACTCCGAAGCAAAGCGACACCGGAGCTTATCTCTATGGATTTTCCAGAACTGTGCAGCGGGAAAAGGGCGGTGCACTGGAAACAGTTGGATACAGCTGTGCAGAGATCCGCTACTGGCTGAAGGCTACCGTTGAGAGCCTGAAGATGCTGATCGGAGGACAGGTGGGACTGGAGGAAATGTCCGGTCCGGTGGGAATCGTCAGCACGATTGGTGATACCTACAAGGAATCCCGGGTAGATGGCTGGTACTATGTGACTATGAATATGATCATGATCGCAATTCTTCTGAGCGTGAACCTGGGAGTAATGAATCTCCTGCCGATACCGGCACTGGACGGGGGGCGGCTGGTATTTCTGATCCTTGAGGCTATTCGCGGAAAGGCTATTCCACAGGAAAAAGAAAGTATGGTGCATTTTACAGGATTTGTATTGTTGATGGGACTGATGGCTGTGATTCTGTTCAGCGATTTGCATAAACTTTTTATTAAGTGATGATTATTTTGTACGAAAGTGATATAATGGGTGCATATGAATCGAATGATATGGCGCTGAAAATTGAATTGTAAGGGGAAGAAAAAAGATGGAAATACGTTTTGTAGAACCAACAGAAGTGGAGCAGCTCAGAAGAAATGTACAGACAGCGTTCCCATCTAAGACACCGCAGGCATTACTGGACAATATGCCAGAAGAACTTGTCAGACCGGAGGAAGGGAGATATCTTGGCTGTTTTGATGATGACGGCACCATGATAGGTTCTCTTCTTATGATGGATTTTGAGATGAATGTCCGTGGGAAGATGATGAAAATGGGGGCGCCAGCCTATGTATCCACAAATTTTCTGCACAAGAAGGAACATATTGCAAGAAATCTCCTCAGGGTTCAGATGGGGGTATTTGCACAGACAGGCACGGCAGTTGGAGCACTGCATCCATTTAATCCGGCTTTTTATCGCAAAATGGGATATGGATATTGTACGGAACAGGTAATGTATTCACCGCGCCCACAATATATCCGTTCCTATGGAGATAAATCCGGTTTATCCTATGCAGGACCGGAGGATGAGGAAGAAATACTGGAGTTCTACCGGCAATATGCCAGAAAAACACATGGAGCGACGATCCATCCTTTTATGGATAAGCATCGGATCTTTGATGAACCATATGTGGTAATCTGCAGAAGAAATGGAAAGATTACGGGATATCTGACCTTTGATTTTGTGCAAGTGGATCATTATACAGATATGTATCATGACCTGGCGGTGCGTGAACTGGTCTGTGAGGATATGGAGACCATGAAGCAGTTTCTGACGTTTTTTGCTTCACAGACCGATCAGATCGAGAGAGTACGCATCTATACGTATGAAGAATATTTCCACATATTATTTACGAATCCGGACAGTGGCGAGAACCGGGCATATGATGGGGCAATTCAGGAGACGGGAAGGAAGATCATGGGATTTATGTTCCGTATTCTGGATCTGGAGGAATATTTCCGACAGCAAAGTCATTGTGATAAGCCTGTGAGCAGAGCATTTACGTTGGAGCTCCAGGTAGAGGATGATTTTATGGAATCCAACAATAAGACGATCCGGCTTCGGGTAGATGGGGATCGGGTATGTCAGACGGATGCTCAGAAAGCAGATGTGATTCTGAAGGCAAAGATTGCAGATCTGTCTTCGCTGGTTGTTGGTGCGATCCCACTGGAAACATTTCTGTGGTCTGAGCAGATGGAATGCAGTGATCATGCTTATGTGCAGGATATACAAAATGCCATCGGCTGGAGCCGGAAACCAAAGAATTATACATATTTTTAAGCAAAAAGAAGGAAGAGGAGACTCTTCCTTCTTTTTGCTTAAAAATGGACATAAAAAAGAAAAATTGTAACAATTGTATAGCTGTTAAAAAAAATTTTGTGAATGGATAGACAAACTGCAATAAATGATGTATACTAAGGACGTGTTGAAAAGATGATTTGTACAACTGCTCAGCTCGGAGACAGATGAAAAAGACAGAATCATCAAATGAACGAAAGGATATGTGCAGCGCCATATGCATATATCAGTTACCTGACTTGTTGATTGAAAAAGTGAATAGGGAAGGAATGACATCGATGAAGATTCATATTATGAAAACGGTGTCAGAAGGAACCAGACAGATTATTATGCGACGAGCACGGATGGAAGGACTTGATGTGCTGTTTCAGGAGCATTCTGCATTGGCGGTGCTCAATGGGAACGTATGTGATCTGATCTATGCAAGTGATCTTGCTCAGAAAGCATCGGATGTGGAAGTGTTTGAGATCAGCGGCAATTGTCCGCAGCATCTGACCTGCCTTGCAATTCTGGGATCTGCATCCGCAGTGGATGAAGCAGTTAAGCGGATCAATTCAGAATCATGGTAAACTGTTAAAAGGTTTCTTTTATTGATATCGGAAGGCGCGCCGTATAAGTAGAATTATATGGTGCTATTTTTATTTTCTGGAGAATGTAAGGAGGTTACTAGAAAATGGACAGCTACTTAGTGAAGCCAAGGATCTATATGGATCGTGATGGGCTGACAGAGATTTTACAGGGTCGTAAAAAAGCATTTATCGTTACAGACCGGTTCATGCATGAAAGTGGAAAGGTCTCCTATATTACAGATATCTGTGCAAGAATGGGTGTGGAAGTTACCATCTTTTCAGAGATCAAGCCGGATCCGGATATTGCAACTGTAACAAAAGGAATCTCTATGATGGTAGACATAAAACCGGATGTGCTGTTTGCTTTGGGAGGAGGATCTTCCATTGATGCGGCAAAAGCCATGAATTATCTGGCATCAAGAGAAGGCATGCTGGAAAAGGCATACTTTGTTGCAATCCCGACGACCAGTGGTACCGGAAGTGAAGTGACGACCTTTGCGGTCATCAGCGATCCGGATAAGAAAGCAAAATATCCGCTGATCTCTGAGAATATGCTCCCGGATGCGGCGGTTCTGGATGCAGAGCTTACCAAGACAGTGCCGGCATCGATCACTGCTGATACGGGTATTGATGTATTGACACATGCGTATGAAGCATATGTTTCATCAAAGGCCAATGATTTTACCGACGCAGCTGCTGAGAAGTCTATGAAGCTTGTATTTGAATATCTTCCGGAAGCGTACAAAGCAGCAGGAAAGAATATAGAAGAGCTGACGAAAGAAGATCTGTATGCAAGACAGAAGATGCATCATGCGTCCTGTCTGGCAGGAATGGCATTTTCCAATGCAGGACTTGGTATCAATCACAGTATGGCACATACCTTGGGCGGACATTTCCATATTCCACACGGAAGAGCCAATGCAGTGCTTCTCCCCTATGTGATGGCATACAATTGTGGATGCCGTACTTCTCTCACACCTGTTGCAGAACGTTATGCAAAGATGTCTACGGTTCTATCACTTGATAGCGGAAGCAGCAGACAGAGCGCATTTGGTGCGATCCGTGCAACGAAGCAGCTCATCAGAAAGCTGAATATTCCATCCTGTATTAAGAATCTTGGAATTCCGGAAAATGAGTTTGTGGCTGCTCTGGATGAGATGGTGGATGCAGCAATGGCAGATTCCTGCACGGCAACCAATCCGAGAGTTCCGACAAAGGAAGAACTGAAGGAGCTTTTCATGGAAGCTTATAGAGGAAGAGAGATCTGATGATAGAAAAATTTGATTCATCAAAGGAAAGAATTATTCAGGAATTTGTTCCAGGCAAGCAGATTACACTGGCACATATTATTCCCAATCCGGTGAGTGATCTTTATTCAAAAATGGGAATGATAGATGGAGATGGTGCGATCGGAATCTTTACGATCACGCCAAGCGAAGGTGCGATCATTGCTGCAGATGTGGCAAGTAAAGCCGGTGGAATCAAGATTGGATTTGTGGATCGTTTTAATGGAACACTGATCATTACCGGTGAAGTGGCTTCCGTGGAAGCGGCAATGAATGGTGTGATCGCAAAATTGTGTGATTACATGGGATTTGCAAAGCCGGAGATCACACAGTCCTGATGATCAACCGTTATAAAGTCAGAAAGAGGACAGCAATATGAAAACCAAGATCATCCTGATTGGAAGATCCATGGCAGGCAAGACAACACTTTGTCAGTATTTGACTAATGAAGAACTGAGATATAAGAAGACCCAGACGATCCAGGTGATAAATAAAACGATGGTCGATACACCAGGTGAATATTTTGAACATCGGTTCTGGGGTGCTTTGTCAGTCACAGCAGCTGAGGTAGACTGCATTGTTCTGGTACAGCAGTCAACAGAAAGCGGCACCATGTTTCCGCCAGGATATGCAACCACATTTGGAAAGCCCTGTGTGGGTGTAGTGACAAAATGTGATCTTGGAAGCAAAGAGCAGATCGAAAATGCAAAAAAATATCTGGAGCTTGCAGGAGCAAAGAAGACATTTGTTACCAGCAGCTATACAGGAGAAGGGTTTGACGCATTTCTAAAGTATATGGAGGAGATGGATAGCCATGCATGAGATCATAAAAAGTGTAGGAATTGATATCGGCACATCAACTACACAGCTGATTTTCAGCGAACTGACAATTGAAAATGAAGCAAGCAATTATGTGGTGCCGAGGATCAACATTGTTGATAAGAAAGTAACATACAGAAGCAAGATCTATTTTACCCCTCTGCTGGATCAGAAGACCATTGATGCGGAGAAGGTAAAAGAAATTATTGAAAAAGAATATCAGGATGCAGGAATGAAACCGGAGGATCTCTCCACAGGAGCTGTGATCATTACCGGTGAGACTGCAAGAAAACAGAATGCCAATGTAGTACTGGATACATTAAGCAACCTTGCAGGCGATTTTGTCGTTGCAACGGCAGGACCGGATTTGGAATCTGTTCTCTCGGCGAGAGGTGCAGGTGCAGATAAGCTGTCAAAGGAACACAGAGAAACTGTGGCAAATCTGGACATTGGCGGAGGCACCAGCAACATTGCCGTATTCCAGAATGGAATTTTAAGAGGTACCAGCTGCCTGGATGTGGGCGGCAGATTGATCAAGATCGATGAGAACGGAAAAATCTACTATATTTTTCCGGGAACAAAGGAGCTTGCAAAAGCTCATGGCATCGAGATCAATGTTGGTGATACGGCAAAGGAAGAAACCCTCATGAAGGTATGCGAACTGATGGCAGATCAGCTGGCACAGGCGATCAATAAGGAACCAGCAGATGAGATGCACAGCAGAATGTATACCAATCAGGGAAAGAGACTGAAAGAAGAACCTGTGATCAATGCAGTTACCTATTCAGGCGGTGTTGCCAGTGTTTACTATGAAGGAGAGCCAGCAGATGTATTTGCCTATCATGATGTAGGAGTATTGCTTGCAAGGGCGATCAAGAATCACCCGGTTCTCAAAACCGTACCGACCTATCAGGCAGCGGAGACAATCCGTGCCACAGTCGTAGGTGCAGGTACCCATACAACAAATGTTAGTGGAAGTACCATTCAGTATACGGATGGAAAACTTCCCATAAAAAACATTCCGGTTCTGCGAATGTCTGAAGAAGATGAACAGAACCCGGCATTGTTCCAGACGACTCTTCAGAAAAAACTTCAGCTATTCATGAATGAAGGTCATATGGAACAGGTAGCAATTGTGGTCTCCGGTAAATATCATACCAGTTTTTTAAAAGTTCAGGAACTGGCAGAAATGATCATCCATGGGGCAGAAGCGGTTATCTCGGGACCGTATCCATTGATCATTGTTTTAGAAAATGATATTGCCAAAGTACTGGGGAATGCGATCAATGTACTCCTGGAACGCAAAAAGGATTTTATCTGTATTGATGGAATCTATGCGAATGACGGAGATTATATTGATATCGGAGAACCAGTTGCCATGGGACGAGTTGTTCCGGTTGTTACCAAAACTTTAATTTTCAATTCTTGAGAAGGAGGACAAGAAAATTGATCTTAAAGACACATTTACGCGGAAAAGTTTACGAATTCAAATCTCTTCGTGAAGTTATGGGTAAAGCCAATGAAGAGAAATCTGGTGATAACCTCGCCGGAGTCAGCGCTGAATCCGCAGAAGAGAGAGTTGCAGCAAAGGCAGTTCTTCAGCACATCACATTAAAGGATTTGTTCGAAAACCCAGCAGTTCCCTATGAGACAGATGAGGTTACAAGAATCATCATTGATGGTATTGACCCGATCATCTATCGCAGTATTCAGAGCTGGACGGTAGCAGAATTAAGAGAGTGGATCCTGGACATCAATACCACGGGAGAAATGATCAGGACCGTAGCTCAGGGTCTTACTTCCGAGATGATTGCAGCTGTCTGCAAGCTGATGACAAACCTTGACCTTATTTATGCAGCAAAGAAAATCCGAGTACATGCACATTGTAACACTACCATCGGTCTTGAAGGAACTTTCTCTTCACGACTGCAGCCGAACCATACTACAGATGATCCGAAAGGAATCATGGCATCTGTTATGGAAGGTCTTTCTCTTGGATGTGGTGATGCCGTTATCGGTCTGAACCCGGTAGATGACTCTGTAGAGAGCGTTGCAAGAGTACTGAGAAGCTTTGATGAATTTAAGAATAAATGGGAAGTTCCGACTCAGATCTGTGTACTTGCTCATGTAACCACTCAGATGGAAGCATGTGAGAAGCAGGGCGCACCGATCGACCTGCTGTTCCAGTCTATCGCAGGATCTCAGAAAGGTAATGAGGCTTTCGGTCTGACCGCTACCATGCTGGATGAAGGCTATCAGATGATGAATGAGAAAGGAACCAGTGCAGGTCCGAACTACATGTATTTCGAGACTGGACAGGGTTCTGAGCTTTCTTCCGAAGCACACAACGGATGGGACCAGGTAACCATGGAAGCTCGTTGTTATGGATTCGCAAGAAGATATCATCCGTTCCTTGTTAATACCGTAGTTGGTTTCATCGGACCGGAGTATCTGTATGATTCCAAACAGGTTACCAGAGCAGGTCTTGAGGACCACTTCATGGGTAAACTGACAGGTATCCCGATGGGATGCGATGCCTGCTATACCAACCATATGAAAGCTGACCAGAATGATATTGAGAATCTGGCAACCCTTCTTGTGGCAGCAGGATGCAACTATATCATGGGTGTTCCGCAGGGTGATGACTGTATGCTGATGTATCAGTGTACTGGTTATCATGAGGCAGCATCTCTTCGTGAAGTATTCGGTCTTCGTCCGATCAAAGAGTTTGATGAATGGCTTGAAAAGATGGGCTTCTCAAAAGATGGAAAACTTACAGACCTTGCAGGCGATGCATCTGTATTTTTGAAATAAGGGGAGGTGGAAGTTTTGAACGAAAAAGATTTAAGAGATATTATTGCTCAGGTCCTTTCTGAGATGAACGTAACAGATACCACATCTGCAACTTCCGCAGCGCCGGCACAGAAAGCGGATACCGCATCTGCTGCTACAGAAGACGGATTTGTTGAAGATGTAGCAGAAGTTGATATTAAAAAACAGTATCTGGTAGAGCATCCGGTTGCAGGAGATGCGTATTATGAACTGAAACAGTATGCACCTTGTCGTCTGGGTATCGGCAAAGCAGGTGCCAGATACAAGACCTTACCGGTACTGGAATTCCGTGCAGCACATTCCGCAGCACAGGATGCCGTATTTACAGACGTAGATCCAGAGGTTATTGAGAAACTTGGACTGTTCACTGTTCAGACAAAATGTGACAGTAAAGATACCTATCTTACAAGACCGGACCTTGGTCGTGTCCTCAGTGATGAAGCTGTTCAGACGATCAAAGAAAAATGCAAAATGCATCCGACTGTACAGATCTATGTATCTGACGGACTTAGTTCCGCAGCAGTTGCAGCCAATACCGCTGATGTTCTTCCGGCAATTCTTCAGGGCCTTAAGAGCTATGGTATTGAAGCAGGTACACCGTTCTTTGTAAAATATGGACGCGTTGGTGTCATGGATCAGATTTCTGAGATCACAGGCGCTGACGTTACCTGTGTACTGATCGGTGAAAGACCAGGTCTTATTACAGCAGAATCCATGTCTGCATATATTGCTTACAAGGCAACAGTTGGTATGCCGGAAGCAAGAAGAACAGTTGTTTCCAATATTCACAAAGATGGTACGATCCCGGCTGAGGCAGGAGCGCATATTGCAGATATCATCAAGAAGATTCTGGAAGCAAAAGCAAGTGGAACAGACCTTAAACTTTAATCATTCTGGATGGAGGTAATAACAAAATGAAAAGAGATCCGTTAAAAGCGACTGTCCTTGCAACGAGATATATCCCGAATGCAACACAGAAAATGGTTCAGGATTTGATCACAGCTGGTGGAATTATTGAATATGATCCGCAGCGTCATCGTTCACTGGCACTGCTGACAGCAGACTGTGATGATGTAACTTATACAGCGCTTGATGAAGCAACAAAGAAAGCAGATGTAGATGTTATCTATGCACATTCCTTCTATGCTGGAGCAGCAAATGCAAACACCAAGCTCGCAGGTGAGATCATTGGTGTTCTGGCAGGACCGAACCCGGCAGAGGCAAGAGCCGGCCTGGAAGCTGCTGTAGACTTTATTGAAAATGAAGCTCATTTCGTATCTGCAAATGATGACGATTCCATTCCGTATTATGCACATTGCATTTCCCGTACTGGTTCTTATCTGTCCAGCACCAATGGAATCAAAGAAGGTGAAGCTCTTGCATACCTGATCGCTCCGCCTCTGGAAGCAATGTACGCTCTGGATGCAGCAATCAAGGCAGCAGATGTAACCATCGTTGCTCTGTACAATCCGCCAAGTGAGACCAACTTTGGTGGAGGTCTTCTGACTGGAAGCCAGTCAGCTTGTAAAGCAGCATGTAACGCATTTGCGGAAGCCGTTGAGGCAGTTGCAGCAAACCCACTGGTATAAGTAATCACAACTGAGGTACTATATGAAAGCATTAGGAATGATTGAATTATATGGTTACCTTGCAGCAGTGGAAGCTCTCGATAGTGCATTAAAAGCAGCAAATGTCAGCAGTCTTGGAGCAACAAAGGTAGGCGGCGGACTGGTAACAGTGATGGTAGAGGGAGATGTAGGAGCAGTAAAAGCCTCTATGGATGCAGCAGCAAGTGCTGCGGAAAGAGTTGGAGAGGTGATCAGTGTTCATGTGATCCCAAGACCTCACGAGTCAGTGGGCGAGATGCTCAAGCCATCGACGCCTCCTGCTCCGGAAAAATCTTCGGAGTCTGATCCGGAGCCGAAGCCTGAGCCGGAATTGAAGCTTGAACCTGAAGCAGAAACAGTGCCGGAAGTTTCCGAGACTCCGATTGCTGAAGTTTCAGACAATGCAGTGATCGAAGAACCTGTAAAAGCTGAATCTTATACCGAAGAAATGCTGGAGAAAATGTCTGTTTCAAAGCTCAGAACGATTGCAAGAGAATTGCAGGTCGATAATATGACAAGAGAACAGATTCGATTTGGCAAAAAGACAGAACTGATTCAGAACATACTAGAATTTACAGGACGGGAGATATAAAATATGCAGTTGTATGATAAAGATTTGTTGTCAGTTCAGGAAGTGAGAGATCTTGTTGAAAAGGCCAAAAAAGCTCAGCAGGAATTTGCACAGAAGAGTCAGAAAGAGGTAGATGCAATCGTAAAGAGCGTTGCAGAAGCCGGAGTCAGAAATGCAAAAAGACTTGCGAAGATGGCTCATGAAGAGACAGGGTTTGGTATCGAGGCTGACAAGGTAATAAAAAATGTATTCGGAAGTCGCGGTGTCTATGAAGCAATCAAAGACATGAAGACGATCGGAGTACTTGAAGTAGATGAGGAGAAAAAAACCAAAAAGATCGCAATTCCGGTTGGTATTGTAGCAGGTCTGATTCCTTCTACAAATCCTACGTCTACTGCATTTTATAAATCAGAGATTGCGCTGAAAGGTGGAAATGCAATTATCTTTTCTCCGCATCCAAATGCAAAGAACTGTATCGTAGAAGCGGTTAAGGTGATCCGTACAGCCATTGCTGAGGCAGGTGGAAACGAAGATCTTGTATCTGTGATCACCATACCTACGATTCAGGCAACGGATATGTTGATGAAACATCCGGATGTTGCCATGATCCTGGCAACAGGAGGCAGCGCAATGGTGCGTGCCGCATATTCTTCAGGAACACCGGCTATCGGTGTGGGACCTGGAAATGGACCTGCTTATATTGAAAAGACAGCAGATGTAGCCCTGGCGGTTAAACGTATCATGGATTCAAAGACTTTTGACAATGGAACGATCTGTGCATCCGAGCAGTCCGTTATGTGCGACTGTGATATGGAACCGGCCGTTCGTGTCGAGATGGAAAAACAGGGAGCTTATTTCCTGAATGATGAGCAGATCGCAAAACTTGGAAAATTCATCCTTCGAGCAAACGGAACTATGAATCCGCAGATCGTTGGTAAGAGTGCCCAGGTGATTGCAGATCTGGCTGAGATTGAGATTCCGGAAGGAACAAGAGTTCTGGTTGCAAAAGAGACCGGCATTGGATTTGGACATCCATATTCCAATGAGAAGCTTGCTCCGATCCTTGGATTCTATACTGCAGAGAATTATGTGGAGATCTGTGAACTTGCACAGAAGATTCTTCATTACGAAGGAGCAGGACATACATTCTCCATGCATACCAAAGATCCTAAGATCGTAGATTATTTTGCAGCAAGAATACCGGCTTCCCGTATTATGGTAAATACGCCAAGTGCACTTGGTGGCATCGGCGCTTCCACAGGCATGCTCCCGGCACTGACACTTGGATGCGGTGCCATCGGAGGAAGTGCTACTTCTGAAAACGTAGGACCGCAGCATTTGATCAATGTTCGTGTTGTTGCAGAAGGATTGCTGGAGATGGATGAGATTCGCAAAAATACGGAAGCTTTGATCGCAGCTCCTTGCTGTACTGGCTCAAAGGCGGCAGATATTGACGTAGATATGCTGGTCAATGAAATCGTAAAGCGCCTTCAGGCAATATAAAATATCTAAAAAATAAAAGACAATTAATTTAAGGAGGACATTACAATGGCAGTTACTCAGGCATTAGGAATGATTGAAACAAAAGGATTAGTAGCATCTATCGAGGCAGCAGATGCAATGGTTAAAGCAGCAAACGTTACTCTTGTTGGAAAAGAGCATGTAGGCGGCGGACTGGTAACCGTTATGGTACGTGGTGATGTAGGTGCAGTAAAAGCTTCTGTTGACGCTGGCGCAGCAGCAGCTGAGCGTGTTGGTGAGCTGATCTCCGTACACGTAATCCCGAGACCGCACGAGGAAGTAGAAGGAATTCTGCCACAGCTTTCTAAATAAGTGATTTGTGACTGACCTGCCCGGAGCGTAAAGGCTCCGGTGCAGGTAGTTTATAAAACACCATATTAGGAGGTGGCACGACATGAAAGTCATTACCGAAGCAATTTTACGGGATGAACTGCGAGATACACAGATAGAGACTTATGTGATCCCGGAAGGAAAGATTCTTTCCCCGGCCGCAAGAGAATATCTGCAGCAGAATAAAGTAAAAATTGTTAGTTCGAAAGACAAGCCGCTCCGCAAAAGTAATATTGAAGTAGTAGCCACAGATGTTCCACCTGCACAGGAACCTGAAGTTCCGAAGAAAGCGGAAAATCTGCCGAAACCAAAATATGTAGATGATACGACTGGCGCATTTTATTTTGAAAAGCCGGAACACATGACACAGCTGGCAGGAAACAGACTGGTTGCCAAGGACGACAAGAGAATTCTTTTCCGTGGAAAACTGGATGCATTAGAAGCACTCTTTGTTCTGAACCAGACTATACTGATCGAGATGGGCGAGGACATGTCCATTGTAGAAGACCTGGAAGATGTGTTGACAAGTATCCGGGAAATGATGAGATGTGATGTGCTGGAAGAACCGTTTACAAGAGAAACCATTATCGGGCTGACCCACGCTGAACTGAGAGAGCATTCGCATTATCCGATGAAATATTATAAGGTAAAACAGATGGTGCTTCCAAGTTATAAGCTGGGTAAGACATATGCATTATTGAATCAGATGCGGACTGCAGTGCGTGAGACAGAAGTAGCGGCTGCAACCGCTTTCCATAACGGAAAGAGTTATGACCGAGGTGATATCATCGAGGAATTAAACCGCATGTCCAGTGCAATGCATATCCTGATGTGTAAACAGTTGGCAAAACTTCAGAATCAGGAGACAAAATGAATAGAATAATAGACGAAGTCGTTGATTCTATTGTAAAGTCTGGTCTGGTCGAAGTGGAAGTGTCGGCAAGACATGTACACCTGACACAGGAACAGATAGAAATCCTGTTTGGAGAAGGTGCACAGCTTCACCCGAAGCGTATGCTGTCCCAGCCGGGGCAGTTCCTGAGTGAGGAGAAAGTAAAGCTGGTAGGAAAAAAAGGAACCTTACAGGTATCTGTTTTGGGACCGGCCAGAAGTGCTGCTCAGGTAGAGGTTTCTATTACTGATAAACGAACTCTGGGAGTAGAAGCTCCGGTTCGGGAGTCCGGCAATCTGGAAGGTGCCGGAACTATCACCATTGAAGGACCTAAGGGTGTACTAAAAGACATCCCGGCAGCGATCGTAGCCCATAATCATATTCATGTTCCAACGGACATTGCCCGTAAAATGAATATGAAGGACGGAGAACGTGTCAGTGTTCAGATGCTCACAGAGCGTATGCTGACATTTGATGATGTGGTGATCCGTGTCAGTGATAAATACCGGTATAAGATGCATATCGATTTTGATGAAGCGAATGCAGCTATGGTAAGCGGCTTTACATTAGGAAAGATTATCAGACATTAAAAAAGGAAACATATCGACAGGAGCAATTGGGATGGATATTCAAAGAATCGAAAGCTATATGAAAAGGGTAGAACAGTCTGAGACCGAAACCTTTCAGCCTGTAGGCAACAAATTTAAAGTGGGATTGGATCTTGGTACTGCATATATCGTGATCGTAGTCTTGGATGAAGAGAACAATCCGATTGCATGTGAGAAGCAGGCGCATAACTTCCTGAAAGATGGAGTAGTTGTGGATTATTCTGGAACCCTCCGAGTGGTAAAAGAGTTAAAGAAAAAACTGGAAGACCGTATATCAGAAAAAACCGGCAGAGAAGTAGAGCTTATTGACTGTGCAATCGCCATGCCGGCAGGCACTGAAAGCAGTGTAAAGACACATCAGTATGTGGCAGAAGGTGCAGGATTTGAAGTAGTTGCAGTGTTGGATGAGCCCAGTGCTGCAAATGCTGTGTACCAGATCTCAGATGGTGTGATCGTAGATATTGGTGGCGGTACGACAGGACTTGCTATCCTGAAAGATGGCAAGGTGGTTGATATTCAGGATGAGCCAACAGGTGGTACGCATCTGTCGTTAGTACTTGCAGGTAATTATCATATCAGTTTTGATGAGGCAGAGGTGATCAAGCAGGATTACAGCAAACATCGCGAGATTCTTCCGATTTTGAAACCGGTAGTAGAAAAGATGGCAAGTATTATCAAAAAGTATGTAAATCTCAGCGAGACGGATACCATTTACCTTTGTGGTGGTACCTGCTGCCTCACCGGTATGGAAAAAATTATTGAAAAAGAGACGGGTATCAAGACCGTCAAGCCGGAGAATCCATTTTTGGTTACTCCGACGGGAATTGCAATGAATTGCAAATAGTTAGGAGGAATACGCATGGATTTAGATGCATTAGTCAACGAAATCTATCGTCGAGTACAAGAGCGTGTTGCCGCCTGTGAAGCTGAGCCGGAAGCGGAAGCTAACCATATTGGAGTTGTGGGAGCGGAAGATAAACCTGTGCTTGGTATCATATCTGAGAATCATGGAGAGATTTGCCACAAAGTCTATGAATGTAAACAACTGGCAGAGTATTATCGGATGAGATGTGCTTTGCTTGAGGATACATGGGATGTGGAAAACTGGGAAGCCGTGATCGCATATACACTGACCAATGAGGCGCTGGGAAAGATCGTAAATGGTATTTTTGATACGCCTTATACAAAAGCATTTGGAAAGGCTCTGCTTTGTGGTAAGAAAATCTATGTTCCGGAAGAGGATGTGGAATTATATCACTATCGTAAGACTGCACCAAGGGAATATTATGGAAAGCTCGAAGCAAATCTTGAGCTCCTGAAAAAGAGCGGGGTGGAGATCCTTCCGAATGAGCAGATCGGACCTGCTATTCTGGGAAGTGAGTGCTGTACAAGCAGTACAGAGGTAGAAGTCTCTGCAAAGGCAGAGGAAAAAGACCTTGCTTTTGAAAAGCGAGTACTCTCAGAAAGAGACATGATCATAGCCCATCAGGGCAAAGTAACTCGCATTCTTGTGAACGGAAAGACAATCGTTACAGATCTGGCAAAGGATTATGCGAAAAAGTATCACATTGTGATTGAAAAAGTAGATTGCTAAGTGATAAATCGAAACTAGAAGAAAGGAGTTTCTGATTTGAAGACAGCAAAAGTAATCGGAAATATCTGGGCAACCAGAAAGGATGAAAACTTAAACGGACTGAAACTTCTTGTGATTCAGCCGATTAATCTGATCGATCTGCATCCTGTCGGGGAACCGATCATTGCAGCAGATATTATCGGCGCAGGTGTCGGTGAAACGGTGATCTACGTTGGCGGTAGTTCTGCTCGTCCGGCAGCCGGAGGAAGTAATATTCCGGTGGATGCAACTATAGTTGGAATCGTGGACGGACATGATGTTGATGTCGCGCTGATCTGATGAGTTAATGGAGCTGAAGTTTATGGAACTAATAGAAGCGATTAAAAAAGCAGGTGTTGTTGGTGCCGGCGGCGCCGGATTTCCAACACACGTAAAATTAAATGCAAAAGCTGAATATTTGATTATTAATGCAGCGGAATGCGAACCGTTGATCGAGACGGATAAGTTCCTGTGCCGTGAATTTGCAGACCGTATCATTGATACGATACTGCTCATGGGGCATCATTTAGAAGCACAGCACATTGTGATCGGATTAAAAGCAAAATATAAGGCTGAGATTGCAGCGTTGGAGAAAGCGATCCGTGAGAAACATGCTGCAGTTGAGATTTTTCCAATGCGGACATTTTATCCGGCAGGAGATGAGCAGGTGCTGGTTCAGCAGGTGACAGGGCGAAGCGTTCCGGAAAGAGGACTTCCATTAAATGTGGGAGCAGTTGTCGAGAATGTTGGAACCGTTCTTTCCATTGCAGATGCGCTGGAAGACAAACCTGTGACGGAGAAGTATTTATCTGTTACAGGTGCAGTGAGAGAACCTGTGATGTTTAAAGTTCCGCTTGGAACACCGATTCGAAGGATCATCAATCAGGTTGATCTGAGAGTAAAAGACTATGCAGTCATCATCGGTGGTCCAATGATGGGAAAGATGCAGTCGAGTGATTCCATGATCGATCATGCAGTGGTAACAAAAACAACCGGTAACCTTCTGATCCTGCCAAAAGATCATTATCTGGTAAGAAGGGCAGTGAAGCCGGTACAGACTATGATTCGTCAGGCAAGAACATCCTGTATTCAGTGTCGTTTTTGTACGGATCTGTGTCCAAGAGAACAGATTGGTCATAATGTAAAACCCAATCAAATTATGAGAAATCTCTGGCGTCAGGATCAGATCACAGACGTCAAGGAGTTTGAAGCTACTTTTGGAAGTGCTGCAAACTGCAGCAGCTGTGGTGTATGCGAAATGTTTGCATGTCCGATGGGCTTATCACCACGGAAAATGAATGACTATACCAAGGGACTGTTGAGAGGACTGGGAATCAATCCTGAAAAGAACCAGAATCCTACAGCAAAATCCACCATCGAGCAACGCAGGATACCAACCGAACGGTTGATTGCAAGGCTGGGACTTTCAGACTATGTATTCCATGTGGAGCCGAAGCTGATCACAGATCTGGATGTGAAGGAAGTGATCGTTCCGCTTGGACAGCACATTGGAAAACCAGCGACTCCGGTGGTGAAGGTTGGAGATATGGTACATGCAGGAGATCTCATTGCGGAAGCAGCAGAGGGGCTCTCTGCAAATATCCACACCGGATTTGCGGGAATCGTCACAGAGATTGGATCTTCAGGCATTCGAATCAGCAAGAAGGAGGCATAAATCATGGGAATGGCAATCTGTATGGTAGAACTTACCAGTATTGCACGTGGTATCGAAACCAGTGATGACATGATAAAAGCTGCCCAGGTTACATTGCTTCGTGGTACAACAGTATGTCCTGGAAAATATATGGTCATCGTTGGGGGCGAAACTGGTGCAGTAAGAGCAGCCTTAGAGGCTGGCCTGGCAAAAGGAGGGGAATTTATTGTTGATTCTCTTCTTATTCCAAATGTACATGAGCAATTGTTCCCTGCAATTGCAGGAACACAGGAAGTAGTAGACCCACAGGCCATTGGTGTTGTGGAGTTTTATTCAATCGCATCGGCTATCAAGGCAGCAGATGCGGCAGCAAAAGCCGCTCAGGTGACACTGATCGAAGTGAGGACCGGCTATGCTGTGGGTGGAAAAGGTTATTTCACCCTTACAGGTGATGTGGGTGCTGTTCGCGCAGCAGTTGCAGCAGCTGAAAAACAGAGTGAGCTTTACATTGGAAGCACCGTGATTCCACGTCCTTCCAAACAGGTACTTGAATCACTCTTATAATCCTTACCGTAGGAAAGGATAATAATCGAAGGGAGAGGTTGTATGTTTCAGGAATTAGTTTCTAACATTACAAATGTAGGTGTATTCACTGAAAGTTTTGGTGAATGGATATCCGGTATTTCTATTAACAGCGCAATCGTATTTATTATGATGATCTTCATGCTGGTTGGTGCAATTGATAAGATTGCTGGAAACAAGCGTGGATATGGTGAAAAGTTCGATGAAGGATTTAATGCTATGGGACCTCTGGCAGCAGCTATGGCTGGAGTAGTAGCAGCAGCTCCGGTTCTGTGTATTATCTTAAAACCGATCATCGCTCCGATCTATACTCTGGTTGGTGCTGACCCTTCCATGTTCGCAACGACACTGCTTGCATGTGACATGGGTGGTTATCCGCTGGCTATGCAGATGGCAGCAAACGAAAGTGTTGGTAATTTTGCAGGTCTGATCCTTGGAACCATGATGGGACCAACAATTGTATTTACAATCCCGGTAGCACTTTCCATTATCAAAAAATCAGATAAACCGTACCTGGGTGCCGGTGTTCTGGCTGGTCTGATCACTGTTCCGATCGGATGTATCGTTGGTGGTCTGGCAATGAACATGACACAGTACAAGATGGGTATCGGAACGATCCTCGTGAACCTGATTCCGGTTATCATTATTGCTGGTCTTATCGTTGTAGGTCTGTGGGTGATCCCGGACAAGATGATCCGTGGCTTTGACAAATTTGGTTCAGGCGTTACGATCGTTATCACGATCTTTACTGCAATTGCAGTATTTGAGTATGAAACCGGTATTAAATTCCCGCTTCTGAACATCATGGTTGAGCCGGATGCTTCTGGAGCTATTCCACTTGAGTCTGGTCTTCTTACCTGTGGACAGATCTCCTGCGTATTGATCGGTGCATTCCCGATGGTAGAGTGGATCACACGTACCTTTGGTAAGCCGCTGGAGTCTATTGGTGCAAAACTTGGTATGAACAAAGAAGGTTCTGCAGGTCTGGTAGCAAACCTTGCAAACAATATCGCTGTATTTAATATTATGGGCGATATGAACCCGAAGGCAAAACTCCTTAACGTTGCATTTGCAGTTTCTGCAGCATTCGTATTTGGTGATCACCTTGGATTTACTGCAGGTGTTAACAGCGAGATGATTTTCCCGATGATCGTTGGTAAGCTGACAGCTGGTATTACAGCTCTGATCGTTGCTAATATTCTTGCGCCGAAACTTCTTTCAAAGGTTGAAGCATCTGTAAAAGCAGCAGAAAAAGAAGAGTAATCTAAATACGGAGCTTTGCAAAGTAAGTGAAATAGCGGCTTTCGCAAAGCTCCTTTTAGAATAAGCGAGGTATAAAGATGGATGTAAGTAAAGAATTGATTCGCTCTATTGTTGAAAAAGTACTGGCTGAATCAGCTGGCACTGCAGCTCCGGCTGAGCCGTATAAAGAAAAAGATCCGAGTGGAATCATCAAGATCACCACTGATAAAGTCGAGACTGAGCGTTTTGAGCAGGATGGGGTATATCTGAAAGATGTTGTGACCCTGGAAGAAGCACCGAGAATGGGTGCAGGTCTCATGGAATTAAAAGACGGCACATCATTTGAATGGACACTTACTTATGATGAGTATGACTGCGTTGTAGAGGGAACTCTGGAGATCGAGATCAATGGAAATGTTCTGACAGCAAAACCAGGTGAGATCATTTATATCCCGAAAGGAAGCCATATTCACTTCCAGACACCAAATTATGCAAAATACTGGTATTTTGTATATCCGGCAAACTGGGCTGAGTTATAAAGAGAAAGCTTATGAAAGATTATCGCACAGAAGTCATTGTAAAAAAATTACCGGTGAGTCGGTTGGTGACTTATCTGGATCCCAAAACTTCAAATGAAGCGTGCAAAAAATGTACGAATTATAACAATGACTGGTCCTGTCCGCCTGGTCAGCCAGATCCATTTGAGTATCTGAAGCCATACCAGGATGCGTATCTGATCGCTGTAAAGATTCATTATTCAGAAGAACTACGTGAGCGGATCAAGACACCGGAAGGTATGGATTGGGTGAGAAGAAATCTCTTTCAGAAGGTTCAGCTTCACCTGCAGGTAATTCTTTTAGAGCTGGAAAAACAATATCCGGGAAGCTTAAGTATTAGCACATGTCTTCTCTGTAAGAGATGCGCAAGATTGGATGATCTGCCATGCAGGCATCCGGAGGATCAGCGATATTCCATGACTTGTCTGGGATTTCAGTTTACCAGACTTTTGGAAGAAGAACTGGGTATTAAATTACAGTGGTTTGATAACAAACTGCCGGAATATCAGGTGACTGTATCCAGTTTATTATGTAACCAGGAGGAATAAGAGATGATTGACCATAGAGATCAGATCAGAATTGTACAGGAGACCGTTGCAGGTAAAGAGATCACACTTGCACATGTGATGGGCGGACCGGCTCCGATCATTTACCAGAAGCTGGGTCTGAATCCTTCTATTGATTATGGATCATCTGCGATCGGGATCATGAATATGACTCCACCGGAATCAGCCGTTATTGCTTCTGATATTGCAATAAAGAGCGGAAATGTATATCTTGGATTTGCAGATCGTTTTACCGGAACTTTGATCATCACCGGAGATATTTCAGATGTAAGAAGCGCTCTCAATGAGGTTGTTCGCTATTACCATGATGTTCTTGGATATGTCACCTGTCCGGTCACGCAGCGGTAAGGAATCCCTATGAAACAGAGATTAACAAGAGAAGAATTTCTGGAGTATATATTTTCGGAGAACTATGAGGCATTACAAGGTGACAAGCTTCGTCTGGTTCGTATCCGTATTCCTGGAAGCGAGGTATCGCTTGCACATCTGATCGGAGTGTCGGATTCGGAGGTATATAAAAATCTGGGACTTCATATCGGTGTACATTTAGGTGAAGATCATACAGGAGAGAGCCTTGGATTATTGCAGTTTACACCCTGGGAAGGTGCGGTAGTAGCTGCTGACATCGCAACGAAAGTGGCAAATGTCGAGATTGGGTTTATGGATCGGTTTAATGGATCTCTGATCCTGACTGGTGAAAGAGAAAATATAAAGATCGCTCTTCAGGAAGTGTTGGATTATTTTGGAAACACCCTGAAGTTTGGAGCTTGTGAACTGACGGAGAATTAGGAAATGAAAAGATTATTCTTGATGGGACGAAGTGAGTCCGGAAAGACCTCTCTTACACAGGCTTTGAAGGGTGAAGAGCTGCATTATCATAAGACGCAGTATACCAATACAGCTGAAGATACCATTGATACCCCGGGAGAATATGCAGAATCCAAAAATGTCGGTGTTGCATTGGCATGTTTTTCATTTGAGGCAGATATTATTGCAATCGTAATGGCTGCAGATGAGCCGTTCAGTGTATTTGAGGCTAATTGTCAGTGCTTCGTGAACCGCCCATTGATCGGCATTGTTACGAAGATTGATTCGCCATATGCAAATATCCCGATGGTAAGACAGTGGCTGGCAAATTCCGGGTGTGATCCGATTTTTGAAGTCAACAATGTGACAAAAGAGGGAATCCCTGAGCTTATGGAATACCTGCAGGGAGATCCGGAAAAAATCACCCTTGAGCAGGCAATTGAAAAACAAAGCCGTGGGCTTAATGCCTGGGAAGAGTAACAGAATAACCATAAAAAGACTGATGCAGATGGATGTGTCAGTCTTTTTTTGCTTTCGCTTATGCTCATAGGAAGTTTTCGTTTATAGTTGTTGCTCACTGAAAATCTATTGACAAGACATGAAATGATTATTATAATTTGAATAAAATTCGGCAAAATAATAAAATGCCGAATAACATTTGAATTATTTCTATGGATTTGGATATACTGGAATTGAGGTGAGCAATATGACAAATACAGTACAGATTCCAAATGACCAAATGATTTTTTCAGTTCAAGAGCTGAAAGATAAAGGTTTTTCATATTATAAAATTAATCAGATGGTTGATAAGGGAATCCTAATAAAACTAAATAAAAAATATTATGAAAATGTAAATTTTGATGGTGAGGAATCGGATTTCTACTATGCCTATGCATTTGTACCAGACGGAGTAGTTTGTCTGCTGAGTGCAGCTGTGTATTATAATCTGTCGACTTATCGCCCGGATGCCATTGATGTAGCAATTCCGAGAAAAGCAAAGGTATCAACTCTACCGGATTGGCCGGAACTGAATGTATGTTATTTTACAGATAACCGATTTGATGTTGGCATCGTGACCGTAGAGGATGGAAATAACAGATTTCGTATATATAATATTGAGAAAACTGTTGTTGACATCGTTTTCTACAGAGAAAAAATCGGAATTGAAGAAACGAAAGAAGTTCTTACAACCTATCTTCATCGGAGTGACCGTAATCTGAATAGGCTAATCAGATATGCGGAGATGCTCAAATGTGGGGATGTAATGAAAATGTATCTGGAGGTGCTGGTATGACAAACGCTATATCGGTAAAGGACAGATTAAAGAAACAAGCGATAGAAGATGGAAAGACTATGCAGGATAAGCTGGTCACCTATGGTTTGGAGAGAACAATATATAGATTATCTGTTTCAAATTATGTGGAGAGATTTACACTAAAGGGCGGTATTTTCTTGTATGCACTATTTGATGGAGAGTATGCTCGTGCAACAATGGATATTGATCTTTTGGCACAACGAATTCCAAATGATATAGAAGAAATGAAGAAAGTATTTAATGACATTTTTTCTATAGAGTGCGATGATGCGTTACGATTTGATCTGAATACGCTTGAGGTCATCAATATAACTGAATTCAAGGAGTATCATGGAGTAAATGTATCCGTTATGGGATATCTGGACAGAACCAAGGTCCCGGTATCAATAGATATTGGTTTTGGGGATATGGTGTATCCAGAAAGAGTGAAAATGAAGTTTCCGGTTCTGTTGGACATGGAAGTTCCGGAGATATATGCTTATTCGATTTATTCTGTCATAGCAGAAAAATTTGAAGCATTTGTTTCGCTAGGGCTTGTAAATGGCAGGTATAAGGATTTCTATGATATTTATGTTTTGGCCGACAGCTATGATCTTGATGGCATGGAATTAATGAAGGCGATTGTAGAGACATTTACTCATCGAGAAACCAATTTTGACGATATTGCAGCCTTTGATGATAATTTTACCAAGGATGAGACCAGGCAGCAGAGATGGAGAGCCTTTATCAAAAAGAAGAAAGCACTGGTGAAAGTAGAATTTGAAGAAACAATGCAACTATTAAAAGAATTATTACTGCCCATTGTGAATTCAATTCATAACAATAATTCCTTCGAGCAGACATGGAGCAAAGAAACAAAAAGCTGGAGGTGAGTACATAAAATTAGCAATAGGAATCGTGTGAAAAAATATCTTCTGTTTTTTTGGTTTCTGCTTTTTGCTAAAGTTAATGACATTGTAATTTTATTGGGTTTCTTGAATGGATGTATAGAATTTACACCTTTCTGTAGATATTATTGATATTATGAAACCAATATATAATTTTAAAGCTTCGGATGGAGAGGTGCCTTGGAAAAAGAAGGAAGAGAAAAGAATTTGAAAAATTCATTTCGGAAAGGGTGGAAATATAAATGAATGACAGGAGATGAAAATGAATATTCACAAAAATAAGATGCTATGGTATAATACAAGGTACTGTATTAAGGCTTCTTATGAGAGGAGCTGAAATATGGGAAAAGAGTTAAGAAGGAATATCCCAAGAAAGTACGGGATTATACTCAGCCAGGCGAATTGGTAGGAGTGAAATGTGAAGATGTCGATTTTAAATCCAAAACAATTCAGATTTGCAGAAGTATGGAATATCGTTACAGTGCAAAAGTGGCACCAAAGAATAAAAGGTTAGTACGATTTAACAGAAGCGGTTGCTATACTAAAAAAACAAAAAGAATAAGAGGATTTCAGAAATTTCAACAGAATGGGAAGAATTTGTGTTTCTGTGTCGAAAAGGAACACCGGTCAAGAACAGTACATATGATACAGCGCTGTTTAAAATCTGTGATAAAGCAAAAATTCCAAGATTTTCGATGCATATCTTGAGACATACAAAAATAAGTATGCTGAAATCCCTTGAAATCAAAGGTATTTTAGGAGGAAATAGAGAAAATGAAATTAGGCATCGTCGGACTTCCAAATGTTGGAAAAAGTACATTATTTAATTCCCTGACCAAGGCAGGAGCATTGTCTGCAAACTATCCGTTTGCAACCATTGATCCGAACGTAGGAATTGTATCCGTACCGGATGAGCGGATCGTGAAGCTGGGAGAACTGTATCATACAAAGAAAGTGACACCGGCAACTATCGAATTCGTGGACATTGCAGGCCTTGTAAAAGGAGCCAGCAAAGGAGAAGGACTTGGTAACCAGTTCCTTGCAAATATCCGTGAAGTAGATGCCATTGTTCATGTAGTGCGTTGTTTTGAGGATCCGAACATCATCCATGTGGATGGTTCCATTGATCCGGCAAGAGATATTGAGACTATCAATCTGGAACTGATCTTCTCTGATATTGAGATCCTGGACAGAAGAATCTCTAAGATTGCAAAACAGGCAAAGATGGACAAGACTTATGCCAAAGAGCTGGAGCTTCTTGAAGCTGTCAAAGCACATCTGGAAGAGGGAAAGATGGCCAGAACCTTTGAAGTCCCGGATGATGAAGATGATGAAGCGTGGTTTAAGAATTACAATCTTCTGACCGCAAAACCGACCATCTACGCTGCAAATGTAGCGGAAGACGATCTGGCAGATGATGGTGCATCCAACCCGCATGTGGCTAAAGTCAGAGAGATGGCAAAAGAAGAAGGTGCAGAGGTATTTGTAATCTGTGCACAGATCGAACAGGAACTCTCTGAACTGGATGAGGATGAGAAAAAAGAATATCTGGAGGATCTGGGAGTAGAATCCAGCGGACTTGACAAACTGGTGGCTGCAAGCTACAGCCTGTTAGGACTGATCAGCTTCCTGACTGCAGGTGAGGATGAGTGCCGTGCATGGACTATCAAGAAAGGTACGAAAGCTCCGCAGGCAGCAGGTAAGATCCATACGGATTTTGAACGTGGATTTATCAAAGCAGAGGTAGTTAATTATCAGGATCTGCTTGACAATGGAAGCCTTTCCGCAGCAAAAGAAAAAGGAATCGTCGGTATGGAAGGAAAAGATTACGTAGTGAAAGATGGCGATGTCATCCTGTTCCGTTTTAATGTATAAGGACTTGGGGATTGTCGAAATCTGTCGATGAAATCAAGTTGCGAAAAGACAGAAACTACCATAAAATGAGATTGTGAGACGGAAAGGAAATATTCATCGATGAACATGTCAATCAACTTTCCACATCTGGGAATTTATCTGGAACATGTGGGAAAATCCATTTCCATCCATGGCTTTAGTATTGCCTATTATGGAATTATCATGGGGTGCTCGATCCTGCTGGGCTTATACCTGGCAGAGCGTGAGGCAAAAAGAACTGGACAGAATCCGGACACTTATACAGATCTGGTTATTTATGCCATCGTCGTATCGATCATCTGTGCCAGGACATACTATGTGATCTTCTCGTGGGACAGTTATAAAAATGATCTTCTGAGCATTTTTAATCTGAGACAGGGAGGAATTGCCATCTATGGAGCTGTGATCGGAGCAGTTGCTACGGTTTATGTATATAGCAGGGTGAAGAAGCTGTCATTTCCGGTTATGCTGGATACGGCCTGTATCGGACTGGTAGCAGGTCAGATCCTGGGACGGTGGGGTAATTTCTTCAACAGAGAAGCCTTTGGCGGTTATACAGACAATCTGTTTGCTATGCAGCTTCCGGTCAGTGCAGTGCGTGTCCATGAGATTACAGATGAGATGTGGGCACATGTACAGATCATAGGCGGCGAACAGTTTATACAGGTACATCCCACTTTTCTGTACGAATCTTTGTGGAATGTGGGTGTGATCTGTTTCCTGTACTGGTATCGGAAACGGAAAAAGTTCCAGGGAGAACTTTTTCTGACTTATCTGCTTGGATATGGACTTGGAAGAGCATGGATCGAAGGACTCCGTACAGATCAGCTTCAGATTGGCATGACCGGAATACCGGTATCCCAAATGCTGGCATGTATACTTGTGATTTTTTCCGCAGTAACAATTCTATGGGGCAGAAGTAACGCAAAGAGGAAAGAACAGGCGAAGACAAATGAATAAGGAATTGATCGAGAAACAGCGCAAAGAGCTGGATCGTATGGCGGAAGAGACTTGTGATCTTATTTCACTGGTCACGGAAGCACAGAAAATGGACAGACTTATTGAGGTCTGGGAACAGGAACAGTCACTGTAAAGCGACAGCCTGCATCAGAGATGATGTGGGCTGTTTTTTTGTGTGTAAATCTGAAGAATTTCTTAAGACAGATATTGCTTTTTTTACTTATTCGGGGTATTATAAGTGCATAAGTGGTAAAAAGTGGCGTATTGTGGTTCTGAAATGGTAGAAAGTGGAGGAACTGACAGAACGAAAGAGGGTGAAGACGCATGTTCATGGGTGAATACAGACATACGGTAGATCCCAAAGGCAGGCTGATCGTACCCTCAAAATTCCGCGAGCTTCTGGGAACAGAGTTCGTTGTGACAAGAGGACTGGATGGTTGCCTTTTCGTGTATCCTATGGATAGCTGGACGGCCTATGTAGACAAATTGAAGAAGTTACCACTTACAGATAAAAATGCCCGTCTTTTCATGCGTTTTCTGATCGCAGGAGCAAACACCTGTGAACTGGACAAGCAGGGACGAATTCTTCTTCCGGCAACACTTCGGGAATTTGCAGGATTGGAAAAGGATGTATTGCTGGCAGGTATGCTGGATCATATCGAGATCTGGAATGAAGAACGCTGGAAAGAAAATGCTGATTTTGGGGACATGGATACCATAGCCAGTCATCTGAATGAGGTAAGCGGAAGAGAGTGAGGAGAGAACCCATGGAATTCAGCCATTATTCCGTTATGCTGAAAGAGACAATTGAAGAACTTAAGGTGAAGTCGGACGGAATCTATGTGGATGGAACGCTGGGTGGCGGCGGACATGCTTATGAGGTATGTAAGAGACTGTCGGATGTGGGACATTTTTATGGGATCGATCAGGATGCGGCAGCCATTGCGGCAGCGTCACAGAGACTCTCAGAATTTGGAGATCGTGTGACGATTATCCGCAGCAATTACTGCGAAATGTGTAAAGAGCTACGGGACCGAGGGGTGACCGGCGTGGACGGTATCGTTCTGGATCTGGGAGTATCCTCTTATCAGCTTGATGAAGCAGACAGAGGTTTCACTTATAGGGAAGATGCAGCTCTTGATATGCGGATGGATCAGCGCCAGGAGAAAACAGCCAGAGATATTGTCAATGGCTACAGTGAAATGGACTTATACCGGATCATACGTGATTACGGAGAAGATAAATTTGCAAAAAATATCGCGAAACACATTGTACAGGCCCGAGAGAGACAGCCGATCGAAACCACCGGTGAACTGGTGGAGATTATCAAGGCGGCGATCCCGGCAAAGATCCGCATGCAGAAAGGACATCCGGCAAAGCAGACCTTTCAGGCTATCCGGATCGAACTGAACCGGGAGCTGGAAGTGCTTCGGGATTCCCTGGACGATATGATCGATTTTCTGAATCCGGGCGGAAGACTCTGTATCATCACCTTCCATTCACTGGAAGACCGGATCGTAAAGAATGCATTTCGCAAAAATGAACATCCGTGTACTTGCCCGCCGGACTTTCCGGTCTGTGTATGCGGAAAAATACCGAAAGGAAAAGTGGTGACAAGAAAACCCATCCTTCCGGGAGAGGGAGAACTGGAAGAGAACAGCCGTTCCAAGAGTGCGAAGCTCAGAGTGTTTGAACGAAGCTAAGGGAAGCGGCTTGAGACGATAAAATGGCAGAAAGGAAGACCGCATATGTCGACAGGGAGAAAACGTCGAGTGATTGAAGGAAATACAGTGCGGAAACTCCAGGTAAGGGAAGAAAGACATTACCGGAGACAGGAAGAATCTCATGCATACAGGGTAGAACGTGATCAGAAAATACAGTATACGACTGTGATCTATATGCTGTTTCTGACCATTGCGGCTGCTATGGTTCTGTGGTCATGTGTAACTTACCTTCAGCTTCAGGCAGAGACCACCAGCAGAGTGAAGAATATTGCTGCGCTGGAGACGGAGCTGGAAGATCTGAAAAAAGAAAACGATGATAACTATACGAGAATCATGACTTCGGTAGATCTTGATTATATCCGCGATGTGGCAATCAATGAGCTGGGAATGGTCTATGCAAATGAAGATCAGGTGATCTTATACGATGGAGGGACCAAAGACTATGTACGACAGAGTCAGGATGTTCCGAAAGACAGTAAAAATTCATTGATGGATCAGCTTCTTGGCAAAAATGGAAAGTAGGAGTAATCTATGTCAAGACATCGCAGACGGCTGTCCAGGAGACAGCGTGGCATTCTGAAGATGAAACGAAAACTGGCACTTTTGTTTGTTGTGATCGTACTGCTTCTTATGGGAATCATTGTACGACTGGTTTATATCAACAGAGTCAGCGGCGAGCAGTATAAGAAGAGAGTTCTTGCACAGCAGGATACCAAAAGTCAGACACTTCCTTATAAAAGGGGAGATATTTATGACCGGAACGGAACTGTTCTGGCAACCAGTGAAAAAGTATATAATCTGATCCTGGATCCGGGTGTCCTGTGGAAAAACTATGACGAGGATGCCAAGAAGGACTGTGTGGAGCCAACCTTAAGTGCGTTGGTGGAGTACTTCGATCTGGATCGGAGCGAATTGAATACGATCATGCAGGAGAAAAAGGACAGTCATTATGTCATGCTGAAAAAGCAGCTGACCAAATCGGAAGTGCAGGATTTTGAAGAAGCAATGGATGATAAGGACAGCAGGATCGAAGGTGTGTGGCTGGAAGATACTTACATCAGAAGGTATCCTTATGATTCTTTGGCATGTAACGTGATCGGATACACGGTATCCGGAAATGTGGGACAGTACGGAATCGAGCAGCAGTATTCTGATACACTGAACGGTGAGGATGGGCGTACCTACAATTATCTGAATGAAGACCTGGAGCAGGAAAAAAATGTCCGTGCAGCCGTGGATGGAGATTCTGTCATGTCCACGATTGATGTGACCCTGCAGGAGATCGTGGAAAAAGCAATCGATGATTTCCAGGAAAAATATACGAATAATTTCCGCGAGGGAGAAGCTGGAAGTAAGACGGCAGCAGCCATTATGATGGATCCCAATACAGGAGAGATCCTTGCCATGGCAAGCAACCGGAAATATGATCTGAACCAGCCTTATGACTTGGTGGCAAATGGAATCGCCACACAGGAAGAATCAGATGCCATGACAGAGGAAGAACGGCTGGATAAGCTCAATGAGCTGTGGCGTAACTTCTGTGTCAGTGATACTTATGAGCCAGGTTCCACCGCAAAGCCGATCACAGTGGCAGCGGCACTGGAAAGCGGTGTGGTTCATGACGGCGATACATTTCTGTGTGATGGACGTCAGAATGTGGGCGGTCATGAGATCTGGTGTGCAAAGAAGATCGGTCATGGTGTGATAGACCTGGAAGGTTCTTTGAAGTTTTCCTGCAATGATGCCCTGATGCAGATTGCCGCAAAGCTTGGAGAAGAGGAATATTCTAAATATCAGAATCTGTTCAACCTGGGACTTCGTACTGGTATTGACCTGCCAGGTGAAGCACGTACAGACAGTCTGATTTACTATGCCCAGGATCTGGCACCCAGTGATAATCTGGTCATGGGAGCCACAGACCTGGCAACCAATTCCTTTGGTCAGAACTTTAATGTGACTATGGTACAGTTGATCTCAGCATTTTCTGCGACCATCAACGGCGGTTATTATTATCAGCCCCATGTAGTGAAGAAAATTATGGACAGTAATGGAGGTACGGTGAAAAACGTAGAGCCGATCCTTTTAAGGAGTCCTATTTCTTCCAAGACTTCTGCATTGATCCGTCAGTATCTGTATGCAACCATGTATGGTGCGCAGGATGCCAATGGAAATAATGCAACTGGTCGTGCTGCCCGGATCGCAGGATATGCCATGGGTGGTAAGACAGGTACCGCCGAGAAAATCCCGAGGGATAAGACCAACTACCTGGTTTCCTTTATTGGATTTGCACCGGCGGACAGCCCGCAGGTGGTGCTTTATGTGGTTGTAGATGAACCGAATGCACCGAAGCAGTCTACCAGCTCCTTTGCACAGGAGATCTGGAAAAATATTATGAAACAGGCACTTCCATACCTGAATATCTATCCGACAGAGGAGATTCCGGAGGATATGAAGGCTGAAGTGGAGGCAGAACAGGCAGCAGCTGCAGAGGCGGCAGCTTCTGAGGAGGAATCTTCGGAAGAGGAAAGTGCCCTTCCGGAAGGAACGGTAGTGGATCCGCAGACAGGGGAGACTGTACAGATGCCTGACCCGGACAGTGTGGATCAGAGTGATGACTCTGTGCTGGGAGACGCACCGGTTAATGAAAATCTGGAAAATGTGGAACCGGCAGATGCTACGGAAGATACGGCAGACGCCAATCCTACTGAATAAGAATGCAAAACACCTCATAAAATGGAGAAAACCATATGATGGGGTGTTTTTTTGCATTGCAGGACTTTTCATAGAAAAAAGATCGTGATCGTATTTGGCATCTGCCTGCTTCTGTTGTCGATCCTGGCAGGAAGACTGGTGTATCTGATGATCTTTGAGGCAGAGTATTATCAGAATCTGGCGAAGGATCTTCACGAAAGAGAACGAAGTATTAAGGCGGCCAGAGGGCGGATTCTGGATTGGAACGGGACAGTTCTTGCAGATAACCAGACAGTTTGCACCATTTCCGTGATCCACAGTCAGATCAAAGACCCGGAAGGTGTGATCAATATGCTCTGTGAGAAACTAAAGCTTCCGGAAGAGACTGTACGCAAACGAGTGGAAAAGATCAGTTCTATTGAACGAATCAAATCCAATGTGAAGAAGGAAACAGGGGATGCTATTCGCGCCTGTGGATATGACGGTGTAAAAGTAGATGAAGATTTCAAACGATATTATCCTTACGGAGAACTGGCGTCCAAAGTACTTGGATTTACGGGAAGCGATAATCAGGGAATCATCGGACTGGAAGTAAAGTATGACGAATATATGGAAGGAATTCCGGGCACGATTCTTACGCTGACTGATGCAAGAGGGATCGAACTTGAAAATACAAAGGAAGACCGGGTAGAACCGGTGCCGGGTAACGATCTGGTGATCAGTCTGGATTATAATATTCAGATGTATGCCCAGCAGGAGGCGGAGAAGGTCATGGAAGCCAAGGGGGCAGACTATGTGTCGATTCTGATACTGAACCCCCAGAATGGGGAAATCTATGCCTGTGCCAATGTGCCGGAATTTGACCTGAATGATCCTTTTACATTGAATACGGGAGTGGATGCTTCGGCCATGACAGATCAGCAAAAGCAGGATGCCTTGAACCAGATGTGGAGAAATCAGTGCGTCAATGATACCTATGAGCCGGGATCCACTTTCAAAATATTTACTTCTTCGGCGGCCTTGCTGACGGGTACATCCAAGCTGACAGACCAGTATTACTGTCCAGGTTATAAGATCGTGGAAGACCGGCGGATCCGCTGTCATAAAGCAGGTGGACATGGGAGTGAGGACTTTACCAAAGCTTTGGAGAACAGCTGTAATCCAGCTTTGATGGAAATGGGGCTTCGCATGGGCGTTGACAGGTTTTATCAGTGTTTTTCAGATTATGGACTTCTGTCATTGACCGGCATTGATATTCCGGGCGAGGCAGGCACCATTATGCATAAGCTTGATAACATCGGCGAAGTGGAACTGGCGACCATGACCTTTGGACAGTCGTTTCAGATCACACCGGTACAACTGGCGGTGATGGCAAGCTCGGTGGTCAATGGAGGACGTCGGATCACACCGCATTTTGGAGTAGCAGTACAGGATCAGGAAGGAAAGATCTTGAAGGAATTTTCTTATCCTGTGAAGAAAGGAATCGTTACAGAAAAGGTGTCTGAGCAGATGCGGGAAATATTGGAAAAAGTAGTAGCAGAAGGATCAGGAAAGAAAGCCTATCTGGAAGGCTACCGGATCGGTGGAAAGACAGCGACTTCTCAGACCTTGCCCAGAAGTGCCCATAAATATATTTCTTCATTTCTTGGATTTGCACCAGCCAATGATCCACAGGTGCTGGCCGTGTGCATTGTCCATGATCCTCAGGGCATCTACTACGGTGGAACTGTCTGTGCACCTGTGGTGCGGACAATATTTGAAAATATTTTGCCTTATCTGGGGATTGAGAAGACTTTCTGAAAGCGGATAACGGGAGTCGAACCCGCCTGTTCAGCTTGGGAAGCTGACATTCTACCGATGAACTATATCCGCATATGAGATTATCTTACACCTGTACTGATAAAAATGCAAGACCGATGGTTGATAAATTCGCCTGAAAGACGTATACTGATTACTGTTCAGAGTCGTGGAAATGGGGCTCTGAACAGAAACAAATGAATATGAGGTGTTGATTATGTTGAATTTTGGTGTGATTGCCCCATTGCTGATCTCTTTTGTGATCAGTGCGGCTGCAGGTCCGAAGATCATCGGAATCCTTAGGAGGCTGAAAGCAGGACAGACGGTGAGGGACGATGGTCCGCAGACTCATCTGAAGAAGAATGGAACTCCTACCATGGGAGGTATTATTTTCCTGCTGGGTGTGGTGGTGACCTGCCTGTTTTATGTAAAAGATTATCCAAAGATCATTCCGGTATTATTTATGACTGTAGGATTTGGTATTGTAGGATTTTTGGATGACTATATTAAAGTGGTCCTGAAGCGTTCCGAAGGGCTGACACCAGGACAGAAGATGGCAGGACAGCTGGTGGTGACGGCTGTATTTGCATATTATATGGTGAAATATTCGGAAGCAGGGCTGACGATGCTGGTACCGTTCTGCCCGGGACTGACCATTGATCTTGGCTGGCTTTCCATTCCGCTTCTGTTCTTTGTCGTGATCGGAACAGTCAATGGAACCAACTTTACGGATGGACTTGATGGCCTGGCTTCCAGTGTTACGGTGATCGTTGCTGTATTTTTCTCTGTAGTCGCACTGGGAACGGGAACAGGCATTGCACCGGTGACACTGGCAGTTGCAGGTGGACTTCTTGGATTTCTTCTGTTTAATGTATATCCGGCAAGTGTATTCATGGGAGACACCGGTTCATTGGCACTGGGCGGATTCGTGGCATCGGTGGCATATATGCTGAATATGCCACTGTTCCTTCTGCTGGTTGGACTGATCTATATGGTTGAGGTGCTATCTGTGATCATTCAGGTCACTTATTTCAAAGCGACTCATGGTAAGCGGTTTTTCAAGATGGCTCCGATCCATCATCATTTTGAAAAATGCGGATGGTCTGAGACTCGTGTGGTAACAGTATTTTCTATTATAGAAGCATTTTGCTGTCTGATCGCACTGGCAGCAATGTAAGGAGGCACTATGGAATTTGCAGACACAAAGGCGCTGGTCATTGGAACCGGGATCAGCGGATTGTCAGCGGTATCTCTGCTGGAACGAAAAGGTGCGCAGGTGATCCTGTTTGATGCCAATGAAAAACTGAAATGTGCAGATGTAAAAGCAAAATTAAAAGCAGACAGTCGGGCACAGATCGTGATCGGAACTCTGCCGGAAGGCTTGCTGGATACGGTGGATCTGGTGATCCCAAGTCCGGGAGTCCCGATGGATATTCCAATGATGCTGGAGATCAGAAGGCGTGAGATTCCAGTCTGGGGTGAGATCGAACTTGGATATCGCTGCGGACAGGGGAGTATTGCAGCGATCACCGGAACGAATGGAAAGACCACGACGACAACCCTTGTGGGGCAGATCCTGAAAAATTATAATCCACATACCTATGTGGTGGGAAATATCGGCATGCCATATGCAGATGTGGCGGACGGTATGGAGCCGGACGCTATGACGGCAGCAGAGATCAGCAGCTTTATGCTGGAGAGCATTGTAGAGTTTCATCCGAAAGTCAGTGCGATCCTTAATATTACGCCGGATCATCTGAACCGTCATCATACTATGGATAATTATATTGCGGCCAAGGAACGGATCGCAGAGAATCAGACGAAGGCAGATACCTGCGTGCTGAACTATGACGATGAATTGCTGCGGGCATATGGGGAAAACTGTCCGGCAGATGTTCTGTTTTTCAGCCGACTGCATAAACTGGAACAGGGCGTAGACCTGGAAGATGGTTATCTTGTGCTGAAAGATGATGGAAGAAAAGAACAGATCTGCCATGTGGATGAGCTTCATATTCTCGGCGGACACAATCATGAAAATGCCATGGCAGCCATCGCCATTACCCATCGAATGGGCGTGCCTGTGGACGTGATCCGTAAGACACTGCTGGAGTTCCGTGCGGTGGAACACCGGATCGAATTCGTGGAAGAAATTGCTGGTGTGGCATATTATAATGATTCCAAGGGAACCAACCCGGATGCGGCGATCAAAGGGATTCAGGCCATGAACCGTCCTACCTATCTGATCGGCGGAGGTTACGATAAGGGTTCGGAGTATGATGAGTGGATCGAGGCATTTGATGGAAAAGTGAAAGAACTGGTGCTGATCGGTGTGACAGCGCAGAAGATTGCTGACTGTGCAAGAAAGCACGGATTTGAGCATATTGTGTTTGCAGATTCTCTGGAAGATGCGGTGAAAGAGTGTGCGGCAAGAGCCGGATCCGGTGACGCTGTGCTTCTGTCTCCGGCCTGTGCAAGCTGGGATATGTTCAAAAGCTTTGAGCAGCGCGGAGAATTATTTAAAAAATATGTGAGGGATCTGATGGCATGACAGACCTGCATCAAAGAAATGGTGATACAAAAGAATCCATTGATTATGTACTTCTGATTCTGGTATTGCTTCTTGTGGTGTTCGGGCTTGTGGTGCTGTACAGTACCAGTGCTTACAATGGCAGGGTCAAATTTGCTGACCCTGCCTATTATTTACGTAAACAGTTTTTTGCGACCAGTATCGGACTCTTTTCCATGTATCTGGTGTCCTGTATGGATTATCGGAGGCTTCAGAATTATGCCTGGATCGGATATGGAATTGCGCTGATGCTGTCCACAGCCGTGTTGTTTGTCGGACGGGAATATAATGGATCCAAACGGTGGCTGGCACTGGGCCCTCTGTCCTTTCAGCCTTCTGAGTACGCAAAACTGGCGGTGGTCGTTCTGTTGGCTGCTATTGTAAGCCGTAATGCATCTCATATGAAATCATGGAAATATATGTTTCTTGTGATCCTTCTGATCCTTCCGGTTGTGGGGCTGGTAGGATCCAACAACTTGAGTACGGCAATTATTATTCTTGGAATCGCAGTAATCCTGATCTTTGTTGCAAATCCACAGTTTTTACCTTTTCTATGGATCGGCGGCACAGGAGTGGGATTCATCGGTATTTTCCTGAGTCTGGAATCCTACCGGCTGGAACGGCTGGCCATCTGGCGGAATCCGGAATTATACGAAAAAGGATATCAGACCATGCAGGGACTCTATGCTATCGGTTCTGGTGGACTCTTCGGTGTGGGATTGGGAGAAAGCATGCAGAAGCTGGGATTTGTGCCAGAGGCACAGAACGATATGATCTTTTCAATCATCTGTGAGGAACTGGGGCTTACAGGTGCAGTGGCAGTGCTGGTGATCTTCGGGCTTCTGATCTGGCGGCTCATGGTGATCGCCACTTGGACGAAGGATCTGTTTGGAGCTCTCCTGGCGGCAGGAGTTATGGGGCATATTATGATCCAGGTGATTCTGAATGTAGCAGTGGTGACCAATACGATCCCGAATACGGGAATCACTCTTCCGTTTGTCAGCTATGGTGGCACGTCTGTCGTTTTTTTGCTGCTGGAGATGGGGATTGCTTTAAGCGTGTCCAGGGGTGTGCGGAAGGAACACTGACAGGCATTTTTTGCATATACTGGTATATAACGGATGACCTGAAGGCGGGTCCAAAGGAGAGGGATGTGGACGAAAACAGAATTGTGATCAGCGGACCACAGAGAATGCAGGGAGAATTACTGGTACAGGGTTCCAAAAATGCGGCGCTTCCGATCCTGGCGGCAGCAGTGTTGGCTGACGGAATCTTTGTTCTGCATCACTGCCCGGAAATCTCCGATGTGGATCATATGCTGGAACTGCTGCAGACAGCGGGCTGCCGGGTCAGACGGGAAGGTCATATGGTGATTCTGGACACCAGAAGTCTTGATAATCACAGAATCACAGGATCAGGAGCGGGAAAGATGCGTTCCACCATCACCTTGCTTGGAAGTATGCTGGGAAGGCTTCATCAGGTAGAAATCCCTTATCCAGGTGGTTGTACCATTGGAAAGCGGCCCATTGATCTTCATCTAAGCGGCCTTAGACTGCTGGGCGCGGATTTTCGCCAGGAGGAACATACCCTGTGCGGATCAGCGGACCGGCTTCACGGAGCGCAGATCTGTCTTCATTTTCCAAGTGTGGGAGCTACGGAGAACCTGATGCTGGCGGCGGTACTCTCAGAGGGTGTGACAGTGATTCATGGGGCGGCCATGGAACCGGAGATCTGTGTGCTGGCAGAATTCTTACGGGAAATGGGAGCAAAAGTGAGGGGAGATGGAACACCTTGTGTGACCATTGAAGGAGTGAAAAAGCTGGATGCAGTGGAATATATCATTCCGTCTGACCGAATCGTGGCAGGAACCTATCTGCTTGGTGCACTGATCACCAGAGGAGACGTAAAGCTTCTTCATCTGCCAGTGCAGCATCTGGGAACACTGCCCCATCTGCTGGAACAGATGGGAGCAGTCGTAGAGAGCGGGAAGGACTGGATCCATGTACAGATGGAGAAACGCTGCCGCCCGATCCCGAATATTGTGACAGCTCCGTTTCCGGGATTTTCCACTGATCTTCAGTCGGCATTGATGGCAGTGTTGTCCACGGCGGATGGTATCAGTTTTGTAGAAGAAAAAATATTTGAAGCCCGGTTTCAGATCGTGCCGGAACTTGTGAAGATGGGGGCATCCATTGTAAATCAGGACAGTTTTGCGCTGATCGAGGGAGTCCGGGGACTTTCGGGAGCGAAGGTGCAGGCAAGAGAACTGCGGGGAGGCGCGGGTCTTATTATGGCGGCACTGGCAGCAGAAGGGGAGACTGTTATGGAAGGCATGGAATATGTGCGCCGGGGCTATGAAGATATAAAAGGGGATTTGAAATCACTGGGAATCGTGATATACTGAACGCATGTGGAAAAAAGAAACAAAAACAAAGACAGTAAAAAAATTGATCGTGGTACTGGCGGCACTGGCAGTACTGTTCATATTAGGATTATCTTTTGCAGGTGTTTTCCGGGTGCGGCAGGTGACTGTGACCGGAAATGCCTACTATACCAAGGAAGAAGTAGTGGATCTGCTGCTGGATGAAGGAAGTCTTCAGAATACGCTTCTGGTATATCTTCGGTATAAATATCAGGAGCATCCGGAGATTCCGTTTATCGATGATTTTGAAGTGACCATGGATTCCTGGCAGAGTCTGAAGATCCGGGTCTATGAGAAAAATATGGTAGGTTATGTGCGCTATCTGGGGCAGGATGTGTATTTTGACAAAGATGGCATCGTGGTGGAGAGTTCTACCCAGGAACTGGAGGGAATCCCACAGATCAGTGGTGTGACCTTTGACAGTCTTGCCATACATCAGCCATTAAGCGTGGAAGATCCGACGATTTTTGATACGATTCTAAGCATTACGAAGCTTCTGACCAAATATGATCTGGATCCGGATGAGATCCGGTTTGGAGCAGGAGGTGAACTGTTTCTTCAACTGGGAGATGTGAAAGTGGCACTGGGAACCGGGGAGAATCTGGATGAGAAGATTTCCAGACTCAAACAGCTGGAGGGAGATCTTAAGGACAAGTCCGGTACGCTTCATATGGAAAACTATACAGACGAGACAACGCATATTTCCCTGGAGTCGGCAAAGTAAAGCAGTAATTATGATTTTTTTTCAAAAATTTGTTGCGCATTTTAAGAAAAGAAGCTATGATATAAAGTAATGTAAGATGGCGTGGAAAATCGCTATTTGAAGGAGGATATAGCCTTGTTGGAAATCATGACGAATGAAACAGAAGCAGCTGCACGGATCATTGTGATCGGCGTTGGTGGTGCAGGAAATAATGCTGTAAATAGAATGGTAGAGGAACAGATCGGCGGAGTAGAATTTATCGGTGTGAACACGGACAAGCAGGCACTGAAGCTCTGCAAGGCTCCGACGGCGATCCAGATCGGCGAGAAGCTGACCAAAGGACTGGGAGCAGGTGCAAAGCCTGAGATCGGTGAAAAGGCGGCAGAAGAGAGTATTGAAGAGCTCAAAGAAGCGATCCAGGGTGCAGACATGGTATTTGTAACCTGTGGTATGGGTGGCGGAACCGGAACCGGTGCAACTCCTGTTCTGGCAAGAGCAGCTAAAGAGATGGGGATCCTGACGGTTGGTGTTGTGACCAAGCCGTTCCGTTTTGAAGCAAAACAGAGAATGAACAATGCACTGGCAGGTATCGAGAAGCTGAAAGCTTCCGTAGATACTCTGATCGTGATCCCGAACGATAAGCTTCTGGAGATCGTGGACCGCAGAACTACCATGCCGGAGGCACTGAAGAAAGCAGATGAAGTATTGCAGCAGGCAGTACAGGGTATTACTGACCTGATCAATCTGCCGGCACTGATCAATCTGGATTTCGCAGACGTACAGACCGTCATGACAGACAAGGGTATCGCACATATTGGTATTGGTACTGCAAGAGGAGACGACAAGGCTCTGGAGGCAGTAAAACAGGCAATCACCAGTCCGCTTCTGGAGACGACCATCGCAGGAGCATCTCATGTGATCATCAATGTATCCGGAGATATTTCTCTGATCGATGCCAACGAGGCAGCAAGCTATGTACAGGAGCAGGTAGGCGAGGATGCAAACGTGATCTTTGGTGCAATGTATGACTCCACCAATTCTGATGAAGTAAGCATCACTGTAATTGCAACAGGTCTGCAGGATAATGCCAACAAGTCTGTCCTGCCGAATTATCGTCCGGTAACTCAGAAAGCTCCGCAGCCGACTGCAGCCGCTTCAACAGCAACACAGAATCCGGTAAAACCGGAATTCAAGACCAAACCGGTACAGCCGCTTCCGGGACTGAAGACGTTTAAGAAGCCGGAGAGTACCATAGAAGAACAGGAGATCAAGATTCCGCAGTTCTTTCAGAAAAACAGATAGATAATAAAGGATATATCAGACACCCACTGTGTGCCGAAAACGCCTGAGGCGTGGGCATGTAATGGGTGTTTCTTTGAATAGATATATGGGAAGAGGATAGACTATATGGAAACAATACCGATTACAGGACATACGGGACTGACCTGTCTGCTGGGCCAGCCGGTGGCACACAGCGTTTCGCCTGAGATGCACAATGAATCCTTCCGTTATCACGGACTGGACTATGTATATCTGGCATTTGATGTGGCGCCGGAACAATTTGAGGCAGCAGTGGATGGGCTCATTACCTTTAATGCCAGAGGATGGAACTGTACTATGCCTCACAAGCGGCGGATGTTTGAACGGGTAGACAAGCTCTCCAAAGAAGCGGAACTGATCGGAGCAGTCAATACGGTAGTGCAGGAAAATGGTGTTCTGACCGGGTTTAATACGGATGGAAAAGGATATATGACTGCGGTAACAGATGCAGGCTTCGATATTATCGGAAAGAAGATGACGCTTCTGGGGACCGGAGGGGCAGCGGCTTCGATCATTACTCAGGCGGCGCTGGATGGAGTGCCGAAAATCGATGTGATTGCCAGAAAAGGTAATTCATGGAACGCAGTGGAGCAGGTCATCCATCGGGTGAACAGCCGGACAGACTGTAAGGTCTGTATGTATGAACTGAAGGATGAGGTGCAGATGAGAAAGAGCATCGATGAGAGTGCCATTCTGATCAATGCGTCCTCTGTAGGCATGAGTCCCCATGAAGAGGGCTGCCTGGTGCCGGATGTAAGTTACTTTCATCCGGAACTGATCGTGTCGGATGTGATCTACCAGCCGAGGAAGACCAGACTTCTTCAGATGGCAGAATCAGTTGGATGCCCGACATTCAACGGCATGTATATGCTGCTCTATCAGGGAGCCTATGCGTTTGAACTGTGGACCGGTAAACCGATGCCGGTAGAACTGGTAAAAAATAAGTATTTTAAGTAGGGATAAAGAGATGAAACGAACATTCAAATTAAGTACAGGTGTTTTTGGAGAAGGAGATCCGAAGATCTGTGCGCCTATCGTAGGCAGGACAAAAGAAGATATTTTTAAGGCTGCAGAGGTTATTGCGAAGACAGAAGCGGATGTGGTGGAATGGCGGGGAGACTGGTTCGACCGTGTGGAAGACAGGGATGAACTGCTCGAAGTGCTACAGGGAATCCGCGGACGGATCAGAGAAAAAGCACTGCTTTTCACGCTCCGGACAGTCTATGAAGGTGGACAGCTTGCAGTGATGAAAGATACTTACTATGAGTTGAATGAACGGGCTGCCAGATCCGGCTATGTGGATCTGGTAGATGTGGAAGCATTCCGGGAGGAGGAACGGACATCAGAAGAGATCAGAAAACTTCAAAGCGCAGGTGTTCATGTGATCGCATCTTTTCACAATTTTGACCGGACACCGGACAGAGAAGAACTGATCCGCCGTCTGACCAGGATGCAGGAGATGGGAGCAGATGTGGCGAAGATCGCAGTGATGCCACAGAGCCGGGAAGATGTGATGATACTGATGGAAGCAACCATGGAGGCAGACCATTCTCTGGATATTCCGGTAGTGACCATGTCCATGGGTCGTCTGGGAGTCTTAAGTCGTCTGGCAGGAACCCTGACAGGTTCAGCTATGACCTTTGCGAGTGTGGGAGAAGCATCCGCACCGGGTCAGATTCCCATCGAGCAGATGAGAGTATTTTGTCAGCTTTTGTCTATGAAATAGAAAAGCAGGCTGCACCGTTTGACACGGTTCGCGGCCTGCTTTTTTTATAATGTTGTCTATCATAAGAGAGAGGACAGCAAGTGTATTATGAAGTTTATGTAGATGTACTGTTTGTGGAAAATCTGTGGGTCAACGTGTGTCTCTTGCTTCTCACATCCAGACTGATGGGGTATCAGACAGACAGAAAACGGATCGCAGCCGGAGCAGCACTGGGAAGCATGGGAGCCTGTCTGCTGGAAACAGGTTCGGCTTATCTGACAACAGCAGGATGGTTTCTGGGGACGATTCTTACGGCGGCAGTCATGATCCGGACCGCATACGGAAAAAGGAACACATACATAAAGTGTCTGGTCGTGTTATATCTGGAAGGATGGCTGCTTGGCGGTACGGTCCGGTATCTGGAACAGTTCTACGTGCCGGCGGGGCTTATGATGGCAGGAGGTTCGATGGTGCTTGCAGGTATCCTGCTGGCTGTCGAGTGGGTGCTGGTGAAGCTTCGGGAGCGAGAAGATATCATCTGTCCGGTGGCATTGTATCTGGGGGAGGCATCGATCAGCACCGAGGGACTTGTGGATACAGGAAATTCCCTGCGGGATCCTGTGAGCGGTCGGCCGGTCAGCGTCTGTACGGAACCGGTGCTGCAGGCACTTGTGGAGAAGTCCGGAAAAGAGCTTTTTCCGCGACTCATTCCTTATCAGACCGTTGCGGAGCATGGACTTTTAAAAGCGTATGTGCTGGATCGCATGGAAATTACCACAAATACAGGAATCTGTGTGTGCAGGCATCCGATCCTTGCAGGCATGCCTATGACCAGCAGACAGTATGAGCTGATTCTTCATCAGGAGCTTCTGTCCTCCCGGGAGGAGGCAACATGATCATCAAGGTAGCAATACCCAATCAGATCCAATTGAAAGTCGTACCCAGATTCAAAAGTATGTTTCTGGCTCAGAAAGGAGAAATCCATTATATAGGAGGTTCCGAGATCCTTCCACCGCCCTTGAATCCGGTGGAGGAGTCGGAAGCAATACACAATCTTTCAACAGAACAGGAACAGCAGGCAAAAGCCACGCTGATCGAACATAACCTGCGGCTGGTAGTCTACATAGCGAAAAAATTCGACAATACCGGAGTGGGTGTGGAGGATCTGATCTCCATTGGAACCATAGGACTTATCAAAGCGATCAATACGTTTAACAGTGGAAAGAACATCAAACTTGCTACCTATGCGTCCCGCTGCATTGAAAATGAGATCCTGATGTATCTGAGAAGAAACAGCAAGCTTCGGATGGAAGTATCTATTGATGAGCCGCTGAATGTGGACTGGGATGGAAATGAACTGTTGCTTTCGGATATTCTGGGAACGGATGAAGACATTATTTACCGAGATCTGGAAAATGAAGTGGAACGAAAGCTTCTAAGAAAAGCGTTGGGAAAATTATCCAGACGGGAGCGGATGATCATCGAACTGCGGTTTGGACTTAATCATCCTTCCGGGCAGGAGATGACCCAGAAGGAAGTGGCGGATCTTCTGGGAATTTCCCAGTCCTATATTTCACGGCTGGAGAAGAAGATCATCGGAAGACTGAAAAAAGAGATCGTAAGATACGAGTAGATGGAATAGGGGATTATTTCAGATAGTTCCGCATGGTCTTCAGTGCATTTTTTTCCAGACGGCTGACCTGAGCCTGGGAGATATGGATCTCCTCAGCCACCTCCATCTGGGTCTTCCCTTCAAAGAAGCGAAGATCGATGATGTGATGTTCTCTTGGGGTCAGCCGCTTCATGGCCTCGGATAAGGACAGATTTTCCACCCAGTTGTCTTCTTTATTTTTTTTATCGCTGATCTGATCCATCACATAGAGGGTGTCTCCGCCTTCTGTATAGACTGGATCAAAGAGGCTCACCGGGCTTTGAATGGCATCCAGTGCATATACAATATCTTCGGCAGCGATGCCGGTGGCAGCGGAGATTTCCTGAATGGTCGGTTCGGAAGCATGCTCTTTCATAAGCATTTCCCTGGCGTAGATGGCCTTATAGGCTGTATCCCGAAGAGACCGGCTGACCCGGATACTGTTGTTGTCCCGAAGATACCGGCGGATCTCGCCCACGATCATAGGCACTGCATAAGTACTGAATTTTACATCCATGGTACAGTCAAAATTGTCGATGGCTTTCATGAGGCCAATGCAGCCGATCTGAAATAAGTCATCGGCATTTTCACTGCTGGATGAGAACCGTTTGATCACGCTTAAGACCAGACGGAGATTGCCTTTAATATAAATCTCCCTGGCCTCCTGATCTCCTTTTTTAATCCGCTCGAATAACAGCTTCTTTTCATCATTGGTAAGGAGCGGCAGTTTGGATGTGTTGACTCCGCAGATTTCCACCTTGTTGATAAGCATACAGTTCCCTCCTGACTTGTTAAAAGCATTTCCCAAAATAAATGGGTTATGCAGAAAATACAGAAAAAACTATTTCCATATTTTTCTTGGAGAGAGCACCTTTTCTGCTGTGATCTCCACCAGTACAATATCAGGACCGATCTGACAGATACAGTTCCAGGGAATGATATATTCCTGATCCGGACAGAGAAGACCACACAGTCTTGGGGGACCAGGCACGATGATGGAACAGATCTGACCACTACACTCATCAATGACCAGATCACAGATCTGGCCAAGCTTCTTGCAGTCACATCGGTTGATCACATCTTTTTCTTTTAATTCACAGAATCTCATCGGAATATCTCCATGCACCATTGTTTGTTAAAGCATATGCTTCTTTGAGTCTTTCATTGACAGAAAAGTGCAGCCTGTTATATACTGAACAACAAAGAAGGAGGGGTTTCATGAAGTGTCCATATTGCGGAAAAGACAATACAAGAGTCATTGATTCCAGACCTGCGGATGATGGGGATTCCATCCGCCGGAGAAGAGAATGCGATGAATGTCATAAACGGTTTACTACTTATGAAAAGGTAGAGACGATCCCGATGATCGTGATCAAAAAAGATAATAACAGGGAGACTTATGACCGGGCCAAAGTTGAGGGCGGGGTGTTCCGTGCCTGTCACAAGAGACCGGTATCAGCCACACAGATAGAAGCTATGATCGATGATGTGGAATCAAGTATTTTCAGCAAAGAGGAACGTGAGATCTCCAGCCGTCAGATCGGGGAAATGGTTATGGAAAAGCTGAAAGACCTGGATTCTGTGGCTTATGTCAGGTTTGCTTCTGTGTACAGAGAGTTCAAAGATGTGAATACATTTATGGATGAACTGAAAAAAATGCTGAAGTAGAATGAAGAAAGTTTGAAAAAACAGTTGAAATAATGGATGTTCTATTATAAAATAGGATAAAGTGTGGGGACTGCGCATTGCCCCGTATAACATAAGGAGGACGAATTAACATGATTTCTGCAGGAGATTTCAGAAATGGCGTTACACTGGAGATCGAAGGTAACGTTTATCAGATTTTAGAGTTTCAGCATGTAAAACCGGGTAAAGGTGCTGCATTTGTGAGAACCAAACTTAAAAATATCATCAACGGCGGTGTAGTTGAGAAGACTTTCCGTCCGACCGAGAAATTCCCGGCAGCACGTATTGACCGTGTAGACATGCAGTATCTGTACAGTGATGGAGATCTGTTCCACTTCATGAACGTGGAGAACTACGATCAGATCGCACTGAACAGCGAAGATGTGGGAGATTCCCTGAAGTTTGTAAAAGAGAACGAGATGGTTAAGATCTGTTCTCACAACGGTAACGTATTCGCAGTAGAGGCTCCGCTGTTTGTAGAGCTTGAGATCACAGATACTGAGCCGGGCTTCAAAGGTGATACCGCAACAGGTGCTACCAAACCGGCAACCGTTGAGACTGGTGCAGTTGTTAATGTTCCGCTGTTCGTTGAGACCGGAAACAAGATCAAGATCGACACCAGAACCGGTGAGTATTTGTCCAGAGTTTAATTCTGGTTTATAAGAAAAATCCATACAGGAAGGCAGAATGTTCTATTGCAACATCTGCCTTCTTTTATTTTTGTTACAGAAAACAATGACAAAAAATATGTTACATCAGTAAGAACATATATTGTTAGATTCTGTGAAAAACCGCTTGAAAAAGTGGCGGCTAGTTGCTACAATGGAAAACGGCAGAATTTGCGTTATTTAATAATATATGTGATGGAGGGCTAAAAATGAGTAATACAGCACAGACCTTGGCAAGTGGCAGAATTGCAGCGCTGCTTGACGAGAACAGCTTTGTTGAGATTGGCGCAGCAGTTACTGCACGTGCGACAGATTTCAACATGAACAACACAGATACTCCTTCTGACGGCGTAATCACAGGTTACGGACTGATCAATGAGAGTCTTGTGTATGTGTACAGTCAGGATGCTTCCGTGCTGGGAGGCTCCATGGGCGAGATGCACGCAAAGAAAATTACAAAAATCTATGATATGGCTATGAAGATGGGAGCACCGGTGATCGGTCTTGTTGACTGTGCAGGTCTTCGTCTTCAGGAAGCAACTGATGCACTGAACGCATTTGGAGAGCTGTACCTGAAACAGGCAATGGCATCCGGTGTTGTTCCGCAGATCACAGCAGTATTTGGAACCTGTGGCGGCGGTATGGCAGTAGCATCTACTATGTCTGACTTTACCTTTATGGAGTCCAAGAAAGCAAAACTTTTTGTAAACTCCCCGAATGCACTGGAAGGAAACGATGCATCCAAATGTGATACTGCTTCTGCAAAATTCCAGAGCGAGGAAGTTGGAAATGTTGATGTTGTAGCTGAAGAGGCTGAACTGATTACTAAGATCCGTGATCTGGTATCTCTGCTCCCGGCTAACAACGAAGATGATCTTTCCTATATGGACTGCGAGGATGATCTGAACAGAGTATGTGCAGATCTGGAAGCTTCTGTTGCAGATCCGGCAATTACCCTGCCGATGATCTCTGACTCCGGAATCTTCTTTGAGACCAAAGCAGAGTATGGAAAAGATATGGTGACCGGATTCATCAAACTGAACGGAACCACCGTAGGAGCAATTGCTAACCGTTCCACCCTGTACGATGAGGAAGGCAATGCAGTTGAAGAGTTTAATGCAGAGATCTCTGCAAGAGGATGCGAAAAAGCAGCAAAATTCGTAGAGTTCTGTGATGCTTTCAATATTCCGGTACTGACTCTGACCAACGCAGCTGGCTTCAAGGCAACCAAATGCTCTGAGAAGAAGATGGCTGCAGCTGCTGCAGCACTTACCTATGCATTTGCAGAGGCAACTGTGCCGAAGGTAAATGTAGTAGTTGGAAAAGCTTACGGAAGCGCATATGTGACTATGAACAGCAAAGGTCTTGGCGCTGACGTTGTATACGCATGGCCGAATGCAAAAATCGGTATGATGGGTGCAAAACTTGCAGTGAAAGTAATGTATCCGGAAGCTGACGCAAAAGAGCTGAGAGAGAAGGAAGCTGCTTATGCAGAACTTCAGAACAGTGTTGCTTCAGCAGCAAAGAGAGGTTATGTTGACAGTGTGATCGAAGCACAGGATACCAGAAAATACGTGATCGGTGCATTTGAGATGCTGTACACTAAGAGAGAAGACCGTCCCTTTAAAAAACATGGAACCGTGTAGAGCGAGGTGAATCATATGAAACAGAAATTAAGAAAGATCCTTGCGCTGCTAGTGCTTTCTGTATCGGTTCTGGGTCTGACTGCCTGCGGAAGTGCAAAGGACAGTGAGACTATCGAGTATGACAGTGCGTATCTTCAGTCTGTATCTGATTTTCTGATCGGAAGCTGGAATGGTCTGTCAAAGGCTGATCTTGATACATATGCAACCATGGATGAGGAAGATGCTCAGTCTATGCTGGACTCTTATGGACTTCCGTTTACCGCTGAAGCATTTACCACCGCTTTTGCAGGTTACGAAGGTTCTATGGAAGAGCTGGGTGCTTATGTAAGTACGGATGGTTATGAGTTTGAGACTAAGAAGGATGAAGTGATCCTGATCACTCACCTGACTTACGAACAGCGCAAAGCGGATCTGGAAATTGTATTCAACAAGAAGAGTGTTGCACAGAGTGTAACTGTAAATCCGGAGTATTCTCTGGGTGAGATTCTTGCAAAAGCAGGAATGAATACACTCCTTGGTATGGGAACTGTATTCGCAGTACTGATCTTGATCAGTCTGGTCATCTACTGCTTCAACTTCATTCCGAATATTCAGGCAAAATTCGGAAAGAAGAAAGAAGAGAAAGCACCAGCCGCAAAACCGGCAGCCGCACCGGCTGCAGCTCCAGTAGCCGCACCGGCAGAGCCGACTGTGGATGAGGGCGAGTTAGTCGCAGCGATCACCGCAGCGATCTGTGCATATACCGGAAGCTCATCTGATGGATTCGTAGTACGTTCCATCCGTCGTGCAGATTCCGCAACCTGGAAAAGAGTATAAGGAAATTAGGAGGATATATTAAGATGAAAAATTATACCATTACCGTAAATGGCACTGTATATGAAGTATCTGTAGAAGAAGGCGGCGCAGGAAGCGCACCGGTTCGCGCAGCAGCTCCGAAGGCAGCACCGAAGGCACCGGCAGCAGCACCGAAGGCACCGGCAGCAGCTCCGGCTGCAGCAGCACCGGCAGCAAGTGCTGGTTCCATCGAAGTAACCGCATCTGTACCGGGTAAAGTATTTAAAGTAGAAGCAAGTGCTGGCCAGGCTGTAAAAGCTGGTGATCCGATTGTGATCCTGGAAGCTATGAAGATGGAGATCCCGGTTGTAGCTCCGGAAGACGGAACCGTTGCTGGCATCAACGTATCTGTTGGTGACGCTGTAGAGTCCGGTGATGTATTAGCTACCATGAACTAGGAACATATACGACTGGTATTCTAATTAATCATTGGAGGTTACAACATGAGCTATATTGCTGAAACATTAGGAAATCTCCTGCAGCAGACCGCGTTCTTTAACCTGACCTGGGGAAACTACGTAATGATCGCTGTTGCTTGTGGATTCCTGTATCTGGCTATTGCAAAAGAGTTTGAGCCTCTGCTTCTGGTTCCTATCTCTTTTGGAATGCTGCTGGTAAACATTTATCCTGACATTATGTTGTCAATCGAGGATTCTGCCAACGGAGTCGGCGGACTTCTCTACTATTTCTATACACTGGATGAGTGGGCGATCCTTCCGTCCCTGATCTTCATATGGGTGTAGGTGCGATGACAGACTTCGGTCCGCTGATCGCAAACCCGAAGAGCTTCCTGCTTGGTGCAGCAGCTCAGTTCGGTATTTTCGCAGCTTATCTGGGAGCTATGCTTCTTGGCTTCTCTGATAAAGCAGCAGCAGCAATCTCCATTATCGGAGGTGCTGACGGTCCGACTTCCATCTTCCTGGCAGGTAAGCTGCAGCAGACGGCTATTATGGGACCAATCGCAGTAGCGGCATATTCCTATATGTCACTGGTGCCGATCATCCAGCCGCCGATCATGAAAGCTCTGACTACAGAAAAAGAGCGTAAGATCAAGATGGATCAGCTTCGCCCGGTTTCCAAACTGGAGAAGATCCTGTTCCCGATCATCGTTACGATCATTGTATGTCTGATCCTGCCTACCACCGCTCCGCTGGTTGGTATGCTGATGCTGGGTAACCTGTTCCGTGAGAGCGGTGTGGTTCGTCAGCTGACAGAGACTGCATCCAATGCCCTGATGTACATCGTAGTTATTCTGCTTGGTACTTCTGTAGGTGCATCTACAAGTGCAGAAGCATTCCTGAACCTGGATACTCTGAAGATCGTTGCACTGGGTCTGATTGCATTTGCATTTGGTACTGCAGCAGGTGTTCTCTTCGGTAAGATCATGTGTAAACTGACCGGAGGAAAGGTAAACCCACTGATCGGTTCCGCAGGTGTGTCTGCAGTTCCTATGGCAGCCCGTGTATCTCAGAAAGTCGGTGCAGAGGCAGATCCGACCAACTTCCTGCTGATGCATGCAATGGGACCGAACGTAGCAGGTGTTATCGGTACTGCAGTTGCAGCCGGAACTTTCATGGCTATTTTCGGAGTATTCTAAGCTGCTGACGGAAAAGGACAAATTTGTAGGAGGAATAGAAAATGACTGAAATCGCTAAAAAGCCGATTAAAATAACAGAGACTATCCTGCGTGACGCACATCAGTCTCTGATTGCTACCCGTATGTCAACTGAGCAGATGCTTCCAATCATCGAAAAGCTTGACAACGTAGGATATCATTCCCTGGAGTGCTGGGGTGGAGCTACTTTCGATGCTTCCTTACGTTTCCTGAAAGAGGATCCGTGGGACAGACTTCGTAAGATCCGTGAAAGAGCTAAGAAGACCAAGTTGCAGATGCTGTTCCGTGGACAGAACATTCTGGGATATCGTCCGTATGGTGATGATGTGGTTGAGTACTTCGTACAGAAATCCATCGCAAACGGTATCGATATCATCCGTATCTTTGACTGTCTGAATGACCTGCGTAACCTGCAGACCGCAGTAAAGGCATCCAACAAAGAGGGCGGACATGCTCAGGTCGCACTTTCCTATACACTGGGAGATGCTTATACACTTGAGTATTGGACCTCCATGGCAAAACAGATCGAAGAGATGGGAGCAGATTCTATCTGTATCAAAGATATGGCAGGTCTTCTGCTTCCGTACAAAGCAACCGAGCTGGTTACTGCACTGAAAGAGACCGTTAAGATCCCGATTCAGCTGCATACACACTACACCTCCGGTGTTGCTTCCATGACTTACCTGAAAGCTGTTGAGGCTGGCGTGGATGTGATCGACTGTGCAATGTCTCCGTTTGCTCTGGGTACTTCCCAGCCGGCAACTGAGGTTATGGTTGAGACCTTCAAAGGAACTCCGTATGATACCGGATATGATCAGAAGCTTCTGGCAGAGATTGCTGATTACTTCAGACCGATCCGTGACGATGCACTGGAGAGCGGACTGCTCAATCCGAAGAACCTTGGCGTAAACATCAAGACTCTGCTGTACCAGGTACCGGGCGGAATGCTTTCCAACCTGACCTCTCAGCTGAAAGAACAGCACGCAGAAGACAAGTTCTACGATGTTCTGGAAGAAGTACCGCGTGTACGTAAAGACCTCGGTGAGTGCCCGCTGGTTACTCCGTCCTCACAGATCGTTGGTACACAGGCTGTATTTAACGTGATCATGGGTGAACGTTACAAGATGGTAACCAAAGAGACAAAAGATGTTCTCTCTGGAAAATACGGAAAGACTGTAAAACCGTTCAATCCGGAAGTACAGAAGAAGTGCATCGGAGATGGTGAGATCATTACCTGCCGTCCGGCAGACCTGATCGGCAACGAGCTGCCGAAGCTGGAAGCTGAGATGGAAAAATACAAACAGCAGGATGAGGACGTTCTGTCCTACGCACTGTTCCCGCAGGTTGCTACTGACTTCTTCAAATACAGAGAAGCACAGCAGACCAAGATGGATGCAAATGTTGCAGACACCGAGAACGGAGCATATCCGGTTTAATTATTACAGACACAAGGAGAACCACTGGTGTATACTGGTGGTTCTTTTTTGTTGAAATAAAAAATATCGTTGCCATAAGGTAATGGTTCAAAGTATAATACAAAAGGGTTATCATATTACGATAACTTAGTGTGATAGAGGAGCAGAAATGAAGATGCAATTTACATACAATATTTTTTTGATCGGATTTATGGGATCTGGAAAAAGTACTGTGGCTGATTATCTCTGTGAAAAGTTTGATATGGATGTGGTTGAGATGGATCAGGTGATCGCAGAAAGAGAGAGGATGAGCATCTCCGATATCTTTGAAAAACACGGAGAATTGTATTTCAGAGATCTGGAAACGAAACTTTTAGTGGAATTGAAGGAGAAGACCAACACAGTTGTCTCCTGCGGTGGTGGTGTTGCCATGCGAGAATGTAATGTGACAGAGATGAAGAAGAATGGAAAAGTGGTTCTTCTGACTGCGAAGCCAGAGACAATTCTGGAAAGAGTGGAAAATAACCATGACCGTCCGTTACTGGAAAACAATAAGACAGTTGCATATATTGCAGAGTTGATGGAAAAACGACGGGAAAAATATGAAGCAGCGGCAGACATGATTATTGAGACTGATGGAAAAAGTGCACAGAAGATTTGTGAGGAAATGATTCAACGTCTGGGAGAACAATAAAATGGAAAAAATAGCAGTGATTGGCGGCGGTGCTGCCGGTATGATGGCCTCCATTTTTGCAGCAAGACGGGGAATGGAAGTCCATGTATATGAGAAAAATGAAAAGACAGGCAAGAAATTATATATTACGGGAAAAGGCCGGTGCAATCTGACCAATGCCTGTGATATGGAGGAACTGCTGGAGAGTGTCAAGAGCAACAAAAAATTCCTGTACAGTGCATTTTATGGATTTACCAATCAGGATGCATATGATTTTTTTGAAGCAGAAGGGTTGAAGCTGAAGGTGGAGCGGGGTAACCGGGTCTTTCCAATGTCTGACCGTTCGGCAGATGTTCTGGATACTTTGCGCAGAGCCATGAGATCAGCAGGGGTGCAGGTACATCTGAATACAGAAGTAAAAAGTGTACGGAAGCAGGAAGATGGATTTACCCTGCAGCTGGCAGATAAAACCCTTGAGCAAACGGATAAAGTGATCGTGGCCACCGGCGGCATCTCTTACGAAAGTACCGGATCCACGGGAGACGGTTACCGGTTTGCAGAAAGCTTTGGCTTGAAGGTGACGGACTGTGTGCCATCGCTGGTTCCTTTTAATGTGAAGGAAGACTGGGTGAAGGAGTTGCAGGGACTTTCACTTAAAAATGTTTCCATTAAGATCCTGGATGGGAAGAAGAGGTTGTACGAAGACTTTGGAGAGATGATGTTTACTCATTTCGGAGTAACGGGTCCGCTGATCCTCACAGCCAGCAGCGTCTGTGCCAGAAAAATCCGTGAAAAGCAGGTGAAGCTGATCCTGGATCTGAAACCAGCCCTGTCAAAGGAGCAGCTGGATGCAAGGATTCTAAGAGAGTTTGATGCCAATGCCAACAAGCAGTTCCGCAATGTGCTGCCATCCTTCCTGCCGTCCAAGCTGGTGGGAGTTATGTATGGGTTGTGTGGTATCGAACCGGAGAAACGAATCCACGATATTACCAAAGAAGAGCGGGAGAGATTTTTGTCCTGCATGAAAGAACTGGAGCTGACAGTGACAGGACTTCGTGGATACAATGAGGCAATCATCACAAAGGGAGGTGTCTCAGTCAAGGAGATCGATCCAGGTACTATGGAGTGTAAAAATATTCCAGGACTTTATTTTATCGGGGAAGTGCTGGATCTGGATGCAGTGACCGGAGGATTCAACCTGCAGATTGCCTGGTCCACGGCAGTGGCTGCGGCAAATGCACTCTAAGATATGTTTTGAAAAGAAAAAAGGGAGGACACTATGAGTCATAATGTAGCAATTGATGGACCGGCAGGAGCCGGAAAAAGTACCATTGCAAAGCGAATCGCCAGAAGACTTGGTTATATTTATGTAGATACAGGTGCCATGTACCGTGCCATGGCCTATTATCTGATCCAGAATCAGGTAGATGCCGCAGATCAAGAAGCAATCGCTGCAGCCTGTCAGCATGCGGATATCTCCATCTGTTATCAGGATGGAGAACAGGTAGTTCTGTTAAATGGGGAAAATGTAAATGCATATCTGAGAACGGAAGCGGTTGGAAATATGGCATCTGTCTCATCTGTAGTACCGGAAGTACGTAAGAAGCTGGTGGAACTTCAGCAGAAGCTGGCCAGAGAGACCGATGTGGTCATGGATGGCCGGGATATTGGAACCGTGGTATTGCCGGATGCGGATGTGAAAGTGTATCTGACTGCCAGTGTGGAGACCAGAGCAAAGAGAAGATTTCTGGAACTTCAGGAAAAAGGTGAACCTGCAGATCTTGCAAAGATTGCAGCAGATATTGAAGACCGCGATTATCGGGATATGCATCGTGATATATCACCCCTTCGTCAGGCAGAGGATGCAACATTGGTAGATTCTTCCGACATGACCATTGATCAGGTGGTAGAAAGGATCCTTGAATTATGCAGGTAAAAGTGGCTAAGAGTGCGGGCTTTTGTTTTGGTGTACAGCGGGCAGTGGATACAGTCTATGAGCAGGTGGAAAAAGGAATCCGCCCCATCTATACGTATGGTCCTATTATTCATAACGAAGTAGTGGTGCAGGATCTGGAAGAGAAAGGGGTTCGGGTTCTGGACTCAAAGGAAGAACTGGAGGCTCTGACTGAAGGTACAGTTATTATCCGTTCCCATGGAGTGGGCAGAGAGATTTATGATCTGATTCAGGAAAAAGGACTCATCTGTGTGGATGCCACCTGTCCGTTTGTAAAGAAGATTCACCGGACTGTGGAAAAAGAGAGTGCAGCTGGCCGGCAGATCATTATCATAGGAAATGATAAGCATCCGGAAGTAGAGGGAATCAAAGGCTGGTGTCATACCCCGGCAATTGTAGTGGAATCCTCAGAGCAGGCAGAGGCTCTGGAGCTTGCGGAGAACAGTTCTGTATGCATTGTCTCACAGACGACATTTAACTACAAGAAATTTCAAGATTTAGTTGAAATTCTTGACAAAAAGAGGTATGATAGAGTTGTTGTAAATACAATTTGCAATGCGACGGAAGAGCGACAGACGGAAGCACGTCAGATTGCAGACGAGGCAGATGCCATGATCGTGATTGGCGGAAGCCATAGTTCAAATACGCAGAAGCTATTTGAAATATGCAGAAAAGAGTGCGAAAATACTTACTATATACAGACGGTTGACGACTTGAATTTAGGGGTATTACGATCTACTGGGCTTGTAGGTATTACAGCGGGGGCTTCCACCCCAAAGAAAATTATTGAGGAGGTTCAAAAACGATGTCAGAATTAAGTTTTGAACAGATGCTGGAAGGTTCATTAAAAACTATCAGAACAGGAGAAATCGTAGAAGGCACAGTGATCGATGTCAAAGAAGACGAGATCATCTTAAATATAGGCTACAAATCAGACGGTATTGTTTCCAGAAACGAGTATACCAACGTGCCGAATGCAGACCTGAGAACTATGGTATCTGTAGGTGACACTATGGAAGTTAAAGTCCTGAAAGTAAATGATGGTGAGGGACAGGTTCAGCTTTCTTACAGAAGAGTAGCTGCAGAAAAAGGAAGCAAGAGACTGGAAGAGGCTTTTGAGAACAAAGAAGTTCTGACCGCAAAGGTATCTCAGGTACTGGATGGTGGATTAAGTGTTGTAGTTGATGAGACCAGAATCTTCATTCCTGCAAGCCTGGTATCTGATACTTATGAGAAAAACCTCAGCAAATATGCTGATCAGGAGATTGAGTTTGTAATCACTGAATTCAATCCGAAGAGAAGAAGAATCATCGGCGACAGAAAACAGCTTCTGGTTGCTAAGAAAGCAGAGATGCAGAAAGAACTCTTCGAGCGTATCCATGAAGGAGATATTGTGGAAGGCGTTGTTAAAAATATTACTGACTTTGGCGCATTCGTAGATCTGGGCGGAGCTGATGGTCTGCTTCATATCTCTGAGATGTCTTGGGGTCGTGTTGAGCATCCGAAGAAGATGTTCAAGGTTGGTCAGAAACTGACTGTTCTGATCAAAGAGATCAAAGATACCAAGATTGCTCTGAGCCTTAAGTTTGATGATGCAAATCCGTGGCTCAATGCTGCTGAGAAATATGCAGTAGGCAATGAAGTAGAGGGTACTGTAGCACGTATGACTGACTTTGGTGCATTTGTTGAGCTGGAGCCGGGTGTAGACGCACTGCTTCATGTATCTCAGATTTCCAGAGATCATGTTGAGAAACCGGCTGACGTTCTGAAGATCGGTCAGGTTATCAAAGCTAAAGTTGTTGATTTCAACGGTGAGGATCATAAGATCAGCCTGAGCATGAAAGCTCTGGAAGCACCGGTTGAGGAAGCAGAGGAAGAGTAATTCTTTCTATATAACAGGTGATTGTAAAGAGGTATGCGGATTCCGTATACCTCTTTTTTGCGCAGAGTTTCATATTCCAAATTAGAATGTCAAAAATTTAACAAAATAATTGACTTTACGAGAATAAAAGGAGTATAGTGGGGACAGAACAAACGGAACAAAGAAACGCTTGATTCTATGAGACAGAAGATGGAGGAAAAAACAATGTCAAACAGATTAGTATTGAATGAAACATCTTATCATGGAAAAGGTGCAATTCAGGAAATTGCAGGAGAGGTGAAACGCAGAGGCTTTAAGAAAGCATTTGTATGTTCCGGACCTACGATCTTCAAGCATGGTGTGACTAAGAAAGTAATAGATGTACTGGATCAGGCTGGCTGTGCTTATGAAGTATATACCAATATTAAAGAAAATCCAACCATTGAAAACGTACAGAATGGTGTGGAAGAATATAAAAAATCCGGTGCTGATTTTATCATTGCAATCGGCGGTGGTTCGCCGATGGATACGGCAAAAGCCATTGGTATTATCATTAACAATCCGGAGTTCGCAGATGTGAGAAGTCTGGAAGGTGTGGCTCCGACCAAGAATCCTTGTGTACCGATCATTGCCGTTCCAACGACCGCAGGTACCGCAGCAGAGGTTACCATCAACTATGTCATCACTGATGTAGAGAAGAAACGGAAATTTGTCTGTGTAGATACTCATGATATTCCGGTAGTAGCAGTAGTAGATCCGGATATGATGTCTTCCATGCCGAAAGGACTGACAGCTGCAACCGGCATGGATGCACTGACCCATGCCATTGAGGGTTATATTACAAAAGCAGCTTGGGAGATCACAGATATGCTGCATCTGAAAGCAATCGAGATTATCTCTTCCTCTCTTCGTGGAGCTGTTGAGAACACACCGGAAGGAAGAGAAGGTATGGCGCTTGGACAGTATATTGCAGGTATGGGATTTTCCAATGTAGGACTTGGGATTGTACACTCCATGGCACATGCACTGGGAGCTGTCTATGATACACCTCATGGGGTGGCAAATGCGATCCTGCTTCCGACGGTTATGGAATATAATGCAGATGCAACTGGTGAGAAATATAGAGATATTGCAAAGGCTATGGGAGTAGAAGGAACCGAAACCATGAGTCAGGAAGAGTACAGAAAGGCAGCTGTCGATGCGGTTCGTAAGCTGGCTGCTGATGTGGGAATTCCAAAAGATTTGAAAGCAATTGTAAAAGAAGAAGATATTCGCTTCTTGAGTGAAAGTGCAGCAGCTGATGCGTGTGCTCCGGGCAATCCAAAAGAAGCAACGGTGGATGATATTGAAAAACTGTATCGCAGTCTGCTGTAATAATAAAGGCCCTATTCCATTATAAGATGCCCATATATATATCCTATTGCAAAAAGGGAATGCGTAAGCATTCCCTTTTTGCATACAGTGAGATATAATAGAGAAAAGGAGGGGAAAGATGAGATTTGATATAAAAGAAGATGGAAAGAGAATTCTGATGGTCTGCGTGGCATCGCTGATTATGGCATTGAATATTAAGACTTTTGTACGGACAGGCGGCTTGTATCCTGGTGGAGCAACGGGACTGACGATTCTGATCCAGCGTGTGGCTGATCTGTTTTTTGGCATTATGATTCCATATACGCTGGTCAATGTGATCCTGAATGCGATACCGGTCTATATTGGATTCCGTTTTATTGGAAAGAAATTTACCTTGTATTCCTGTCTGATGATCCTGCTGACAGGTATCCTTACAGATCTGATCCCGGGATATCCTATTACCTACGATACGTTGTTGATCAGTGTGTTTGGAGGTCTCATTAACGGAGCGATGATCAGTCTTTGCTTATTTGCCAATGCAACATCTGGGGGGACGGATTTTATTGCTATTTATCTGTCAGAGAAAAAGGGCATGGATTCCTGGAATCTGGTGCTGGGTCTGAATGTGCTGATCCTTGGTGCTGCAGGTCTTCTGTTTGGATGGGACAAGGCATTATACTCAATTATTTTCCAGTATGCATCCACGCAGGTATTGCACACTTTATATAAGAAGTATCAGCAGCAGACATTGTTTGTTGTGACCGATCATCCGCAGGAAGTGTGTGATGCAATCTCAAACACGTGCCACCATGGGGCAACAATCCTGAATGGAGAGGGATCCTATGAACACTGTGAACGCCACATGGTCTATTCTGTCGTATCAAGTGCGGAGAGTAAGCATGTGTTAAAAGCAGTGCGGGAGGTGGATAAGCATGCATTTATCAATGTGATCAAGACCTCACAGCTATCCGGCCACTTTTATCAGAAACCGGAAGACTAAGAAATCAAAGTCCTGAGGGAGGAAAAGAATGTGACAGAAGGCGAGAAAAGAAGAAGCCAGATCATAAAAATATTAAAGGACAGTAAAAGTCCGGTGTCAGGAACAAAACTTGCAAAAGTTCTGAAGGTGAGCCGTCAGGTGATCGTACAGGATATGGCACTGCTTCGTGCTCAGCGGATGCAGATTCTGTCCACTTATAAAGGATATTTTCTGGATGCGGCAGTAAAAGAACAGTATGTGCGGATCTTTCGGGTACATCATGACACGGAGCATACTTTGGATGAACTGCAGCTGATCGTGGATTATGGTGGAAAGGTTCTGGATGTGTTTGTAGAGCATCCCCTGTACGGACAGATACGGGCAGACCTGATGATCGCCAACCGTATGGAAGCAAAGCAATTTGTGGAGCAGATGGAGGCTCATGAAGCCCATCCGCTGAAACTGCTGACTGATGATTGCCATTATCATACGGTAGTGGCCGGTTCAGAGGAACAACTGGATCTGATCGAACAGGAGTTAAAGATGAGAGGGTATCTGCGGGAATGATGAGGTACAGTTCACCCGCACCATTCACAAAATCGCGCAGGTGAGTTGCGAAAAAAATGTGAAAAAACTGTGAATTCCTAAATGTTTGTTGAAAATTTAAAACATATGTGTTATATTACAAATAGAACAAAGAAAATAGTAAGTCCCGGCCGAAAGGTCGGGATTTTGAGCTATTCAGAGTTATGCACATGTCATTTTGCGAATGTAGCTCTGAATAAGTTGTACTTATAACACAGACACCTGGAGGTGACGCAGGATGAGTAAGAGAGATTATTATGAGGTGCTTGGGATTAACAGAAGTGCTGATGAAAAAGAAATCAAACGTGCCTATCGAAAACTTGCAAAGAAATATCATCCGGATATGAATCCTGGTGATAAGCAGGCAGAGCAGAAATTTAAGGAAATTACAGAAGCATATAATGTATTGAGCGATCAGGAAAAGAAGAAGTTGTATGACCAGTATGGATTTGCAGCATTTGAGGAAGGATTCGGTCAGGGTGGATTTGACCAGGGCGGATTCAAACAGGGCGGAGCCGGATCTGGATTTGGTTCCGGCGGATTCCGCAGCAGCGGCTTTGGCAATGGAGGCTATCAGGAATACCATTTTGAAGGTGGAGACGATATGGGAGATATTTTTGGAGATATGTTCAAAAATATGTTTCATGGGCAGGGTGGCTTTGGCGGCAGTACCGGCGGTTTCCATCAGCAAAGCTATCGGATGAAAGGAGAAGACCTTCATGCAGATGTGAATGTGAGCTTTGATGATGCAGCATTTGGCTGTGAGAAGCTGATTCATCTGACCAGCCAGGATGGAACCGGTAAGAGGATATCTTTACAGGTTCATGTTCCGGCAGGTATTGATGATGGTCAGAGCATCCGTCTGAAAGGCAAGGGTATGCCGGGCGTTGGCGGCGGAGAAGCAGGAGATCTGTTCCTGAAAGTTCATGTAGGCGCAAGACCTGGATTTGAACGGAAAGGAATGGATGTGTACACCAGCGCGGAGATTCCGTTTACTACAGCAGTCTTCGGCGGTGAGACAAGAGTGCAGACCCTGAATGGCAGCGTGATCTGCAAGATCCCGGCAGGCTGTCAGTGCGGAAGCAAGATCCGTCTGAAAGGCAAGGGCATCATATCCATGAAGAATCCGTCGGTACACGGTGATCTCTATGTGGAGGTGAAGATCCAGGTACCGAAATATCTGAATCCGGAAGCATCACAGAAGCTGAAAGAATATGAGGCTTCTGTAAACCATGGTGCATATGAACGTAAGGCTGGTTGAAGCAAAGAATAAAAAGCAGGTTGTCAAGAAAAAATACTTGACAGCCTCTTTTTTTTCATGTAAGATAGGCAAGGTGATTGTAATGGAAGAGATTCTGAAGCAGACGCTTCTGTATGATTTTTATGGCGAACTGCTGACAGAACATCAGAAGCAGGTATATGAGGATGTGATCCTCAACGACTATTCGCTCAGTGAAGTGGCAGCCAGTCTTGGCATCAGCCGACAGGGCGTACATGATATGGTCCGCCGCAGCAGCAGGCTGCTGGAGGAATATGAAGCAAAACTGCATCTGATGGAACGCTTTGTGAGTCTGCGTGAAAAGGTTGGAGAGATCCATAAACTTGCGAAGGAACAGGCACAAGATCCAAAGATGGCGAAGATCGACGAGATCGCATCGGAAATTCTGGAGGAGCTTTAGATGGCATTTGACAGCTTATCGGAAAAATTGCAGAATGTATTTAAGAATCTGCGCGGCAAAGGAAGACTGACAGAGGCAGATGTAAAGGCAGCTTTAAAGGAAGTGAAGCTTGCACTTCTGGAAGCAGACGTCAGCTTCAAAGTCGTAAAACAGTTTATCAAGGCTGTAGAAGCGAGAGCTGTGGGTACAGATGTGATGGAGAGCCTGACTCCGGGACAGATGGTGATCAAGATCGTGAACGAAGAGATGGTCAATCTGATGGGCAGCGAGACCACGGAGATCAAACTTCGTCCTTCCAATGAGATCACAGTGATCATGATGACAGGTCTTCAGGGAGCAGGTAAGACGACAACAGCTGCAAAGCTTGCCGGAAAGTTCAAGATCAAAGGCCGGAAGGTTCTTCTGACCGCCTGCGATGTATATCGTCCTGCTGCGATCAAGCAGTTACAGGTAAATGGTGAGAAGCAGGGTGTGGAAGTATTTTCCATGGGAGACCAGCACAAGCCGGTGGACATTGCGAAAGCGGCAATGGAGCATGCGAAGAAGCAGGGCATGAGCGTGGTGATCCTGGATACGGCCGGACGGCTTCATATTGATGAGGCTATGATGGAAGAGCTTCAGGAGATCAAGGCGAATGTACATGTGGATTACAGCATTCTGGTAGTAGATTCCATGACCGGACAGGATGCAGTCAATGTGGCAACAACCTTCTCAGAGAAAGTAGGCATCGACGGCGTGATCCTGACGAAGCTGGATGGTGACACCCGAGGCGGTGCGGCACTTTCTATCCGCGCAGTGACCGGAAAGCCGATCCTCTATGTAGGTATGGGTGAGAAGCTGTCAGATCTGGAGCAGTTTTATCCGGATCGTATGGCATCCAGAATCCTTGGCATGGGTGATATTCTGACCATGATCGAGAAGGCACAGGAGTCCATTGATGAAGAAGCATCTATGAAGATGGTCCAGAAGATGAAGAAGAATCAGTTCGACTTCGAGGATTATCTGGAGAGCATGCATCAGATGAAGAAGATGGGTGGTATCGGTGCTCTTTTAAGTATGATGCCGGGTATGGGCGGCAATCAGATGAAGCAGCTGGAAGATGCTGTGGATGAGAAGAAGATGGCACGGATCGAAGCAATCATCCTGTCCATGACAGTGAAGGAGCGTCAGAATCCGGATGTGCTCAATCCATCCAGAAAGAGAAGAATTGCCAATGGAGCAGGTGTGGACATCAGCGAGGTGAATCGTCTGGTGAAGCAGTTTGAACAGAGCCGTAAGATGATGAAGCAGATGTCAGGCATGATGGGCGGCAAAGGCAAAGGAAGATTTGGTAAAAAAGGAATGTTCGGGAAGCTGCCATTTTAAGGCAGGGGTGTAAAGCCATCACCGACGGTATTCCGTTTACAACATAGAAAACAAGAAAAAACATTTATTTTAATGGAGGAAACAACAATGGCAGTAAAAATCAGATTAAGAAGAATGGGACAGAAAAAGGCTCCTTTTTACAGAGTAATCGTAGCAGATTCCAGATCTCCGCGTGACGGAAGATTCATCGATGAGATCGGAACTTATGATCCGAGCACTGATCCGAGTACTTTCAACATCAACGAAGAAGCAGCTAAAAAGTGGCTTGCTAACGGCGCTCAGCCGACTGAGATGGTTGGTAAACTGTTCAAACTGGCAGGAATTACCAAATAAGAGCTTTCTCGGTAAAGCCCCTTGGAGGTGGAAGGATGAAGGAATTAGTGGAAGTGATCGCAAAAGCACTTGTGGATCATCCGGAGGAAGTGACCGTTACAGAGACTGAAAAAGATAATGCAACGGTTGTTGAACTTCGTGTGTCACCCACAGACATGGGGAAGGTAATCGGCAAACAGGGCCGTATTGCAAAAGCCATCCGCTCGGTTGTAAAAGCTGCAGCGTCAAGGGATGACAAAAAAGTGATTGTTGAGATCGTACAGTAAGACGATACACAAAAGGGTGCAGCCCGGAGCACCCGGATGGAGAACCGTAAGGAATGCCACCCGGAGCTTCGGGCTGTTGTTGTCAATAGAAGGATGGAAAACATGGAACAGTTTTTAAGAGTAGGTGTGATTTCCAGTACCCATGGAATCCGCGGAGAAGTAAAAGTATATCCAACGACCGATGATCCGGAACGTTTTCTGGATCTTGATGAAGTAATTCTGGATACAGGAAGGGAACACAAGATTCTTGAGATCGAAGGAGTGAAATTCTTCAAGAACCAGGTGATCTTGAAGTTCAAAGGATATGATAATATTAACGATATCGAGAAATATCTGAAAAAAGATCTGCTGGTGGACAGAGAACATGCAGTGGAGCTTGGAGAAAACGAAAATTTTATTGCGGACCTTATCGACATGGAAGTGGTGACAGATGAAGGCAAGGTTCTTGGAACGCTGACCGATGTGATCGAGACTGGTGCCAATGATGTCTATGCAGTGAAGACACCGGAAGGAAAGGAGATCCTGCTTCCTGCGATCAGAGACTGTATTCGGGATGTAAATGTGGACGAAAAACGGATGACCGTACATGTGATGGAAGGACTGCTGGATTGATGAATTTTCATGTACTGACACTGTTTCCGGAGATGATCCGGGACGGATTTGAGACAAGTATTACCGGACGTGCGGTGGAGAAGGGGCTGTTGAGCCTGGAGACTGTGAATATCCGGGATTTTTCAGTGAATAAGCATAACCGGGTGGATGATTATCCATACGGCGGCGGAGCCGGTATGGTCATGCAGGCGGAGCCGGTGTATCTGGCATGGGAGTCTGTAGTAGAGAAGCTTGGGCGTAAGCCGAAGGTACTCTATATGAGTCCTCAGGGCCGGGTCTTTGACCAGACTATGGCGCAGGAACTGGCAGAAGAAGAGGATCTGCTCTTCCTGTGCGGTCATTATGAAGGAATTGATGAGCGCGTGCTGGAAGAGATCGTGGATGAAGAAGTGTCTATTGGAGATTATGTGCTCACAGGCGGTGAGCTTCCGGCACTTGTCATTATGGATGCAGTATCCCGTCTGGTGGGAGGTGTGCTTCACAATGAAGATTCTGCAGAATTTGATTCTTTCCATGATAATCTGCTGGAATATCCGCAGTACAGCCGTCCGGAAGTATGGAGGGGCAAGGCGGTGCCTCCGATCCTTATGTCCGGACATCATGCCAATGTGGAAAAATGGAGAAGAGAACAGTCTCTGCTTCGGACTAGACAGCGGCGGCCGGATCTTCTGGAGGATGCCAATCTGAGCAAGACAGATCTGAAATTCCTGCGGATGCTGGAAGAGCATGACAAATTCCAATAATTTTCAATTTTATTGTTGCAAACCCAGGCAACTTATGATAGAATGAAACACGTTGTGAGAAAAGGAGATGGTCCTCTGCTGCCATAGTGGCATTAAGAACATCGAAGCATATAAGGAGGAACACAATGAACGAGATTATTAAAAACATTGAAGCTGCTCAGTTAAAAGCAGAGGCACCGGAGTTTTGCGTAGGAGATACTGTTAAGGTATACGCTAAGATCAAAGAGGGAAACCGTGAAAGAATTCAGGTATTCGAAGGAACTGTTCTGAAGAAACAGGGTGGAAGCAACCGTGAGACCTTCACTGTTAGAAAGAATTCCAACGGAATCGGCGTTGAGAAGACCTGGCCGCTGCACTCCCCGAACGTAGATAAGATTGAGGTAGTTCGTCATGGTAAAGTAAGACGTGCAAAGCTGAACTACTTAAGAGACCGCGTAGGAAAAGCTGCAAAGGTAAAAGAGCTTGTAAAATAATTCTGAATGGAGAGGGACATGTACGAAAGTATAATGTCCCTTTTTTTCACTGATAAGTGAGGAGGAGACTTGTGTTAGGACGCAGAAAGGGACTGAGTTTTACCAGAAGAAGAAAACGGATCGAGACATCTGCCATACAGGCAGGATTGTTCTGGGCGGGAGAATGTATTCTGGCATTTGCCATTGGATGCGTTCTTGTTTTTTATTTTATGTCCAGACTGACCTGTGTAGGCCAGGCCATGGAGCCGTCCATCAACAGTGGTAATAGTGTGCTGGTCAATCGGTTCAGTTATGCCATGACCACACCAAAACGGGGCGATGTGATCGTATTCAAGCCAAATGGCAACAAGAATGCTCATTACTACATGCGCCGGGTAATCGGTGTGCCTGGAGACAAGATTCAGGTGAAGGATGGATTTGTCTATGTGAATGGAGATTTGTATGAGACGGGGATCGGCAATGAGCAGATGGATTATGCCGGTCTGGCGGAAGAAGAGCTGAAGGTAGGCTCTGATGAATATTTTGTGCTTGGGGACAACCGTAATGTGAGTGAGGACAGTCGAAGCGCAGATATTGGAAATGTGAAGAAAAGTGATATATATGGGAAAGCATGGTTTGTCGCTTATCCATGGGATAATTTTGGGTTTGTGACATCTGTCAAATAGATAAGGAGCGTATAGATGAATATTCAGTGGTATCCGGGACATATGACAAAAGCACGCCGGATGATGCAGGAAAATATAAAACTGATCGATCTGGTTATCGAACTGGTGGATGCCAGAGCACCTATGTCCAGCCGTAATCCGGACATTGATGATCTGGCAAAAGGAAAAGCAAGATTGATTCTGCTCAACAAGTCGGATCTTGCCAGCGAGCGTTGGAACGATGCCTGGGCAGCAGCTTTTAAAGCACAGGGGTTCTTCGTGGTGAAGCTGGATTCCAGAGCCAGAGGCGGCATGAAGGAAGTACAGGCTGTGATCCAGGAAGCCTGTAAAGAAAAGACGGAGCGTGACAGACGGCGAGGAATCATCAACCGCCCGGTCCGTGCTATGGTAGTTGGTATTCCGAATGTGGGAAAATCCACATTTATCAATAGCTTTGCTGGTCGTGCATGTGCCAAGACTGGTAACCGTCCGGGGGTGACCAAAGGTGCTCAGTGGATTCGCCTCAACAAGCAGGTGGAGCTTCTGGATACACCGGGAATTTTGTGGCCCAAATTCGATGATCAGCAGGTGGGACTGCGTCTTGCCATGCTGGGATCTGTCAATGATGAGATCCTGAATCTGGAAGAGCTGGCATGTGAATTGGGAGAATTTCTGGAAAAAAATTTCCCGAAGGCCATGGAAGAGAGATATCATATTGTCCCGGAAGAGGGACGCCGCAAGGAAGAAATCCTGGCACTGGTGGCAAAGGAACGTGGATGTCTGGCAAAAGGCGGTGAGGCAGATACTGCCAGAGCAGCAGGACTTCTGCTGGATGATTTTCGGAGTGGTCGTCTGGGACGGATCACACTGGAATTCCCGGAGCCGGAAAAAGAGGTGCAGCATGGGGAGTAAGGAAGGCAAGACAGGAATCGTACGGGAAGTGTTAAGTTTTTTTCTGTATGTTGCAATTGTAGTTGGAATTACATTTTTGATCATTCATTTTGTGGGTCAGAGGACTTATGTGAGTGGAAGTTCCATGGAAAATACTTTGAGCGATGGAGATAATCTGATCGTAGATAAGCTGACCTATCGGTTCTCAGATCCAAAAAGGTTTGATATTATTGTATTTCCATATAAATATGAGGAAAATACATATTTTATCAAACGAATCATAGGACTTCCAGGTGAGACTATTCAGGTGACTGACGGCAAGATCTATATTAATGGGCAAGTGCTTGACGAATCCTATGGACGGGAAGTGCTCAAGAGCGGAGGAATCGCTGAGACGCCAATCACATTGGGAGAGGATGAGTACTTTGTGATGGGAGATAATCGAAATGATAGTATGGACAGCCGTGATCCCAGCGTCGGTGTGCTGCACAAGAGTGAACTGGTTGGCAGAGCATGGGTCAGAATCTGGCCGTTGTCCAAGTTTGGAATATTGAGGCATCAATAATGACGAAAAAAGAAGAACAGGAATTAAAACGACAGCGGAAGCTGCAGGCAGAACTGGAACGCCTGGAGGGGATGCTGGTTTATGAGAGAGAGTATCGTCCACTGGGAGTCGTATGTGGAATAGATGAAGTGGGCAGAGGTCCGCTGGCAGGTCCGGTGGTGGCAGGAGCAGTGATCCTTCCAGAGGATTGTCAGATCCTGTATCTGAATGATTCCAAGAAGCTGACCGAGCGCCGCAGGGAGCTTCTCTATGAGGAGATTATGGAAAAAGCAGTGGCAGTAGGACTGGGAGTTGTGAGCCAGGAGCGGATCGATGAGATCAATATTCTGCAGGCGACCTATGAAGCGATGCGGGAGGCGGTCGGAAAACTGGATCCTCAGCCGGAGATCCTGCTCAATGATGCTGTGACCATACCGGGACTGTCTCAGAGACAGATCCCGATTATCAAAGGAGATGCCAAGAGTCAGTCCATTGCAGCAGCCAGTGTGGTGGCAAAAGTGACCAGAGATCATATGATGATCGCATTGGATGAAGCATATCCTCAATATGGATTTGCTTCCAATAAGGGATACGGATCGGCAGCCCATATGGCAGCACTTCGGGAGTATGGTCCCTGTCCGCTACATCGGAGAACCTTTATCCGCAATATCTGTGGCTAGAAAGTGACTGCACAGTCGAGAAATGAAAGATAATCGGATGAATAAACGAAAAACAGGAACCGAATATGAAGAACTGGCGGCCCGGTGGCTGACAGGAAAAGGATTTGAGATTCTGGAAAAAAATTACCGTTGCCGAATCGGAGAGATCGATCTGATTGCCAGGGATGGGCGGTATGTGGTCTTTGTCGAGGTAAAGTACCGGTCAGATGAAAAAGCAGGAGACCCATCAGAGGCAGTGAACTGGTATAAGCAGAAGAAGATCTGTCAGACAGCCAGCTGGTATCTGAGACAGAAGCGGATTCCGGAGGATATGCCCTGTCGGTTTGACGTAGTCAGTATTCTGGGATCAGAGATCTATCACATAAAAAATGCATTTGAATATGCAGAATAGGAGAGGCGCATGATGCTTTTGAAACGAAAAACAAGTGCGGAGACCTTAAAACTGCAGGAAAAATATGGCGTACCATATCTGGTATTCCCCAGTCTGGAGAATACAGGGCTGGTACGCCATGCATTTTCTACCCGTCTGGGAGGCTGCAGTACAGGAGATCTGGCAACCATGAACTTAAGCTCCACCAGAGGAGATGATCCGGAAAATGTGAAGGAGAATTTCCAGCGGTTCGGAGCGGCTGTGGGATTTGATCCCAAGGATCTGGTATTGTCTCTGCAGACTCACACTACCAATGTGCGCCTTGTGACCGAAGAAGACCGGGGCAAAGGCTTCACAAGACCCCGGGATTATAAAGATGTGGATGGGCTTATCACCAATGTACCTGGTCTTGTGCTGGCGACTTTCTATGCAGACTGCGTGCCTCTCTATTTTGTGGATCCGGTGCATCGTGCCATCGGATTGTCTCATTCCGGCTGGAGAGGAACGGTGAACCGCATGGGCGAAGTGACTCTGCAGCGGATGAAAGAAGCGTTTGGCACAAGGCCTTCTGATGTGTGGACTGCGATCGGACCTTCGATCTGCCAGGATTGTTATGAGGTCAGCGAGGATGTGGCACAGGAGTTCATAAGTGCTTTTGAAGGACGGGCAGATAACAGGCTCTTATACAGAAAGGAAAACGGAAAGTATCAGCTGAATCTGTGGAGGGCCAATGAGCTGGTACTGCTGGAGTCGGGTGTACCAAAAGACAGAATTGCGGTGACGGATATTTGTACCTGTTGTAATCCTCAGGTATTATTTTCCCATCGGGCCAGCAAAGGAAAAAGAGGGAATCTTGGAGCATTTCTGCAGCTGTTGTCTTAAGAAGTTAAAATTGTCCATAGGAACAGTAAGATTCTGCCTAGACAAAAGATTTTTTTGATTTTACAATAAAATTTAGTAAATGATAGAATCTTATAAGATGGAAAGGAAAACATCATGAAAATTATCAAAGCAAAAGATTACAATGACATGAGCCGTAAGGCAGCAAACATCATTTCTGCACAGGTGATCATGAAACCGGATTGTGTACTTGGACTGGCTACTGGTTCTACTCCGATTGGAACCTATAAGCAGCTGATCGAATGGTATGAAAAAGGAGATCTGGACTTTGGTGATGTGACGACTGTGAATCTGGACGAGTACAGAGGTCTTCCGAGAGAGAATGATCAGAGCTATTTCTATTTTATGAATCATAATCTGTTTGATTATGTCAATATCAATCCAGAGAGAACCCATCTGCCCAACGGTATGAATCCGGATGCAGATGAAGAGTGCAAACGATATGAAGAAGTGATCCGTTCTACTGGCGGTGTAGACCTGCAGCTTCTGGGACTGGGACATAACGGACATATTGGATTTAATGAGCCGGGCGAGGCTTTTGAGACTGAGACTCACTGCGTAGATCTGACTGAGCGCACCATCGAGGCGAACAAGAGATTCTTTGCATCCATCGACGATGTTCCGAAACAGGCATATACCATGGGTATCAAGACCATTATGATGGCAAAGAAGATCCTGATAGTTGTCAGCGGTGAAGATAAGGCTGAGACTGTAAAAAATGCATTTTTCGGACCGGTAACTCCGCAGGTTCCGGCATCCATTCTGCAGATGCATCCGGATGTAACGATCGTAGCTGACGAAGCTGCACTGTCCAAATGTGATCTGTAAGCAGGAGGCCGTTTATGAAGATCATAAATGCAAAAGTATACACAGAAGCAGGGATATTTGAAGAAAAAGATGTTTATACAGATGGAGAACTGATCGCTGAAAAAAGCGGGGATGATCAGGTGCTGGATGCAAAGGGATGTTATCTGATTCCAGGTCTGACCGACATTCATTTCCATGGTTGTGTGGGACATGATTTCTGTGATGGAACTCATGAGTCCATTGAAGCGATGGCTGTCTATGAGGCATCTCAGGGTGTGACCACTATCGTTCCGGCAACGATGACACTTGGAAGAGATACACTGAAAAAGATCTGCGAAGCAGCAGGTTCTTACAAGAGTGAAAAAGGTGCGATCCTCTGTGGAATCAACATGGAGGGACCATTTATTGCCATGGAGCGTAAAGGTGCTCAGAATGGTGATTTTGTTCACAAACCGGATGCAGAGATGTTCCGGGAACTGAATAAAGCTTCCGGTGGTATTGTAAAACTTCTGGCAATTGCTCCTGAGGTGGAAGGTGCGAAAGAGTGCATCGAAGAGCTGAAAGATGAGGTCGTTCTGTCTGTAGCTCATACCATGGCTGATTATGAGCAGGCAAAAGAAGCATTTGAGCATGGAGTTCATCATGTGACCCATCTGTACAATGCCATGGCAGGTCTGTCTCACAGAAAACCAGGTGTGGTAGGCGCAGCAGCAGATGATGAGCATGTGGAAGCAGAGATGATCTGTGATGGTGTCCATATTCATCCGGCAACTGTTCGTCAGACTTTCAAGATGTTCGGTGATGACCGGATCATCATGATCAGTGATTCGATGGAAGCTACTGGTATGCCGGACGGCGATTATGCACTGGGTGGACAGAAAGTCATTAAAAAAGGACATCTGGCAACTCTGGAAGACGGAACCATTGCAGGGTCTGCAACCAATCTGATGGATTGCGTAAGAGTAGTTGTACAGAAGATGAATATTCCACTGGAAAGTGCTGTTAAATGTGCAGCAGTGAACTCCGCAAAATCCGTAGGAATCTATGATCGGTACGGAAGCATCACTCCGGGCAAGACTGCAAATATGGTTCTTCTGAAAGAGAAGGATCTGAGTACAAAGCAGGTGATCCTGAAGGGAAAGATGCTGTAAAGAACTGGCTGTAAATGTTTTGTATATACAAAAAACCTCTGTGACTGGCAGATGCCAGCTACAGAGGTTTTTGCTTGAGGTGTGCTGTTGGCACACCTCTTTATTTTTCTTTATTTTCAAGATTTTCGTATTTTTCCAACAGCGTATGGATGCGCTCTGTCGGATCATTGACGTGCTCGGTGGATACATCGTGGTTGATACAGTCGATGATGGCAGCCAGGAACTTGGTCATGGTTGCTTCCACATAATAGGGTCTGGACAGAAGCTCCGGTGTCCGGTAATTCAGATTGGTGGTCACCACTTTATCAATATATCCTTTTTCATAATACTCATCAAATTTCTTCAAGCCATCGGTGAACAGACCGAAGGTTACACATACGAAGACACGTTTGGCGCCGCGTTCTTTGATCTGACGTGCCACATCCAGCATGCTTTCGCCGGAGGAGATCATATCATCAATGATGATAGCATCTTTTCCGTGCAGATCATCTCCAAGAAATTCGTGAGCAACGATCGGGTTCTTGCCGCCAACTACAACAGAATAATCCCGGCGCTTGTAGAACATACCCATTTCCACACCCAGTACACCGGCAAAATATACGGCACGACTCATAGCTCCTTCATCAGGGCTGATGACCATCAGATGATCTTTGTCAATCTTCAGATCCGGCACTGAACGGAACAGGCCTTTGATAAACTGATAAGGCGGATTAAAGCTGTCAAATCCGTAGAGCGGGATGGCATTACAAACGCGCGGATCATGAGCATCGAAGGTGATGATGTTAGAAACACCCATATCGATCAGCTCCTGAAGGGCAAATGCACAGTCCAGAGATTCTCGCTGACTTCTTTTGTGCTGACGGCTTTCGTATAGGAATGGCATGATCACATTGATCCGGCGCGCCTTTCCGTTGGCAGCGGAGATGATGCGTTTCAGATCCTGATAGTGGTCGTCCGGTGACATGTGATTTTCCTGACCTGCGACCGAATAGGTGAGACTATGGTTGGTCACATCTGCCAGAATAAACAGATCCGCACCGCGGATAGATTCATAGATAATGCCTTTGGCTTCTCCGGTACCGAACCGGGGGCAGGCAGTTTTGATCAAGTAGGTGTCTTCATGATATCCATGGAAATTAGGTTGATCCTGAAACTCCTGGTTACTTTTCTGTCGAAATTCTACCAGATATTTGTCCATTGTTTCAGCCAGTTCCCGACAGCCCTCCAAAGCAGCAATTTTTAATGGAGCGATCGGTAAAATGCTTTCGTATGAAAAATTCACGGGTATAGCCTCCTGTGTATACTTGCTTCTTTATTTATAACATTTTGCGTCAGTGTCCGTCAACCGGTATCTATGGAAATTGGCGGGTATCGTTGCATTTTTGTGGTAAATTTAGTATAGTAAGGAATGAAAAAGATAGGAAGGTTAGATATGGAACATATTATAAGCTCTGTTGCGCCGGGAAGTATTGCGCAGGAGATGGGAATAGAGCCGGGAGACAGACTCCTGGAGGTAAATGGAAAATCACCGGAGGATGTCTTTGACTACCGGTATCTGATGAATGAAGAAGAGATTCTGGTTCTGATCCGCAAGGTAAATGGAGAAGAGTGGGAGCTGGAAATTGAAAAAGAATATGAGGATGATCTGGGGATCGAATTTGAAAATGGACTGATGGATGATTACAGAAGCTGCCGTAACAAATGTATTTTCTGTTTTATCGATCAGCTTCCCAAGGGAATGCGTTCGACTCTGTATTTTAAGGATGATGATTCCAGACTTTCGTTCTTACAGGGAAATTATCTGACACTGACCAATATGAGTGAACATGATATTGACAGGATCATTCAGTACAAATTGTCACCGATCAACATTTCATTCCAGACTATGAATCCGGAGCTGCGCTGCAAGATGCTGCACAATCGGTTTGCAGGAGAGATTTTTGACAAGGTGAAGAGACTCAAGGACGCAGGTATTATCATGAATGGTCAGATCGTTCTGTGCCGTGGAGTCAATGACGGAGCGGAACTGGAACGCTCCATCCGGGAACTGACCGCCTACATGCCGCAGCTTGAGAGTGTATCCGTGGTGCCGGTTGGACTGACCCGCTATCGTGACGGTCTGTACCCACTGGAACCATTTACAAAAGAAGATGCCTGTGAAGTGCTGGATCTGATCCATGGCTGGCAGGAAAAGCTTTACAAGGAGTGGGGCAATCATTTTATCCATGCAGGTGATGAGTGGTATATTCTGGCAGAGCGGCCGATTCCGGAGGAGAAGACCTACGATGGATATTTACAGCTGGAAAACGGAGTGGGAATGGTGAGACTTCTGGACGAAGAAGTGGCACAGACCCTCGCTGGTATGACTGGAGATGACAGGAAGATCCATCGCACTATTGCCACAGGAGAACTGGCGGCACCGTTTCTGCGGAAGCATGTGGAGTCAGTGCGGAAGAAATATCCCAATGTAGATATTCAGGTTTTTGCAATAAAAAATGAGTTCTTTGGCGGAAAGATTACGGTGGCAGGACTGATCACCGGAACGGATCTGATCAGTCAGTTGAAGGGAAAAGATCTGGGAGATCGGCTGCTGCTCACCAATCATATGCTGAAGAGTGGGGAACCGGTCTTCCTGGATGATGTAACCGTGGATGATGTGCAAAATGCTTTACAAATCAAAGTTTCCATAGTAGAATCAAGCGGTGCTGATTTTGTCAGCAGTTTAATCGAGGATTAAGAGAAAGAGGTTTAAAATATGAGCAGACCAGTAGTAGCAATTGTGGGACGTCCGAATGTGGGCAAATCCACACTGTTTAATTCCCTGGCGGGAGAGAATATCTCCATTGTAAAAGATACGCCAGGTGTGACCAGGGACAGAATCTATGCAGATGTCACCTGGCTCAATCATGATTTTACATTGATCGATACAGGCGGTATTGAGCCGGACAGCAATGATATTATTCTGGCTCAGATGAGAGAGCAGGCACAGATCGCTATCGACACCGCAGATGTGATCATTTTCCTGGTGGATGTGCGTCAGGGTCTGCAGGATGCAGATTCCAAGGTGGCAGATATGCTGCGCCGTTCCCACAAGCCGGTGATCCTGGTAGTTAACAAAGTAGACAGTTTTCAGAAATTCATGGCAGATGTGTATGAGTTCTATAATCTGGGAATCGGTGATCCGGTTCCGGTGTCTGCATCTTCCCGTCTGGGCATTGGCGACATGCTGGATGAAGTGGTAAAGCATTTTCCTGAGACAGACAGCAAGGCAGAAGAGGATGACCGTCCGAAGATTGCTATCGTTGGAAAACCGAATGTAGGAAAGTCTTCTATTATCAATAAGCTGGTGGGTGAGAACCGTGTGATCGTATCCAATATTGCAGGTACCACCAGAGATGCTATTGATACAGACATCAAATGGAATGGAAAAGAATATGTATTTATTGATACGGCAGGACTGCGCCGGAAGAATAAGATCAAAGAGGAATTGGAGCGTTACAGCATTATCCGTACGGTAACGGCTGTAGAACGTGCAGATGTGGTCGTTGTTGTGATCGATGCAACTGAAGGTGTGACGGAGCAGGATGCCAAGATTGCGGGAATCGCCCATGACAGAGGAAAAGGTATCATCGTGGCTGTCAACAAGTGGGATGCCATCGAGAAGAACGACAAGACGATCTATGAGTTCACCAGAAAAGTAAGAGAGATTCTGTCCTTCATGCCATATGCAGAGATCCTGTTTATTTCTGCGCAGACCGGACAGCGTCTGTCCAGACTGTTCGAGACAATTGATATGGTCATCGAGAATCAGACCCTGCGTGTGCAGACGGGTGTCCTTAACGAGATCGTAACGGAAGCGGTAGCCATGCAGCAGCCGCCTTCAGATAAAGGTAAGAGACTGAAGATCTACTATGTGACACAGGTGTCTGTAAAGCCACCTACATTTGTTATTTTTGTAAATGATAAGGAACTGATGCATTTCTCCTACGTAAGATATCTGGAGAATAAGATCCGCGAATCCTTCGGATTCAAGGGAACTTCGCTGAAATTCATTGTCAGAGAGAGGAAGGAAAAGGAATAATGGAACGCTTGGTTTGTCTTGCCATCGGGTATGTATTTGGAATCTTTCAGACGGCTTATATTTATGGAAAGATGCATGGAATTGATATCCGTCAGTGCGGAAGCGGCAATGCAGGAGCGACCAATACCTTGCGTGTGCTTGGTAAAAAGGCCGGATTGATCGTATTTCTTGGAGATGTGACCAAGACTGTCCTGGCTGTACTCGCAGTACGCCTGATCTTCGGAAGTAAATATCCGGACATGCTGCCGCTGCTGGGGATGTATGCGGCCGCAGGCACGATTCTGGGTCATAATTTTCCGGTTCAGCTTGGTTTTCGCGGTGGAAAAGGAATCGCATGTACAGCCGGTATGGTGGTGACCTTAGGCCCGATCGTAACTTTGCTGGAAGCAGCTACATTTCTGTTGGTAGTAGGGATCACAAGATTCGTATCGCTTGGCTCCATCATAGTGGTGATCGAGCTGGTGATCGATCTGGCCGTATTAGGACAGATGGGATATTATGGCATGAGCCAGCCACATCTGTATGAATTTTATGCAGTCTGCGCCGCCTTGTCTTTGATGGCGATCTATCGTCACAGAGCCAATATCAGACGTCTTATGAGTGGTACAGAGAGCAGGATTTTTGAGAAAAAAGCAGAAAAATAAGCTATTGGGAGGAACGGAAGATGGCAAATGTCAGTGTGATCGGAGCCGGAAGCTGGGGATTGGCTCTTGCAAGACGTCTTTGCAAAAATGGTCATGATGTGACCGTGTGGTCCCATCGGGAAGAAGGAGTCCGGGAACTGCGGGAACAGCATGAGAACCGTTCAAAGCTTCCGGGAGTGATCTTGCCGGAAGAGATTCAGTATACATCCAGTCTGGAACAGGCAATCGTTGGAAAAGATCTGTGTGTGCTGGCAGTTCCATCGGTATATACCAGAAGCACAGCCGGACAGATGAAGCCTTTTGTGACAGATGGGCAGATCATTGTCAGCGTGGCGAAAGGAATCGAAGAGTCCACATTGATGATCCAGACAGATATTATCAGCCAGGTACTTCCGCAGGTAAATGCAGCCGTACTGTCGGGCCCCAGTCATGCGGAGGAAGTGGGAAGAGATATTCCGACTACGGTAGTGACAGGTGCAGCAGACAGAGAGACTGCAGAATATATCCAGAATCTGTTCATGAGTGAATCTTTCCGTGTGTATACCAGTCCGGACATGCTGGGCATTGAGCTGGGGGGAGCACTGAAAAATGTCATTGCGCTGGCAGCAGGCGTGGCAGATGGTCTTGGCTGCGGAGACAATACGAAGGCAGCATTGATCACCAGAGGAATCGCAGAGATGAGTCGGCTGGGTGTGGCTATGGGTGGTCACATTGAGACTTTTAACGGTCTCACTGGTATTGGTGATCTGATCGTGACCTGCTCATCCCGCCACAGCCGGAACCGGAAAGCAGGCTATCTCATTGGTCAGGGAAGAACTATGCAGGAAGCCATGGATGAAGTGCAGATGGTGGTGGAAGGTGTCTATTCTGCCAGGGCAGCCAGGATCTTGGCTGAAAAATATGGCATTGATATGCCGATTGTGAATGAAGTCAATAAAGTGCTCTTTGAGAATAAAACTGCAAGAGAAGCCATGGCAGATCTGATGCTTCGGGACAAGAAGATCGAACATCCGGAACTTCCATGGAAAAAGTAATGAAAAAAATATAATTTTCGTGACAATATTTGTCAAATATATTATAATGGTTACAAGTGGTGCAGAGATGTACCCAAGAAGGAGGACCAGCAGATGGCGGGAATTATTAAGAGATTTAGTGATATTATGTCAGCAAATCTGAATGCACTTCTTGATAAGGCAGAAGATCCTGAGAAGATGATCGATCAGTATCTTCGCAATCTGGAGAGCGATCTTGGAAAAGTAAAAGCAGAGACAGCTTCAGTGATGGCAGAAGAGACGAAATGCAAGCGGGAACTGGATGAGTGTAATGCTGATATTGAAAAGATGCAGCGCTATGCAGAAAAAGCAATTGTAGCAGGCAACGATAATGATGCCCGTCAGTTTCTTGAGAAAAAACAGCAGCTTGTATCCAAACAGGCAGCTCTGCAGCAGGCCTATGATCTGGCTCATGGCAATGCAGTGAAGATGAAAGAGATGCATGACAAGCTGGTATCCGATATGGGAGAACTGCAGTCAAGAAGAGATGCGATCCGTGCGAAGGTTGCAGTGGCAAAGACTCAGGAGAGACTGAATAAAGTCGGTTCTTCTGTTGCAGGTGTTTCCAACAATCTTTCTGCATTTGACCGCATGGAAGAAAAAGCAAACCGTATGCTGGATGAGGCAAATGCTATGTCTGAACTGAACACAACCAAAGATGATGTGGCTGATCTGGCGGCAAAATATGATGAGGATTCTTCCAACACGGGTGTAGATGATGAGCTTGCAGCATTAAAAGCGAAACTTGGTAAGTAATATAGAAATAAGTGCCGCAAAGGATCTCATATTCTTTGCGGCATTTTGTATATACAGGATACCTAGGAGGAACTGTTTTGAGTGAGATATTTTACTGTAAAAATTGTGGCGGAATCATGGAATTTGATGCAGCGACCCAGTCATTGAAATGTCCGCACTGTGGAGAAGAGCAGAAGATCGATGCCAACCGGTCAGCAGTCAGAGAACATAAGTTGACGGCAGAAGCCAGACAGATGGTGCGTGTACAGGATAAAAAATCTACAACGATGCAATGTCCATCCTGCGGAGCAATGGTGGAAGTGGAGCCTAACAGCACTGCCAAAGACTGTCCGTACTGTGGAACTGCATTTGTGCTGGCAGAAAAGCAGACAGATGTAATCGTACCGGACGGGGTGGTTCCGTTCCAGATCGATAAGAAAAAAGTGGGCGAAGTTTTTCATAAATGGATCAAGGGCAGATTTTTCGCTCCCAATGAACTAAAGCATCTTTATCAGCAGGATAAACTACAGGGAATCTACATCCCGTACTGGACTTTTGATGCGAAGGCGGATGCGGTCTATCATGCAGAAGGTGGAAGAAACCGGATCGTCGAGTATCGCGATTCCAAGGGAGAACGGCATACCAGAACCGAGGTGACCTGGTATCCGACCAGTGGAAATGTGTCAAATTTCTTTGACGATGTGCTGGTGCGGGCTTCCAACAAGCTGGACACTTATCTGCTTCGGCAGATCGAACCCTTTCATACAAAGGATATACCGGCATATTCCCCCAATTATCTGTCTGGATACAGTGCAGAGATCTATACGGTGAATCTGTCCGATGCACATCGGGAAGCAAAAGAAGAGATGAAAACGGAGCTTCGCAGACTGGCAGAACAGGATGTGCTCAGAAGATATGATCAGGTCAGAGGCCTGAGACTGAATGATAACTACAGGGATGAAACCTATAAATATGTACTGCTTCCGGTATACTCCACCGCATATCAGTATAAAAACAAGCAGTATCATGTACTGATCAATGGAGAGACTGGCCGGGTACAGGGCGAATATCCGAAGAGCGTGGCAAAGATCCTGCTGATGATCGCAGGAATTCTGATTCTGATCGGTCTGTTCTTCATGGCAACAGATGCATTTGCGTGTGGAGCGAAAGGAGTACCGGTGGCAGAGACGGCACAGGAAGAATACATAGAATATGAACCATTGACCGTGGATATTGACGGAATACAGGAGGTATAACACCATGGGTTTATTTGGCAATCAGTTTGCAAATGTAGTAGAGTGGGAAGAGTATCGGGATGATATTCTGTTCTGGAAATGGAGCAACCAGGAGATCAAGAAAGGAAGCCGTCTGATCATCCGTCCGGGACAGGATGCAATTTTCTTATATAATGGAAAAGTAGAAGGAATTTTCACGGATGAAGGAAGCTTTGATATTGAATCTGAGATCATTCCATTCCTGTCCACGCTGAAAGGATTTAAATTTGGATTTAACAGTGGAATCCGTGCGGAAGTATTATTTATCAATACCAAAGAAGTGACCGTGAAATGGGGAACCAAGAATCCTATCAATATTCCGGCACAGGGACTTCCTGCAGGTATGCCGGTCCGGGCATTTGGTACTTTCTGCTGCAAGATCAGTGACCATGCGGCATTGATCGATAAAGTGGCAGGTATCAAACGTCAGTTTACCGTAGATGATGTGCAGGAACGTGTCATTTCCATGCTGGATCAGCTTCTGATGAAGTGGATCGTGAAGGAAGGCAAGGACATGTTCGATCTTCAGGCAAATTCCTTTGATATCGGAAAAGGCATTCAGGAAGACCTGGATATGGAGATGATGAAGATCGGCATCAGCATCACCACCTTTAATATTGCAAGCTTTACTTATCCGGAAGAGATCCAGAAGATGGTGACCAAGGCGGCATCTCAAAGTGTGGTTGGTGATATGGGCCGCTACCAGCAGATGGCGATGATAGATGCCATGGCAAATGGAAATGGAGGTGGACGTGCAGCTTCTGATATGGCAGGCATGGCAATGGGTATGATGATGGGACAGCAGATGGCAGGCCAGATGAGCCAGACCATGTTCGGAAACGGACAGCAGGCACAGGCATCTCAGGCGTCAGCTCCTGCTTCTGAGAATGCATCTGCAGGCGGCTGGAAATTCTGTCCGGAGTGTGGAACCAAGACAGAAGGCATGAAATTCTGCCCGAACTGCGGCAAAAAACTGATGTAGGATAAGAGAGGAACCTGAAAGTATGAAGAAAAAAGGAAATCCACTGGCAGAATTCCTGATTGGACTGGCTATGCTGGCAGCAGGAGGTTGCTGGTTCTTGAACAGTGTCAGTGTATCGACTGGATTTTATACACTGCGTCTTGGAGGCTTCTATATGAACGGGGGACTGGTAGTGGTTCCGTTTATAGCTGGTGTGATCTGGTTCTGTGTGAATACCGATTCATTTGGAGCAAAACTGCTGATGGGTGCAGGACTGGTGATCATAGTTGCTTCTGTGATCGCGGCAACGGAATTCCGATTCCGTTATACCAGTCTGTATAATTATCTGATCATGCTGATCCTGATGTTTGGAGGCGCAGCACTGGTGCTGAAGGTGCTTTGCCATGATCCGGATAAAAAGCGAAAAAAGGATGACTGAAGAGAATGACAAGAGAAGAATTTCGTACAAAAATTGCAGAAAAAGGATATCTGCTGTTAGATGGCGGTACAGGATCTGTTCTGCGCACCATGGGAATGCCGGCGGGTGTCAGTACTGAAAAATGGGCATATGAACATCCGGAAGTGATCGGTGAACTGCAAAGACAATATGCGCAAGCAGGGTCTGATGTGATCTATGCACCGACATTTGCGGCAAACCGTATCTCTCTGGAAAATATGGGAATCGCTGATATGATCGTGGAACTGAACCAGACCATGGTAAAGCGGACGCTGGAAAATGTAGGAGACAAGGTGCTGGTGGCAGGAGATATCTCCACTACCGGAAAAGCCATGGAACCTTATGGACCCATGACCTATGAAGGATTGATGGATAATTATAAAGAACAGATCAAGCTGCTGGCTGATGCGGGGGTGGAACTGCTTGTTGCAGAGACGCTTATGTCTGCAGATGAAGCAACCGTGATCTGTGATGCAGCCAGAGCAGTCTGCAATCTGCCGTTGATCATTTCTTTTACCTGCGAAGGCGATGGAACTCTCTATTTTGGAGGAACTATTGCAGAAGCAGCAGCTGTGATGGAAGCTATGGGAGCTGATGCAGTAGGTGTGAACTGTTCTGTGGGACCGGACCAGCTGGATGCCGTGATCCGACAGCTTTCTGAGACCGTCAGCATCCCCATTGTTGCCAAGCCAAATGCAGGACTTCCGGTTATTACAGAGACAGGTGCGGCAGTCTACAGCATGGGTGAAGAGGAATTTGCGAGAAACGTGCAGCATTTAAAAGAGTGCGGCGCATCTGTGATCGGTGGCTGCTGTGGAACCACGCCTGATTATATTCGACGTGTCCGGGAAAGTTTTGCAGAGTAAACTGCTACCGTGATAGAACGAAATGGACATAAAATATTGACAAAGACAGACCATGTTGATACAATATCGAAGTATGAACAATAGAAAGCAGGGGGATATATGGAAAAAGTAGTTTTTTCAATTCTCGTAGATAATACTTCTGGTGTACTGAGCCGCATTGCCGGTCTTTTCAGCCGCCGTGGTTATAACATTGACAGTCTGACAGTTGGTGTGACTGCTGATCCCAGATATTCAAGGGCAACGATCGTGACCAGAGGAGATAACACGATTCTTGATCAGATCGAAAAACAGCTGAACAAGCTGGAAGATGTAGTGGATATTAAGAAGCTGGAGCCTGACAATTCTGTATGTCGGGAACTGATTCTGGTGAAAGTGCTCTGTGATGAGAGCAACCGGCAGAATATTATATCCATTGCAGATATTTTTAGGGCAAAAATCGTAGATGTATCCATAGAGTCACTGGTAATCGAACTGGTGGGAAGCCAGAGCAAGCTGGAAGCTTTCCTTCGTATGCTGAAGGATGTGGAGATTCTGGAACTGGCACGTACAGGTCTTACCGGCCTGTCCCGCGGCACCTTTGATGTAAAGATGTATGATGAAGACGGCAGACTGATGGACAACGATTTTTCAAAAGCATAAAGCAAACACATTTTTACAAAAACGGAGGAGAAAAAAATGGCAAAAATTTTCTATCAGGAAGATTGTAATCTTTCACTTCTGGATGGTCAGACCATCGCAATCATCGGTTACGGCAGCCAGGGACATGCTCATGCACTGAACGCAAAAGAGTCCGGATGTCATGTGATCATTGGACTTTATGAGGGCAGCAAATCCTGGAAGAGAGCTGAGGAGCAGGGATTTGAAGTATATACTGCAGCAGAGGCAGCAAAAAAAGCAGACATCATCATGGTTCTGATCAATGATGAGCTTCAGGCATCAATGTATAAGAAAGATATCGAGCCGAATCTGGAAGAGGGCAACATGTTGATGTTTGCTCATGGATTTAATATCCATTTCAACCAGATTGTTCCGCCGAAGAACGTAGATGTTACCATGATCGCTCCGAAAGCTCCGGGTCATACTGTAAGAAGCGAGTATCAGGCAGGAAAAGGAACTCCGTGTCTGGTAGCTGTACATCAGGATGCAACCGGAAAAGCTCTGGAGAGAGCACTTGCTTACGGTCTTGCAATCGGTGGCGCAAGAGCAGGTATTCTGGAGACAACCTTCCGTACTGAGACTGAGACTGACCTGTTTGGTGAGCAGGCAGTACTTTGCGGAGGTGTATGTGCACTGATGCAGGCAGGTTTCGAGACTCTGGTTGAGGCTGGATATGATCCGAGAAATGCTTACTTCGAGTGTATCCATGAGATGAAACTGATCGTAGATCTGATCTATCAGTCTGGTTTTGAGGGAATGAGATATTCTATCTCCAATACTGCTGAGTATGGTGATTATATCACTGGTCCGAAGATCATTACTGAGGATACCAAGAAAGCAATGAAGAAGATTCTGAAAGACATCCAGGATGGTACTTTTGCAAAAGACTTCCTTCTGGATATGTCTCCGGCAGGTGGACAGGCTCACTTCAAAGCCATGAGAAAACTGGCAAGCGAGCATCCGTCAGAGAAAGTCGGAAAAGAGATCCGCAAGCTGTACAGCTGGAACGGAGAGCAGAAGCTGCTTGAGAACTAAGATCTGAGTAAGCTGCCGCAGCAACATATGTTTGCTGCGGCAGTTTTTATATAAAGATGAAATCAAATAAACTGGGAGTTATATGTTGAAAAAGAGAGATTATTCCGTAAGACAGGTGCAGATCCTGTTCCTGGTCTTCCATATGATCATGGTAGCGTATGCAGTAATGTTCCTGCATCCCTATTATGGTTCCAACGATGAATTTACTCTGGCGGCCATCGCATCGGGTGCTTATGGGTCCTATACCTGGTATTTTATTTATCTGCACAGCGCTTTTGCCTGGATCCTCCGGTTTTTCTATACATTGTATCCGGCGTGGAACTGGTATACGCTGGTGATGTACGGGCTCATTTTTGTATCCCTGTCCGCCATTGGCTGTACCTGGATCCGAAGATCAAAGCGGATCGGCGGTATTATGGCAGTACTGCTGGTGCTGGCGTCTTTGAGCCCTATGTATGTGGAGTTTCAGTATACCAAGACGGCTGCGTTGGTGACGGCGGCAGGTTACATTCTGGTATTCTGTTCGGAGAGAAAGAAGCGTCATTTATTTGGCGGGATTGCCTTGTTAGTATTAGGCAGCTGGATCCGGTTCCAGGCATTTGGCATGATCAGTATTGCAGCTTTCGGATTCTGGCTGGGACTGGCAGTGAAAGCATGGAGGAACAGAGACTGGAAGACATTTTTTGTGAGAGACTGTCTGCCCTGCGTGTCGGCATTTGTATTGGTGTTCGGAAGTATTGCTCTGGAAAATGTACTGGTCTACACACCGGGAAGCGCAGAAGCTCATTATAAAGAGTATGACAAGGCAAGACAGCAGCTTCTGGATTACGGTGTTCCAGGATGGGATGAGTATCAGGCGGAATATGAAGAACTGGGGCTTACCAAGACAGATGTGCTTAATCTTCAGAGCTGGCTGATCGCCGACTATGACCGGTATACAGCAGATACCTTTAAGGCTATTGTGGCATTTCGACAGGACCGCCCGTTCCAGTGGGAATATCTCAAAGACTATCTGGTGATCTTGAGTCTGAAGCCGCTGTTTATTCTATCAGCTCTGGCGACATTGCTGTGGTTGATTCCGTTGCTTCTTATAAAAAAGAAAAAGTTTTGGGTGAGTCTGAATCCTGACTGGAAAATGATTGGAAGACGGGATTGGATCGCTGTTTTCTGGCCTTATGCTGCATTGCTGGGAATCTATCTTTACTTTATAAAAATATACCGGGTACTTCCCATTGTAGTAACTGCGTGTCTGTTGGGAACCTTGATCTGTGCGTGGTCTGCAGTTCTTCCTGATCTTGAAGAACGATGGGGAGAAAAGCTGATTGGAAAGCGTCTGGCAGGTACTGGGGCAGGAGCAGTAGTATTGACTTCATGTCTGCTGGTAAGGATGTTGATCCTGCCACTTACAGAACAGCCGTTGCAGGAGTCGGATGCCAGTGTGGCATTCCGGAATCTCTATGATGCCATCAGTCAGGATAAGGACGTATATTATGCGTTTGATCCCATCAGCAATACTGGTGTGGAGCTTGGATATTCCATTTTTGAAAAACTACCGGATAATTATCTGACTAATATTTTCACATTGGGTGGATGGGAGACAGAATCTCCGCAGATCGTCAGTAATCTGGAGGCCTACGATCAAAGAAGTCTGTTGACTTCTTTGTATAAGAGTGACCGGGCAGTATTGATCTCGGATTCCATGCTGGAACATATTATGCTGCATCTGGACAGTATTTATGACGGCTTGTTTATTACCTACTCCAAACTTAACCAGTTCGGCAACTTCAATCTGTATGCATTAAGCTATAAGATTTCCGGTGTGAAAGATGATGAGACTCACACAGCAGCACTGGATACAACTTATACAGCAGAAAATGAGCGGTATGATGTGTTTGAAGGGTCTGTCAACATGACACCGGAGGAACTGGAAGGAAAGAGTGTTTTTCTGTGGACAGAGAGTAAAGAGAGCGGTAAGCGACGGATCTTCCAGGGGGTATGGCAGCAGCAGGACGCGAATGGTCTGTATTCTGTCTTGTATGACAGTTCTCTGGAACCGACTGATCGTGTCCGCTTTATGATACCGAATTTGAGCTATCCGCTGGATGACCGGTATGAGGTGCATATTATGATCCGGGATGGCGATAAAGGATACAAACTGATGACGGATAATCTTCTTTATGACAGGAGCATCGGTGTATGAAAAAGCGGGAAGTGAAATTTGAACTACTGCGGATCCTCTGCATGTATATGATTGTGATTGGACACTGTCTGTTTCATGGAAGAGTGACAGCTAAACTGGGATATGGAACGGTCAATTATTTCCTGGATTACCTGGTGCAGGCATTTTCTGTGGTGCATGTAAATACGTTTGTGATGATTGGTGGATATTTTGCCATTGACAAAGTATTTCAGGCATCAAGACTTGGAAAACTGTGGAAACAGGTGGCATTTTACTCGATTCTGATCTGTCTATTGAACGCAGTGACCATTGGTGTGACAAGAACAGATGTGGTAAAAGCAATCTTTCCTATTTCTGCAAAGACCTACTGGTTTGCATCTGTCTACATGGGCCTGCTTGTTCTGATGCCATTTGTCAGTATGGTGGCGGCAAGGATGACCAGGAGACAGTACCAGTATCTGCTAGGGGCACTGACCTTGTTCCTGAGTGTTAATCATATGATATTTCGGGTGGATACGTATGGTACTTTTTCCGGGAGAGAGCTTCCGTGGTTTATCTATCTGACGCTGCTGGCTGGATATGTGAAGCTTCATACAAAAGAAGACCGACGCTATGCGTGGTATGGATTTGCAGGTTATGTGGTAAGTTCACTGACTGTGCTGGCCAGTGTCTATCTGTCAGTGAAGACGCATCAGGAGGATATTGGATATTTCCTTAATTATAATTCTCCGCTGGCATTGCTGGGAACATTGGCGTTGTTTGTCTGTGTACGCAATCTGCCGTGGAAAGAGTCGAAGCTGGATGGAGTGATCTTAAAGGTAGCAGGTGCAGCGTTTGGGGTGTATCTGATCCATGACAACTATCTGATCCGATATCTGGTGTGGGACACGTTCCGGGTCAGCAAGGTGGCGAAGACTCATTGGGCAATGATCTATGCAGTGGTAGTGGCAGCAATCGTCTATCTTACATGTACGTTGCTGGAACTGCTGCGGCAGCAGCTGGTGAAATGGTTTGCACCGATCTGGGAGAAAACACTCTTATATAGGAAAGAACAGAATCTGTATCTGAAAATAACAAAAAGAGTGAATGATCCGTCTTGACATTTATAATACAGTTTGCTATCATAATTAGCAACGAAATAGAAAAATGCGTTGATGAGGAATAGTACATGCAAACCTGATTTCAGAGAGCTGTCGGATGGTGTGAGACAGCAGAGGGAATGTCTGGAACTCACCTCGGAGCGGCTGTCCCAAATCTTCTATATAATAAAGAAGAGAGTAGATGCAGACGGAATCCCTGCCGTTACAAAGGGGAGGATATAAGAATCAGATGATTCCGTATCCGGCGAGTGTGTGAATATCACAAAATGAGAGTGGTACCGCGTAGGACAGTAGATCCTCCGTCTCTCGATTCCAAAGGGAATCGACAGATGGAGGTTTTTTTTCGTGAAAATGTAACGATTCAGAACCATATACATGTTTCATAAGATTCTGAATGGCTGCCAAACACTTTACGACACAAAAGGAGAGAAAAGACAATGATGAATTACAAGAAGTATACCAGACAGTATTTTATGCCGCCAGAAAGATGCATGGACTGGGCAGACAAGGAATATGTAGATCATGCCCCTGTATGGTGCAGTGTAGATTTGAGAGATGGCAACCAGGCTTTGGTTGTGCCTATGACACTTCAGCAGAAGCTGGACTTTTTCCAGATGCTGGTCAAGATTGGATTTAAGGAGATCGAAGTTGGTTTCCCGGCAGCATCTGAGACAGAATATGAGTTCTTAAGAGCACTGATCGAGCAGAATCTGATTCCGGATGATGTAACTGTGCAGGTACTGACGCAGGCTCGTGAGCATATTATCAGAAAGACATTTGAAGCATTGAAAGGTGTGAAGAATGCAATCGTTCATGTATATAATTCCACGTCTCTTTCCCAGAGAGAGCAGGTGTTCCGTAAATCAAAGGAAGAGATTCTTCAGATCGCCGTAGAAGGAGCAAAACTTCTGCAGCAGCTGACGGAAGAAGCTGGTGCTGATTATCGTTTTGAGTACAGCCCGGAGAGCTTTACCGGAACAGAACCGGAATATGCACTGGAAGTATGCAACGCAGTTCTGGATGTATGGAAACCGACCGCAGACAGAAAGGCGATCATCAACCTGCCGGTAACGGTACAGCATTCCATGCCGCATGTTTATGCACAGCAGATTGAATATATGTGCAAACATCTGAAATACAGAGAAAATGTACTGGTATCTCTGCATCCGCATAACGACAGAGGATGCGGCGTAGCTGACACAGAGATGGGACTTCTGGCAGGTGCAGACCGTGTTGAAGGCACTCTGTTCGGAAATGGTGAGCGTACCGGTAATGTGGATATTGTAACAGTGGCTATGAATATGTATGCACAGGGTGTGGATCCGGAGCTTGATTTCTCCGATATGACCAAGATCTGTGACGGATATGAGCATTTTACCGGCATGAAAGTCAATGAGAGAAATCCGTACAGCGGTGCGCTTGTATTTGCTGCATTCTCCGGTTCTCATCAGGATGCGATCGCAAAGGGAATGAAGTGGATCGACGAGAAACATCCGGATCACTGGACAGTACCGTATCTGCCCATCGATCCGACCGATATCGGAAGAAGATATGAGGCAGACGTGATCCGTATCAACAGCCAGTCCGGAAAAGGCGGCGTAGGCTATATTCTGGAGCGCAACTATGGTCTGGTAATGCCGCCTAAGATGCGTGAAGCTATGGGATATGCTGCCAAAGCAGTCTCTGATGTGGAGAACAAAGAGCTTATGCCGGAAGAAATTTATCGCGTATTCCTCGATAAATTTGTCGGAATCAAGGAGCCATATCAGATCACCGAGGTACATTTCAAACAGGAAAACGGTATTACTACCGAGGTTACCACATGTTACAGGGGCGAGAAAAAAGTTACCAGTGCAACCGGTAACGGACGTCTGAATGCAGTCAGCAATGCACTGAAAAAAGCCTATGGATTTGACTACAAACTGGTTACTTATCAGGAGCATGCACTTACCAAGAGTTCCAGTTCCAGTGCGATCGCATATGTAGGAATTGAGACTCCGAACGGTAAAATCCACTGGGGAGCAGCCATTGACCCGGATATTATCCGTGCATCCATTGATGCATTATTAACAGCGATTAATCATTCTGTTAAGTAATATTTTTACAAAATTTGAGAACGCTTTTCATGAAATTCTGTGAAAAGCGTTCTTTTTTTATTCGATTTGTCATAAAAATGAAAAAATTAGTTCATAATAGTTAACAAAGTTGTAATAATTGTATTGACTTTCCAGATTGTCCCGGTCTATAATGCCAAACTGTAACGCGGCGGACGATAACCCACAAAACACAAATGTCCGTTTGGTTTCCGGTAAAGAAGCCGGATAAAGGAAAACAGAAAAGGAGTGTATGTATGCGTAGATGCTATCTGGGTACAGCACTGGTTCTTGGAGGACTACTCCTGACAGGTGTGACACCCACCGGTTCCTGCGGTATTGGCACACTGACTGTGTATGCTGCAGAAGACACTTTTTCCGGAGAGCTGGTTGAAGCGATCCAGAATGAGGTCGTTACGGAAGACAACGTCGAAACAGAAATACCCACAGAGGAAACTGTAGAGCAGGTGGTCATGGAAGAGACACCGGAAGCTTTGACAGGAAATAGTTTTAGTCTGGAAGATCAGGAGTATCAGGTGCTTCTGAAGATTGTGGAAGCAGAGGCTGGATGTGAAGACACAGAGGGTCGTATGCTGGTTGCAAATGTAGTGATGAATCGTGTGAGAAATGGGTATTTTCCAAACACGGTCACGGAAGTCGTCTATCAGAGACAGGATGGAACAGCGCAGTTTTCACCCGTATCCGACGGTCGGATCGATACAGTGAATGTATCTCAGGGGACCATTGATGCGGTGGCAAGAGTGATGAATGGAGAAGATATTTCTCAGGGAGCTTTGTTTTTCCGCTCAGTAAGAAGCAGAAGCGGATGGTTTGATCAGAAGCTTTCCCGTGTGCTGGAACATGGAAATCATATATTTTATACCATGTAAGTGAAGAAAGAGGCGGAAAGCCTCTTTCTTTTTTTTCTTTCCTGTGGTAAACTGCAAAATAATAACAGCAAACACAGAAAGAGGAATGTAGATATGGAATTGTTATACAGAAGTACCAGAGGCGCAAAAGAACCTGTGACTGCATCTAAAGCGATCCTTCAGGGTCTGGCTGAAGATGGAGGACTGTTTGTTCCGGATTCGATTCCGAAGCTTACCTGTTCCATGGAGCAGTTGGCCGGAATGACTTATCAGGAGACCGCATATGAGGTGATGAAGCTCTTTCTCACCGATTATACCGAGGAAGAATTGAAGTACTGTATTAACAGTGCATACGACAAAAAATTCGATACAGACGTGATCGCACCGCTGGCAAAGGTGGAGGATGCTTACTATCTGGAGCTGTTCCACGGGGCGACCATCGCATTCAAGGATATGGCACTTTCTATTTTGCCGTATCTGATGACTACTGCAGCGAAGAAGAATCAGGTGAAAAATGATATTGTGATCCTGACTGCAACCTCCGGGGACACTGGAAAGGCAGCACTGGCAGGATTTGCAGATGTGCCGGGAACAAAGATCATCGTATTTTACCCGAAGAATGGTGTCAGCCCGATCCAGGAGAAGCAGATGGTGACCCAGAAAGGGGATAATACATTTGTAGTCGGTATTCATGGAAACTTTGATGATGCCCAGAGCGGCGTCAAGGCAATCTTCGGAAACAAGGAGCTCGCAAAGGAACTTGATCAGGCAGGATATCAGTTTTCCAGTGCCAACTCCATCAATATCGGACGTCTGGTTCCTCAGATCGTTTATTATGTATATGCTTATGCAAAACTGCTGGAGAGCGGTGAGATCAAAGATGGAGAGACCATCAATGTGACTGTCCCCACCGGTAATTTTGGAAATATTCTGGCAGCTTATTATGCAAAGCAGATGGGAATACCGATCGGAAAGCTGATCTGTGCTTCCAATGATAACAAGGTTCTGTATGATTTCTTCCGCACTGGAGAGTATGACAGAAACAGACCATTTATCCTGACCACATCTCCGTCTATGGATATTCTGATCTCCAGCAACCTGGAGAGACTGATCTATCGGATCGCCGGAGCAGACGCTTCCAAGGATCAGGAGCTGATGAAAGCATTATCTGAGCAGGGTAAATACGAGATCACTGATAAGATGCGTGCACAGCTTCATGATTTCTGTGGATATTATGCATCTGAAGATGAGACTGCTAAGAAGATTGCAAAGGTATACGGAGATACCGGTTATGTGCTGGATCCGCATACGGCAGTAGCTTCCTGTGCTTATGAAAAATATGTGGCAGACACTAAGGATGAGACTAAGACGGTGATCGCATCTACCGCAAGCCCGTATAAATTTACCAGAAGTGTGATGGAAGCTATCGACAAAGAAAAGTATGGCTCCATGTCTGATTTTGATCTGGTGGACGAGCTCAACAAGATCTCCGGTGTGGATGTGCCGAATGCCATTGAAGAGATCCGTACCGCTCCGGTCCGTCATAAGACAGTCTGCGATGCAGCTGATATGGAACAGACAGTAAAGACATTTCTTGGTGTGGAATAGGGGTGACACAGAATGAATGATGCATGGTCAATTATGGACATTGTGATCCTGGTATGTGGCGTATATGCACTGTATGCAGCCTATGTGCTGAAGACAAAGGGGAAGATCATCAAGACATTTCTTGTGTTCAAGGAGACGGATGTGAATACCTGTAAAGATCTGGGAGCATATGCAGCATCCATGGCACCGAAGCTGTCCACACTGGCAGGTGTAATGATCCTCTATGGAGTGGTTTCTTTGATCAATACTTATGTGGTCAGCATTATGAGCCTTTACTGGGTTATGATGGTGGCGTTGATCGGAACCCTGATCTGGTATGGAATTCAGACCAGAAATGCAACGAAAAAATATTTCTAAACGTATTTTTGATATTGACTTTTTTTTGACGAGATGGGATAATATGCGAGGTAGGAAATGCTTGATTTCCTGCATCGCAACAAAGAAAAGAATTTCATACTTCTGAGTCTGGTCGGAAAGAGAGATTTTTTTCAACGTAAGTCAAAAGATATACTAAAAGAAAGAGGTATAGTAAAACATGGGAAAAATTGATTTAACTAAGTATGGTATTACTGGAACAACTGAGATCGTACACAACCCGTCTTATGAGCTTCTGTTCGAGGAAGAGACCAAACCGGGTCTGGAAGGATTTGAAGTAGGTCAGGTCAGCGAGCTTGGTGCTGTCAACGTAATGACCGGTATCTATACAGGACGTTCCCCTAAAGACAAATATATCGTTATGGATGAGAACTCCAAGGACACTGTATGGTGGACTTCTGACGAGTACAAGAATGACAACCATCCGGCAACCCAGGAAGCATGGGAGGCTGTAAAAGAGCTGGCTAAGAAAGAGCTCTCCAACAAAAAACTGTATGTTGTAGATGCATTCTGCGGAGCTAACAAAGATACCCGTATGGCTATCCGTTTCATCGTGGAGGTAGCTTGGCAGGCACACTTCGTAACTAACATGTTCATTCAGCCGACAGCTGAAGAGCTTGAGAACTTTGAGCCGGATTTCGTTGTTTACAACGCATCCAAAGCTAAAGTTGAGAATTACAAAGAGCTGGGTCTGAACTCTGAGACCGCAGTTATGTTCAACATCACTACTCGTGAGCAGGTTATCGCAAATACCTGGTATGGCGGAGAGATGAAGAAAGGTATGTTCTCCATGATGAACTATTATCTGCCGCTGAAGGGCATCGCTTCCATGCACTGCTCTGCAAACACAGATATGGATGGAAAGAACACTGCTATCTTCTTCGGACTTTCCGGAACTGGTAAGACTACTCTGTCTACCGACCCGAAACGTCTTCTGATTGGTGATGACGAGCACGGCTGGGATGACAACGGAGTATTCAACTTCGAGGGCGGATGCTATGCAAAAGTTATCAACCTTGATAAAGAGTCTGAGCCGGATATCTACAATGCAATCAGACGTAACGCTCTTCTTGAGAACGTTACTCTTGACAAAGACGGAAAGATCGATTTCGCTGATAAGAGCGTAACCGAGAATACCCGTGTATCTTATCCGATCAACCATATCGAGAAGATCGTTCGTCCGGTATCCGCAGCTCCGGATGCTAAGAACGTAATCTTCCTGTCTGCTGATGCATTTGGCGTACTTCCGCCGGTATCTATCCTGACTCCGGAGCAGACTGAGTACTACTTCCTTTCTGGATTTACTGCAAAACTTGCAGGAACCGAGCGTGGAATCACTGAGCCGACCCCGACCTTCTCTGCATGCTTCGGACAGGCATTCCTTGAGCTGCATCCGACCAAATATGCTCATGAGCTGGTTAAGAAAATGAAGAAGAGCGGCGCTAAAGCTTATCTTGTTAACACCGGATGGAACGGAACCGGAAAACGTATCTCCATCAAAGATACCCGTGGTATCATTGATGCAATCCTTGCTGGTGCTATCCTGACCGCTCCGACCAAGAAGATTCCGTTCTTCAACTTTGAAGTTCCGACTGAGCTTCCGGGAGTTGATCCGGCAATCCTTGATCCGAGAGATACCTACGCTGACGCTGCTCAGTGGGAGGAGAAAGCAAAGGATCTGGCTGCTCGTTTCCAGAAAAACTTTGTTAAATATGAGAGCAATGCAGACGGAAAAGCACTTGTATCTGCTGGTCCGCAGCTGTAATTGTACATTTTATCGTACCTATTGGGACACTGCTATGCAGTGTCCCTTTTTATATGTACTGGTCAGAAATCAGATGCTGGTAATAAACAGATGAATAAAATATCAGGAAAGACCATACAATGGAGCATAGAGATTACACATTAGAGTTGTCAAAAACAAAAAAATAGGGTATACTATGGTTATGAATTTCCTGGGGTGTTCGAGAGCCCTGTTATTTTGAACCTACATTTACGTTTATGGGATTCCAAAATCGCAGGCCGGATGTCAAGCCTCCGTCCATCGCTGGATGCCAGGGGAAGGCTGAAAGCTCTGTTGAGGTTACCCACCTAGCTTTGGCTAGGCGTCAAAATACAGGGAACGGCACTTTGGGAAACGGAAGATTACGGGTACTGCAGATTGCAGTACCCTTTCTTTATTTATACGACATGGCGAGCTCTGATAGGTGCAGATGACTCTGTATTGTAAGCCGGTGTCAGTGGGAGGTGGAACATGTATCGAAGCAGACTGAAAGTAAAGACATTGATTCTGCTGTGTATGACAGGGGTTCTGATGATCCTGGCACTTAGGAGAGATCCGGATAGAAAAGGAGAGACAGGAGAAGAATTACTGATATCAGAAGAGGAAGGCGGCGAAGAGACAGGGGAAGCTGTTGGACAGGAAAAAATATGGACATCTCCAGGGAGGAATGCAAAGATCCGTGTTCTTCTGCTGGATCAGAGTGGCAGTATTTATCATAAGGAAAAAGATGTAGGGGAAGGATATCCGGGAGAACTTGATTACTATGAGGAGCCGCAGGGGTGGGTCATTGTCAATGAAGTACCGTTGGAGGAATATCTTCGGTTTGTGGTTCCCAGCGAGATGCCGGCTTCCTATACATTGGAAGCGTTGAAAGCACAGGCTGTCTGCGCCAGAACCTATGCAGTCTGGCAGATGCAGGAATATGCTTATCCGGAATATGAAGCCCATGTGGATGACAGTACTTCATATCAGGTCTATCACAAGATCGACAGTCAGACCTCCACGGATCAGGCAGTGGAGGAGACGGCGGGACAGATCCTTCTTTATCAGGAGTATCCGGTAAAGGCATATTATTTTGCAACTTCCTGTGGAGTGACAACAGATGAAGCTATCTGGGAGGAAGGTAATACAGAAAACAGTCCGTACCTTTGCAGCAGGTTTGTCAATGAGACAACTTCAGAAAAGGATCTGACGGATGAAGAAACGTTTGCTGCATGGATCAGGACCAAACGTGCAGGAGATCTGGAAATCAGTGAACCATGGTACCGGTGGAACTGTGAAGTGCCATTTACTCAGATTCAGAAAAATGTGGAGAAATGGATGGCAGTCAGGCTTGCGAAGACCGGAGATGGGATCCTTATAAAGGATGGAGAGCAGTATGTGCGGCCATCCGAAAACGTCGGACATAGGGGGATTGGAACGATTACAGAAGCGCAGATCCTGTCGCGGAATGCAGGCGGTGCAGCACAGGAGCTTCTGCTGACTGGAAGCGAAGGAACATTGAAAATCAAATATGAATACAATATTCGTTTGATGCTGGGGTTGCCGGGAGGCATCATACATAAAAATGATGGGACGATCACCAGAGGGGGAGACCTTCTTCCCAGTGGATATTTTATATTGACACAAGCCAAGACCGATGGAAAGGTAACTGGATATGCGGTGACGGGAGGAGGTCTGGGTCATGGAGCAGGCATGAGCCAGAACGGAGCCAGACTTCTGGCGGAGCAGGGAAAGGATTATCTGATGATCCTTGATTATTTTTATCGGAATGTAACATTGGCAACGATGGAGTAAGGATGAAATCACGGAATCCTGTTTCTGCAGCGGAGAGAATGGAGGCAGGAATTTCTTGAATTTTCTGCTGAAACAAGGTAAGATACAGATTGACTGCCACAGAGCATGTCGATTTTACGAGGAAAGGATACATGAATGAGACGACTGATATTCATGATTATGGAAATAAAGAGAAATATTGTGGACAATCACGTATCAGCTTATGCGGCGCAGGCAGCTTATTTTATTATGCTGTCTCTGATCCCGCTTCTGATCCTTTTGTTGTCCATGATCCAGTTTACCGGAATTGGAAAAGCAGATTTTTACAGTCTGATCCAGCATTTGGTGCCGCAGGGATTCCAAAGCTGGATGTTGAGTATTATTGACGAAATGTTCAGTCGTACAGTGGCAACGGTATCATTGTCAGCAGTTGTGACAATCTGGTCCGCCGGAAAGAGCTTTATGGCACTGAACCGTGGATTTAATGCAATCTGCAGAGTGGATAAAAATCCCAACTATGTGCTGATGCGGCTCAGAGGAGCTGTCTTTGCACTGGTGTTTGTGGTGATCATCATGGTATCGCTGGTGCTGGTAGTTTTTGGTGATTCCATTCATCTGTGGCTTGTAAAATATATTCCGTTTGTGGCGGTGTTTACCAGAATCATTCTGTCTTTCCGGCTGTTTCTGATGCTGGCAATCCTGACAGTTTTCTTCGCGGCACTTTATAGTATGCTGCCGAATCGAAGATCAGGATTTCTTGATCAGGTGCCTGGAGCTCTGGCAGCGGCTGTGGGCTGGTATTTATTTTCCTTTGGATTTTCCATCTATGTACAGTATGGAAATGCATACAGTATGTATGGCAGTCTGACAACCTTGATCTTGTTCATGTTCTGGCTGTATTTCGGCATGTATATTGTGCTGATCGGCATGGAGATCAATTGCTGGAGGGAGAAGCGGGTGAGCGTGGTCAGATAATAAGGGAAATGGCTTTCCCTTGATGTTTTTGCCATGCAATGGTAAAATATAGAGACATTGGGATGAAAGGAAATATACGAATGGATAAATTTGATCAGTACAAGAGGCTGCTGCGTCTTGGAATTGCAGGAATAGAGATTTTTATAGAGACTCTGTTCTTTGTATATGTATGGGATGAGGTGTATCGTGAACTGCGTGTGACCATGTTCCTTAACAAAGGTAACTGGATGATGATCGGCTTCTACGTGCTTTATCTGATCGTCTTTGTATATCTGTACGGAGGAACCAAATACGCATATTATAAAAAGGGGCAGCTGATTCTGTCACAGACATTGGGAACCATCATTGCCAATGCACTGATGTATATTCAGATCATTATGGTTGTGGGACGTTTTCCGTTTCCGACCATCTGGCCTATGCTGGTAATGAGTGCGGCAGATCTGGTGGTGATCATGTTGATCAATCAGTTGTCAGATGGAATTTTCAAAAAGATGTTTCCGCCGAAGCGGCTGCTTCTGATCTGCGATATGGCATATAAAGAAAATCTGATCCGCAAGTTATCCGGACGAAAGGATCTCTATACGGTTACCAGATGTGTGTCAGCAGCAGAGCCGCTGGTAAAGCTTCAGCAGGAGGTGCAGGATTGCGATGCCATGATGCTCTATGGATTGGAAGAGCAGAAGCGCAATGATCTGGTAAAATTCTGTTATGAGAAATCCATCCGTATTTATGTGGCTCCGGAGATCTCTGACCTGCTTCTGAGAGGAGCAGACCGGGTGCATTCATTTGATACTCCGTTTCTGCTTCTGAGAAATTCTGGAATCTCTTTTGAGCAGCGCGTGATGAAGAGAGCTATGGATGTGATCATTTCCGGATGTATGCTTTTAGTGGCCTCCCCGTTTATGCTACTGACTGCGCTTGCGATCAAGATGGAGGATCATGGTCCGGCATTGTTCAAACAAGAGCGTGTGACACTGAATGGAAGAAAATTTTATATTTATAAATTTCGAAGCATGATCGTGGATGCGGAGAAGAATGGAGCGCAGTTCTCCTCAAAAAATGACAGTCGTATTACAAAGGTAGGTAAGTTTATCCGTGCGACCCGTCTGGATGAACTTCCGCAGCTTCTGAATATTTTAAAAGGCGATATGAGTATTGTAGGTCCCAGACCGGAGCGGCAGCAGTATATCGAAGAATTCTGCAAGGAGACGCCGGAGTTTATCTATCGGCTGAAGGTGAAGGCAGGACTGACCGGCTATGCTCAGATTTATGGAAAATACAATACGACACCGTTGGATAAACTGAAACTGGATTTGATGTATATTGAAAGTTATTCAGTACTGTTGGATATAAAACTGATCTTCCTGACTTTGAAGATCATGTTTACAAAAGAAAGCACGGAAGGAGTGGAAGAGGGACAGAATCACGCATAATGGATGGATTGGACAGGATAGGACAGACAGAATAAAAGGAGATAAATGATATATGTGTGGAATAGTAGGATTTACAGGTAAGCAGCAGGCAGCACCGATTCTTCTGGATGGGTTGTCAAAGCTTGAATACAGAGGATATGATTCGGCCGGACTGGCTGTCCGGGATGGAAAGGCTCTGGCACAGGTTGTGAAGGCGAAAGGAAGGCTGAACAATCTGGCAGAGAAGACAGATGGCGGAAAGACTTTGAAAGGAACCTGCGGTATTGGACATACGCGCTGGGCGACCCATGGGGAACCCAGTCAGGTTAATGCCCATCCGCATGTGTCAGGAAATTGTCTGCGGTCTGGCTCCGGCGAGGTGGAATCAGAAGTGGTTGGAGTCCACAACGGGATTATTGAAAATTATACAGAACTGAAAGAGAAGCTGCTCAAGCATGGTTACACTTTCTATAGCCAGACGGACACAGAAGTGGTGATCAAGCTGGTGGATTATTACTACAAGAAATATAACTTAGGACCCATCGATGCAATCGCAAAGACCATGGTGCGTGTGCGTGGATCGTATGCACTGGAACTTATGTTCAAAGATTATCCGGAGAAATCTGGGTAGCAAGAAAAGACAGTCCAATGATCATCGGTATCGCTGACGGGGAGACTTATGTGGCATCTGATGTGCCTGCAATCCTGAAATACACCCGAAATGTATACTATATCGGCAATCTGGAGTTTGCGAAACTGACACCAGGAGAAGCGCATTTTTATAATCTGGATGGTGATGAGATTGAGAAGCAGACAACCGAGATCAAATGGGATGCAGAGGCTGCAGAGAAGGCAGGATTTGAGCATTTTATGATGAAAGAGATCCACGAGCAGCCAAAAGCTGTCAGGGATACGCTCAATTCCGTTGTAAAAGACGGCAGGATCGATTTTAAGGAGATGCAGATCAGTGATGAGGATCTGAACAAATATGAGCAGATCTATATAGTAGCCTGTGGTTCTGCATGGCATGTGGGAATGGCCGCACAGTATGTGCTGGAAGATCTGACAGATATTCCGGTACGTGTGGAGCTTGCATCAGAGTTCCGTTATCGGAAGATGCCACTGAACCAGAAGGCACTGGTCATTGTGGTCAGTCAGTCTGGAGAGACCGCCGATACCCTGGCTGCATTGAGGCTTGCAAAGGAGAAGAAGCTTGCTACCCTGGCGATTGTCAATGTAGTTGGAAGCAGTATTGCCCGGGAGGCAGATCATGTGCTGTATACACTGGCAGGACCGGAGATTTCTGTAGCGACCACAAAAGCTTACAGTGCACAGCTGGCAGCGATGTATTGTCTGGCAGTGCAGTTTGCCAGGGTGAGGGAGAAGATCACAGAGGAGCAGTACAGCTTTTATATTTCTGAATTGTTATCGATTCCGGAGAAAATGGAGAAGGTTCTGGAGGATAAAGAACGAATTCAGTGGTTTGCGGCAAAGTATGCCAATGCTCATGATGTATTCTTTGTAGGACGGGGAATTGATTATGCGATTTCTCTGGAGGGAAGTCTCAAACTGAAAGAAATCTCCTATATTCATTCAGAGGCATATGCGGCAGGAGAACTGAAGCATGGAACGATCAGTCTGATTGAGCAGGGAATGCTGGTCATTGGAGTCCTTACACAGGATGAGTTGTATGAGAAGACCATCAGCAATATGCTGGAGTGTAAGAGCAGGGGAGCATATCTGATGGGGCTGACGACCTATGGACATTATGAGGTGGAAGATCAGGTGAACTTCGCTGTGTATGTACCAAAAGTGGATGAACATTTTGTGGGCAGTCTGGCTGTGATTCCGCTGCAGCTGCTTGGATATTATGTCAGCGTGGCAAAGGGACTGGATGTAGATAAGCCAAGAAATCTGGCAAAAAGTGTGACGGTTGAGTAGGAAACCCTCTTGACTTTCATAAAATCTGTGCTATAGTAGAAAAAGATATTTCAAATGCGAAGAAGGTGCAAGTAGCATTCTGTTTTCCATCAGAGAGATCGGGTCAGCGGCTGGAAGCCCGGTCAGGTTCAGGCAGAAAGGTCGAAGTTCACACCGGAGCAGCATTCCTGAACAGATAGAGTAGGGGATGACGTGTTACTGCACGTTATGCAGTTTTATGAGTGTCCGGCATAGCCGGAAAGCAGGGTGGTACCGCGGATTATAAGCTTCGTCCCTTTTGAGGGGCGGAGCTTTTTTATCGTATAGGAAACAAGGAAAGTTCCAGAACCGTCCGATAAATCTATGTAGTAGAAAAGGAGTTTCAACATGAAAGAAAGATTGCAGAAGATCAAAGAAGAGGCAATTGCCCGGATCAAAGAGTCAAAGAATCCGGAATCTCTCAATGATGTGAGAGTCTCTGTACTTGGAAAAAAAGGTGAGCTGACAGCACTGTTAAAGAGTATGAAGGATGTGGCTCCGGAGGAACGCCCGGTCTTTGGTCAGCTGGTAAACGACACCAGAGCTGAGATTGAGAAGGTTATGGAAGAGGCGAAAAAAAATATGGATAAGCTTCTTCTGGATGCAAAACTGAAATCAGAAGTTATCGACGTAACCCTTCCGGCTAAGAAGAATAACGTAGGTCATCGTCATCCGAACACCATCGCACTGGAAGAAGTAGAGCGTATCTTCATTGGTATGGGCTACGAAGTGATCGAAGGACCAGAAGTAGAGTATGACCTTTATAATTTCGAGAAACTGAATATTCCGGCAAATCATCCGGCAAAGGATGAGCAGGATACTTTCTATATTAACAAGGACATTGTGCTTCGTACTCAGACATCTCCGGTACAGGCAAGAATCATGGAAAAAGGCAAGCTGCCGATCCGTATGATCTCTCCGGGACGTGTATTCCGTTCGGATGAAGTGGATGCGACTCATTCTCCGTCCTTCCATCAGATCGAAGGTCTTGTTATCGACAAGAATATTACCTTTGCTGACCTGAAAGGAACTCTGGAAGAGTTTGCAAAAGAGCTGTTTGGAGAAAACACGAAGACAAAATTCCGTCCGCATCATTTCCCGTTCACAGAGCCCAGTGCGGAGGTAGATGTAAGCTGCTTTAAGTGTGGTGGAAAAGGTTGCCGTTTCTGTAAGGGATCCGGCTGGATCGAGATCCTTGGCTGTGGTATGGTACATCCGCATGTACTTGAAATGTGCGGCATCGACCCTAATGAGTACACTGGTTTTGCATTTGGTGTAGGTCTTGAGAGAATCGCTCTTCTGAAATATGAGATCGATGATATGAGACTGCTGTATGAAAACGATATCAGATTCTTAAAACAGTTTTGATAACCTGCAAAGTCGTGCGCAGATCGTTATGAACTATCCGGCGCAAGCTTGCTTGCAGAGGATTGTACATAATGGGATGCATAGGGCACGCAGTGCCAAGCGAGATGAAGTGAAACGGAATCGAGCTTCACGGCTTTGTACATAATATAATAAATTCAGGAGGATTACAAAGATGAATACATCTTTATCATGGATAAAAGCATATGTGCCGGAGCTTGAGGTGACTGCACAGGAATTCACCGATGCTATGACCCTGTCAGGCTCCAAGGTGGAAGGATTTACAAAAATGGATGCCGATCTGGAGAAAATCGTGATCGGACAGATCAAGAAGATTGAGAAACATCCGGATGCAGATAAGCTGATCATCTGTCAGGTAGATATTGGAGAGGAATCTCCGATCCAGATCGTTACAGGTGCTCCGAATGTCAAAGAAGGAGACAAGGTTCCTGTTGTTCTGGACGGTGGACGTGTGGCAGGCGGTCATGACGGCAAGATGACACCTGGCGGCATCCGTATTAAGAAAGGTAAACTTCGCGGAATCGAATCCAACGGTATGATGTGCTCTATTGAGGAGCTGGGTTCCACCAGAGATATGTATCCGGAAGCACCGGAGTACGGTATCTACATTTTCCCGGAGACTGCTGAAGTAGGAGCAGACGCCATTGAAGTACTGGGACTTCATGATGTGGAGTTTGAGTTCGAGATCACTTCCAACCGTGTGGACTGCTACAGTACGCTTGGCCTTGCAAGAGAAACAGCTGCTACTTTCTATAAGGAGTTCAAGGCTCCGGAAGTTCATGTAAAAGGCTGCGGCGGTGATGTGAATGATTATATTAAAGTAGAAGTGCAGGATCATGATCTGTGTTCCAGATATTGTGCCAGAGTGGTAAAAAATATTCGTCTTGCTCCGTCACCGGAATGGATGCAGAGAAGACTGGCATCCGTAGGCATCCGTCCGATCAATAATGTGGTTGATATTACCAACTACGTAATGGAAGAGTATGGCCAGCCGATGCATGCTTATGATCTGGATAAGATCGCAGATAAAAAAATCGTTGTCCGCCGTGCGGCTCACGATGAGAAATTCGTGACTCTGGATGGACAGGAGCGTACACTGGATGAAAATGTACTGATGATCTGCGACGGTGAGAAAGCAGTCGGTATGGCTGGTATCATGGGTGGTGAGAACTCCATGATCACAGATGATGTAAAGACCATGCTGTTCGAGGCAGCCTGCTTTGACGGAACCAACATCCGTCTGTCCAGCAAGCGTGTAGGACTTCGTACAGATGCTTCCGGTAAGTTTGAAAAAGGACTGGATCCGAACAATGCACAGACAGCTATTGATCGTGCCTGCCAGCTGATCGAGGAGCTGGATGCAGGAGATGTGGTAAACGGAACCGTTGATGTTTATCCAGTGAAGAGAGAACCGGTTCGCATTCCCTTTGAGCCGGACCGCATCAACGCATTGTTGGGAACCGACATCAGCAAAGAGCAGATGCTGGAGTATTACAAACCGATCGAACTGGAATATGATGAGAAGACCAACGAGATCGTAGCTCCGACCTTCCGTCAGGATCTGTTCCGCACTGCAGATCTGGCAGAGGAAGTGGCTCGTTTCTTCGGATATGACAATATCCCGACTACGCTTCCGAGAGGAGAGGCAACCACCGGCAAGCTTCCGTTCTATCTGAGAATTGAAGCAGTGGCAAGAGATATCGCCGAGTTCTGCGGCTTCTCACAGGGTATGACCTACAGCTTCGAAAGCCCGAAGGTATTTGATAAATTGCTTCTGCCGGAGGATGCACGTGAGCGTCAGGCAATCGTGATCTCCAATCCGCTGGGTGAGGATTTCTCTATTATGAGAACTACTTCCCTGAATGGAATGCTGACTTCTCTGGCAACCAACTATAACAGAAGAAATAAGAATGTTCGTCTCTATGAGATGGGAAATATTTATCTGCCAAAGAGCCTGCCGCTCACTGAACTGCCGGATGAGCGCATGCAGTTTACTCTTGGTATGTATGGCGATGGCGACTTCTTCTCCATGAAAGGCATCGTAGAGGAGTTCCTTGACAAGATCGGTATGCATCTGAAAGAAACTTATGATCCAAATGCTGGAAAATCTTTCCTTCATCCGGGTCGTCAGGCAAATATCATCTATGATGGAACGGTAATCGGATATCTGGGTGAGGTTCATCCGACAGTTGCAGCTACTTATGGAATTGGAGAGAGAGCTTATGTGGCTGTTCTGGATATGCCGTCTATTGTTCCGATGGCAACTTTTGATCGTAAATATGAGGGAATTGCCAAATTCCCGGCTGTGACCAGAGATATTTCCATGGTTGTTCCGAAGAATGTTCTGGTAGGACAGATTGAGGAAGTGATCGCAGTCCGTGGCGGACAGATTCTTGAGAACTATGAACTGTTCGATATTTACGAAGGTTCTCAGATCAAAGGCGGTTATAAATCTGTTGCATATTCTCTGACCTTCCGTGCAAAAGACCGGACGCTTACAGATACAGAGATCTCTGCTTCTATGAAGAAGATCCTCAATGGTCTGGAAGCACTGGGTGCGGAGCTTAGACAGTAATGGATCGCAGAAAAATTACGCGGGTGCTGGCAGTTTTGGCAGCATCCGCTGTTCTGCTGTTCGGGTTTCTGATCGCACAGCGCCTGGCCGATCACTACAAAGATTCGGATGTGGTGCAGACTTCCCAGGAGGATTCCTTTTGCGTGGGAGATCTGACACTGGAACTGACCACCAGGGGCGGCTATCCTGTCTATTACAGTACGGATGGAAGTGTACCTTCCACAGAGAACAGCGCACTTTACAGCGGTCCTCTTGTGTTTGAAGCGGGTGATCAGGTTCAGTCTGTGACTGTTCGTGCCAGAGCATATCATCCGGCTTCTGGTGAGTGGGGAGAATTGTTCACCCGTACTTATTTTTATGCAAAGGATGAACAGACACTGAAAGAGCGGTACAGTACATACATTGTCTGTGTGACCAGTGATCCATATAATCTTTATGATTATGAGTATGGAATCCTGACGGAAGGTAAGATACGGGATGAGTATGTGGCCAGTGAGGAATATCAGCCTGATCTGCAGACTCAGCCAGCTAATTTTACCCAGAGAGGAAGAACATGGGAACGTCCTGCCCATATTGAGATCCTGACACCGGAGGGTGAGAGGGTCATTGATCAGGATGCAGGTATCCGGGTATTTGGTCATGCCAGCCGGCAGTCCTACCGGAAGTCACTGAAGCTCTATGCCCGGGATGAATATGGAAAGGCAGAATTTGATTATCCATTATTTTCAGATAATGTAGGAAAAGCCACAGGAGAAGTGGAGTCTGCCTATAAGCGGCTGGTGTTGAGAAATAATGGAACAGATAAGGCAGTGACCTTGTTTCGTGAAGAACTGTTCCAGACATTGATCAGTCAGATCGAAGGTGTGGATTCCAAGTCTGTGGCACCTATAGCTGTGTACCTCAATGGAGTCTATTACAACTGTGAGTGGATGCAGGAAGTCTATGATGAAGTCTATATGGAGACCAATTATGGGACTTCCGGTGACGGCTATTATGAGATCGTGACCGTATGGGATGATACACCGGATGCAGAACTGAACCGTAAGGAACAGCAGGCGAAGAAAGATTATAAGGATCTGGTGACTTATGCATCTGAAGATCTGACAGATGATACTGTATTCGAAGAATTTTCTTCACTGGTAGATGTGGACAATCTTCTGCAGTATTTTGCCATTGAAACCTATATCGCCAACTGGGACTGGCCGCAGAATAATATTAAGATGTACCGTTACTATTCGCCGGGAGACGCCTATGGGGAAGACAGGCAGGATGGAAGATGGAGATATCTCTATTATGACATGGAGGCAGGATTCAATCTCTACAATGCCCCAGCAGAAGAGTGGAGAAGCATTCAGGATGCACTGGACGGCAATAAACTGTTTGCGGCAGTGATGAAGCGTACGGACATGCAGGAACGGTTTGCCTACTACCTGGAACAATGTATCCAGAACTATTTTACAGAGGAAAAAGTGACTGCTGCCATAGAACAACTGAAAGCTCTGCGGGATCAGGAACTGGAAGCTAACATTGAACAAAAGAAGAGTCAGGATCCGACTTATTCTATGTCACTGGAAAATATTGATCAGAATATTGAAGTTATCTATGATTTTGTACAGCAGCGGCCAGACATGATCCGTCAGCAGATGCAGGAGCTGTATGGGATCTATATGAAATAAAGAGGAATACTATGAATTTACATGATTTTTATTATGATCTTCCGCAGGAACTGATCGCTCAGGATCCGCTGGAGGATCGATCCAGTTCCAGACTGATGGTACTGGATCAGGAAACAGGACATATCGAACACCATATTTTTCGTGAAATCATTGATTATCTGAATCCAGGAGACTGTCTGGTAGTCAATAATACGAAAGTGATCCCTGCCCGTCTTATGGGAAGTAAGGTGGGAACGGATGCACACATTGAAGTACTTCTGCTTAAGAGAAATGAAAATGATGTGTGGGAGACATTGGTGAAACCGGGTAAGAAAGCAAAACCAGGTACGAAGATCAGCTTTGGTGATGGTTTGCTGGTCGGTGAAGTGCTGGATGTGGTCGAAGACGGCAACCGTATGATTAAATTCACTTATGAAGGAATCTTTGAAGAGATCCTGGATCAGCTGGGCCAGATGCCTCTGCCGCCGTATATCACACATCAGCTGAAGGATAAGAACCGTTATCAGACGGTCTATGCAAAGCATGAAGGATCCGCAGCTGCACCGACTGCAGGACTTCATTTCACACCGGAACTTCTGCAGGCAATCAAGGACAAGGGGGTAAATATCGCCCATGTGACCCTTCATGTAGGACTTGGCACCTTCCGTCCGGTGAAAGTGGAGAATATACTGGAACATCATATGCATTCAGAGTTCTATATGGTGGAGGAGGATCAGGCAAAACTGATCAATGAGACAAAAAAGAATGGTGGACGGATCATTGCAGTCGGTACGACCAGCTGCAGGACACTGGAGTCTGCTACTGGTGAGGACGGAATCCTGAAAGCAGGCAGCGGCTGGACGGAGATCTTCATTTATCCGGGATATCAGTTTAAACTGATCGACTGTCTGATCACCAATTTCCATCTGCCGGAGTCCACGCTGATGATGCTGGTGTCTGCACTGGCAGGTAGAGACAAGATCATGGCGGCTTATGAGGAGGCTGTGAAGGAGAGATATCGTTTCTTCTCCTTTGGTGATGCTATGTTCATTAAGAAAGATAAATAAGAGAATAGCAAAATCCCCGGAACATCTCAATAAAGTTCCGGGGATTTTACTATTCTTCCTCCAATATCAGCTGGATCTTGGATCTTACCACATCAAAGGCCACATCATTCATACCGCTGTTGATGACCACATCTGCCAGCGCACGGGTGGGTTCTACATACAGATAATGCATGGGCTTAACTGTAGTCAGATATTGCTCCACAATATTGTCCAGATCACGGCCACGTTCTTTGACGTCGCGGACAATACGGCGAAGAATCCGTTCATCTGCATCAGCTTCCACATAGATTTTAATATCCATCATGTTGCGGAGTCTGGGATCTTCCAGCAGCAGGATACCTTCTGCCAGAATGATCTTCTTTGGCTCAATGTGAATGGTCTTGTCAGAACGGTTGTGCATACTGTAATCGTAGACCGGACAGTCTACAGCAATTCCATTTTTTAAAGCTTCCAGATGTTGGATCATCAGATCTGTTTCCAGAGAATTGGGATGGTCATAATTGACCTTCTTCCGTTCTTCGAACGGCACATCATCCTGACATTTATAATAATTATCGTGGTAGAGGACAGCTACATCATCAGGGAAGGCATCGCGCAGCCGGTTGGTAAATGTGGACTTTCCCGATCCGGTTCCCCCGGCGATTCCTATGATCATAACATTATTACTCATATCGTCTCCTTTTTTTTGTTCTTAATGATATTTAAAATATTTTACACTGTTTTAAGACAGATTTCCATAGCAATCTTCAGAATGTGGCTGTCAAATTTGCGCTAAGAACTGTTCGGCTTCATTGACTTTTTATCAGAGAAGGAGCATAATGAGTGAAGTTCAGCGAAACCAAAGTTCTATTTTGGGAGAACATTCAGAAGATTCAGATAGAGGGAGCTTCCTGTATAATAAAAAGCGTAGACGTTGAAAATTGAAAATACCTCAGAGTACAATAAGACTACTGACTGGCAGGTTAGTAAAAATCTTATTATACAGAGAGGTATCTACAATGAAGTCTAACACACAGAACGCAAAAATTGAAGCTATTACAGAAAAAACTTTGGTACTCGGAATTGATGTCGGAAGTGAAATGCACTATGCCAGAGCTTTTGATTACAGAGGAATCGAGTATTCGAAGAAGCCATTTAAGTTTAGCAATACAGAGGCTGGATTTGTGACATTTAAGGAATGGATCCTGGACCTCAAAGAAAGACATGAGAAGGATAAGGTGATTCCAGGTATGGAACCGACCGGGCATTACTGGTTCAATCTTGGAAAGTTTCTTCAGGATAATGAAATGAAACCAGTACTTGTGAATCCTCACCATGTGAAAAAATCAAAAGAACTCGACGACAATAATCCAACTAAAAATGACCGTAAGGATCCGAAAGTTATAGCAGGATTAGTTAGAGAGGGACGTTACAGGATCCCCTACCTGCCGGATGGTGTTTACGCTGATCTTAGAACAGCATCAAACATAAGATTCCAGTTACAGGCGGAACTTACAAGAATTCAAAACAGGATCAGTCGTTGGTTCAATGTATATTTTCCTGAATATAAGACGGTATACGGAAAGCCGGATGCCAAGAGCGGAATGCTAATCCTTAAAGCAGCACCACTCCCTGAAGATATCCTGACGTTAGGTATCGATGGAGTGAACCAAATCTGGCGTGATGCGAAGTTAAGAGCAGTTGGAAAAGCGAGGGCGAAGATCCTGATAGAAGCTGCAGAGCACAGTGTCGGAAGCAAAGAAGGAGCAGTATCTGCAAGAATGGAAATCCGAATGCTTCTGGAGGATTATGAATCCAGAAACATATGCCTTCAGGAAGTTATGACTCTGATTGAAGGGTTGGTAAAACAGATTCCGATGGCTGAGAAGCTATTGGAGATCAAAGGTGTGGGAATCAAGACAGTGTCAGGATTCCTTGCAGAAGTAGGTGATATCAGCCGTTTTAACACGCCGAAAGAACTGCAGAAGCTTGCAGGATTGGCATTGGTTGAAAGTAGTTCGGGAAAGCACAAGGGCGAGACAACAATAAGCAGACGAGGTCGAAAGAGACTCAGATACCTGCTCTTTGAGGTTGCAATGTCGCTTGTGGCGAAGAATCCGGAGTTCAGAGAGCTCCATAATTATTACACAACCAGAAGGCTGAATCCGTTGAAGAAAATGCAGTCACTTATGGCGATTGCAGCCAAGCTGATACGTGTCTTTTATGCCATGCTGACAAAAGGAGTGGATTATGATCCGAAAAAGATGGCCAGTGACATCAAGAGACCGGCAGTTTATCTACAGGCTGCGTAAGAAAGATAAGTAACTATAATGGAGGCTGTCATATGGACAGCCACTGGAACAAGCAGAATGTAACAGATAATGTCCACTGATCACAGTGCTGGAACAGGAAGCGAGTCAGTAATCAATAATACAAAGAATGATCCAGTAGTCGGCAGAAATAGTCACCATGGGGCATATGACCCCGTTAGGGAGCATAGCTGACACCCTGGTTATGGGCAGGCAGGACGAAGGAAGTTAGGACCTCTGGAGACAGAGATGATCCTGGTGGATATAGGAGGTTAGCTGCCATAGAGGGATGGGTATACACAAGGCCAGTAAAGCGGAAATCAATGACGTTTTATTTCGTATACCCTTTAACCACCATTTCAGTACCTGATACATCGAAATGCTCATAGCTGTGGCTTATTCACTGAGATATGAAAGGTTGAAAAATCTTGAATTTTCAATAAAAACCACTTGATTATATGAGGAGGCGTATTCATGACAGAGAAACATATTAAACTTTCACCGGATACGGTGGTGACATTTGTAAAAAAATCACAGCAATGTGATTTTAATATAGATATTTCTTATGGTCACACAGAAGTAGATGCGAAGTCTTTGCTGGGAATGTTAAGTCTTGATTTCGGCCGCATCATGCATGTAAAGTATTATGGTAAGAATGAAGATCTGGAAGGTTATATAAATGAGCTGGCAGTAGAGTAAGATGACTGCAGACACAACAGAATAGATAAGACGGATAATAAGAATGCCCTGCAAAAGGATCTGTAGAACAGAACAGTCACTTTTGCAGGGCGTTTTTTTGATGACAGAAATTATTTTGCCAGTCGTGTCAGATCTTCATAGAATCCAGGATAGCTGATCTTCACGCAGTCAGCACCTTTGATCGAAGTCTCACCGTCTGAAGCAAGAGCGGTGATGGCAAAGGTCATGGCGATGCGGTGATCTAAGTGGCTGTCGATGATCGCTCCGTGGAGGGGGTAACCGCCTTCGATGATCATACCGTCATCTGTGCCTTCGATGTGAGCACCCATAGCACGAAGATTATTGACCATCACGTCTATCCGGTTGGATTCTTTGACTTTCAGCTCCTGTGCATCGCGGATCACAGTAGTTCCCCTGGCAAAGCAGGCAAGGGCTGCGACCACTGGAAGCTCATCAATGAGAGTTGGAATCACTGAACCACCGACAGTCACTCCGTGAAGCTCACTGTGGCGAACCAGCAGGTCAGCGGTAGGTTCACCATTTCCATAATTTTCATTGAGCAGAGTAATATCGGCACCCATATCCTGGCAGACGCGGAGCAGTCCATCTCTGGTGGGATTGATGCCTACATTTTTGATCAGTATCTCGGAATCTGGAACCATCAAAGCTGCCGCAATAAAATAAGCGGCAGAAGAAATATCACCAGGAACGATGATTTCCTGTGCGTGCAGGTCCTTGCCGGGGGTGACTGTAGCAGTAGTACCCTTACTCGTAATATCAGCACCGAAATGTGTTAACATGATCTCTGTGTGATTCCGGGACAGATAAGGTTCGGTTACACTTGTGGTTCCGTCTGCATAGAGTCCGGCAAGTAAGATACAGGATTTTACCTGGGCAGAAGCAACTTTGGAGGTATATGCGATGCCATGGAGCTTCTGCCCGTGGATCCGAAGAGGTGCACAGCCGTTATCACGGATACTGGTAATATCGGCTCCCATCAGAGTTAATGGCTCCATGATCCGTTTCATGGGGCGGCTCTGGATGGATTCATCTCCATTTAACTCGGTGGTAAACCTCTGACCGGCCAGAATGCCGGAGATCAGCCGGGTGGTAGTGCCACTGTTTCCTACATCCAGCATAGAAGAGGGAGCAGTCAGACCATGAAGACCTTTTCCATGGATCAGGATCTCAGAATCCAGATCTTCTATGTCGATTCCAAGCTTTCGGAAACAGTCGATAGTGGACAGACAGTCTGCTCCTCGAAGAAAGTTGGTGACTCTTGTAGTTCCGTCTGCCAGCGCTCCGAACATAATAGAGCGATGGGAGATGCTTTTATCACCGGGGACAGTAATCTCACCTTTTAATGCATTGGTTCTGGTAAATATCATATAGCTTACCTCTCATATATCACATATCTGTGTTTTCTCAAGATTTCGATGGCGCTCTTCATAGATTCTTCATCATAAAATTCAATCCGGAGAACGGCCTCGATAAATTCACGGCTGTGTACGATGCCGATATTTTTCAAACTGATCTGATTGCTGGCAAGGATCGTGGCAAGAGTTGCAATTCCTCCTGCTTCATCCACCATATCACAGTAGATCTCATAGATCCGCGCCAGAGGACCATTGCCTTTGACCGGAAGACTGTTCCGATAATCTCTGGATGTCTCAAATAAATGGTAAATAGCACCGGATTTGGCTTCATCCAACTGGTCTTTGATCTTCTCCAGAGAAGCGATATAATCAGTCAGAATCCTGGAAATATTTTTCCGGTTGGTCATGCAAATCTGTTCCCACATCTCCGGGGAAGAAGATGCGATCCGGGTGATGTCCTTGAATCCGCCCGCGGCGACCAGCTTCATGATGCCGTCTTTGGTATCTTCGTCCTTGACCAGGTTGACAAGGGACGAAGCAATAATATGTGGCAGATGGCTGATACCTGCAGTCACATAATCATGAGTGTGATAGTCGATGACCAGCGGAAGTGCTTTTAAGGAAGCTACAAAATCGCGATAAGTCTCTACAGCCTCCCGGGGAGTCTTTTCCGTAGGTGTGATCATGTAATATGCATTTTCAATGAGGATCCGCTTGGAATTGGCATAGCCGGTCTTCTCAGAACCTGCCATGGGGTGGCCTCCGATGAAATTTGCTTCCATATCAAGATCGGTTACCTTTTCGTGGATATCTGTCTTGGTGCTGCCTACATCGGTGATGATGCAGTCCGGTCCGATCAGAGGCTTTAACTGCTCCAGATATTTGGCATTGCTGGATACAGGTGCACACAGGAAAATATAGGTGCAGTCAGAAAAATCTTCGTCAATCTGATCAATGACCCTGTTGATCACTCCGTCAGCCACTGCCTGCTCCACAGAAGCACGGGTGCGGGAGTGAGCGATGATCTCTGTATCTGGATAAAAATAACGGACAGCCCGGGCGATGGAACCGCCGATCAGACCAAGTCCGATAAAACCGATTTTCATTTGTCTATCTCCTTTAGCACGTTAATGCATAAAGTATAGCACGTTTGTCGGAAAATGAAAAGAAATATATGAACGAAATAGAAGCTTAGTTGACAAACCAAACGGACTATATTAAACTAATGTAGTTGTAAAATACAGCAGGATTCTCTGAAAAACAGAGTTTTCAGATAGGATAACAGATCGGAAATCGAGATAGGAGGAAGCACGAAAATGAAACACAATTTCCGAAAGATAGAAGGTAAGTGGCAGCAGAAATGGGAAGATGCCAAGATCTTCAATGCAGTGGATGGAAGTCCCAAGAAGAAGTTCTATGGTCTGGTAGAGTTCCCGTACCCGAGCGGAGCAGGTATGCACGTAGGACATATTAAGGCATATTCCAGCCTTGAGGTAATTTCCAGAAAGAGAAGAATGGAAGGATACAACGTGCTGTTCCCCATTGGATTCGATGCATTCGGACTTCCGACTGAGAACTATGCCATCAAGACAGGCAAACATCCGCGTGTGATCACGGACGAGAATATTGCAAGATTTACCAATCAGCTGAAAAAAGTTGGTTTTTCTTTTGACTGGGATCGTGTGATCGACACCACAGATGAGGATTACTATAAATGGACCCAGTGGATCTTCCTGAAGATGTATGAGCATGGTCTTGTGTTCAGAAGCAAAGCACTGGTAAACTACTGCCCGTCCTGTAAAGTTGTTCTTTCCAATGAGGACAGTCAGGGTGGACACTGTGACATCTGCCACAGCGAAGTAGTACAGAAGTCCAAAGATGTATGGTATTTAAGAATTACGGAGTATGCTGACAAACTGCTGGCAGGTCTTGAGGATGTAGATTATCCGGCAAATGTAAAACAGCAGCAGGTGAACTGGATTGGTAAATCCACCGGTGCATTTGTTGATTTCAAGATCGATGGTGTAGACGAGCAGCTGGAGATCTATACGACCAGACCGGATACCCTGTTCGGGGTTACCTTCATGGTAATGGCTCCGGAGCATCCGCTGATCGATAAATATGCAGACCGCATCTCCAACATGGATGCCATCAAAGCATATCGTACCGAGTGTGCAAAGAAGACGGAGTTTGAGCGTACCCAGCTTGTAAAAGACAAGACGGGTGTGAAGATCGAAGGCCTGGAGGCAGTCAATCCGGTTAACGGTAAAAAGATCCCGATCTTTATTGCAGACTATGTAATGATGGGTTATGGTACTGGTGCGATCATGGCTGTACCGGCGCATGACCAGCGTGACTATGATTTCGCTAAAGCATTTAACATTGATATTATTGAGGTTATCAAGGGTGGCGACATCTCCAAGGAAGCTTATACCGGCGACGGTGAGATGGTGAACTCAGAGTTCCTCAATGGCTATACTAATAAGAAGGATTCTATCCAGAAGATGCTGGAAGAGCTGACCCGCCAGGGAATTGGCCGTGCAGGTGTTCAGTTCAAGATGAAAGACTGGGCATTCAACCGTCAGAGATACTGGGGCGAGCCGATTCCGATCGTTCACTGTGATCACTGTGGTGTTGTTCCGGTTCCGTATGAGGAGCTGCCGCTTCGTCTGCCGAAGGTAGAAAACTTTGAGCCGGGTGTGGAGGGTGAATCTCCGCTGGCTAAGATTGATTCCTTTGTAAAATGCAAGTGCCCGAAATGCGGACGCGATGCAAGAAGAGAGACTGATACCATGCCGCAGTGGGCAGGTTCTTCCTGGTACTTCCTGCGTTATATTGATCCGCACAATGACAAGTGCCTGGCAGACCCGGAGAAGCTGAAATACTGGATGCCGGTAGACTGGTACAACGGTGGAATGGAGCACGTTACCAGACATGTGATCTACTCCCGTTTCTGGCATCATTTCCTGTATGACATCGGTGTGGTAAACACTCCGGAGCCGTATGCAAAGCGTTCTATCCAGGGACTGATCCTTGGACCGGATGGAGATAAGATGAGTAAATCCAAGGGCAACGTTGTTGACCCGCTGGATATTGTAGAAGAGTACGGTGCAGACACCCTTCGTACTTATGTACTGTTTATGGGTGACTACGGCGCAGCAACTGGAACGAAATAATGCGGAGTTTACCGAGGATAGAGATTTTCATGCAATCTGAAGCTGGAACTCTGACCAAGATATCTACTGGAAAGAAGTCAGCTGCACTTCATCAAACTGATGCGGCTCCGTGTACAGAAGGATCGGCGGTAAGAGTCTTCGTGGAACTGTTGTGATCCCGACCGGTGCTGACAAAGAAGAAGTATTTGCTATGGCAAAAGCCGATTCCAGAATTGCTTCCCTGGTAGAGGGCAAGACCTTTGTAAAAGAGATCTATGTACCGAACCGTGTGGTGAACTTTGTTGTGAAATAGATAAGGTTTTGGCAGAGGACACAGCCGTTTATGCGGCTGTGTCCTTTTTTTGTATTGTGTGTCCAGCGAAGCTGGACCACACTTGCCGGTGAAAGTCCGGTCACGGTAATCGCCAGTGAGCCGTGTAGCTAAACTCGGTGCGTTGTAGTAATACAGGGTGCTAAGCGAGTGGATAAAGTAACCTCGACAAGAGGAGCGAGCAATCATGCAGACCGTAACATTAAGTGAATTCTGCCGTATCGTTAAAAAGGTCTCTGATAGGAGAGCAAAGAGAAGTTGAGCCCTGGGTATATGGGCGAAAACCATGGAACGTGTGAAGAAACTGGAAAGCAGCACGGAAGAATCTCTCGGTATAGAGGAAGCGGTATGTATGAAAAGTGTGGTTCGGAACTGGAGAGACCCTACCCATCACCAAAAGGTAAAAAGAAAGCGTATAAGCTTGGCGAAATCGTATTTCTGATGGGAGGGAGTCGGAGAGGAACATAGTACCGATAATGGCTGTGCAAGAAAACGCAGTTTATGGGAAGGTTCCTTACTTCATTCAAGTTTGTAGAGAGGGTAAGAGTGAGAGTATGTCATGCAGACTAATAACTCCAAAGAAAAAGTTCGACAACTTCAAAACAAACCATTTTAAATGCCTTTATATGAACACTTAAAGTGCAGAAAAACAAGCAATTTCATAAATGTTATTATTTTGAGCGCAAATGTAAAGCAATGTTGATAGAAAAAATTGTTTATTTTATTTAAAATTGCTCTTAAAGGAGGACACAAAATGGAAATTGGAAATAAAATCAACCAATTAAGGAAACTTTCGGGAATGACACAAGAACAATTAGCAGAAAAACTTAACGTATCAGACAGACTATTTCCAAATGGGGTCAGATAGCACTTCCCTGATTTAGAAAGTATCGTTAAAATAAGCAGAATTTTTCATGTGTCATTAGATGATTTGCTAAAGGAAGGAGAAGCAGGTGTGGCAAACAAAACTTATGAGCAAATAACTTTAGAAGATTTGATGAAATAAATCTTCATAACAGAAAAATGACGCTGTTGCTAATTAGTGGTCTGATTTTTATTATGGTTAGCATATTAAATTTCGCCTATGTAATTGCGCTACAAAGCACAACACTTAGTACCCAGTATATGCTATACCGATATATCGTTACAGGACAATACGAAAATGCCCCTATTGATTATATTCGGTTAATGATACCGTCTATTATTGCGGCAGCAATCGGAGTGATATTGTTCATAAGTTATACCATTGAAAGAAGAAAAAGGAGACTGAAAATATGTATAAGGCAAAAAGTTTATTTCATATATGGCTTTATGTGTGTTAATCTTTTCTTTATGTGCATGTGGAGAAAAAGGTAGTGAAAACGCTGCTATTTATGGAGAAACCGTCGGAGGATTGGAAGATAATGAGCTTTTTGCAATTATTGATACAAATGCTTCTTTACCTGTTTTACTTGTTACCTCACAAGTATATAATGACGGTTTGGGAAATCAGGCAGCACTTAATTGTGATGTATATTATTTGATAGATAAAGAAGTTAAAACATAGGAACAATAGAAAGTATGGGAACAGCATATCCTATCGCCTATGATGAAACAGGTATTTATGCTGCTTCCGGTCACGATATGCAGCGTTTTGAAATTGAAAAATCCGGTTCGCTCAGACTGGCAGAGGGGATTTATGAGCAATTTGACGAAAGTGGAAATGCTGCTTATACCATGAAAAAAGGAGAGGAAACAGATGTAATTACAGAAGAAGAATACTATGCAGCTTTTGAAAAATACAGCAATGCTACCATAGTAAATTTCTCTTATGGTGCATCGGACGCTGGCAAGGCAGAAGTGGTAACTAACAATGAGCTGGAACCCCGTCAAGGAAATATAGCAGAAGATGTCAATGTACTAGAAATTGTACAAGAGACAGCCTCGGAATTTGCAGTCAAAAAAATGGAAACTTCTTATTTTTGAAAGGCAGGACAATGAAATTTTTTATGCCGCTACTTTGGTAGAAAATGATTGTGCGCCGGAGATGATATTTTTACAAACGACTTACAGACAACACTTAAAGAATAGCAAACCCAGTCGAGCCAGTCAACGGCAAGATGAACGGCTCTTGCAGAGCCGCCGTTGACAGCCCCGCCCGGTTTTGCAGTTAGGCAGTCAAGGAGCGACAGCCTAAAGTGCTGCCGCCCCTTACTTTTATGATACAGCATCAACTTTGGAAGTATATCCTGATGCTGTATCAGAGGAACACAGTACACAAGTGAGTTATATCGTAAAGCAATCAGCAAATATGGCATTCTCCAAAGCATGAACAGTGCTGGCGGCAGATGCCACGACAATGCCAGATGCGAAAGCATGTGGGCAAGATTCAAAGAAGAATTACTTTATGGACGTTATGATACCACTTCAATGACAGTAGAACAGTTAAAAACACTCATCTGGAGATATTTCATCAGCTATTGGAATAACCGAAGAATCTGCTCTGCTAATGGTGGCTTACCTCCGATGATTAAGCGTCAACAATACTACGATTCATTACAGGAGGCAGCATAGGTCGAACATCCTTGAGAAAAAAGTGTAAACCAATATTGACAATATCACTATATCTGACAGCCAAGAAATGTGACAGCCGAAGATTTCATGCACTGTACGATAAGGTGTATCGGGATGATGTACTTTTCGAGGCATGGAAACGGGTAAAAGCTAACAAAGGTACCAGTGGTGTAGATGGAATCAGAATCGAAGATATTGAAGCGATGGGAATTGAAAAATACCTGTCAGAAATCAAATCGGAACTGATGGAAGGAAAGTACAAACCATCCCCAGTAAAGCGAGTTATGATACCAAAACCAGACGGAAGTGAAAGACCTCTTGGAATACCAACAGTCAAGGACAGAATTGTGCAAATGGCTACCAAGATAGCAATAGAGCCAGTATTCGAAGCTGACTTTAGAGATTGTTCCTATGGATTCCGACCAAAAAGAAGTGCCAAGCAAGCACTGGAAGTGGTAAGGAAAGCGTGTAACAACAAGGGCTATTATGTAGTAGACGCAGATATTGAGAAGTTCTTTGATAACGTAAACCAAGATAAGCTGATGAAACTGGTAGAGCAGAGAATATCAGACCGTAGGATATTGAAGCTGATAAGACAATGGTTAGTATCAGGGTATACGGACAATCTCTGAACTGGGAACAAGCCAAGGTTCAGTTATATCTCCGTTATTGGCAAACATCTACTTAAATACACTGGACAGACTGTGGGAAAAGTATGGACTTACTCATGGTATTCTTGTAAGGTACGCAGATGATACAGTAATCATCTGCAAGAATAAGAAAAGTGCAAATCACGCACTAAACTTATTGCAGTACATCATGGCAAAACTGGATTTAAAGCTACACCCAGTAAAAACAAAGATTGTCAGCATGTGGGACGGAAAAGAGGGACTTGACTTTCTTGGAATGCACCACAGAAGAATGACAACGGAAACAAGCAAAGGACAATTGTATAAAGAAACTTATCAGTATCCGAGCAGGAAGGCTATGAGGAAAATGAAAGTAGAAATTAAAAGAAATGTAAACAGTCGAAGTCTGCTGATTGCAAAGGAAGAGGATTTAATAAAGAATCTAAATCCGAAAATCACAGGTTGGAAGAATTATTATTCCACCAAAACAAATGAGAAATGGATGCAGGCATTGGACTGGTACATTATCTGTACCTTTACAAGATGGTATAACAAGAAACACCAAAGGCGTAAACATATGTCAAGAGTGGGATTTGTTAGAAATAGCATTTACGAAAAAGGATTAAAGAAAATGGCTAGAGCATGACGTAATGCTGTAGAAAGAAGAATGTTGGAAAGCCGTGTGAGGGAGAACCTCATGCACGGTTTGATGAGGGGCGGATGAAATTTCTCATCCGCCTACTCTACCTGCTGGGGACGTGTGCGTGGATGTTTGAGAGGTTTTCTGGTGAGCTGTCGGGCAAATGTGTGACATGACGCGTTTTTTTGCGAGTTGTCAGGCGGTCGGACAATTCATAAGGCATTTGAACTGCTATTAGCTCATTTCCTGTCCGGTGACTCCATTCTATAAGGCCTTTGGATAATTCATATTGTAATTGAAGGCAGATTCTCCAAAGCAGGCGAAGATAGACATCTTCGGCTGATGAAACGGACAATTAGCGCCTGCTTGAGGCAAAAATTCTACAACAAATATGAAAAATACTGCAAATCATAAGTAAAACGGACAATTAGTACCCGCCCGACATGGAAATTCTCCAACTCACATCAGAAAAGCTTCACGCGAGGAAGTGATTGGTTAGCCAGGCGATTCTCCGCGCTTGAATTGTCCAAAGTAAAGATCATTCCTGTACTGGGTGTAAGATTGACAATGTATAGGCGGTATTAGATAATAGATTTGAAAGACGCAAGGCAATTATGGAGATATTCAGATGAAAGATGTCAGGGATGAACTTGTAAAATTAGTGTACAAAACGGTATTCATATGTATTGCTGTTTTTATTATTGCAGTGTTTGTGAAGGATTATTATCTAAATTATTTGTTTGGCTTATTATTTTATCCGTTAAACAAGTATATAAAATTTGTACTCACTTTTTTTATATGTTTCTGGCCATTCATCAGTGCGATAATGATTTTGTTAAGAGCTACTTGGTTTATCATAAAAAATATATTATTAGCAGATGTAACATTTTCAAAAGAATACTTTTTCTTTTTTGCTGTTGCGCAGATAATTATGGCGATTTTGATAATTGTGGCAACAATTTCTAGCATACTTACAAATACAAAAGATCTATTGTGTTGAAGTGGTCAAGACAAATATGGTATGAGAAGTCATATGTGGTAATGAAAATAATTGTTCAATATTTTTGTATACAAAGTTGTTTTATAGTGGAAATTTAAATACAAAAAAAGAAGTAGAATTCAATGATAAAGAAATGTCAGGGAGAACATTAAATGAAAAAATTTATAAAAAGCATATCCTATATATGCCGATAACTGAAATGATTTGGTATATACCGATGAGTCTTCTTGATTTTGAGGCATATATAGGTAGTCCTGCTTTAATAAAACAATCGCAATTTCCTTACTACGAAAATTATTATACAGTCCAAGGAAAAGTCGTCTCTTTTGAACGTAACGGTTCGGGCCATACATATAGATCTATTCTAGTATTGGATAACGGGAATACATACTATATACCACCCACTTTAGAAAGAAACTATGGATATGAAGACTGGCTTCTTAATAAAATACATTCAGACATTACTTCTGGAAAAGAAGTCATCTTGCAGGTGTTAGACTTTGACAATAGTGACTATACACCAGCGATTATGTCATTAAAGTGTAATGGAGTGGAATATTTTCCCTAGAAGAATCAATAAATATTTACCAAGAATCCGAAAGAGGAGGAGTAAAGTGGGACTTTCAATCACAATGTCTTGGTTATATTCCTATCATACTCTCTGGAACGTGTGCTGTATTACAAGTTTTATTGTTAGAGAGAAAAGCAAGAGTGATAAGAAAAAAATAAAAAGGGACTATTTAAGTGCTTTATTTGGATACATTCTGGTTTTTTAGTTGCCATTTTATTATCAGCATATGTATTGTTCGGCATTGCTTGGAATACACAGCAGACATGTTTAGAAATTTTCGATGTACCATCGGAATCTGGTTGTGAGATCTTAGATGGTAGCGTGATTAGTATTTCTAAAATTGATGATGATAATTATTTACAAGTAGAAATGGGCGGCAAAACAGCTTATCTTCTACTGAAAAATGTCCAAGAACATTTTTCAGTAGAAGATATAACTCATATAGCTACTGGTGAAAAACTAAATTTGCTGGTTTACAACTTTCCGTATTCAGGAAAAATTGTATCAGGAATACTGAAAATTTCTTCTGATAATAAAACCTATATTTCTTATTCAGAGGGGAAAAACCTTTATTATATAGCCATGAGCAAAACTCCAAAAGAGTAGTAATTGCAATGGTTTCCGGTCATGGCTGAAACCGAAAATCACTCATATGGTATAGAAAGCGGAGCCTCTTTTTGGTAAAATTGACTTGAGAGAAACCCAACCGGAAAGGGGCTGGCCGCTATCTACCGACAGGAAATCATTCAGGATGTGACGCTGTTCACATCCCAAAGCGCCGCCATGTTTTATGACAAGCTTTTCAGCAGCTTGGACTTCACGCTGCGCAAGGCGACACAACCGATGATTTGATCGCAAAAGCAAACGAGATCAATCCGCGGCCTTCCGGTCGTTTCTCTGACGGCTTGGCAGGTGGGAATTCAAACCAATAACACCTATACCGATGCGCGCATCCGAAAAATTTCCAAGGAGCGCATTCAAGCGGAACTGGACAAGAGAAATATTATTATCGTGGCAGGTTTTCAGGGGATCAATTCCTTTGGCGATGTAACCACATTGGGCCGCGGCGGCTCGGATACCAGTGCGGTAGCGCTGGCTGCGGCGTTCCATGCAGATCTTTTGCCAGATCTATACGGATGTGGACGGCGTTTATACTGCCGATCCCCGCGTGGTGCCCAATGCGAAAAAATTGCCGGAAATTACCTTTGCGGATATGTTGGAGCTGGCTTCGCAGAGGTGCTCAGGTGCTGCATAACCGCAGCGTGGAACTGGCGAAAAAGTACCATGTCAATATGGAAGTGGTTTCCAGTCTAAAAAATATACCTGGCACAAAAGTCAAGGAGGTAATAAAATTGGAAAAGACGAATATCGGCGGCGTTGCCAAGATGGATAATTTTGCGAGATTCTCTCTGGTGGGTCTGGAAGATTGCCCCGGTGTTGCTTTTAAGGTGTTTTCGCTGCTGAGCCGTCACAATGTAAATGTGGATATTATTTTGCAGTCTGTGGGCCGCGGCGGCAGTAAGGACATCAGCTTTACCTGCCCGCTGAGCAGCCTGGACGATGCCCGCCGGGTGCTGGAAGAGAACAAGGATATGCTCGAATATGACAGCATTGAGGTGGACGATAATGTGGCCAAGATCAGCCTGGTGGGTGCCGGTATGATGACGCATGTGGGCGTGGCCTCCGATATGTTCGAGGCGCTGTATGATGCAGGTATCAATATCCAGATGATTGCTACATCCGAGATTCGTATTTCGGTATTGGTGAACAAGGACGATGCAAACCGCGCCATCAAAGTGGTGCACGATAAGTTCTCCGGCAACGAGGACTGACCGATCGGTCTTTCCTTTTTTGAAGCAGCGTGTTATACTATGGAAAATAGTGTAACGCGCTGCTTTTTTCAGCAGACGGAAGGAGTTAGGAAACGATGATTTATCACTGCGAGGATCACACCTGTAATTATTGGGATGAAGGCGAAAAGCTGCCGGAGCGCTGTCCGCAGTGCGGCCGGAAATTGCTGCGCGCCAACGAGGCCGATATGACCGGAGATGATTGGACGGCTTTAGGCAACACCCTTTGGGATGCAGAGGCATCGGATAAAAAGCGCATGGTGGATTGTTTTCGGAAAGCTGCATATCTCGGCAGCGCATGGGGCGTATGCAATCTGGGCATCTGCATGGAGCAGGGAAACGGCGTGGAGGCGGATCCGGTTCAGGCTTTTTGGCTTTATCAGCAGGCGGTGGAAATGGGGAGCCTGAATGCGGTGTGCTGCTTGGGCGTGTGCTATCAACACGGCATTGGCACGGCTCCGGATGCGGAAAAGGCTGCCGAGTTATACTGCAAGGCGGCGGAATACGGTTCGCCCCGCGGACAGATGCTGCTCGCCCGCGCCTTCCACGACGGGATCGGCGTGGAAGCCGACGCTGCCGAGGCCGTGCACTGGGTGCGCGCGGCGGCGTATCAGCGCTACGGTGAAGGTATGTACCGGCTGGGCGTATGCTATGAATACGGCGACGGCGTGGAGCAAAACTGGGAGCATGCTGTGCATTGGTTCCGCGAGGCGGCAGAGAGTGGCGTGGGCGTGGCAATGACGGATCTGGGATACTGCTATGAAAAGGGCTGCGGCGTGGAGCAGAGTTGGGAGCAGGCCTTTTCCTGGTATCGCAGAGGTGCGGAGTGTGGCAATTTGCAATCCATGCATAATCTGGGATGCTGCTATGAAAAGGGCTGCGGCGTGGAGCAGAGTTGGGAGCAGGCCTTTTCCTGGTATCGCAGAGGTGCGGAGTGCGGCGATCCGGTTAGCATGAGCAATCTTGGCTTGTGCTATCAAATGGGATATGGCGTGGAGCAGAATTGGCAGGAAGCCATAAAATGGTATGAGCAGGGCGCACAGTGTGGCGATTTGCAATCCATGCATAATCTGGCATGCTGCTACGAGCGCGGCGAAGGCGTGGAACAGAACGAAGACAGGGCGCTTTACTGGTATCGCCGCAGTGCCGAAGGCGGCAACGGCGATGCCATGTGCAATCTTGGCCGGTGCTATGAAAGGGGATATGGCGTGGAGCAGAATTGGCAGGAAGCCGTAAAATGGTATGAGCAGGGCGCACAGTGTGGCCATTTGCAATCCATGAATAATCTGGCATGCTGCTACGAGGACGGCGAAGGCGTGGAACAGAACGAAGAAAGGGCGCTTTACTGGTATCGCCGCAGTGCCGAAGGCGGCAACGGCGGTGCCATGTGCAATCTTGGCCGGTGCTATAAAATGGGACATGGCGTGGAGCAGAATTGGCAGGAAGCCGTAAAATGGTATGAGCAGGGCGCACAGTGTGGCAATTTGCAATCCATGAATAATCTGGCATACTGCTACGAGCGCGGCGAAGGCGTGGAACAGAACGAAGACAGGGCGCTTTACTGGTACCGGCGGGGAGCTGAGGCAGGAAGTGATTACTGCATGTACTGCCTTGGCTGGAATTACAGCAATGGCGAAGGCGTGGAACAAAATATGACGGAAGCGATCCGTTGGTATACTGCTGCCGCCGAGGGCGGAAATGCTGATGCCATGCATGAGCTCGGCTGGCAGTACGACCACGGCGAAGGCGTGGAACAGGATATGAAAAAGGCAATTTGCTGGTACGAACGAGCAGCAGAGCAGAACCACCCGGCTGCCATGAATAGCCTGGGCGAATGTTATGCGATGGGACGGGGCGTGCCGCGGGATTTGGAAACGGCCATGGAATGGTATCGCCGCGCGGCGGAGCTGGGCGAAGCCATGGCGGATTACAACATGGGATGGCATTTGGAGCAGGCAGGGAAGCTGTCTGAGGCGTATACCCATTACCGCAAAGCTGCCGATGGGAATGACGACAGCGCCTGGTGGGCGTTGGGGCGTTTTTATGAAAACGGCGTCGTCGTTGCGCAGGACGGAAAGGAAGCGCGTTGCTGCTATGAAACTGGCGAGAAATTGGGCAGTGTGAAATGCAAAATGCGCTTGGCGCGCTGCAAGCTTTTGGGTATCGGCGGCCGCAGGGAAAAGAAAGCCGGTTTGGATCTATGCCGTCAGGCGTTGGAATTGGCAAAGGAGAGCAGCGAAAAAGAGGATTACGGCTATGAAGCCGAAATGAATCTTTTGCGGCGTACCATTGCGGAAAACGAATCATAAAGGACGAAAAAAGGGACGCTTCGGCGCAATGTCATTAAGTTAATCTAAAAACCCAGCCGTTGAGGGGTGGAAAGATGCTTTCCTCTTCTTAACGGCTGGGTGCTTTTTGGCTTTTGCATTTAATTAATCGCAAATTTTAACAAAATGTAAAGAATTACCCAATCCGCTTGCTTTTTCCGTCGCATGGAGATAGAGTAAACTAAACGCTGTGGTGAACGGTGTTCGCAAGCAGAATTTGAGACAGCCAAAGTCTGGCAATTTTCATAAAAACCTTGCTATTTTTGAAATATTTTAGTATAATTCTGACATAAGGGTTGGGGAAGATAAAAAACCTGACAGCAAAAGTGCTGCAGCTCAATGCAGAATGACTAAATGTATCGGAGGAAATAGCTATGAACGTTTACACAACTGACAGTATCCGAAATGTGGTTCTTCTTGGCCATGGGGGATGTGGCAAGACCAGTCTTGTCGAAGCTATGGCATATGTTTCCGGTCTGACCGGACGTCTGGGAAAAGTATCAGACGGAACAACGATCAGTGATTATGATAAAGAGGAGATCAAACGTAAATTCTCAATCAACACATCTGTTGTACCGCTGATCTGGAAAGATACGAAGATCAACCTGTTGGATACACCAGGCTATTTCGATTTTGTAGGAGAAGCAGAAGAAGCAGTGGCAGCAGCAGATGCAGCGATCATCGTGGTATCTGGTAAAGCCGGTGTGGAAGTTGGTACTGAGAAAGCATGGGAGCTCTGTGAAAAATACAAACTGCCCCGTATGTTCTTTGTATCTGAGATGGATGTAGACCATGCATCCTTCCGTGAAGTTGTTGAGAAGCTGACAGAGCTGTACGGCAAGAAGATTGCTCCGTTCTATCAGCCAATGCGTGAAAATGAGAAATTCGTAGGCTACATCAACGTTATGAAAATGGCAGGCCGTAGATTTACCGGTATCGGCACCAGAGAAGAGTGCGAGATCCCGGAATACAGCAAAGCAAACCTGGATATCTATCGTGAAGCCATGATGGATGCAGTAGCTGAGACCAGTGAAGAGTTCATGGAGCGTTATTTTGCAGGAGATGAGTTCTCCGTTGGTGAGATCCGCGCAGCCATGAAGACCAATGTAAACGATGGCAGCATCATTCCGGTATCCATGGGATCCAGTATTGAACTCCGTAACATTCACAACCTGATGAATGATATCGTAGAGCTGTTCCCGTCACCGGACAAGAAGAAATGCGCCGGTATCAATATGAAGACCAACGAGATCTTCGAGGGCGATTATAACTTTGCAACTTCCAAGTCTGCATATGTATTCAAGACTATCGCAGATCCATTTATCGGAAAATATTCTCTGATCAAGGTTTGCTCCGGTGTTATCAAATCTGATGATACACTGTACAATGCAACCACTGAGACCGAGGAGAAGATCAGCAAGCTGTATGTGATGAGAGCCAACAAGCCGGAAGAGGTAAGTGAGCTTCATGCAGGTGATATCGGAGCAATCGGTAAAGCTGGATGCAAGACCGGAGATACCCTTTCTACTAAGGCAGTTCCGGTTGTATATGGCAAGACCGAGATCTCAAAACCGTATACCTACATGGCATACAAGGCAAAGAATAAAGGTGATGAGGATAAGATTTCCCAGGCACTGGCAAAGATCATGGATGAGGATCTGACTGTAAAATCTGTCAATGATTCTGAAAACCGCCAGACCTTACTCTATGGTATGGGAGATCAGCATCTGGCAGTGATCGTCAGCATGCTGGCTGAAAAATATAAAGTGGATGTGGAACTGACCAAACCGAAGGTAGCTTTCCGTGAGACCCTTCGCAAGAAATCGGATGTAGAGTATAAATATAAGAAACAGTCCGGTGGACATGGACAGTATGGACATGTAAAGATGACCTTTGAACCGTCTGGTAATCTGGAGACACCGTATGTATTTGAACAGCAGGTAGTAGGTGGAGCAGTCCCGAAGAACTACTTCCCGGCAGTTGAAAAAGGTATCCAGGAATCTGTACAGAAGGGGCCACTTGCAGGATATCCGGTAGTTGGTGTGAAAGCCGTTCTTTACGATGGATCCTATCATCCGGTAGATTCTTCTGAGATGGCATTCAAGACCGCAGCGATCCAGGCATTCAAGAAAGGATTCATGGAGGCATCCCCGATCCTGCTTGAGCCGATCGAGACTCTGACAGTTCTTGTTCCGGATAAATATACCGGTGATGTCATGGGAGACCTGAATAAGAGACGTGGTCGTGTACTTGGTATGAATCCGGCAGGTGCTGGCAAGACTGAGGTAGTGGCAGATGTGCCGATGATGGAACTGTTCGGATATTCCACCGATCTTCGTTCCATGACAGGCGGAAGTGGAACGTATTCCTATGAGTTTGCACGTTATGAGCAGACCCCATCCGATGTACAGGAAAAAGAAGTTGCAGCAAGAGCAGCCGAGGTGTAAAATAGCATTAAATTCATACAAGAAGGAGACTGTGAAGAATCACAGTCTCCTTTTGCGGCTGTCAGAGAGGAATCCTCGGTGGACAGTCAGTGAAGTACGGGAGAGTGGAAAAGATGGAATTTATCAGAAAATGTTATGGCCGTGCCATATTGCTGGCTCGATGGTTATTTCTGGCAGGGATTGCCGGAGTGATTCTTGGTATCTTCGGAGGACTGTTCGGTAACAGTATCACTTATGTGACAGCATTCCGGAACGCGCATCCGTGGATGCTATATCTGCTTCCGGCAGCAGGTCTTGCAATTGTGGCATTGTATAAGCTGGATCCATATAAGACAGGTACCAACCGGGTACTGGAGGGCATTCAGTCGGATACCTATGTTCCGCTTCGGATGGCTCCGCTGATCGTAGTCTCCACGATCCTGACTCACGCTTTTGGTGGTTCGGCGGGACGTGAGGGTGCGGCACTTCAGCTGGGCGGAAGTATTGGAGGAACCCTTGGAAAATGGATGAAATTTGATGAATATGACAGGAAGATCATGATCATGTGTGGCATGAGCGCCGGATTTTCAGCGTTGTTCGGAACACCATTGACGGCAACCGTATTCGCTATGGAAGTGATCAGTGTGGGGATCATACAGTATGCAGCACTGGTTCCCTGTGCAGTTGCTTCTCTGACAGCACATCAGGTTGCAATCCTGGTTGGTTCCGGCGGGGAGACCTTTATCCTGGGTACGGTACCGGAATTTACATTGATCAATGCGGCGTTAGTGGTTATTCTTGCAGTTTTATGTGCGGCAGTCAGTATCTTTTTCTGTAAAGTGCTACATAAGACGGAGCACTGGTACAAGGAGATGATTCCGAATGAATGGATCCGCATTGTGTCAGGTGCTCTTCTAGTGATTCTGATGGCAAAGGTGCTCGGCACCACAGATTATCTGGGAGCCGGTATGGATGTGGTGGAACGTGCAGTCATGGATGGAAAGGTAGCTGCATCTGCATTTTTATTGAAAATCATATTTACTGCAGTGACATTGGGATGCGGATTCCGCGGTGGCGAGATCGTACCGACGTTGTTTGTTGGAGCAACCTTTGGATGTCTGTTCGGACAGATCACCGGTCTGTCTCCGGCGCTGGCAGCAGCCTGCGGAATGGCAGCAGTTTTCTGTGGTGTCACAAATTGTCCGATCTCATCCATGTTTTTGAGTTTTGAGTTGTTTGGATTTGAGTCCATGCCGTTTGTTCTGCTGACTGTGGCCATCAGCTATCTGGAATCTGGATATTTTGGACTGTATCACAGCCAGAAGATCCTGTATTCTAAGACAAAGCTCAAGTTTATCAATACTCATACCAAAGAATAAAAAACCCGGCAGAATTTCCGAAAAGCTTAACGCTTTCCGGAAAACACCTGCCGGGCCTTTTGTAGTGTTTCATCCATTTTCTGCTGTTCTTCCACAGATTTTCCTTCTTTCATGATCTTGAAGATCAATTCAAATTCATCCTTTGAAAACATCAGATTCTGCCGATTGGCAGAAGCAATCGCTCCTATAAGCACGGGCATGATCTCTTTTTGACTTGTCTTCCCTTCCAGCTGTGCAGCCAGATGGAGAAGAAGATTTAATTTTTCCGGGGCAATCTGCTGCACCCGTTCATCATAAAACCAATTCGGAATATTCATTCATTGTCACCTCGTTTCTGATCCGAAGATGTGGGAGCAGAAAAGCTCTCGAACATGCTCCGGTACAGATCCATATTTTCCATCATATCTGCCAGCTGCTCCATGGAAGCCTGTTCTTCCGGTGGAAGGATCCCTTTCAGATGTCGGAATACGTGACTCATGTCGGCGGGCTCCTGTACGGGTGGATGTTGATCGTAGTAGTCGATGGTTGCTTTCAGTTCCATCCACTTGATGTAAATGGCACACATTTTCTGGAGATTGGCAGGAAGAAAGGGCAGGAAGGCTTTGAACATCTTAAGCTCTCCTGGAAGAATCGCTTCGTCAAATGGTGTCATGACAGTTAAGCCCCCTGCTTCTTTCTAAAATATATGAACGGCAGCCGGAAAACATGCGTTTCCGGGTCCGGGGTTTTCAGGCAGCAGAAGGGCTGTCAGAAGATCTGACAGCCCGGGCACAGAAGAGGTCCCTGACTGCTGACACCAGATTCAGACTTAGCATCCGCAGGAATTGCCACAGCCACAGGAGTTATTGCATCCGCAACCACAGTGGTTGGAACCAAATCCGCCGCAGCAGCACAGCAGGAGAATGATCCACAGGCAGGAGTTGTCAGATCCACCACATCCGCAGCCATTGTCACATCCACAGCCGTTGTTTCCAAGGAATCCGTTGCCGTTTCCACAACAGCAGCACAGAAGAAGGATGATCCAGATCCAGCTGCAGGAACTACCGCCAAATCCACTGCATCCACAGGAATTACTGCATCCGCAGCCAGTGTTGCAGCCACAGCCGCCTCTCGAACTTAAATCACTCATGAAGATAACCTCCAAAAAACTATTTACACTTCATCATATGCAGTGCTCCAAAATTGTGTTATACTTCATATGGCAATTCCTAACGAAAGACAGGAGGTAATGGACATGCCTGCAGCATATGCACATTATGTATTTGGAAAAAAAGTATTTCAGGAACTTTCCGGAACGGAGAAGGAGATCATAAGAAAAGGAGAAGACGCGTTTCTCTTAGGCCTTCACGGACCGGATCTTTTATTTTATTATTTCCCATTATGTAAGAATCGGATCAATCAGCAGGGAGTAAAGCTCCATAAGAAGATTGCAGTAGAATTTTTTGAATTGGGAAGAAAGCGGTACAAGGAAGATCAAGATTCGGTATTGCGGGCGTATTTATATGGATTTTTGTGTCACTATATTCTGGATAGCGAGTGTCATCCATACATTTCGGAATATATGGAAGAGTATGATCTGGGACATCTGGAGATCGAGACGGAGTTTGACCGGTATCTGATGGAGGAGGATGGGCGAGATCCGCTTTATTATGTACCGATCCATCATCTGATCAGCCGGGCTCATACCCGCAGGGAGATCTCAAAGATGTTTGATCATGTGACGCCGCGGCAGATCGACTGGTGTATCCGGCTGTTCCGACGCACATTGAAGCTGTTTGTATGCAGAAGCAGGAGAAAATTAAAGATTTTCCGTATTTTCAGCAGGCTGACAGGACAGGATAAGGAGATCGGAGGCCTGATCATGGATGGACAGCTCAATGAAGCATGCCAGGAAAGTGATCTGTTTTTGGAGGATCGGCTGAACAAAGGAGTAAAGCTGGCAGCAGAGGAAATTGAAAAATACAGCCATGCACTGGATACGGATGGATTCTTATCTATGCGGCTGTATCGGAATTACGAGGAATTTTAGGAGAGTGTTACATGAAAAAGTTACTGGTTTATCTGAAAGGTTATGAGAAAGAGACCGTACTGGCGCCTTTATTCAAGATGCTGGAGGCACTGTTTGAACTGTTTGTGCCGTTGGTAATGGCGGCAGTGATCGATGTGGGAATCGGCGGCCATGACAGAGGTTATGTGATCCGTATGTGTTTGGTGCTCATCGCCTTGGGAGTGATCGGTCTTGCCTGCTCCATTACTGCCCAGTATTTTGCAGCGAAAGCAGCTACCGGATTCTCTACTGTGCTCAGAAGGGAGCTGTTTGCACATATTCAGAGTCTGTCTTACACAGAGATGGACAATCTGGGTACGTCTACGCTGATTACCAGAATGACCAGTGATATCAACCAGGTGCAATCCGGCGTGAATCTGGTGCTGCGTCTGTTTCTGCGCTCTCCGTTCATTGTGTTTGGTGCCATGGTCATGGCATTTACGGTGGATGTGAAGGCGGCAATGATCTTTGTTGTAGCTATCCCGATGCTTTCGGTGGTCGTATTTGGCATTATGATCTGGACCATGCCGCTGTATCGGCGGGTGCAGGGAGCCCTTGACAAGGTGCTTGGGCTGACCCGTGAAAATCTTACCGGTGTCCGTGTGATTCGTGCATTTTGTCTGGAAGAACAGGAGCAGACACATTTTCGTGAGAAAAATGAGTGTCTGACCGATATGCAGAAGTTCGTGGGAAAGATTTCCGGTCTTATGAATCCGCTGACATATATCATTGTAAATGGAGCAGTTGTAGTGCTTCTGCACACAGGAGCCATCCGCGTGGATCAGGGGATCATTACCACGGGAGCAGTGGTGGCACTGGTCAACTATATGAATCAGATCCTGGTGGAGCTGGTGAAACTGGCAAATCTGATCATCAACATTACCAAATCCGTTGCCTGCGGAAATCGTATTCAGAGTGTGCTGGAGATTCCGTCCAGTATGAAAAATGGATCAGACACCAATCTTGTCAGGGCAGACGAGGTTGTCTTTGACCATGTGGGTCTGACTTATGCACAGGCTGGTACAGAATCCCTGACAGATATTGACTTTTCAGCGAAAGCAGGACAGACGATCGGTATCATTGGAGGCACAGGTTCCGGAAAATCCAGTCTTGTAAATCTGATCCCGCGTTTTTATGATGCGACGGCTGGAGCCGTGAAGATCAATGGGAAAAATGTAAAAGATTTTGATCTGGAGACGCTTCGGAAAATGGTTGGCATTGTGCCACAGAAAGCGGTGCTTTTCAAAGGAACTATTGAAGACAATCTGTGCTGGGGCAAGAAAGATGCCACGGAAGAAGAGCTGTGGGAGGCTCTGGAGACAGCACAGGCGGCAGAGTTTGTAAGAGAGCGAGCAGATGGACTGCAGGCAAAGATCGATCAGGGCGGCAAGAACCTGTCTGGCGGACAGAGACAGCGACTGACCATTGCAAGAGCACTGGTGGGCCATCCAGGTATCCTGATCCTGGATGACAGTGCATCTGCACTGGATTTTGCAACCGATGCAGCGCTTAGAAAAGCACTGCGGGAGATGAAGGGCAATCCGATAGTCTTTATCGTATCTCAGAGGACCTCTTCCATCCGTCATGCAGATCAGATCATTGTGCTTGACGATGGAATGGTGGCCGGAATCGGAACTCACCAGGAACTTCTGGAAAACTGTCCGGTTTATCAGGAAATCCATTATTCACAGTTCGACAGAAAGGAGGAGAGAGCCCATGCGTAAGAAGATTCGTTCGGAGCAGAGTGAGACACTGAAAAAAGTACTGCGCTACCTGAAACGGTACTGGTTCTTTCTGGCTCTTTCCTTTGGACTTGCTGCAATTACGGTGGCGTCCACTTTGTATATTCCTTTGCTGACCGGAGATGCCGTTGACTGTGTGATCGGAAAAGGACAGGTGGATTTTACAGGAGTCTTTGCAGTGCTCAAAAGAATGGTCATGGTTATCGGTGTGACTGCAGTGGCACAGTGGGGCATGAATATCTGCAATAACAAGATGACCTATCAGATCGAGCGTGATATCCGAAATGAAGCATTTGCAAAGCTGGAGATCCTGCCGCTGAAATATCTGGACGGACATCCGTCAGGAGAAGTAGTGAGCCGGATCATTGCGGATGTAGATCAGTTTGCAGATGGACTTCTGATGGGATTTACCCAGCTGTTTACGGGTGTGCTCACGATTGTGGGAACCATCGGATTCATGCTGAGTGTCAATGTAGGGATCACGCTGGTTGTGCTTTTGATCACGCCGGTGTCTATGATCGTGGCCTCCTTTATTGCAAAGAAAACATTTACCATGTTCCGTCTGCAGTCGGAGGCGAGAGGGGAACAGACGGCACTGATCGATGAGATGATCGGTAATCAGAAGGTGGTGCAGGCTTTTGGTCATGAGAAAGACGCCATGGAGCAGTTCGGAGAGATCAATGAGCGTCTGAGAAAATATTCTCTGCGTGCCATTTTCTTTTCCTCCATCACCAACCCGTCCACCCGCTTTGTCAACAGTCTGGTGTACACAGGAGTGGGAGTCACCGGTGCTCTGGCTGCTATCAGTGGCAGAATGACCGTTGGACAGCTAACTGCATTTTTAAACTATGCAAATCAGTATACCAAGCCGTTTAATGAGATCTCAGGCGTAGTGACGGAGCTTCAGAACGCCATTGCCTGCGCAGGAAGAGTCTTTGAATTGATTGAAGAAGAGCCGCAGGTGCCGGAACCGGCAGATGCTACGGCACTGACGGATGTGGAAGGCCGCGTGGATCTTGAACATGTGGCATTTTCCTATCGCCCGGATCAGAAGCTGATCGAGGATCTTAATCTGGCTGTGAAGCCGGGAGAACGTGTGGCAATCGTAGGTCCTACAGGCTGCGGCAAGACTACAGTCATCAATCTGCTCATGAGGTTCTATGATGTGGATGCTGGTTCCATCAGCGTAGAAGGTGACGATATCCGTCAGGTGACCAGAAAGAGCCTTCGTTCTTCCTATGGTATGGTCTTACAGGATACCTGGCTCCGTTCAGGAACCGTTCGGGAAAATATTCTGATCGGAAAGCCGGATGCCACGGAAGAAGAGATGATCGAAGCGGCAAAGAACAGCCATGCACACAGCTTTATCAAGCGTCTGCCAAAGGGCTATGATACGGTGATCGGAGAGGACGGCGGCGGACTCTCTCAGGGACAGAAACAGCTCTTATGTATTACCAGACTGATGCTGTGCCGCCCACCCATGCTGATTCTCGATGAGGCAACCTCTTCCATCGATACCCGTACAGAGATGAAGATCCAGAATGCATTTGCCAGACTGATGGAAGGCCATACCAGCTTTATTGTGGCACATCGATTATCCACGATCCGTGAGGCGGATGTGATATTGGTTATGAAAGATGGCCATATCATTGAGCAGGGCAATCATGAAAGTCTGCTGGCAAAAAAAGGATTTTATGCAAAATTATATAACAGTCAGTTCAAGGATTAAAAAAGGAGGAACAAGATGTATCAGGCAGATGGAACTCGTTATGAGACAATGAAGTACAACCGTTGTGGAAAGAGCGGACTCAAGCTCCCGGAGGTGTCACTGGGGTTGTGGCACAATTTTGGAAGCACTGCTGTTTATGAAAACATGAAATCCTTGTGCTTTACCGCATTTGATCATGGAATCACGCATTTTGATCTTGCGAATAACTACGGTCCGGAGCCAGGCAGCGCAGAGACCAACTTTGGCCGGATCATGAAGGAAGAACTTCATGCCTACCGTGATGAGATCCTGGTAAGTACAAAAGCCGGTTATGTTATGTGGGATGGCCCTTACGGTGACTGGGGAAGCAAGAAATATATCATTGCCAGCCTGGATCAGAGTCTGAAACGACTGGGACTTGACTATGTGGATATTTTCTATCATCACCGGATGGATCCGGAGACACCTCTGGAGGAAACCATGGAGACCCTGGCGCAGATCGTGAGGAGCGGGAAAGCACTCTATGTGGGAATCTCCAATTATGACGGAGAGCATATGAAGCAGGCAGAAGCAATTCTGAAAGACCTGCACTGCCCGTATATCATCAACCAGAACCGTTATTCCATCTTTGACCGTACCATTGAGAAAAATGGACTGAAGCAGGCAGCACACGAGGCTGACAAAGGCATCATCGCATTCAGCCCGCTGGCACAGGGAACTCTGACAGACCGGTATCTGAACGGTATCCCTGCAGACAGCCGGATCGCTACGGATGGAAGATTTCTTAAAGCGTCTCAGCTGACCGAAGAAAAGCTGGAGAGTATCCGTATGCTCAATGAAATTGCAAAAGAACGTGGAGAAAGTCTGGCACAGATGGCACTGAAGTGGGTGCTCAAGGACCACGTAGTTACAAGTGTGCTCATTGGTGCTTCCAAACCATCTCAGATCCTGGATAATCTGAAGGTGCTGGAGAGTGCAGACTTCACGGAAGAAGAACTGAAGCGGATCGATCAGGCATCAAAAATGGAAAAATAAAAAAATAAAAAGATTTTGAAACTTTTTTGTATAATAGAGGGTCTAATATAGCAGAAATATAAAAAACAACATAATTTCAGGAGGTTCTATTATGAAGAAAAAAGTGGTAATGATGGTGGTAACGATGGCAATGGCAGCAGCTATGATGACAGGCTGTGGAGCAAAGGGAGATACAGCATCCCAGACCACACAGGAGAGTCAGACAGCAGATGCATCCACGATGAGTGGTACGCTGGATGAAGTGAAGGATTTTATGTTTGTGGTCACAGATGCCCAGGGAGCTTCTTATGCATTCACATTTGATGGTGAAAAACCAGCAGGACTGGATGATGCAAAGATCGGTGATAAAGTAACGGTAACTTACACGGGAGAAATATCTGAGGTTGATCCGTTTGAAGGGGAAGTTCTCTCAGTGGAAGTAAGCAAATAGTGGATTTCCACACCAAAAGACAGTGATCGTAATATTCTGATAGAGAGATGTTGACGAGAGGAATGATAACATGATCTGTCAGAATGCGATCCTGTCCGATGAATATATGGATTATATCTGGAAAGCGGATGTAAATCCGCCGGCTGAGATGGATCCATTGCCGTATGGTGTTTGTGCGCAATATATAAGTCCTAGCTTTTCTGTATATTATATAAGCAGGAAAGAGGTGTTTGGCAACAGAACATCACTTCCAATCGGGGATTATGCACTGCCTTGGTGCTATACACAGCTCAATACAGAGAGTCTTGAAACGACAAAGATTCTGCAGGTGCAGAATCAGCCTACATTGAAACTGAGAGGACAGGGAGTGATCCTTGGATTCCTGGATTCGGGGATAGAACTGAAACAGATGACATTCCGCAAAGCAGATGGGAAAACCCGGGTACTGGAGCTGTGGGATCAGACAGATCAAAGTGGACGCAGTCCCGAAGGATTTCAATATGGAAGTGTCTATACATCAGAAGACATTGATAAGTTGCTGGCGGAAGAACAGGAAGTGCTTCCTGGAAAAGATGAAAACGGACATGGAACCAAAGTGGCTTCAATAGCGGCATCCTCAGAACTTCTGGAAGAAAACTATCTGGGAGCTGCACCGGAGGCAGAACTGGCAGTGGTAAAGCTGAAACAGGCAAAGCCATTTATCCGGCAGATGCAGCGGATTCCGCTTGACAGCATTGCTTATGAGGAAGCCGACATCATGCTGGCGGTCCGTTATCTTGACCAACTGGCACAAAGAGAAGGAAAACCGCTGGTGATCTGCATGGCACTGGGAAGCAATACAGGTGGTCATACGGGAGAAAATGCACTTAGCCTTTATCTGAACTATGTGTGCCGGAAGGTGGGCAGAGCAGTGGCAGTGGCTGCCGGAAATGAAGGAAACAAAGGGCATCATTATTTTGGAGTAGTTCCGAGGGATCAGGATTATACGGAAGTAGAGCTGCGGGTAGGAGCCGGAGAAAAAGGTTTTCAGGTCAATCTCTGGGGAAATGCACCAGATCTGTTTTCGGTGGAAGTGATCGCACCCAGTGGGGAGAAAATTCCCCGGTTTGTTGCCAGAAAACTGGATCGTCAGCGCTATGATTTTGTATTTGAAAGTACGATCCTGGATATTCAATATGAATTATCGGAAATCGTCTCAGGAGACCAACGCCTTTTGCTGGCGTTCCAAAATCCTACACCGGGAATCTGGATGATCCGTGTCTATGCGGAAGGAAATCTGGAGAACACATTTCATATGTGGCTTCCAGTCACAGGGTTCATCAGTGATGAGACTTATTTTTTACGGCCGGATCCGGATACGACAGTCACGGAACCGGGAAATGCGGAAGGAGTATTGACTTTTTCCGGATATGATGCCAGAAATGGCAGTATATGGTATGATTCGGGTCGTGGATATACGAGAAATGGCCGGATCAAACCAGACTTGGCAGCTCCTGCGGTGGAGGTGGCAGCAGTGGACCTGCGGGGAAGAGTAACGACCCTGACTGGAAGCAGTGCGGCCGCAGCTTTGGGAGCCGGAGCCTGTGCACTTTTGCTGGAGTGGGGGATCGTTCGAGGAAATGTTCCTGCCATGGACAGTATCACAATACAGCGGTATCTGATCCGCGGTGCAAATCGTCTGAATATCTTTGATTATCCCAATAAAACCTGGGGGGCTGATGATATAATAGTGTCAAGTTAGTAAGGAACCAATAAATTCAAGGGTTTCCGCTGATTTAGTCCTAAGAAAAAATGCTGTGAGAACAGCGAAAAATGATTAGGATGAGCTCATTTTTAATCTTGAAAATTGAAAACCGAGCAACTTGACACTAAATTACCATCAAATATTCGGATGGTGTATGAAGTGTACCTTGAAAGAGGTGATAATTTAATATTTGATATTTAGGTAGGACTAAATTAGCTCTTGTGTGGACAAGTTCCATAAAGCTGACTTGGTCCTACTTTTTATTGCAAAAAAGGAGAATGCAGGATGGCAATGACAAAGCGAGAGTTAATTCAGTTCATGGACGAGCTGGTGGAGTTAGCCAGTGAGGAGAACAAGACAAGAGCAATCTTGGTAAAAGAAAAATTCATTAGTGATTTTGAGAAAAGTTACGAGTATGAAAAGGAGGTTCAGACAGAGGTTTCCTATCTGCCGCCATATTATATAGCAGCTATGCCGGATGATGTGCAGGAAGAAATAAAGCAGAAAGTAATAGCGGCACTTACCGAGCATGGTGAGTGTACTCCGGAAAACATTGAGAATGCCATGTGTTCCAAAATCTACGACTTGGAAGATCTGATTGATATTCGGGAGTATGTAGAGAGGATGGAGGAAGAACAGAGAAAGAAGCAGGAACAGTCGGGGAGGGGCGGCAGATGATAGGAATAGGGATATTGACAGCACTTGTAGGGTTAGTGTTTTATGCGCTGATCAGGTCGGCAGGAATGGCAGACCGTAAACTTGAGGAAATCCAGAGGCTTACCGCCGAGAGAGAGGCGGGTGGCTCAAGTGGGAATTAACGTCAGGGTACAGAAATCTCCAAAGCCTTTAGATGTTATTGAAGTACAGGCAAAGTTAGAAAGAGATTTGAGAAGCTGTATGCGGTGCAGATTCTTCTACGGAAACAACAGACAGTGTATAACAAAGAAATGTGTAAAACAGGACGCACAGCCTAAAGCAGTGGAGCAGAAAAAAAAAGATGAATGTATCGGGTGTCCGTACAGACAGTCAGAAAGATACTGTTTTCCATGTATGAAAAAGCTGCTTGGAACAGAGGAAAAGGAGCATGAGAAAGAAATTGTTTTTGAACAGGAGGAAAAGAAAGATGGATAGACATATTGAAGTAATCGGAATCGACCACGGCTGGTCCGGCATGAAAACGGTCAGTCAGGTATTTACCACCGGAGTAAAGGAGATCACAACGGAGCCTGCGTTTTTTAACAACGTGGTGGAGTACAACGGTTCCTACTATAAGGTAGGCGGCAGAAGATTAGAGGTAAGGGACTTGAAAGTCGAAAATGACAACTTCTATCTGCTTACGCTGGCAGCGGTGGCAAAAGAGCTGAACAGACGGGGAATGAGAAATGCAAATGTTCTTTTATCCGTTGGGTTACCGCTCACCCGTTTTGGAGCAGAAAAGCAGGACTTCATCGACTACTTATCAAGAAATAAGGAAGTGACCTTCCGGTTTGACAACGAGCAGTACCGGATGAACATTGCAAGGGTATCGGTATTTCCTCAGTGCTATGCGGCAGTTGCCGACAGAATGAAGACTCTCCCGAAAAGGGTGGTAGTCGTGGATATAGGAAGCTGGACGATTGACATTATGCCAATTGAAGATTCCGCTCCAAATGAAGCAGAGTGCATCACAATCCGGGAGGGACTGATCAAGTGCATGAGAACCATCAACGAGGAATGTATGAGGCAGTATGGCAGGGAACTTTCCGAGGAAGATATACAGGAGGTCATGAGAAACGGAAAGAACGATAAACTGCCACAGAAGTACATGACGATTGTGGAGGATGCCCTCAGAGCCTATGTGGAAAAGGTTTACAACATTCTTTTAGAGCATGGATATACTCTTGATGTGACAGAAATAGTCTTTGTAGGCGGTGGTGCAACCGTGGTGAAGCGTTATGGAAGCTATGAGGGTAACAATATCCAGTATATCGAGGATGTAAAGGCAAATGCCAAAGGATATGAATATCTTGGAAAGCTGTATCTTTCCACCCACAAAAAAGAGTTTGGATTGGGGTGATTGTAGATGGGCAAAGGGAATATTGTATATCACAACCTCAGAATGAATCTGGATAATGAACAGCACAGACGGGTGCATTCGGTTTTAGCTGAACTGAATACCGATGTTCATAAATCAGTCAACCAGTTCCTGATAGATGCGGCAGACAGTTATATCAGCCGCCTCGCAGGAAATGAGCTGACAAAGGAGCCGGAGCAGACGGGAGAATGTCTGTATGTCAGGCGAGAGGAACTGGAACAGATACAAAGGGAAATCAAGGACGAGCTGCAAAGAGAAGTCATTGTTACGTTGGGGACAGCTCTCGCAGGCGGAAAGGTCATTCAGATGCCGCAGACTGTACCTGAAAGGGCAGTGGCAGAGCAGACGGACAGAGAAATTGAGACAGAGGCAGACGAAACAACATTGGGACTTGCTTCATCATGGGGCTAGTGGAAAGGAGGACTATTTATGGCAGGAATGATTTTGAGAAAGACAGGCGTGGTATTACTTACCATACTGAAAGGGCTGCTTCATGCGGTACTTATGATATTGAAACTGTTGTGCAAGGGATTAAAGTTGTTTCTGCTCCTGCTTGCACTGGTCGCAAGAGTGGTACTATCCCTGGTCGGTGTGTCTGTCGGTGATTAGAAAAGGAGGTGTCTGTTATGTTCAGATATAAGTTTTATCAGGCGTACAGAAAGAATGCTAGAGCAAGAAGATTGATGGCATACTACAACAGAATCATGGTACAATAGCAGGAGGATGAAATGAACAGAATACGGGACAGTCCCTTAGCTCTTTGGAGCAGATTAAGAGAGCTGATCAGAGGCGTTCCGTAAATTGCAGATACAGATAAATACAGTTTACCCACGAGGGTAATGCCGCAGATGCGGCAGGGCAGTTTATGGAATGTAAGCCTGTCCCTCGTGGGAGAGAGGACAGGTGGTATTATGAGGAAACAAAGATTACTTCTCCTTTTATCCGTAACCATCCTGCTTCTTGCAGGATGCGGAGGAAAGGAAAATCAGGTAACAGAAGAGCAGAATGTGGAGACAGAAACGCAGACGGTTTTAGAGGCTTTGGAAGATATTTCTGAGGAAAAAGAAACGGAAACTGTGACAGGGCAGCCGGAGGAAACACAGGAATCCTCGGAACCGGAGGAAAGTGCCACGGCAGAGGATGACAAGGAAAAAGACAATAGTTCAGAGGGACAGACTTCCTCTGCAACAGAAAAAGAGCAGGGCTCACAGAACCAGAGTAATGCACAGTATGAACCGTCTAAACCTCAGACAACCGAACCGGATACCAAGCCGGAGTCGGAACTGGAGGCACCACAGGAACCGCAGCAGCATTCACAGCCGGAGCCGGTTTCTTACAGTCCTCAGAGGGTTGTTCAGCTTGCAACGGAAAAGACGAAAGCAGCCGGGAAGATCTATATTCCCGATGACCTTGACCGGATGCTTGCAGAGGGAACCATTACGCAGGAGGATTACAATGACTGTTATCCGACAGACGGGGCAGGATACCTTGAGTTTTATGTGGCAACGGATTTGAATGAAGCAAGGGATGTCAGCGGCACGGTCAAATTTAACAGTGAGGATGACATTGCAGCGAATATAGCAGGAATGTACAGCTCACTTCCACAGCAGTATTTCTATATCGAATACCATGGAACGATGATGTATGGAGATAAAGAGTGCTATGTGTTCTATTGTTACCGGGCATAAAAAAAGAATAAGAGGTATGAGAAAAGCAGGCTGAAAAAGACCTGCTTTTTCATGCCCAAAATCAGGAGGACATTATGAAGCAGAAGTTTAAAAGATGGATGGCAGGTCTGCTTGCTGTCTTAACGGTATTCACTTCTCTGTTTGCCAATGGGACAACTGCATTTGCCGCAAGTGCCAGTGCAAATATCTCATTCTGGTATGCTTCCACAAAGGATTCCGGTGAGGTAAGTGAGTTAAAGGCAGGATACAGTCATGGAAAGGTATTGTATGCCATGATTGACGGGCATTCCGCTTATTGTATGAACTTTGGTCTGGCAGCCAAAGGCGGGCAGCTTATGAACAGCTATGATAATTCCAGCACAAGCCTTACCGATACGCAGGCTCTATATTTAAGATACTGCCTGTACTATGGCTTTTCATCCACAAGTACATCGGCACCGAGCAATGACCAGTGCGATCAGTACATTGCAACGCAGTCGATGGTGTGGATTATCGAGAAAGGCATTTACGGGACAGCAAGTGCGGATTCCGCAGCAAAGAAACTGTGTGACACAGCACCAAACCCAACAGCGTCATATCAATATTATGTGACCTTAAAGAGTAACATTGATGCGGGTATCAATGCTGTCATTCCCAGCTTTGCAGCTTCCAGAAAAAGTCAGGCTCCGACCTATGAGCTGAAATGGAATGAGACGAACCAGAGATTTGAAACCACTTTGACAGACAGCAACGGGGTACTGTCCGAGTTTGACCTGTCACTCATCGGATATAGTACAAGCAGGAATGGAAACAGCCTTACTATTTATTCGTCAGAGGTCAATACAAGTGCCACAACAGGTACATTTACCTCTAACAGTGGTAAGGTGGAAGTAACCGGAAGCTGTGTGTTCTGGCTGACCGGAAATTCGGGGGATCAGGAGTTCGTGTCAGAAGTTCCGCATGGTGATCCGCTTCCTGCCTATATCAAGGTAAAAACGGAGAATATTGGATATGGCGAGCTTTACAAAAAGGATGAAGCTAGTGGAGTAAACTTAGCCGGAGCGGTGTACGGAATCTATTCTGACAGCTCTTGCAAAAATCTTGTGCAGACCATTACCACTGACAAGAACGGTTATGCGAAGTCCGGGGCATTGGTAGCAGGAACCTATTATATGAAGGAAATCACTGCACCGAGTAAGTATGTGGTAAGTGACAAGGTTCATACTTTGCAGGTAAAGGCGGGCAAGACAACAACCGTCAATGCAACAGACAAGGAGCAGCTTGGAACCATTACCATCTACAAGGAAGGAGAAGTCCTGACCGGGTGGAACGGTTCCAACTTCACTTACGAAACGAGAAAGCTGCCGGGAGCGACCTTCAAGGTAACTGCCGGTGAGGATATTTACAAGGCGGATGGTATAAAGGTGTATAACAAGGGTGATCTGATTGCGGAAAACCTTGTGACCGGAAATGACGGAAAGGTGTTGTTGGCAACCTTCATTTAGGAACCTATGTGGTAACAGAAACCGCAAGCATTAACGGATATACCATCAATACCACACCTCAGACAGTCAACATTGAGTACAAGGATCAGACCGTAGAGGTACAGTATGAGGCAACCAGCATTTACAACAGCAGACAGAAGGCTGCTGTCAGCGTGACAAAGAGGGATGCCGATACGGAAAATCCTCTGGACGGAGGAAAGTACACTCTGTATGCCGGAAATGACATTAAAAATTATGATGGTAGCGTGATTGTAACAATGGGTACAGCTTTGCAGACCGTTACAACAGGAGAGGACGGAAATGCAGCCTTTACCGTAGATTTGCCTATTGCAAACAGTTACTATGTTTCCGAAACTCAGGCTCCTTACGGATATATCAGAAATTCGGAGGATATTTATTCCTTCAATTTCAATTATCTGTCAGAGACAACGGCAAATGCATCCTTTTCCCATACTTTTGTAAACGACCATACCACAGCCAAAATCCATCTTTACAAAGTGGATAAGGAAACAGGAAAAGCAGTTCCACAGGGAGATGCAAGCCTGACAGGGGCAGTTTACGGAGTATATGCAAGAGAGGATATTGTGCATCCCGATGGTGCAACTGGAGTTATCTTTAAGGCAGGCGATCTTGTTGCAACTATTACAACCGATGAAAATGCGGAAGCCGAGATTAACAACCTTTATCTTGGAAAGTACTATCTGAAGGAAATTCAGGCACCGGAAGGGTATCTGTTAGACGAGGCAGAGCATGATGTGGTGTGTGACTATGAGGGCGATTTAGTACTGGAAGTGGCAAGAAGCACAAAGTTCGAGGAACAGGTGTATAAGCAGCCTTTCCAGCTCATTAAGGTTTCTGACAACGGAGAGGATACGGAAGCACCGCTTTTAGAGGGTGCGGGTTTTACTGCCTATCTCAAATCTTCATTAACTGTAAAGGAAGATGGAAGCTATGACTTTGACAGTGCAAAGCCTGTTGTGATTGGTTCAAACGGGGAAACAACCCTTTATACGGACAGCAAGGGGCATCTGGTGACACAGCCTATTCCATACGGAACCTATGTGGTTGTGGAAACGGTAGTACCTCACAATGTAAAGGAAATCAAGCCTTTTGAGGTTCATATCACAGAGAACCACCCTACTGAGCCGCAGGTGTGGAGAGTATTCATTGACCGTGAATTTACGGCAAAGCTCCGTATCGTAAAAAAGGACAGCAAGACCGGACAGACGGTGCTTGTTCCAAATGCTGAGTTTAAGATTTACAATCTGGACACAAAGGAATATGTTGTGCAGTACACCACTTATCCTACAAAAGTGAAGCATACTTCTTTCTTCACTGATGGGGACGGGGACTTAATCCTGCCGGAAACATTGAAACTCGGTAATTATCGCATTGAGGAAGTGGCAGCACCGGATGGATATGTGGTAAATGAGGACTATATCACTTTTGCAGTGGATACAGATACCGCTTATGCAACTGATCCTGACACCTATGAGGCAATCATTACCGCTGACTATGTGGATCAGCCTGCTGTTGGTGAGCTGACTGTTGAGAAGAAAGGCGAGGTTCTGGATTCCTACAAAGGCGGTCTGTTTGCGGACAGCGAGGAAAAGGAATTTGTCTATAAGGAAGGAAGCCTTGCAGGAGCAGAGTTTGCAGTCTATGCAACCGAGGACATTTATACCAACGACTGCCAGAAGGACGAAAACGGAGAGCGTACAAAGTATTACAGCGAGGGCGATCTGGTGGCAACTCTTGTCACAGATGAAAACGGAAAGGCAGTTCTTTCCGACATTCCTCTTGGAACTTACAAGGTTGTGGAAACAAAAGCTCCTTATGGATATGTTCTGAATAAGGAGGAGCAGACAGTAACTTTTGTCTATGTGGATGACAAAACTCCGGTCATCAAAGAAAGTATGACATTTGAGAATGACAGACAGAAAGTGGAATTATCCGTTTTGAAGCTGGATGAGGAAACAGAGCTTGCCATTGCCGGGGCAGAGTTTGGATTATATGCGGCAGGGGATATTGAAAATGCAGACGGTGAAGTGATCATTGAGAAAGATACACTGCTTGAACTTGCAGTATCCGGTACAGATGGAAAAGTAGAGTTTGTTAAGGACTATCCGCTTGGTTCTTACTATGCAAAAGAGACAAAAGCTCCGGAAGGTTATGTATCTTCTGAGGAAATCGTGGATTACGATGCTTCTTATCAGGGACAGGATATTCCGGTAGTAAAGTTACAGTCTGAATTTATCAATACACCTACAACGGTGGAAATCACAAAGACAGACATTACAAGCGGCGAGGAGCTTTCCGGTGCAACTCTTTCTGTGATTGACGCAGAGGGAAACGTGATTGACACATGGACATCTGTTGCAGGAGAGGCACACGTTATTAAGAGACTCCATGTAGGAGAGGTTTATACGCTCCGTGAAGAATTTGCTCCTTACGGATATTTGCAGGCAGAAGAAATCCAGTTTACCATTGCCGAAACGGAGGAAGTCCAGACAGTAGTGATGGAGGACGAAGTACCGACAGGAACCATTATCATCAATAAAGACGGTGAGTTCTTATGCGACATCAATCTGATCAGGGAACACTGGTATGACTTTATCTTTGACTATTTCAAGAAATCCCTTGCGGGCGTTACCTTTGAGGTCTACGCAGCAGAGGACATTGTAAATCCTGACGGTCTTGATACCATTTATTACGAAAAGGACGAGCTTGTTGCAGAAATCGTGACCAACGATAAGGGAATTGCAAGCATTGATAACCTGCCACTAGGCAAGTATTACCTTGTGGAGACAAAGACCTTAGAGGGATTTGTTCTGAATGAGGAACCGATAGAGGCAGATTTATCCTATGTGGATCAGCACACTAAGGTTGTCTATGCAGGCATGGATATTACCAACGAGAGACAGAAAGTGCAGGTAACTGTCATTAAGACAGATGCTGAAACCGGAGATGAGCTTGAAGGGGCAGTATTCGGTCTGTATGCGGCAGAGGACATTGTAAATGCAGATGGTAAGGTTGTTGTGGCAAAGGATGCCCTTGTAGAGAAGGCTGTTACCGGAAAAGACGGAAAGTGCGTATTTACAAGTGACCTTCCTCTTGGTCAGTATTATGTGAAGGAAATTGAAGTACCGAAAGGTTATGTGCTTAGCGAGGATATTTTTGAACTGGATGCTTCTTACCAGGGCGATGATGTGAAGGTCATTGAACTTGAAGCAGAATTTGAGAACTATCCTACAAAGCTGGAAATCTCCAAAACAGATATTACCGGGGAGCATGAGTTAAAGGATGCAACCCTTTCCATTATCGACAAGGACGATAATGTTGTGGAGACATGGAAGTCTGACGGAAAGCCTCATGTTATTGACCGTATTCCGGTGGGTGAGTATATCCTCCGTGAAGAAGTAGCCCCTTATGGATATAAGATTGCCAATGAAGTGAAGTTTACTGTGGAAAACACAAAGGAAATCCAGAAGGTATCCATGAAGGACGAGCTTGTAAGCGGTAAAATCATCATTGAGAAAACTGATGAAGTGACAGGCAAGGGCATTGCAGGTGTAGAATTTGAAATCCGTGACAAGGACGGTAAGGTAATCGAAACACTTGTAACTGACAAGAATGGTCATGCTGAATCTAAGGAACTTCCGATTGCTGTATTTATGGATGGCAATTTCGTAGAGGATACTAAATACTTTGTTATGGAAACAAAAGCGGCAGAGGGTTATATCCTTGACAGTACACCTCACGAGGTAGTGTTGCAGTACGATGACGAAGCTCCGGAAGTTGTAACTTATACACTCAGCTTAACCAATAAGCCTACGGAACCGAAACTCCCTCAGACCGGAGATAACATGAATTCTTGGCTTTATGTTGGAATCGGACTTGCTGCTATTATAGCAGGGATAATTGTATTTAGAAAAAAGAAAAAGTAAAGAAAATTAGAATAAGGTGAGTCATAGCAGTTTATTTCCTTTGGGATATAATCTGCTATGAATTTGCGGTATGAAAAGAAAAAAGGATGTGATAAAATTGTAGTATGAATTTTAGCTATGCGGAGGATGTATTATGGGAACTTCAGTAAGTTTAAAGAAGAATGTTTATTTATGTTATTCCTATTCAAATAATATGTATATAGATTCGTTATGTAAGAAAATAAATAAAGAAGGTTTTCAAGCGATAGCGGATGGAACAGAGCTTATGCCGGGAGAAAGGATTTTATCTGTCGCTGAAAGTATAATAAAATGCGACTATTTTGTACTTATAATTTCGGATGAGTTTAGTCAACACATGCGGGAAGAGTATCGTACAGCATTGAAGTATGAAAAAAATGTCATGGTTTTTATAAAATCAGAGTTGTATAGAGATGAAGAGATAAATAGAGAATTTAAAGATAGGTTGGTTACTCTATGGAATAATGAAAATGAGTTGTCAATGAAAGTAATGACAGCTATGGTAGGGGTTCGCTATAAATATCCAGAGAGAGGATATTTGTTAGAAGAGTTAGTTGAAAATTTGTTTAAATCATATGGATGTGTTACAAGGAGAACGGCATATACACAGGATTCTGGTTTTGATATTTGTGCAGAAAAAGATGGAAAGAAATTTTATATTGAGGTAAGGGCAGTACGTTCAAAAATAATAAGTAAAGCATCCATTGCTAGTACGATAGTAGCTGCTGATATGATGTCATTAAAAAATGATGAGTATTTTGTATTGGTTACACCCAATGTGATTCCGAATTTGGTACAAGAGTATATTAGGACAAAAGATAAGTTTCTTGTGATTGATATAAGTGAGTTATTATATTTGGTTCAGGATAATGAGGAATTAAAATACAGACTGCTTTCTTTAATAGAATTTACAACGGAAGATATTGAATTAAAAGAACCAGAAGAATTTTTAAGAATGCTTGATGTAGTTGAGGATGAAACCTTAGATTCTATAATAGATGATAACGAAAGGATAAAACAACTGTTACAAGAAGTAAATGATTGGGAACAAGACAAGAAAACTAGTGCAGAGTATGAAAAATTCTGTACAAAGGTTTTGAAGATTTTGTTTTCAAACGATTTGACATTATGGAGAGAGCAACAGAAATCAAATGATGATCTTTATAGATTTGATTTGATATGTAAAATAAAGGATGATGTGACAAGTGCTTTTTGGAAATTTATTGAACAATACTTTAGATCCAAATATATCATATTTGAATTTAAGAATTATAAAGATGTTATTACACAAAAAGAGATATATACTACAGAGAAGTATCTGTATGCAAAAGCTCTCAGATGTGTAGCGATTATAGTATCATGCAATGGTTCAGATGAGAATGCAAAGAAGGCGATAAAAGGTACTTTGAGAGAAAATGGAAAATTGATTTTAAATCTTTCCAATAAGGATATAGCGAATATGCTGGAATATGAGCTTAATGGAAATTTAGCATCTGAATATTTGTACAATGTTTTAGATGAAATGCTTATTGAACTTGAAAAATGATATATGGTTCTTTAAGAATGGAGGTGATTCAATGAGAATCTTTGTTGATACGGGTGCGATGGATCAATCTGCACATTTTGGGTGGCAGAATAAGGATGAGGCATTGTATGGTTTACGAGAAGGCTATAAGAATAGTGCAGATGAGTTGGTAGAAATGGCTGTAAATAGTGGAGGAAATCCTAAAATACTAGATACTTTCATTTTTCCTATTTTGTTTTCATATAGGCATTGTTTAGAAATTTCATTAAAGCATATATATATGAGAGCGTGGGGAAAAGTACCTACGGGTGGACACAATTTATTGACTTTATGGGATGTTATAAAGACTGAAATTATAGATAAAATGATATGCTCAAAAGAGTTCATTGAGCAAGTAAAAGAGTATAAGGAGCATTTTATTCAGTATAATTTGGATGGTAAAGAATGTAGTAAAATTCGTTCTATGTTAAAGGAATTGCAAGAGGCGAATCAAAGAGAAATTGAAATAGATCCTGCAAAAAAGCAGGTGGATCAAAATGCAGAAGTTTGGAGATATTTAATATCTACAGATGAAAATTTTTTTTTTACCAGAGGTCACTCGATTGATTATTTGGTTTTAAAAGATGGAATTAGTTACATTTATGAAGTGTTAGATTATATTTATCATATTGTAGATGAGTATTTATCATCTTAAATTTAGATAAAGAATGACGATATATATAGTGTTATATTACTAAGTTTAATGTAATGGGAGCTAAAAAGATTTGAGACAGGGAAGGTGTATTTATGGCATTTAAAACACGAAAGAAAGAAGAATTTTCATATTCTTCACCGCAAGAAATGTATCAAGATAATAAATTTAAGAAAATTATGGGCCCGTTGGATTATCAAGCAGCCATGCTAAATTTGTATATTGAAAATGCGGATAAAAAGACGGTTGCATTAGAATTGCCAACAGGAAGTGGAAAAACATTAGTAGGATTATTGATTGGAGAATACAGACGAAGAAAGAATAAAGAAAAAGTATTGTTTTTGTGTCCAACAAATCAATTAGTGCATCAGGTTGTCGAGCAGGCAAATTTAAAATATGGGTTAAGAGCAATTGCTTTTTGTGGGAAACAGAAAGATTATCTGCCGAAGGATAAAAGCAGTTTTTTGATGGCAGAGGCTATAGGAGTTACGACATATAGTTCTTTTTTTGCATTGCATTCTTTTTTTGATGATGTGGATATTTTAATCATGGATGATGTGCATTCGTGTGAAGACTATATAATATCAAATTGGACTATTCAGATTGATAGTGGAAATACTATATTTTTAGAAATAGCAGAATTGTTAAAACCTTTTATCAGCGAGACAGATTACAAGTATTTGTTAGAAGATGAGTATATTCCAGAGGTGGCGTCATGGTGCAATATGTTACCGATGCCTTTGATAATGGAAAAGCTTGATGAGCTTCAGACAATTTTACAACAAGGATTAGAAGCAGGAACATCCAATTATTATGCATACTCAAGAATATCGGAGAATATACAAGAATGCAATATTTATATTGCAAATAGAAAATTGCTTATACGTCCTTGGATTGCACCAACTATGTCTTTTGAAGCTTTTGCAGGTGCAAAACAAAGAGTATTAATGTCTGCAACGTTAGGAAGAAGCGGTGAGTTAGAACGAATTACTGGTATAGAGAAAATATGTCGTTTGCCAATAGTAAACGATTGGGATAAAAAGGGATTGGGAAGAAAATTTTTTACTTTTCCGGATTTGTCTTTGGGAGAAGAGGAGCAAGGTAATGTAGTTATGGCACTTCAAAATTTATGTAAAAAAAGTGTTTTTCTTGTCCCAGATTCTCAATCTGCAGAGGCAATTAGACAGTTTTATGCAGAGCATATAGGAAGTACAAAAGTTTTTGAAGCAAAAGATATAGAAGAGTCAAAACAATTGTTTGTAGATGCACCGGAAGCAACTGTTATCTTAGCAAATCGCTTTGATGGCATAGATTTTTCTGATGATGAGAGTAGATTGCTATTTATTTGGAATCTTCCGAAAACAACAAATCTGCAAGAAAGATTTTTGATTACCAGAATGGGAGCTTCAAAATTATATGCAGAAAGAATACGGACAAGGATAATTCAAGCTGTAGGTAGATGCTCTAGAAATCCAAGTGATTATTCTATCGTTTGTGTAATTGGAGATACTATTCAAAATGATTTGACAAAACCGGAAAAGATTAAGCAATTTGCTCCAGAATTAAGAGCTGAAATTCAATTTGGACTAGAAAATTCAGTGGATTACTCAAGTGTGGATGATGTAATAGAACAGGCTAGAGATTTTTTGGAGAGAAATCAAGTATGGCAAGGAGCAGAAGAGTATATTGTTGATTTAAGAAATGGATATTGGAATGAAGAAAATAAAGTGGAGAAGCAGATAAATGAAAAACTACAGGAATCAGCAATTTTGGAATTAAATTTTCAATATGCGCTATGGAAAAAGGATTATAAAACTGCGTATGAACATGCTTGTAATATTGTTGGAATTTTAAATGCACCAGCTTTAAATGGATACAAATGTTTTTGGAATTATATGGCAGGTTGTATGGCATATTACTTATTTAAAAATGGGCAAGTGGAGTACAAAACTGCAGGTATACAATATTTGTCGGATGCTTTAAAAGAAAACATAAGTATAAGATGGTTGTCGGGACTTCCAGAGAAATTGTTTTCCATTGAAAGTAGAACTGTTGAGGATGATGATTTGTTCTTTGAATGTATTGAACGGATAGAAAGTATCTTTACATCAATACCAACGACACAAAAGTTAGAGAAAAGAATCAAGGGGATTTTAGATGATTTAAATTCACTTGATGGAAAAGTGTTTGAAAGAGGACACAAAGAATTGGGAAAATTGTTGGGATTTATTTCAGAAAATCCTAATAGTACTGGAGCACCTGATCCATATTGGATAATTAATGAAAATAATATTGTTGTCTCAGAAGATAAAATTTATGAGGAAAAAGGTCAGGTAAAAGGTGTTCCAATATCTGATGTTAGTGAAGCGGGAAGACACCAGACATGGATTGTTGAGAATGAGAAAAGAATATCTAAAGGTGCTAATATTTATACTGTTCTAATTACCAATTCGACGAGCATTGATGAGGATGCCCGCATATATGCTGGTAATATATATTACGTGCATAGAGAAGAATATGTTTGTTGGGCTATTAAGGCACTTACAGTCATTCGAAGCGTGTGGCATATGTTTGTAGATGAAGGAGATATGGAATGGAGAGAATCCGTTCATCAACAATTTATAAAAGCTGGCATAACACCTAAAGATTATTTAGATTTTGTTTGTAGAAAAAATTTGAGAGACATATAATATAGTTTTACATAAGCCGAGGAGAGATCCCCGGCTTTTCTTTTGCCTAAAAAGAGGAAAGGAGTATAGAGGAATGATTATCCTTCAGCGAGGGATTCCCCCTTAGCAAAACTTTATTAAAAACAGAATATAGTAGATGAATGAGCCGAGGAGAAATCCCCGGCTCTTTTGCTGCACAAAAGGAGGAAGATAGATTTTATGATGAACTATGAGATTTTCAAGGAAGTGGTTAAGGATTCATTCAAGGATTACTTGCCGGAACAGTATAAGGATATGGAACTGAGAGTTTGTTCAGTAAATAAAGTAAACCGCATGATGGATGGTATTAACTTGATTGGTGGATCAGAGGTAAAGAATGTTTCCCCTACCATCTATATCAATGATATGTACGATCACTACAAGGCTTGTAATGATTTGAAAGAAGCAATCCAGGCAGGGGCTGACCGTATGGTTAATGCTTTCAAAATGTGTCCGGAAGCACCGAGGATTGACTTTGCGGAAGCAAAGGATAATATCGTGTTCCAGCTCATCAACACGGAGCAGAATAAGGAAATGCTAGCAGGCGTACCCCACCGTGATTTTCAGGATTTATCCATTATCTACCGCTGGGTAATAAAAATGGATGACGATGGGATTCAGAGCACTTTGATACAGAACAGTCTGGCAGAGCAGCTTGGAGTAAATGAGGAGCAGTTATTTAAGATGGCTGCGGAGAATACAAGAAGGATTTTCCCACCACGCATAAGATCCATGAATGAGGTCATTTGTGAGATGTTTATGAAAGATGGAATGCCGCAGGAGATAGCAGAGATGATGATCGGTGAGATGCCCGCTGATAAGTCGATGTGGGTGATTTCCAATGACAGGGGAGTAAACGGTGCAGTTTCCATGCTGTATGAGGATAAACTTCATACACTTGCAACAGAAATGGAAAGTGACCTTTATATTCTCCCTTCATCTGTACATGAGGTCATCGCTGTATCTGCTTCAATGGGTGATCCGAATGAGCTGGCGGAAATGGTTGCGGAAATCAACATGGATCAGGTTGCATTGGAAGAAAGACTGTCTAATCAGGTGTACCATTATGATAAAGATTTAAGAAAATTAAGTCTTGCCACGGACACACCGAACAGGAGACTTGACGGCATTGTTGCAGAGCAGCCTATGGTGTATGAGGCAAAACAGTCCAGATAGGAGGACTTATGGGAATAGAAGGAAAAGAGGTCACGGTGGAGGAGCTTGTGAGACTCATTCAGTCACAGCAGGGAGAGTTTATCATCCATGTAGAGCCGGGAGAGGAGGATGCAGATGGAGAAGCAGGAACCGTTTCAGCTTGATGTAGTTTCCATCCGGCTTGTAAGAAATGCTCCCCTGTTTTCAGACCGGAAAATCACAGGCCCCAAAGATGCAGTTTCCCTAGTGGGGGAAATGCTGTGTGAAATGGACAGGGAAGTGGTGTGTGTCATTAACCTGAAATCTGACGGAACCCCTATCAACTGCAACTTTGCCAGTATGGGAGCCATCAATCAGGCAGTAGCAGAACCGAGGGAGTTATTCAAAAGTGCAATCCTTTCCAACGCTGCAAAAATGATACTGGTTCACAACCATCCCAGTGGCAGGCTGGAACCTTCCAAGGAAGATACGATTATGACAGACCGTATCTTAAAGCTGTCCTGCCTTTTGGGAATACCGCTCGATGATCATGTGATTGTGGGAGGGGATAACAGCAGATATTTCAGCTTCCGGGAAAAGGAAATCATGACCATGCCTAAAATATCCTTAACGCAGGACTACCATTACCTTGAGTTTGAAGAAAGGGCGTTGGTGGCAGAGCCGGGAAGGAGCAGATAGCATGGAGGAACGGAACAGCTTTACCAAAGAGGAACTTGCCATTGCAAAAAGTGTGGATTTGACAGCGGTTGTAGCCTGTCTTGGATATACGGTAAAAAGAGTAGGCAATTACCATACCGTAAAGGAAATGGATTCTGTCCGTATTTACAACCGCAGGAGTTGGTTTCGGTGGTCGAGGGAATATGACAGGGGAGAAAACGGAGGATCGCAGATAGATTTCCTTCGCGTCTTTGCAGGAATGGAAGTCAAGGAAGCGGTGTTCTGGCTGCTTGACTTTGCAGGTTATCAGAGAAGTGCAGACTGGAAACCGTCCCTTGTTGTAGAGAAAAAAGAGGTGGAGAGAAAGCCTTTTGTACTTCCGCCTCCGGCACCGGACAACCGTTATCTGTACCGTTACCTGATGGATGAAAGAAAACTCTCAAAAGAGGTCATAGATTACTTTGTAAGTAATGGCTTGATTTATGAGGAAAGGAGCCACCATAACATTGTCTTTAGGGGCAATGACAAAAACGGTGTAACTCGGTTTGCAAGTATGCGTGGCGTGTTTGACAGGGACGGAAAAGGCTTCAAGTGTGATGTGGCAGGAAACGACAAAAATTTTGGCGTCAATGTATGGAATGAGGAAAGCACAGAGCTTGAGGTATTTGAGGGAGCAATCGATCTGATGAGCTATGCGGATATTTACAGTGATTACCACAGCAATAAGCTCGCACTTGGGATGCTTTCTGATGCCCCGTTAGAAACTTTCTTAAAGGAACACCCGCAGATACAGAGCATTAAGTTCTGCCTTGACAATGACGAACCGGGCAGAAAAGCCACAGATACGCTCATGGGAAAATATTATGGGCTTGGATATGATGTGGATGACTGTCCACCGCCAAAGACTTACAAGGATTACAACAAATGGCTTAAAGAGGCAAGGAAAGAAATGGTTTTAATTGGGCGGGCAAAGGAAATGGCACGATGACAGTCAACTGAAAAAGTCAACTGAAAAAGAAAAAATGAACTGAAAAAATCGACTCGGAATGGAAAAGTCAACTGAAAAAGTGAGTTGACCTTTTTTGTGAAATGGTCTGGAGAAAGCTGCCTGTCAGAGAAGTCAACTGAAAAAGTTAACTCAAAATGGGAAAGTCAACTGAAAAAATAGACTTATTTTGTAAAAGGTAACTGAAAAAATAAGTTGACTATCCATATTCAGCGGGGTTTTAGGGGCAGCCCCCTAACCAGAGGCACTTGTATTACAAAGTGCGTATCTGGCAAATTCCCATCGGGAATTTGAGGCGGGCGGGAATTTAGGGAAAAATCAGAGGACAGTTAAAAGGAGGTGGTCGGATTGGATGTAATTGATGTGAACAAAGGGAGCCTTCAGGAAGTGGAAATAAAAGGTCATGAGGAGCCGAAGCCTTTCGCTTCCGGTGCAGAGCTTGTCCGGTTCATGGATGAGAATGATATGCTTTTCCACATGACAGAAAAGGAAGCGGACATGCTGCTCGGCTATCTTGGCGGGCATGATTTCCTTCTTGGAGAGAAAGACGGAAAGCTGTATCGTGGAGATTTAGCCTATGAACAGGGAAAGGTACGGTGGCTTAATGATACCATTGATGATGCGATAGATGTGGTCTGTGAGTGGAATTATGAAATGGTGCAGACCGCACAGGCACAGGTAGAGAACCCGGATGATTTCATTGATTTTGTGAATAAACAGAACAGGCTGGAGTCTTTGAGAGCCGATGAACGATTACTCGATGCCATGTTTGACCGGACGAAATACGGAAAAGAACTGGTGCAGCTTGCAGAAAAAATGGCAGATGATTTTATCCGTGATATGCAGTCTAAGGGCAGCATTGATGCTGCAATCGAAAAAATGACGGAGGCTGTAAAGGAAGGGAAAGACCTGTTACCGGATGTTTCCCCGGCATTAAAGGTAGCGACGGGAAGGGCGAGGTAAATGGCTGGAGAGAAAAAGACAGTAGTAAAGCCTTTCCGCATGACGGAAAAGGAAGCAGACAAACTAAAGTCAGACGCTAAGCAGCGTGGTATGAAGGAGTCGGAGTATATCCGGCTTTTAATGTCACAAAAGCCCAACGACTATCCTGAAATCCGTATCCTTCTGCGTGACCTGATTAACGAGGTCAATGCAATCGGAAACAATATCAACCAGATTACAAGGAACCACAATTCAAAGCTGTACCGAGAGGAGGACAGGGAACTTTTGTCAGCCTATATGAAGAAGCTGAATTTGCTGGTAAAAGAGGTGGTGGATTCACTTGGCAATCAGTAAGATACTTTATATCGGTGACTGTGGTTTCGGTTATGCAGGAAAGCATTTAAAGCAGGCTCTTGATTATATTGTAGAAGATTACAAGACAGGACAGGGCAGGTGGGTATCTTCCCTGAACTGTCAGCCGGATAGTGCCTACGAACAGATGCGGCAGACGAAGGTGCAGTTTGACAAGACGGATAAAAGGCAGGGGTATCATCTGATTATCTCCTTTGCGGAGGGTGAGGTGGATGCCGAAACAGCCTTTGAGGTCATCGGGAAATTTGCAAAGGAATATCTCGGTGCTGATTATGAGGCGGTGTATTCCGTCCATGACAATACTGACCATGTTCACGGGCATATCATTTTTAACAGCGTGAGTTTCCGGACAGGAATCAAGTACCGCTATGAAAAAGGGGACTGGGCGAAAAAGATTCAGCCCATTACCAACCGTCTGTGCGAGGAATACGGGCTGTCCACCATTGAAATCTCCGAGGATCGTGTCAGACCGTCCGAGAATTACAAGGAGTGGAACGGCTTTCGGGATGGAAAATTTGTGTGGGCAGACATGATTAAGAGAGATATAGATGCCTGTATCATGCAGGCGGCAACCTATGAGTCATTCTTGGAAATGCTCTCCGGTATGGGCTATGAAATCAAGAACGCCTACCGGAGCGAGGGAAAGTATCTTGCCATTAAGCCGATGGGACTGACAAGGTTCAGACGGTGTAAAAGTCTTGGAGAGGACTATACCGAGGAACGTATCCGGGAGCGGATTGAAACCGAAAACCTCTCCACTTACCGCAGTATGACAAAGGAACAGGAACCCAAAATCATGCGGTGCCGGGTGAAACGGTATAAAAGGGCAAAGCTGTCCGGGGTACAGAAGCGTTATTTTGCAAGGATGTACCGACTGGGACTGATGAAAAAACGTTCATACAGTCAGGCATGGAAATACCGGGATGAGCTTCGGAAAATGCAGAAGCTGCAGGAAGATTATCTTTTCCTTGTCCGGCATGATATTCAGACAGCGGCGGGAGTTGCTGCCATTGCAGAGAGTATGACGGATAAAAAGAAAGATACGTCAAGGGAAAAGAGCCGCATCTTTAAGGAGCGGGCGAAAATGAAGCCGCTGTTTGATATGGTGTCGGAAATGAATGAGCTTGAAGAACTGGAACTCTGTTTCCAGAGGGGTGAGGAGCTTTTTGCCCCGGAGCATAAGAGATACGAAAAAATATCGGAGAAGCTGAAAGCACAGGGATACACTGTGGAGCAGGTGGAGAAATTTAAGCAGCATTATAAAAATGAGATTGCAAGGGTGCGGGATAAAGAGAAAGCCGTTTCCAAAGAGGAGCGGATTGCAAAGCGTATTCTTGCAGAGCTTATGAAACCAGATACCGGAAAGGCATTAGAGGAAACCAGAGAGAAAGAAGAAAACAGAAAAGTGGAGAAAAGCAGACTGCCTGTATTGTAGGGCTGTATTTTTTTACCCATTGGAAGGAGGAAGCAGATGCAGGAAAGGGAAAAAGTAAGCAGCATTGACATCAAAGCCCATTTGAATAACCTGCGTAAAAATCCCAAGTTTACGGAGGAAATGTTAAAACTGGTGGAGTCCGATCTGCAATATGGTCTTACCATTGCGGAGACGGAAACCTATACGTCAAAGAGGCTTGACTATGCACAGATGAAGGTGCATTCCGCCTGCCTTAGAAACGGATACCCGGAAAATGTCAGGGAATGTATCACAAAGGAAGGGCTGACCGGGGAGCAGATGGCAGTTGCCCTTGAGTTCTATGAAAAGGGTGTTCCCATTGAAACGGTGGCAGAAATCACAGGAAACAGCTCACAGACAGCGTTTGTGATGAAAAAGCTGTTTAGGAACGTGATGGAAAAGTTGCAGGAAGCCGGGAAAGCAGCAAAAGAGCAGGGCGGCTATGCCGAGGAGCTGTTAGAGCAGATTAAGGCGGTTGTGGAAAAGATAGAGTTTCAGGAGAAACGCTATGATGCCTTGAATGAAAAGATTCAGGAACTGAAAACTGCCGGACAGGATACGAAGATACAGAATAACCTGCTGGCACAGCTTTCGGAAAAGGACGGGCTCTTAGAGAAGCAGCAGAATGAGTTAAATGATGCGAGGGCTACGATTGCAAGGCTCAGAAATGAAATGGACAGTATGAGGAAGGAGAGAGAAACATTGGAAAAACGTACAGAAGAACTGGAAAAAGAGGCGGCAGGAAGAAGCAGCATGACAGAGGCAGAGCCGGAAAAAGCGGGGGAGCCTGCAAAGGATATGGCACAGCAGGCGGCAGGAATGCAGGAAGCTCCTCTTTATCCGCAGATACCGGGGGCAGGCTACAATGTGGCAGTTGTGAATGAAAAGGGGCAGATTGTGTCGGTGGTTCAGGTGGAACGCATGGAGCGTAAAAAGGACAACCGTACCGTGACAAGCCTTTTCTCAAGGCTTGCCTTTAAGAAGAAAATCGACATTGTAAAGCTGGTTGCGGAGCATGACCTTGAACCGAAGCAGCTTGTGCAGATCAGAAGCGGCATTGAAAAGGGATTGTCAGAGGAACAGCTTCTAGTGCTGATTAACAACCAGATTCCGGCGGAGCAGATGGAGGAGATTATCAACATCGCAGTATATGAAAACAGACAGAAGCAGGAGGGGTAGCTGATGGAACTTTTGATTGTGTCACAGACCTTAGAGCAGATGGAGCAGGGGAAGGCTGCCATAATAGAGGCAGATAAGGAATTTGTCGTACAGTTTGCCTTTGCTACCGGAGATAAGGAACTGACAGGCAAGCTGATTGATGAACTGACTGCCAAGGAAACGGACAAAGAAGCGGTATACCGCAAGTATGAAACGCTGACAGGCTTTCAGCCGGAATGGATCAAAAAGATAGAGCATCTTCTGATTGCGTTAGAGATGTACCGCATTCAGGAGGAAAAGGCAATCAACACCATATCGGAGCTTTTGGCGGTCAATGGAGTGAGTCTTACAGCGGACGAAATCAGGAAGCTTTCTGTGGATAAGGTGAAGGAACAGCTTGGAAAAAAGGAAGCAATGATAAGATAGGAGGGCATGTATGTCAGAAGAAATACAACAGGCGGTGCAGATTATCCGTGTGGCTTATGACGGGATTGAGATTGCCATGAAGGTCGGAAGCGGCACCGTAGAGCAGATGAAAAAGGCGGTGGACTTTCTGATTGCCATATTAGACCATGAAAAGACGATGGGAAAGACCGACATGCGGAAGCTCTTGTTAAAGGGCGGCGATCTTCAGGTGCTGCAGTTTGCCACGGGGGATATGAAGCAGGTGGAAAAGATGGCAAAGAAGTATGGAATCCTTTACTCGGTTCTGCCGGACATCAATAAAAAGGACGGAATGAGTGAGATTATCTTCCATACTGAGGCGGTGCCGAGAGTAAACATGATGATACAGAAGTTAAAGTCCGGCAGGATAGCCACCTTTGATGATTACCTGAAAAACAGTGATGAAAAGGAACTGGAAAAGGTCATGTCTTTTCTAAAAGGGCAGAAAAAGGGAAACGATAACCTCCACACGGCGGAAGCTGCAAAAGCCGGGGAAGCCTTAGAGGGGCTGATGGAAAAGGTCGGTCTGTATGCAATGGAGAAAAAGACCGTCAGTGTGGAGGACATTAAGGAAAATTTCAGTCTTGAGAAAGAACAGGCACAGCAGGTGGTCGGTCAGCTTGAGAGAATCGGTGTGCTTGCCAAAGAGGATAACGGACAGCACAAGGTCATCATGGATAAGGATGCCTTTCTTAACCGTATCCGAAGCTATAAGGAGCTGGCACAGCGTATGCAGACCATAGCAGCCACACAGAGAAAAAACCTTGTGGATATTACCATTACAAAGAAACTGGTTCTGGAGGAGAATGACCATGCGGTAAAAACCAGAATACCGGGAATGTATGGAGAGAATGCGAGGTATCTGTGGATCAACAAGGAAAATGCAATGGAAATCCACGATGGCAAGACCATTCTGACATTCCTTGACAGTGATAAGGAATACAAGCTGTACTCTGAGGATAACAGAGTAATGGGAACCATGAAGGGCAGGGATCTGTATGAAGGTCACTATGACAGCGTGGCGGCAGAGGTCAGAAAGCGTTATCAGGAAGCACAGAGAAAAGCGGCTGCCATGAACAGGGGAAAGAAAGCTCCTACTTCGAAAAAGAGGTAGTTGCCTATGGTTCCTAAAAAGAAAAAAGTGTCCCTTTGGTTCATCATTCTTGGTGCCATACTTTCCGGTTATGCGGGGTATCTGCTGAACGGGGCATGGGAGCCGGGAGGGGATATCAACACCTTCCTTTCCTCTTTTAACCGTGTGTGCGCAGCACCATTTGCAAATTATTATAATGAGAGAACAGTAAAAGCGGTGGTAATAGCCTTAGTGGTATATGCCACCGCTCTGCTTATGTATGTTACCAGCCAGAGAAATTTTATGCCCGGCAAGGAATTTGGTACAGCGAGGTTTGAGTCCCCGAAGTTTGCCAATAAAATCCTCATGGATAAGGATGAGAATTTCAACCGAATCCTGAGCCAGAATGTGAAGATGTCGCTGGATTTCAGAAGGCTGAAATTAAATGGCAACATATTAATCTGCGGAGGCTCCGGAGCGGGAAAGACCTTCTACGAAGTCAAGCCGAATCTGATGCAGATGCCTCATAACTGCTCCTTTATCTGTACCGATCCAAAAGGGGAGATATTAAGAAGCTGCGGGGAAATGTTAAAGAACAACGGTTATAACGTGAAGGTCATTAACCTTTTGGAAATGGATAAATCAGACTGTTACAATCCTTTCTCTTATCTGAGAGAGGAAACAGATATAGTAAAGCTCATTACCAACCTGATTTCCAACACCACGCCAAAGGGTGCTACACCTTCCGATCCATTTTGGGAGAAAGCCGAGGGGCTGTTCTTACAGTCAATCTTCTATTATGTGTGGCTGGAGGAACCGCCTGCAAGGAGAAACTTTGAGACCGTGTTACAGCTTCTTGGTGAAGCGGAGGTAACAGAGCAGAACAAGCCTTCCAAGCTGGACATCCGTATGAAGTTTCTGGAGGAAACCTCGCCGCTTGGGGCAGCGCATCCGGCGGTGAAACAGTACAACAAATGTATGAGGGGTGCAGGTGATACCGTCCGTTCCATCATCATTTCCGCAAACTCAAGACTTGCTTTTCTGGAAAACAAACAGGTACTCCGTATGCTGTCAAAGGATGATTTAAAACTTGCGGAGCTGGGTATCGGTGTGAACGGGGACGGTGAAACAAAGACAGCTCTTTTCTGTGTCATTCCGGATTCTGACAAGTCCTACAACTTTATCATAGGAATGCTCTATACACAGATCTTTCAGGAACTGTACTATCAGGCTGACTTTAACTGCGGCGGCAGACTGCCGATTCATGTGACATTCATGCTGGACGAATTTGCCAATGTCGCATTGCCGGATGACTACTGTTCCCTGCTTTCCACCATGCGAAGCAGGGAGATTTCCAGTATCATCATTATCCAGAACTTTGCACAGCTTAAAGCATTGTTCAAGGATACTTGGGAAACGATCCCCGGCAACTGCGATACGTTTATCTATCTTGGCGGTAATGAACAGAGTACCCATAAGTATGTGTCGGAGTTTCTTGGAAAAGGAACGATTGACAAGAAATCCAGCGGAGAAACCAAAGGCAGGCAGGGGAGCTCCAGCCGGAACTATGATGTACTTGGAAGGGAACTGTTTACCCCGGATGAGGTAAGAAAGCTGGATAACAAGAAATGCCTCATCTTTATCCGTGGATTCGATCCGATTATGGATAACAAGTATATTCCGTTTGCACACCCTGCTTTTTCACAGACCGCAGACGGAAAAGGTAAGCCTTATGTCCATGTCCCTTACAGTCAGGGAAGTGTCAAAGAACAGCCATACAGGATACTGTCACCCAAAGCATTAGCCTATTATGAGGGCTTGAAGGAAAAGGGGGAAAATGTCTACATTGACTCTCTGACCTATGAGGAGTTTGGTGTGCTGACAGAGCTTGATATGCGAAAGCGGTTTTTGAGCCTTGATGAAAAGGAGCAGAGGGAGAAGCTTAACAAAGAGCAGGAAAATGAATTACAGTATGCACCGGAGGAGGAAGATACTAAAGAAACCGGAGAGGATGCAAAGCCTTCCGGTTCCGGTGGGGCAGGTACATCCAAACGCAAGATTGCCGGAGAAGATACCATTATGAACCGTATGGCTCAGTGGCAGTATTCCAAAGAGCAGAAAGAGGAGCTTCATAAGATGATGGCTCTTGGCATGACAAAGAAAGAAATCCTTGCGGTATTCTATCCGGAAACGGATGTAGCAAAAATGAGGGAAATCAGACGCACCTACCGGGCAGTCAAAAACAGACAGGGATAAATTTTTCAGGCTGGAAACAGTCTGATTTTTTTATGCCTGAAAGGGGGGGGTTAGGCACAAACGCACCGGGGAAAGCCCGGTTTACCATTGCTGCGGGAATATCCCGTGTTCATAGATAACAGAAATTAAACAAAGAAAAGGAGAACAGATCTTATGCGTAAAAATGAAGCAGTTACAACCAATCAGAAGGAAACAAAAGGATTGTCCAGATTAAAGAGAACAGCCGCCGCTGTCTGCGGTGCCGGTTATATGGTGTTAAATGCCATGCCCATGACAGTTTTTGCGGCAGGCGGTGATACCAGTGCCATTACACAGCCTCTTGATAACTTAAAAACTCTTGTCATTGCCATTATCGGTGCAGTGGGTGTCATCATCCTTGCCAAGAATGTCATGGAGTTTGCACAGGCATACCAGCAGCAGGATTCTTCCACAATGAACTCAGCCCTAAAGGGTATCGTTGCCGGAGTCATGATGGCAGGTATTTCCACAGTTCTTACCTTCCTTGGATTTTAAGAAGCATGAAGTCTTTATCACGGAGGGCGGCAGAAACTGTCCGTCCTCTCATGGAAGGAAAGAGGTGAACGATAAGTGGATATTTTCAAGCTAGGGGATAAGATACTTGCACTTCTGGAGATGGTATTCGGCTTCTGGAATAATCAGGTCAGCCTTGTATTCTCCATGTTAGGTCAGTCCCCGGTAAATTTTAAAGGAGGCGGTCCGTGGCAGGTTGTGGAGAGCATTGAACCGATATTTGTCGGCGTTGGTTCTTCCCTTGTGGTTTTGTTCTTTGTTATCGGGTTCTGCTCGGAGAGTGTGGATGTCAGAGAGGAGATGCGTTTTGAAGTCATCCTGCGTATGCTGATCCGTCTTGGTCTTGCCGAGTGGTTTGTGGCAAACAATGTCACGATAATGAAAGCATTTTTTACAACGATAGGAAACCTTGTCAATGCCCTGTCAGCGGGGCAGTACACGACACTTACCATTGACAGCACCCAGGCAGACATTATTAAGAATTTAGGGTTCGGAGAGAGTCTGATTATGCTGATACTGGCAGCACTTCTCAGTATCATCATCATCATCTGCGGTTTCTTTATGATATACACCGTATATTTCCGCTTTCTGAAACTGATGATTATTGTGCCTATCGGCTCCATTGCATTTTCCACAATGGCGGGAAACAGGAATGTGGCTCACACGGCAAGTTCTTATGCAAAGAAGTTCCTGTCGGTGGTGTTTGAGGCGGTCACGATGGCACTTGCCATTATTATCTGCAATGCCTTTATCAATGCAGGTTTACCTTCATTTACCGGAAACTATGCGGATTGGGCGCAAACCCTAATTTATCTGTGTGAGATGACCTTTACCATAGCACTTACGGTAGGAAGCGTAAAAGGAGCGCAGTCACTCACCAGCAAGGCACTTGGACTATAAGGAGGAAAAGTAGATGCAGAAAGAAACACTTGAAACACAAAACAGCCTGATTTATCACTCTGAGTATGGAGGGGATTCGGAAATTCAGCTTGAAGTCCAGCAGTATGCGAACAATGGCAGAATTGCAATCTCCATGTTAACCAATGAGGAGGGATACCCGGAACATTACGGAAGTCTGACCGTAAACATTGATGCACCGGCACCGGCTTACTGTGGATATCTGGATACCAACAATCTTTCCAATGCGGAAAAGTTTGTGACGGAGAATGGTTTGGGTGAATTTACGGGGCTTACAGGCAGAAGCGGTTTTTGTGTATTTCCCCTTTATCTGTTCAATGCTGAGAAGCTTAGGGAGTTATGTCCTGAACAGACGGCAGCTTATGAGCATAGCATCGGGATGGATGCAAAAAAGCCGGAAAAAGAAAAAAGCAGATAGGAGGTAGAAACAATGGTAATCGAGATTAACAAGGACATTGACCGCTACAAGGAGTCGGTGGTCATGGGACTTACCGCAAAGCAGCTTATCTTTTCCGTGGCTTCGGTGGTGGCGGGAGGAAGCATTGTACTTCTTCTGTACCGCTATATCGGATTAACGCCCAGCGTATATGTGGCAATCCCGGTGGTGGCACCGATTGCACTTGGAGGGTTTTACAGCTTTAACGGTATGAGCTTTTATGAAGTCATGGGAAGAAAGATGCGTATGCTCTTTGCAAATCATCCACTGACCTATGTTTCAACGGAAGGTGAGGCAGTTATAAAAGAGTGCCAGCAGGAAGAAGCAGCAAAGACTGTGGCAGAGAAAAAGAAAAAGGGAGGTAAAGCTCCCCAGACAAAAGGAAATCAGGAGGAATTTGAAGCTATGAAGAAAAAAACAAAGAAAATGATGCTTGGTCTTGTGGCAGCACTTGTAGCTGCTGTTATCGGTGCGGTGATTTACAAGGCAAAACACTAAGAAGTAACAGAAGGTAAGTAACTACCGACCTTTCACGGTTGGACAGTTCTGGTTTTAGCGGCCGGAATTGTCCGGCTGCGGAAAGAGAGATCAAATTGGGTTTATTTACAGACGGATTTAAGGAACTGAAAAAAGCAAGCGAACCGCTTTATAAGACTCCGAAATCCATACAGGAAACGATTGAGATTATGAAGGTGGCAGAGAACGGTATCTTTGAGGTGGCAAAGAACCGTTTTTCCAAGTGCTACCGTTTTCAGGATATTAACTATACAACAACCAACGAAGTCGAGCAGATTGACATTTTTGAGCGTTACTGCAAGTTCTTAAATTCCCTCGATGTGAGTTTCAAGATCACAATTAACAACAAGAATAAGGACATGGAGCAGGTCAGGGACTATGTATTCTTGCAGGAAAAAGAGGACGGGTTTAACGGCTTCCGTAAAATCTACAATGACATCATGGAGAAGAAAATCCATGAGGGCAGACAGGGGATTGAACAGGAGCGTTATTTAACCATTACCATTGAACGCAAGAACTTTGAGGAGGCAAAGGCACAGTTTGCAACTATCGAAGCCTCCATTCACAAGGCGTTCAATGAACTTGGTGCGGAGATTGTTCCGCTTTCCGGCAACGAGAGAATCAAGGTGTTATATGACTACTATCACCTTGGAGATGAGGGGAGCTTTGACTTTGACATCAGGGAAGCCAAAAAAGTGGGGGCAGATTTCCGCAACGATTTGTGTAACGGTATGATACAGTTCTACCCGGATTACTTCAAGGACGAGAAGAAATATTGCAGGGCATTATTTATCAAAAAATACCCTTCCAGTCTTTCAGACCGTTTCTTAAATGAAATCACTTCCCTTCCGGTTCATTCCATTACCAGCATTGATGTTGTACCGATTCCGAAGGACATGACAACAAAAATTCTTCAAAAGAAATACCTCGGTATTGAGTCGGATATTATCAAGCAGCAGAGGGTAAGAAACAAGAACAATGATTTTTCTTCCGAAATCTCCTATAACAAGCGAATTGAGAAAAAAGAGATTGAGGAAATCATGGATGATGTGCGTGAGAATGACCAGTGCCTTTACTATGTGGCAGCCACAATTATTCTCATGGCAGACTCGAAGGAAGAATTGGACAGCATGACCGAAACGGTGGAAACCATCGGCAAGCGAAATTCCGTTACCATTGAGGAACATTATCTGAAACAGAGAGAGGCATTAAATACAGCACTTCCTATCGGTGTCAGACAGGTGGAAACCATGCGTACCATGCTGACACAGAGCCTTGCTGTTTTGATGCCTTTTAACGTGCAGGAATTAAATGATGGAAGCGGGTGCTATTACGGCATCAATCAGGTATCGAAGAATATAAATATTGGAAACCGCAAAAAGCTCATCAATGGAAACGGATTCGTGTTCGGTGTTCCGGGTTCCGGTAAGTCCTTCTTCTGCAAGATGGAAATGGGAAATGTCTTTTTGGGAACGGATGACGAGATTATCGTTATCGATCCGATGAACGAGTATTTTGACATTGCCCATACCTACGGAGGAACGGTAGTCAATATGTCTACCTACACGGACAACTATGTGAATCCTCTGGATATGGATGTCTGGAGTCTTGATTTGAACGATAGCAAGGGCATGATCCGTGAGAAGGGAGAGTTTATGCTTGGTCTTTGCGAGCAGTGTATGGGTGAGAGCCTTAACTCCCGCCAGAAGTCCATTATTGACCGATGCGTGAGAAAGCTCTATATCGACATTGCCAGAAGCAGGGAGAAGTATGTGCCTGTCATGTCAGACTTTTATGAGATTTTAATGAACCAGCCAGAGGAGGAGGCAAAGGACATTGCACTTTCCTTAGAGCTTTTTGTCAATGGTTCTTTGAACATCTTTAATCATCAAACGAACGTTGACGTTGATAACCGTTTCACCGTTTACGGTATCCGTGACTTGGGTACGGAGCTTAGTCCTATCACAATGCTCGTTATGATGGAGAGTATCCAGAACCGTATCATTGCAAACGGAAAGCGTGGCGTGGCAACATGGCTGTATATTGATGAGTTCCATGTACTTCTCAATTCGGAGTATTCTGCGAAATATTTGCAGCAGCTCTGGAAAAAGGTTAGAAAGCAGGGCGGTCTTTGTACTGGCATCACGCAGAATGTCGTGGATCTTTTGCAGAACTACACAGCGACAACCATGCTTGCAAACTCCGAGTTTGTTGCCCTGTTAAAGCAGGCAAATACGGACAGCTCCAAAATGGCAGAGGTTATTGGTGTATCAGAAGCACAGCTCCGCTTCGTAACCAATACCCAGAGTGGTATGGGACTGATGAAATGCGGAAATGTGGTAATTCCTTTTGACAACCAGATTGAAAAAGGAACAGACCTTTACAACCTCTACAACACAAATATTCATGAAAAAATTGCCTTAGAGAAAAGCAAAAATGCGGTTGACATTGGCTGATTCTCATGTTAGATTATAGGTAATGAAAAGCTTAAGTGCTTTTGCGGCGATAGAGAGGAGCTACCCGTCCCGGCTTTGCGGGCGATACAAATACAAAGTTAGCCTCTGCCTATGGAATTATCATAGGACTGCTCCCAGAATTGCAATTCAAAAAAGAAAAGTTAAGCCTGAGCCTAACAGCCCAGGCATTTTTCTTTTATGGAAACTGGACGATTCCATTTCCAACGATGAGGATAAGGATGGTTTTATGAAAGATACCCGCTTGTTGAAAATATTTAATGATACCAAAGATGTACTGTGCAAATATGATTATTATATTCATACTGCAAAACGAATACTGCATCTGACAAATACGGAACTGAAAATACCGCATTTGATGGGGCTTCAATATGTTGGCAGACCGAATCAGTATGCCGGGGATTTTGGTGTATATGCAGTAAAGAAGGGCAGAATTACACTGGAGTCATTAGAAAAGCTCGTTAAGAAGTATTATAAAACAAAAGAAAAGCAGGATAGAATGTTAAAGCTGATACATTTGAAACTGGATTATCTTTACCTTTTACCGGAAATGATCTGCTCTTATTCAAAGTTGTATCTTTTTGATATTAACCATAATCCTGATTCGGAATTTGACAGCGACTATCTTTTAATTCACAGAATGGAAGATAAGGTACTCCATCTGGGGATAGTCAAAGCACAGGGGAAAGAAAAGGGATTGTGCCATTGTAATTCTTTTATTACAACGTATGTTGCAGAAAGAGATTATGATATTCTGTATCGTGATCTGTCACATTCCTATGAAATTACTAAAATTGTCCGTGAGGATAAGATAACAAAACAGGCAGAGGTTATTTACCAGAGTGAACAGGCATCTCTTAGAGAAAAATCAGGTATCGAAAAAATGCTGTATGCAGTTGGAATAGAACCGGAAGAAAAGCTGGTAAGATATATTATGAAGCTGAATGTAAAATTTGAGAATATCATACGCTGGATATGCTTTCGGATACAGAACAGCTTATGAAGAAATGCCGTGACAAACGGGATGAGGCTCTGGTAAAGGATTTTATCAGTTTGTGGAGGAAATGTACAGATGGCATATAAACAGGAGCTTTGGGATGAGGCAAAAGGAAATGTCGGCTCGGAGAAGAAGAACCGCATGGCAAAGGAAATGGGGCTTAACCCCAAAGCCTGATAAGGAATATCCCAAATAAAAGGAAATGTGGAAGGCTCCGGTAAAAGACTGGATTCATGATATGTACGAAAAAGGCAGAGAAAATCGGAGCAGAAAGCAAAGCGGAAAGAGAGAATAAACAGTAAATCACAGCATCTAAGCCATTGGTTTAGGTGCTATTTTGCTCTTTTTCAGGAAGAAGGTGAGGAAAATTGAACATCAAAAAGGTGGATGACAAGCCGATGGTCATTCATACCAAAGAAAAGACAAAGCTTCATGTAAAGACTGCCCCGGAGACAAAAATCAAGGCGGGAAATGTCCTGACCGTAGAGAGGACTCCGAAGTTTGCCGGGGCAGAGAGGAAGCAAAGGCAGACAACATGGATAAAAAGAATGTCTGCATTAAAGTTTGCCACAAAGGACAGTAATGGAAAAGCGGATGCAGAAAAGCGTCTTTCCGATAAAAGAGGTCAGTCGGCTCAATCTTCCAGTGTAAAAAGTAAGTCCGTAAAAGAGGACATCAAAAAATCCATGCAGAAGGAAAAAGCAAATATGCACAGTTTGAGAAATCAAAGCAGGATAGGGAAAAAGCCATTGGAAGGAAAATGGCAGTACAGTAAGCACGCTTGCTTCGGTAGGTGCAAAGACTTCCTTAGACCAGATGGAGGGTGGCAGTGAGGTTTATGAGTCCTATATGGTTGCAAGAAACTTATCCCGTCCGGTGGAAAGTGCCACAGATGCAGGCAGGAGACTTTACCGTACACAGGCAGCAAAGGCGAAAGAGAAGCGCATCAAGAAGGTGCAGGCTGGAAAGAAAATCAGTAAAAAGGCAGCAAAGGACAGTGCAGAAAAAGCGGCAAAGGAAACCTCAAAGGCAGCGGCAAAAGCAGCGGCAAAGGAAACCGCAAAGACCGCAGCAAAGGCGGCTGCAGCAACGGCAGGGACAGCCGCCGGAACTGCAACCACGGGAGTAGGAGGCGTGCTGATCGGTGCGGCAGCCGGAGAAGCTGTGGGCATTGCAATGGATAAAAAGGATGTAAAAAACTCTACCAGAAACCGCATGATACAGCTCTTTGTTGCAAAACTCAGGCAGGAGGAAAATCAGGACAGCATTGGAAAAGCCTTAAAGGATATAGCGCCTATGCGTTTTCCATGGTAGCAAAGTACATCATCCGGTATGTGGGGTTGTTTCTGCTTGCCCTGTTTGCTCTGGTGGCACTTGTGGCGCTTCCGATTATTGCTGTTATAGCGATTATCTATAATTCGCCCTTTGCCATTTTCTTTCCGTCCATATCATCGGGAGAAACCACGCAGGAGGTATTATCAGCCTATGTCGCAGAGTTTAACAGGGAGGTAAATGATGAACTGACGAACTATTCCGGTTATGATACCAGCGAAAAGATTTATGTGGATTTTGAGGGAGCGGGAGAGCCGGATAATTATTGTGATATTCTGGCGGTCTATATGGTGAAGTATGGAAATGGTGATACTGCTACGGATATGACGGATAAGGCAAAGGAAAACTTAAAATCCGTTTTTGATGATATGTGCAGCTACACCATTACAAGCCGGACAGATACCTCGACAGATGAGGAAGGAAATACCACATCCACTACCGTCAAGGAAGTCAATGTAAAGCTAAAGACCTACCATGACATGATTTCGGAGTATGGCTTTGATGAAGAAGAACAGGAAATGCTTGCAGAACTGATGAAACCAGAAAATCTGGCGATGATGGGTTATATAGGCGGTGGCGGAGATCCCGGCGAGACATTAAGCCCGGAACAGTATCAAGCGATTGTGGATGCAGTTTCCGATGCAAACGGAAAAAAGGTCGTGGAATATGCCTTGTCAAAGGTAGGATACCCGTACAGTCAGGATTTGAGGGACAGCGGTACACACTTTGATTGTAGCTCCCTTGCCTATTACGCATGGCAGAATGCCGGGGTAAACATTATGTATGAAGGTGCAAATACCGCAGCGGCAGAGGGCAAGTTCTGCTATGACCATAATTATCTGGTGAATTACGAAGAAATGCAGCCGGGGATTTAATCTTTACAGTTACAGTAAGAATGGAAGATTTTCAACATTACCCATGTGGCAATCTATGTGGGTAACGGTATGGTGGTGGAAGCCGCCAACGAGCGGATCGGTGTTGTGTACCGACCTGTGCAGAGCAGAGCTTCGATTGTATTTATCGGCAGACAGAGATAGGCGGTGGAAAGAATGACAAAAGAAACACCGGATTATGAAGCAGAGCTTATCCGGGAGTACGAACATTGGGAATATATGAAAGAGTATGGCGGAAGCGATCCTTTTATGATGATGCGGGGAACATGAACCTGACACGCAACCACACATCATTCATGCAAAGAAGCAGTTAGAGGAGTTGTATGGAGGGGACATGAGTAAATACCCGGAGATTTATTTTAGGAGCTTCCTCCGGTTACGGAAAAATATATATAATAAGCCGCCCAAATCCGTGACCGGGCAGCGGAAGTGCTTGACACCTATCTTTCGGACGCAAATTTCCAGTTCCTTTTATGCAACAGGGAAATGCTTGGAAAGAAGGAAGCAGAGCAAATCAGCATTGACAACGTACTCGGATATGCCGGCGGGCTTGCAGGAGCTTTAAAAGAAGATGACCTGATTACCATGCGCAGGCACGAAACCCGGATGGATACCGGAGTCCTTCGCCCAGTGCAGAGCGCCTAAAACAGATATTAACTGAAAGAGAAAGGATGCGTCAGGACAGATACAAAACGGTCAGATGACATTATTCCAGATTGGACTTGAGACAGGGCAGTGCCGATAGGCGCTGCCCTTTTTGGAGGTAGAAATGAAAGTTACAGAGATTATTTTAGTATCGGAAAACTGGAAAGGGACAGAAACCAATTTCCTCATGACAGTAGCTGACTATCTGAAGTATGTGGATATGGATACTTTTGACAGCCGGAAAGATGTTGCAGATTCCATGATAGAACTTGGAAGGACTTTGGGAAAGGAAAATGACTGGAGCGAACTGTATTTTGCAGGCAATAAATCGGTTGCTGCAAGATTCTGTGTGGATGACAGACAGCTTATGAAGTTTTGAAGGGCTTTATAACAGTACGGATCAGGAGACTGTATTTGATGAAAAACGATGCTCCGGGAATGCCTGAATAAGCTGGCAGAGCTTGGTATGGATACCAGAGGAAAAGCCAGCATTGACAGTCTTTCTTATACAAGGCTGGATACGGTCTTTGAACAGGGGCAGACGCTCCGTAATTTCAACGGTCACGATTATCGTGTCATGGAAAAGCTGTCAGAAAGGAACCTGCTGTTAATGGACACCATGACAGGCAGCTTGTGGTGGCACAGGAACCGATTTATTTGTAAGGCATCCCGTGGGCAGAACCCACAGAGGAAAACAGCCTGATTGCGATTGAGTGGGGCATGGACTGTATTTAAGCAGTACACCTTCTGCCATTGATTTTCACCATATCAGGCAACAGTACGGGACAGGAAGGAAGATAGAAGATATCTATCAGTACCGGAGATGCTTCAGGACAGATTCTGTCTGTATTCCAATCTGAAATGGATTGATCAAGCGATAGCAAAGCCAGAGAAGCAACCATGATGGCAAACTTTGAAGAATTTGGTACAAGCGATTTGCGCATGGCATAATTCAGCAGATTGAAAATGGATCAGCAGAGCTTTCAAAGCAAATCTGAGAAAACAGAGGAGAAAACCGTGATACGTGGAGCTTGACAAGGAAGAATACAAGCTCTTTGATAACACAGGAGGGATAGAATTAAGTACAATGGTGCTGATTGGCACTACAAGGTCTATTCCAAAAGGGCGAGGGCAGAGAACCATTATCATACAATGGAAATCGAAGATATACGGCCGGTAGGAAACATTGCCGCTGATGACTGTATTCTTTTGTGGGTAACGTTTCCTGCCTGTTAGAAGGAATTTCTGTCATGGCTGGGGCTTTACCTACAAGACCTGTGGTTTTAACTGGGTAAAACGTAACAAAAAGTCGGACAGTTTTTTTTTTTCTTGGTTTCTGGACACGTTCCAACTCGGAAATCTGTATCCTCGGTACAAAAGGCAGACCAAAGCGTGTCAAAGGCCGCAGGTGTGCGATGCAAGGATTATGGAACACAGCAAGAAACCGGATGAAATCAGGGACAGAATAGTGGAGCTGTGCGGCGATGTCCCACGAATTGAATTATTCGCAAGAGAACGATACGAGGGTTGGGACTGTCTTGGAGATGCCATTGACGGAAAAGATATAAGAGAAGCAATACTGGAGGTGTAGAGCATGGGAGTAGATTATAAGGTCAGTCAGATATACGATGCCGGAATGAAGCAGATGGTTTCCAGCGAAAAGGATTGGAAAAGCGTATGCAGGCTGACAGGCAGACTCTACCGATATGAGTTTGACAATATCCTGATGATTTATATGCAGCGTCCGAATGCAACCTTAGTGGCAGACTATGACACATGGAAAGATCCCCGTGTGGGAAGGTATGTCAAAAGAGGAAGCAGAGGAATCGCCATTTTCCCGTCAAGGGCATTAAAGCCCCACATGAGATATGTGTTTGATATAAGCGATACCGGGGGCAGGGAAACCCGCCTGACATGGGAGCTTGACGAGGAAAAGAGACAATCCTATGCAGCATATCTTGGCTGTGAAAATGCAGGCGAAAAAGAAGCAGCATTAAATTTCTTAAAGGACTTTACAGAAAACCGAATCGGAGTCATAATGGACTCAGAGTTCGGGGAGAGAATTACCGAGCTTGTCCATTTGGCAGGAACGAAACGAATATTGGTAGATGATGAAACGCAAGAGATTACGGCAGAGGAAGCGTTAAAAAGAAGTGTGGTGTATGCGGTATTTACACGATGCGGCTTAGACCTTTCCCCTGAAAAACAAGATTTTTCTTTCATTACCGCATTTACATCGGAAGAAGAAGTCTACCGTTTAGGATCACTTGTAAGCGATATATCCTGTGAAGTGCTAAGAAGTATTGCAAAGGAACTGACACAAACGGAAAGGAGTATTGCTTATGGCAGAAATGTTGATGTATCACGAGGGAGAGGACGGGATGCTTTATCCCAACCTGACATTACCGGAGGAGAAAGTGACCTTAACGAACCTCGGCAGGTTCGCGGTGAAGGCGGCACAGTATCTGGAGGAGAACCACAGGGAGAGATACCTGACGCTGGTGAGATTCGGGAAACTGGCAGAGAAGATGCAGGAAGTGGAGGAGGAAGCCTATCAGATGATGGAAGTTCTGGAGAACGATTATCTGAAAAAGAACCCACCGAAGAATCCGGAGTCCACGATGGAGATGTGGCAGCTCAGAGAACAGGCGAAGATGCAGGCGGAGGAAATCGTGATGAAGGAAGTCGTTCTGAAATTCCATTAGAGGAAGAAAAGGAACGCAAAGAACAGTTAAACAGTGAAATAAGCCGGGAGCTTGAGGAATTGGAAGCACTCGGCAGTACGGAAAAAGGAAGCTATGAACAGGCTTCCTTTTCTTTTGCCCAAAATGGCGAGGTTTCGATACCGGAAAAGTACACTTATACAAAACCTAAAACAGAGCTTGTTGTTCCCCACGATTATATCCGGCAGGTGCTTTTAAAAGGCAGCGGTTTTTCCCATGGAAAACGCAGGATTTATCATATCTTTGAAACGGTGTCCGATCAGGGAGAGCGTGTAAAACAGATCAAAAGGAATATGGCCCGTAGACGGGTACGGACTGCATGGCTATGACACCTATCACGGAAAAGGGATTCGTTTCCAGTGGAGAGATGAGGAAGGCGAAAAAGACGGATATTTGAACTGGAACGCTGTGGAGCGGGAGTTAAGTGTCCTGATTATGACAGGGGAATACTACCAGTCGCCGAAAGACTATGTGACGGTAAAGCAGACCGAAGATGAAGCGGCAAAGCAGGAGGAGTCACTGTGGCAGGAAGCATTAAAAGCATACTTTAATGAGGAAATACAGTACATTTCCGTGAAAACCCTTTTGTATGACATTTTTACCACCAACCTTTCCATAGAAGAAAAGGCAGAGTTTCTGGCTACGGTTTATGGGGAGGAAAGAGAAGATTTTTCCATGTCCGATACGGTTGGTGGTCCTTACGGGGAGAGCCGCATCACAAGGGATAAAGAGGGCGTTACCGTTTCTTTCGCAAAGCCGGATGGTACAAGGGGAGAACACCGGGAAGATTACCGCTACTGTGCGTCATTGATCCTTCACATGATAGAGGAGGACGATTATCTGTCGGCAGAGGTATTTGACAAGTTCAGTCAGAGTCCCCAGTCCTTTGCTGCAATGCCTTGGTTTATGGATATATACTATGAATACAAGGAGCGTATGCGGCAGGAGCCGAACTTTGAAGCGATTGAGATTGAGGAGCCAAAGCAGAGTGAAGCAGAGCCGCAGGTACAGCAGACAGAACCCATAGAGAAGGTAGAGGGGGAAGTCATAGACCAGAGCGGAAATATCATAAAGCCTGCGGTTTTCAATGCTTCATATCCCAAAGCCTTAGAGCAGGTGGAGGCAATGGAGGAGGAGCTTAGGGAAGCAGTCGAGATTTATGTGCAGGACTGTTCTTCCATGAAACCGTTTCAGCCATTTTTACAGATGGTGCATGAAAGCGGTCTGCCAAAGCCGGATAAGCTTTATTTCCTAAACCGTATCGTCAACCATTATGCGGGCGAAGGGGAGGACAGGACTGCCTATCACAACAATGCCTATGGGCTGATTGAGTATATCTCAAACCCGGACAGCTTTCTGGTGGATTACAAGAACCAAAACGGGGAGCGTAAGCGGACAAACGTCACCTACGAACAGCTTTACAGCGTGATGGAATATCTTGTGAGGGCAGGACTGTTTACGGATAAGGCTCGCATGGAAAAGTATGAGAAAGACTTTGCCAGAATGCCCTATGAAAAGAAGTCTGCTCTGAAAAGCAGTTTGAGGATAAACTGCAAATCCAAAACAGCAGGAAGAAAGCTGAAAACTTCCGCTTTGAAGCAGCGGAGCTTCCAAAAGCCGGGCAGAAAACAAGGTATCAGTGGAATGTGGAAGCCATCCGCCTGATGAAGCAGATTGAACTGGAGGGGCGAGCAGCCACCGCCGGGGAACAGAAAATACTTGCAAGGTATGTGGGCTGGGGTGGTATTCCGCAAGCCTTTGATGAAAGGAACGAGAACTGGAAAAAGGAATATGAGGAACTAAAGAGCCTTTTAACAGACAGCGAATATACAGATGCAAGGGAGTCTGTTACTACAGCCTTTTACACTTCGCCGGAAATCATTGGGGCAATCTATCAGGGCTTATCACAGTTTGGCTTCAAGCAGGAACCGTCCTTGAGCCTTCCGCTGGTGTCGGTCACTTCTTCGGGCAATGCCGGAGGAAATGAGGAAGCAGGCTCTACGGAGTGGAGAAGGATTCCGTTTCCGGAGGAATAGCGAAGCTTTTATATCCGGATGCCAAAATCAAGGTCAGCGGCTTTGAGGAAACACAGTTCCCGGATAACTTCTTTGATGTGGCAGTGGGCAATATCCCCTTTGGGGACTTCAAGCTCTATGATAAGAAGTACGCAAAGCACAACTTCCGTATCCATGACTATTTCTTTGCGAAGGCTCTGGATAAGGTCAGACCGGGCGGTATTGTTGCCTTTGTCACAAGCAAGGGAACACTGGATAAAGCGAATCCGGGTGTCCGCAAATATCTGGCGGAGCGGGCAGAGCTTATCGGAGCGGTAAGACTTCCGAATACAGCCTTTAAAGACAGCGCCGGAACGGATGTAACCAGTGACATTATTTTCTTACAAAAGAGGGAAAACAAAATCGTTACAGAGCCGGACTGGGTGCATCTTGGCAGGACTGAGGACGGTATCGCAGTCAACTCTTACTTTGTGGAACACCCGGAAATGATGCTTGGCAGGATGGAATATGACTCCAGAATGTTCGGCAACGAAAGCAAATACACAAGCTGTATCAACCATGAGGAAAACTTTGATTTAAAGTCGGCACTCTCACAGGCAGTAGGAAACCTGAAAGGGCAGATCACCGATGTTATGGAACTTGTGGACGCAGAGGAACCTGTCCGGGATATGATTGATGCTGATCCGGATGTGAAAAACTACACCTATACCTTTGCGGACGGAAAACTCTATTACCGGGAAAACTCCAAAATGTACTTAAAGGAGGTGTCTGCAGCTATGGAGGAGCGTATCCGATTGATGGATGAAATCCGTATCGTCACAAGGCAGCTCATTTTTATCCAGACGGAAGGGTGCAGCGATGAGGAACTTAGGTTCCAGCAGAAGCTCTTAAATGAAAAGTATGATGCCTATGTAAAGAAGTTCGGATTTATTACAGGCAGGGGAAGCCGGCAGGCATTTCAGGACGATGCGGATTATCCGCTTTTATGCTCTTTAGAGGTGGTGGACGAGGACGGAAATGTCAGAAAGGCAGATATGTTCCACAAGCAGACCATCCGGGCGAAAAATCAGGTAGACCGGGTGGAAACAGCATCGGAAGCATTAAATGTCTCCGTCAGCGAGTTCGGTACAGTCAATATTCCGTTTATGCTCAGTATCTATGAGCCGGACATGGAAGAAGCCTTAAAGGAGCTGCCGGAGGGAAGTACCCTTTCTTTGGATGCAGAGGCAGAGTTAAAGAGAGGACTTCTTATAGGATAACTGGCGGGGTTAATTTATCTTGATCCAACCGAGTACAATGAGAACAACCTAAATGCAGGGTGGAAAACAGCAGATGAGTACCTGTCCGGCAATGTCCGTGACAAGCTTCGTATTGCGAAAGCCTATGCAGAGGAAAACGGGGAGATGTTTGCTGCCAATGCAGGCACTTACACAGGTACAGCCCAAAGACCTTGACGCTTCGGAAATCGAGGTGCGTATCGGAACAACGTGGATAGAGCCGGAGGACTACGAGCAGTTTATCTATGAGCTACTTGGAACGCCACGAAGAGCACAGGCAGTTAAAGCTGCGTATTACAATTCTGGGATTCAGATCAAGTACAACACTTACGGACAGAACTGGTTTATTGAGAACAAGGCTCTGGATAAAAGGTCAATTGCGGCAACCAAAACCTACGGTACAAGCCGCATAGATGCCTATTCCATCATGGAGGAAACCTTAAACCTAAGAACCGTTACCATCCGTGACAGAATTGATGACGGGGACGGGAAGTACCACTATGAAGTGAACAAAAAGGAAACCATGCTGGCGAGGGAGAAGCAGAACCAGATAAAAGAAGCATTCAGGGCGTGGATATTCAAGGATCAGGAACGCAGACAGAAGTATGTGGACTATTATAACAATACCTTCAACTGCATCCGCCTCAGAAGCTATGACGGCTCCTTTTTACAGTTTCCGGGCATGAACCCGGAAATTAAGCTGAGAGAGCATCAGAAAAATGCGGTTGCCCGTATCCTTCTTGGCGGAAACACCCTGCTTGCCCATGTGGTAGGTGCAGGAAAGACCTATACCATGATGGCAGCCTGCATGGAGCAGAAAAGACTTGGGCTGTCCAACAAGAATGTCATTGTGGTGCCGAAATCCTTAATCGGGCAGACCGCAGGGGAATTTATGCGGCTGTACCCCTGCCAATATCCTCGTGGCAACGGGCGTGACTTTGAAAAGAGCAGAAGAAAGCAGTTCGTGTCAAGAATTGCAACCGGGGACTATGACTGTATCATCATGTCCCACTCCCAGTTTGAGAAAATCCCGATCTCCAAAGAACGCAAGGAGCGGATGCTAAACGACCAGATACAGGAAATCTCCTATGCCATTGAGGAAATCAAGTCAGAAAAGGGAGAACAGTGGACGGTCAAGCAGATGGAGGGAGAAAAGAAGAAGTTAGAGCAGCAGCTAAAGGCATTATCGGATGAAACAAGGAAAGATGACCTGATTTGTTTCGAGGAGCTGGGTATTGACTCCATTATGGTAGATGAGGCGCACCATTTTAAGAATCTTGCCATATTTTCAAAGATGAACAATGTGTCCGGTATCTCAAGCTCCGGTTCACAGAAGGCAATGGATATGTATTTAAAATGCCAGTACCTTTCCGAGATAAACGATGGCAGGGGTATCGTCTTTGCAACGGGAACGCCCGTCAGCAATACCATGTGCGAGCTGTATGTCATGCAGCTATATCTTCAGAAGCAGGCGTTGGAGCGTATGAACATCCACCATTTCGACTCATGGGCAACCAACTTCGGAGAAGTGACCACAGCCTTAGAGCTTACGGTGGAGGGAAGCGGTTTCCGTTTCAAGAGCCGCTTTAACAAGTTTACGAACCTGCCAGAGCTTATGACCATTTTCCGGGAGGTTGCGGATGTGCAGACCTCCGATATGTTAAAGCTGCCTGTGCCGGGGCTTCGCACCGGAAACTATATCATCGTGGACAGCGAGCCGGACTGGTATATCAAGCAGGTCATGGAGGAATTTGTAAAACGTGCCGAGGCAATCCGGGCAGGTGGTGTCGATCCGTCTGTGGATAACTTCTTAAAAATCACAAACGAGGCAAGGTTACTTGGAACCGATGCAAGATTATTACAGCCGGACGCACCAAACAATCCGGATAGCAAACTGAATAAGGTGGTCGAGAACGTGGCAGCCGAATATTTCCAGAGCAACCAGAATGGAAAAATCGGCTGCCAGCTTGTTTTTTCAGACATCGGAACACCAAAAGCCACTTGGAGCGAGGACTGGGAGGAACTCTTTAAGCAGGGGGCAAGAACTTTTGATGTGTATAACTACATCAAGACGGAGCTTGTGAAAAAAGGGATTCCGGCAGAGGAGATTGCCTTTATCCATGACGCAAAGACGGACGCACAGAGAGATACACTTTTTAAGGAAATGCGGACGGGTAAGAAGAAAATCATGATTGGCTCCACCGACCAGTGCGGAACCGGTGTCAATGTGCAAAAGCATCTGGTGGCAATGCACCATATCGACTGTCCTTGGAAACCGTCCTGCATCGAACAGCGTGAGGGGCGTGGTATCCGACAGGGCAACGAGAATGATGAGATTGCCGTTTACCGCTATGTTACCAAAGGAACCTTTGATGCGTACTCCTGGAGTCTGGTGGAAAACAAGCAGCGTTTCATCAGTCAGGTTATGACAAGCAAATCCGTATCCCGTACCTGCGAGGACATTGACGAGGCAACCTTATCCTATGCGGAGATTAAGGCGGTTGCCACCGGAAACCCGCTGATTAAGGAGAAGATGCAGCTTGAAAATGACGTGCAACGGTTAAAGCTGTTAAAGAGTACCTATGACAGCCAGCGGTACACCTTAGAGGACAACATCACCATCCGTTTCCCGAAGCTCATAAAAGCGGCACAGGAAAAGGCAGAGTGTGTCCGGCAGGATATGAAAAAGGTGGAGGAAGGTTTGCTTGCCGCACAGGAAACACAGGAATTTGCCATTACCATAGGGAATGCGAAATATACCGAGCGTGTGGACGGCGGAACGGTCATGCTGGAAGCAGTCAGCAGGTGCAAGAACGGGGAAACCTCACATCTGGGAGAGTTTAAGGGCTTTGAGCTTTTAGTGGAAAAGAACTTTATCGGTGTGAATTACCTTGTGCTGCGAGGAAAGAGCGATTACAAGACCGAGCTTTCCACAAGTCCGGTAGGGAATATGGTAAAACTGGAAAATCTGCTTGGCGGAATGTCGGAAAACCTTGATTTCCTGATAGAAAAAATCCGTCAGTATGAAAGGGATTTGGAGCAGTCCAGACTGGATTATGAGAAACCTTTTGCACAGGAGGCAGAACTTACAGAGAAAATCGCAAGACTGAATGAGTTGAACGTGCAGTTGGATCTGGAGAATGGAAAGACAGAGGACATTGATCTTGCAGGACAGGAAAAAGAAGAAGCAAGCAGGGTGGCAGAAGGTGATACCTACCATGTAAGACCGCCTGGAAAAGAGGGAAGATGAAAAGAAAAATCATTGCAGGGATATTGATTATTATGGGGCTGGCAATCATGTCAGCCCCGCTTTACTGGAGATGGAGCGGCAACCGGAGAAATGAACAGATGGTACAGGAAATTGAACAGATCATAGAGCAGGAGACAGAAAATGAAGAAAAAGAAGATAATGGGCAGACAGCACCCGAAGCCGCCATTAGTGAAGAGGATGCTGCCACACTTGCCAAAGCGAAAGTAATCGGACTTATTGAGATTGAGGCACTTGACATCAAGTATGCGGTGCTGGAGGGTGCCGGAAGCTGTGAGCTGTCCTGCGGTATCGGGCATATCCCGGATACGGCAGGTATTGGAGAGACAGGAAACTGTGTTCTGGCAGGTCATAACGGGAGCAGACACGGAACCTATTTCACGAACCTGAAAACACTGAAAGAAGGGGATGTCATTAAACTGACGGATAAAAAGGGGAGCCGGTATTTCTATGAAGTAGAGAGCATGGAGGTAGTCGATCCCTATGATAATTCCGTCAAGAATCAGGGAGAGGGAAAGGTGCTGACACTTCTGACCTGTGAAAACAGCGGAACCATGCGGCTGACAGTAAGATGCAGCTTAAAGGAGGCGGTGGAATGACAATACCATGCAGACTGCACGAGGCAGAGGAAAACATAAGTGAGATGGATTTATGCCATGTGCCGGATGACATCATGGAGAGCGAGGAGGATTACCGGATTGTCATAAGCGGCTTTCGGGTGTATATCCCGGAGCTTGGCATCTGCATCCATGAAGGTGTGTTCTGTAACTATGATGAGGAGGAAAAGGAATATCTTCCCGACTTTTCCATAACCGTCATCATGGACGCAGACACAGAAATGAAGGAGGGCGAATGGCTCTACTACGAGCAGGACGGTTTTTTGATAACCTTAGCCAACTATTACAGCGGAAAATATACACTATCGGTGTTATCAGAGCTGTCCTGCGTTATTTGTATTCCGGATGATGTGCCGGAAGAAGAATGAATATGTCTATGGCAGAGCCGCAGGCATTTCAGATAAGCAACCTATAAATCATGTAACAGTCTGCAATGGCAGACAGAAAGAGAGGAATCTATGCAGTATTCAATCAAGTTAAACGCAGTAAACAACCCGGAGAAAAGTGTCAAGGCATTTGCCACTGTGACATTTGGTGACTGTTTCAAGGTCACTAATATCGCTGTGGTGGAAGGAAAGGAAAACCAGCTTTTCGTCTCCATGCCTTCTTTTAAGACAAAGGAGAGAACGGAGCATAACGAACCTGTCTATAAGGATGTGTGCAATCCGATTACAAGCGAGTTCCGCAAGGAATTGTACGATGATATTTTTTCTCTTTATGGGGAAATGGAGCAGTCCGGCAAGCCAGAAGTCAGCAGGGTGGCAGAGAATGCCGGGGAGCCGGAGTTTCGTGTGGCAGTTACACCGTTTGAGAGGGAAGGCAGCAACATTCGTGGGCTTGCCCGCATCTACTTTGAGGACAGCTTTGTAGTAAGCAATGTCAGTATCATTCAGGGCAAGGAAAAGGAATTTGTGGCGATGCCTTCCTACATGGTAAAGCAGAACGGAAAAGAAGGAAAGAGCCAGTATCAGGATGTATGCTTTCCTGTCACAAAGGAATTTCGTGAGAAGTTATATGATGCCCTCATGGACTGCTACAAGCAGGAAAAGGAAAAAGCCATGAATCAGGGCATGGAGCAGGCGGCAAGTCAAAGCTACGCAAGGGCAGAGAACAGACAGCCGGATAGGGAGCTGCCCTTTCGATAAGAAAGAAGAATAAGAAGCAGGCAGAAGGGGTGTGCCGGTCATGCCCCTTTTTGCCGGAAAGGAAAACAAAATGGATCAACAACAGAATATGGAACTGACAAAAGACCAGATTATACAGGAACTGATTGCCCTTTTAAACCAGAATCAGCAGAGGGAAGCGGCAAACAATGTGTTTGAAATGGCAGCCCTGATTGACGGTATGGAAAAGAGGCTGGAGTCCGTGACAGAGGAGCTTGTGACAGTCAAGGATCAGCTTTGTAAGATGGAAGAGCGAGAGGCGGAGAAAGGGCTGCAACAGTCACTTAAAAGGGCAGTAAATAAGCTGGAACAGGACTGCAAGGCTATGAAAGAAAAACTGTTTGAAGTCAAGACAGAGATCAAGGCAAAGGCAGATTGGTGGCTGTAAAGTTTTCTTGGGGTTAAGAAGAAATTAGAAAATATCCGCCAGAACGTGCAGAAATCCATAGCAGATGTGGATAAGAGCATTGAAAAGATAGACGCTTTCGGTACAGGCATGAGGGAAGCCGGACAGAAGATTGCCAACACGTTCCGTACATTTGCTGATAAACCTGAAAAGGAGTATGGGGAGAAGAAGTTCTCAAAGACAGAACTGTTAAAGAAACCTTTTCAAGCAAAGAGAAAGCTACTGTCCGGTATCTTAAACTGTGCAGATGCCGCCATAGAAAAGACCGAACAGCTTGCCATAGATGTGAAACAGTATCAGACGGATAAGGCAGAACGGGAGACAGTAGGTGTTGGCAATATGGAGACTGTAAATCCGGTTGAACTTGCAGTAGCGGCAGAGCCGGAGTTCCAGTATGGGGCAGAGGCTTTTGAGGCGCATCAGCAGGAAACAACAAAAGCGATGACAACGGATAGCGCAACAAAGAATGCACTTGTAAAAAGCGGAAAAAGCCGATAGGGAAAAGTCCTCTTGAATTGAACTATGGTTTGATTCAAGGGGACTTTTCATATATTTATTGGTCGTTTTCTGCAAAAAAGGGGCACTTTCTGCAAGGTATATTGTTTTTATAGCCCATACGTTTATACTTGATTTAAATGAGGGGTTACAGATTAAACGGTGTTTAGTATCTAAGGTTCTTTCATATAAAAGTGGAGAAGTTTTTAAATCATATGAAATACAATAAGTTATTCTATAATATATAAAATATGTTAGGAAAGAAATTTTTGATAATATATTTATAGGATAATCTGTATTTATTAAAATTTTATACGAGGAGGTTTTTGTATGTTTAAAAGAGTTAAGAAAGTTGTTGCGTTTGCATTAGCATTGACTATGTTAATGGGAATGGGAACAATGGCGTTTGCAGCAGAAAATGAAAGTGAACCAGTATGTGCCGAAGGATTAGTAGAATCAGTATCATTTACAGAAAATGCGGTATCTATTGAGTCATTAAATGGAAGATTTGCAATAAATCAAGTGACTGATGGACCGGCATTAGCTTCAGTAGCAGGAGATCAATATGAACCAAATAATTCATTTGCAACTGCTACATCAGGACTTATGGGGAGAAAGATTGCAGCTACACTTTATGAGGGAGATGTTGATTGGTATGAGCTCAATATTACGGATACATCTTTAGATTATGCATTTATTCTAATGAATATCCCTAACGGTTGTGATTACGATATGGTTGTTGTAAATAGTGACGGTGCAGGATATGCAAAATTTCAGGAGGGAACAACTGCTGAATCTTTTTACTTAACATTTAATGAAACAGGAACTTTTTATGTTGGAGTGCAAGCTTATTCTGGATACAGTACCTCTCCATATTGGCTTTATTATGGACCTGCGATACAAAATGGAAGTACTGGATGGCGTGATCCGGGGTTAAGCTACAATTTTGGAAATGTTCCTAGAGGAAGTTCGGTTAAGAGTGTTCCAGCACAAAATATTAATTTAACTAATGACAGCTCGATACCCGATGGAGCTGTATTATCCAAAATAAGAATCACAGATGATGGTACTAATCGTGAGTGGGCTGGTTTTTATAAGTATTTAAGCACTTCATCTGGGAATACTTTTTCACAGATTGGCAATCTTGAAGTAATGACAATTCCAGAAGATCAGTATTATGTTAAGCAGAATTGGTCGTTATGGGGTACGATACAGTATAGTCAATATTTTACTTGGCAACCTAGATATTTCATTGAATATAAGTTTGTAGTTGCTCCACAGACATTGTTTTATGTGAATTAAAACATATAATACTAGGATTTTTGTCGATAACGACAAAAATCCTAGTACATTTAAGTATAATTATTTCGGAGGGAAACATTATGTCGGTAAATGGTATTGATAATAATACTGGAATTAACTCGAATTATATGACGGGTAAAAAGAGAGTTTTAGATAAGAATTTTAATAATCAAATAGAAGATATAAACAGAGGAAGTACAGTGAATGAACTGTTGAGGTCTTTTTCAAATCCACAGACGGGGGAGAGTGTTGAGATACATCGTTCAGACATTTATTCGGATGATACGCCGATTTACATATTAAAGGGCAAGACCGCAGAGGGAGAAGAATTTGAAAGGAGGCACCATGCATGGATTATAGATCCCAGAAACTGCAGCTATGCTGAACTTATGATGCTTAATCAGGAAACGGGAAATACATCTTTAGGAGATAAGCAGAAGGCAGATATCCTGTTTGAAAAGACTGGAGCGAAAAATTATCTAGATAAGGCAGACTACAGTACAGCGATAAAGGATGTTATGGAGGAATATAAAAGTTCCGGAAATTGGGACGCTTACCTTGCTATGGACAAGTGGCAGCAAAGTCTTAATGACTACACATCCGTGCCGGTGTATTTTGACCGCAGCATTATGGGACAAAATACAATGGAACGAAATGGAGTGAAAGGTTCCTGCAGTTTTGCAACAGTCAGGACAGCAGAAGAAATACAAAAAGAAATTGATGATAGAGTTAAAGCGGCAGAGAAGAATGGACCAACTTTGCGGGAGGCATTAGCAAATGCTTTTCCAAATGCAGTAAATACTCTTTATAGTTTTGTGGGATCTTCTGTGGTTATGACATTTGATGAATATGTGAAAGCGATGGAAGAAATGTTAAGAAAATCCGAATATGAAAAAGTTTAAAAAATTGTTAAGTGTAATGTCACTTGGAGTATTATTGATTACAAATATAGGACGGTATCTGCAAAGGTAATTGAAGTTTAAATGAATTTTGCTGGTATTAAAGATACAATTAAGATAAAAATTCTGGAAAAGAATAATGAATGAAAACTGATAGAGGTAATAAGATAATGAGTTTAGGAATGGTAGGAACAAATTATGGAGCAGGTGTGAATTATAATAAGTACTCTGCTGCTAAAACAAAAGCCAAAAGTGATAAGACATTTGAAATGGGGAGTGCTACAAGAGAGGCAACTGGTAATGGTGATGGGAAAAACATTGGAGTAATGGCGATTGGTAATCAGGCATATCTGGCGCAATACTCAGAAAATTCTACTGGCAAACCCAATTGTTAAAGTTGGTGATTACGAAATAAGCGTTAATGATGTTGATCCTGAAAATGCAACAGAATTTGAAATGTTTGCACTGATGTCCCATTTAGACAAAACGGGTCAATCACGGAATGAGGGGATGAGTTCTTTTTCAAAGATGAGAACGTATTCACAACAGGCAGAACGTAATGGTTTTTGTAGTGATATTGCTGATGCTAGTGAAGCATGGAACAGCAAACGAGACTAAAATTATTGAAAATGCAAAAACATATTCACAATCATTAGTACCGGAAATATATGCGTTAACAAAAAAATGTGTCAGTTTATTAGATGTTATGCAAACGTGGATAGAAAATAGAAAATAGAAATATTTCTGAATATAATTTTTATCAGATACTTATTTGATAGAGGGGGTGGGTAAAAAACTAAAGTTTATTGGAAGGAGGGATATTTTGATTTTTAGAAAATAGTAACGGTAAATGTTGAAAGTTGATTTGTGGACAGATTTATGAAAGGATATTATTAGATGAAAAAAATAATTAAAAATTTAATGGGAATTGCTTTGGGATTAATTTTATCAGTAACTTGTGGTAGTACGATTGTACATGCTGCACCAGCTCCTTCATTGACATCTGTGTCTATTACGGATGTTACTGCTGACCAAAATGATAAAGTGTATATTGAGGTTACAGAAGTTGGAACCAGTAAAATGAGATTCGTGTATTGCAATAATCAACTATTAGAAGAAAACCTTAATGAAATGGTATCATTAGATTTTAATGGGGATAGAATTATTGATGGATACAGAAGGTATTTTTACACTGGTTATAGTGTTTCAGATCTCTATCCAGGTTTACAATTTAATGTTAGAGCCGAATTTACAAATGCTATGTATCCATGGGATACTAAATATGCAAATCAGGTGTTTACATTTAATTAAGTAATAGTTAGGCATGAAAATTTTACTTACATTAGTTGATGATAGTCAAAAGCTTTCAGGCGATTATGGAGAAATCTGTAGTCGCCTTATTTTTTGGTAAAGGCAAGCGGAGAATTTGACGTTTATTATGTGTCAAGGCAGAAAGGGTAATCTCTGACATCATGGAAGCATTTTAGATAAAGTAAAAACTATTTTTGACCGTTTTCTGCAATAAAAATTACATAAAGTGGACTAAAACCAGTCCATTTTCGATAGCTCTATTGAATACAATACTTTAAAAAGAACCGAAACGGGTTCAGTGTGGTGATGATATGGAGCAGAAAATAAAGCAGGATGAAATATTTATCGGGCAGAACATCAGGCGTATCAGAAAAGAAAAAGGTATGCGGCAGACTGAAATGGTAGCATTGATGCAGTTAGAGAATGTCCCATTGACAAGGGAGGCGTTAGTGAAGATAGAAAGAGGAATACAGCACATACAGGCATCACAGCTTAGAGCAATCAGAAATGTATTGGGTACAACGTATGATGAATTGCTGAAATAAAAAAGACAGATCGGTGTGATTTGCCATTTTACTATCATATTTTACATATCTATCCGAATGATAGCAATTCTTTTATTGCTGCTGTAAATGAATTTGAAGAGGAAACGATTTCTTTCAGAGTACATTCATTACAGTCTGGTATTTGTGAAAGCATATTGATATTATGCTTTTTCCATAAGTAAGCAGCATTTTTACCCGGAAGAATCTCAAAAATGAATTTATCCTGCCAAGCGTTCAATACAAGCCCATTTTCTTTCAGAATAAAATAGGTCTGCATGGTAAGGATGTAATCTTTCTGGCATATAAGGTATAAGTCATTCGCCGTCATATGTTTAAAGTCATCTATGCATGATATGTTGTTTGCGGAACAGCAGTGGTATATTTTAGATGAAAACTGATACTTGCTAAAATATTCTTTGATAGACAGCATAGATCGTATTTCAATATTGTATTCCTGACAGATTTGTTCCAATTCTAAAATGGTTTTTTCTCCTAAGTTCCGAAAATGCAGAATATCTTCTTTGGAATAGGAGGAAAGCTGCGAAAGGTACATAACACCGTTCCGTATCAAGGCATTCTGCAATCGCTTCGACATGGGGACATCATAAATTGATATTTCGTTACTTGGCGGCAGCAGATAGCCTAAAGCGTTCAATTCATCAATCAGGGGTTCAATATTATAATTTTTTGGAAATTTATTTATAAGAGTAATATAGTTTTGTCCTGCAAGTTCCGAAACCATTGTCAACCTATGCTTTTTAAGGCAGATTTAGAGTTGGCAGAAATGTTTAAGTCTTGAATTTTCATGTCTATATCATGCTCCTTTATTCTTAGAGGTTGAAATGGAAACAAGCCTAGTATAACACTTTTCCTGAAAAAATAAAACAAGAATGGACTAAAACAGGTTCTAATTTGGCAATCTTGATTGTTCCATTTTGTGTTTGTGTCAATTTCTGCAATTTAGTTGACTAATGCGCTGAAGAAAAATAAAATAATAAGGGGATTTATGAAATTTTTTATATCATCTTTCCTTACTATGAATGTAGGGAAATGGTTAAGGAATTTAGTAAGATGTGTCGAAATACAACACAGTGGAGTATAAAATATCAGGGACAAATTGTTATCAAATATCAGGAAAGGAGGAGACAACACAGATGTTCAAAATTGCAATATGTGATGATGAAAGTCTTTTTACAGAAGAACTAAGAGAATTGCTCTCCGGCTATATGATGGAAAAAGGTCTTGATTTTGAAATAGATACATATAGTTCTGGGGAAGCACTGATAGAATTAGGAATTGAGGTAGTGCGGTATAATATTGTGTTTTAGATATCAATATGGAGAAAGTTGATGGTATCAAGACGGCTGAGATGAGAAAAGTAAGCCGGGAAGTATTTATAGTATTTGTGACTGCATATGTGGATTATTCGCTGGAAGGATACCGATTAGATGTTGTAAGGTATTTGTTAAAGGGTAATGCCAATTTTCAGAGCAAAGTTAATGAGTATGGATGCAATTTTGATAAGATCAATTATTCCGTGACGAAAAAGAAATTTGACTTTAAGGAGGGCAGAAAAGAACTATCACTGGAAAGATTATTATATATTGAGAGCAAGTTGCATTTACTTGAGTTTCATGTTATGGAGGATACTGAAACAGTGTATACCATGTATGAGACATTAAATGTGCTGGACGATATGCTTTCAGAAAAATGGTTTTATCAGGACACATCAGAGTTATCTTGTAAATGCAAAACATATCAAGAATGTTGTGCGTTGTAGTGATATTATCAAATGGAGTTGAGTTATCCATACAAAAGTAAGGTATACAGAAGTTAGAAAAAGTTTATAGCGTGTCGGGGAGAAGTGTAGATGTTTGATTTAATGCAGAATATATTGTTGATATTTATTGAGGCAATATGTTGCAAGATTTTTTTTGAAACTTTTGGTAAAATACGACATAAAGGGTGGATTAATATAATACAGGTTATGCTATTATTGGGTAGCATGTGTCTTTATTCGTATGCTTATCTGAATATTTCGTGCTAAGGCAGATTATAGCGATTTCTGTATTTCTATTATCTTATGGCATATTAAAATTAGTTTAAAAATCTTTATATTGGCTATATTGTTTGATGCATTGCTATTGGCAATGGATTATCTGATCTATTTGATTTGTAGATGGTTTTCTTTAAGCAATGAGTCGTTAGGACAGCAGTATGATATTGGATTTGCATTGGTTTATCTGTTGGCAAAGGTTATATTGTTTTTGCTGTTCTTATCATTAGGAAACGGTTTGGTAAAAAATCAATAGAGATGATGTTGGACACAGAATGGTTAAGGTTTCTATTTTTTCCTGTGTTTATCATAGTAGCGATTTCTGCAATGCTGTCTGTTTTTGGATATGTGCAGACAGTAGAACAGGCGAATCTATTGTTTATTGCATTTGGAATGATAGGAATGAATATTGTTGTGTTTTATTTAATTAACGATGTTGTGGAAAGGGAAGCACAGATGATGAAAACAAGATTTTCAAATTCAGACGAAAAATCAGTTGGAAATGTATCAGTCTATCTCTGAAAATTTTGATAATCAAAAAAGAAAGACACACGAATATAAAAATCAGATTTCATGTATAGAATCCTTGCTAGATAAAAAGCAATATTCCAAATTAGAAGAATATGTAAAAAAGATTTATGGCTCTTTGAATAACGAACCGGATGCCATTAATACCAATAATGTAATTGTAAATGCCATACTTAATACAAAGTATCAGGAGGCGGACGCAAAGGGAATTGTTTTGTATTCAGAGTAAATGATCTTCAGAGCTGAAAATAAAGATGAAGATGTGGTTACTATCCTTGCCAATCTACTGAACAATGCCATTGAAGCAAGTGAGACATGTGAGGATAAAAAGGTAATTAGTTCGTTAAGGAAGATGATATGATAATCATTGCGGTTAAAAACACATATAATTATGATGTCAAAGCTGCTGGAACATGGTCCGTGTATATGACAGGAACCAATATTGCATCTCCAAGTCTTGGCTCTGCATTTATCGGGGGTACAAAATATTCACGGCCTAAAATGACGATAAAATATATTTTAGAATAATAGAATTACATATTCCCTATAAAGACATTTGTATGAATAACATTAAATAAAATCAGTCTTTGAACTATAACAGTTCGGAGGCTGATTTTTAAAATTATCCATCCTCAATAGTTTTTTGAAATTCCCGTGTGAGGGGGAAAGTTGATTACAAACAGAATAAATTACAGCAGTGAAAGTGACGATACAAATGCAGGAAGAGCAGAAATGTTCTTCCTGTTTTTTAACAGAACTTCAGCAGCTGGCGGGGGAAAGGAGACAGTATGGCAAAGTTCTTAAATTATGAGGACCGGCTGGAGATAGAAAGCGGACTAAAGGAGCACATGACTTTCACAGAGCTTGGAGAGAAACTGGGAAGGGACAGGACTACCATCACAAAGGAGATCAGGAACTATTCCATCGAACAGGACACCGGTTATGGAAGTTACCCGCATAATACCTGCAAGTACAGAAAAGCATGTAAGAGGAAAAAAGTATGTGGGACAAATGACTGCAGGCATCCACTGGTAGCTGTCTGTAAACAGTGTGAACTCATATGCAACCGTTACTGCGAGCATTATGAAGAAGAAATATGTACCCATCGCTTTAAACCGCCATATGTATGCAACGGATGCAGTGAAGTAAAGAAGTGTACGCTGACAAAACTGTTTACGATGCTCTGGGCCCAGAGGCGGGCAACGGATAAGATATCGGAATCCGAAGCGGGATCCTTGCTACGGAAGGGGAAATCGCCAGACTCAATGAAATCCTGGTGCCGTTGGTAAAACAGGGCAGTCTATCCATCAGATCTACCTGACACATAAGGATGAACTGATGTGCAGTGAAAAGACCCTCTACAACTACGTGGATGGATGCCTGTTTGATATCAGGAACATAGACCTGCCAAGAAAGGTAAAGTACCGTCCGAGATATAAAAAACCGGAGCTGAAAGTAGACCGTGGATGCCGTGTGGGAAGGAATTATCATGATTACGAAGTATATATGGAACAGCATCGGACACAGCAGTGGTGCAGATGGATTCCGTGATCGGCAGCAAGGGAGGAAAGTCCTGCTGACGATATATTTTGTAAATGTGTCACTGATGCTGGGGTTCCTGCGGGAAGCGAACACCTCAAAGTCAGTGATAGATATTTATGATGAACTGTACCACCGGCTGGGAGGGCAGGATTTTAGGAAGCTGTTTCCGGTCATCCTGACGGATAACGGAAGTGAGTTTTCAATCCAAGTGTATAGAGAACGGACCGGATGGAAAAGGATTTCAAAGGACGAGGATCTATTACTGCAATCCAAGTGCGCCGTACCAGAAAGCAGAGATCGAGGTGGGACATGAATTTATACGCAGGATCCTGCCGAAAGGAAGAAGCTTTGATGAACTGACGCAGGCAGACGTAGAGCTGATGATGAACCATATCAATTCCTACCGGAGAAAGAAACTGAACGGAAAAAGTCCGTATGAAGCGTTCAGCTTTTATTATGGAGAAGACCTGGCGGAGAGGCTTAGATGCCACGAGGTTGCAGCCAAAGACATCAACCTCACCGCAAGACTTCTCAAAAAGTAACCAGAAGACAGAATAAAGCACAGACCGCCGGCTGAAATAGGAACAGCAGAAGACGTGAATTATGGCTTGCAAAATTTGTAAGCCAAAACTGACGTCCGGTTTTTGTGCAAAAAATACTCTGCCATAAGGTGATTATATCATAAAAGCAAGGGAAAAAACGGGAAAGTCATTACAAAGTGGAAAGTCGGGTACAAAATTGCAGGTCGCTTTCAAAATGTGAAACTCGTTTACAAAACGGGAATCTCGGATGACTATTGAACCTTTTATCCGCTTCTTGAAATGTTTTGTTGCCGTTTTCTGTAAAAATAGGTCATTTTCTGTAAAGGTTCTTGAATATAAGAAGATGTTTGGTAACATTAAATAATATGCTTGTTAAAAGTAGAAATATATCCGTAAGAAAAAATACTGATGATGGTGTTTAGCATATGGGTGCATATGCTAAGATAGATTATTTGAATACAGTTATTAAATATTGGGTATATGCTATCAGGAATCATACCGAAAGGTTTGATGTTTGGTATAAAACGGAAGCTGTGAAAAGCTAAATATGGTTAGAGAACGAGTGGTAAGTTAATTTTACCATTCGTTTTCTGCTTTTTAGGGATAAATCAAAAATTAACCTGTAAATGGTTGGAAAATGATGTGTATTGGGTTACTTTCTGGACTAGGACAGAAAAGTGTCGATTGCTATGATTTATACAGGAAAAGAGGTGTAAATTATGGAAATTGACAGAAAAGACACCAATATACAGATTGGAAAAAGATTAAGAGAAGCAAGAACAAACATGAATAAGGATAAGGCAGAATTTGCCGCCACACTTGATGTAACGGAGGAACACTACCGCAAGCTGGAAGCCGGGGCAACTGGGCTATCTGCTGACAAGATACTGATTTTGTACCATACATATGGGATTGATCCTACCTACCTGATCACCGGAATCAGCAGTAATGTAAAGGATTTTAATTTGGACTACTATGTGGCAAACAGCACCAAAGAGCAGAGGAATGAGTTCTTTGACCGGGTACTGGCTTATCTGTCTAAGCTTATCAAATAAGTTTGTGGTAATTCCTGCTTCTTCGCTAGGAGGGATTGCTATGTTAAGAATTGCCGTGTGTGACGACAGCAGGACAGATGTTGAAATGTTGGAAGCTGCTTTTGATGAGCTTCCTGATTATCCGGTTGAATATGATGTGTATTTTAGCGGGAAAGAGCTGCTAATGTGTTCCATGCAGGACAAAGAGAATTATCATCTGTATATCTTTGATATAGAGATGCCGGATATGAATGGTCTGGAGCTGGCAAAAGAAGTGCGTAAAAGGGATGCGAAAGCCCTGTTTGTTTTTCTGACAAGTTATACAAGATACGTCATGGAAGTCTTTGAAGTGATTACGTTTGATTACATATCTAAGCCGATTACATTTGAGAAAATTGAGTCAGTTCTTTTGAAAGCCATGAATTATCTCAATATGATAAAACAGGATTTTGTCTTTCAATTCCGTAAAAATCATTTCCGTGTCAGTTGTGACGATATTCTGTATTTTGAAAAGAAAGGTCGGCAGGCTGTCATTCACACTCTTTCAGATACCTACAAAACAAACATGACAACAGAAGAAATATGGAAACAGCTTGATGAAAAGGTGTTTACCCATATTCATGTGTCCTATATCATCAATTTAGGGCATATCCCAAGGCGGTGAGCGATGAGGTCGTGTTGAAACGAGAATTAAAATGTTGGTATGTTGTCAGAGGTAAGCGAACTGGAAAATCCATATCTGAATCTTATCACTTTGTTATCCATTCTTCTGCTGACTACATTTTTCTTTGTGTCAAAGATGTGGATAAGAATTGTGAATATTGTTATTTTTGTGGGAACCGGTATTTTGTTTGAACCAATTGGGCTGCTTCTACTTCAGGCTGCAAACTATACCTCAGAAGAGGATGGGACCTATAAATATTATTTTGTGGTGGCTCTTTGCAGTTTTATCAGGGGAAATGTGCTGTATCTTCTTTCTAAGCTCATTTCTAAAAGAGGAGTGCGGCTTTCCAAAATTCCGAAAGAGATAATTACCGTTCTTGTTATGGTCTTTGTCTTTGCAGTTCTGAACTGCTGCTTCATAATTATTCTGTCTTTGGAATCAGGTGATCTTAAGAGCTTTATCATGTGCATCAGCATCCTTGTTTCCATCGTGTTGACTTATTATTTTATGCTTTACATGATGGAGAGGTTTAATTATCTTATGCGTAAGCAGTATGAGGATGAGATGTACCGTGAGGAGATGTTCTATAAGGAAATTTATTACAATGAAGTGGAAAAACGGAACGAGTGTGTGCAGAACTTGAGGCATGATCTGAAAAATAAGTTGCTTGAACTTTATCATCTGGCAAAAAAAGGGGATTCAAAAGCTCTTGTGGAGCAGATGGGAGGCTTGTGTCAGGAGTTGGGGAAGATTGATGAGAGAATTTATACGGATAATCCGATTGTAGACTCTGTTCTCCGAATTAAATTTGGTCTGGCAAAATCGGAGGGCATAGAGATAGATACTGCTATACATATTCCCGGGCAGATGCAGCTTGAGCGTGGGGATATCGGTGTGCTGTATGGCAATCTGTTGGATAATGCCATTGAAGCCTGTCGAAAGGTCCCGGAGGGAAAACGGTTTATCCGGCTGGAAAATAAGTATCAGTCCGGTAAGCTGCTTTTGGTAATCACAAATAGTAAGACAATGGAGAAGAATGAAAGCCTGAAAACCACTAAAAAGGACAGTTATAGTCACGGGCGGGGTATTTTGAGTGTGCAAAGAGTAGCGGAAAAGTATAACGGAACTGCTGGATTTACTGATAAAGGAGAGGCTTTTGAGGCTTCGGTTATGTTTTATGGGATAGAAGTGGGGTGAATCGTGTACTGACTTCGACAAAGGAGGATAGGAAACGACAAAGTATTACATTTAACCAGCAATTTGTTACACTTTGCCTGCTTTTCCTTTTGGGGATGATATACTGTGTCTATAAAATCAAAGGGAGGGGATCATATCATGCCGAACATAAGAAAAGCAATGAATAAAATCAGTAGGGGAGTGTTATCCGGTGTGGCTGCAATAGCACTTATGGTAACAACAACGAATATAAGCACATGCTGCTGGTTTATTCTCGGACAGGACAAATTACCGGACAATGCGAAAAAACTCCGTAAATTTTAGGGGATGACGTTATGAAGTTGATTACTGAATTTGCGGAAAAGATAAGTGAAAAATTAGTTCATAACGGGATTGTACCAAAGGCGGATGCTCCTTTATATCAGTATGGGATTGAAAATGCTATAACTGTTGCCGGAAATCTTTTGGCTTCCGTGATATTTGGTATTATAACGGGGAGACTGGGCGTTGTTCTGGTCTTTCTGTTTTTTTACGGCACACTTCGGAGCTTTAGCGGAGGCGTGCATTGTAAAAGCAAAGCAGGGTGTTTCTGTCTGTCAATGGCAATCCTGTTGATCCCAATCTATACCAGTGAGTGGATAATGGGAATAGTAAACACCCCCGTGCTTATTATAATCGGGATCATGGCGGTTGTGACGATACTGATATTAAGCCCGGTGGAGAGCATCAATAAACCGCTGGATGATGAGGAAAGATTTTACGGGAGAGTGAGCCACTGCATTTGTTGCATTGCAGGTCTGTATTCTTGCATTCCTGTTCTGCTTGGGCAAAATAGAATATTTTTATGCCGGATACAGCAGTCTGATTTTGGTGGCTGTATTTATGGTAATTGGGAAATTTTAACAAAGCGTTACATTTAACCGAACCTACTGTTACAGTTTGCCAAACTTAATGGTATTTTCTGATATACTGCTAAAGTCAGAAGGGCGGGCTATGCGTAACGGAAAACTTATACGAAATAATAGCCGGTAACATCAGGAGGAAACGGAAAAGGTTATCCCTGACGCAGGCAAAACTTGCGGAGCGGGCAGATGTATCCATAGATACTGTCAAAAGTATAGAAACGGCAGGAGGGCAATGAGCCTTGACACTTATTTGAAAATAGTGCAGGCATTGGAGACTTCACCGCTTGCTTTAATGAGCCGGGAACAGCCGGAACAGTACATAGAGCGTTTTATTTTTATGATGAATCGGTGTAACGAAAGAGAAATAGAGTTCGCTCTGCATATGGTGGAGCAGCTTCTGAAGGGGCAGGATAACTATTTGAGTAAATAGTGTCCTGCCGCATTACTATCTCTTTTGACAGTTTTCGGCAAGATAAGCGATGACTTCCTCCACAGTGGGACTGTCTCCTTCACATGGAAAGTTATTCCAGAAGCGTTGTGCTTTCGGATCGCTGCTTTTCATGGCATAGGAAACAGCCCCCAATTTCGGATTGACTTCCTCCGGCGTAATGCCTTCTCTTTTGCGATAATCTTCAGATTTTTCAATCTTTTGTTTTTTCTCTGGGTTCATGGTTTTATAAAATTCCTTCCTTAATCTCTAATACTATCATACAACATTAGAATGACCTTGCGAGTTTTTCTATGCCCGCAGGGTTGTTTTTATTTTATCAAAATATGCAGAAACATGTGCGGGAAAGGTGTACGATGTTCCATTTAAAATAGTGGGTGTAGTCACTCTGATTGTTGTTGAGCCTGCGGTACAATACTTACAGCTTAAGCAATACATAAGACGTCAGAAAGAGTAATCAGTGCAGTATTATGACAAGAAAGCTGTTGGTGAGCGGATTAAGGCAATCAGGCTCCGTAATGGGATGACACAAAGTAGGTTGGCGGAGGAACTGGACTATACCAGTGAACGTCAGTTGCAGAGGATTGAGAGCGGGGAAACTTCCTGCTCTGTGGATAAGTTGATGGAACTGGCACAGATACTCGGAGTGAGTACGGATTATCTGCTGTTTGGATATGAGAGTGCTTGTAGAGATGACATGGAAAAGTATATGTCAGGGAAATCAGACAGGGAGAAAGAGTATGTATACAGGGTGCTGGATGCGGTGGTATCAAATTTGGGTGTGTTGTTGAATGGGGAGTGACGAAATTTGTAGAATATGATGATTTTTTAGGGGACATGTGGTATAATAAATTGATTGATAATCGCTTATTATCTGTCAGTATAAAATTGGCATATTTTTTGATAATAATTATCTCATATATAAAACGGAGAATAGAAATGAAAGGAAAATTAATCATTCTATTTGGTATAGATGGAAGCGGAAAATCTACCATTTTAAACATGTTAAAAAGTAGTGGGTTAAATAACACAGTATGTACGTCATGTTTGACAAATGCTATATTCGAAGAAGAATTATATCGTGCTGAAAGAATTCTAAACTTTTCACGGGCTGACGTCTTTTCTCATGAATTTAAACATGTACTTCATATTGGTAGTGTGATCTATAATGTGTTTAATGAAGTTTTGCCGCTTTTAAATAGCGGAACCAATGTAATTCTTGATAGATATACCATATGCATTAAATTGTTTACAGATATTTTTCTTACGCCATCATGTAAATGCTTGTCAAAGGCTTTAGAATGCCTACCTACTCCAGATTTGGGAATTTATTTTGATACAAGCGTTGACACTGCACTTCAAAGAATAAAAGAAAGAAGTAATAGAACTGGAATATTACCACATTACAGCGAAGGTAAAGAGGCTTTGATAATGAAAAAAAGAGGATACGAAGCAATGATTCCTAATGAAAATTACACTATTTTAAAAATAAATGCCAATCAAAATATTGATATGGTATATTCTTCAGTAACTAAAATATTAGGCGATATATGTATTTCTCCCGAAAATACCATATAGTATTTAATTACTTTTACATACGAGATAATTAGTAATATGAATAATCAAATGCTCTTTTTTGATGTAGATGGAACATTGTTAGATTCGAACGGAATTCTATCTCCAATAACAATAAAACTTATACAAGAGTGCAAACATAATGGTTATTTTATAGGTCTTATTACCGCACGATCTAGATCAAAGAAGAACCTTCAGCTTTTTAAACAACTGCCATATGATTTTATAGCTTTTTATAATGGTGCGCAAATCTATGTTGGAAATCATCTAATAGATAATAATATTTTGCCATTTAAGCAAACTGTTATGATGTTACAAACACTAAATAATGACTTCCCAGGGACATTAATGGATGTTCATCTAGAACCGTGGAACTTTTCAAATGTCTGTGGGGGTATTCGACATATGGAAACGCGCGAAAAAAAAGCATGTACTCTGAATGATTTGCCGGAATTGGATATTCAGCGTATTAGAATTGAATCAGAAATGTTAAATAATATTCCATTGCAAGATTATATTACATGTGAAAGTTCATTCTATTATACCAGATATAATGATGTAATAATAGTTCACAAAAATGCAAATAAAGGCTACGTTGTTAAAAAAGCATCAGAATATTTTAACATTCCTTTAAAGCAAATGGTGGCTTTTGGTGATGATGTAACTGACATTGATATGGTAAAAAATGTTGGTATTGGCGTGGCGATGGGCAATGCGATTCCTGAACTTAAAGAAAGTACCAGTTATGTCACAGAAACAAATGATAAAAATGGTGTTGCAACATGGATTGCCAAGTATATATTGCAATAAAAAATACCAATGAAACTCTTGAGGTAAACGATATGAAAAATTTTTCGGATAAGTTATTTATATCTTTTTCAGCTAAAGATCGCTATGATATTGTACAACCCATAGTCTACCACTTGAAAAACTATGGGATTAATATTTGGTATGATAGATATGAAATGGTCATGGGGGACAATAGATTTAAAAAAAATATTGACGAAGGAGCAGGAAAATGTGGATATGCACTAATTATTTTATCCCCAAATACCGCTGGTTCTTTGTGTGCGACAGAAGAAATAAAAATACTTGAATCCAGATACCATAAAAAAGAAATAGTTATTTTCCCGGTATTATATGAATTAAATCCTCGTGACATTCCTTCTCAATTTGCATGGGTTAAAGAATTGATTTTTAAAGAAGTTGATCGCTCCACTGGCACTTTGGAAATATGCAATCATATTGCATGTAAAATCACACAAAATATGTTGCAAAATTGCAACTATAAATCCATCGCTGAAGTAATAAATGGCAGTCCCCAACTTCCAAAAGCAATAGAAATATTATTACATAAATATATTAGAATTGATGCTGCAAATCTTAATAGCAGGGTCACGTTACTTTATACCCTATATATTATTATTGTGGAATCCGATAATTTTCCAAAATCATTAAGCCAAGTGCCTATAAAGGTGTTCGAAAGGTTATTTGAAGAAACACTTCTCAATCTAAAAATCGACTATAGAGAATTATGGTTATTGGAAAACTGTTTGTGCCTGCTAATTGAAGTTTATATTAAATCCTGTACAGAATCTAATATATAAACAATTATTTCCGCAAGTTTATTTGTATCACATTCAGAAGTAAGTGAAGCAATGTTTTTCTCCAAATATGGAAACTGAGTTATGTTATTTTTAATGTAATTCCATATTACCTCTGATCTCATCCCTGGATATGCCACAGGTATAATGGTCTTATGGTTATCCATTGCAATTTCAAATTCTTCTTGAACTCCGCTATTAGGATTAGGTAATTGTTGATTATAGTCTCCAAAAACAAATATTGCCGAACCACAACCGCCAATAACTTCCTCTCGTAATTTTTTCTTGTCTTCCAATGATTTTTCTCCCATACCAACAAAAGGTCTAACAATGATGTATTTTTCCTTATCTTTAATTCCTTTCTTGGCAAGATATTCATTGGCATATCCAATAATGTGTGTTCCGAAATGTCTACCTATTCCGTTTACAATACGATAATCGTTAGATAAAAGTTGTGTTGTTATGCTCCTCGATAAATTGTGTGAATATTCTTCAATATTTTGCTCGAATGAACGAAAAGCTCCTGAAATAAAAACCTTTTTACTACGAATTTTTTGGTTTAATTCATTCAGCACAAAATATATATCCGTATATTCATTTACAAGTAAAACACGAATATGATATCTGCGCTCTAAATCATCTATAAAATAATTAAAGTATGGGTTTGAATTATCATTCTTCATTATTGTATAATGATAGGGAGCCGCATCCCCAAGATATCTAGTAATTTCACTTAGACAATCCATAACCAAATTATCTGTAAAACTATACCCTATAAACAAAAACGTACTGGAAATCAATTCTCTTTTAAGAAACATAAGCATCATGCGATGACTCTCAGAATACTCTTCATAATCTTTTTGAGTAGCAACAATACCTTCGGGATTTGATATATCACCATTCATTTTGTAAATATTAATTCTTTTGTTTAGCTCTACATTGGATAAGTCTGCATCTCTAAATACTTTATTAATAAGAATATTACGGCTGTTATAGTTGAGTTCTAAAACATTGTCAAAATTTGTTGTCCATATATTTGTAAAACCAATATCAATAAGTTCATTAATTAAGGGACTATAAAAGTCATTTTTATTTATAATCTCGTTAATACGTTTTTTCAGTTCAGCTTGTCCAAATTTATTAGAATAATATTGTGCAACTCTATAATAATTTATAGATTCTTCCAAAGGTGTTCCTAATTCTTTTGCAAGCGGTTTAAATAAATTGTACCATGATGGATATCCTGCATTAGCAGATGCACCTGCTCCAACAAAAAGTGAAATTCTTTCATCAAGAGCTTGACGCGTAAATTGATTAAGAAATTGTTCTTTATTTAATGGCATAGCATTTTCAATCCTTTATACGATATTTTATGCAATTCATTAAGCCTTTAATATAAACTAAAGGATAATAAGCGATTATCAATCAATAAAAAGAGTGTAAAATAGGCAAGATAAATGATGTAGTTATTTATCTTGCTTGCCTTTTATCGAATAATAAAATCTTTTCTGATATATTTTGCTGTAAGAATGTCTTTTCATTTTGACATGGCAACATAGGTATAGATTTCTGTGATATTTATAAAACTATGCCCCAATATTTTCTGAATATAACAATACTCTAAGTAGTTATCAATAAGTATCTGTAAATCGCTCATAGTGGAATCGCCTTTGTTTTCATTTTATCTATCAATGATATATCGTACATGAACTGGGCTTTACATAAAATTACCAGATTACACCGTCCTACTCGCCAATCTGTGTCGTAAAAAAATCAGGTGTTTTGTCCTATCATAGTTACAGGCTCACATGAGCCTTGAACTATGAAAAACTAAATAGGACACGCATACACCTGATTTTATTTTCGCCTTTTTATCTGTCTATGCTTATTGCAGGGATAAAGGGGTGGCAGAGTCCCATTTCGTGCGAAGATGTACCTGCAAGGATTTCATTGTTGCCCGTGAAGGTATGGAGCAGAGGATTGTGTCTACTGGCATGGCAGTCAGAGATAATGAGGTAAAACGGCACCGGAATTTCAGCAAAAAGCATTTTTCGGGAGTGGCTGCCTGTGGATTTCGTCTGGTTGGGCATGACGGAGGTGCAGTGTGGGATGAAGCCGTCCCAGTGTATGTTACCCGGTTCGGGGATTCTGCTAAGAGGCAGATTTTGGAGAATGGCGGTCTTGTGCCGCTGTTCTCTGAAATAAAGAAGTTTGTGCTGCTTGAAGGATAGATTATTTAAGAAGTTATCTTTTGAGATAAGGGGGACGGGTGCACCGCATTCTTATCTCAGGAGATAACAGCCGGCATATCTTTCTGTAATAATCTAAGAAAGAGCAGGTACAAAGATATGTGCAAGATAGGAATTATGTTAGGCACAGCCGGGGAGAATCTTCCTTCGGCTATTTTATTTATGAACTCCAACAAATCGGAGAAGAACATCCGTAAAAAGGTTGCCAAGACCAGAGAGAAGTGTCTCTCGCATGGAATTATCTTAGGACATGATGTGGTCATTTGCAAAGGACCGGACAGGGATGTTGACCGTGATGCAGTCAATCTCTTGATTTCCTTTTTGATGACCGGACAGTATGATATGGTGGCGGTGGACAAGCTGACAGATTTAACGGAAGATGTATCCGATATGGAGGAACTTATGAAGGATGCTGCTAAGATTGGTGTCGGCTTCCTTGAATTATCCACAATGGACTATTACGAATACAAGGATGTAAAGTCTGCCCCTGACAATATTATTCCGATATGGGACGGAGGTACAGACTGCTGATGAAAATCAGACGAGGAGACATACTTTATGCGGATTTGGGTGGTCAGTATCAGGGAAGTATGCAGGGAGGTATGCGACCTGTGGTTGTTGTCAGCAATAACATGGCAAACAAGCACAGTACCGTAATTACGGTAGTCCCTCTCTCCACCAAAATCTTTAAAAAGAAAAACCTTCCAACTCATGTATTCGTATCGGCATACCGAGCAGAGGGATTAGAACAGCACAGCATAGCCCTCTGTGAACAGGTGACTGCCCTTGATTATGGCAGGATTATTGAGAACATGGGAAAGGTTGATGAGGAAACCCTCGCAAGGATCACCGAGGCGGTGCAGGTACAGGTGGGGGTGTTTGATAAGTATAACAGATAAAAGATAAAAGATACGACGTATTAGAGCCGGGCAGTTTGTCCGGCTTTTACATACAGAGGTTTGTATGTCATAGGACAATCTGCGAATTGAATAGAATGAAACAAGCAGAAGATAGGAGAGCTAAAGTGTTAGATATATCAGAGGAAAAACTTGATGCAATGGCGGCTGTGGATATTCGGACTGTGGATATAAACACGCTGACAGATATTCGGGATATCAAAATTGACACAAAACTGCCCGTAGAAGAAAAACTGGTTTCCTTTGCAAGACAGACAAATAATATCTATGTCCATCGTATGGGAGACTATGTGGTTAAGGTCAGATTTCAAAAGGAGGGAGCCAGTATAGACGATAAGATGGAGGAATACCTGCGGCATTTAGCAGAAATTCACATATAGTACATTTTTGATAAAAATCGAAAAAGCCTTGAAAGAATCTAAAAGTTATGTTAACCTAAAATCAGGACAAATCAAGGAAACTCTTGAATTTTAGGTTTATTACAGCTTAATAACTTAAAAGTCAGGAGTGATCAAATGAATAAAAAATATTTTCTAGCAGCCATGTACCTCCGTCTTTCAAGGGATGACAGCGATGTCGGAGATGTGACAGACAAGGATGGTAGACTGAAATCCGAGAGTAACAGTATCGGAAATCAGAGAGAGCTGATCAGAGCCTTTATCCATGAACAGCAGGATATTGAATTGTATGATATTTATGTTGATGATGGGTTTTCGGGCAGTAATTTCGACAGACCAGAATTTAAAAGAATGATAAGCGACATCGAAGCAGGAAAGGTGAACTGTGTCATTGTAAAAGACCTTTCTCGTTTTGGACGTGACTATATTGAATCCGGGAGATATATACAAAAAATCTTCCCGGCTCTTTCTGTGCGTTTTATTGCGCTGACAGACCATTATGACAGTTTTCATGCGGATGCAGGGGAGAGTGGCATTGTTCTTCCGGTCAAAAACTTCATTAACGATTCCTATTGCAGAGATATTTCCACAAAAGTGAAAAGCCAGTTTGAAGTAAAGAGAAAGAATGGGGAGTGTATTGCTCCGTTTGCCCTTTATGGATACAAAAAGGCAGATAACAACAAAAATCAGCTTGTGGTGGATGATTATGCAGCGGAAATTGTGCGTAAGATTTTTAACTGGAAAATGGAGGGTGTGGCGGTTTCAGCCATAGCGGATAAATTGAATGAACTTGGTATCCTTTCACCCAAAGAGTATAAGAAATCCACAGGTGCAAATTACAGAGGGGGATTTTCCGGTGCAGTAAAATCCATGTGGAGCAGTGCCACGGTAAAGCGAATACTGACAAATGAGATGTATCTCGGTCACATGGTGCAGGGGAAAACAGGAAAGATAAATTATAAGCTGAAAAAAAGTGTGGAAAAACCTGAAAAAGATTGGGTTAAGGTGGAAAATACCCATGATCCGATCATATCGGAAGATGTTTTTCTAGTTGTCCAAAATTTGTTGAAGGTTGATGGACGGGTGAGTCCTGTATCAGAGAAAAACAGTTTTTTTACAGGATTATTGTTTTGCGGAGATTGCGGAGAGCAGATGATAAGGCGGATAAACCGCTATAAGAATACACAGATGGTTTACTATATCTGTTCCACCAAAAACCGGGGTGAGGGCTGTACCAGACACAGTATACCGGAAGATGCTCTTAAGCAGCTTGTATTGGAAATGGTAACGAAATTTGCAAACTGTTTTTTGCAGGAAAAGCAGATGTTTGAAAAAGCTCTGGATATGGAAACAAATTTTGAGTCCATAGTCCATTATGATACCGAAATTGCAAGATTAAAGGAAGAACAGGATAAATATTATTCTCTCTGTTCGGGCTTATATGAGGACTTGAAAGAAGGGATTATCACAAAGAGCGAATTTGAACGTTTGCACAGCGAGTTTAAAAGGAAAACCGGAGAATTTGAGGAAGCACAGAAAAAACAGGAGCTTATGATTAAGGAACTGTTTAAGAATGGTGTCATCTCTGCAGCAAGGCTCAAGACCATGCAGGACTGTGCGGAACTGAGAGAGATAGACCGTTATACTCTTTGCAGTATGGTAAAGAAGATTTCAGTATATGAGAACCACAGAATTGAAATTGAGTTTTATTATACGGATCAGTATCGCATTATGCGGGAAGTCAATAAGAGAATAAAAGACGAACAGAAGAAAAATTGTTTGGCAGAAAGGAGTGCATAAGAATGGGCAGAGTATCCAAAAGAAAAACAGCAGGCGTTCAGACAGAACAGAATGTGAAAGTCAGACGATACAGAGCTGGTATCTATGCAAGACTTTCAGCGGATCATGATGAAAGAAAGAATGAGTCAGTGGAGGTTCAGATTGAGATTGCAAGGAAATATGTAGAAGAATTTAATCTGAAGAATACGGAAGAAATTATAGACATTATTGATTGTTATTCCGATTTAGGAAAGACCGGCAGCAATTTTGAAAGAGAGGGCTTTCTTAGGTTATTGCAGGATATAAGGCTTGGTGAGATAAATTGCGTCATAGTAAAAGATTTGTCAAGGTTTGGCAGAAATTACCTGGAGGCGGGCAATTACATTGAGAAGATATTTCCGTTTTTAGGAGTACGCTTCATTGCAGTTGCCGATGGGTTTGATACCGGAAAGGAAGGCAATGAGAATAAGCAGATGGCTTCCGAAATCAAGAACCTTGTAAATGACATGTACGCAAAGGATTTTTCCAAAAAGGCTAAGCTGCATTTAAAACAGAGGAGAGAGGAAGGCTCTTATGTTGGCGGTCCTCCACCTTATGGATATATGGCAGAATGGAGCGGAAAACGGCGTAGATTGATACCGGATGAAAATACGGTGGATATTGTTCGCTTTATATTTGAGAAATTCGTTGAAACGGAAAGCTATACTGCGGTTGCGGATGAACTGAACCATAGACAGATCAATCCCCCTTCTCTGTATAAGAAAACAAAAGAAGTTTACTATACACCCGAAGCAGGAGCATATAAAGGGTGGGATAAGAGCGCAGTGGAGAGAATCCTGAAAAGTGAAACCTATACAGGAACTTTGGTGCAGGGAAAAACCAGTATAACCGCAAGGGATGAGAAGAACCGTATCCATAAGCCGGAAGATGACTGGGTGATTACAAAGGATGCACATGAGCCATTGGTTGACAGGGAGTTATACCAGAAATCGGTGGAAATCAGAGAAAAAATGAAGGAACGCAAAGCTTCTTATAATCATCCAACGAAGGGATATCCGATTGGGGAAAACATTTTTGATGGTGTACTGTATTGTGGGGTATGCGGCAGAAAAATAACAAGAAGCAGCTATGTAAAGCACTATGCAGACGGGGAAAAAGCAAGGCTTGACGGATATTTCTGCTTAAACAGCGGACAGACGAAAATTAAAGTGTGCCCGGACTCTAACCGTATTTCAAAGAATGAGTTGGTGGATATATTGTTACCTCTTATCCGTATGGAATTTGCAGTTTTACTGAACAAGCCAAAGCATTACATGGAGTATGGCAAAGAAAGAATTGCAGAGACGGTTAAGAAGGCGGAAGCAAGACTAAGAGAAACAGAGACAAAGTTGAGACGTTTTCAGGAGAAAGAAAGCTGTGTATATATGGATTACCGTGCTGGGAAAATTCCACAAAAACAATATGTGGCATTCAAGATGAGGCAGGCAGACATACTGGAAAATCTGAGAAAACAGCAGGAAAGTCAGAAGCAGGAAATAAGAGCATTGGATAAACTCTCCGGAAAATATATGGCAGCTATTAAAGCTCTGTTAAAACTGAAAAGTGGCAAAGAGCTTACAAAGGATATGATAGAGGCGTTTATTTCAAAAATATATGTTTATCCGGGCAAACGTATAGAGGTTATATTTACCTTTACAGCAGACTGTATGGAAGGGGTGAAGTAGAATGAAGCGTTTGGCATTATATTTACGGTTATCCTTAGAGGACGAGGGAGAAAAGGACGAGAGTAATAGTATAAGCAATCAGAGAAAGCTGATATATGAGTACATACATCACGATTCCGAATTAAGCGGGTATGAGGCTGTGGAGTTTAGTGATGATGGCTTCTCCGGCGCTAATATGAATAGACAGGGGATGCAAAAGTTGTTAAAGGAGGTAAAGGCAAATAATATCATATGTATCATTGTGAAGGATATGTCCCGTTTTTCAAGAGATTATATTGAGATGGGTACTTATCTGAACCAGATATTCCCTTTTATGGGCATTCGTTTTATCGCTATCAATGACCATTATGACAGCAGGGAACATCACGGAAGTACCATAGAGATTGATACCGCATTTCAGACACTTTTATATGATCTTTACAGCAAGGATGTATCGGTTAAGGTAAAGGCTTCGATTGAAAATAAGTGTGCAAAGGGAGAATATGTTTTCGGACAGGCTCCATTTGGATATGAAAAAAGCAAAGAAATAAAAAATGCTGTTATCGTGAATAAAAAAGAGGCAGAAATTGTGCGCTATATCTTTTCCCTTGCGGTGCAGGGGAAAACTAGCACACAGATAGCAAGACAGCTTTATGAGGAAAACGTACCTACCATTACTCAGATGCGTAATCCGGAAAAGAAATATACAGACGGTAAGGTCCATTCATGGAGTGTAACTGCTATCAGAAAAATATTGAATAACCGTTTTTATCTCGGAGAAATGGCATATGGAAAATCGGTCAGAAAGTCCGTAGGAAGTCAAAACGGTATTGCTGTACCGAAAGAAGATTGGAAAGTAATTCGGAATCACCACGAGGCACTCATTTCAGAAGAAATATATGAGCAGGTATCGTCATTCAGACTGGATTATTCTACAAAAAGAAACAGAGAGAAGCATCCGCTTACAGGGAAATTGTATTGCGGTGGATGCGGTTATTCCATGATTTATAAACCGCTGCACGAAAAGAACCGTTACAGGCGGTTTGAGTGCCGAAAACATGCTCTGTTGCAAATTCCGGATTGTTGCACTTACATGAATGCTGATCTACTCGAAGAAACCGTATTGATGATGCTGAATAAAGAGTTAATGCTTCGTGGAAATGCTATGAAACAGAATGAAAGCCTATCTTCATTTCAACGGGCAGGCATCCAGTCATTGAAAAAGAAACTGGAGGAATGCAGACAGGAACAAAAGCAGATTCGGGCAGAAAAGGATAATTTGTATGAACAGTATGCTTTGAAAGCAATCAGTAGTGAGGAGTATCAGAAACGTTCAAACGAGCTGACAGAGCGCTTATCTTCATTATCTGTAAGGGAATCCGATACAGAGGGAAAGCTTTCTGTATTGGAAAGCGAATACCAGAAAGCAGAGGCTGATATGAAGCAGATTATCCGGTATTCGCATATTGAAGAATTGACGCAGGAAGTGGTTGATACTTTTATTAGAAGAGTTTATGCTTATAAAGACAAAAGGATAGAGATTGAGTGGAATTTCAGTATGGATTGCGGAGTAAGTCAGGCAAATGGAACTTAGCAATAACTATTCATCAATTTTTACAGGACTTAGCAACTATTTCACATTAATCCAACGAAGTTATGCAGGATGGCGAAATTTTTATTTGAAAAAAATGAAAAAAGTTCTTAGCAATAACTTGACATCAACGGGCTATGGAAGCCTGGATCTGTATGACGCATTTCGTTCTGTCTAGGAATACGAGCTCTTATCACACGTACTGTTTCCTGACACTTGCATTACCGGGATTCTTGTTTTCAGAGCTTGACATCTTCCCTCAACATGGTAAAATGTATACGAATTGAAATTGTATACAATGATACAGACTGAGGAGGATTATTAATAAACGTCATGCAGGACAAACAAGGACACAAGGAGAGTCGCGATAAGTATTCTTTAAGAGGAAAAGTATTTGAAAGTATCCGCGAGGATATTTTGAGCGGCAGATATGAGCAGAATACAGAATTAAAAGAGACTGCCATCGGAGCAGAGCTGGGAGTGAGCCGAACACCGGTAAGAGAAGCACTTCGTCAGCTGGAGTTGGAAGGATTGGTATCTATCATTCCCAACCGGGGAGCATATGTGAATATGATCACGGCCAAGGATGTGCAGGATATTTATGTGATCCGTTCCATGCTGGAAGGCTTATGTGCCAGATGGGCGACTGAGCATATTACCAGAGAGCAGCTTGATAATCTGGAAGAAACGCTGTGCCTGACCGAATACCATACAGAGAAGAAGAATTATGATAAGCTCTATGAGCTTGACAGCTTATTCCATGAGCAGCTCTATGAAGCAGGAGGAAGCCGGATCCTGAATCATGTGCTGTCGGATTTTCATGATTATGTGAAAATGGTAAGAAAAGCTACCATTTCCACCAGCAGTCGTTCTGTGACATCCACAGAGGAGCACAGGGCGATCTTTGAAGCTATCCGTGATCAGGATGCAGACAGGGCAGAGGCACTGGCAAAAGAGCATGTAAAGCATACGATCGAGAGTATCCGTGCTTATGGACTGGATAAAATTTTATAATGCTGAGGAGAGGTTACCATGGAAAAGATTAGAATGATGACACCGCTGGTAGAGATGGACGGAGATGAGATGACCCGTATCCTGTGGAAGATGATCAAAGAGGAATTGCTTCTTCCGTTTGTTGATCTGAAGACGGAGTATTATGATCTTGGATTGGAAAAGAGAGATGAGACCAATGATCAGATCACTATTGATGCTGCAGAAGCAACAAAAAAATATGGAGTAGCAGTGAAATGCGCAACCATCACGCCCAATGCAGCCCGTGTGGAAGAGTATCATCTGAAAGAAATGTGGAAGAGTCCCAACGGAACCATCCGTGCGATCCTTGATGGAACCGTATTCCGGGCGCCGATCATTGTAAAAGGCATTGAGCCTTATGTAAAAACGTGGAAAAAACCGATCACGCTGGCACGTCATGCCTATGGTGATGTGTATAAAGCTTCTGAGATGCAGATTCCAGGACCTGGCAAGGTAGAACTGGTCTACACTGCGGAGGATGGCTCCAAAAGTGCTGTGACAGTTCACGAGTTCAAAGGACCTGGCGTGGTACAGGGAATGCATAACCTGGACGCTTCCATCGAGAGCTTTGCAAGAAGCTGCTTTACTTATGCACTGGCAACAAAGCAGGATGTATGGTTTGCAACCAAGGATACCATTTCCAAGAAATACGACCATCATTTTAAGGATATTTTCCAGGAGATTTTTGAAAAAGAATATAAAGAGCAGTTTGATGCGGCAGGTATTACCTATTTTTACACACTGATCGATGATGCGGTGGCCAGAGTGGTCAAATCTGAAGGCGGATTTATCTGGGCCTGCAAGAACTACGATGGTGATGTGATGAGTGACCTGGTGGCAACTGCTTTCGGATCTCTTGCCATGATGACGTCCGTACTGGTATCCCCTCATGGATACTATGAATATGAGGCTGCTCATGGAACTGTGCAGAGACATTATTACCAGCATCTGGCAGGAAAAGAGACTTCCACCAATCCTATGGCAACCATCTTTGCTTGGAGTGGAGCGTTAAGAAAGCGCGGAGAGCTGGATCAGATCCCGGAACTGATGCAGTTTGCAGATTGCCTGGAAAAGGCATCTGTGAAGACCATAGAGTCCGGTCGCATGACCAAGGATCTGGCGCTGATCACAGAACTGACGGATGTGAAAGTACTCAACTCCGCTGCATTTATCCAGGAGATCCGCAAGGAACTGGAAGCACTTATGGCATAAAATAAACACCCTTCCCATATATTTAGAACAAATATGGGAGGGGTATTTTTATGGACAATAATCAGAATCCGAAAGAATTCCATCTATACAGCGACATTAGGGAAAGAACCGGCGGTGAGATCTACATAGGTGTGGTAGGTCCAGTGCGGACAGGAAAATCTACATTTATCAAGCGGTTTATGGACTTAATGGTGCTTCCTAATATGGAAGACATCCATGAGCGGGAGCGGGCCACCGATGAACTGCCCCAGTCGGCGGCTGGCAAGACCATCATGACTACGGAGCCTAAATTTGTGCCGAAAGAAGCGGTAGAGATCAAGGTGGCGGGGGAAATCTCTGTAAAGATCCGTCTGATCGACTGTGTGGGCTACATGGTGGACGGTGCAGTGGGACATCTGGAGGGAGAGACCGAGCGGATGGTCAGAACACCCTGGTTTTCCGGCGAGATACCATTTACCAAAGCAGCGGAGCTGGGAACACACAAAGTGATCCACGATCACTCGACAATCGGAATCGTGGTGACCTGTGACGGAAGTTTTGGTGAGATTCCTGTGGAAAATTATGAGAAACCAGAAGAACGGACGGTAGAGGAATTAAAGCACCTTGGCAAACCCTTTGTGATCTTACTCAACACTACCCGGCCATACAGCGAGCAGGTTCGTAACCGGGCAGAAGATATGTATCATAAATACCAGATACCGGTCATTCCGGTTAATTGTGAGCAGCTGAAAAAGGAAGATGTAAATATGATCCTGGAGCAGGTGCTGCTGGAATTTCCGTTGGTGGAGGTGGAGTATCGCATGCCCCGCTGGGTGGAGATGCTGCCTCTGTCTCACCCGGTGAAGCAGCAGGTGGTGGAAGCTGCCAGATCCATGATGGAACAATTCCGGGTACTCAGGGATGTAGGAACCGTTCATGCTTGTGTTGAAGAGACCTGCATCAGCAAGGTGAAGCTTGATCAGGTGGCTCTGAACAAAGGCTGTGCCCGGTATTCGGTGGAGATGGAGGAGAGCTGCTATTATCAGATGCTCAGTGAGATGACCGGTATGGAACTTAAGGATGAATATGATCTCATGGAGCAGCTTCGGGATCTGTCCCAGATGCAGAAAAAATATGGAACAGTCATGAAAGCTATGGATATGGTGCGCCAGAAAGGCTATGGTATGGTGCTGCCGGAGAAGGAGGAAATCCATATGGAAGATCCGGTTCTTATCCATCAGAGTGGAAAATTTGGTGTGAAATTAAAGGCAGAATCTCCGTCTGTCCATATGATCCGGGCAAATATTGAGACAGAGATCGCACCGATCGTAGGCAGTGAGGAACAGGCCAGAGATCTGATTCAGTATATTCAGGATGGAAAGAGACAGGAAGAAGGTATCTGGCAGATCAATATTTTCGGAAAGACCATCGAAGAGCTGGTGGAAGATGGCATCCGCAGCAAGCTTTACCAGATTGGAGAAGAGAGCCAGGTAAAGCTTCAGGAGACCATGCAGAAGATCGTCAACGATTCCAATGGTGGACTGGTGTGCATTATTATATAGGAAATATTCGGATGAGGCTTTCATTTTGATAGAGGGATATGCTATACTCTTGAACAGCATCAATGACAAGAGGGAAAAGAAATGAAAGTAACCTATATATATCATAGCAGTTTTGCGGTGGAACTGGAAAAAAGTATACTGATCTTTGATTATTATGGAAAAGGGGACCTGCCGGAACGTCCTGCGGGAAAGCAGGTCTATTTTCTGAACAGTCATAGTCATCCGGATCATTTTTCGAAGACGATCTTCAATCTGCGGGAGCAGTTTGGTGGAGCGGAATACGTGCTGGCCAGAGAGATCCGCCTGAAGCCGGAGGAAAAGAAGGACTGGATCCACAGTCTGAAGCCGGAGACAGATGTGGAGATCGGAAATCTTAAGATCAGAACCCTGAAGTCTACCGATCTTGGAGTCGCATTCATGGTGGAGACGGAAGGCAGACGGATCTATCATGCCGGAGATCTGAACTGGTGGCACTGGGAAGGGGAGGACAAGGCCTGGAACAACAATATGGCCGCCAACTATAAGCGGGAGATCAAGGAACTGGACGGCTGTGGGATGGATGTGGCATTTGTGCCGCTGGATGGCCGTCTGGAGAATGCTTATTACTGGGGCATGAAATACTTTCTTGAGCATGTGCCGGTAAAGGCGGTATTTCCCATGCATTGCTGGGATCATTATGAGATCTGCCAGAAAGTACAGGACGAGCCTTCTATGCAGGGACTCCTGGAACATTTTCATCCCATTGAGTACAAAGGACAGGAGTGGACATTATGTTAGTTAAGATCTATACAGACGGAGCAGCAAGGGGAAATCCTGACGGACCGGGCGGCTACGGAACTATTTTATCCTGTGTGGATGCTCAGGGACAGGAACATATCCGGGAATTCTCTCAGGGATATAAAAAGACCACCAATAACCGGATGGAGCTGATGGCTGCCATTGTAGGTCTGGAAGCATTGAACCGGCCCTGCCAGGTGGAACTCTACTCGGATTCCAAATATGTGGTGGATGCGTTTAACCAGCATTGGATCGATTCCTGGGTGAAGAAAAACTGGATCAACAGTCAGAAAAAGCCAGTGAAGAATCCGGATCTGTGGAAACGGCTTCTGAAGGCGAAGGAACCCCATCAGGTAAAGTTCATCTGGGTAAAGGGCCATGCCGGACATCCTCAGAATGAACGGTGTGATGAACTTGCCACTACGGCTGCAGATGGGACGGATCTGATCGATGATGCGGTTCTGACGTGATATTTTTCTAAAACTGACAGAAATATATGAGAAATCAGTTGCGATAGCCGAAATCGTGTGCTAAGATAAAATTTACATGAGCCGCTGAAAGTGCGGTTTGACAGGAGGAAAAGAAAGTGAAAGAATACGGCGTTAATGAGCTCAGAAGAATGTTTCTTGATTTCTTCGAGAGCAAGGGCCATCTGAAAATGAAGAGTTTTTCGCTCGTTCCGCATAATGACAAGAGTCTTCTGCTGATCAACTCAGGTATGGCACCTTTGAAACCATACTTTACAGGAGCTGAGATCCCACCGAGAAGAAGGGTGACGACCTGCCAGAAATGTATCCGTACCGGCGATATCGAGAATGTAGGTAAGACCGCACGTCACGGTACTTTTTTCGAGATGCTGGGTAATTTCTCTTTTGGAGATTATTTCAAGGATGAAGCGATCCACTGGTCCTGGGAATTCCTGACCGAAGTGATCGGACTGGATCCGAACAGACTGTATCCGTCTGTATATCTGGAGGATGATGAGGCATTCAATATCTGGAATAAAGAGATCGGTATCCCTGCAGACAGAATTTTTAAATTTGGTAAAGAGGATAACTTCTGGGAGCATGGTGCTGGTCCGTGCGGTCCCTGCTCTGAGATTTACTATGATCGTGGAGAAAAATATGGTTGTGGAAAACCAGGCTGTACAGTAGGCTGTGACTGTGACCGTTATATGGAGATCTGGAACAACGTATTTACCCAGTTCGATAATGATGGAAATAACAACTACACAGAGCTGGCTCAGAAGAATATCGATACCGGTATGGGTCTGGAGCGTCTGGCTTCTGTTGTACAGGATGTAGATTCTATTTTTGATGTAGATACTGTAAGAGCACTGAGAGACAAAGTCTGTGAGATGGCTCACTGCAAGTATCATGAGAGCGATGAGAAGGACGTATCTATCCGTCTGATCACAGACCATATCCGTTCCGCAACCTTCATGATCTCTGATGGTATCATGCCTACCAATGAAGGACGCGGTTATGTTCTCCGCCGTCTGATCCGTCGTGCAGCACGTCACGGACGTCTTCTTGGAATTGAAGGAAAATTCCTTGCAAAACTGTCTGAGACTGTGATTGAAGGCTCCAAGGACGGATATCCGGAGCTGGAAGAGAAGAGAGATTTTATCGTAAAAGTTCTCAGCCAGGAAGAGGACAAGTTCAACAAGACCATTGACCAGGGACTCGGCATCCTTGCACAGATGGAAGAAGATATGAAAGCAGCAGGAACACAGACACTGTCTGGAGCAGATGCGTTCAAGCTGTATGATACCTATGGATTCCCGATGGATCTTACCAAAGAGATCCTGGAAGAAAAGGGATATGGTATTGATGAAGATGGATTCAAGGCATGCATGGAAGAGCAGCGTACCAAGGCACGTACTGCCCGTGAGGTGACCAACTATATGGGTGCAGATGCAACCGTATATGATGAGATCGATGCAGCAGTGACCTCTGAGTTTGTAGGATATGATCATCTGACAGATCAGTCCAAAGTAACCGTACTGACCACAGATACAGATATTGTGGAAGCTTTGACCGATGGACAGATGGGAACCATCTTCGTAGAGAAGACTCCATTCTATGCAACCATGGGTGGACAGGAAGGCGACAAGGGTGAAATCACACTTGGCGATGCGGTATTCCAGGTAGAAGATACGATCAAACTGCTGGGCGGCAAGATCGGACATGTTGGTCGTATGACCAAGGGCATGATCAAGACAGGTGATGTAGTAACATTAAGTGTTCATGCCGCAGATCGTGCAGATACCTGTAAGAACCACAGTGCGACTCATCTGCTTCAGAAAGCATTGAAGACTGTTCTGGGAAGTCATGTAGAGCAGAAGGGTTCTCTGGTAACTCCGGACAGACTTCGTTTTGACTTTGCTCATTTCCAGCCGATGACTGCTGAGGAGATCGCAGAGGTCGAGGCTCTGGTAAATAAAGAGATCCGTGCAGCACTTCCGGTGACTACCGATGTGATGAACATTGAGGAGGCAAAGAAGAGCGGTGCCATGGCATTGTTTGACGAGAAATATTCTGAGAACGTTCGCGTGGTATCTATGGGTGATTTCTCCAAGGAGCTGTGTGGTGGTACTCATGTAGCCAACACCAGTGAGATCCTGGCATTCAAGATTCTGTCTGAGTCTGGTATTGCAGCAGGTGTGCGTCGTATTGAGGCACTGACCGGTGATGCAGTATTTGCATATTATAAAGAGCAGGAAGCACAGCTTGCCAATGCTGCAAAACTTCTGAAAACTAAACCAGAAGCTGTCGGCGAAAAGATCGAGCATCTGTATGCAGAGATCAAAGCACTTCAGAGTGAGAATGAGGCACTGAAGAGCAAAGCTGCCAAAGATGCACTTGGTGATGTTATGAACCAGGTACAGGAGATCAACGGCGTGAAGCTGCTGGCTGCAAGAGTTGACGATGTTGACATGAACGGATTGAGAGATCTGGGAGACCAGCTCAAAGAGAAGCTTGGCGATGGTGTGGTAGTTCTTGCATCTGTCAAAGACGGCAAAGTAAGCCTGATGGCAACTGCAACCGATGAGGCTCAGAAGAAGGGCGCTCATGCAGGCAACCTGATCAAAGCAATCGCAGCGATCGTAGGCGGCGGTGGCGGCGGACGCCCGGGTATGGCACAGGCAGGCGGAAAGAATCCGGCAGCCGTGGATGATGCCATCAAAGAGGCAGCCAAAGTGGTTGAAAGCCAGATTAAATAAAAAAATGAAAAAAAGGCGAAAAAACTGTTGACAAAAACGGTTTAAGCTCATATAATTTTAGCAGTGCTATAAAATACCCAAACAGTTGTATTATGCACAAGTACACAACTGGAGGGAGGTTAGGTGTGAGCTATGTCAAACGTGATCGTTAAAGAGAACGAGACTTTGGATAGCGCATTGCGTCGTTTCAAAAGAAACTGTGCGAAAGCTGGAATCCAGCAGGAGATTCGTAAAAGAGAGCATTACGAGAAGCCGAGCGTAAAGCGTAAGAAAAAATCCGAAGCAGCTAGAAAGCGTAAATATAATTAAGGATTGTGCGGTGATGCCTTGACTGTAATGGTCAAGGCATTTCTTTTTCCAACACAAAATGAAAAAACGGGGTAATGCATGAGCAATATAATAGCGGATATTTTAAGCAATCGGATCCTGGTCTGCGGTGTTCTAGGATGGGCAGTTGCTCAGATTTTGAAGACCTTGATCTATGCCATGCTTAATAATGAGTTCCGGTTGGAGCGGATGTTTGGAGACGGGGGGATGCCCAGTGCCCATTCGGCAACGGTCAGTTCCATGGCAACGGCTGCAGCGATTGTCTATGGATTCGGATCTTTTGAATTTGCCATTTCAGCCATGTTGGCGATCATCGTCATGCATGATGCTATGGGGGTTCGGATGGAGACTGGAAAGCAGGGAAAAGTTCTCAATGAGATGATTGACTTTCTGCGGACAGAAGGATTTGTGGAAGCATTTAAGAAAAATGACAAAATGTATGAATTCTGGGAGGCAAGCCTGAAGGAATTTGTGGGACACACACCGATCCAGGTGGCAGCAGGCTGTATCCTGGGAATCGTGCTTGCATGTGTGCTTCTGCTGTAATAGGAAGATCAGATAAGGATTGTAGCGGCAACTGGCTGCGACAGTCCTTTTTCTATGGCTTTTATGCATATTTTTTCAAAATACAACTACACATATAACAAAACGTTGAGGGACGTTCTGAGGTGTGATATTGATCAGTCTGCTGTTCCCGATGAAAAAGTTTATTGTGTATATGATGGTGATCAGAACTGCTCATGGAAAAGGCGGCAGACGAGAAGGTGCATCCGGCCAGTGTGACTAAGATTATGACCATGCTTCTTATTATGGAGGCGCTGGAACAAGGAAAGATCGCGCTGAATGATACAGTGACGGTGTCAGAGTATGCAGCATCCATGGGTGGATCGCAGGTCTATCTGGAGCCTTATGAGACCCAGACTGTGGAAACATTGCTCAAATGTGTGGCAGTTGCCAGTGCGAATGATGCTGCGGTAGCTCTTGCGGAACATATCAGCGGCAGTGAAGGTGATTTTGTAAAGAAGATGAATCAGAAGGCAGCAGAACTTGGCATGAAGAATACCCATTTTGTCAACTGCTGTGGACTGGATGATGATGCGCATCTGACGACAGCCAGAGATGTGGCGGTCATGTCCAGAGAAATCCTGAAAAATCATCCGCAGATCCATGAATACTGTACCATCTGGATGGAAAATATCGTACATACCACAGCAAGAGGTGATTTTGAATTCGGGCTTTCTAATACCAATAAGCTGATCAAACAGTATGAGTATGCGACGGGGCTCAAGACCGGTTATACCAGTGTGGCGGGATTCTGCGTCTCTGCCAGTGCAAAGAAAGACAATATTGAGCTGGTGGCAGTCATTATGGGAGGTGCAGACAGTAAGAGCCGGTTCCAAGATGCGATTACGCTGCTGAACAGTGGATTTGCCTGCTGCAGTCTTTACCAGGATACCGATCCGGTTCCCTTACCGGAATTACCGGTAAAAGGAGGCGTGGCGGATACAGTGACGCTGAAATATGCAGGAACATTTTCCTATGTCTCCACAGATGGAACCAATCTGAATCAGATCGAACGGACAATGGAATTACCGGAGGAGATACAGGCTCCGCTGGAAAAAGGATCTGAGGTGGGAAGGCTGGTCTATCGGATCGGGGGCACAGAGATCGGCAATACAAAGATCTTGACGGAACAGGCAGTGGAGCAGGCAGGATTTTCGGATCATCTGCTTCATACGGTACACAGTTTTTTGTTATAAATACGGGATTTTCTTGCGGAACAGATAAAATCTGTGTTATGATAACAGTTATGAAAACTGGAACAAAAAGAAAACTGGAAATAAAAACCTGGGAAATAAAGACGGATCGACTGAAAAGGACGGATGGATCTCTCAGAATCGTATTCCTGGCGGATCTCCATGACCGTTTGTGGGGAGAGGGACAGGAACAGCTTCTGGAGGCTATAGACAGTCTGAAGGCTGATCTGATACTGGGAGCCGGAGATATGCTGGTGGCAAAGGAGCATGCTGTGAAGATGGAGCATGCACTTTTGCTGTTTGAAGAACTCACAAAGAGACAGATCCCGATTATTTTGAGCAATGGAAATCATGAATCACGGATGCGCCAGCAGCCTGAGAAATATGAGCATCAGTATGAAGCGTATGCTGGACAGCTGACCTCCATGGGGGTTCGGATCCTGTCAGATGAGGCGTGTGAGCTTGTACATGGAAGCAGCAGCGTGAAGATCTATGGTTATGAGATGCCGCTGGAGTATTATCACAAGCTTCGGCAGCCTGCCTATAAAGGGGAAGACCTGGAGCAGAAGTTCGGACGACCGGATGAGAAGCATTTTCATATTCTGATGGCGCACAATCCGGTGTATTTTGATACCTATGCAGCATGGGGAGCGGATCTGACGCTGGCAGGACACCTTCATGGAGGAATCATCCGCATTCCTGGGATTGGAGGCGTAATCACCCCGCAGGTGAAGCTGTTTCCTGAATATGACAGAGGTTTTTTTGAAAGAAACGGAAAATATATGGCAGTCAGTGCAGGATTGGGAGAGCATACAGTTCCCATTCGGATCTTCAATCCACCCCAGCTGATTCTGCTCACAATAGAAGGAGTTGCCTGAAGTATGGCATTATCAGTAAAGATCGAGAGCTTTGAAGGACCGCTGGATCTTCTGCTTCATCTGATTGATGTAAATAAATTCAATATTTTTGATATTCCGATCGTGGAGATCACAGCCCAGTACATGGAGTATCTGAAATCCATGGAGACGGAAGATCTGAACGTGATGAGTGAATTTCTTGTTATGGCGGCTACGCTTCTGGAGATCAAGGCTAAGATGCTGCTGCCGGCAGAAGTGGATGAAGAAGGCGAGGAGATCGATCCTCGTGAAGATCTGGTCCAGAAGCTGCTGGAATACAAGATGTACAAATATATGTCTTATGAATTGAAAGACCGCCTCTCCGTGTCTGGAAAAGTCCTTTATAAGGATCCTACGATTCCAGAGGAAGTGGCTAAATATGAGCAACCGGTGGATCTGGAAGAACTGGTGGGAGATCTGACGCTGACCCGCCTCAATGCGATTTTCCAGTCGCTAATGCGCAGGCAGAATGACAAGATCGACCCTATCCGAAGTAAATTCGGACAGATCGAACAGGAAGAAGTGAGTCTGGATGAAAAGATGATGGATCTTCGGACCTATGCACAGGAGCATGCGACATTCCGCTTTTCGGAGCTGATGCGGGAGCAGAAGGGCAAGATTCAGATGATCGTCACATTTCTGGCAGTGCTGGAACTGATGAAGACCGGTGAACTGACAGTGGTGCAGGAGCATTTGTTTGACGATATGCTGATCACATCACAATTATAGACAGAAGAGACGAGGTACAGGTGTGGAACTGGAAAAATTAGAAGCAACCATAGAAGCGGTGCTGTTTGCCATGGGGAATGCAGTGAGCGTGGAGAAGATCGCTACAGCTATCGGCCATGATACAGAGACAACGAGGAAACTGGTACATCAGATGATGGATCGTTACAATCAGAGAGAAGGCGGACTGGAGATCATCGAGCTTGATGATGCTTTCCAGTTGTGTACCAGACGGGAATATTATGATGCACTGATCCGTGTGGCAAAGCAGCCGAAAAAATATGTACTGACGGATGTGCAGCTGGAGGTGTTGTCGATCGTGGCATACAAGCAGCCAGTGACCCGGCAGGAAGTGGAGAAGATCCGCGGTGTCAACTCAGACCATGCACTTAATCGTCTGGTGGAGTACGGGCTGATCGGAGAGGCAGGAAGACTGGATGCTCCTGGAAAACCGATCCTTTTTGGAACAACGGAGGAATTTCTCAGGAATTTCGGTGTGCGTTCCACGGAAGAACTTCCGTCCATTCAGCCGGATCTGGTAGAAGAGATGAAGTCGGAGGCCGAAGAAGAGGTGCAGCTGAAACTGAACCTGTAAGACTTGCAGATAGAGTGCTGAATAGTGACAAGTTTCTGCGCATAGATTGAAACAAGGCAATGTGCAGGCGGCTTGAATATGAAGAAAAGAAAAAAATGGAAACCATATCTGGTGTGTATTCTGACAGTGCTTCTTATGATGGAAATAAGCATAAGAGTACAGGCGGAAGGTACACCGGAAAATCTGTACGCCCGGTCGGCAGTCCTGATGGATGCGGATACCGGGCGTATTCTTTTTGGGAAAAATGATAATGAAGTTATGCCCATGGCAAGTACGACCAAGATTATGACCCTTCTGGTGACACTGGAGCATGCAGATCTTGATGAGATCGTGGAAGTGTCCGCAAGGGCGGCATCCATGCCGGATGTGCAGTTACATATTCGGGAAGGAGAGAGGTATCGCCTGCAGGATCTGTGTTATTCACTGATGCTGGAATCTCATAACGATTCTGCGGTGGCCATTGCAGAGCATGTGGGCGGGACTGTGGAAGGGTTTGCGGCCATGATGAATCAGAAGGCAAAGCATCTGGGGTGCTATCACACGTATTTTATTACACCGAATGGGCTTGATGCAGAGGATGAACATGGGAAACATTCCACAACTGCAAGAGATCTGGCGCGGATCATGCGCTGTTGTATAAAAAATGAGACATTTCTTTCCATCACCAGAGAGCCTTCCTGGACATTTACAGATATGGACGGAAACAGAAGCTTTACGGTACAGAATAAAAATGCATTTTTACAGATGATGGAGGGAGCTTTGACCGGAAAGACCGGTTTTACAAATGAAGCTGGATATTGCTATGTGGGAGCACTGGAGAGGGGAGAGAAACGGCTGATCACTGTGGTGCTGGCCTGCGGCTGGCCAAACCATAAGACCTGGAAATGGATGGATACAAAGGCACTCATGAACTATGGTCTGGAGGATTATCATAAGGAGACGGTGGGAAGTGACAGGATGGCATTGGAGCCCGTATTCGTGATGGATGGCCAGAAAGAAAAGGTGGAGATTCTGACTGATGCGGCTTTGGAAGATTTCCTGCTGAAAGAGGATGATGAGTTTACCATGGAGGTACTGGTCCCGGATGTCTTGAAAGCGCCTGTACAGGCAGGAGAGCTGGTGGGAAGTGTGGCCTACTATATTAATGGGCAGATCGTGGATCTGTTCCCTGTGTATACAGCGTCAGAAGTGAAGAAGATCGATCTGGAATGGAGACTCAAGCAGGTGATCGATCTATGGCAGATGGGAAATATTTTATAAAAATTTTAGTATTTTATGCAGAAAAATGCTTGGCAGATCAGAAAAAATCAAGTACACTGAATAACAGATATAATACATTCAGGTGTCAGTTCGACACAAAGTTCCCAGAAGAGACGATATTGAGAAAAGAAAGGAAATATATGACATATGAAGAATTTTTAAGTGGGCTTGAAAAGGCTATTTTTGTGCAGAGAAGAGAAGAGGAGACGATCAAACGGGTACAGGTGCTGAAAAATAATGGAGTACAGCTGGATGGATTTTCCTGTGTGATGGAAGGACACCGGGAGCAGCCGACGGTGTACGTGAATCATTATTTCAGGGAAGATGTGACAAAGGAGGATCTGTGTACGCTGGCAACGATGGTTCTGAAGATCCAGAGGGACAGCATGCTGCATCAGACTGGTGATTTCGAGATGCTTCTGGATTATGATAAGATGAAAAAAAGAATCTATTGTCGCCTGATCTCCCGAAATAAGAATGAAGACCTTCTGAAGACAGTTCCATGGATTCCCTGGATGGATCTGGCAATCGTGTTTTATATGGAGATTCCGGGAAAATTGATCAAAAATGCCACTGCCCTGATCCGGACAGCACATATGGAACGTTGGAAAATAACAGAAGACCAGCTCTTTGAACGGGCAAAGAAGAATCTGCAGAGACGAGGATTCCGCATGGTCGCCATGACGGAATTCCTGGGAGATCAGGTGGAATGCCCGGATGCAGAAATGTATATTCTGAATACGAAAAAGCCGGAATTTGGTGCGGCTGTGTTTGTGGATTCTCAGGTGCGCCGCATCTGTGCCCGGCAGATCGGTGGAAGCTATTATATTCTGCCCAGCAGTATTCATGAACTGATCCTTCTGCCGGACAAGGTGGATTATGAGCGCAAAGAGCTGGACGAACTGGTAAGGCAGGTCAACAGCCAGTGTGTAGAAGCGGAAGATTTTCTCAGCGATCATGCCTATTATTATAATGCGCAGAAAGATCGGATAGAATTCTAAATAAACGGAATAACCCGGGGGGGAAAAAACAGCCCAGAGACAATTCGCAAAACCGCCCTGCGGGCTTACTGTTTTGCTCATTATGGGGCTCTCGCCCCATATCTTTACAAAAACAGACTTTTACAAGCAAGCTTGATCAGTCTGTTTTGTGTAAATCTATTCGTCTCTGTGCTGTTTAGAAAAATATTACAAAAATATTACAAAAAACATTTGCTTATTTCCTCAACATGGTGTATGATAGTTGAGGTAATAAGCCAAGCACCTGTAGCTCAGCTGGATAGAGCACGGGCCTCCGACGCCCGGTGTCGCAAGTTCGAATCTTGTCAGGTGCATTTTTTATATTCAAAAATAATAAAAGGAGATGCTTATGGAGTTGAAGAACCTGAAAGAATTATTGCAGATGTACAAAAAGTACACGATCACCGGTATGGCTGTTTTTGCAACAGCAGCAGTACTGACAACTGGCTGTGGAACAACGAAGACCGGAGATGCTGCAGAGGGAACAACAGGTGCAACGAATGAGACAACGGAGGAAGACGCGAATGAGCTGATTGAGAACACTCATGCTTCGATAGAGCGTCTTGTTACAAAATATCTGGACTGTATTATAAACGGAGATACAGATACACTGGCAACGATCACAGATGAGCTGACCGATGAGGACAAGGCCAAGATTGTTTCTCGTGCGACTGCATATGACTCTTATGAGAATATGGTCTGCTACACAAAGGATGGTCCGGAAGAGGATTCCTACATTGTGTTCCTGTGTTTTGATATCAAACTGAAGGATTTCCTGAAGGTGGAGACATTGGTTCCGGATATTCAGTGTCTGTATGTGACACCGAAGGATGAGGATGGCAGTCGTTATATCCGTTACAGCAATGTGGAGGAAGACGAAGAACTTCAGGCCTATGTAAAGCAGCTTGAGGAAGATCCGGAAGTAAAGGCACTGTATGCGGATATGCAAAGTCGCTATCAGGAAGCACTGGAGAACGATGAGGCACTGAGAACCTTTATGGAAAAAGTGACTACTGGTTCTGGAAGTGATGAGGCAGAAGCAGGTGAAGAGCAGACAGAGGAAGCTGCTGCAGAAGAGACCACGGAAGAACAGCCGGAGGAGACTCAGGAAGAAAGTGTTGAGACTGGTGAGGCTCAGGCACAGAACCGTGAGACCCGTGTGAAAGAAAGCGTTAATGTTCGTTCCGATGCAACAACTGATTCTGATCGAATTGCATTGGCTTATCAGGGCGATGCAATCACTGAGATCGAGTCTTATGACAATGGCTGGAGTAAGGTTGAGTACAAAGGTCAGACTGGATATGTGAAGACAGAGTTCCTGGAATAGTAAAAAAAGAATAGAATGATAAAAAGCTCCATACCCTAGTATTGATTACGAGGGAAAGGAGCTTTTTTATGTTATCAGAAGCAGACAGAGCGGTGCTGGATGAGAGTTTCCAGAATACAAGGATGGCCGGTGAGGCGATCCATATGGTGATCGGCAAGGTAGAGGATGAGGATCTGGCACTGGATCTGAATCGTCAGGCCTGCCGTTTTCTGCAGTTCGAGGAGAAACTGCAGCAGATGTATGCCAGAGAGCATGAGACGCCGCCGCGGGATCATGTGGTGGACAAGACCATGCTGTGGGGCGGTATTCAGATGAATACGCTGATGGATGACAGTACGGAAAAACTGGCAGATATGATGATCCAGGGAAATACCAAAGGCATGACAGAGCTGATGAAGACGGTCAAGGAAAACCGGACTGCCGCACGGGAATATTGCGAGATTGCAAAAGAAATCGCAGACTTTGAGGAGAAAAATATCGAAAAACTGAAAGCATATCTGAAGTAAGATAGACTGGTAATCAGTGACATATTTTGGTATAATCAAGAGCGTATGGCGGCAGTGAAAAGAGATCTGCCGCCATCAAAGAAAGGATTACATATATGTTACGTTTGAATAAATATTTAAGTGAAGCGGGCGTCTGTTCCCGAAGAGAAGCAGACCGTCTGATCGAGCAGGGAAGAGTGAAGGTGGATGGCACACCGGCAACGGTAGGTATGCAGGTGGATGAGCATGCCCAGATAACCGTAGATGGAAAAGCAGTGGGTGAGAAAAAGCAGAAAACCATTCTGATTGCGGTAAATAAGCCAAGAGGAATCGTCTGCTCAGAAGCGCATCAGGGAAATGACACCAATATTATTGAGTTTTTGCAGTATCCCAAGCGGATCACTTATATGGGAAGACTTGACAAGGATTCTGAGGGTCTGCTGCTTATGACCAATCGTGGTGACCTGATCAATGAGATGATGCGGGCAGCCCATTATCATGAAAAAGAGTATGAGGTGGTGGTAGACCGTCCATTTACAGATCGTTTTCTCAACGATCTGGCAGCGGGTGTCTACTTAAAAGAGCTGGATGTGACCACCAGACCATGTCAGGTACAGCGGCTTGGAAAACGTAAATTTTCTATTGTTCTGACCCAGGGACTGAACCGCCAGATCCGCAGAATGTGCGGCGAACTGGGGTATCATGTGCAGGAGCTGAAGCGGACCCGGATCATGAATATCCGTCTGGGACACTTGAAGACCGGCACCTGGAGAAATGTGACCGAGGAAGAACTGCAGGAGCTTCTGTATCTGCTGGAAGAGTCCGGGGCAGAAGCAGCAGAGGCAGCAGAGACGGAAGGAGCAGAATAAGATGGACAAGATTGCCCGTATGAGAGAGCTGGGGGGACTTTTGAGAAATGCCTCCAGAGCGTACTATCAGCAGGATCAGGAAATCATGAGCAATCTGGAATATGATAAGCTGTATGACGAGCTGGAGGCACTGGAGAAGGAGACGGGAACCGTGCTGGCAGGTTCACCTACAGTGACTGTCGGTTATGAAGCGGTGGATGAGCTTCCCAAGGAACGCCATGAGTCACCTATGCTGTCTCTGGATAAGACAAAGGATGTAAATGAACTGGCAGCATTTGCGGGGGAGCATGAAGTATTGCTGTCCTGGAAGCTGGATGGACTGACAGTTGTGCTTACTTATGAAAATGGGGAACTCTCCAAGGCTGTCACCAGAGGCAATGGAGAGATCGGGGAGGTTATCACCAACAATGCCAGGGTATTTCGGAATATTCCACTGAACATTGCCCATAAAGGCGAGACGATTCTTCGAGGTGAGGCGGTGATCCGATATTCCGATTTTGAAAAGATCAATGCAGAGATTGCCGATGAAGCAGCGAAATACAAGAATCCCCGTAATCTCTGCAGCGGCTCAGTGCGCCAGTTGAATAATGAGATCACGGCAAAGAGAAATGTCTATTTCTACGCATTCGCACTGGTGAAAGCTGACGGCGTGGATTTCCACAATTCCAGAGAGCAGCAGTTCTTATGGATGAAAGAACAGGGCTTTGATGTGGTGGAATATAAAAAAGTGACCGGAGCGGGTATTCCGAAGGCTGTACAGGAATTTTCCGAGGCAATCGTACACAATGATTTTCCATCGGACGGTCTGGTAAGCACATATGAGGATATTGCCTATGGTCAGTCCCTGGGAAGAACAGCCAAGTTTCCAAGGGATTCCTATGCGTTCAAATGGAAGGATGAACTTCGTGAGACAGTGCTTGAGAAGATTGAATGGAGTCCGTCCCGAACAGGACTCATCAATCCGGTGGCAGTCTTTGAGCCGGTAGAACTGGAAGGCACCACAGTCAGCAGAGCATCGGTTCATAATATCAGCATTGTAAGAGCCCTGAAGCTTGGTATTGGCGATCACATTACGGTCTATAAAGCAAATATGATCATTCCACAGATCGCAGAAAATCTGACCCAGAGCGGTAACCTGATCATTCCGGATGTCTGCCCGGTGTGCGGCGGTGAGGCGAAGATCATCAAGAGTAATGATGTGGAGTCACTGTATTGCATGAATCCAGACTGTCAGGCGAAAAAGATCAAGGCATTTACTTTGTTTGTGAGCAGGGATGCTATGAATATTGATGGACTTTCTGAGATGACGCTGGAGAAGTTTATTGGTTGCGGATTTATCCGGGAGTATGCGGATATTTTTCATCTGGATCGTTACCGGGATGAAATTGTGACCCTGGAAGGATTTGGAGATAAATCTTATAATAATCTGATGAACAGTGTGGAACAGGCAAGACATACCACGCTGCCAAGAGTGATCTACAGTCTGGGAATCCCGAATATCGGGCTTTCCAATGCCAAAATGATCTGTAAGGAATATAAAAATGATCTGGAGAAGATCCGCAGGGCAACAGCGGAAGAATTAAGCGCGATTGCAGGTATCGGCGGTGTGATCGGCACCAGTGTGGAAGAATACTTCAAAGATGAAGAGCATAACCGGTGGCTTAACGATCTGATGAAAGAACTGGAACTGGAGCAGAATCAGGAGCCTGAAGGAGAACAGACGCTGGATGGAAAGATATTTGTCATCACTGGAAGTCTGGAACATTTTTCCAATCGGAATGAGCTGAAGGAACTGATCGAGTCCAAAGGAGGAAAGGTGACAGGAAGCGTTACCTCCAAGACCAGTTATCTCATCAACAATGATCTGTTGTCTGGTTCATCAAAAAATAAAAAAGCAAAAGATCTGGGAGTGGAGATCATCTCTGAGCAGGATTTTCTGAATCGATTTTCATAAAGCATAGGAGGAGCATAATCAAATGGATAATCTGGAAAATATTGACGTATCAAATATGGATGTTTCGACGATGTCAAAAGTAATTGAAAGACTGTGGCCCAAATTTCTGGACGCAGGCATGAATATTGTCTGGGCTGTGCTTATTCTGATTGTTGGATTAAAACTGATCAGTATTTTAAGAAAGTTTCTGAAGAAGACGCTTCTCCGTGGAAATGTGGATACCGGCGTGGTACAGTTTCTGGATGCGCTGGTGAAGATCTCTGCATGGACGGTTCTGATATTGTCACTGCTTGGACATTTTGGCATTCAGACTACCTCTTTTATTACGATTCTTGGATCGGCAGGAGTTGCTATCGGTCTTTCTCTTCAGGGAAGCCTCTCAAACTTCGCAGGTGGCATTCTGATTCTGGTTATGAAGCCTTTTCAGGTAGGACATTATATCAATGCCTGTGGATGTGAAGGAACGGTCTCAGAGATCTCCTTGTTCTGTACGACTTTACATACGGTGGACAACCGCAATGTGGTCATTCCCAACGGTACGTTGTCCAATAGCAATATTGTGAATTTTTCTGCCAATGAGACCCGCCGTGTGGATATGAGCGTAGACGTGGCCTATGGCTCGGACCTGAAAGCGGCAAAAGCACTGATCGAGAGCATTTTATCAGAGGATGATAAGATTCTGAAAGACCCGGCATGGACCGTTGCTGTTGATAATCTGGGAGACAGTGGAATTACGATCCTGATCCGTCCATGGGTGAAAGCTGCTGATTACTGGGATGTAAAATGGCGGACACTGGAACGGGTACATGACCGTCTGACAGAAGCAAATATCGATATTCCGTTCCCACAGATGACAGTTCATCTGGAAAAATAATGTAAAGAGGGGTATACTGGAGACAGGGCACAAAGGAGAGCGACAAACGTATGGCAAAACTGTTTAAGGTATTAAAGAGCCGAACCGTGCTGGTGGGGCTTGCAATTCTCATACAGGCAGCCTGGTATATTCTGTTTTTGAGACAGCTGACCAGCTACTCTGTATTTATCAATGGATTTTTCCGGATTTTAAGTGTGGTGATCGTGTTATATCTGATCCGCAAGGATGAAAATTCGGCCTATAAGATCGCATGGATCATCCTGATCATGCTGATCCCGCTGTTGGGTGGTATCCTGTATGTGCTGGTCGGAAACAAGAAGCCAAGCAAAAAGATTGCCCAGAAAATGGCAGTGGTCAAAGATGGCATGAAAGATACCATGAAGCAGAATGAGGAGATTCTTGCAGAAGTCAGAGCACAGGATGCGAATGTGGCAGGCTCTATGAATTATCTGGGAACCCTTGGCCGTTATCCGGTGTGGAAACATACCTCGGTGAAATATTTCCCCATCGGTGAAGAGATGTTCGCATCTATGCTGGAAGATCTGAAGAAGGCAGAACATTACATTTATCTGGAATATTTCATCATTGAGCAGGGAATCATGTGGAACTCGATCCTGGAGATCCTGGAACAGAAAGTAAAAGAAGGCGTGGAAGTGCGTCTGATCTATGATGATGTGGGGTGTGTGGACCGTCTGCCGATCCATTATACAAAGCTGATGGAGAACAAAGGCATAAAATGTATGGCATTTAACCGGTTCGTACCGTTTCTGTCACTGGCCATGAACAATCGTGATCATCGGAAAATCCTGGTGATCGATGGTTATATCGGTTATAGCGGCGGAATCAATCTGGCAGATGAATATATCAATGAAAAAGCGAGATTCGGTCACTGGAAAGATACAGGAGTGCGTCTTTTGGGAGAAGGTGTGTTCAATCTGACGATCATGTTTCTGGAGATGTGGAATGCATTTCAAAAGCCGGATTTTGATTATGAAGCATTCCGTCCTCACAGATGGCACCCGGAGACTTTTAAGACAGATGGTTATGTGATTCCTTATGCGGACACGCCTCTTGACAACGAAGAGCTGGGAGAAAATGTATATATCAACATTCTCAATCAGGCAAAAGATTATGTATATATTGCAACACCGTATCTGCTTATCAGCGATGAGATGGAGCGTGCGTTGTGTCTGGCAGCCAAGCGGGGTGTGGATGTACGGATATTGATGCCGGGCATTCCGGATAAGCCTATGGTCTTTTATATGGCAAAATCTTATTATCCGCCGCTTCTGGAGGCAGGTGTCAAGATTTATGAATATACGCCGGGATTTGTCCATGCTAAGTCCTATGTGTGTGATGACCAGATCGGAACTGTAGGCAGCATCAATATGGATTTCAGAAGTCTTTACCTGCATTTTGAGTGCGGAACGATGCTCTATCAGTGTGAGGCAATTCATGATATTAAGACTGATATGGAGCAGTGTTTTGAACAATGTCATCAGGTGACTATGGGGGACTGCCGCCAGGGCGTGATCGGTGGACTGTTCACCAGTGTATTGCGAGTACTGGCACCCTTGATGTAACAGGAAAATACCATAAGTGAAATACAACCAATAAAATATACAGAGGCTGAATAAATTATGAACGTACTATTTTTTCTGACACCGAAAAGTGAAGTTGCATATTTGAAAGATGAATGGACCCTGCGACAGGGAATTGAGAAGCTGGAATACAGCGGATATACTGCAATTCCCATGATCGACAAGGAGGGACATTACCTTGGGGTGGTAACGGAAGGCGATTTCCTTTGGACACTGAAAAAACGTTATGATATGAACTTAAAAGAGGCAGAAAATGTCTCAATCCTCACAGTGGAGCGTCGGATGGAATTCCGCCCGGTATCCATCAATGCGTCCATGGAGGATCTGATCCAGACAGCCATGAACCAGAACTTTGTTCCGGTCATTGACGATAAAAAAATATTCATAGGCATTGTCACCAGAAAGGATATTATCAAATTCTGTTTTGACACCTATGTAAAGACAGGCAAGGAGGAAAAAACATTATGAAATTAAAAGATCTTCAGGATGCAATGATCGCAGCTATGAAAGCGAAGGATAAACCGAGAAAGGACTCTATCTCCGCACTGGTATCCGCAGTGAAAAAAGCAGGTATCGATGCAGGATGCCGTGACGATATTCCGGAGGATATGGTCAATCAGGTCGTATTAAAAGAGCTGAAAAGCGTTAAAGAGCAGATCGACACCTGCCCGGCTTCCAGAGAGGATCTGCTGGCAGAGTACAAGGCCCGCTACGATGTGATGAGTGAATTTGCTCCGAAGCTCTTAAGCGCAGAGGAAGTAAAAGAGATCCTCACAAGTAAATTTGCTGACGTTCTGGCAACCAAGAACAAAGGTATGATCATGAAGACCGTTATGGGCGAACTGAAAGGCAAAGCAGACGGCAAAGTGATCAATCAGGTAGTGGCAGAACTGACGAAATAAAAGAAAGAAGCATGAAAATCAGGAGGGTATTCATGGGCAGCTATCTAAACCCGGGCAGTTTTATATTTCGTAATAGTTTAAACTCTAAAATATACGTTGATAAAAGTGGGCTTATTGAAAAGACAAATGAATACCTGAACACAGAGCAACGTTTTGTGTGTGTCAGTCGTCCGAGACGATTTGGAAAATCTATGGCAGCCAATATGTTGGCGGCTTATTATGATTGTGCGGAAGATACGACTGAATTGTTTGAGAAGCTGCAGATCAGCAATTGTTCCAGCTATAGAGCACATTTGAATCAGTATGATGTCCTGAAATTGAATATGCAGGATTTCCTGAGTATGACTCATAATGTGTCTGATATGCTGAATCTTCTGCAGACAAGAATTGTATCAGAACTGAAGCGCAAATATCCGGATCATATTACGGATGAACCTTTAATTTTTGCCATGCAGGATATTTTTTCACAGACAGGAAGACCATTTGTTATTTTGATTGATGAATGGGACTGCCTGTTCAGGGAATATAAGCAGGATAAAGATGCACAGAAGCAGTATCTGGATTTTTTACGTGCCTGGCTGAAAGATAAAGATTACGTGGCATTGGCATATATGACGGGAATTTTGCCGATTAAAAAGTATGGTTCTCATTCTGCATTGAATATGTTCTATGAGTATTCTATGACAGCCCCAGGAGAGTTTGCTCCATATTTTGGATTTACAGAAGAAGAAGTAAAAGTGTTGTGTGAAAAATATCATATGAATTATGAAGATGCTCATGACTGGTATGATGGTTATGGATTGGTTACGCATGCTCTTTCAGGTACTCAGAAATATTCGATGTATAGTCCAAAATCAGTGGTAGAAGCAATGCTGCGTCATAAATTTGATACATACTGGAATCAGACAGAGACCTATGAAGCGTTGAAGATGTATATTCAGATGAATATAGATGGATTGAAAGATGCAGTTGTTGAAATGATAGCAGGGGCCAGAATACATGTTCATACTGGAACTTTCAGCAATGATATGACTACATTTTCAACTAAAGATGATGTACTGACATTGTTGGTTCATCTGGGATATTTAACATACGACAGTGAGCAGGAAGTTGTGTCTATACCGAATAAAGAAGTTGCGCAGGAGTATATCAATGCCCTGAGTACTATGGACTGGCATGAAGTGCTAGCATCTGTGAAAGCATCTAAAAAATTATTGGAGTCACTTTGGAATATGGATGCCGATGCAGTTGCATCAGGAATTGAACAGGCGCACAAAGAAATTTCTATTTTACAGTATAATGATGAAAACTCTTTAAGTTGTACAATCAATCTTGCGTTTTATTTTGCAAGGGAATATTATACTGTTGTCAGAGAGTTGCCGGCGGGAAAAGGTTTCGCAGATGTTTGCTTTATACCAAGAAGGTTATATGTAGATAAACCGGCTGTTGTTATGGAACTGAAATGGGATAAGAGTGCAGAGGGAGCCATTGCCCAGGTTAAAGAAAAAGGTTATACGGATGCTTTAAAAGATTATCATGGAAATCTGTTGCTGGCAGGAATTAATTATGATAAGCAGACAAAGTGTCATTCGTGTGTGATAGAAAGATTTTCAGTATAGGAGTTCTGGTAAAATAAAATGACTACGTTACCAATGACAGTGACAACTCTGTGTTATCTGGAACAGGATGAAAGTTACTTGATGATGCACAGAGTTAAGAAAAAGCAGGATATGAATCAGGATAAATGGATTGGAGTGGGCGGCCACGCAGAGGACTATGAAAGCCCTGAGGACTGTCTGCTTCGTGAAGTACAGGAAGAGACCGGTCTGACTCTTACAGACTATCGCTTTCGGGGTATTGTGACCTTTGCTATGAAGAATGCGGAGACGCAGTATATGTGTCTCTATACAGCCACGGGCTGGACAGGCAGGATGAAGGAAGACTGCCCGGAAGGCAATCTGGAGTGGGTCAGAAAAGATCAGATCCATACCCTTGATCTGTGGGAAGGGGATAAAGTATTTTTCCGTCTGCTCACAGATGAGGTGCCGTTCTTTTCACTGAAGTTATATTATGAGTCTGATGAACTGAAAGAATGCGTGTTGAATGGGAAAAATCTGGATTGGAAAGCCTTTTTGAATATTTAAAAATTTCAAAATAATTTCAAAAAGTGGTTGACATTTCTTCGAAACAGGCATAGAATACAAACAAGTTCAAGAGAACAGAACAAAATACTAAAACCGATGAGAAAGAAAAGTAAGCTTTCAGGCAAAGTTACAGAGAACTGCAGGTGGTGGGATTGCAGTACGGAGCAGATTGCTGAATGGCCTTTCGAGGGCGGCCCGAAATGAAAAGAGTAGGAACCGTCGGGAACCAAACCCGTTATCAATGAGGAGTGTATGACAGTACACCGAAAGTGGACAGCAATGTCAAGTTGAGTGGTACCGCGATTATAAGATATTTATAACCGTCTCAAGCAGAAAAAGCTTGGGACGGTTTTTTTGTATAATGAAAACGAAGGGCAACCGTTTCAAGCCAGCGAAACAGCCCTGAATTTTTTGAATAGTGGAGGAAAAAGACATGAAAAAGAAAGTAGTGAGCGTAGTACTGGCAGCAGCAATGACAACAACTCTGGTAGCAGGATGTGGAAGCACCGGTTCTGCAGACACCGCAGCAGATACTTCCGCAGAGGCAGCTGAAGATACGGAAGCAACAGACACGGCAGACACCACCGAAGCAGCAACCGGAGATACCATTAAAGTAGCCGTTGTAAAACAGATGGATCATGCATCTCTGGATGAGATCGCCAATGCAGTTGAGGAAGAGCTGGATACTATCGCAGCAAAGAACGGAGTAACTATTGAATATGAGACTTATTCCGGACAGGGTGATCAGTCAGTTCTGAATCAGATTGGAACGCAGGTGGTCTCCGAGGATGTAGATGTGATTATTCCGATCGCAACACTGGCAGCACAGGTGATGGCAAATTGTGCAGAAGAGACACAGACACCGGTTGTATACGCAGCAATTTCTGATCCGGATGCAGCAGAGCTTACCGGAATCGATTATGTAACGGGTACTTCTGATGCACTGAACACCGATTTTATCATGGATATGATGTTCAAACAGAACCCGGATGTACAGAAAGTCGGACTTCTCTACTCTCTGTCCGAGGCAAACTCCACAAAGCCGATCGCGGATGCAAAAGCATATCTGGATGAGAAGGGAATTGCTTACGAAGAGAAGACAGCAAGCACCAATGATGAAGTTATCACTGCAGCAAGCGCACTGGTCGCAGATGGTGTGGATGCAGTATTTACTCCTACCGATAACGTGATCATGGCAGCAGAACTGGCAATCTATGAGACCTTCGCAGATGCAGGTATTCCGCATTACACTGGAGCTGATTCCTTCATAAGAAATGGTGCATTTGCTACCTGTGGTGTGAACTACACTGATCTTGGACATAAAACCGCTGACCTTGCATATGAGGCAGTAACAGCTGGCATGGCAGACATGGATGACTACTATCTGATGGATGGCGGCATCATCACAGTCAATACTGAGACAGCAGCAACACTTGGAATTGATTATTCCGCATTTAATGACATGGGAGAGGTTGTGGAAGTAACCACTACCGAGGAGTAAAAAATGGTTTATGTGATTCAGACAGCCCTTGAGCTGGGCTTTATGTATGCGTTGGTAGCTATGGCTCTTTTCTTAAGCTACCGGATCCTGGATATTGCGGATCTGACTACGGACAGCGGATTTGTCCTGGGAGCAGCAGTATCCGTAACGGTGGCAGCCGCAGGACATCCTTTCCTGGCAATCCTGGCAGCGATGGCAGCCGGATCCTGTGCCGGATTTGTGACAGCATTTTTGCAGACCAGACTGGGTGTTCCGTCTATTCTGGCAGGAATCGTTACAAACACAGGTCTCTATACGGTGAACCTGATGGTCATGGGATGGAGCTCCAATGTCAGTCTCTTAAAGCAGAGTACATTGTTTACCATGATGAAAGAGACCGGGATTGGAGGCGCATGGTATAAGCTCATCCTGGCAGCCGGAATCACGATCCTGGCCGGACTCTTCCTGGTATGGTTTCTGGGAACCCGTATCGGACTGAGCATCCGGGCCACTGGAGATAATGCAGACATGGTCCGTGCATCCTCCGTCAATCCAGTATTTACTATTACCGTTGGTCTTTGCATTTCCAATGCACTGACCGCACTGTCCGGCGCAGTGGTCGGACAGTATCAGAAATCCGCCGATATCAACGGTGGAACCGGAATTGTTGTGATTGGTCTTGCATGCCTGATCATTGGTGAGACGCTGATCGGACGAAGATCCATGGCAAGAAATGTACTCGCAGCGTTGATCGGAAGTATTGTATATCGTTTTATCTATGCGATCATTCTGAAGACAGGAATTGTTCCCATCGAGTGCCTGAAGCTTGTGACAGCCATTGTGGTTGCACTGGCGATTGCAGGACCGGAACTGAAGAAGTGGGCCGCTTTCCAGAAACGGAAGATGAGTGCAACAGCCAGAAGAGGGGGAAAATGATATGTTAAGACTGGAAAATATCAAAAAGACCTTTAATCCTGGTACCGTCAATGAAAAATGTGCACTGCAGGGGTTGTCCCTTCATCTGAAGCCGGGAGATTTTGCAACCATCATTGGTTCCAATGGAGCAGGAAAATCTACAATGATGAATGCCATTGCAGGTGTATTTTATGTGGATGAAGGTTCTGTGATCCTGGGTGGAAAGGATATTACCTTCACTCCAGAATATAAGAGAAGCCGCGTGATTGGTCGCCTCTTTCAGGATCCCCTGAAGGGAACAGCTCCTCATATGACCATTGAGGAAAATCTGGCGCTGGCATATCTTCGTACTTCCCGAGGAAATGCACCGTTCAGTCGTGTATCCAAAAAAGATAAGGATTTTTTCAGAGAACAGTTGTCGCAGCTTCATATGGGGCTGGAAGACCGGATGAAGAATCCAGTGGGACTCCTGTCCGGCGGACAGCGTCAGGCACTGACACTTCTGATGGCAACCATGGTTCCTCCAGATCTGTTATTGCTGGATGAACATACAGCAGCACTGGATCCGGGAACTGCGGATAAAGTGTTAAAACTGACACAGGAGATCATTGAGAAAAATCATACTACCTGTCTGATGGTGACTCACAATATGCAGCAGGCATTGAGCATGGGTAATCGGACATTGATGATGGATGATGGAAAGATCGTTCTCGATGTAGAAGGAAAAGAACGGGAAAATATGACCGTGACCGATCTTCTGGAAAAATTCCACACAAAAGCAGGAAAAGATCTGGATAATGACCGAATCCTGCTGTCGATGGAGAAATAGAAAATTTATTATGTAGTCTTTAGAACCTGGAGTGCTTCCTGAAGAAGTGCTTCAGGTTTTTTCTGCTGTGGAGATATTGAGGAATCAAAAAGAAAAAAATGCCAGCAGAACCGATGAGGATAGGGACATTATTGGAAAAATACCCTGATATGATAGATCCATTATTTCTGTATTATGGAAGTAATAAACTTATATTATTCACGGCACAGTCGTGTAAGTGGCTGAAAGCCACATAATTTCTTTGTGACCAACTGATCAAGGCACCACTTATGAATTTGGTGAAGAAAGAGCCTTATGCGGCTTATATTACCATAAACAAAGGTGAGATCTATATTCCGGATGAGATTGCGGCAAAATCCTATGGTCTTGATGGAGACATGACAGAGATATTGGAACGACTGAAAGAGGCTTCGGAAGAAAGAAACTAAGGATGGAGGAAATGAAAATGAGCATGTATGAAAACTTGGTTATGCAGACGCAGATGAATTATTCCAGATATTACGGAACGTATGCCGCCGGAAAAACTCCGATCAGATTAAGCGACAGAGAAGCACTGCCTTACGAAAAGCAGATTGAGAAATTGATCGAAAAAATAAAAGAAGCAGATTGCATTGTAGTTGGAGGAGCCTCTGGACTGTCCTCCGCGGGAGGCGGGGATTTTTACTATGAGGATACGCCGTCCTTTCGCCGTTATTTCGGGAAGTTTGCAGAAAAATATGGGTTTCAGGGAGCGTTTGCAGGCATGGGGTATCCATATAAGACCCGCGGGGAATTCTGGGCTTATCTGGCTACCTTCCTGCATACGACGCAGACTGTGCCCATTAGGGAACCCTATCTGGATCTGGACGCCATTTTGCAGGGAAAAGATTTCTTTATTCTGACTACGAATCAGGACACACAGTTTGTCAAGATTTATCCGGAGGAGAAGGTGGCACAGATTCAGGGGGATCACCGCTTTTTTCAGTGTTCCAGACAGTGCTGCGACCGGACATGGGATGCGATAAAGCCGGTAGAAAAAATGATAGAGGCCATGGGAGATGGTACAAGCATTCCCGAAGAGTTGATTCCGCGCTGTCCGGTCTGCGGCGAGGAAGCGTTTCCGTGGGTGCGTGGTTACGGTAATTTCCTGCAGGGAAGAAAATACGATGAACAATATCAGAAAATTTCGAAGTATATCATGAACAACAAAGAGAAAAAGATACTCTTCATGGAACTGGGAGTGGGGAGAATGACACCGATGTTTATACAGGAACCTTTCTGGAACCTGACACTGAACCTTCCGGATGCCTATTATATTGCCGTAAACGCACAATATGATTTCCTGCCAAAAGACATAGAGGAAAAGGGAATGGTAATTAAGGGAGATATTGCAAAAGTGCTGAAAGATGCTGTAAAAAGGGTGTGAAAAAATGGACAGCTTTTTTAAAGATACGCTTCCGAACAACAGAGCCTTTAGCGAGATGCTTCGTCCAGCAAAGGAACAGGTAAAACATCTGTCACCGGATAACATAGCCCAAAGAAGCGGAGCAGTCTTTCACGAAAGTGATGGAGTATTGGAGTTACAAAGCCTGAACCAAACGGTTCGGATTACAGTTCCTGAATATACATTTTCTCCCAGGCTTGAGGAATGGCATCAACTGGTGATTCTTCATTATTTGGCTCTGGCAGATGGGACTGCGATTTCTGATCAGGTCATTACGTTTGGAGGATTAAAGGATGGTCTTATCAGAGGGACGAAGTTTGACCATGACATGGAAAAGGAACTTCAGAGATTTCTGAATGGAAAAACACCGGATTGCATTCGGAAGATCTGCAAAGCCCTTGGGGCAGAATTTGCAGACAGCAATGCCGATCTGTGTGCAGTATTTCACTTTCTGCCAAACTATCCGGTCTGGTTGAAGATATGGTTTGCGGATGAAGAGTTTGAAGCGTCCGGGAAACTTTATCTTAGCAGAAGCGCCGACCACTATCTGACTATGGAGGACGCGGTTACGGTTGGAGAAATTCTGCTGTCGAAATTGAAGGCACAGGAGAGTGACAAAGCTGAAACGTCCTTGGATAACAGAAAGTGATCGTTTTGGTATATTGCTTCTATAAATCTACAGAATCTCTTCCCGCTGGTCATGGATCAGAAAGGTTTCCAATCCTCCCTTGATAAATTGATCAATGGTCTGTTGGATTTTCGTCCAGTCGCTGCAATGATTTTTGAGCATCATGCGGTTGATCGCAAGGCATCCGTTCATCTGAAAATAAAAGACAGCTTCTGCCTGTTCAAAGGTCAGAAGGCTGTTTTTCATCAGGCGTGTAATGAAATCCTCCTTGCCGAGATCCGCCAGCTTTTCCAGCATCCGGGCGGCAGTGACATCATCAAAGAACAGCACCTGATAATGGGATGCAGAACGAATTTTTTCACAGAACGGATAAGTGCAGTTTAACTTGTAAGGACAGAGTACATGATCCAGAACGCTTGATGTATCTGAAAGAAAATCCTCTAAAATGTCGTTCAGAACATCGTCGATATCGTAATAATGAAGATAGAAGGTACCCCGATTCATTTCGGCTTTTTTGCATATTTCTGTCACAGTAATTTTACTGTAGGGTTTAGTTTTCAGCTCTTCTAGCAGGATATCTTTAATAATTTGGCATGTATATCTGGTGCGACGGTCGGTTTTCTGTATTTTTCCCATAGAATCTCCTTTGGTTTCTATACAATTTTTAAATTTTGTTCAGAAACATATCAATATGAAAATATTGACGATTGAATTATCGGATAGGTTTATTATAATTAGTTTGCGTTAAAAATCAACAATATGTTCAGAAAAAGGACATGATGTATAAAAGTAAGGAGTAAACATAATGGGACATATCATAGCAGTTGCAGGAAAAGGCGGCGTAGGGAAAACGACATTGACAGGTCTGCTGATTCAGTATTTGTGTGAAAGTGGGAAAAAACCGGTGCTGGCAGTGGATGCTGACGCAAATGCGAACCTGAATGAGGTTCTTGGTGTGGGAATCGAATGCACACTGGGAGAACTGCGGGAGGAAATTGAAAGAGCCGGTGTGGACAGCCGCTATCAGATCCCTGTTGGAATGACGAAGCAGGCATATCTGGAAGCACGGTTGGCAGACGCCATCACAGAGGAAGATGATTATGATCTGATGGTAATGGGACGCACACAGGGGCAGGGCTGTTATTGCTTTGTGAACGGTCTGGTACAAACACAGATACAGAAGCTGCAGAGCAACTATCCATATGTGGTGGTAGATAATGAGGCCGGCATGGAGCATATCAGCAGGGGACTGATTCCGACAATGGAAATTGCCATTTTAGTCAGCGACTGTTCCAGAAGAGGTGTGCAGGCAGCAGGCAGAATTGCGGCATTGATGAAAGAACTGAATTTCAAACCGAAAACGGTGGGATTGATTGTGAACCGGGCTCCGGAAGGAAAGCTTGATGCAGGAACTATGGAAGAAATTGAAAAACAGGGCTTAACACTTTTGGGCGTTGTGCCGCAGGATCAGGACGTGTATCAGTATGACTGCGATGGAAAACCGATCGTCCGGCTTCCGAAGGATTCGCCTGTACGCAGGGCGCTTCATGATATTGTGCAGAAGCTGGGCTTATAGAAGACAGGGCAGATCTGGATGTAAATCTGGGATTGGCATTAGGGTTTCCGGAGGATATGGTAGATTCTATCGAGCCTATTTCTAAAATACGAAAAAAGATCAAGGAACGAACATATGACTGCAGCCCGGAGCTGGTAAAAGAAGTGAAAGACATTGTACAGAGAATGAGAGGAGAAAACTTATGATTGCTTTCGGATGTGAAGATAAAAACAGATCACCAATTATAGAGGACAGGGTTTGTCCAAAATGCGGCAGGGACATAGAAGTATTTTTGCTGGGAGGAAGAATCATGGAGGATGCGGTCTGTGAATGCGGTTATGTGATTGAGGCGCAGGAACCGATATTGAAGGTAACAGACCGTAAGAAAGAAAACTAAAGGTCAGGAGGATAAAAAATTGCCGTTTGATTATGCGAGAGACAATATGGAGAGAAGGCCGTATGAGTTTTATATAGAGGAATACCTGCAGGCTGATCCTATAGAGATCAGTAATCGTCTGGGTATTGCATATGACGTTCAGAAATCGGAGTTTATCATATTTTTATGGGTGTTAATTACCATGTTTCCTATCCGGATTTTCGGGTAAGTCATGAAGAATCAGAAATGTGTTTTTATCCGCTGGAAGAAACACAGCATATCCAGAGCGGACATATGCATAATCAGGTATTGGAAGATTTTCTTTTGATGTTGATTATCTGGAAGGTACATTGGACGGCAAACTCTTCTGGGCGCAGCCGCTGAACACCGGCGGATACCATGTGATCTGGGACGCAGATGATTCTGATGGTAAACAAAATCGTTTATGTTCCGGATCACGGATATTACTACATCAGAGACATTCTGGATGCATATACATCCGATTTTTAAAATTCTACTTGTATTATCCACACAGCGTGTGGTATTATCATATTTATAATCAGTAAATCATAAAATCTATCTCAATTCGAGAGAAAGATTCCTATAAAAAACAAACAAATAGTTGTATTTTGCTCAACAAAAAGTAGTGACAATTATTTGTTTATATTATAAAATATACAAAGGAAGGGACTTAAATGGGGGAAAAGGATATTGCAGAAAAAATACTACTGGCTTACAATGATGTATTTTCGGACATTGTAAATGTACTACTATTTGGAGGACAAGAGGTCATACAGGGAAATGATCTGGAGGATCAGACAACGATAAGCGCATATAAGGCGGACGGAAAGCTACATGAAATCGACCGGGATGTGGCGAAGAGATGGAAAACTGGTAATCTGCGGCTGGCATGCGTGGGATTTGAAAATCAGACAAGCTCAGATTCAGATATGCCGTTGAGGGTTATCGCTTATGATGGAATGGAGTATCGGGTGCAGTTGTTGAAGGAAACGGTGGATGAACCAGATGAGGCAAGGAAACAGGAACGATACCCAGTGATAACAATGGTGCTGTATTTTGGATATGAGCATCTGTGGAACGGACCGATTTCCTTGAAAGACCGGCTGAAAATTCCTGATGGTTTAGATGATTATGTAAATGATTACAAGTTCAATTTGTATCAGATTGCATATCTGTCGGATGAACAGATTCAGCAATTTAAAAGTGACTTTCGAGTTGTTGCAGAATTCTTTTCTCAGAAGAGAAAACAGCTTGACTATACCCCAAGTAATCAACAGCTTCAACATGCGAAAGAAGTTCTGCAATTGTTCAGTATCATGACAGATGATGCCAGGTTTGAAGATATTTATAACGAAGAACTGGAAAAAGGAGAAGGAGGAGTTAAAACAATGTGTGATGTATTAGATCGAGCAATGGAAAAAGGTAAATTGGTTGGAATTGAGGAAGGAAGAAAGTCTGGGCTTATGGAAGGCAGGAAAACTGGAAAATTGGATGGCTTTATGTTTGCATTGAAACTTGTGAGTGCCGGGCGCGAAAGTGATCTGGAACGTGCAACCAGAGATGATGTGTTCAGAAGTAAGTTAATTGAAGAGTTTGGCGAGTAAGAGATGTAGAAATTATTTTTGTCCGTAAGATTTTATTAACAATTTGTTCCGAGGCATTCGCCTCAAAGTTTTTCCAAAAAAAGAAAACTGAAAAAGAAAACCTGACAATGGGTGCAGTGGGTGTTTGCGCCTGTTTGCAGGAAGAAAAGGGGGAACCATATGCTGGAAAATGGATTTCTTGTAGATGGAAAGTACAAGATTCTGGATGTGATTGGCAGAGGCGGTATGAGTATCGTTTATCTGGCAATCAATGAAAAAGCCAATCGGTCATGGGCAGTCAAAGAATTGATCCGAACTGATCCAAGGGCTGCAGGAATCAGTAAAAAGGAGACTGATCTTCTGAAAAAGCTTCATCATCCGGGGATTGCAGGAATTGTAGATGTGATCGAGCAGAAGGAAAGTCAGCTGATCGTCATGGACTACGTGGAGGGCCATTCGCTGGATCAGGTGTTAGAGGAACAGGGAGTGTGTAGTGAGCGGGAGGTACTGGATATTGGGATCCAGCTCTGCGAGGTGCTGGAATATCTGCACACTCGAAAGCCGCCTGTGATCTATCGGGATCTGAAGCCATCTAATGTGATGAAAAAGCCGGATGGAAAGCTGGTGCTGATCGACTTTGGGGCAGCCAGGGAATACCGAAGATACAGCGACGGCGATACGGTCTTGTTGGGAACCAGAGGGTATGCTGCACCGGAACAGTATGAAAGTCAGGGACAGACAGATGCAAGAACGGATATTTACAGTCTTGGAGTCATGTTGTTTGAACTGGTGACAGGGGAAAGCCCACATCGATTGTGCCCAGTGCGAAAGATACGACCGGAATTATCAGCAGGTCTGGAATCAATTCTGGAAATCTGTACGCGGACAGATCCGTCAGAGCGATTCTCTTCCTGTGCAGAATTAAAGTATGCGTTGGAACATTCCTGGGAGATGGACGAACGATATCAGAAGCGGCAGAAGCGGAAGCTAGCAGGATTTTTCACCCCGGTTGCAGCAAGTATTTGTCTTGGAATCGGTGGAATTGTCTTTTCCGGGCTGGAGACGCAGGCGAGTCAGAATACCTATGAGGCTTATCTGACTGCTGCGGGAAATGCTGCTGTCAAGGAAGAAGAACTGGGCAATTATGAAAAGGCGATTTGCCTGAGACCAGGGGAGAAAGATGCATATCTTCAATTATTAAAGCATGGCTTCCTGGATGATGAACTGCTGACGGTGGAGGAAAGTATGCGTCTCCGTGGGATTCTTACGGAACAGACTGCATCTGGAGAGTCCTTTGAAAGTGTATTTTCAAAAAATAAAGAAGGTTATGCTGCATTTTGCTATGAGGCAGGAGTGACCTATTACTATAAATACGAAGAGACGGAAAATAAGAAGCAGGCGCAGAGTTATTTCAGGTTGGCAGCACAGTCGGGCTGTCTGACAGGAGCACATCTTGTCAGAGCAGAAAAACTTTCATTGATTGCCGGATACTATACAAGGATCGGTCTGGTGGATGCTGCGGGGGATGACCTGGTGGATTATAAGCAGTACTGGGAAGATCTGGTGGAGGTTTCAGCAGGAAATATTGTAATGACAGATAATGAGCGGACAGCGGTTGTTGTGTATGAGGAACTGATCGGACAGGTATTGTTCCATGGGGAGAGTTTCCTGAAGGCAGGAGCCAAGGCAGACAGGATCCGGGAACAATTGGCACAGGTACGGACGCATCTGCAGCAGGATTTTACAGGAAAGGACCTGGGCGGAGCAGATGCATTTTCAGAAATTAAGGATCGGCTGATACAGCAGATGGAGGAAGCAGAATATTTGCTGGCAGCATTAGAGGAGAGACAGGGGGAGTAACATGGAGAACAGAATAGCGGTTTATCATCGACTGTATGTGTTGTGTATGGCAGGTATGCTGCCGGGACTTTTACTTTCAATATTTTTATATATCCGGTTGGATATGTATGAGGTGTTCGGATATTTTCGAAGAAAATGGTGTGCCGGTAGAAAATGTGCGAGGAAAAGCAAACGAAAAGTTTCTTTCCTGCTAATATTCGTGACAGCTTTTGTTTTCTGGATTGGACTGGGACTGATGGTTCATGGGGAGGAGGAACCGACAGAGGATGTATCGGGAGTGGGGATTATCTGTCAGGAAGCAGATATTCAGATTGGTGAAAAAGTTTACTACAGGGATTCCTTCTGGGTGCAGATCCAGATTGAAAAAGAAGATGAAACTATAGAAGAAATGTTGGATTCCTGTGAGTGGAAACTTTATAAAGATAGTGAAGAAATAAAGGAACCTGTTGTGGAATGGTCTGAAGAAGAGGGGTATGTGCAGGGAAAACTGTGGATCAAAGCAGATCAGGAAACGCATAGGATGGATGGGATATATGAATTGGAAGTAGTCTGGACAGAGAAGAAGGCGACAGAGAAAGAGGAAATTGAAGAACCGGAGATAAATCCGGATTTAATGGAGAGTGATAATGAGGAAGCGGATGAAAAGTCGGAAGATTCGGAAAAAAATGTAGAGTTTCACAGCCCGGAACTTGTATTGGACACATCAGCACCTGAGATAAAGATGAATATTACAACGAAATCAGGCGAACCTGTCAGATACGGAAATTATCAGGAATATGGTTACTGGTTTTCCAAAGAGCCGGTGACAGCAAGGATACAGGTTACCGATCCACTCAGTGGAATCGGGCAGGCAGAAGTGGTGGTTCTTGATGCGGATGGAGAAGTGGTACAGAAAGAAGCGGATGTACCGAATGGTCAGACTCCTTACTGGGAACAGGACATTATGCTGCCTGATAATGGAAGCGAATTTGACGGAACAATCATTGTAAATGTGAAGGACAGGCTGGAGAATACAGATGCCCAGAGTGGAAACGTGATCGTGGAAAGTGAACAGGCACATCAGGCTCAGGAACCAGTACAGATGGAGATTCTTACTGAACCGGGAAGAATCGTGGATGGAGAAGCTTATTACCGTTCAGATGTGCAGGTGAAGTTTATATTTACTGACAAGATTTCCGGTTTGGGAAAAATGTTCTTAAAAGCAGGAAGTGAATTGACAGAGGAGACTAACTATCTGGAGCAGGCAGGGACAGACCGGACAGAGTCGCCAGGACAGCCAATTACTCTCACCTGTGAATGGGAAGGAACCATTATGGCCGAACATAATAACCAGAATGATGTTCCGGTTCTGGCAACCGTCATAGATAATGCAGGATACGAGGATCAGGTAGAAAAGAAGATCCATATTGATACGACTGCACCGGAAATTACGGTGGAATATGATAAAAATGATCCTGTAAATGAACGGTTCTACCAAGAAGCAAGGACAGCTACCGTATCGATCAAGGAACGAAATTTTGCTGCAGATGACGTGGAATTTCTGGTGACTGGAACGGACGGTGTACGACCGGTGATTGGTGAATGGACAAGTGAAGGAACTGAAGATGAGACCGTACATCGCTGTCAGGTAACGTTTTCAGAGGATGGTGAATATATATTTTCGGTAAAGTTTCAGGACAAAGCAGGAAACCAGGCAGCATATGACCGAATAGATGAATTTGTGATCGATCAGACAGCACCGGTACTGATGGTACAGTGGGATACAGAACAAAGCCAGAATGGCAGTTATTATGCAAAAGGACGTCAGGCACTGATTCAGGTGGAAGAACGGAATTTTGCACCGGAAGAGATGGAAGTTCTGGTGGAACAGGAATATGGTCAGGCACAGAGTTCCGACTGGGAGACACAGGGGCAGATCCATCAGAAAAGGGTTTATTTTTCAGAAGACGGAACCTATGGTCTGACTGTCAAAGGCAGAGATCTGGCAGGAAATACATGCTCTGAATACCGCACTGACCTGTTTGTGATTGATCAGATTCCGCCGGAACTGGAAATCCGTGGGGTGAGAGATGGTTCAGCCAATGCCGGTGTGCTGAAACCGGAGATCATCAGTCAGGATCTGAATTACCAGTCAGGTTCTCTGGAAGTTCGGCTGACAGGAAGCCTTCGGGGAGTACGTACATTTTCCGGGAAATTTGCAATGATGTCAGATGGAGAACAGTATATTTATGAAAATTTTCCAAACGAACCATCGACGGATGATATTTATGTGCTGGAAGCAGTAGCGAGAGATCTGGCAGGAAATGAGAGCCGTCAGACTTGCAGCTTTTCGGTGAACCGGTTTGGATCGGTATATACTTTTGATCAACTGACGGAGCAGTTGCTGGATGGTAATCGGTATCTGAAACAGGGGGCACAGATGACGATCACGGAGACTAATGTGGATGGTCTGCATTTGCAGAATATTTTGTACAGTCATAATGGAAAAAGCCGGACACTTAAGAAGGATCAGGATTACATCATTTCTGAAAAGAAGACACTGGGGGACTGGAAGCAGTATATTTATCAGATCCGGAAAGAAGTATTTTCGCAGAATGGTGTCTATGAGATTGCAGTCTGCTCGGAGGATCTGGCATCCAATTATTCCAATACCATTCTGAAAGACAGAACGATTCGTTTTATGGTAGATCATACACCGCCGCGGATCCGTGTATCAGGAATCCGCAATCAGGGCATCTATCGGGAACAGGAGCGGGTCGTCAACCTGTATCTGGAAGATAATCTTTGTCTGGAGCAGGCAGAGGTGACATTCGGTGGAGATACCACCAGCTATGATGCCGAGACTTTGCGCATCTCAGACAATGGAATTGTGTTACATTTTGGAAAGGAAGAACAGTGGCAGAATCTTCGGGTCAGGGCGATAGATGCAGCTGGAAATGAGACAGAAGAGAATCTGAATTTTTTGATCCGGCCGGAGAATAGTTCGGACAGAAACAGGCTGTGGTCGTTGGGTATTTTAGTGGCTTTAGTTATTATCGTTGCTTGTAAAATAGGTAAAAAACCGCTATACTGTATGTATAGAAAGGCGGTGGATAAGGATGGAAGAGATGACAGATAAAGAATTACTGCAGAAGAATGTGGAGGAATTTTCAAGACTGCAAAGTTATATGAAGCTGTGCGAAAAAGATTCGGAAGTATATCAGGCAATGCGGATCAGATACGTGGAATTGAAAGTCATTCTGACAGCATCCGGCGTGAACTTAAATGAACTGGACGTGATTAAGGAATAGCTTTTCACACCATTTTCACAGCTCACCCATATTTTTGCCACAAATTTTCCGTATACTCCTTACTGTAAAGGAAATAAAGCAAATGCAGACTGCAATCAAAAAAGATAATACAGGAGAGTGATGAACACAACAGAGAACAGGTACTGTAATAAAAAATTTTGTTTTAACATAAAATAATAAAATAATTTTAATCAAAAGAGGAGAAACTGCAAAATATACAGCAGCTCCTCTTTTTTTAGTGAATTATTCTCTTTCTGACAAAATTATCTGTAAACTATTGAAAAAATGTATACAGTGATACAATGATACAAAAATATTTAAAGGGGAGTCAGTGTATGGAGCAAATTATTTCGATGATCAACAATCTGGATGCATATGTATGGGGGTGGCCGATGATCGTGCTGCTTCTTGGAACACATCTGATCATGACAGGAGCGACCGGAGGTATCCAGAGGAAAATCGGGACAGCAATTAAACTGTCTGTGACAAAGGATACAGAGGCAGAAGGTGAAGTCAGCCAGTTTGGAGCACTGGCAACTGCACTTGCATCTACTATTGGAACCGGTAACATTATTGGTGTGGGAACTGCCATTTATCTAGGAGGCCCAGGTGCAGTTCTCTGGTGCTGGCTGACTGGTGTATTTGGAATCGCAACGAAATATGCAGAGTCATTGATCGCAGTGAAATACAGAGTAAAGACTCCCGATGGACGGATGCAGGGTGGTGCCATGTATGCGTTGGAGAGAGGACTCAACATGAGATGGCTGGGACTGATCTTCGCTTTCTTTGCATCATTTGCATCTTTTGGAATCGGCTGCGCTACACAGGTCAATGCAATCGCAACGGTATGCAGTGAGAATCTCGGCATTCCGTCATGGATCGTGGGAGGAGCCGTTGCATTCTTTACCGCACTGGTTATCTTTGGTGGAATTAAATCTATTTCCAGTGTCTGTGAGAAGCTGGTTCCGTTCATGGCCTTGTTCTACGTGATCGGATGTATTGTGATTCTGGGAATCAATATTGATTTTCTGCTTCCGGCACTGAAAACGATTGTAACGCTGGCATTCCAGCCGGGCGCAGCAGCAGGTGGGCTTACGGGCGGCGGCATTATGCTGGCATTGCATTATGGAGTTGCAAGAGGTCTGTTCTCCAATGAATCCGGAATGGGTTCTGCTCCGATCGCAGCAGCAGCTGCACAGACAAGGAATCCGGTGCGTCAGGCACTGGTATCTGCAACCGGCACCTTCTGGGATACCGTCGTTGTATGTGCCATGACAGGTCTGGTTCTGGTAACCAGCATTATGACGAATCCATCTATAGATATTGGAAATGTGTCCAACGGCGGCGTGCTGACCACATTGGCATTTGATCAGATCCCGTACATTGGACCGATGATCCTGGTATTTGGTATCATCCTGTTTGCTTATTCTACTGTGCTTGGATGGGCATATTATGGAGAACGCTGCGTAGAATATTGTTTTGGTAAAAATGCACTGATTCCTTATCGTGTACTTTATGTTCTTGTGGCAGCAATCGCACCGGTCGTTGCACTTGACCTGGTATGGACGATTGCAGATATTCTGAACGCATTGATGGCAATCCCGAATCTCATCGCCATATTGCTTCTGACGTCGGTAATCGTCAAGGAAACAAAGAAGTACATAAACAACCTGGATGCTCACAGTGACGAACAAGTACCTGTGGTGGACAGAAAAGAAAACTGAAAATAAAATAATCGAATAGTTGTGGAAGAAAATACCCGCAGTCGGATAAGACAACCGGCTGCGGGTATTGCTTTTTAGTTTTGGTTCGTATTATAATGGAATGAAAATGAAAAATAAAGGAGAAGACATCATCTATGATGAATATACTGTTTGTATCCCTGGGCTGTGACAAGAACCTGGTGGATTCAGAAGTGATGCTGGGACTTCTGGCAGAAAAGGGATATGGTTTTACAGATGACGAGATGGAAGCAGATGTGATCGTTGTGAACACCTGCTGTTTTATTGGTGATGCCAAGGAAGAGAGTGTTAACACGATTTTAGAGATGGCAGAGCACAAAAAAGATGCAAAATGTAAGGCTCTGATCGTGACCGGATGTATGGCACAGCGTTATAAGCAGGAAATCATTGACGAGATTCCGGAAGTGGATGCAGTGCTGGGAACCACTACCTACGACAGCATTATCGAGGCGGTGGAAGAAGCACTCGGCGGCGAGCATATGCTGAAATGTGAGGATATTGACCGGCTGGTACTGACCAATGCCAAGCGTATGCTGACTACTGGCGGACATTATGCACATCTGAAGATCGCGGAGGGCTGCGATAAGCACTGTACCTATTGTATCATTCCGAAGCTTCGCGGCAATTACCGCAGTTTCCCCATGGAGAAACTGGTAAAAGAGGCAGAAGAGCTGGCAGCACAGGGCGTGAAGGAGCTGATCCTGGTAGCACAGGAGACCACTCTTTACGGAACTGATATCTATGGAAAGAAGAGCCTTCATCTGTTGCTGAAGGAACTTTGCAAGATCAAAGGTATCCGCTGGATCCGTGTGCAGTACTGCTACCCGGAGGAGATCTACGATGAACTGATCCAGACCATGAAGGAAGAGCCGAAGGTCTGTAATTATCTGGATCTTCCGATCCAGCATGCTTCTGACCGGATCTTAAAGAGAATGGGACGCCGTACCAGCCAGGCTGATCTGCGTGCAATCATTGGAAAGCTCCGTCAGGAGATCCCGGATATCTGTCTTCGTACCACATTGATCAGTGGATTCCCGGGAGAGACGGAAGAAGATCACGAAGAGCTGATGAACTTTGTGGACGAGATGGAGTTTGACCGCCTTGGAGTATTCACCTATTCAGCAGAGGAAGATACTCCGGCAGCAACCTTCCCGGATCAGATTCCGGAGGAACTGAAAGAAGAGCGCAGGGACGAGATCATGGAACTTCAGCAGGAGATTTCCTTTGAAAAGGCAGAAGAGATGGTGGGCAAGAGCCTGTGGTGCATGGTAGAGGGAAAAGTTGCTGATGAGTATGCATACGTGGCAAGAACCTACAAGGATGCACCCGGCGTGGATGGCTATCTGTTCATTCAGACCATCGAAGAACTCATGTCCGGTGATTTTGTAAAAGTGCGCGTGACCGGAGCGGACGAATATGATTTGATAGGAGAGATCGACGATGAATTTACCGAATAAATTAACTGTGTTCAGAGTGATTCTGATTGTACCATTCGTAGTGTTACTTTTGGGTGGATTTCAACAGTGGGGCTGGTTTACGACTCTGTTCAGTGGAATCCTTCCTTATACAGATTACATTGCAGTAGGAATCTTCATTGTAGCCAGTCTGACAGACCTTCTGGATGGAAAGATTGCCAGAAAATACAATCTGGTCACTGATTTTGGAAAATTCATGGATCCGCTGGCAGATAAACTGTTGGTATGTTCTGCCATGATCTGTCTCATTGAGATGGGACGGCTGTCAGCATGGATCGTGATTGTGATCATCAGCCGCGAATTTATCATCAGTGGATTCCGTCTGGTGGCATCTGATAACGGTGTGGTTATCGCGGCCAGCTATTGGGGAAAATTCAAGACCACTTTCCAGATGCTTATGATCATCGTACTGCTGCTGAACTTTGGTGGTGTATTTGTACTGATCGGACAGATCCTGACCTGGATTGCCCTGATCCTGACTGTGGTATCCCTGGTGGATTATATTGTGAAGAATAAAGATGTGATCCTCAAGGGAGATATTTAAGGAAAGAAGCGAACAGATATGAGATATCATAATATTACCAAAGATGATATGTTAAATGGAGATGGGCTGCGTGTTGTATTATGGCTGGCAGGATGTGAACACCATTGCAAGAACTGTCAGAATCCGGTGACCTGGGATCCGGATGGAGGTCTGCCTTTTGATGAAGCTGCCAAAGCAGAGATCTATGAGGAACTGGATAAGGAATATGTATCGGGCATTACTTTCAGCGGCGGCGATCCATTGCTTTTAAGGAACAGGGAAGAACTGACAGAATTTTTAAAAGAGATCAAGAAGAACTATCCAGAGAAGACGATCTGGCTTTACACCGGATATCTCTGGGATGATGTTCAGGATCTGGAACTGATCCAGTATCTGGATGTATTGGTGGACGGCCGATTTGTGGAAGAACTAAAAGATAACAGCCTTCCGTGGAAGGGCAGTGCCAATCAGAGAGTCATTGACGTACAGAAAACAAGAGAGCTGGGACAGATCGTCCTCTATGCTTAAACAGGAGAACAAAATGGAAAAGATCAGAATCAAGTATTTTTCAGATAAGATTGAAAAACTGACCTATATCGGAGGAAAATCTGACTGGATCGACCTTCGGGCATCAGCAGATGTAACATTGAAGGCGGGAGAATTCAAGCTGATCCCGCTGGGAATCGCCATGGAGCTTCCTAAAGGCTATGAAGCTCACGTGATCCCCAGAAGCAGTACTTACAAGAATTTTGGCATTCTGCAGGCTAACAGCATGGGATTGATTGATGAAAGCTATTGCGGCGATAACGATCAGTGGTATTTCCCGGCACTGGCCATGAGAGACACGGAGATTCATGTCAACGACAGAATCTGTCAGTTCCGTATTATGGAGCATCAGCCGGAACTGGTATTTGAAGAGACAGAAGTACTGACGGGTAAAGACAGAGGCGGATTTGGGACAACTGGACGACAGTAGTAGATAGTAAGATAAGGGTGCGGACGGAAAGGAGCTATCTATGACATATAGGATATTTGGAGCAATTGATGTCGGAAGTTATGAAGTAAATCTGAAGATCTATGAGCTTTCGATGAAGAATGGGATTCGTCTGCTGAACCATGTGCGGCATCGGCTGGATCTTGGAAGTGACACCTATGCAACAGGAAAGATCGGGACAGAGCTGGTGGACGAGCTTTGTCAGGTGCTGCTGGATTTTAAGCGGATCATGAAGGACTATGGAGTACAGGAGTATCGTGCCTGTGCGACCTCTGCGATTCGTGAAACCCATAATACATTGATCCTTCTGGACCGTATTTATCTGAAGACCGGTATTCATATTGAAGTACTTGCCAATTCAGAACAGCGGTATCTGGGTTACAAATCCATTGCTTCCAATGAAAATGCGTTCCAGAACATCATTGAAAAAGGTACAGCTATTGTAGATGTTGGCGGCGGAAGCGTACAGATCTCCTTGTTTGATAAGGACAATCTTGTGACGACTCAGAACATTCGCATGGGAAGTCTGCGTCTGCGGGAGCGCCTGGCAGATGTGGCAGAACGTACGGTCCGCTATGCTGCAGTAGTGGAGGAGCTTCTGGACAATGAACTTCGCACCTATAAAAAACTGTATCTGAAAGATCGGAATATTCAATATGTATTGCTGGTAGGAAGTTATGTGCATGATCTTGAGCAGTACATGCAGAAAAATGGGATCGGAAGAGAGATCGACCGTGAGACCTTCCTGAAGTTTTATGAAAATCATGTCCGTAAAGGGGAACGCGAATTAGCCCAGGAGCTGGGAGTCAGTAATGAAAACGGAGCACTTTTAATCCCGGCCATGGTGATCTACAAGCGGTTTCTGGAGGAGACCGGAGCAGAGAAAGTCATTATCCTTGGCACTGATCTGAGCGATGGCATGGCTTATGACCATGGAGTGAAGAAGGGCATCTTAAAGCCAGAACATAATTTTGAAAATGATATTATTGAGGCTGCAAGAAATATTGCCAAGCGGTATCATACCAACCGGAATCATACCATCGTTATGGAGCAGCTTGCCCTGACAATTTTTGATAAGCTGAAAAATGTTCATGGTCTTGGTAGACGGGAGCGGCTGCTTCTACAGATTGCAGTGATTCTTCATGACTGCGGAAAATATATCAATATGTCCCGGTCGTCGGAGTGTTCCTATAACATCATTATGGCGACGGAGATGATCGGTCTTTCTCATCTGGAGAGAGAACTTGTGGCGAATGTAGTGCGGTTCAACAGTGGGGAGATTCTGTCTTACGAAGAACTGGCGGCCAGCTCGCTGCTTGGAAAAGAAGAGTACATGAAGATCGCCAAGCTGACAGCGATCCTCCGTGTGGCAAATGCACTGGATCGAAGCCACCGGCAGAAGATCCGTGAGATCAAAGTAACATTAAAAGATAATCATACGATGCAGATCCTGGTGGACACCACAGAAGACCTGACACTGGAACAGGCACTGTTTGGAGAAAAAGCAGAATTTTTTGAAGAAGTGTATAGTATTCGTCCGGTTCTGAAGGCGAAGAGAATGTAGTCAGGGAGGAAAAAGCCATGGAAAAAGATTATAAAAAAGCAGAGTATTATGAGAACCGGGAGCTGAGCTGGCTGGGATTTGATGAGCGGATCTTAGGAGAAGCCAGAGACAAGACCACTCCTTTGTTTGAACGGTTGAAATTCTTAAGCATTACGGCTTCCAACCTGGATGAGTTCTTTATGGTCCGGGTGGCATCACTGAAAGATATGGTCAACGCAGGTTATACCAAGAAGGATTTGTCTGGTATGACACCGGAACAGCAGCTGGATGCGATCCATGACCGGGTGCACAGTCTGGTGAACATGCAGTATTCCACCTGGCAGCGTTCGCTGCTTCCAGGTCTTCGGCAGGCGGGACTTTGTGTGATCTCTGACAGCAAGGAATTGTCTGAAGAACAGAAGACTTATGTGGATCACTATTTTATGGAAAATGTGTATCCGGTGCTGACACCGATGGCAGTGGATTCTTCACGCCCCTTCCCGCTGATCGTCAATAAGACATTGAATCTGGGAGCTCTTCTGAAGAAAAAGGGAGAAAAGGACGCAGAGCTTGAGTTTGCCACGGTACAGGTTCCTTCAGTGCTTCCGCGGATTATCTCCATTCCGGCAGGAAAAGATGGCGGAAAGGCAGTGATCCTTCTGGAAGATGTGATCGCCGGAAACATGGACAAGCTGTTCTTGAGTTATGATATACTCTGTGTACATCCGTATCGGATCATGCGAAATGCGGACCTGACCATTGACGAAGATGAGGCATCCGATCTGCTGGAGGAGATTCAGAAGCAGTTAAAGAAACGCCAGTGGGGCGAGGTCATCCGTCTGGAGGTTGAGGAAAAGGTAGACAAGCGGCTGCTTAAGATCCTGAAAAAAGAGTTCGAGATCAAAGAAGATGGCATATACCGGATCGGCGGTCCGCTGGATCTGACTTTCCTCATGAAGATGTACGGACTGGATGGATTTGATGCTTATAAGACACCGAAATATACTCCGCAGCCAGTGCCAGAACTGAATGGGTGTGCAGATATTTTCGAGGCGATCCGTAAAGGGGATATCCTGATGCATCATCCATACCAGACCTTTGATCCGGTGGTGGATTTTGTGCGGCAGGCAGCAAAAGATAAGGATGTGCTGGCTATTAAGCAGACCTTGTACCGCGTCAGCGGCCATTCTCCGATTATCGCGGCTCTGGCTCAGGCAGCAGAAAATGGCAAACAGGTATCGGTTCTGGTGGAATTGAAGGCGCGGTTTTGATGAGGAGAATAATATTGCCTGGGCAAAAATGCTGGAGCGGGCAGGGTGTCATGTAATCTACGGCCTGGTGGGTTTAAAGACCCACTGCAAGATTACGCTGGTGGTACGAAGAGAAGAGGATGGCATCCGCAGATATGTACATCTGGGAACCGGTAACTATAACGATTCTACGGCAAAACTGTATACGGATATGGGACTTCTGACTTGTTCAGAGGCGATTGGAGAGGATGCAACGGCTGTATTCAACATGTTGTCCGGTTATTCCGAACCGGCAGTGTGGAACAAACTGTCTCTGGCACCGCTGTGGCTTCGTGACCGTTTTCTGTTCATGATCCGCCGGGAGACAGAACATGCGAAAAACGGAGAACCGGCACATATTATGGCGAAGATGAATTCTCTGTGTGATCAGGAACTGATCGCCGCTCTTTATGAGGCCAGTGCAACGGGAGTAAAGATTGAACTGGTGGTACGGGGAATCTGCTGTCTGAAGGTAGGAATTCCAGGAATCAGTGAGAATATTGAAGTCCGCTCTCTGGTTGGTAATTTTCTGGAGCACAGCCGGATCTATTATTTCCTGAACGGTGGTCAGGAGGAGGTCTATCTGTCCAGTGCGGACTGGATGCCGCGTAATCTGGACCGGCGTGTGGAGATTCTGTTCCCGGTGGAAAATGAACATCTGAAACAAGAGGTGATCCATGTGTTGGAGATCCAGCTGCGGGACACCTTGAAAGCGCAGATCAAGCAGTCTGACGGAACCTACAGTAAAGTAGACCGCAGAGGAAAAGAAGCACTGTGTGCACAGGATTATTTTATGGAATATGCAAAAAAGCTGGCAAAACCAGAAGAAGAGACTGCGAATAACAGAGTCTTCATTCCGGCGGAACCATTGCAGGACTGAGGAGCAAGAATGGAAAAGAAGGCATTATTTTTAGATATGGATGGAACCACCCTGAACGATCAGGTGGAGATTCCGAAAGAAAATCTGGAGGCAATGAAAGCAGCTCTGAAAGCCGGACATGAGATCATAGTTACCACGGGACGGCCTACGGCAAGCACACGAAAGCTGCTGGAACAGTGGGGATTGGATAAGATCGGCTGCCGTTATGTGATCTCATTTAATGGTGGAATGGTGCTGGATGCTATTTCCGGCGACATTATTTATGAGAAAACTATTCCGGTAGAGTGGATGAAACTAGTTGCCCATGAAGCAAAGCAGCGTGGTGTCTATGTACATACCTATGAAGGAAACCATGTGCTGTCCGGTCAGGACTGTGAGGAATATCGTTCTTATGTAAAAAGACTTCGGATGGAAGGCAGACTGGTGTCGGATCTGGAAGAAAGTATTGAGAAAGAAGCATGTAAACTGCTGGCTGTTGATCTGAAGGATCATGAGAAGCTGGAAGATTTCCGGAAAGCTATGCAGGATAAGTTTGAAGGAAAGCTGGATCTGTTTTTCAGTAACCGTCAGTATCTGGAGATCGTACCGTGTGGGGTATCCAAGGGTTCTGCTCTGGAAGCGTTTTGTGCAAAAATGGGAATTCCCATTGCCAATTCTCTTTCTGCAGGGGATGAGAACAACGATATTTCTATGATCAAAAGTGCTGGCATTGGCTGCGCGGTGGCGAACGCCAGACCGGAAGTGAAGGCGGCGGCGGATTATGTGACAGAACGTGATAACAATCAGGCAGCTATTGCTGAGATCATTAAAAAGTTTATGATGGTTGACATGTGAAAACCTGTGGTTGTAGAATAGGTATATGGAGAATGTGATATGCCTAAGAAATTTCCTTTGTTTATTGATCTGACAGAAAAAAAAGTAGTGGTGTATGGAGCCGGCGTGATTGCCTCCCGACGAGTGGAGACATTGCTGGCTTTTACGTCGTCTTTGACTGTTTTTGCACCGGAGGCATCGGAACGGGTGCAAAGAGCGGCGGAAGAAGGATATCTTGTCTGGAAACGCGAAGCTTACCAGGAGGGAACGATTCCTGCAGATGCCTTTATGGTGCTGGCGGCTACCAATGATGCGTGGGTAAATACACAGATCTGGAAAGAATGCAGAGAAAAGCACATTCTGGTCAATGTGTGCAGTGCCCGGGACCTATGTGATTTTCAGTTTCCGGGAATCGCAAGCAGAGGGGATCTGGTGATCGGTATCAATGCCGGAGGGCAGGATCACAGACTTGCAAAGATATGGACCGATAAGATAAAGAAAGAGGTAACAGAAGATGGATTTAACAATCAGACCAAGACGTCTTCGGACATCAGCAAAGCTTAGAAAAATGGTAAGAGAGACAAGAATGGACAAAAGCTCTCTTGTATATCCCATGTTTGTAATGGATGGGGAGAATAAAAAGGAAGAGATCCCGACCATGCCGGGACAGTTCCGTTATACGCTAGATCGGATGCCGGAGATCCTGCAGGAGATGGCAGATGCAGGTGTTGGCAGTGTTATGCTGTTCGGTATTCCGGATCACAAAGATGAAGTGGGAAGCGGAGCCTATGCCTGTGATGGTATTATTCAGAGAGCACTGGAGAAGGCAAAAAAAGAAGTGCCGGATCTTTACTACATCGGTGATGTCTGTATGTGTGAGTACACCAGTCATGGCCACTGCGGAATCCTGAAAGGAGACTATGTGGACAATGACCTGACTCTGGACAAACTGGCTCAGATCGCAGTTTCCCAGGTACAGGCAGGTGCAGATATGGTGGCTCCATCTGATATGATGGACGGACATATTGCAGCGATCCGGGAAGGTCTTGACAAGAATGGATTTGTAACCACACCGATCATGTCCTATGCAGTCAAATATGCATCCGCATTTTATGGCCCGTTCCGTGATGCTGCAGGAAGTGCACCGGCATTTGGCGACAGAAAGAGCTACCAGATGGATTACCATAACAGAAGAGAAGGTATCAAGGAAGCTATGCTGGATATTGAGGAAGGCGCAGATATCATCATGGTAAAACCAGCCATGTCTTATCTTGATATGGTACGTGAGATCAAAGATCTGACAGATGTACCAATGGCAGCTTACAGTGTCAGCGGCGAATATGCTATGGTAAAAGCAGCAGCAAAGCTTGGATATGTGGATGAAGCAGCGATCCTCTGTGAGATGGCAGCCAGCGCATATCGTGCAGGAGTGGATATTTACATGTCTTATTATGCAAAAGAGATCGCGCATTTTATGGATGAAGGGAGAATCGGATAGTCATGGAAACTAACAGATCAGAGCAGTTATTTAAGAAAGCAGTGGACCTGATACCGGGAGGTGTGAACTCTCCGGTCAGAGCCTTTGGAAATGTGGGAATGACGCCCCGGTTTATTGCATCTGCAAATGGAGTATATCTTACGGATGCAGATGGCAACAAATATCTGGATTATGTAGGATCCTGGGGACCTATGATCCTGGGCCACACCAGAGAAGATGTGCTGGAAAAAGTATTTGAGGCATGCAAAAAAGGTTTAAGCTTTGGCGCAGCTACTGAGGCAGAAGTGGAGATGGCAGAACTGATCTGTTCCATGGTGCCGTCCATTGAGATGATCCGTATGGTCAACTCCGGTACGGAGGCTGTTATGAGTGCGATCCGTGCAGCCAGAGGCTATACAGGAAGAAACAAAATTATCAAGTTTGAAGGCTGTTATCATGGACATAGTGATGCGCTGCTGGTGAAAGCAGGATCCGGTGTGATGACGGCAGGCGTTCCGGACAGCTCCGGTGTCCCGGCGGGAGCAACCGAAGATACTTTGCTGGCTCCTTATAATGATCTGGAAGCAGTAGAAAAATTATTTGATACATGGGGAAGCGGGATCGCAGCGGTGATCGTCGAGCCGGTAGGTGCGAATATGGGTGTGGTTCCGCCGAAGAAAGATTTCCTGGAGGGACTGCGCAGACTCTGTACAGAGAATGGTTCACTGTTGATCTTCGATGAAGTGATCACAGGCTTCCGACTGGCAAGAGGAGGAGCACAGGAATATTTTGGTATCCAGGCAGATCTGACAACCTATGGTAAGATCATTGGCGGAGGTATGCCAGTGGGCGCTTACGGCGGACGCAGAGACATTATGGAAGTGGTATCCCCGGTTGGTCAGGTGTATCAGGCAGGAACCTTAAGCGGTAATCCGGTGGCTATGGCAGCCGGTCTTACACAGCTTCGGTATCTCAATGCCCATCCGGAAGTTTACACTCATCTGGAAGCACTGGGAGAGCGTCTGTACGGGGGCATGGAGAAGCTGTGTCAGGAACTGAAGCTTCCGTATCAGATCAACCATGTGGGATCTTTGGGATGTATGTTCTTCACTGAACAGCCTGTAGTGGATTACACCAGTGCCAAAAGCTCTGATACAAAGGCATTTGCCGCATATTTCCGCTATATGCTGGACCATGGCATTTATCTTGCTTCTTCCCAGTTTGAAGCGATGTTCCTGTCCGATGCACATACAGATGAACAGGTGGATGAGACACTGTCGATCATGAGAAATTATTTTGAAAAAACAGTGCAAAATGCTTAACAAACAGCAAAAACTATGTTAAAATTTTTATAATTGCGAACAGGAAAAAGCCAATGGAGGAAAGTCTCGGTGAAAGAGAAGAAATATGTGGCATATGTGGGCACCTATACCCATGGCAATAGCAAAGGAATTTACATTTACGACCTGGATGTGGAGAATGGACGCGCGATAGAGCGTAAGGTTGTTCCTATCAACAACCCTTCCTACATCAAAAAATCTCATAATGGAAAGTACCTGTATTCTATCTCAGATGAAGGTGTACGGTCTTTTAAGATCCTGCCAGATGGCGATCTGGAACCTATGAACAGTGCTTCTATCTGTGGAATGAGAGGATGTTATCTGTCCACGGACAAGCTGGACCGCTATTTGTTTGTGGGCGGCTGGCATGACGGAAAAGTGACAGTCATGCGTCTGAACGAAGATGGAACTATCGGAGAGATGACGGATGAGGTTTTCCACAAGGGAATCGGAAGTGTGGCAGAGCGTAATTTCCGTCCGCATGTAAACTGTGTCAATATCACACCGGATCAGAAGTATCTGTGTGCGGTAGATCTTGGTGTTGACCAGGTAAAAATTTACAAATTTAATGATGAAACAGGTAAGATCACCCTGGTGGATATGCTTCGCTGTGAGTTGGAGAGCGCACCGCGGATCATCAAATTCAGTCCGGATGGACGGTTCGCATACCTGATCTGTGAGTTGAAGAACTACATCAGTGTATATAGTTATAAAGATGGCCCGAGGGGACCGGTTTTTGAGCTGGTACAGACGATTTCAACTTTGAATGAATACCATTCCAAGGGAAGTGCAGCCTGCGTACTGAGATTTTCCAGAGACTGGAATTATGTGCTCTGCTCCAATGCAGGGGACAACAGCGTTGGTATCTTTAAGATTGACCGGGAGACCGGTATGCTGGAGAAGATCTGTATCCTGCCGGTCAGCGGAGATTATCCGAAAGCGGCAGATTTCTTCCCGGATAACCGTCATATTATGGCATTGAACCATGAATCCAATACCATGACGATCTTCCACATCAATTATGAGAAGAAATATTTCAGCCTGTGGGGTAAGCCTCTGAAGGTGGAGACCCCTAACTGCATCCTTGTATCGGAGATCGAGGAAGCACCAAAACAGTGAGTAAAGCTGCCAGAGACAGCGTTACAAATTATATACCATATAAGAAAAGGAGAATAATAAATCATGAAATTTATTGTTGAAACATCCGCACGTCACGTACATGTAACTCAGGAGGATCTGGAGGTTCTCTTCGGAAAAGGCTATGAGCTGACCAAGAAAAAAGATCTTTCCCAGCCGGGACAGTTCGCAAGTAACGAGAAAGTAACCATCGTTGGACCGAAGAAAGAGATGACCGCATCTATCCTTGGACCGGTACGTTCTGCAAGCCAGGTTGAGATCTCTCTGACAGATGCACGTACTCTTGGAATCGCAGCTCCGGTTCGTGAGTCTGGTGATATCGCTGGAAGCGGTGCCTGTAAACTGGTTGGACCTTGTGGTGAGGTTGAGCTGAAAGAGGGCGTGATCGCTGCAAAACGTCACATCCATGCAACTCCGGAAGATGCTGAGAAGCTTGGTGTTCAGGACAAAGATGTTGTATCCGTGAAGATCGATACTGACGGAAGAAGTCTTGTATTTGGTGATGTAGTTGTTCGTGTAAGCCCGAAATTTGCTCTGGCAATGCACATTGACACTGACGAGTCCAACGCAGCTGGATGCGGCAGAGAAGTATACGGCGAGATCGTTAAATAAGAATCCGCCCCAATTGTCGTAAATAATTAGAGTATAGGAGAATACATACCCATGAAGATTTTAGTTATCAACTGCGGAAGCTCTTCCTTAAAGTATCAGCTGATCGACATGACCGATGAGAGCGTAATCGCAAAAGGTCTGTGCGAGAGAATCGGTATCGAGGGCTCCAAACTGACCCATCAGGTACCGGGAAAAGACAAATACATTGTTGAGAAAGCTATGCCGGATCACAAAGTAGCAATCGGTCTGGTTCTGGATGCACTGCAGGATGCAGAGCATGGTGTTGTTAAGAGCACCGATGAGATCGCAGCAATCGGTCACCGCGTACTGCACGCTGGTACCAAGTACAGCGAGTCCATCATTGTAAACGATGACGTTAAGAAAGTAATCCGCGAGTGCTTCGATCTGGGACCGCTGCACAACCCGGCAAACCTGATGGGAATCGAAGCTTGTGAGGCAGTTATGCCAGGCAAGCCAAACGTAGCAGTATGGGATACCGGTTTCGGTATGGCTATGCCGGAGAAGGCTTACCTGTACGCAATCCCGCACGAGTACTATGAGAAATACAGCATCCGTCGTTACGGCTTCCACGGCACCAGCCATATGTTCGTATCCGGCGAGGCTATCAAGTTTGGCGGACTGGATCCGGAGAACGCAAAGGTTATCGTATGCCATCTGGGCAACGGAGCAAGCGTTTCTGCTTCGATCGGCGGCAAGTGCGTAGATACCAGTATGGGTCTTACTCCTCTTGAGGGTCTGATCATGGGACCAGAAGTGGTGACATCGATCCGGCTGTTGTTCAGTTTATCTGCAACAAAGAGGGTATCGACATCAATGAGATGCTGAACATCCTCAACAAGAAGTCTGGTGTCCTTGGCATGAGCGGCGGCATCTCCAGTGACTTCCGTGATATTGAGAAAGCAAAAGAAGAAGGCAATCATCTGGCAGATGTAGCTCTTCAGGCATTCGTTTACCGTGTAGCAAAATACATCGGCGCTTACACCGCAGCTATGAACGGCGTAGATGCAATCGCATTTACCGCTGGTGTTGGTGAGAACGATAAGGCTACCAGAAAGGCAGTTTGCGAGTATCTTGGATACCTTGGCGTTAAGATCGACGATGAGGCAAATGATGTCCGTGGTGAGAGAAGAGTGATCTCCGCAGCAGATTCCAAAGTCAAAGTAATGCTGATCCCGACCAACGAGGAGCTTGCAATCGCAAGAGAGACTCTGAGACTGACCAAATAAGTTTTCAAAATATAGCTTGACATTTAGTACAATGACGTGTATACTCAATAAAGTGTGAGTGAGACGGACCTCCTGTGCAGGTTCGACGAACGATGAACTGAATCGAGAAAGCATAGAGGAGGTGTAACCTGTGTCTATTTGTCCGAAGAATAAATCTTCCAAAGGAAGAAGAGATAAGAGAAGAGCAAACTGGAAAATGAGTGCTCCGAACTTGGTAAAATGCAGCAAATGTGGTGCTCTTATGATGCCGCACAGAGTATGCAAAGCTTGTGGATCTTATAACAAAAAAGAGATCGTTTCTGTAGATTAATCAGAAGCATTAAAAATCAAGGGTATTATATATGCCCTTGATTTTTTTAACTATGAACGATATAAAATGAGCACGGTATGACTGAATGACTGGTCATACCGTGCTCATTTGTACTTTTCTGTGAAATTATTGCGGATTCTTAGATGCCCGATATTCAGAAGGTGTCAGACCTGAATACCGCTTAAACAGGCGGCTGAAATAGAGCTGATCTTCGAAGCCGACAGCCACAGCCACTTCTTTGATGTAGCTGTTCTTGTCGGAGAGGAGCTCTCCTGCTTTGTTCATACGCAGGTTATTGATGTAGGTGTTGATGCTTCCGCCGGTCTCATCCTTGAAGATCCGGCACAGATAACCGGAACTTAAACCCACATGTTCTGCCACAGATGCAAGACTGATCTTGCGCATATAATTTTCTTTAATATAGGCAATGGACTGTTCCACCTCCAGGCTGTATTGATCTGTAGTTGCCTGAGTGCTGGATTCCGGGGAAAACATGACCTGGAGAGCATGGAACAGATGCTGTTCCAGTTCTTCCTGGCTGATGGCATTTCGCATAAAATCTGCACATTCCACAAGCTGGTCGTGGGCGGAAGCTGGAATCTCAGAAAGCTGATATTCCAGTTCTACCAACAGGTGGACAGAATACTGAATGACTTTATCCGGAACTACATGCTGTTGTCTGCAAGTGTTCAACAGTTCTTTGATATGTTCTTCGGAACGGGAGAGACGTTCTGCGGTCGGCAGTGCCAGGATTCTGGTGGCCAGCTCTCGATAAGTCAGTTCCGGGATGGAAGTGGTAACGGAGACATTATGGGCATTCATGGTTCCTAGTTCGCCGTAGAAACTTAATTCCAGCAATTCCTGGAAACGGTGATATACTTTACGGGCCTGCAGAAGATCCGTTACATGATCCTGATAAATGATCGTTGGAGACAAGGGCATATAATACCGGAACAACTGCTCTATACGGGCGGCCAGTCCCTCAATGGTATTATTCTGTTTTTTTAATTCTTCTTCCTGTATCAGCAGGAGTGTGCTGCTGGAACTGAAGAAAATGATGCGTCTCCGGTCAAAATGCTCCAGTGCATTTTTCAAGGTGCTGCGGATCAGATCCGGGGCTGGAAGAGTCTCCAGTTGTTGGGCATACCAGTCGAAAGAAATCTCACACAGGGCGAGAGAACCCAGATGTTCGGTATCGATATCGGTAATCGAGACCAGATCTTCCAAGGCATAGCTTTTGTGAGTGAAATATTCCCGCCAGGCAGCATGCTGTTCCTGATGGTGAAAAGATTGTTCTGCACTGTTTTCTTCGTGCTGATGATGAGTTTGTTTCTGATCCAGCTTTTCTTTGATCTTCTGGAGCTGGGTGGTCAGTTCTTCGGGGCTGATGCTGACCTTCAAAATATAGTCAGAGGCTCCAAGAACCAGAGCAGTTCGTACATAATTAAAATCTTCATAGTTGCTGATGACCAGAAATTCACAGTTCATACTGCGGTCTTTGGCTGTGCGGATCAGATCAATCCCGTCCATGACAGGCATCTTCAGATCACAGATGATGAGATCCGGATGCATGCGCTCAGCCATTTCCAAGGCCTCCTGTCCATTGGAGGCCGTTCCGCAGATATGGAAACCAAGCGAACTCCAGTCCAGCATGGAGCGAAGTGCAATTTTTACAATAGGTTCGTCATCGACGATCAGTACCTGGTACATAAGTTTCTCCCTCTTTTGTGTTGACAATTTTTGTATTGATAGATGGAATGCGGATCCGGCATAGCGTTCCTTTTCCGGGAGCACTGGATACGGTCATTCCATAGTCGTCTGAAAAGTAAAGATGGATGCGGTCATTAACATTTCGACTGCCGATACCACCCAGTCCTTTTGGAACAGAACTTTTATCATTCATATCAAATCCTTTTCCGTGATCTTCCACTTCCAATATAATATCCGCTGATTCCTGGTAGCAGCGCACATAAATCTCCATGACAGTTCCATCATTATAAGAACCGTGCAGAACACTGTTTTCTGCCAGGGGCTGCAGGATCAGCTTGGGAAGCATAAAGTCTGTCAGATCTTCTGGAATCTCATAATTCACATGGAAGCTTCCGGCGTATCGAATGGTCTGAATGGAAAAATAGTGTTTCAGATTGGCAATCTCCTCACCGATAGTAATAAATTCATGGTCATTGATCAGCGTGTTTTTCAGCAATTCACTTAAAGAGCGGATACCATCGGCAACAACTTTGTCCTGATTCATCTGTGCAACCAACATCAGTGTGTTCAGTGTGTTGAACAGAAAATGTGGATTGATCTGGTACTGAAGCATCTTTAATTCCAGTTCCCTCTTGCGGGCATCACTTTCCTGCCGCTGTTCCAGAAGAAGCTGAATCTCTGTCACCATGCTGTCAATGTTATCGGACAGATATGCCAGTTCATCATTTCCTTTATCCTGAATCCTTACATCCAGATTTCCGTCAGAGATATTCTGACAGGTCTCGATCATATGCTGAATCGGACTGGAAATACTGAGGTAAGTGTAGGTGGTCATGGTCAGTGCAATACCTGCGATCAGGATCGACAGGACAAGCAGTTGACCGGTGACAACGGAACTTCCATATAAATAGTAGGAATACAGATATACGAACAGAAGTGGGAAGATCGTGGATATTATATAGGAAATGATCAACCGGTTCTGGATATTCAGATTCCGCAGGCCGACAAGTGCAAAATGGCGAAGTGTCTGAAAAGCTTCATCCTCATAATTGTCATCATAGTTCATAAAGAAATCCTTTCATAGTCTGTGATTTATTTCTATTTTACCATAGAATATAGATGATTTTCACCTGTTTTGTTTATTTCTACCGAAAAAGAGAAAATGTTCCATATCAAGAATAAGAAAATCCATATTACAAAAAATTTAGGGTTTTTAGAAAAATTTTATAGTTTGAGAATCATTCAAATTGTCCATAGGATGGATAAAATCGTAACTATACAGATGCAAAAAAAATGATTACAATAAGACCATAAAAACTTGATTGAAAAATCAAATAAAGGAGGAAATGTAGATATGATGAAATATTTACAGAAACTTGGTAAGTCACTGATGCTTCCTGTAGCGTGTCTTCCGGTATGTGGTATCCTGATGGGTATTGGATATGCACTTTGCCCGAGTACCATGCAGGGTGGTGACATCAGCGGAGCAGCTCAGATCATTGGATTTTTCCTTGTAAAAGCTGGTGGCGCTCTGATCGACAACATGTCCTGGCTGTTCGCTATTGGTGTAGCAGTTGGTATGGCAGATGACAATGATGGTACTGCAGGTCTTGCAGGTCTGGTATCCTGGTTAATGATCACCAACCTTCTTGCAACCGGTACTGTAGCAACCCTGACTGGTGTTGGAGCAGATGCTGTTAACCCGGCATTCGCAAAAATCGGCAACCAGTTCATCGGTATCCTTGCAGGTCTGATTGGATCTACCTGCTACAACAAATTCAAAGGAACCAAACTTCCGGATGCACTTTCATTCTTCTCCGGAAAACGTTGCGTAGCAATCGTAACTGCAGTTGTTTCTATCGTAGTATCCGCAATCCTGTTCTTCGTATGGCCGATCGTTTATACCGCACTGGTAACAGTTGGTGAGAGCATCGTAGGACTTGGCGCAGTTGGTGTAGGTATCTATGCATTCCTGAACCGTCTTCTGATCCCGTTTGGTCTGCATCATGCACTGAACTCTGTATTCTGGTTTGACGCAGCAGGTATCAATGACCTTGGTTCCTACTGGGCAGGCGAGCTTCTCAATGGAGCAGGCGGAACCGCTGGTATGTACATGGCTGGATTCTTCCCATGTATGATGTTCGGTCTTCCGGCAGCAGCAATGGCAATCATTCACTGTGCAAAACCGGAGAAAAAGAAAGCAGCAGCTTCCCTGATGGGCGCAGCAGCTATCTGTGCATTCATCTGTGGTGTTACTGAGCCGTTTGAGTTTGCATTCATGTTCCTTGCTCCGGCACTGTATCTTGTATATGCAATCCTTTACGGAGTATTCGCAGCAGTTACTGTAGCACTTGGCTTCAGAGCAGGTTTCTCCTTCTCTGCAGGACTTACCGACCTGGTATTCAGTGCTTCCCTGCCGGCACATGCTAAGACATGGATGATCCTTCCGCTTGGTATTGCAGCAGCAATCGTATTCTACCTTGTATTCCGTTTCGCGATCACTAAGTTTGATCTGAAGACTCCGGGACGTGAGGATGACGATATCGATGAAACCAAGATCGAGCTTGCAAACAATGATTTCACTGCTATGGCAGCAATCATTCTGGAAGGTCTTGGCGGAAAAGAGAACGTAACAAGTGTTGACAACTGTATCACCAGACTTCGTCTGGAGATCAAAGATTACACCGCAGTAGATGAGAAGAAGATCAAATCTGCAGGTATCAGCGGTGTGATCCGTCCGAGCAAGACTTCCATCCAGGTAATCATCGGACCGAAGGTACAGTTCGTAGCTGATGAGTTCAAGAAACTCTTGTAATCAAACCAATCCACTATCCTAACATATATCAGAGAAAAGCTCCGGTTTTCCGGAGCTTTTTCTCTGCCTTCTGAGTGTACCAGAGGGTGTTTTCAAAGGTGCATTCGTTGACACCAGAGTGCAAATTTGATATGATAAATAGATAAATTCCGGATGAAAAAGATAAGGGAGAATACGGAAGAATGAAATATGCATATCGTTTGGGAAAGGCAGTGATGCTGCCGGTTGCGTGCCTTCCTGTAGCCGGACTTCTGATGGGAGTCGGATTCTGGTTGGATCCGGTGGGACAGGGAGAGAATCTTCTGCTGGCACATGTGATGATCCTTGCCGGAAGTGTTCTGATCGACAATATGAGTCTTCTGTTTACATTGGGGGTAGCAGTAGGCCTGGCGGATGAACAGGATGGAACGGCAGCTCTGGCAGGTGTGATCAGCTGGCTGATGATCCAGAAGATTCTTTCACCGGATAATGTGGTGATATTGACTGGTAACCGGGTAGATGCATCTTCGTTTTCCTATATTAATAATCAGTTTGTAGGAATCTTAAGTGGATGGATCGGTGCATACTGCTGTAATAAGTATCGCTTTAAAGTGTTCCACGGACCGCTCCAGATCTATGGCGGTCGTGTTTATGCACTGATGATGGCAACGATTTATGCGGCACTGGCATCAATTATGCTTTTATTTGCCTGGCCATATCTTCATTCTGCCTGCCTGTATGTGGGAGAGTCACTGATCGGAACTGGCGCGTTGGGAGCAGGAGTTTATGGATTCCTGAACCGGTTATTGATCCCTACCGGATTTCATCATGTGCTGAATTCTGTATTCTGGTTTGATCTCGCAGGAATTGCGGATCTGAACAGCTTCTGGAATGGAACAGGTGTCTATGGACAGACAGGAATGTATATGACAGGATATTTTCCGGTCATGATCTTTGGACTTCCGGGAGCGGCACTGGCCATGTACCATACGGCATACCCGGCGCAAAAGAAGATGGCAGCAGGACTTCTTCTGACTGCATCTTTGTGCTCTGTTCTGACCGGAGTGACGGAGCCGCTGGAATTTGCGTTTATGTTTCTGGCGCCAGGTCTGTTTTTGCTCCATGCGATCCTTATGGGCATCTCTATGTATATCTGCGCAGCGTTGCCTTTTCGGATCGGATTTAACTTCAGTGCCGGACTGATGGATTATTTTATGTGCCTGAATGCACCTATGACACAGAATCCGGGGCTGCTCTTGCCGGTGGGGCTTTTGTTTGGTCTGCTTTATTATATTGTATTCCGATTCTGTATTTTACACTTCCATTTGAAGACACCTGGAAGAGAAGCATCTGAGAAAGAAAACGAAAAGAAGTAACGATTTTCCATATAGAAGGGAAAATTGTGAATAGACGAAGCGAGGCTGACCTGTTATTCTATAGAAAGAGTCAGCGGAGGTCAGGAGGATTATTATGTTTGGACTTTTTAAAAAGAAAAAAGTAACTTATGAAATGAAAGCAGTGGTAGATGGAGCAGTTGTACCGATGACGGAAGCAACCGATTCAGTATTTTCTTCCTGCGCACTGGGAAATGGAGTCGTGATCCGTCCCACGTCTGATGTGATCGTGGCACCGGCAGATGGAACAGTAACTGTGACCATGGACGGAAGCAACCATGCGATCGGTCTGGAACTGACTGGCGGACTGGAAGTGCTGATCCATATTGGTGTGGATACAGTGAACCTGAAGGGGGAAGGGTTCGAAGCACTTGCAAAGACCGGAGATAAGGTAAAAGCAGGAGATGAGCTGATTCGATTTGAACGGGAGGCACTGGAAGCAAAAGGCTATTGCATGGAGATCATGCAGATCGTGATGGAAGGTGAGCATTCCAGTGATGTTCAGTATACTACAGGGGTAACTGCAAAAGCGGGAGAGACGATCGTGGGAATCTGGCAGTAAAAGCCAGAGCAAAAGGAGACAGGAGAAAAGTGCCTGTCTCTTTTTTGATGGAAAGTATTGACTTAAAGAATCTGTTTTCGTATTATGATATAGATAGCGTGAACCTGTGTGTATCATATGGTGAGCGCCGGCAAGGAGGAGTAAGATGCAGGAACTGATAAGAGTGGCAGTAGATGCCATGGGAGGAGACAATGCGCCGGCAGAGATCGTCAAAGGCGCCGTGGAGGCACTAAAAGCCAGCACTGATCTGAAGGTGATTCTGGTAGGGCAGGAAGAAGCTGTGCAGCAGGAACTTTCAAAATATCAGTATGATGCTTCCAGAATGGAAGTTGTCAATGCAACCGAGATCATCGAGATGGCTGAACCGCCGGTTCAGGCAATCCGTTCGAAGAAGGATTCTTCAATCGTTGTTGCCATGAAGCTGGTAAAAAATGGAGAAGCAGATGCATTTGTGGGAGCAGGCAGTACAGGAGCAGTACTGGTTGGAGGACAGCTCATTGTTGGAAGACTTAAAGGAGTGGAGCGTCCACCGCTTGCGCCTCTTCTGCCGACAGAAAAAGGAGCTTCACTGCTGATCGACTGCGGTGCCAATGTGGATGCCAGACCGTCTCATCTGGTACAGTTTGCAAAGATGGGTTCCATTTATATGGAAAATGTTATGGGTGTGAAGAACCCAAGAGTGGCCATCGTCAATATTGGTGCAGAGGAAGAGAAGGGAAATGCACTGGTCAAAGAGACTTTCCCGCTTCTGAAAGCATGTCAGGATATTAATTTTATTGGAAGCATTGAAGCACGCGACATCCCGTCAGGTTATGCGGATGTGATCGTCTGTGAGGCCTTTGCAGGAAATATTATTCTGAAACTGTATGAAGGAGTTGGAGCCACCCTGATTTCCATGGTGAAAAAAGGGATGATGTCTACGCTGAGAAGCAAGATTGGAGCACTTCTGGTCAAACCAGCACTGAAGACAACACTGAAAAAGTTTGATACCAGCCAGTATGGCGGAGCACCGCTGTTAGGACTGAAAGGTCTGGTAGTGAAGACCCATGGAAGCTCCAAAGCTGTTGAGATCAAGAATTCCATCCTTCAGTGTGTTACATTTGTGGAACAGGGAATGAATGATAAGATTAAGGCCGGAATTCAGGCAGAAGAAATGAAGTAAGAAAAACAGGAAGGAATGAATTATCATGGAATTTGAAAAATTACAGGAAATCATCGCAGAAGTACTGAATGTTGACCCGGAGGAGATCACAATGGATACCACCTTTGTGGATGATCTCGGAGCAGATTCCCTGGATGTATTCCAGATTATTATGGGCATCGAAGAAGAGTTTGATATTGAGATCTCAAACGAAGATGCGGAGAAGATTGTAACCGTCGGCGATGCTGTTGAGCAGATTAAGAATGCAGTAAACTAAAACGTGGAGGTGTTGCAGAATCCGCCCTGTAAGACTGGGTTTTGCAACACCTTTTCTTAAATGTGGAGAAAGATAATGGAAAACGAATTACTGACGGAGCTGGAGCAGAAGATCGGTTATCAGTTCAAGGATAAAGGACTTCTGAAACATGCCATGAGCCACAGCTCTTATGCGAATGAACGGCACATGGGAAAATTAAAAAGCAATGAACGGCTGGAGTTTCTGGGAGATGCGGTACTGGAGTTGGTGACCAGCGAGTATCTGTTCCATACATATCCAACCATGCCCGAAGGCGATGCTACAAAAATGCGTGCCAGCATTGTATGCGAGCAGACTCTGGCATTCTGTGCAAAAGCGATTCCGCTGGGAGACTATATTCTGCTGGGCAGAGGCGAAGAAATCAGCGGAGGACGTACCAGAGCATCTATTACGTCTGATGCCTGTGAGGCATTGATCAGAACTGACTACTTGGAGCAAAGACTGGGTTATTCTAATAACAAGTGGGGTTCTAGAAGTCAGTGACCAGATGCGGCAAGGACGCAGAAAACTGAACAGGAAAAGAATGCATGTATTTAAAAAGTATTGAAGTACAGGGATTTAAGTCCTTTGCAAATAAGATCGTATTTGAATTTCACAATGGAATCACCGGTATTGTAGGACCGAACGGCTCTGGAAAAAGTAATGTGGCAGATGCAGTCCGCTGGGTACTGGGTGAACAGCGGGTCAAGCAGCTTCGTGGAGGAACCATGCAGGACGTCATTTTCTCCGGTACAGAGAACCGGAAGCCTTTGAGCTTTGCGTCGGTAGCTATCACCATGGATAATGCAGATCACAAATTGCCGGTTGCCTATGAGGAAGTAACGGTCACGAGACGGTTATATCGGTCCGGGGAGAGTGAATATCTATTAAATGGAACTACCTGCAGGCTGAAGGATATTCAGGAGATGTTCTATGACACCGGTATTGGTAAAGAGGGATATTCTATCATCGGACAGGGACAGATCGACCGGATTTTAAGTACCAGACCGGAGGAAGCCCGTGAGCTTTTTGATGAAGCTACCGGAATTGTAAAATTCAAGAAGCGTAAGAAGACGGCGGAGAAGAAGCTGGATGACGAGAAGCAGAATCTGCTTCGTGTCAATGATATTCTGACAGAGCTGGAGAAGCAGGTAGGACCTCTGGAACGCCAGGCAGAGAAAGCAAAAGAATATCTGAAGAAAAAAGAGACCTTAAAAGAGTTCGAGATCCATATTTTCCTGATGGAGATGGAAAATATTAAGAAGCAGTTGAAGGAACTGGAAGAAACCAGAAAGATCACTCAGGATCAGCTGGATGAGACAAAGGCCTCTTTTGAAAATACAAAGCTGGAATATGAACGGATCGAGAAAGAGCTGGAGGAGATCGAGCAGAAGATCGATGCAGCCAAAGAAGAAGCCACCTCTGCCAGAGTAGAGAAGCAGCAGATGAAGGGGCAGGCGGCAGTTCTCAAAGAACAGGTACGTTCTGCACAGGCAAATGCAAAGCACTATGCCGAACGTCTGCAGAATATAGAGCGGGATCTGACAGAGAGGCAACAGGAAAAAGAGACTGTTCTGGAAGAAAAGCAGGAGCAGGATCTTGCACTGGCGCAGGCAGAAAAAGTGCAGACGGATGCAGAGCAGAAAGTATCCGATATTCAGCAGCGGATCGCCGACAGCCAGACCAATATGGAAAACAGCAAGAATGAGATCATTTCTCTTCTGAACCAGCGGTCTTCCATTAAAGGAAAGCTGCAGCGCTATGATGCCATGACAGAACAGATCAATATCCGTATGTCAGAACTTAATCAGAAGCTGATCCAGATCCGCAGCGATGAGATGGGACAGGAAGAGCTGCTGGAACAGCGTAAGAAGGAGCTTCAGGAAGTAAGTGAGGAACTGAAGGCAAAGCTTTCTGAACGGGCAGAGATCGAGCAGAAGATCCAGGAGCTGCAGCAGCAGATCACATTGGGACGAAAGCGTCTGGAAGCGGGACAGAGTGCATATCACAGAGAAGCATCCAGGCTGGAATCACTGCAGAACCTGGCAGAGCGCTATGACGGTTATGGCAACAGCATCCGTCGGGTTATGGAGCGAAAAGGACAGGAAGCAGGAATCTGCGGCGTGGTTGCAGATCTGATCCAGACGGATAAGCGCTATGAGACAGCCATAGAGACAGCTCTTGGTGGAAGTATCCAGAATGTGGTCACAGAGGATGAGGAGACTGCAAAACGACTGATCCAGTATCTGAAGCAGAACCGGTATGGTCGTGTGACATTTCTACCATTGACGGCAGTGAGAAATCCGCAGGAATTTCGTCAGCCCCAGGTATTAAGAGAGCCTGGAGTGCTGGGACTGGCACATACGCTGGTACAGGCAGATGCCCGTTATGCGGATATCTGTGCGCAGCTGCTGGGAAGGACTGTTGTGGTGGATCATATCGACCATGCAGTGGCATTACAACGAAAATATAAATATACACTCCGCATCGTCACACTGGAAGGAGAGTCCCTGAATCCGGGAGGCTCCCTGACAGGAGGTGCTTTCAAGAACAGCAGCAGTCTCTTGAGCAGAAAACGAGAGATCGATGAATTACGAGAGCGGGTAGACAGGCTTAAAAAAGAACTGGAAGCTACACAGACTACGTTGGTGGAGCTTCAGAATGAGAGGAGCCGCTGCTATTCTATTCTGGATGAAGGAGCAGCAGTCCTTCAGGAGATCAAAGTCCGGGAAAATACAGCCCGCATGAACGTGGAGCAGTTGAAAGTGCAGCGTAAAGCAGCCGGTACCGGAAGAGAAGCACTGGAAAAGGAAAGTGCGGAGCTGAAAAAACAGACGGCCGAGATCGAAGAGTTCCGAAAGGCCAATCAGACGGAGCTGAAAGATTCTGAGGCAATGGAAAAGGCACATACCTTTGCAGTGGAGACTTATCAGCAGCGCCTGGAGGAAGATAAGGCACTGGAGGCTGATGCAGCCAGAGAACTGGAGGATATCCATCTGGATACGGCATCCATCCGCCAGAAAGCAGAATTCTCATCTGCAAACCTCAGGCGAATCGAGGGAGAGATCCACAAGCTTTCTGAGGAAAAGGAGCAGATTCTGCTGGAACAGGTTCAGGCAGAGTCCGATACCCACAGCAGGCAGGAAGGAATTGAGACCCTGAATGCGCAGATGGAAGCGGCAGCCAGACGGATGGAAGAGCTGGAGCAGAAGACCCAGGAGCTGCAGAACCAGAAGGAAGCGCAGTCCTCTTCCCACAAAGCATTCTTCGGACGAAGGGAAGAGCTGTCCGGCAGAATGAATGAGCTGGATAAGGAGCTGTTCCGCCTGGACAGCCAGAAGGAGAAGCTGGATGAGAGTTCGGAGTCACTCATGAACCATATGTGGTCAGAATATGAGCTGACTTACAATGCGGCGATCCCGCTTCGCAAGGAAGAATATACCAGTCTTCCGGCATTGAAAAAAGACTGTGGCACGGTAAAAGAAGAGATCCGTGCTCTGGGTAATGTCAATGTGAATGCTATTGAAGATTATAAAGAGATATCGGAACGTTACACATTCATGAATGGACAGCGCAATGACCTTCAGGAGGCAGAAGAAGCCTTGAAGCAGGTTATAAAGGAACTGGATACTGGTATGAAGAAACAGTTCATGGAACAGTTTGTGCTGATCCAGAGGGAGTTTGATAAAGCATTCAAGGAACTGTTTGGCGGCGGTAAAGGAACGCTGGAGCTGATTGATGAGGAGGATATTCTGGAGACAGGTATCCGGATCATCTCGCAGCCGCCGGGAAAGAAGCTGCAGAATATGATGCAGCTTTCCGGTGGTGAGAAGGCTCTGACAGCCATCTCTCTTCTGTTTGCCATTCAGAACTTAAAGCCGTCCCCCTTCTGTCTTCTGGACGAGATCGAGGCGGCACTGGACGACTCCAACGTGGTACGTTTTGCAAAATACCTTCACAAGCTGACCAGCGATACGCAGTTTATCGTGATCACGCACCGAAGAGGTACCATGAATGCAGCTGACCGTCTGTATGGTATTACTATGCAGGAGAAGGGTGTATCTACTCTGGTGTCAGTGAATCTGATCGAAAATGATCTGGATAAATAGGAGGTGGCCTTATGGCTGAGGAGAAAAAAGGATTTTTCAGACGTCTGGCAGATGGCCTGGCAAAGACGAGAAACAATATTGTATCCGGAATGGATGCTATTTTCAACGGTTTCTCGGACATTGACGATGATTTCTATGATGAAATCGAAGAGACACTGGTAATGGGAGATATTGGTATCAATGCGACCACTGCCATTATTGATAATCTGAAACAGAAAGTAAAAGAACAGCATATTAAAGATCCCCATGAGTGCAAGGAGCTGCTGATCAACAGTATCAAGGAGCAGATGCAGGTAGGGGAGACCGCATATGAGTTTGAACACAGAACCTCTGTGGTACTGGTGATCGGTGTCAATGGAGTCGGTAAGACTACATCTGTCGGTAAACTGGCAGGAAAGCTCAAGGAACAGGGAAGAAAAGTGATCCTGGCAGCAGCAGATACGTTCCGTGCAGCAGCAGGAGAGCAGCTGACAGAATGGGCCAACCGTGCCGGAGTGGAGATCATCGGAGGATCGGAAGGCGCAGATCCGGCATCTGTTGTCTTCGACGCAGTAAGTGCTGCCAAAGCAAGAAAAGCAGACGTTCTGCTCATTGATACGGCAGGAAGACTTCACAACAAGAAGAATCTGATGGAAGAGCTGAAGAAGATCAACCGGATCATCGAAAGAGAATATCCGGATGCATATCGGGAAACTCTGGTGGTTCTGGATGGAACGACTGGACAGAATGCACTGGAGCAGGCAAGACAGTTTGGTGAGGTAGCAGATCTGACAGGTATCATCCTGACAAAACTGGATGGAACCGCAAAGGGCGGAATTGCAGTGGCAATTCAGTCTGAACTTAACGTTCCGGTTAAGTATATCGGAGTGGGAGAACATATTGATGATTTACAGAAATTTGACGCAGACACATTTGTAAATGCTTTGTTCTTACCAAGTTCCGAGAACTAACATATATCGCAAAACACAACAGACAACAAAGGAGACACAAAAACCATGATGACAGCAATGACTTTGGAAAAATTTGAAGAAGCATGTGAGATCGTCGGCCGTGTAACCAACAAGACCGGCCTGGTATACAGCCAGTGCTTCAGCGACCAGTGCGGCAACAAAGTATATCTCAAACCAGAGAATATGCAGAAGACCGGCGCATTCAAGATCAGAGGTGCTTACTATAAGATCAGCACTCTGTCTGATGAGGACAGAAAGAAGGGACTGATTACTGCATCTGCAGGAAATCATGCTCAGGGTGTGGCATATGCGGCAAAAGAATATGGCTGTAAGGCAGTGATCGTTATGCCGACAGCAACTCCGCTGATCAAAGTCAACCATACCAAGGAGTACGGCGCAGAAGTCGTTCTCTATGGAAATGATTATGACGAGGCATGTGCGCATGCCATTGAGCTTGCAAAAGAAAAAGGATATACCTTCATCCATCCGTTTGATGATCTGGATGTGGCAACCGGTCAGGGAACGATCTCCATGGAGATCATCAAGGAGCTTCCGCTGGTTGATTACATTCTGGTACCTATCGGAGGAGGCGGACTGGCATCTGGTGTAGCCACTCTGGCTAAAATGCTGAATCCAAAGATCAAAGTCATCGGTGTGGAGCCGGAGGGAGCCAACTGTATGGAGCAGTCCCTGAAGAAGGGCGAGGTGATCTGTCTGGATCACAGTGCGACCATCGCAGACGGTACTGCAGTCCGTCAGCCTGGAAAGCTGATCTTTCCGTACATTCAGAAAAATATTGATCGCGTGATCTCTGTTCCGGATGACGAGCTGATCGTCGCATTTCTGGATATGGTAGAAAATCATAAGATGATTGTGGAGAATTCAGGACTCTTAAGTGTGGCAGCACTGAAGCATCTGAATGTAAAAGACAAGAAGATCGTCTGCATTTTAAGCGGCGGTAACATGGATATCATCACCATGTCTTCCGTGGTACAGCATGGACTGATCCAGAGAGACCGTATCTTCTCACTGTCTGTACTGCTGCCGGATAAGCCGGGTGAACTGGTACATGTAGCTTCTGTCATTGCAAAAGAGAATGGAAATGTCATCCGACTGGATCACAATCAGTTTGTCAGCACCAACAGAAGTGCAGCAGTAGAACTGAAGATCACGCTGGAAGCATTTGGAACAGAACATAAACAAAAGATCATCAAAGCACTGGAGAAGGCCGGTTATACACCGAAGCTTATCAGTGTCAACATTTAAGGAGAATATGTACGTATGGAGAGCCGTGTAAAAGAAACGATCGTAAGGCATGATAAAGGATACAACTGTGCGCAGGCAGTGGCGTGTACTTATTGTGACCTGTTTGGCTATAAGGAGGAAGATGTTTTCCGCATGACAGAAGGATTCGGGCTTGGCATGGGTTGTATGGCAGGTACCTGTGGCGCACTGTCAGGAGCAGTGCTTCTCGCAGGTCTTAAAAACAGTGATGGACAGATCAGTGCTCCGAAGACCAAAGGAAAAACATATAAGCTGTCCAGACAGCTGCTGGAGCGTTTTCAGGAGCGCTGCGGTTCTACCATCTGTGCAGAGCTGAAGGGCGTGACCACCGGAACACCGGTGCATTCCTGTGCAGACTGCATCAAAGATGCGGCTGCTATTGTAGAGGAAGTGTTACTTGGAGGAGAAAATGAGTAAATATAACGAGATCAAAGCGGCACTGTTAGGTGCCGGAACAGTTGGCGGCGGTGTCTACAAGCTGATCGAAAAACGGAAAAGTGAGATGCCAAGCAAGGTACAGGCAGAGCTTACGATCACCAAAGTTCTGGTAAAAAATCTGAATAAAAAAAGAGAAGGAATCCCGGATGAGGTTCTGACCGATGACTGGCAGGAAATCCTGGATGACCCGGAAATCAGTATTGTGATCGAGCTGATGGGAGGCATTGAACCGGCAAGAACTTATATCCTGGAAGCTTTGAAAGCTGGCAAGAATGTAGTTACTGCCAACAAGGATCTGTTGGCTGAACATGGAAAAGAGCTGATGGATGCAGCAGAAGAGTATCACAAAGATCTGTACTTTGAGGCTGCAGTAGGCGGCGGTATTCCCATCATCCGCCCATTAAAGGAGTGTCTGGCAGGAAACAATATTACAGAAGTTATGGGTATTGTCAATGGTACAACCAACTATATTCTGACTAAGATGACACAGGAAGGCATGGATTTTGGAGAAGCACTGAAGCAGGCTCAGGAGCTTGGATTTGCAGAGGCAGATCCTACTGCCGATGTGGAAGGACTGGACGCAGGTCGCAAGATGGCGATCCTGGCATCCATTGCATTCCATTCCAGAGTAACCTTTGATGATGTGGAGATCAAAGGAATCTCCGACATCACAGCCAGAGATATCAAATATGCAGGGGAGTTCGGCTACGTGCTGAAGCTTCTTGGTGTGGCAAGAAATGTCAATGACAAGATTGAAGTCAGTGTATCTCCGGTGATGATCCCGGAGCAGCACCCACTGGCGAAAGTCAATGATTCCTTCAATGCGGTATTCGTACATGGTGATGCAGTGGACGATGCCATGTTCCAGGGACGTGGAGCAGGTGAGTTCCCGACCGCAAGTGCTGTTGTTGGCGATGTGATCGCTACTGCCAGAAATATGCAGTATGACTGCTGCGGACGGATCGGATGCAGCTGTTATAAAAATCTGCCCATGCAGCCGGTGGGAGATTCCAGACATCGCTATTTCCTGCGCTTCTTAGTAGAAGACAGAACTGGCATTCTGGCAGGCGTGGCAGGCGTTCTTGGCAACAATGGTGTGAGCATCAGTCAGGTGATCCAGAAGCCGGCTGTAGATGGCGTGGCAGAGCTGGTAGTCATCACAGATAAAGTAGAGACCAGACATCTGCAGGATGCGCTTGTAATCTTTGGCGAGATGTCCATGATCCGTGAAGTGGCTTCCGTGATCCGCGTATACTCTCAAAAATAAAATTTCCGCAAATCGGGAACACTATAGACTGTGCAATTCAGAAAGGAGTGTGTCGATTGGAAATCAAAGAGATTACCGGGGACAATTTTCAGACTGAAGTAACAAAAGCTGCACAGCCAGTCCTGCTGGAATTCTATGCAGACGGGTGCAGCTTCTGCAAAGCACAGCTTTCCGTTCTTGAAGAAGCGGCAGAAGAAGCCTGTGATGTGAAGTTTGTCCGCGTCAATGGGGACAAGGAGCGTACACTGGCTGGTCAGTTCGGAGTGACTGTACTGCCGACCATGCTGATCATGAATGGAGAACAGATATTCCGGAGGATCACAGGATATCAGTCTTTGGAAGCGATCCTGTCTTATCTGGAAATGTAAAATGCGAAAAGGCCGGAGAAAGATGCGTTCTGTCCGGTCTTTCGTTATGTATAAAAACAGTCAGGAGAAAATCTATGAAAGTTCAAAAGCTGTTAAGCCTGATCCGTCAGTCCTGTGAACGGTACGAGATGATCGAAGAAGGGGACAAGATTGCTGTCGGCGTCTCCGGCGGCAAGGACAGTCTGACGCTGCTCTATGGATTAAAAGAACTGTCACGTTTCTATCCGAAGCATTTTACGGTGACGGCCATCTGTGTGGATCTGGGCTATGCCAATACAGATTTTACAGGAATTGAAGCTTATTGTGAAAAGCTTGGTGTGGAACTTACGATCATTCATACCCAGATCGGGAAGATCGTCATGGAAGAGCGAAAGGAACACAATCCCTGTTCCCTGTGTGCAAAGCTTCGGAAAGGGGCGCTGGTAGATGAAGCGGTCCGTCAGGGCTGCAATGTGATCGCTTATGCCCATCATAAAGATGATTTTGTAGAGACTATGCTTATGTCCATGATCTATCAGGGACAGTTCTATGCATTTCCACCGGTTACCTGGTTTGAAGATAAAGGAATCCGTGTGATCCGTCCGCTGATGTATGTGGAAGAAGGGCAGGTCAGAGGATTTATCAGAAGACAGGAGATCAGAATCTTAAAAAGCCCATGCCCGGTGGACGGAACCACCAGGAGGGCTTATGTAAAAGACCTGCTTATGAAGCTTGATCGGGAGACGCCGGGAGCAAAAGAGCGTATGTTTCATGCCATTGTCACCGGCAATATTTACGACTGGGTGGATCCTAAGATCACAGATACCCGGAAAAACTGATCGGTCACATCGAATTTTATTTGTCCATGATAGCGTTCTGTCAGTGCCTTGACGGATTCCGTACCGACTCCATAGCCTTCATGTTTGGTGGACAAGTATTTATCCTGATGTTTATGGATCAGATTTTTATAAGAATTTTCTATCCGAAAATATAATTTTTCATTCTGCCATCCGGCTTTGATCTGAATGTAAGCAGCGGGGGCAGCAACCTCTTTGCAGGCATCATATGCATTTTCCAGTAAATTACCAAACAGAATAGACAGGTCAATGTCGGAGATTGGCAGATCAGCAGGAAGCTGTGCATCCACAGCGAACTTGATCTGCTGCTTCTGACAGAGACCATGATAGTATTGTAAAATAGCGTCGATTACAAGATTTCGGCACAGAACCGTACGTTCTCCCAGTTCATAGGAATCCTCATATTCGTTGAGATACTCTTTCATCTGTTCGTATTGCTGGTGCTCCAGACAGCTTCTTAAGAGCTGCATATGATGACGCTGGTCGTGACGCATACGGATCGTCTCGTCGATCTTCTCTGTCAGACTGAGATAATGAGACTGCTGGATCGCCACCTGTCTGGTGAGCTGACGTCGTTCCTCCTGAAAAGAATAGCGGAAAATATAAGCCTGCGTAATATCGTGCCATAAGGTATATAACATACAAAGGAAGAGGATCAAGGTTCCCCATTCTGTCAGCCAGCCGCCATAGACAGGCTCATAGGAGGGAAGCAGCAGATCCCACAGAAAAGCGGTTCCGTAAAATACATCTCCGCAGAACAGTGCCAGTGTATCCGGCTGGCGGCGGGAAAGTGCATCTGCGGAGGAGCTCAGCAGATAGAGGACGCAAAATGCCTTGTACCAGTTGGTAAGGATGGAAAAACCGTTCATGACAGGGATTGTCAAAGAGGCAGAGGTCAGTCCATAGCATAGGGCAATGGTACAGACGATCAGTGCGGTTCCCTGACTGATCCGGCATAGATGCTGATCCATTGAGCACAGGCGGTTGTGGAGTACCAGTACCAGCCAGGCCACTACATATCCAGAGAACAATTCCAGAGAGTACCAGGGAAAGACCGGTACAATCAGAAAAGTATGGAATAGCGGGTATGCGGTAAATCCAATGATAGAGATACACAAAACTGCAAAGATCAGAATATTTTTCTGGTGACTGTGCAGACCAAGAAAAATCGCCAGGACAGCGATCAGCAATGCCAGCGATTCAAAGGCAATACAGATCCCGATACGCAGATTGTGGTAAAGCTCCACATTGTGGGACAGACCGAAGGCAGGAGGATAGACCATCCCGCTGTAGTAGTGTGAATAATCACTGACGCAGAGGATCAGACGCGTCATGCCAGTGGACGTAAAGGTGATCAGCCGTTCCTGAATACGGGGGATGTAATGGGCAGGGTCAGGATCACCAAGTGTCAGCACCAGCTGATCATCCACATATAGCCTGCATGCACTGAAGATCTCCGGCAATTCCAGCGTATAGCTTTGCTCTGCAGGCAGAGAAAGCCAGAGCACATAAGTGCCGTATCCATGGGGATTGTCTGGAAGACTGTAGGAATGAAAGTGGCTGCGTTGTCCAATCTGTGTATAGAACTGGTAGCTGTCAGGGATCCCATCTGAAAAATCTTCGGGAGACAGTAGCTGGTCTGGATAAAAGGACCAGCCGGATTTTAAGAACCGAACAGGGTCGGTCTGAAGCTCTTTCTCTGACAGAATCAGAAGACCATTGGCCGGCTGGATCGTGGTCCGGGTATATTTATTATTGTATTGGTACAGGAACAGATAAAGGCAGGAGGCTGCCAGAAAAGGAACCAGCAGCCAGAGAAAACGGATGTGCAGCTTATCTTTCATGGACTCCTCCTATCTTTCGCCGCAGAAGCGGTAAGCAGGAAAAGCCAGCTCCAAGACTTAAAACTACAGGAAGAACAGACAGCAGGGCACCAGAGGACTCTGTAGCAGACACTGGCAGGATCTGTTCATGTTCAGGAGCCTGTTCAGAGACATAGTAGGTTCCTGGTTCGGAAATAATAAATGTAAGAAGCTTTTGCTCTTCGTCATAGGCTCCGGTGTATATGGTATCCGACTTTTTATCCTGAAGAAGAAATTCAGAGGTCGGATCCTGTGCATTCCATGGAACCGTTATCTTCGTATCAGGAATGGACAGAATCTCCTCGTCATTTTTTGAAACAGACACCAGGATCATGTCAGAGGCAGGATGCTGGATCGAGACGGTCAGGAAATCCTCATCTGAGAGGGCAAGCTGGTCCAATACATCAGAAGAGAGCTGAAGCTGAATTCCGTGCTTGGAAAAGAGCGCATTACCGCCGGAGGTCTGCCGCATGAGATTCAGGCGGACACCATACAGACGATCCTGATCTGCAGAGAAGGACTCCGTGGCAACAGAGACGGTCTGATTGGACGGAGCAGCTGTGGTGCTGGATGAAGCACTCTGTGTCTCAGACGGAGCAGCTGTGGTGCTGGATGGAGCACTCTGTGTCTCGGACGGAGCAGCCTGTGATTCGGATGAACCAGCCGTGGTACTGGATGAAGCATCCTGTGACCCGGGGGAAGCACCCTCGGATGTGGACGGACCGGGGGCAGGAGCAGCTGGTGCAGGTTGCACCAACGACCCGGATGGAGCATCATCGGAACTGCTTCCATCACGGTCACCGCCGGTATTTTCATAATTATATTCTTCGCCATTGTCCTGGATCATCAGAATGGTAGAACGCTGTGTGGAGGACACGACCTGGAAATAATGGTAGATTCCCCTGGTAAGCAGAGTTCTTGAAATCTGAAAATCTGATAGATAAGGATTTAAGGTCGTTCCATCATCTGGATCCGGAAAAACTTCCCAATTCTGAGTACTAAGTTCCTCTTCTGTCAGTTTGCTTTCACTTTTCAGCCAGAACAGCTTTGCGTCAGAAGCCGGCTTTGTAAGAGACGTTACATAAAACGCAGAGTTATCGACTTTCAAGGTCCACAGTTCATAGACAGACGGATCAGAGACCTTGACGGGAATGTGCCAGGTCTTCAGAGCATCAGGAAATGTAAATCGATTCTGACAGGAATCAGCCAGCGAATAAGAGATAAGGATCTCATATTCACCGGGCACATTGATATTGACAGAATGATCGTCAAATTGATCAAGGACAAGTTCAGCTTTCTGTCCATCGGCTGTCAATCCACAGACAGCTGTAGCAAGAAAACTGTGGAGCAGATCTCTTTGCTCATTCCAGGAGCTGTCATCATGGACTTCAAATATCATGCCAGTTATTCCAGTCTGAATGTTGAACAGAGAGGTAATGGCAGATTTGACAGAAGCATCATGGATGATATAAGGGATCCGGATACTGGTCATAACTCCATCTGCAAAGGTACAGCCTTGCGGAGGAAGGATCGTACCTGTCAGCTCATAAGATCCTGCTTTGGTCACGTCTTCCGGAAAATCTGACCAGGAGAGAGAGAGCTCTGTTTCATAGGTCTGACCGTCCTTTGATACGATTGCTGTCAGGGAGCTTAAATTCTGGAGCTGCTCCTGAAGGTAGGATAACAGTTCTTCTGGATCGGCAGCAGTGAAAAAATGAGTAGGATTGATATTTTCCAGAAATCGCTGGCGTGGGATCGATGTGATCACACCACCGGACAGATCAGGCTCTTCGGCTGCAAAAACCGGTGTGGAAATGCTTAAAAACAGAATCAAGCATAGGAAAGATAAAAAAAAGTTTCTATGAGACATACAAGATCCTCCTGCCACCTAAGAAAGAATGTGTTCAAACTGAAAATCAATATAGGTATTTTTGACAGATGGATAGAGTCTGCGGCTGATAGGAACAAACTCGCCGTTATCCATCAAAAACCCATCTTTCTGGATATCTTTTACGTGGGACAGATTCACAACGATCCCCCTTGCACAAGTCAGAAAACGTTCATCGGTCAGTAAGGGTTCTACTGTCTTGGAAAAGGTGTGCCGGGCCGACAGATTCAGATGAGAATCCTGAAAATGAATCTCGATATTATTGCCCACAGACATGATATACAGCAGATTCCGATAAGGAATCTCATGGATCTTCTTGCCGACAGAAACAGTCAGCCTTCTCTGATTTTTCTGAGACTGTTTCAGACATTCTAAAAGCACTGCCTGCACATACTCTGCCTGTGGAGGCTTCAGCAGATATCGGAGGGCATGAATCTCATACCCTTCATATACATAGTCTTTGCTGCTGGTCAAAAAGACAATAGAAAGATCAGGATCCAGGGCACGGAGTTCCCGGGCGACTGTCATACCATTCATTTCTTTCATACAAATATCCAGAAAACAGATATCGAACTGCTCAGGTTCAAAAGCTTCCAGGAGACTTTCTCCGCTGTCAAATTGTGTAATATCCAAAGCATAAGCTTCGTGCTCAAGAGAAACCTTGATCAGCTGGATCAGGAGCTCTCTGTCATTGACATCATCATCAACAATTGCAATTTTCATATAGCTATCACTCAAAAGCTTTCGTTTATTTTTATGTATAAAAGTATAGCATATCGGGGATCGCATATCCAGTTCCTTTTCACAGATTCGACAGCAGATTCGACAAAAACCGACAGAAAAACCATTTGTCTAACATTCGATACCATTTGGGCAACCCTTATTGAAGATGCCTTCAGAAAAAGGTATAAAAAAGATATATGAGAAAAAGGGAGGTCAGGATGCAGAGGACAATGCAAAAAAGTGAAGAACTTTATATAGAGAATCCCAGACTGGATCATAAACTCTGCCAGGATCTGATCAACTATGATATCATTTATATACAAGCGTCTTTAGGCTGGGGAAAATATACATTTCTATCTCATTTTTCTGAACATCATTCGGAATATACCATACAGATGCTGGATATTTATAATATAGATCAACAGCTGTCAGAGCTTCCTATAAAAGACGGGCAGATTCTGTTGCTCCCGCGGTATGAAAAACTTCAGGATTCTGAAGAAAAGAGCAGATTGTGGAAACGGATCCAGGAGCAGGGGCGCAGAGAAAAGTATGTCTTTGCATCCACGATCCCGTTGCCGGAGGAGCTTCTGGCATACAAGGTTTCCGGCCGTCTGCTCATCTATGGGAAAAAAGAATTGAAACCGGGAAGGGAAGAAGTAGACAGTTATTTCTGCAAAAAAGGAATCCATCTTTATCCGGAGGAACTGGCCCGGATCGAGCATGATTTTAATAATATGCCCATCTGTCTGTATTTGTTGGAGAATCCATTGTTGAATTCCTCCAGGGGATATTGCCGGATCGTCAGGGAACAGTGTCTGGAGGATCTGTTTTCCTGGATCGAAGTGGATTATTTTCGGACATTCCGGCTGGATGAGCAGTATGCCCTGGTGAACCTGTCCTGCTTTGAGCAGCTGACAGAGGAACTTGTCTGGACGATCCTTGACATGCCCAGTGAGAAAGCAAGAGAATTTATTCAGATGCTTCGTATGAAGGGAAGCATTCTGGATGACTGTGGAAACGGATGCTGGCAGTTTACTCCGCTGTTCCGCCGCTTTCTGGCCAGGATCATCTATAAATATATGGATCAGGATAAGATGAAAGCCTTGTACAACAGGGCGATGCATTATTATGAGGATAAAAAGAATTATTTTGCAGCATTAAAATTTGCAGATCTTTTGAAAAACAGAGAACAGATCGCATTGCAGATAGACAGACTTTTGTCGCAGAAGTTAGGCTATGATGTATTTCTTTCGCTGGAAGAGTATTGTCTTCATCTGTCGGATGTCTATCTGGAGGAATATCCGAGACTGGTCATGGCAAAGGCCATGCTTCAGGCAATGGAAGGTGGTCTGCCAGCTTTTCATAAATGTGAACAGTTTTTGAATCGTATGCTGGAGAACTGTCTGCCGGAAAAGGGAAGACAGATCCGAAAATGCCAGCTTTTCCTTAAACTGATCGGACCAGGCGGTATGACGCCGGAGCTTCTTGAAGAGGCACAGGAACTGGCAGATCAGGTATATACTTCTGTAGATGTGATGTGGGATCAGCTTCTGGTACCGGGTCAGATCTCTATTCTGCACGGAGATAAAGATTATTGTTCCTTTTTCCCACAAAGTGACAAAGCAGGTCTGGGTCTTCTGGCATTGAGAAGGATCGCAGGCAGGAAATATGCTTCGATGGTTTTATATATGCAGGCTGAGGTCAGCTATGAATATAACCGGCTGGATGAAGCATTGGACAGCCTGTCGGAAAGTCTCCGCCATGCCAGACTGGAGAAAAATGAACGGATGCAGAAGCTCTGCAATCTCAAGATGGCAGATCTGATGATCGCACAGAATCAGGCACATGGCGCTGAAGAGTTTTTATTGTATCGTCTGGATGAAGAGGCGGATGCCAAGGAATTGTGGACAGATATCATGAGAGCGCACAAGGTGCAGTTCTATTTGTTGAAAAATGATGAGGTGAGGTTAAATAACTGGCTCACAAAAGAGGCACCGAATGAAAAGGAAAGATTCTGTACGAACAGGTATTACCAGTATCTCATGAAGGCAAAGGTATATATCTGGCAGGAACAGTATGTACAGGCAGGCATGCTCCTTCGTTCACTGCTGGATTTTGCAGATCAGTACGGGATGATCTACCTGGGGATACAGATCCGTGCCCTGGAAGCCATCATTCATTTCCGATGTGGAAACCCGGCATGGATAGAGAAGCTGGAGCAGGCGATCCTCATAGCGAAAGAATATGGATTTATCCGGGTTCTGGCTGATGAAGGAGAAGCGATCTATGAGCTTCTGGCGGATCAATATGGAAAACAGAATGGCAGACAGCTGGATCCATTTATCAAGCAGGTGATGACAGCGGCCAGAGCACAGATGCTGATCTATCCTGGATACCTGAAGAAGCGAAAACTCATGAAGATCGACAGCTTCAGCAGCTACGAAAGAGATGTGCTGCATCTTCTGGCAAAGGGAGAAAAGAACGCGGAGATCGCAAAGGCTCTCTGTGTTTCGGAAAATACAGTAAAATATCATCTGAAAAATATTTATCAGAAGCTGGGTGCAAAGAACAGAAGCCAGGCAATCAATCTGATCACGGAGTACCATATACTATAAAAAAAGATACAGACTACCCGTTTGGGCAGTGTGTATCTTTTTTATTTATGTGAAAATAACAGTAGAATAGAGTGCGTATGTATATAAAAGAATCTGGACAATGTGAAAGGAATACATACAACATGGAAGCAGAACGGAAGCTGGAAGAAAAAAAACTACAGGACCTTCGGGAAACATCTGACCGCCTGACAGCGGCCAGCCATGTACAGGTGGAATATTTTGCAAAACATCAGAAGATCGAAGGGTATTATGAAAGTCAGATGCCGGGCAGACTCTTCGGCTGTGACCGGCTTATGAAGCAGGATAATATGTTTGGAACGCTGCAGCTTGGCTACAACCCCAACAGGGAGCGTGTATTTCTGTTTGCCAATATGAAGACTTCCAGATATGACACGGTAGCCAGCCGTTATCAGAAAGAGATGAAAGAGTACCAGCAGAAATCTCTGTTAAAAGGGGATAATGAGAACCGGGCATATGTGTCCAGACGCTGGGAGATGTCCACAGTGCTGATCGAGAAACGGGAAAATAAGCCTTGGACAAAGCGCTCCATCGCATCGTATCTTGGACGTGCCAATCTGGAAGCGGTGAGAAAGAATCTTCCATTTTTTATCAAGGATGAAGAGCAGAAGGAACTGGATGAAAAACGTCAAAGACAGAAGCAGATCCAGAAAGAAGTATGGGAACTCCGTAAGACACAGGCCATGGAGGCGCAGGAACCAGCACAGGAACGACCAGCCTGGTCGGAACAGGAAAAAGACCGGAAAGAATTGCAGGGACTGCGGGCAGAAGCAGTGCAGGGACTTTCCGTGATCAGTCTTCTGGAATCCATTCTGACCAGAAAGGATGCTTTGTCCAGAACATTCCTCCGGCGGATCAATTATGCTTATGATTTTCAGAAAAAGGATATCAAAAGCTACTATCGGGAGAAGAGAAAGACACTGGAGGAGACAGCCACAGCTGCAGATACAGAAGAAGATCATCCGGGGGATAATACATAATGAACAGATCGGCGGAGCCATTTCATACAGAACAGGAATATTATAAAGAATTGATTGCCTGTGTCCGTCTGTTTCTGGAAGACAATCCAGAGCAGGACAAAATGAAAGCAAGAGCCATACTTCGGCAGAGCAGAGAAAGAGCCAGAAGAACCATCAGAAGCGGTGGGATGATTGCCTTGGAATATATATTCCATGTGCTTCAGTTCAGCGAATTTGAAGCATATATGGTGATCCTCTCACTGAGCAGTGAGCTGGATCATGAACTCAGTCAGATCATCAGCCGTCTGAACACACAGACTTACAGCAGGATTCCAACCATCGGCCTGTGCATCCGTTCTTATGCTGATGAGGAAGAAGAACGGCTGGAGCTGTGGAGACAGTTTGTAGAAAATAAGAAGAAGCTGGGACTTCTGTTTGACAGACTTGAGAATACGGAAGGATCCATGAGTGCTCAGGAGATTCCGCTGAAGCTGGATGGAAGGATCAGTTCCTATCTGCAGGCATATGAGCAGGAGGACGAAGAACTGGGCAGGTTCGTTCGTTTGCAGACTTCCTGTAAGGGAGAGCTTCTGATCCAGCAGGAGATCCAGCAGGGACTGCTGCATCTGTATGACCATGGAGCAAGAACCTATTTTCTGTGCGGAGAGACAGGATCCGGGAAAAAACTTCAGTGTGGACTTCTCTGTGAGGCGAAGAAGCTGCCGGTTCTCTATGTGGACAGTGTGCGGCTTATGGAACAGAGGGAGCCATCAGATCAGATCTGCCGCCGGATCAAACGGGAAGCGATCCTGAAGGGGAATGCAGCCATCTGTTTTACCGGACTTCCGGGAGATGAGGAAGACCGGGTGGATGCACAAAAGACAGAAAAGCTGCTGCATGGAATGCGGGACTGGAACGGGCTTTTGTTTTTTACATCGATATATGAATGGAATCGAAGCATAGAAGGAGAACGGAAGGTTGTAAAGGTTCGGATACCGGATAACACAACGGAAGACAGGATCCTGCTGTGGGATGCCTGTCTGCAGGAAGAATTAAGGCCTGCGGATCTGAACCTGATCTATCTGGCAGACAAATACCGGCTGACAGCAGGAACGATCATAGACTGTGTGGAGGAATATCAGGACCGGCTTCTGATGAAGGGAGCACAGCCCAACATGGCAGATCTGCTTGCTGCCTGCACAGATCAGCTGGAGCACCGGCTGGGAAGAGATGCAGTGCGGATCGAAGCAAAATACAGATGGGAGGATCTGATTCTTCCAAAACCGCAGAAAAAGCTTCTGGCAGATGCATGCGACCAGGTGCTGCTTCATCATCAGGTCTACCACCGGTGGGGATTTGACAAGAAGCTGGCCTACGGAAAAGGAGTGTCCATGATCTTCTACGGACCGCCAGGTACAGGAAAGACCATGGGTGCCCAGGTGATCGCCAATCGTCTGCAGATGGAATTATACAAGGTGGATATGTCAGGGGTGCTCTCCAAATATGTGGGAGAGTCAGAAAAAAAACTGGGAAATATTTTTGAACAGGCAAAGAAGAGCCAGAGTATCCTCTTCTTTGATGAGGCAGATGTATTGTTTGGAAAACGGACGGATCAGAAGGATTCCAATGACAAATATTCCAATGCCGGAACTGCCTATCTGCTGCAGAAGATCGAAGAATACGAAGGAATCATCATTCTGGCAACGAACTTTTTACAGAATTTTGATAATGCATTCTTAAGGCGCTTTCAGTTTATCATTGAATTTCCGTTTACGGATGTACCGCGCAGAAAGGAAATCTGGCAAAAAGTATTTCCGCCGGAGCTTCCAAGGGAAGAGCTGGATCTTGATTTTCTGGCAGAGGAATTTCATTTCTCAGGAAGCCAGATCAAGAATGTGGCAGTGGCAGCTGCATTTCTTGCAGCAGGGGAACAGACGTCACTGAATATGAAACATGTGCTGACAGCTGTAAAGAGAGAGATGGCAAAGACAGGAAAAACATTGATCGCCAGTGATTTTGGCGTGTATTACTATCTGATGGAGGAGGTAGAGGGATGAATTGGTTCAGCCGGAAAAAGAGAGACAGCAATTTAGAGCCTATGCAGGGACAGTCCAGGGAAGAGGCGAACAGCGGACTTGATGAAGCGCAGAGAGCCAGGGAACAGCTGGCACTGGAATCCATGCGTTCACTGACAGAGTCACTTCGACGGATGAAGTCGGCGGAGGACCGGGCAGAATACAGTAAGATCGAACGGATCCGCGGAGCGGTGGCAGGTAAAGCGGGCGCATCTCCCGCAGCCCAGGCGGCCGTTATAAGACTGAATGAGGAAGCGGAAGCGGCCAATGACCGTATCGCAGCTTCGGAACTCAAAGGAGATTTCCAGCAACTGGTACTGGATTTTACGGCGATCAATTCCAGGGATCATGACCAGACTCTGACAGACAAGAGTAAGGAGCTGGAGACTCTGAAAGGGGTACGCAGCAATCAGAAGCTGGCGCAGGACAAGAGCCTTGCCAGGGCAGAGGCCCACGCGGAGAAGGAGAGAGATCAGGCAAAGGACCGTGTTGCCAGAGACAAGAAGCATTATGTGGCTGATTCCTATCAGAAGCTGGCAGGCGGTATCGGTCGGATCAATCAGCATGGCGAGCTGAAGGAAGAAGATTATGCAACACTTCTGGCTGCCTGCGAGAAGCGATATGCAGCACTCAACGAGATGCGCCAGAATGAATATGCGGGCGATTCAGAGAACATTAACAAAGCGATTGCAGCGGTGGAAGCGCAGCTTACGGAACTTCGTTCCAAATATCCAGCAGGAAGAGCAAAAAATGAGCAGAACGAAGCGGTAAAGACCATCAAGGATCAGAAGAATACACCGCTGGAGACTCTGATCAAACGGGAAAAGAATCTGAAAGGTACGGCAGAGGCAGCCAACACGCAGGGAAATAAAGCAAAGAATGCGGATTACATCCCGGATGGACAGGGCATTGACCGGAAGATGATCAAGACCGAAGAAGCTGTGAAGATGACCACAGGGGATGTGATGAAAGGTAAGATAAAGGGAATCCCCGGGCAGATCAAAGATGGATTTACAGGTGGAAAGGATAAGCTGCTCAAGGCGAAGGATAAGCTGGAAGGTCTGAAGAACTGGGGAGAAGCACTGGATGCAGTGCAGGATCAGATCAGTGGAACCTACGGAGATGTGACAGGGTTTATCGAGGATCCGGGAGATGTGACCGAGATGAAAGAACTGGCAAAAGGCTTTATGTCCGGCGAAAAGTCACTGTCGGATGTAAAGGGTGATGTCTTCGACGATAAATTTGATAATTCAGCAGTAGGTATCATTGGAGGAGTGCTGTCCGGTATTGCCAGTGTAGTGACGTTGTCAAAGACACTGGTCGCACTGGTCAAAGCTATCCGCAACGAATACAAGAGCGGAAAAGATGGCGGGGATGTGACCATCGATAATCAGGGACGGTTCCAGCAGGTGAGAGGATTTGTCCACAAGGCTGCAGATATTATGGAAGGCTTTGGAGATACCTTTGGACCGCTGACGCAGGTGATTCCGTTCTATGATTCCATTGTGGGACTTTGTCAGGGAAGTATCGCCATGGCAGGAGATACCATGGATCTGGTATCAAGCTCCATGGGTATCCACAGTATGAGAAAATACCGTGACAAGATCTATCAGAGAATACAGGAACGTCGTGCACTGTATACGGCAGACGAGACCAGAGACAGGAAAGCAGCCAGTGCCTACAATGTGACCGGTAAAAAGGGGCTGGAGAAAAAGCGGCATGAGCTGGAGAGGGAAGCAGCGATCAAAGGTGAGAAGACAGGAGCTGTCCGGATCGTTGCGGCATCCAGCAGAAGATCCAAGAACGATACGATCTTCCGTGAAGCCCAGTATGGTCTGGGTGAGCGTATCCAGGCTACCGAGGATGTGGGTGACCAGAGACGACTGGAGGCCATGGAGATGATGGAAGAGTACCGGGAAGCAGATCAGGCCCATAAGAAAAATGTAAAAGCACTGCTTCACAATGTGGAAGCAATCGTAAAAGGCGGTATCGGGATCACGTCCAGCGGTCTGAGTCTGGCAGGAGAGATTGCCTGCATGACCGGTGTTGGCGCGGCAGTGGGACTGGCACTTAAGACGGCGTCAGGAGTCATGGATCTGGGAAGCTCCATCTATGAAAAAGGAAGGGAAGTAGGCTCCTTTGTCTACAAGAGTGTCCGGACTCTGACCGGTGCAGAAGATAATAAGAATACCGTCCGGGAAGATATGGCGATCTCTTTGATGGAGCGAATGGAAGAAGTGTCCGCATCGCCCATCTGGACGACCGATAACAAAGGATTTGCAGAGGATCAGGATCTGTATTCACTGGGAGAGTCCAATACCAGACAGCTGTTCCGCCAGAGCCACAACGTGGAGCATCTGCATCAGATCCTCAGAAAAGGACTGGATACGGACATGCCGGATCTGCTGGAGAGCGAGAGCCGTGCAGATCTGAAGGGAAAACTGGCAGCAGCATTTGGTCAGGGAGATGATTAGGAGGATTGACGTATGAGTTATACAGATCAGGAAAAAATGCAGGAATTTGAAAGACTGAAGGATTTTCTGGAGAGTCTTGACCTGGCGGCAGAGATCCTGCCCAAGGGAAATGTACTGGATGATATCATCCTGCTGGTAAGCCTTCCAAGTATCGAAGAATATCCCGATGACCGGGAAGCGACGGAAGCAGATCTTCATCTTGCAGCAGGATATCTGATGGATCTTGATGATACGGATCAGAGACTCTGTAAATATCTGTTGTTCTACTCCCAGATCATCGTGGATCTGAGCAGCTTTGAGAGAACAGAGATTCTGGAGAACATCAATCAGCTGAACCGGAACGTTCGCATGGGACATTATTTTTATGGACCGGCAGATGGAAAAGAAGAGGAAATGCTGCAGTACCGGGTCATGGTGTCCGGGGCAGAAGATCAACCGCTGGATGAGGGTACCGTGGCAGATGCATTGTTAGAGATGGGAGTTGGCTATGACATTGCACTGCATACCTTTCAAAGAGCGGCACATAAGTAGATGAAGGAACGGGAGAAGGTATGAAATATACAGAGATTCTGAACAGACGTCTGAAAAAAGCAGGACGGGAATACCGGACAGGCAATCATTCTGATAAGAAAGAACGGCTTTGGAATGCCATTCAAGAGATCATGGAGGAAGCAGAAGGGACAGGTTCCTTTCTTCCATGGACGCAAGCAGTACAGAAACTGAAGCTGAATGAACAGCAGCAGATGCTGATCGCCGTATTGTGGGGAACAGAAACCTATGGGGATCGTCTGTCTGTGGAAGAGTTCAGAAGACTCTGGATACAGATTTACGAAGAAGAGCCGGAAAATATGAAGGCTCTTCCGGTCTGGTATTATTTTAACGAGGAGTATGTGGAGCTCTGTCCGGTGCTGTCAGGCTGGCTGGAAGGCACCATGCCGGTGCTTCCATCGGGAGTGCAGCTCAGGCTTACGGAAGAAAAGAAATCCTATGGACTGGAAGAACTTCTTGCAGAAAGTCACAGGATCTTTTCCCTGGCAGAGCAGACAGGTGACCCTATGATCCTGTGTCTGACCGGAGCGGCGGGAAGCGGTAGAGAATATGCCATGGAGCAGATCTGTGCAGGACAGGATCTGGCATTGCTTCTGATCGATGGGGAGAGCTTCCGCGGAACAGAGCGGGAACTGAATGCCTGTATTTTGAGTGCAATGTTGTATGAAGCGTATCCTTGTGTACGGTTAGGAAAGACCGAACGTTGGGAACTGCTGGAAAAGATGAGAGAGAGCTTTTCCTTCTACGGAGTGATCCGGGAGGAAGGAAGAGCACTGGTTGAACGCCCCGAAGCTTCCGTGATCACGAGAAAACTGGAGCAGCCGGACCGGAAACTCAAGCAGCAGATGGCAGAAGAAGTGCTGGGAGATCTGGCGGATCGGCTGCCGGAGGATATCAGTCTTGCACATCTGGCAGGACGGCAGCTTCCCATGGGAGACTATCTCAGATATCTGAAGACTATACGGACAGAACTTTTGGCGGACAGCTTCCATGAGCAGACCTGGAATCTGCCTTCGGATAGTCTGCATCTTCAGCTTCTGACCGGAAACCGTCGGTTCTCAGAGCTGAAGCTTCCAAAACCTCAGTACGAACAGCTCCGGCGGATCTGCCGCATGGTGGAAGCAAGAGAAGAAGTTATGGAACAATGGGGATTTGGCAGGAAGTTTTCTTATGGAAATGGAATCTCCGTGTTGTTTTATGGAGCACCGGGAACTGGTAAGACTATGGCAGCCCAGGTGCTTTCCGCAGAACTGGGAAGACCTCTCTATCGGGTGGATCTGTCCCAGCTGATCAGCAAATATATCGGGGAAACTCAGAAAAATATCGGAAAAGTCTTTGACGAAGCAGACCGTTGTGACTGTATCCTGCTGTTTGATGAAGCAGATGCCATCTTCACCAGGAGAAGTGATGTGTCCGATGCACAGGACCGGTATTCGAATGCAGAGACAGCTTATCTATTGCAGAGGATCGAACAGTACGCAGGCATCTCTGTGCTGGCAACCAACCTTCTGCAGAATTTTGACGAGGCATTCCGAAGAAGAATCTCCTACATGGTGCATTTTCCTATGCCGGATGCTTCACTCAGAAAGGAATTGTGGGAAGAAATCTTCCCGACTGATACGCCGGTAGATCCGGAGGTGGATACATGCATGCTGGCACAGGCATTTGAAATCTCCGGTGCAGCCATTAAAAATGCCGCCATGCACGGAGCACTGGAGGCAGCGTCAGAGCACAGCCCGGTGAAGATGAAACATCTTCTGGCCGGGATCCAGAATGAATACAGTAAGCAGGGCAGAAATTTCAGTGCAGCACAAAAGGAGCTGCTGGAAGCCTTTTTATAGAATACATACGATAGAAAGATGGAGGCACAGATCAGATGAAGAAGAAAGGAATCACTACTTGGATCAGGAAGAAAAAGGTCAGATATGCGGCGGCCGGAACTCTTTGTCTGGCTGCAGCCATTGGAATCCTGACACTGGGGCTGGGGATCGGTTCGAGGGCCGCAGAGACGAGCGTGAAGCTTGGGGATCTTGATGTGAACTTTGATACGATTACGGAATCTGGAGAGACCGTGTATCTGGTGGAAAACACAGAGCAGATGTCAAAGCTTGGGCAGGCGAGTGCGGATCAGACAAAAGAGAAAACCTTCCGCCTGAATCAGGATCTGGATATTGGGATCACATCAGCTGCTACAGGAACCTTTGCAGGAACCTTTGACGGTGATGGACATGTGATCAAGATCAACCAGCTGAATATCACGGACAGCACACCCGGAACAGAGACACAGGGAGTATCTCAGGGTGCGCTCTTTGGTACGGTGTCAGGAACAGTAGAAAATCTGATCATTGATGTGACAGCTGAGAATGCGTCTTATGAGCGGATCTCTGATGCGGGGGTGAAGGGAAGTATAGGAACTCCAAGCGAAACGGAAGCAGATAAAAAATATGCATTTGATACGGATACAACAGTCAATGAATTCAGTACCGGTGATAAAGAGAAAGCTGCCTATGAAGCTATTCGTTTTACAGATGCTTTTGAGACGGTGTATCTGAATGCTGAGGGAAAAGAATGCGCAAAAGGTGATACTGGCGCAAATGAATATCGGAAGTATATCAGTAATGCAACATCATCTACTACCACAACTTATGAAGTGAATAATGCTACACAGACAGATACCATCGGTATTCTGTGCGGAGCAATCGGAAATGGTGGTACAGTTGACCGGGTTTCTCTGAACGGTAATTCAGTGACTGTGATTCAGGCAGGAAAGACTTATCCGGTGAGCAAGACAACGAGTACTGTGACACCTTACGCTTATTATTATAGGGTAGGCTCTGAAAAACGAATCGAAGCACAGAACATGGAACCTGACACCATTGGATTGGAGATTCCAGCGGTAACACAGAACAGTAGTGTAACTGCAACAAACCAGGAACTGGGACAGCTTTTGTCAATGGAGGTGTCCGCCCCATCAGCAGTGGCAACTGACAAGAATGGTGCATATACGATCAACTATACCATCAGTCTGAGCTCCGTAAGTGGCACCATCAGTAAAGTGACCATGAAAAGCAGCCTACCAGGTGGAACATTTAAAGGACTTGATTCCAATTCTGCAGTCACCAATCTTACAAAGGCAGGAGCAACGATTACTTATACATATACAGGAAATATTACGACAGGTGACTCAGTTACACCTGTATTTACTGCGCTTATAGAAGATGCAGCATCCGGACAGACCGTTCCGGCAACTGCCAAGGCATCTACCAGTATTGTAAATGGACGATACAGCCTGTATACAGAACAGGCAGGAAACGGCCATCCGCTGGAACTGACGGTTTCTTCGCCAAAAGGAATTTTACTGAATGATGCCAGTGCAGAATCTGCCACGACAACATTTGATGTGACAGTAAGGAATAAAGGAACAGAAGCGATGTCAGATGTACAGATCTATTACGGATCTGATGTGACACCGGTCAGCAGCGATGAGATATCCATTGATCTTATGGGCAAGACCGTAACAATTAAGAATGGGTTGGCTGCTAACACAGGACGGACGGTTCAGTTCACAAAGACTGCTTCTTTTGGAAAACCCAATTCCGTAATGATCAGTGCCAATTTCTCTGCATCAGCTACACTGGCAGATACGAAGAGTCAGGTCATCACGGTAGGTGTGGAAGGAACGACCGATGCGTATAAGACAGAAGGTACGGTGGAAGATAAAAAGACAATAAAACGCTCATACAACACGGATGGAGTATATGCGACTGCATCTACGCAGGAAATGCTGATGTCAGAAGAGCTGCCGAAAAAAATTACTTACAAGATCACAGCACAAAATAAAAACTTGGGGGAGAAGATAGCGAAACTTACCATATCATCAGTTGGAACGAACGGTAAGTTTTCTGTCAAATCAGGAGATAATACGGATCTTGGAACTGGTGCTTCTTATAGTGTTTCAACGGATGAGCAGACCGTAGAAGTAACAAACCTGGCAAAGGGAAAGACTATAACGGTTTATTATACAGAAACTTTGACACCTGTAACAGGAGATACTTATACCGAAAAATTTTCTGTTAAAACAGATGAGAACAATGAACAGAAGACAATAGAGCTGTCTCCCAAGATAAAAGTTTACCAGGGAACCAATACCACCTCGGATGCAGATCTGAAAGCGGAAGTGAATGGACCACAGAATTCTGTAAGAAGTCATGAGGATGCACAGCTTTCTTACAGCATGAAAATAAGTAAGAAGTCCATCAACGATTTAGTTTTAACTACAACAGATGCAGGAAAATGGACTGGTAATATTATTTCAGGAAAAGGATCGCAAAATAAGAATCCAGTTGCTGCTTCGCCGACAACGGGTAAAATAACTTACAATCTTGCAGATATGGACAATGGTACATGGGCAGAAACGTTTACTTTCTCAAGTGAATCTAAGAAGTGGATCTATCCGGGCATGTCCTTGGTAACAAATTTAACAGCTGGAACAGCTAAGGACTATTCTGCTGCTCAGACCACACTCACTGGTGGGGAGATTAGTCTGCAAGCAGAGGCTCCGGCTATGGTCTTGCGGGAAGCCAGCGGAGATACCTATGTAATCTATGAACTAACACCAACATGGAAAACAGGTGTATCTGGAACTACGAAGCTGACCGCATCAGTGGCGGGTGGTTTTGGAACATCAGCAGAGGATGCGAAAGCGGCAGAAGCAATGACAGAGTATACGGTATCTGGGAAAGCTCCGGTGTATTTTGCGCGAAAAGTGGGAAGTGGAGATACTAATATCAGTACCTTGTTTACCATGACCTGTACAAGCGGAGATGTTGTGTACCGGGCACAGACTGCAGCTGTTTCGACGGAGATCAAAGCAGCAACTGACCAGATAGAACCGGTTGAGAAGACTGTCGGAAGTCTGAAAGCCACTTTGACTGGAACACCTTCTTTCCTGACAGCTGGACAGAAGATCACGCTGACACTGACCTTGCAGAATATCAGTGATACACAGACAGACGGCATGACAAACAATGCGCATCTGGTCTATGTGGATACAACAGAATGGGATGGCTGGACTGTAAGTGGAGCAGACTGGTCGGGTAATGGAACCTATACCGTTAATGCAAGCAGTGGAGATAATAGCAGTGTTTCGATAGGTACAACATATAAAACTACAGTGTTAAACCCGGGAACATCTATTGTATTGACTAAGACAATTGGTACCAGACTAGATACAGGCAAGGAATCACTGACACTCACAGGTGCAGATATCTATATGGAGAATACACCTTCCTATACCTACATAGCTGATTTTTCAGGAAAGCCGCAGGTAACGAATCCGAAGCCGCAAGAGACAGAATCAAAGGAACAGCTGGAGGCAGGACAGAATCTGACGGTGGGAGCTCTGGCAGGTAAGAGTGAAGGAACAATTAAGAATATCCGACAAAATATGATGCTGACTGCTACAAAAAATACTGCAGAGAACAAAGGAACTCTGATACTTGGAGGAGTCACAGGAGAATTGTCTAGAGCAATCACAGATCTTTACATGACCGGAAGTGCTAAGACCAGTACAGTCGGTGCTCAGGTTGGTATGGTGACTGGTAAAAACTCTGGTGGAACGCTTAGTCAGGCAGTGATTCAATCCGCAACTTCTGCGGATGAGCTTGGCATCACTGATACAGGCGAAGGCACTTCAACAGTAAAAACGGGAGTGAATGCGCAACCAGACGATAACTGGGAATGCTGGAAGACCTATTCTTATTATGAAAATGAAAATAACACAGAGATGGGTACTTATTTTGACCTGAGCTGGCTGGTAAAGAAAGCCGAGACAGAGTCAGATGGAAATATTTTCACTCTGGCTAAAACAGCGGCGAATGAAAAAATAGCAATTGATGTGGCAGAGACAGAGAAAATGACAGATCAGCCGCTTCAATATCTGGCAGTCTATCAGGCACGAAAGACACTGACAGATGATGCCTATCAGCGGTACTCCAGTGAAGAGAGTAATCTGGCTCTGAAAAAGAGTGGTTACTATCAGCCGGTAACAATCTACGCAACGGATGGTTATTATCAGTATGTACAGAATTATGAGAACATTACCACTGCTCCAGACACTGGGGAATCAGTAAAAAATTATAAAACTTACTATCCTTATGATAAGAATAGTAAACCAGAATTTTTCGATGAGAAAAACTGGAAAGTAGTAAGAACGGATGGAACTCTGGAAGATACGATTCAGGCGAAGCTTAAAAAAGTAGATTCGAAGTTACAAGTCTATTATGGGGATAAAGGATCGGAAAAGGCAGAGATTTTCAGTGATATCGTAAGTTTTCCATTTACAGCGAATACCATAACGATCAAAGCTGTTCCGGTGCTGGATGGAAGGATTTATGAAGAATCCAAGGAGCATACATTTACAGCGAAAAACAGAAGCCAGCTTCCGGCACCGCTGCTCTACAGTACCGGTTATTATGACCATACAGGAAAGGCTTTGGAGAAAGAATTCCGGTCAGGAAGCTCCTATGAAGTCAACGGAACATTTCTGGCAAGGCCACAGACCGGGGCAGATGGCTGTACTTATGAATATGCATTTGTTGATAATGAGATCGAACAAGAATGGAAAGGCAAAGATGATACTGGTCTCTCTTGGACCACAGAATCGATTGAAGACCTGAAGGATCTCTGGAAATCTGCAAAAGAAGGAGTGATCGATCTTCCTGAAGAAAAAGGACTGAAACATCTGTACATCCGGGTAACAAGAGAAAATTATCCGACAACCATCTACTATTTTGGAACACTGACACTGACATCAGCCGCTTCTGTCAAAGCGAAGATGTATTATCAGTATAAGGATGGGGCAGAGAATGAGGAGATACCTAATGGAGAGAAGATCCTTCCGGGTGATACACTGGTGTTCGATTTTGACAAGCAGGCAGCGATGACCAAGGTTCGATACCTGATCCTGAATAAACCGCTCAGTAATGAGGCTGGGCTGTGGATCAGAAATGACTGGAAAGAATATTCCGTACCTGTTCAGATGACCAATACCGAGGATGCAGCGGCATGCTATCTCTATGTGCAGATGTCTGGGGATGGTGATGAGTATAGCAAGATTGAAAGCTATAGCTATTTATTTGGAAGAATAACACAGGAACCATTGATCTCACCGAGAACAGTGGATACTTCTGCGGACAGCAGTTCTGCGGCAGAGATCGAGTCGGGTACGCAGATCAGCTTGAGTGGACAGGATAGTGATACTTGCATTTTCTACCTGACAGGAGAGAACATTGATGATGTGAAGATGGAAGTGTCCAGATTATCTGGAAATGGGAACTGGACATCAGGCAAACAGGAGGATGGAAGCTATTATTACCAGGCTGGCAAACGTTGGTACCAGATCAAAGCAACTAAGGAAATCAAACAATATGATTCGTCATCTGAAGAAAAATTCTATAATGATACGGATGATCCACAGACCCGTTATGTGGGAGCAGTTGCCATTGGAAGCAGCTCTTCACCCTCTTCCTTAGTGACTTATGTTTATAAAGTGAAACCTGCAGAACCAGTATCGGAGCCGGAAGCTTCCCTGCCGACGCAGTATACACCGGATGGAAGAGATCTGGAGAGTGCGGTGGTAGAGAAGGGCAGTTATGTTTCCTTCCGATCCCTGACTTCGGGAGCAGAACTTCTGTACCAGATTGGAAGTAAAGAGGTTGCTGAGATTGCAGACGAGGATCAAACAGAAGATGACAAAAAAACAGGAACCTTAAAATATAACAGCAATGAAGGAATTCTGGTCGAAGGGGATTATGGAGCTACGTTCAGCATCAGTATCCGTGCTGTTAAATGGAATTCAGACCACACGGTAAAAGAGATGAAGAGCAGCAAGACACTGTGCTTTACTTATACCATCGCTCCACAGAAACAGGCACTGAAACCGACGGCTACTCCGGCTACCCAGGAGAGTGCACCGACTACAGTGACACCGGGAGATAAGATCCTGTTGTCCTCTTCTACAAAAGGAGCGATCATCTATTATACAATAGATGGTTCCACACCGGTCGTGGAATGGGTTGGTAAGGAGCTGAAGTTTGGAGAAAATACCAAACCTTATAATGCAGGAGAAGGAATCATTATGCCGCTGGATGAGGAAGGATATTTTACAGTCCATGCTATCGCAGTGGCAGAGGATTATAAGAACAGTCAGGAGGCAATCTTTATCTATGCCTACCCGGATGCGGTGCAGAGTCCTTATGCCAATATCCCATCGGGCAGTGTGGATCTTGGAACAAAGGTACTGTTGAAAAACAGAACAGAAGGAGCATCGATCCATTATACAATAAAAACGGATGGTACAGAACCTGCAGATCCAACCATCTCCAGCTCCGTATTTGATGAGACACAGCCCATTGTGATCAATGGAAAGACCGTGATCAAAGCATTTGCAGTGAAAAACAGCGTAAAGAGTGCTGTTGTAACACTGACCTATACTACGAAGGATCAGCTGGCACCACCGGAAGCATCGATTGAAAGTGGTGCGATGGTATCCAGAGGAACCAAACTGAAGCTTACAGCTGCCAGCGGAGCAACCATTTACTATACTACAGATGGCAGTGATCCTACAGACAGCAGTAATTCATCTGTTGTATCAGGAACGAATCTGGTGCTGGATGGTGCGGCTGGATCACAAGTGACAGTAAAAGCATATGCGGTCATGGATGGAAAATCAGCCAGTGAAGTGATGACCTTTACTTATCAGATCAGCAAAAATACAGGTGGAGTGACTGCAGATGTGGCAAATGGAACAGAGGTATCCAATGGATCGAAAGTCAACCTGATGACGGATGTGACCGGAGCAGAGATCTACTATACAACAGATGGATCATCTCCTGCAGATTCCGGTATTAAAGGAACGGTGGTCACCATCAACGGAACGTCAGGAAGTACCGTTACCATCAAGGCAGTGGCAAAAGTGAATGGAGATGCAGGAATGGTATGTACCTTCACCTATCGGATCAAAGAGCGTCCGACTGCACCGACCGCATCACCGTCAGGAGGAGAACTGACTATTGCAAGACGTGTGGAACTGAGTTCTTCCGCAGAGAAGATTTACTACACAACAGATGGAACGACACCAACGGAGAGTTCCAACCTGTATAAGGAGCCGGTTCTGATCAATCGGACAACGACATTGAAAGCCATTGCCGTATCCAAGGATGGGGAAATCAGTGAAGTTGCATCCTTCCAGTATACAGCGGCGGCACGGGCAGATATGCCGAAGGCATCCTATGAGAGTGGATCTATAGTAGAGCCGGGAACGATCATCACACTGCGGACAGATACTGCCAATGCACAGATCTATTATTCCACGGATGGAACAGATCCTACGCTGGATACACTTGACAACCTTCTGAAATATACAGAAGAAGGGATTATGATCAGCCGGACAGTGACTGTAAAAGCAGTGGCATATCGGGAAGATCTGCAGTTGTCAAAAACAGGCACGTTCCAGTATGTGGTAGATACGATCCTTGCTGTAGAGGCGAAGAAAGAAGCAGAGGCGCAGGCAGAAGCAGAAGCACTTCATGATACAGACGCATCCGGACTTGCCAGAGCAGATGATTTTGAAGAGACAGCTTATGAAGAAAGAGTGCTCAGAGAAAGTGAATGCAGTACCGTTGTTTCCGGCACAGATGCATCTATTGAGGATGATACGGTGCTGGTAACGAAGAAAGAGGATTGCTCCGATGCCGCAGCAAAAAATGTCAAGAAACTGTTTGGAGAGGACTATAAGATCTTGTCATCCTATAATATGTATCTCATGCGGGGAGGCAGTATGGTGCAGCCCAATGGACAGGTTGAGATTGGAATCCCTATTCCGTCCAGATATGAGAATGCGGCAGTGACCATTGTCTATATTGACAGTAATGACAAGATTACCAGACAGGAGACCAGAAGAAAGGATGGTATGGCATATGCCTACACCGATCATTTCAGCAACTATGCATTGGTAGGACTGGAAGATCCAGAGAGTGGTAATTTCCAGATTCCGTGGCTGCTGCTGTTGCAGATTCTGGCAGGATTAAGTCTGCTGGGAGGACTGGGGTATTTTATCAGCAAAAAATTAAAAAAGAACAGGTAAAGACTACCCGAACGAGTAATGAAGTTACCCGAAGGCTGTGATACCATCAGAGTACAAGAGAACTTATGGACATCCGGCAGATAAATCTGTCTGCCGGAGCTTCCGGATATACAAGGGGCAGAAGAATGAGAGAACAGAAGAATCAAAAATACAAACGCATAAGTATTGGCATGATCTGCCTGCTTCTGGCTGCAGTTCTGTCCTGGTCCTTCTGTGGAAGCGCACTGCTTCAGGTACAGGCAAGCGGTAATATCTGGTGTAGTCCTGATGACGAGATCTGGAAGATAAAGGCAGAAAATGGACAGGACTGTCGGATCAAATCAGCAGATATTCATCTGGAACAGACGGTTAATGTTGTAAGTGCAAATATCTCTTCTACAGGAAGTGTCAGAAATACGACTCTGAATCAGACATCTTTAAAAGTATCGGCTGATTATGTGGATGAAGATGCAAAGTTTTCCATGAAGTTCACAAGCGACGTTCCTTATTCGCTGAAGCTGCATGAGGTAAAGTACAGATATAATCCTGGATATAAATACAAACATAAGTACGACAACTGTACTCCGAGAGAGACACATACCTTTTACAGACTGGTGACAAACAGTAAGGATAAAAGCTTTGATACCTTTGAGAGCGGAGTAAGAGAACTGTACGGTTCCGCAAAAGTATCTACAAAAATGCTGATGACCAAGGACAACAGCAATGGACTTGCCTTTCATAATGCAATCTATCAGTGGATCAAAGACCATCAGGCAGAAGGTTATGGAGAGTACAAGTCTGGAGACCAGCTTCCGCTGATGAAGGATGGAAAAGAAGTTGTCAGAATTGATATGCTGACTGTATCAGAGTGCGACTTCCATATTTATGGGGAAGGCAGATGGGCATTATCCAAGCAGACCAATGTTCACTTTGATTATGATGTGGCAGTATATAAGACATATAGTTTTACACTGGAAAATACAGCAAAACGTGCAGAAGCGCCTACAGCGGTTCTGGAAAGCGGCAGAGAGCTGACAGCTACGATCTCATCAGATGATACAGTGACTGAGTTTAAGATGGAACTGCCGGCTGGTCTGACTGAAGAGAAGAAGGATGGATATAAAGAAGCTTATGATAACGGAACCTTACAGTATGCGTTGACAGACAGTAAGGTGAGCAATCTTACATCCATTGAATGGCAGAACTGGGACAAACGGACACCGATTCCATTACAGGGTAAAAAGTGGCTGTATATCCGGATAGTACCAAAGTCCACGAAGGATGGTATCTGGAGAAACAGTGAGCCAAGAGAATATGAACTTCACTATTATACCGATACTGCCAGTCAGACAGAATTGACAGTTACTTCTAATCTGCAGTTTGCAGCCAATACCGATGGGATAGAAAAAGCGTCGAATGATCAGGCAAAGCTTACGACCAGCGAGTCAGACGGGCGGATTCTCTATACAACCGATGGAAGCGATGTGACACTTGTCAAAGCAGATTACGGAACCGTGAAGAATCTGGTATCACATAATAATGAGACCGGACTGGTGGAATGGAATGAAAAAAAATATATCAGAATCAACGATTTGTGGTATCAGTGCAAGGGCAGCGTGCAGTTGTATCAGGCTGATATTCCCATTGCTTATGATGGTAATAACTATTTCGAGATACGTACCAAAGTAGTTGTTGAAGGAAAATCAGTGAAGGGGGCAGTGGCTGCTCATCAGATTCAGAAGTTATACACACCGACCGTGGAGATGGAGAGTGGGCAGAAGTCAGAATCTAACACGGGAGGAGTCGAGCCGATCACGGTGATCGCTGACGACCGGATCGCAGATTTTACAGTGATGAATCCATATGATACAGAGAGTGCAGATGGAAAAGAGTATGAGCAGGCGGTATCTGGTGGAAGCATACAATATTTTTTCAGCGAAAATTCAATAGCAGAGACAGATCTTGCGAGGATCAGCTGGAATGATGTGAACGAGAATACGTTCCCGTTATCATTTCCTGGGACAGAGAGCCGATATTTGTATGTAAAGATGACGGCTCCAGACAGCAAGACAACAGGATTTTCACGAACTTATGTGAATACCTCTGTGAAATGTTTTTATATTACATATGACCAGGGAATATTGAGTGATCCGCAGATCAGCACAGAACCAGATCGTGCGGTAAATGAGGATGGAAAGACCAAAAAAGGAAATGTGATTATTACCATTCCAAAGGTTTCCAATGCGGTGATCGCCTATACTAGGGATAAAGGAGGAATTACTCTTACAAGAATAAGTGATACCATCAGAAAGAAACTGAACCAGAAGGTATCTGGAAGTGCAGCTGCATTTTTGAAAGATGGAACAGATGCTTACATTCGGGCAAATGGAATTTGGTATCGCTGTAAATGCACAGGAGAAGTGCTGGAGTATAAGGACAGTATTAAACTTGATGAAACACAACTGGCTGGAGATGGAAGCAGCATTTCCATAGCGGTAGCAGCTGACGGTTATCTTCCTAAATGCAGCGGACCTTATACCTTCAAAGAACTGGGAACACCGGAGGTAACACTGGAAAGTAATAAGAATATTACTGAAATGGTATCTGCGGATGATGTGATCACAGCGATGTCCCATACAATAACAGACAATGCAGATATTTCCATTCAGTATTATCTGTCAGATCAGAATCTCTCAGAGATGCCGGAAGGCTTGTGGGAGACCTGGAATGGCACGACGAAACCACCATTGGACAGCAATAAGTATCTCTATGTGAGAACGTATGCGAAGGCTGGCAGTGGCTATATGACCAGTGCCCCACGGAAATATACACTTCAGTATATAAGTGCACAGCCGGGAAATGTAGAGGCAAAAGCTTATGTAAATGGAGCGGTGGTCACGGGTGGTGTTGACTATGGTGATCAGATTGAGTTGATTGAACTGACAACACCAGAGAGTAATGCACTGATTTTTTACACAGCAGATGGATCAAAACAAACTTTTACAAAGGTCTCATCGGACGCATCTGTCTATACTACATTGACTAAGAACGGTAAGGATTCGGCACACACCAGTCTGAAGATTGGAACGACATTGTATGTGAGAGTCAATGGGCTCTGGTATCAGTGCAGTGACAGCACAAGATTATATGATAAGGATAAGAAGATTGAAGTAGATGAAAGTATTTATACCAACAATTTTCTGACTATTAATGCACAGGCAGTGAAGGATGGATATGTGATCGGTACAGCAAACCGGTTCAGCTATGGCATGACTCTGAGAAATCAGGTAAAGGCTCCTACTGCCAGTGTAGAAAACGGTTCGAAAGTTAAGATGGGAGACCGGATCAACCTGCTGTGTGAAGAGACCAATTACAGGATTTTCTATACGACCAATGGAAGTGCACCGGTAGTAAATCTGGAAGGCAGTGAGATAAAACTTGGAAGTGGGACAAAAGATTATTCACAGGATCCACTGATTATTAAAGAAGATTTTGCATCTTATGGAAATAATGTAACGATTACTGCAGTTGCATGTAAATTCGCAACGTATAATGGATTGATTTCCCGGGTTATGAAGGACAGTGCCATTGCCCGTTTCACCTATATGGTAGAAGACCAGGCAGCCGTGGAGCCGGTGCTTTCCATACCGGCCACCAGTTCTGAGAATCGGACAACTGTAAAAATTGGCTCCAAGATACGCCTGTATTCCAATACGGAAGGTGTAGTGATCTTTTATACCATGGATGGAACAGAACCGCGTTATGGAGCGGCAGAAGATGGTTCCGGCATGGAAGCAAAAAATGAAAATACGAAAAAGTACAGTGCATCTCAGGGAATTACCGTTCCAGAGATCGGTGATTCTTCCATTATCACGATCACAGCAGTGGCGTACTGTGAAGGGCTTGCCAACAGTGATATTTCCAGACTGATCTTCCAGTATCCGGCAGCGGTGACAGCACCTTATGCCACACCTTCCGCTGGAGCAGTCACAGAGAATACACAGGTGACACTGAAGACTGCCACAGAGGGGGCAGTGATCTATTACGAAGTCGTTTATGGAAATGATACTCCGAAAGATCCGACAGAGAACAGCAATGTATATGACAGCAGCAATCCATTTGTGATCGGTAAAAAGACGACCATCAAAGCCTACGCGGTGAAGGATGGCATGAAGAGTGAAATCGTCACATTTGCCTACACGGTGTCGGATAAACTGTCAGTGCCGACTCCGTCGATCGATACGGGAGCAGTGGTGGCATCTGGTACGGTGATCCAGTTAAAAGCAGATAAAGATTCAACCATCTACTATACCGTAGATGGAAGTGATCCGAAAAAATCAGGAAATAAAAATGTGTTGATCGGTACCAACGTGATCCTCAGCGGAAAAGCGGGAGATGTGGTTTCCCTTCGGACCTATGCATCCAGAACCGGTTACAGTGACAGTGAGGTAGGCTATTACAGCTACAGCATCAGTGGGTATGACGGTGGTATTTTTGCAGATAAGGAGACCGGAAGCACTGTGAAAAATGGTGAGGTCATCCATCTGAATACGGATGTATCCAATGCAAAGATCTACTATACCACGGACGGCTCCACACCGACGGAGAGCAGTACCCAGGGAAGTGCAGTTACGATCCAGGGAACGCCGGGTGAAAATATAACGATCAAAGCCATTGCAGTAGCATCTGGCACAGATAAAGCCGTATCGGCAGCGACCTTTATCTATCAGATCCTGGACAAGCTGGCAGCACCTACTTCTTCCGTACCGGACGGAGCAGTATTTACCAGTGAGAGCGTGGTGGAACTGACAGCGGAGATGGGTAAGATCTACTACACGACCAACGGAGAGGATCCTACTACCGCAAGCAATCTGTATAAGAAAAATATCACAGTGAACAGTGCAGTGACCATCAAAGCCATTGCCGTGGCAGAGGATTATCAGCAGTCAGAGATCAGTACCTTCAGCTATGGATTTGCCAGCCAGGTGTCAGCACCGGTTGCAAGCTTCGCCAGCGGAGAGCTGGATATGGGAACAGAGGTTGCATTTACCTGTGAGACAGAAGGGGCTTCTATCTACTACCGCACAGACGGAGCAGAACCGGATCTGAATGACAAGAATGGACTGGAACTGTACACAGGGCCGCTGGAGATCAACCGGGCAACTAATTTCAAGGTGATCGCCGTGAAAGATCATATGCAGAACAGCAAAGTTCTGACGGTGGGCTACACGGTAAGGGAACCGGAAGTGATCGTGGAAGCAGAGACAGAAGAGACAACGGTCGATCAGGGGGATAACGGCAGACTCATGAGCCGGAGAAGCTATTCGGATACAGAGTCGGGACCTTCCTATACTGACGTGGTACTCAAGAATGCCACCTACGGTGTGGTGGTTGCTTCAGAAGAAGGAACCATACAGGACAACGCACAGCTGAAAGTGGATCAGGTGAAGATCACAGATACTTCCGAGCGGATGGTAAAGCAGATGCTCAGTGATTCCTATGGCGTGGTGGCAGGCTATGAAGTGGAACTTCAGGTGAATGGAGAGGTAGTTCAGCCGGATGGAGAGATCGAGATCGGACTTCCGATTCCGGCAGAATATGAAAATACCCTGATCCAGATTGTATATCTTGCAGAGGACGGATCGGTACAGTTTTATAGCACCAGACGTTCCGGCGGGGTAGCATATATTAAGACGAATCACTTAAGCACCTATGCCATTGCAGCACCGGTGGAATTTCAGGAATCAGGCAGTCAGTTCCCCTGGCTTTTAGTGGGATACAGCACAGCAGTTGCACTGACAGCAGTCGGAATCCTGTTATTTTACAGAGTCAGAAAGATGAAGAGAGAGGACGAGGAGGAAGATGGTTAATCGGAAATATTATTCCTTTGAAAGGAACAATTACTATTATGGGAAGATGCTCACATCCCGGGATTTTCAGAATGAGCAGTCCTATATGAATGACAAGAGAAGACTGGTGAACCGACTGCTCCACGGAGTCGGCATCGTCTACGGAATGGATGTGATCGAAGCAGATGATTCCTCCATTGTTCTTCAGTCAGGGCTGGCACTGGATGCAGCGGGAAGAGAGATCGTGGTTCCGCGGACCCAGGTAATCAAGCTCTCTACGATTGAAGGCTATGCAGACCTTCAGACTGAGCATGCTTTTCTGGGAATTGCCTACGCAGAAGAGGATACAGATCCTGTCTATGCGGTGATGAACGAAGGAACCGGAGAAGAGGGAAGACAGTTTAACCGGAAAAAGGAGCAGTATCGTCTGTTTTTATGTGACAGAAAAGACTGTATCCGCAATGAAGAGAGACTGGATGCATACCTGAAGACACAGATCCTGTACCAGGATGAAGATATCTGTGTGACGCAGGAAGTACCTGCATTCCTTGTTCCAGGGGTGGCATTGAAAAGCCGGATCAGAATCGAGAAGATCAGCCATATGCCGGGTGTCTATTCTTTCTCCTGCCAGATGGGAGCAGAAGGACTGGTTCCGGGAACCTGCGAAGTTCATGCAGATAACGTAAGTCAGGAATATGGAGATGTATATGTGATCGAGAAAGCATTCCGGCCGGAAGATTACATCTTTGGAAATGAAGGGGTGAATCTTCGGGTGGAGCAGATCCGGGTGACAACACCGACTGGACAGGAATCTGCAGAGGATATGGCATTTTCAGTGGCTGCTGTACAGGGAACTGTGCTTGAGCATGTGCGAAAGACCAGCACCAGAGGTACGCTGGATGTGGATCTTGACAGAACCTATGATGAGAAGCTCTGGATCGCATCGATCCACCTGATCCGTTCTGCACAGCATTCCATGATCGACCAGGTGCGGCAGGCTCCTTTTGATCAGTATGTGAGCAGCGCAGAGGAACTGATGATCCTGGAGCAGCTTCATGAATATCTGGTTCCGGAAGAGGAGATGGGTTATCAGACGGTATCCCAGACAGAGATTCCGGTGACAGGCGAAAAAGAGACCACACAGACTGACAGACGGATTCATTCCAGTGGTGTGTTTGAGATGTCTCTGGGAAATGGCGGCGAGAGTGGAAAGTCTTATTTTTCCGATGAGATCATGCATGGACTTGGCAATGGACCAGTCTGTGTGGAGATCGGTATTGAATATATCAGCAGAGACAATCTGATCCAGGGCGACCGGGAATCCATTATCCTGGGAGACGGCAGCATTTTTGCTGAGGATACCACCGTTACAGATGACAAGATCTTATCAGTGGATCAGGCAATCAAGATCCTTCCTGACAGAGGTACCTTCATCGTTGGTATCCGGCCGAAAGTCAAGATCGGCAAGATGGGGATTCGTATCCGCTGGTACGCATACAAGCCGGAGGATCTGGAACAGAGAGTCTATAACCAGAAGGAACAGAAGGGCTGCATTATGATCCAGCCGGATACTATGGTTCTTCCACCGAAGGGAAGTATCCATATGAAACCGGTATTTATCAATATGAAGGAGACGGCACTGAGTTATACGCTGCTGGATCCGGAGGGCGGTAAGATCGACAACAATGGCGTCTACACCGCACCGGCACAGGAAGGCGTATATGAGGTTAAGGTGGAGGCCATCGGAGAACCGGAGATCTTTACTCACGCATTTGTGATCGTTTCCCAGAAAAAAGCAGACGAATAAACAGACAGATGAATCTGATGAAGAGCAGGTGAGAACAGATGTTTCCAGCATTGAATATGGAACTGGAGATCGTAAGGACCGTCCTTAAGAATCCGGTCAATGACATCTACGTGTGTACGGATCTGAGAAAGAATACGGGAACCTTTTATACTATGGTATCCATTGCAGATCCGGATTGCAGAAGAAAAGTGACAGAAAAACTGAATACAGAGCGGCTGTTCTTTTCCAACCGGGATTTCATCGGATCGTTCATCTATGAAAGCAGACTGAATCTGGTGTTCCGGTACTACCATGAGAACCTGTTGTCCTTATTGGGAGGTGTCTATCTGGTAGAGTTCGCAGACTGTAAGCGGGCAGCGTTGGGACTGATCGCAGCCTGTGCCGAATGTGGTGCAGGAGCAGATATGGGAGTACTTCTGCTGAATGACCGGAACATCAATATTACCCGGGAGGGAGAAGTTCAGTTCAATTATTTTCTGGATTTTTCCCAGTGGCAGCCGGGAATCGAAGAACAGCGATATTACCAGGAGGTGGCACAGAAAGTATTTGGCATTCTGGAGCTGAACTACAAGGGAAAATACGAGACACCGGACAGTTATCCGGGAGATATCCGGCTGTTCTATATGAAGATGACGACCACAGGTTTTCCGTCTCTGGGACATATGATCTCGGCGGTGCGGAATATGCCGGACAAGCCGGTGGAGATGCGAGGACTTCTCTGGTGGTTCAAAAGTCGTTTTCAAAGAGTACGCGGTTTTTTGTTCCGCAATGCCATGACTGCATTTTTAACGATCCTTGTGGCGGTGACAGTCATCTATGCGGGAGTTCAGATCCATGGCAGATGGAAGGTCAGAAAAGCGTACGAAAGCAATATCAGTTATAACGGCATCGAATACATCGGTAATGTATATCTGGGCGATACAGAATAAAAGAGGCGGTACCTATGAAAAGATTTGTGAGGATAATCATACTGACGGCGCTGATCCTGGCAGGAGTTCTGGCAGGATACCAGGGAATCCGGAACAGCTCGGTCTCTATGGATTCGCTACTGGGCATATCCGCAGCAGGAGACGGAACAACAGTCACCGGATGGTATGACGGCGACCGTACCGTGCTGGCGCGTGTCCGTCAGAATGGATCTATCGATGGAACTCTTCAGTTCCAGACGATAAAGAAGAATGACATGTACAATATCAAAGGTATCGCAGTGGGAGACAGATATACATATGTACTCCGCAACCGGGTGAACCGTTATACGGGAAAACTGACCGGACAGGAGCTGGTGGTCATTGATTTTGACAGTCTTTTCCGAAAAGAGAAGAAGGTATTTGAACTGACAGCGGAAGATAATTACGTGTATGGATGGGTCAATGCATCAGGAGATACCATTACTCTGATCGCATCAGATCCCAATGGAACCCAGGCGGTCCGCAGCAGCTATGAGTTCGGTTCAGTCCTTGACGATACATTGTCTCTTAAGAACAGCAGATATTATCCGCTGAAATCCGGGGAAGGCATCTACAAGGCCATGGGAAATGGTACGGCTCTGGTCTATATCTCTGATTCTGGAAAGATCTACTGTGCCAACGAACAGGAGGTATGGGAGATATATCCGGCAAGAACACTGGATACGCTCATGTATCCGACCTTTATCGCCTATGCAGAGAGCGGAGCTGTCTATCTGGAAGAACATGAGACCGGAAATATTATCCGGCTGACGCTGGAGGATGGAAGTGAGGAGACGGTCTTAAGCGGAAATAGTCCTTTCGGCGGATCCAATCTCTATACACCAAGAGACGTGTCAGTTATGTCCATGGTCAACCTGAATACCTTTTCTGCACTGGTCAGAAGTGGACAGGACAGTTCTTTTCAGATGCTGGTCTGCGTGGAAGGCAGCGGACATGTGATCCGTGGATTCCAGTACGGGATCCCGTATACGATCCTGGAAGTGCTGAAGACCTGGTTGTTATACGCGATCGCGATCCTGATCCTGTGTGGAATCCTGAGAGTATTTTTCAGTGCGATCCGGGGTGGACATACGATCATGGAGAGACTGCTCAGTGCAACGATTCCAATGTTAGTCATCACCATGGCACTGTTTGGATACATTTCCTTCCAGTATTACGGAAGTGCGATCCAGGAAAATTTTGAAAAACAGACGATGGATGAAGGAAATATGCTGGCAGCGTTATTTGGCCAGGAGTCCTTCAATGAGATTGAATATCCTTATGATTACTCTACAGAGGCCTATCAGTATTTAAGCCAGCAGATCGCAACCAGAGATCTGTATACGAGAGTGATCTATTATGAAAATGGTGATCTGTATATTGGAGTGGATGTAAATTATCCATGTTTTTATCCATTTGATATTACCATGACGCTTCCGGCAGAGGGTCTTTACCGAAAGGCAGCACTGACCGGTGAAGCTGTAACGGGAACGATCCACGATCAGCAGGGCGAGCGGATGGTATGTGTCACACCGGTAGGAGGACTTTCTGGTGAGACCGTGTATCTGCTGGAGACAGGAGTCTATACCTCCAATATAGACGCATATACAGCGACTTATGTGAAAGACTTCGTCACCGTGTGTGCAGCATTTCTGATCATTGTCATGGTGGTACTGATGGTTCTGTTCTATCAGATTCTGTTCCCCATCGGCGAGATCAAGCGGCAGATGCAGTTGTTTGCAGACGGAGACCGGAGTATCCGGATCCAGAGTGCTTCTGAGGATGAACTGACAGGAATCACTCAGGTGTTCAATAAGATGGCAGATGATATTGATGTACAGATCCTCAACCTAGAACGACTGAGTGCTACTTACTACCGGTTCGTTCCACCGAGCATCATTGGTCTGCTTGGAAAGAACAATCTGGCAGCCCTGACGCTGGGAAGCAATGTAAAAGGAAATTTTGCAGTACTGAATGTCCGGATGTATCCGGAGGAGTCTCTTCCGCTTGACCAGACAGAAGCACTGATGAACCGGTTCTTCAATACCGTGAACCGGTTTGCACAGCAAAGTGACATGATCCCCATTGTGGATGACGCCAATCTGCAGAGTATCATGCTGGTCTGCCAGAACGGAGTGGATTCCGCGGTGGTCACAGCATTGACGATCCTGGCCCGGATCGATGCAGACAACAAGCTCTACGGAAAAGAAGAGCAGCTGGACGTTACATTTGTAGCAGACCAGACGGAGGTCTACTTTGGAATCTGTGGAGACGAGGAACGCTATATTCCGGTTGTTCTGGCACCAGCATTTGAAAAGCTGTTGAGTGAGGGCGCATTTTTAAGACAGATGGGAAGCCGGTTCCTGATGACAGATACCGCATACGAACATCTGGCAGGAAAAGATTCTTACGCAGGCCGGTATATCGGCCGTCTGAAAAATACAGATCTGGATCTGGGACTTTATGACATCTATGATGACAGAAGCGCAGAGCAGATCAGGCTCATGAAGCAGACCCGCCATGCATTTGACAAAGCCATGGAGCTCTATGAGAAAGGGTTCTACTATGAAGCCAAAAACCTGTATGCCTGTGTTCTTCGGGAAAATCCGGGAGACATGGCAGCAAAATATTATATCTTCCGGTGTGAAGCACTGCAGGAGAAAAATCAGTAACCAGTTGGAGGAATATAGAGGATGGGAAGTCTGTTTCAGGTATTTAAAAATGCCATAACCCATGTATTTCAGGGAGTACAGGGTTCCTATGCATTTTCCCTCTTAGGCAAAGCATTTATCAGACTCCGCACAGCGGTCATGAATCCGTTTCAGCGGGTGGTGCGCCGGATCCAGCAGCTGTTCAATGCGAACATCATCACATCCAAGCTGGTGGCGCCCATCAATGCCAAGGTCCGTAAGATCCTATCCGGGGAGGCCAAGTCTCCGGAAGACTATTTTACGGTGGGCAGGTTCTGGATCTCCAGAATGCTGGTATATTTCCTGATCCTGGCAGGCTGTGCGGCAGTATTTATCTACTTTAACTGGATCGCATCCCCGGTGTCTGACACCACTGCCACAGAAAATGTAACCACAACCGTCTACTATGATTATGATGATGTGGATCTGGGAGAATACACCGGAAAAGCCAATATCCGGGCAGCAAACGGGAATGTGGTCTATACCGGAGACATTTCCGCAGGTGTCTGCACAGGAAATGGAACCTTGTGGACCCAGGATGGCATACTGGTCTATGAGGGTGCCTTTGAAAACAACAATTTTAATGGAAACGGAACCCTGTATTACCCAGGGGGAACTCCCCAGTATACAGGAGAGTTCAAGGAAAATCAGTTTTCCGGCTCCGGCGTTCTGTATTTTGCAGATAAGGTCGTGGAGTATGAAGGTAATTTTGAGAATGGTTCTTATCAGGGGGAAGGAGTTCTCTATAACGAAGATGGAACCATGATCTATGAAGGAGAATTTCAGAGCGGTACGTTTCATGGACAGGGTACCAGCTATTACGATACAGGCATCAAGAAATACGAAGGGCAGTTTTACATGGGAAGAGAACAGGGCACAGGAATCCTGTATGCACCTTCCGGCAGGGAAGTCTTTGAAGGCGTCTTTGCAAGAGATGACATTCAGTATGAGGCACTGCTGGGGCAGAGCCTGGAAGATGCCATGAACATGTTCAAGGAGACACCGGTCATCTATTACAGCGAAAGCGCAACCAGTTTTCTGTTTGAAAAAGCACAGGTGATCCTGAAAACAGACTGTCTCATTGAGATGCGGAAGAGTGATACGTCCAGTGACAGCAACTCTGAATGGTATGTGCCCGATGACGATGGAGAGACTCTGGCAGAGACAGAGGACAGTCAGGTGGAGACAGAGGAGACAAAGAGCACTGCAGATACCCAGGACGGTACTACCCAGACTACAGATCCGACTGCTTCCTGGACCACAGAACAGAAGAAAAAGGAAGAACAGCAGAAGATACTGGACAGCCTTCCGGTCAATCACCGATATGAAGTGTATTACTATCTGAGCACCGATAAATGGCAGACAGCGGAAGACCTGGACTTAAGCGCTATTACGATCACAGCAGTCACTTCCTACCGAAGTGAACTGAATACGGATTTCCTGAAAGATCTTACTATGACACCGGAAAACGGAGCAGCAGATGTTCAGGAATGTGTGGCAATCGAAAAAGTACGTCTGAGCGTTCCTACAGCTTTCAGTTCCATCAGCTATGAACTGACTACACAGAATAAGCTGTATGTGAAGGTGGGAGGCATCAATCTGGCGGAAGCCATCTACGAAGAAGTATACGAAGAGAACAATGTAAGATACCGGCTGTGTTATCAGATGGATACACCGGACCAGCTCATGTTCTTTACAGTAGAAAATAATTAAGGGGAGGAGGTAATAACATGGCAGACTTTTCAATTATCTCGGACGTAAGCAATGAAGTGCTGAAACTTCTGCGGGAGAATATCTGTCCGGAGCTGATTCAGTCACCGGAATCCATTGCGCTGGCAGCACCCACGGACAAAAATGCAGATTTTCAGCTAGGGCTGTATCTGTATGATATTCAGGAACTGAGAGAATATCAGCAGCAGGATATGATCCGGCTTCGGGGAAATATGACACAATACCCGCCCAAGCCACTGACGCTGTATTTCGCACTCTATATGAATACCAAATCCCAGCTGATGTCAAATGTGGAGAATGAACAGCGAATACTGGGACGTGCCATACAGGTGCTGATGGATCATGCGATTCTGTATGATACCGGGGAAGATGAAGATACCAGTGCTTCGATCACACTGCTCCCGCTCAGCTATGAAGAAAAGACAAAGATATGGTCCGTGTTATCAATTCCATATCAGTTAGGTATTTACTTCAGCGTTTCACCTGTACTTCTGTCATCCAGACGGATCAGAAGCTTCCGCCGCGTAGTGGCTGCAGAATTTGACGTATCCCAGCGGCAGCGTTAAGAAGCAGGAGGAGCGTATGATACAGATAAGAATCGCATTTGTACTGCGGCTGGTAGATGATTTTACCGGGGCCTGCATCAAGAAGAAGAGCTTCCGGTTCTGGACCGATGAGAAGATCCTTCATCCGGTACAGAAAGAAGAAGGACTATATGTATTTTTAGAACCTCTGGAACATCCGGCAAGGATTACCATCGAAGGAACGGATTACTATCCCTGTACCGTTGAGGTCGATAAACACATCCTGGATCCGGAGGAACCCATTGCAGATATCCGCCTGTATGGAAGGTCCGGCAAGGTCTATTCCGGAGGATGGGAATATCGGACAGGAGTTCTGAACATAAAAGGGCAGGAACTGCCGGCAGAGGTCTATATACGAAGAGAAAAACCTACCGGCCTTATGTATCGGGAATATAGAAAACTGGAGAACAGTCATTGGATCTTATTCCAGGGATTTACAAAAGAAGATCTGATTGGCAAGACCTGTGTACTGGGAAGAGAAAAAGACGCATTTCCATTTATCATCATGGAAAAGAGGGGAATCAACGAATATCGGATCGAACCCTGCGGACCAGTACCAGATCAGATCAAAGAAGGAGAGCCGCTTGCGAGGATCTACCGTTCTGTAACGGATCAGGACGGCTCATATGCCATCCCTGTGGAAGCAGGGGAAGGGCAGTCAACAGAGGAAGTAATGCTACTTCATTATAAAAAACCAGCAAGAAAGAAGGGAGGTCGAACGTGTCTGTCATCGTGACATCGGGAGCGCAGCTCATGTGCAGTTTCGGAATGGCGCCATCTGCACTGAATGTTCTTCCGGCATCGAAGGTTCAATGCAGCAACATGCCGCCTGCATGCATTACGGATAACCAGCCGATGGTAAATATTATGCCGTTTGGAATGTGCACATCCATGGCAAATCCACAGGTGGCAGCGGCAACGGCGGCCGCAATGGGAGTTCTGACTCCGCAGCCGTGCGTACCGGTAACAGCAGCACCCTGGGCACCGGGCTCTCCGACAGTATTGGTGGGAGGAAAACCAGCGGTAAATAACACATGTAAATGCATGTGTAATTGGGGCGGGGTCATACAGATCGTAAATCCCGGTCCGGCTACAACGACGATGGTGCCTTAGAGTCGTAAACAAATCACTATTTTGAAAGGAGGAAGGGGGCGAAGCGATATGCTTCAAACCAGACAACAACATGGCAGAATATTTATCCCCAGGAGTATATGTAGAGGAATTTGAATCAGGCTTAAGACCGATGGAGGGAGTAGGTACAAGTACCGCAGGATTCATCGGAATGGCTGAAAAAGGAAAGGTGATCGGAACACCGGAATTCGTAACCAGCTTCGCAGATTTCAACCGTAAATTCGGTGGATATCTTCCGGAGACTACCTACGGTGAATATCGCTATCTGGCTTATGCAGTAGAGCAGTTTTTCGCAAATGGCGGTTCACGCTGCTATGTAATGCGTACCGCAGCTGCTGATGCAGTGACTGCATCTGTATCTGCAGCAGGCATCAGTATCAGTGCAAAGAACCCGGGTAAATGGGGAAATGAGATCAAAGTGACCGCAGTGGCTGCAACCAAAGGAAAGACCGCAGTTCTGGAAGCAACCGGTGATGAGGCAACCGGCAAAGTCTATACCGTAGCAAATGGTTCCATTTTTGCAGAAGGTGACACCATCGTGATCCGCAATAACGGTAAAGTGACCGGCTACAATAAGATCGCCATGGTACAGGGCAACACCATCACTTTGGCTGTACCGGTGAAAGAGGATCTGACAGACAAGTCCCCGGTTCCGAGAAAAGTGCTCTCCACCTGTGAGATGAATCTGGAAGTCAGCTATCGTGATCAGGTAGAGCTGTACGAGGGTGTATCCCTCAATCAGTCATCTGCTTCCTTCATTACCAAGGTCCTGGCAAAATCAGAACTGGTGGATGTAGCAGCAGATGAGCCGAAAGATGCAGTGAATCCGTTATCTGTATTTACTGCAGAAGCAGATGCAGAGAAAGCGATCGTATTCCTTGCAGGCGGATCTGACGGCGGCAAGAAAGGAATCACCGATGATGTGTTCATGGGAACCGATGGTGGTCCTGGAAAGAGAACCGGTCTGGCAGCTTTCAAAGAGCTTAATAACGTAAGTATCATGGCAATTCCGGGTGTGACAAGTCCTGCAGTTCAGCTGGCACTGGTTGCACACTGCACCAATACCGGCGCAAGCTTTGCTGTACTGGATGTACCGCAGCATCTGACCAAACCGCAGGATGTTCTGGCACACAGAGAGAAGATTGATTCTGATTATGCGGCAATGTATCATCCGTGGATCCAGATCTATGACGCTCTGAACAAGAAACCGGCATACATCCCGCCTTCAGGAGCAGTATGCGGTATCTATGCAAGAAGTGACGTGGAGAGAGGCGTACACAAAGCACCGGCTAATGAAGTTGTTTACAACTGCATCGGACTTTCCTGCCTGTACAATAAGGCTGAGCAGGATATTCTGAATCCGGCAGGCGTGAACCTGATCCGTGCACTTCCGGGACAGGGCATCCGTGTATGGGGCGCAAGAACCTGCTCCAGCAACAGTCTCTGGAAATATGTCAACGTTCGCCGTCTGTTCATCTATCTGGAGGAGAGCATTAAATCCCAGACCAACTGGGCAGTATTTGAGCCGAACGATGAGATGCTGTGGGCAAGAGTTGGCCGTACGATCCGTGCATTCCTGCGTGATATGTGGAGAAGCGGTGCTCTGGTAGGTAATACCGAAGACCAGGCATTCTACGTAAATATCGGAAGAGATACCATGTCTCAGAGCGATATCCTGAACGGAAGACTGATCTGCGAGATCGGTGTAGCTCCGAGCCGTCCGGCTGAGTTCGTGATCTTCCGCATTACCCAGTTCATGGAAGAATCATAAGGTATACGTGAATCATAGATAAGGAGGAATGAAGAGGTGGCATATCCATTCAAAAAATATAACTATAAAGTCGAGATCGACGGAATCACAGAGGCAAGCTTTTCTGAGGTAAGCGGTTTTGACGCAAGTGTAGATGTAATTGAATATCGTACAGGTGATGAAGGTGTTAACTGGTCCCGTAAAATGAACGGTCTGACCAAATTCGGAAATGTGACTCTGAAATGGGGCATGACCAGTTCCTTAAGCTTCTACGACTGGGTAACTTCCATCTCTCAGGGAACTTCCCTGGGCGAGGATCACAACAAGAACGTGACCATCACACTGTTTGATGATGATGGTTCTACCGCTCTTGCAGTATGGACCCTGACCAATGCATGGCCGAGTAAATATACCGCACCGGATTTCAATGCAAGCTCCAGTGAGATCGCATTTGAGAGCGTAGAGCTGGTATATGAGTCAATGACAAGAGAGAGCTAATCGTCTGGTTTTTAAGTCCGGGATCTGTATAGCTGCAGATCCCGGCATAAAAATCATATGGAAAAGGAGAACAGCATGGATCTGATTACTGAATTTGAATTTGAACTTCCCAGAGGATATCTGGATGAAAATGGAGAATTACATAAAAAAGGCGTGATGCGGATGGCAACGGCAGCAGACGAGATCCTGCCTCTCCGTGACCCGCGGGTGGTCAGCAATCCGGCGTATCTGACGATCATTCTGCTGTCGAGGGTGATCACTTCCCTTGGAACTTTGACCAACATCCGGCCGACTCATATTGAGAAGCTGTTTTCCGCGGATCTTGCATTTCTGCAGAATATGTATCAGACCATCAATTCCATGGAAGATCTGACAGAGACCTGCGTATGCCCTCACTGCGGAGAAAAATTTGAGAAGCCGGTAAATTTTACAAGGGCGGAATAACCGTTTATCCAGAGAATGAGCTGTATAAAGAGGTTTCTTTTGTAGCTTATTATTTTCACTGGAGCTTTGAGTCAGTGATGCAGATGGATCATCTGACCAGACGGAGATTCTGCGCAGAGATATCAGATATACACAAGAAGATCAGCAAGCAGCCCAAAAATATTTTTGAGGTGTAAGGAATGAGCACATTAAAGAAAGAGGAACTGTACCGGCGGGGTTACAATTTCATCGTGTATCTGGAAGGAAAACAGATTCCATTTCAGAGGGTTTCAGGACTGGCAGATCAGGGCAGTTTTGAAACACTGCGGGAAGGCGGTCGCAACAGTGTGGTATATAGCCTTAAGAATCAGGCGGACTTCCAGCGGACAGTGACGCTTGAAAGAGGTCTGCTGTCTGATGAGATGGAGATGACTCTGTATCAACCGGGGTACCGATTCCGGGAAGAGGTCTCGGTATTTATGCTGGGGCAGGATCAGAGCATCAGAAAAGCATATTATCTTCAGGGGTGTGTGGTAAATAAGATCAGCCTCAGCGATCTTGCAGCTTCTGAAAGTACGTTTGTGACTGCAACCATCGAGCTGTCCTATGAGGCGCTGGAAGAGGAAGGAAGCAAAAAGAACAGTGCCTGGTGGAAGCCCGGAAAATAACAGCACAGAATGATGGGAGTGAGAGGGCAGGATGCAGAACCGATTTGAACAGTTTTCCCAAAATATCATAGCTATGCATACCGGATCTGCCGGTGCATTTGACCCTGCCCGCATGATGTTTCCTCCAGAAGAGAAGGAGGCTTCTTCTCAGGAAATGCAGAATCTGTACATGACCAACGTGTACCGGATTCAGAATCTGACAGAAGAAAATTATCTGTATCGTCAGAATTTTCAGTTTCTGACGCAGATGTTTGAAAAACAGATCCACAAAAAGTTATACCCTCAGGTAGAACGTCAGGTGGAAAAAACGATCCGGCAGGAACTGCCAAAGGCAGAGGACCGGGTCATCCGAGAAATGACAAAAGAACTTCACACACTGGTGAAAGAATCTGGTGTGGAGCAGCTCCGGGTTCTGGAAAAAGAAGCAAAAGAAGAACAGAAGGTGCTGCTTAGGAAGATTGAAAATATATATAACAGCAGCGTGTATGTGAATGTACAGGCGAAAAATATCCAAAACGACAACGTAAGTATCAATGGTCGGGTGGAGAACGGTCAGAAAACAGGGAGTGCCAAAGACCGGAACACATGGCTTCGTACACAGATCACATCAGTGCTGGAACAGAAAGATCAACAGACAGTTAAAAATCTCACAGAGGAGATTCTGCAGAAAGTCAAGACAAAGGATGCATCTGTTGCAATTCAGCAGACGGAACGTGTCTACCTGGAGCAGGTGCTGGAAGAGTATACAGACGGAAAGACAGACCGTCAGCAGACTGTCCGGCAAGCAGCGGAAATTATAGAACGGCTTCAGCAATCTGAAAAGGCTCGATCTACGCAGCTGCTTCAGTGGATGGAGCTGGCAGCTCACTCATTGCAGCCATCTCAACATCCTACATCCCCGGCAGCAAAAGCCATGGAAAACCATACGAAAGAAGAGGTAATCCGGCAGAAGGCGGATATGGCACCCATGGAGCATCTGTCGGCACCGGAGGAGCGCGTAGCGCAACCGTCGCAGGCAGTTATAAATCAGGCAGTGCAGAGCCAGAGTCCACAGCCGCAAGCGGGACGATCACAGGATATGTCGCAGCCGCAGGTCTGGACCACTCAGACATTGATGTCTTTGCAGCATCAAACATCATCCATATCCTCCACCTCTCCGGCGGCGAAAGCCATGGAAAGTCATCCAGTAGAGGAAGAGGCAATTCGACAGAGAGCGGATGCCGCACCCATGGAGCATCTGACAGCGCCGGAGGAGCGCGTAGCGCAACCATCGCAGGCAGTCATAAATCAGGCAGTGCAGAATCAGAGTCCACGGCCGCAAGCGGGACGATCACAGGATATGTCGCAGCCGCAGGTCTGGACCACCCAGACATTGATGTCTTTGCAGCATCCAACATCTCCCATATCCTCCACCTCTCCGGCGGCGAAAGCCATGGAAAGTCATCCAGTAGAGAAAGAGGCAATTCGACAGAGAGCGGATGCCGCAGCCATGGAGCATCTGTCGGCACCGGAGGAGCGCGTAGCGCAACCATCGCAGAAGGGCGTAAATCAGGCAGTGAAGAATCAGAGTCCACAGCCGCAAGGGGGACGATCACAGGATATGTCGCAGCCGCAGGTCTGGACCACCCAGACATTGATGTCTTTGCAGCATCAAACATCTTCCATATCCTCAACCTCTCCGGCGGCGAAAGCCATGGAAAGTCATCCAGTAGAGGAAGAGGCAATTCGACAGAGAGCGGATGCCGCAGCCATGGAGCATCTGACAGCGCCGGAGGAGCGCATAGCGCAACCATCGCAGAAGGTCGTAAATCAGGCAGTGCAGAGCCAGAGTCCGCAGTCGCAAGTGGGACGATTGCAAGATATGTCGCAGCCACAGGTATGGACAACTCAGACGTTGCTGTCTTTACAGCATAACTCTCCTTCCTCATCACCAGAAGCGAAAGCTACGGAAAGCCATTCGGCAGAAGAAGCGACTCAACAGAGAACAGAGATGGCCTCTATGGAGCATCTGACAATGCCACCGGCAATGTCACTGCCACCAACACAGGTAATGCCACAGGTAACGACACCGAAATCGGCAATGATACAGGCACACATGTTTCCGCAGATGCAGCAGCCACCGGAGGTTCCTCAGGCGGCATCTATGAGACGAAGCAGTCCCAGATTGCAGCAGAGGACGATGCATCATCCACAGTCCTATGTGATGGAAGCCGCGCCAATCATATATGTGGAAGAACCGAAACAAGCAGCAGATCCGGGTGAACATCAGGTGATCAGAAAACAGATCCGTGAGATCACGGAACATATAGAGGAAGTAAAGAAGACAGTAGCAATCGAAAGACAGGTGTTGACGGAGCAGCAGAAAGAGTCGGTTCGTCAGGTGATCCGTTCTACACCATCTCTTCTGACAGAAGGGGAGATAGCGGTTCTGATGAAACAGAAGGTAGAGACAGAGATCTCACGGAAGATGGATGAAAGTATGCAGCAGATGACGAACCGTGTCTATCGAAGAATTGAAGAAAAGTTGAAGACAGAACGGGAAAGGAGGGGACGAATCTGATATGAGTACAGAGACAAGGCAGCAGCTGATCTATGGGGATGGAGCTCTTCAGAAAGCGTCACTGACTTATAAGAATCCTCAGTCAGGAAAAAATACAACGATTCCGGTTCAGTTCAACCCTACAGAATACTCCATTCAGAGGAGTCTGAAATACGAGAGTCACACAGGACAGGGAGAAGAGGCACATCCAGATGACCAGCAGGCATCCAGAAGTGGTCTTGCAATGTTAAATGTCAGTCTGATCCTGGATACCTCCACACAGATGCAGGACTATCAGATTCCAAAAGGGCTGTCCAAATATCTGAATGACAGCAAAGAACTGACCTCCATCTGTCAGGATATTTCGCTGATCATGAAGCGGAATGCAGAAAATCACGAACCAAGTATGGTGACATTTTCATGGGGAAGCATGGCATTTTACGGACATGTGACCTCTCTGAAAATCAGCTATCAGATGTTCAATCTCAATGGTATGCCGGTGAGGGCAAAGCTGGATATGGAGATCTCCGGTGAAGATAAAAGTATCCTGAATATTATCGGAGCCAATCCCCATGAATCCCCAGACCGGACCAAATACCGTAGAATCAATCAGCGGGAGGAGCTTTGGATGCTGGCAGATACGGAATATCATGATCCGTCCTGCTGGCGGGAGATCGCCAGAGAAAATGGGATCCTTAATCCGCGGAAGGTCGATTACACCAGACGTCTGAAGATTCCGGCACTGTAGGACAAAGGATCTATAGGAAGACAGGATAGACACAAGAAGGGGTGCAGCTATGGATTTGATGAAAGGAAGTACCAGTTTCCGTTCACTGAGAAAAAAATATGATGATTTTTCTGCACCGTCTGTGGAAGTGACTGTGGGAAGTACAAAGCTGGTATCAGGAGCCGGGGCAGATATTTTTGATCTGGAACTGGAGCTGACCAGTGGATTTGAGGCATCGGGATGTGTGTTTTACATTGACGGTGCGTATGATGAAAAAAATACAGATTTTAAGAAATTTACAGACAAGATCCAGATCGGGGAATCGGTTGAGATCGCACTTGGATATGTGAGGCGTGAATCTGTATTCAAAGGATATATTAACGAAGTAGAATACCAGTATGGCATGGAAGATGACAGGAACCGGATCCGGGTGGAATGTATGGATGCCAAGGGACTTCTGATGAAGACCAGACGCATGGAGATCTTTACCCAGAAGAGTGCAGATGCAGTGGTCAAGGCAATTCTCGGAGAGACTCCTGTCAGCAGCTACATTTCCGGCAAAGAGATCGACAGCTGTAAGGAAGAAGAGGTTCCGCTCAGAAGTCATATGATGACAGATTATGATCTCATTGTTGAGCAGGCTCAGAAGCAGGGATTTGAATTCTTTATCTTGCAGGGAAAAGCATATTTTCGCAAGAAACAGAAAGTAACATCCACGATCCTGACGCTGTCGCCGGGACAGGGGATCCTGAGAGCCAGGCTGTCTTTGTCAGGGCAGCAGCTGGTGAAGAAGATCGAGATCCGGTCCATTGACGAGACCAATGGAAAGCAGATCAAAGGAGAAGCAGCCTTGTCTGGAACATTTGGAAAAGGATCTGGTTATAAGAAGCTGCTGGGAGATTCCAGACAGGTCTTCTATGAGCCGGGGGTACAGGATGCAGCTGAGGCAAAAGCACGTGCGCAGGCAAGAATGGATCAGATCAGCCAGCGGTTTGGAGAGCTGGAATGTGAATGTGTGGGAATCCCGGAACTGTCACCGGGGCGGTTTGTAGAGGTGGATGAGTTATCCTCACAGGCAGACCGGAAATATTATATTACCTATGTACGGCATGTGCTGAGTGAGGATGGATACCGGACCTATATCAGGGCAGGAGTGAACAGTCTATGAATGGAATTACAGATCTATTTCACAGTGAAAATGAATATTATGACAATCAGCGGGTGACTGGATTCGTACAGGGAACTGTGGTGGAAAATAACAATGCGGATTTCAAAGGAATGGTCAAGGTGGAATTCACGGTCTGGGAAAGCGGGAAGAACCTGTGTGAATGGGTGCGGCTGTTGTCTCCTTACGGAGGTGCAGACTATGGTCTGTATTGTGTACCAGAGATCAATGAGACGGTGCTGGTGGGATTTATCGGAGGCAGTCTGAAGCGGCCGTTCCTGCTTGGAAGTCTGTATCCGGGTGGAGCATCCATGGTATCCGAGAATTTTGATGATAAGAATCTGAAAAAACATCTGAAGACCAAGGGAGGCATGGACCTTCTGATCCTTGAGGAGAATGGAAAACAAAGCGTTACACTGACTACACCAAAAGGAAATGTGCTGACAGTCAGCGATGAGACAGAAAGCTGTAAGATTTCTGATAAAGATGGAAAAAATCAGATCAGCATGGATTATAAAAATGGAAAAGTAACCGTTCAGGCGGAGAAGACGATAGAACTGAAGGCAGGAAGTGTGGAGCTTACCATGGATGGAAATGGCGGAGCTATCAGTCTGAAAGCAAAGAAGATAGGAGTGACAGCGGATAATGAGATCGCACTGAAAGCCAACTCCGCACTGAAAGCAGAAGGCGCGCAGGTGGATGTAAAGGCGCAGGCCAAGATGAATCTGCAGGCATCTGGTCCACTGGCAGCCAAGGGAGCAGTGGTACAGATCAACTAGAAGGAAAGAGGAGACGGGCATGGAAGATTCAAGAGCATTTTTAGGAAGAGGCTTCGCATTTCCGCCGGAAGTCGATCCGGTGACAGGAAAATTCCGCATGGCAGAGGGGGAAGAAGATATCCGGCAAGCCATCTATATTATTCTGATGACCAGACTCAAGGAGAGGGCCATGCTGCCGGACTTTGGATGTAATCTTCAGGAATATATATATGATCTTCCAGATGCAGCATTTGAGTCCCGTCTGATCAGGGAAGCGGAGGATGCGCTGACCCGGTATGAGCCGCGGATCCGGCAGGTCAGTATATCGGTAGATCGTAATGATCATCTGCGGGGAGTCATATATCTGAACATTGACTATTATGTGAGGGCGACAAATAATCCGAACAACCTGGTATTCCCGTATTATCTGGAAGAAGGAATCGGAGAACTGTAATGATCCGGGAAGGAGATAAGAGCATGGAAAAACTGAAAAAGCTGATGAACTCTTACGTACCGGAATTTGCCTATGAACCGGGAGCGTCAGATCCAGGTTCAGTGCTGACAGATCTTTGCGCAGAGATGATTGGAACCTGTGAGGAGCGTTATAGCCGGGTGCTGTCCAAGCATCGGATCCAGTATCTGAACCTGTTTGATCCATTGATCCAGGAACCGGTCAGTGCATCCAGAGGTTATGTACAGTTTCAGCCGGTGAAAGGATATGAAGGAATGGTTCCGATCCCGGCAGGAACCAGTGTGATCGCATCTCATCCGGACGCAGGAGAGCTCCTCTTTGAGACGGAGCATGGAATTACTGCGGTGGATACGGTACCGGAGCTTATGGTTGTCACCGACCGGAGTCAGGACCGGATCGTGAGAAAGCAGTATGAGCCGGGAGAACCCTTGAGCTTTACTGCATTTGGCGTGGAAGGAGAGAACCTTACAGAGCATAAACTGTATCTGTGCTTTGACAATCTTCTAGAAGAACTGACAGGGCTTGATCTGTATGTGTATCCGCAGGCATCTGCAGAACAGCAGCAGGAGGAATTGCTTCATAGTCTTGCCGGAAGTGATATGTGCTGGTCTATCTTAGAAGCAGATGGAAAAGAGACGGTAGTTCCTTCTGTAGCAGAGGAACAGGGAGTCATTCATCTGAGCCTGCCTGATTATGTGCCTCAGAAAGCTGTGGTGGGACAGAAGGAAGGCTATTACCTGATCCTCACCTGTCTGGGAGAACTTCCGGACTGGTACGTAAAAGAGGTGTCGGTAAGCATGAAGCGCACGCACCTGATCCCGTCAGAACTATATCTGAACGGAACAAGTGAAACTGCCGGTATGGTCTATCCATTTGGAAAACCCATGGGACTTTACAATGAAATGACGCTTGATGACAGAGAAGTGCTGAGCCGCCGGGGTGCGAAGATCAGTCTGTCGTTCCATCTGGGTTATCAGATCCGGGAAGAGCGGGCTGAAGTTCCGGAAATGGATCTGGAATATAAGGCGATCATGAAAAAGCCAAGAAAGCCGTTAAGTATCCGTGCTGTGGAAGTGTGTGCAGATGATGTATGCTGGGAGTATCTGAGCTGGACAGGCTGGAAGCGCCTGTTTCAGGAAGAACATCTGCGGTCCATGTTCAATGGTTCCACGGAAGGAGATGTGACCTTACAGTTTATCTGTCCGCAGGATATGGCGGATTATGAAGAAAATGCCGGAGGCAGGATCCGGGTACGTCTTCTTCAGGCGGAAAATATTTATCAGATGCCGGCCATCTATCGTTGTCCGGTGCTGACAGGAATCAATTTTTCATATTCTTATGAAGAACAGAAACAGATGCCATCCTTTATCATGGCGAAAAATAATTTTGATGAGAAGGAAATGACCGGTATCTGGAAGCCGTTTTATCAGACAGAAAACAGCCGCAGGACGATGTATCTGGGGTTTGCCGGTTCCATGGCAGGTATGCCCTTAAGTCTCTATTTTGATATTGAAAATTACAGTGACAGACCTGTGGATTATCAGGTGGAGTATCTGTCACCCAGAGGTTTTCAGCCGGTGAGGATTACGGATCAGACCGGTGGTTTCTGTGGATCAGGAACGATCCTCTTTATGGTTCCTCAGGACGCAGTGCAGAAGAATCTCTATGGATATGAGGGATATTTCCTGCGATTTGTCAATTATAACCGGGAAAATCCAGAATATGTTCTGCCCCAGGTCAAAGGGATCTATCCCAATATGGCTCGGGTAGTCAATATCAATACAGTGACCGAAGAATTTTATCTGGATGATATGGATAATGCCCTTCAGATCCAGCTGTCCCAGCAGAACCTTCTGAAAGTAAGGGTAGAAGTACAGGAAGAGACGCATCAGGGGCTTCAGTGGATAGAGTGGAAACAGGGCAGACACAGCTACGAAGGCGGGAGAACCTATCAGATCGATATGGAGGCAGGACTTCTGTCCTTCCGGAAACATGCATTTGCAGAATATCATCTGCCGGAGGATGGTCCGCAGATCAGGGTGTCGCACAGCAATTACAATGGAAGTGCGGCAAATGTACCGGCGGACAGTATTACGACTCCGGGAACAGCAATCCGCTATCTGTCAGCCGTGACCAATCCATTTCCGACTTATGGAGGATACGACGGATATACAGAGCAGACCACCGGCCAGCTGGTGGCAGGACTTTTAAGAACCAGAGGGCGCGCAGTGACAGAGTCGGATCTGATGGATCTGATCTCCCAGGAGTCTTATGGAATTCGGAAAGTGCGGTATTGCAATCATACGGATGCCTATGGAAATACAGATGCAGATCAGGTGACCATTGCTGTTCTGGTGGAGGAATATGAAAAAGGTGCCCATGTATTTTCACAGGTTAAGAAAAAGATCAAGGATCGTCTGCTGAGCGATGGAATCTTCCAGCCTGCCGGCAGAACGCTCAATTTGATCCAGCCTCATTTTGTACGGTTGAATGTGCGGGTGTGGCTGGAGAAAGATTCTATGGAGCAGGCCTATGATATGCAGCAGCAGGCACTGGAACTGATCCGGAGATTTATTGATCCGATGGAAGGCGGCATGTCGGGACAGGGATGGCAGATCGGAGAATTACCGTCACCGCTGCAGCTTACCGCATTTTTAAGAACCGGTATGGATGGCGTGAGTATTTCCAGAATGCTGGTCACCGCGTGGGAAAACGGACAGGAACGTCCGGTGGACAGTGAGTTTTATGAGAAACATAAGAATCCGTTCCGTATGGCGGTAAATGGGGAACACATGGTATATATCGAGGTGAGAGAATGTTAAAGGTACCACAGCTTAATGACATGACATATGAGCAGATCATACAGAGGGCCGTGAGCCGTATCCCGTCTCTGACAGATCAATGGACAGACTTTAACAGTCATGATCCGGGAATTACGGTTCTCCAGACCTATGCGTGGCTTGTGGATATGCTGAATTATTATATGGATGCCACAGGGGATGTGCATGTGAAGAAATACCTGAAACTTCTGGGCATTCAGCAGCAAAAGCGCCGGGCAGCAGCTGGTTATGTAGTGATCCACGGGGACGTACAGCAGGAGATTCCAAAAGGAACCAGACTCTTCGCAGGTGATATCTCTTTTGAGACAGCGGAAGAATGGAAAGGTTCAGAAAACAGATTCTGTTCCTTCCTGCGGCAGATAGAAGATCAGTACCTGGATCTGACTGCATTTGCAGGTACTGACGGAGAATATGCCGATATCTTTCAGCCGGAAGAACAGGCAGCACAGGCTGTGTGTCTTGGATTTTCAAAGCCGCTGCAGGCGGAAGACAGGATCTATATCTGTGTGGAATATCAGGAGAGGAGAAATCCTTTTGATCAGACCTTCCGTCTGGGAACACTGGAATGGCAGGTGTTTACTGAAGAAGGCTGGAAGACAGTGGAAGTGGAAGACGAGACTTGTGGATTCTTAAGAAGCGGATTTGTGACGCTTAAAGATATGGCACCTATGGCAGTATGGAGTCCTATGTTCGGCAATGGACGGGCATACTATCTGAAAGCCAATCTGCAGGAAAATACATATGACAGTTGTCCGCGGATAGGCATGGTGTATGTGAATCCTCTGAAGGTCATCCAGCAGCACACAGTCTGTAAAGAGGGAGAACTGCTGCCAGAGCTTCTGATCGGAACCACTGATGGATGTGCAGGGCAGAGCCTTCTGTTTGATTATCCCTATGCATATAAGTTTTCCCTGGCGGTTGTGGGAGAGGATGGAGAGGTAGAAACCTATCATTATGCAGAAGATCTGGAGGAAGCAGGCTACAAGGATCGGGTATTCACATATGAGGAAGAGACTCAGAGCATCCGCTTTGGTGATGGGATCCATGGAGTGATCCCGAGACAGAATAAAGATATTTATGTGACAGGGTTACTCTGCTCTCTGTGCGGCAATGGAAATGTGCAGGCAGGAGAACTGAACCGGTTTGAAGATCCGACCATCAGAGCAGCTGTCAGCAATCCACTGCCAGTGGATGGAGGACAGGATGCAGAGACCATCCGTGATATGAAAAAGCGGATGCAGAAGGAATTGTTCATTCAGAACCGGATGGCCTCACAGACAGATTATGAGACGATCGTAAAGCAGACACCGGGCCTTATGATCGATCTGGTGCAGGTGATCCCTGGAAAAGAATATGGCGTCATGCATCGCCAGAACCGGAGTGAAAATGAAGTGGTTGTGGTGGTCAAGCCGTGGAGCGATGAAAAAAAACCAGTTTTGAAAGAACAGTACCGCAAAGCCATTGAGGACTATATCGAACCATATCGGCTGATCAATACCAAGGTGACGGTGGAATCTGCCAGATATGCAGGTATCTGCGTACATGGAAAGATCGCATTGGAGCAGGATTTGCCAAAGACCAGAAAAGCGGTACTGGAACGGATCAGCAGGGAGCTTTCTTATACAGAACGAAAGCATCCTTTTGGAACGGTGATCTCTTACGGACAGTTGTTTACAGCACTGGAAAATACCGAAGGGGTAAAAAAGGTACTGGAACTGAATCTGGAGAGAACTGGAAATGCGGCCAGAAAGAATGACAGAGGAGATGTGCTTCTGGATGCAGATGCGCTGGGGATCCTGGAGGAGACAGATCTGGAATTTTGCTAGAAAGGAGGAACACCAGCTATGATGGAAGAAGGAAAAAAGATTAATTTTTACCGGCTGGGTCTGGAAAATGGAAGACGGTACCGGATGGAGCTGACAGATGAATACAGACTTACCGGAACAGGCGGCGGTGTGTTCCTGTATCTGGCGCCAGTTTATGACTCCAGAGATCGGGATGGATCCTGGCATAGACTGATTCTGGAGGGCGATTTTTATCGTTGCAAATATGAAGTATTGGTCATGGCGACCAATGAGAATCTGACAGAGCAGACAGAAAAAGCATGGGAAGAGGGCAGTTCACCGGATCTGTTCTGGCCGGAGGGCTCTTATGTACGGAAAGTAAATACAGATGATTTTCTGCTCCATGAACTGAAAGGCCGGTATCTGTGGGTACTGATCCGAATATCGGGAGCTGCCGTTGACAGTCATTTCTGTATGGAAGGATTTCGTGTGGAATTTCCGTGGACCAGTTTTTCTGGCTATCTTCCGGAGATCTATCAGGAAGCCGGACAGAATTCATTTTTTGAGCGTTATATGGCGGTCTTCCAGAGCATGTACGAAGATCTGGAGCAGCAGGTAGATCATCTGCCCCGGATCCTGGACTATGAGAGCACACCGGACGAAAATCTTGGAACGCTTCTTACGTGGACAGGAAAGCCTTATGGAGGCGCAGAACCTGGAGCGGAGAAGATCCGTATGCTGATCCGGGATTTAAGCAAGATCCAGACCGGAAAAGGTACGGTACGGGTGATGAAGCAGATGATCCAGTTTGTTACCGGTCGGGACGCGGTAATCATGGAGTATTTTAAGTGGCATGACTGGATGCGCAGAGGAGCCAGCCAGTTAGAGCGGTATGAGAAGCTGTTTGGAAAAAATGAAGATCAGTTCTGTGTGATCCTGGATTTGACAAGGGAAGGTCAGCCAGTGGTGCCGGAGGAGCTTCAGAAACTTCTGCAGGAATACACGCCTCTTGGTATGAACAGTAATCTGATTTTTCTTGACTGGTCCAGCCAGATGGATACGCACTGTTATCTTGATAAAAACAGCCGGCTGGCAATTCCGGAGCGTGCGGATACCAGTGGATTCTCGCTGGATGGAAATTATGTACTTGGATGATTTTGACGCTTGCAAATGAAACGTCAGCCGTGTATAATGTTCAAAAATAGGGAGCTCAAATAGATGGGCTGAGAGTAGACTTTTTAGTCTTGACCTGGAACCTGATTTGGATAATGCCAACGTAGGGAAATACATGTCGCAAAGAAATGCACTTATGTGTCGTTGCTCTCTGTTTTGTGTGAACTGGGGGCACCACTTTTCACAGAGTATGACAGGCGCCGAATGATATGCTATGCGTATCATTCGGTGCCTTTTTGCTTTTTCAGGGTGTCAGAACGGTGAAAGGAGAGCTTGTCATGGTAAAGATCAATGGAGAAGACAAAGAGATTGCCGGAAGAAATCTTCTGGAATATCTCAATGAAGCCGGATTTGAAACAGAACGGGTGGTTGTAGAGAAAAACCTTGAGATCATCCCAAAAGATCAGTTCGGACAGGTGGTCATCCAGGATGAAGATGTGATTGAAGTTGTGAGATTTGTCGGTGGAGGTTGAGAGATGACAAGGATGCAGAAGGAAATGCAGGAGCGGATCTCCAGGGAACAGCTGGATCAGGCATTTGATGCCAGATTTCCAGAAGAGATGCGGACAAAACTGCGCAATGCCAGAGTGGCTGTGGCAGGACTTGGAGGATTGGGATCCAATATTGCAGTGATGCTTGCCAGAAGTGGAGTCGGTGAGCTTCTGCTGGTGGATTTTGATACGGTGGATGTGACCAATCTGAACCGGCAGATGTATTTGATCCCTCAGCTTGGCAAGCCAAAAGCAGAAGCATTGCCGGAGATTCTGTATCAGATCAATCCATATCTGACATATCGCTCCGTGTGTATAAAAGTTACACCGGATAATGTAAAGGAACTGTTTTCAGAATATCCGATCGTATGTGAAGCATTTGATAAGCCGGATCAGAAAGCCATGCTTGTCCGGGAACTGCTTATGCAGTGTCCTAAGACGATCGTGGTGTCGGGAAATGGTATGGCGGGGTATGCAGATGCCAATGAGATCCGTACCTGTCAGGTGATGAAACGATTATATGTGTGCGGAGATCAAAGTACGGATGTTGGAAATGGAATCGGACTGATCGCACCAAGAGTGGCAGTCTGTGCTGCACACGAAGCGAACAAAGTGCTGCAGTTGATTATGCAGACAGAATCATAGTTTACGAAAAGGGGAAGAAACATGGAAGATAAATTTATATTAGGTGGTAAAGAATTTCACAGTCGTTTTATTCTGGGTTCAGGAAAATATAATCTGAACCTGATCAAAGCAGCAGTAGAGCAGGGAGGAGCAGAGATCATCACGCTTGCTCTGCGCCGTGCCAACACACAGGAAAGTGAAAATATTCTGGACTTTATTCCGAAGGGAGTGACACTCCTTCCGAACACCTCAGGTGCAAGAACTGCAGAGGAGGCAGTCCGGATCGCAAGTCTGAGCAGAGCTATGGGATGTGGAGATTTTGTAAAAGTGGAGATCATGCGGGATGCAAAATATCTGTTCCCGGATAATTATGAGACAGTAAAAGCAACAGAAATCCTTGCAAAAGAGGGATTTGTAGTGCTTCCGTATATGAATCCGGATCTGAATGTGGCAAGAGATCTGCAGAATGCAGGTGCAGCAGCCGTGATGCCGCTTGCAGCGCCGATCGGAAGCAATAAAGGACTCGCAACAAAGGCGATGATCCAGGTGCTGATCGATGAGATCGATCTGCCGATCATTGTGGACGCAGGAATTGGAAAACCATCCCAGGCATGCGAAGCCATGGAAATGGGAGCAGCAGCCATCATGGCGAATACAGCCATTGCTACAGCTGGAAATGTACCGGAGATGGCAGCTGCATTCAAGCTTGCTATTGAGGCAGGAAGAAAAGCATATCTGACCGGAATGGGAAGAGTACTTGCCAGAGGTGGAAGTGCATCCGATCCGCTGACGGGATTTCTGCATTAGGGAGGAACAGTCATGAATGAAGAAAATCAGGTTTATTTTGTAGACAGTGATACACTGCCTCCGGCTGCTCTTGAGAGAAAGCATCGTCTGGAGCAGGATCCGTCCTTCCGTACCAATCATATGGAATACATGAAAGGAATGGAGGTCATACAGTCTGATATCAAGGATAAAGTGCTCAAAGCCATGGATGAATTTGATTATGATGCTTACACTGCAGCGGATGTGGAGAGGGCTCTTTCCCATGAGACCTGTTCCGTGGAGGATTTTAAGGCGCTGATCTCTCCGGCAGCAGCTCCTTACCTGGAACAGATGGCTAGGAAGGCAGAAGAAGTCACGAAGAATCATTTTGGAAATACGGTATATATTTTTACACCTCTTTATATTGCCAACTACTGTCAGAATTACTGCATTTACTGTGGATTTAACTGCTATAACAACATCCGCCGAAAGAAGCTGACTTTCGAAGAAATCGAGCATGAGATGCAGGTGATCGCCAAAACCGGTATGGAGGAGATCCTGATCCTGACAGGTGAGAGCAGGGCCTATTCAGATGTGACGTATATCGGAGAAGCAGTGAAGATCGCGCGGAAATATTTTAAAAATATCGGCATTGAGATCTATCCGGTCAATGTCGATGAATACCGCTATCTGCACGAGTGTGGTGTGGACTATGTGACAGTCTTCCAGGAGACCTACAACACGGATAAGTACGAGACGCTTCATCTGATGGGGCACAAGAGGGTGTGGCCTTATCGATTTGATGCGCAGGAACGGGCATTGATGGGAGGCATGCGCGGAGCCGGATTTTCAGCACTTTTAGGGCTGGATGATTTCCGAAAGGATGCCCTGGCAACGGCTCTTCATGTCTACTATATCAACCGGAAATATCCACACGCTGAACTTTCTCTGAGTTGTCCGCGCCTCCGTCCGATCGTAAATAATGATAAGATCAATCCGCGGGATGTGGGAGAGAAGGAACTCTGTCAGGTGTTGTGTGCATATCGGTTGTTCCTGCCCTTTGCAGGAATCACGGTGTCCAGCCGGGAGAGCGAAAGCTTCCGAAATGGAATTACGAAGATCTGTGCTACGAAAGTCTCCGCAGGCGTTTCTACCGGAATTGGTGATCACGAAGAAAAATACGAAGGAAAAGGAAGATGCAGATGTGGGAGACGAGCAGTTTGAGATCAATGACGACCGCTCCTTTGATAAAATGTATCAGGATATGGAGCAGGGGCGGTCTGCAGCCGGTCCTGAATGACTATATCTATGTATAATTCATATGAGCATGCGATTGTGATCACCAATCGGACACTGGTTCAGGGATCATTTCTGGAACAGATGGAGAAAGTGGTCTGTCTGCATCCTCAAGGGGTGATCCTCAGGGAAAGAGATCTGTCAGATGGAGAGTATGAAGCTCTGGCCGAAAAAGTGCTTGGTATCTGTGCAAGAGAGAAGGTATCGTGTTTCCTTCACTCCCGGATCTCGATTGCAAGGAGGCTTGGATGTACAGATATCCATCTGTCGATTCCGTATGTGCAGTCAATGTCGGAGACAGAGAGGGAAGAACTTCGGAGGAACTTTGCACAAGTCAGCATTTCCTGTCATAGTATGGAAGATATGGAACTGGCGGTACAGGCTGGTGCTTCTCAGATCATTCTTGGCACCATCTTTGAGACAGACTGCAAGAAAGGTCTGCAAGGAAAAGGTGTGGAATTTGTAAGACAGATCTGTGCCAGGTGTCCGGTCCCGGTCTATGCGATCGGTGGTATGAATCTGGAACGGATCTCACTTGTGCGGCAGGCTGGAGCAGCAGGCGGATGTATGATGTCCGGATTTATGAAATTATAAAATGATTTGTAAATGGTTATGAGCGGTTATATAATGAAAATAACGACTCATAACCATTTTTTTGATAAAGGAGAATATACATGAGATTTTTGCATCTGGGAGATCTGCATCTGGGCAAATCCCTGGGAGATTTTGACCTGATCGGAGATCAGAAATATATATTGGATCAGATGCTTGCAGTGATCCGGGAAAGGACGGTAGATGCGGTACTGATCGCCGGGGATGTGTATGATAAAGCCATTCCCAGTGAGGCTGCCACTAATCTGCTGGATTATTTTCTGTGTCGCCTGGCAGAAACAGGAGTGAAGACCTTCCTGATCAGCGGTAATCATGATTCTGATGACCGGCTGAACTACGGCAGCCGGTTATTCCAGGATAATCAGATCTTTATTTCTTCTGTTTTCAGAGGAGAATTGGAGAAATATACCGTAGAAGATGAGCAGGGGGAAGTGGATGTGTATTTGCTTCCATTTGTGAAAGCATCTCAGGTGCGGCATTATTTTCCAGATGCAAAGATTGACTCCTATGATGATGCAGTGCGTGTGATCATTGAGCATGCTCATCTGGATCGTCAGAAGAGAAATGTGATCGTGGCACACCAGTTTGTGGCAGGCAGGTCAGAAGATCCGGTACTGGCAGGTTCGGAGAGCATCGGAACACAGAGTGTGGGACTGGTGGAGAAGATCAGTTATGACTGCTTTGATCCGTTTGATTATGTGGCGCTGGGGCATATTCATTCGCCCCAGAAAGTAGGAAGAGAAGAAGTTCGATATGCAGGATCACCGCTTAAATATTCTTTGAGTGAGGTGAATCATATAAAATCTGTGCCATTGGTGACCCTCGGAGAGAAGGGAAAGGTGTCGGTGGAACTGATCCCGTTGTCACCTATGAGAGATCTGCGCCATATAAAAGGCTCCATACGAGAATTACTGAATAAGAAACATGTGCAGTCGCCGGAGGACTTTATCTATGCAACTCTTACGGATGAAGAAATCATAGGTGATGCCATGGGAATCTTTCAACAGGTCTATCCCAATACAGTGAAGATCGACTATGACAATTCCCACACCAGGGAGATCGAGCAGGTGGATCTTTCCCATATTGTTGAAAATAAATCATTTTCGGAACTGATCAGTGATTTTTATCAGCTCATGTATCAGTGTGAGATCAGTGAAGAAGAGATGGACTATATGAAAATGGCAGCGCGGGAGGCAGGAGTGATCCATGAAACCGAGTAAACTGATCATAAGCGCATTTGGACCCTATGCGGGACGGGTGCCCGAAATAGATTTTACAAAATTTGAAGAAAAGGGGCTGTTTCTGATCTCCGGAGATACGGGTGCGGGTAAGACGACGATCTTTGATGCCATCTGTTTTGCGCTGTATGGAACGACCAGCGGCTCTTACCGGGATACGAAAAACTTAAGAAGCGAATATGCCAGCGATACAGCAGAGAGTTATGTAGATTTCTACTTTTCTCACCAGGGAAAAAATTATCACATCTGGCGGCAGCCTTCTTATGAGAGAAAAAAGCAGCGGGGAACCGGTGTGATCACGGAGAAGGAAAAAGCGGTATTTTACGAAGAAGGGAAGGCTCCTGTTGAGGGGCTTACCCAGGTGAATCTTGCGGTGAAGGACTTGCTCCATATTGATGAAAAACAGTTCAAGCAGATTGCCATGATCGCTCAGGGGGAATTTCGGGATCTGCTCAATGCGAAGACGGAACAGCGGACGGAGATCCTGCGGACCATTTTCCTGACCGATGGCTATAAGAATATCGAGTATAGGTTAAAAGATCGGATGGATGCAAGCTATGCGATCAGGCGGAAGACAGAGGACAGCATTGTTCAGTACTTTGGGGATGTGTCAGCATCTAAGACAGATGTGTTGTCAGAAGAACTGACAGAACTTAAGGACAGAGCCAGAGAGTCTGGCAGTGCGTGGAATCTGGAAGAACTGCTGGAATTGCTTGGGCGTCTGATACAGTCTGATCAGGAGAAGCTGGAAGTGGAAAAGGAGCGGCTGGAGCAAGCGGAGTGTATTCTTCGTTCCAGACAGAAAGTACTGGCAACGGCTCAGACCAATAACGAGTTTATTGACCGGTTGCTGTATCTTCAGAAGGAAAGAGCAGAACTTGCGACCAGAGGGCAGAAGATCAAAGATGCCACAGATCTGCTGGACAGGCAGAAAACAGCCACCCGGGAAGTGCATCCAGTATACCTTGCATGGAAATCAAAAGCAGATGCTGCGATCTATACGGAAAAAGAGATTGAAAATAAGCAGCAGAGCCTTCTGACTGCGGAGAAGACGGCAAAAGAGGCAGCGGAGCAGTCTACACTGGCAGAAGAAAAAAGAGGCAGAGCAGAGGAACTGCAGAAAAAAATCGATAAAATCAATGCAGAGGAACAGAAATATCAGCAGAGGGAACAGTTAAAAGAAAAAGTTGCCGCATTGACAAACAATCAAAAGATACTTGCAGAAAAAGAAACAAGTTATGATACAGCGGAAAAAAAGCTGGAAGAAAGCATACAGAATCTGAAGGAAACTGTGGCAGAGTTGAAAAACAGGCCGACAGAGATGCAGGAGATCAGAAACCAGGGAGAGAAGCTGGAAGAGCTGGCAGAGAACATTCGCGCGATCCTGGAAAAGCGGGTATCGGACAGAACTGCGGGGAAAAGAAAGCTCGCTGAAAAACAGCAGGTATTTCTGAAAGCCCGGGAAAAGTATGAAGCTATCCGGGAAAAGCGTATGGAAGCAGAACGAATTCTGGAAAATTGTAGGGCGGGAATTCTGGCAAGAGACCTGGAGGAAGGTCAGAAATGCCCGGTCTGTGGTTCTGTGCATCATCCGGAACTGGCATCTCTTCCAGAACGATTCATTACGGAAGAAGAGCTTAAAAAATATGAGAGTCAGGAGGCCACGCTTCAGGAGCAGAAGGATCAGGCAAATACGGAGGCAGAAAAAGCGAAGACTGCACTGGAAGTGCTGGAAAAGCAGTTGCAAGTGGATGGCATGACCTGCCTGAGACGGTCAGGGACGGAACATCATCCAGAAATGGAATCTCTGGATGAACTGTTGGTGTGTCTGCAAGAGGCATATAAGACGCTTCTCTATGAGAAAAAAGCAAATCAGGAACGACTGCTTATTCTGCAGGCAGACTGTATGGTATTGAAAAAGGCGGAGAAGGATCTTGCAAAGGCAGAAGAGGAGAGCAAAAGACTGGCAGATGACAGAAAAACGCTTACGATCAGAAAACAGGAAACAGAAAGCAGTCTGATTGAAGCGAAGACCATGTTCAGTTCCTTAAGTGAACTGAGCTTTGATACCTGGAAAGAAGCGGAAAAGGTCTGCACAGACTCTGCAGATGAGGTACAGCAGATAGTTACTCATATTCAGCAGGCACAGATGCGGCAGAAAGATGCAGATGAGAAAGTAACTGCCCTGCAGGCATCACTGGAGACTCTTGCCAGAACTTTGGGTGCACAAAAAGAAGATGAAGTGAAAGCAAAGGCTGCCCTTGAAAGTGTACTGGAAAAACAGAAGTTTCAGTCTGTGGAGGAACTGCTTCCGTTTGTGGTAACAGAAGCAGCCCTTAAGAAGACGGAAGATCAGATCACAGATTACAGACAGGCAGTGGCTACCAATCAAACACAGCTTTCCCAGGCGGAAAAGGATGCAGAGGGAAAACAGCCGGTGGATGCACAGGCTCTGAGTGAAATGTGTACGTTACAGGAGCAGACGGTAAAGACATGTCGGGAAGCAGTGAATATGATCCGTAACCGGATCGCCAATAATTCTGAAAAACAGACCAATATTCTTTCTCAGAGAAGCACCTTTGAGAAAGCATCAAAGGAATATAGCATATCCCGGAGATTGTATACCCTTGTAAAAGGAACTACAGGCAACGGCAAGATCACGCTGGAGCAGTATATACAGGCGGCAGGTTTTGACGGAATCATTGCGGCGGCAAACCGGCGGCTCCTTCCTATGAGTGGTGGGCAGTATGAACTGTACAGACAGAGGGATTCTATCGGAAAGAAGATCAACAGCTTTCTGGATCTGGAAGTACTGGATAACTATACCGGACACCGGCGGCCAGTGGGAAATCTCTCCGGTGGCGAGAGCTTTAAGGCTTCTTTAAGTCTGGCACTGGGGCTGTCAGATACGGTCTCTTCTAATCTGGGCGGTATTCAGATGGATGCTCTGTTTGTGGATGAAGGATTCGGAACACTGGATCGAAAGTCCATGGAAGATGCCATGGATGCACTGATCAATCTGTCCGGAACCAATAAGCTGGTGGGAATCATCAGTCACCGGGAAGAACTGAAAGAAAATATTCCACAGCAGATCAAAGTGAAAAAGCTCCGGGATGGAAGTCAGATCACCATTGAGACTGATGTGTAAATAATCATTTTAGTAGCATAAATTATGCGTGTATTCTGCCTGATTTCAAAATATGCAGAAATAGTGCATAATTGACAAATATGCAGAAAAAGCGCATAATTTAAGCGAGGTGATGGGGTATGCAGTATTATGCGATTATAGGAGATATCAAAAGATCTAAAAAAATTGAAAATCGTTGTGAGATACAGGAAAAATTAAAAAAGATTCTGGATAACGTGAATTCCATTTATAATAACGATATTTCTGCCAAATTTTTGATAACGTTGGGAGATGAGTTTCAGGGGTTACTTGAGATAACGGCTCCCATATTAGAAATAATCAAATATATTCAAAGAGAAATATATCCAATTAAACTTCGGTTTGGTGTTGGAATAGGGAATGTATCTACGTTGATTAATCACGAAGCAGCGATTGGCGCGGATGGACCAGCTTTTTATGCAGCACGTGAGATGATAGAATTTCTGCGTGAACAGGAAAAAAAGTTGAAGAAGCAGGCGGCAGATATTCAGATTTCTGTGTATGAAAAAAAATGTTTTGAAACAGAAGAAATAAATGCGATGTTTTCACTTTTGAAAATAATTGAAGATAGCTGGACAGAGAAACAACGTTATACAATATGGGATATGATGATTCACCAAGGAAGTCAGAAAATGTGCGCTGAAAGAATGGATATAACTCAGTCAACGGTTGCAAGGAGACTGGCGGATGGAAAGTATATCATTTACCAAAGAACAATGGAAGTTATTGATGAAGCAATACGAAGATTAGGAAATAAGAAATGGTAATCAGATATTTGTTATTATTGGCTTTGGGGCATGTGTTGTTTTTTGTAAAATAATTATTTTAAACTAAAATATATATTAAATGAAGGGACAGGAGGATACAGTATGTTATTTTTAGAATATCCAAAATGCAGTACTTGTCAGAAAGCGAAAAAATGGCTGGATGATCACGGAATCGCTTATGAAGACCGTCATATTAAAGAGCAGAATCCCAGTGCGGAGGAATTGAAAGCCTGGCATGAGAAAAGTGGATTTCCGCTGAAAAAATTTTTTAATACCAGCGGAATGCTCTACAAAGAAATGCAGTTAAAGGACAAACTGCCGCAAATGTCAGAAGAAGAGCAGTATGCATTGCTGGCAACGGACGGTATGCTGGTGAAACGACCGGTTCTGGTGGGGGATGGTTTTGTGCTGACCGGATTTAAGGAGAGCACCTGGGCGGAGGCACTTGACATCAAATAAAGGAGGCGAAAATTTATGGGAATTGCAGAGATGTTGGATGAATTAAAGCAGAAGGCGCACAATGATTCCGCACTTCGTGAAGAACTGCTTGCCACCAGGAAGGAAGCACAGCCCTATGCCGCGTTCTGTAAGAAATGCCGGGAGCTTGGATATGAGATCTATGAGATGGATCTGATCACCGCAGGAGAAGAAGCCTATGCGGCCATGCGCCGGAGCACCAACGGCGGCGGAGAGAATTCTCCCATGCTGGAAGGTGAAGATGATTATTATGAGCTGTTTTTTGCGGGTCTGTAAGTAAAGGAGAGAAGACCGATGAAGAAACCACGGATAGATGAACAGGCAGTGGTGGCAGACGGAGCTGTTGTACTTGGCGATGTGACGATTGAGAAGGATGTAAGTATCTGGTACAATGCAGTGATCCGAGGGGATGTTAATTCAATCAGTATTGGTGAAGGAACGAATATTCAGGATCTGGCAGTGCTGCATGTGGATGCAGATGCGTCCCTGGCTATTGGGAAAAATGTGACGATAGGCCATGGAGCAATCCTTCATGGATGTACGATCAAGGATCAGGCTTTGATTGGCATGGGAGCCATTGTGTTGAACGGTGCTGTGATCGGAAAGGGAAGTATGATCGCAGCGGGCGCACTTGTGCCCCAGAATACGGTAGTGCCGGACGGAGCTCTCTATATGGGAAATCCTGCCAAATTTAGAAGGATGCTGACGGAAGAAGAACTGACAGCAAACCTGAAAAATGCAGCAAATTATATAAAAGAGAGTAAAGATCTGAATAATTAGTCAAATACCTATTGCCCTTATAGGTATTTCGTGATAGGATAGCAAAGAAATAAATGTAAAAATGATAGAGGCGCAGGATTCATGAGTAGATGTCAGTATACGGTCGGAAACGGCTGGCATGGAAAGGGGAGACTGCCGAAGGAATCTGGATATTCCGAGAGAAGGGTTCCTGGGCTGCCGCAGAATATGCGTCAGACTGTCACAGGGCTGTGGAGCGCTATCATTGGTCGGACATAATAAGAAGAGACCATGGATGCAACCAGTCGTTGTGTTCATGGTTTTTTTATGCTATAAACCGTTTGGTCCGGGCTCTATCGTATTTGCAAAAGAAGGGAGATTTTTATCATGGAATATGTACCTGCTATGTATGCCACATTCTGGGCGCTGATACCGCCAGTTGTGGCAATCGTTCTTGCGTTGATCACGAAAGAGGTGTATTCTTCGCTGTTTGTTGGAATTCTGGTTGGAGGTCTGTTCTATTCAGGATTCAGTTTTGAGGGAACCATCGTTCATATCTTTGAGGATGGAATCATTGGAGTATTGTCCGACAGCTACAATGTGGGTATCCTTGTGTTCCTGATCATTCTGGGAGCCATTGTATGTCTTATGAACAAGGCTGGTGGATCAGCAGCATTTGGCCGCTGGGCAAGTGACCATATCAAAACACGTACAGGTGCACAGCTTACAACCGTTGCGCTTGGTGTTCTGATCTTTATTGATGATTATTTTAACTGCCTGACCGTTGGAAGTGTTATGCGTCCGGTGACAGACAAGCATAATATTTCCCGTGCAAAGCTGGCATATCTGATCGATGCGACTGCAGCACCGATCTGTATCATTGCACCGATCTCCTCCTGGGCAGCTGCCGTTACTGGTTTTGTCGAGGGAGAGGATGGACTGTCACTGTTCATCAGTGCGATCCCGTATAACTTCTATGCACTGCTCACCATCGTGATGATGCTCACCATTGCAGTGCTGAATATTGATTTTGGCTCCATGAAGATTCATGAGGACAATGCGAAAAAAGGCGATCTGTTCACCACACCGGACCGTCCTTATGGAGAAGCAACCGAGTTGGAAGACACTGGAAAAGGAACAGTCAAGGATCTGCTGATTCCGATCATTGCACTGATCATCTGCTGCGTCATCGGTATGATCTATACCGGTGGATTCTTTGAGGGTGCGGATTTTGTAACTGCATTCTCCAACAGTGATGCATCTGTAGGTCTTGCAATCGGAAGTGCATTTGCACTGGTGATCACCATTCTTCTGTATGTAAGCCGCAGAGTACTTGGATTCAAAGAGTGTATGGATTGTATTCCGGAGGGCTTCAAAGCTATGGTACCGGCTATCATGATCCTGACTTTTGCATGGACTCTGAAATCCATGACCGACAGCCTGGGAGCTGCAGAGTTCGTAGCTGCTCTGATCAAAGGAAGCGCATCAGGTATTGTAAATCTGCTTCCGGCTATTATCTTTGTAGTTGGATGCCTGCTGGCATTTGCAACCGGAACTTCCTGGGGAACCTTCGGAATCCTGATCCCGATCGTTGTAGACGCATTCCAGGCAACCAACCCGACACTGATGACCATCGCAATCTCTGCCTGCATGGCAGGAGCTGTCTGCGGAGACCACTGTTCACCAATCTCTGATACGACCATTATGGCATCTGCAGGAGCGCAGTGTAATCATGTAAATCATGTATCTACACAACTGCCGTATGCAGTCAGTGTGGCAGCCATTTCCTTTATCACCTACATCGTGGCAGGATTTGTGCAGTCCGCATGGATCTCACTGCCGGTTGGTGTGGTGCTCACACTGGGATATCTGTTGTTTATGAAAAAACGTACAGAGGCATAAGAATTGCATAATAAAAAGACAGAGAGCTGTTGCAAAATAGATGAGCAAACATCTATGGAGCGATGGCTCTTTTTTTCGCTCATATGAAAAAAGTAGACTCCAAAGAATCTGTTATTCATGGTATAATAAATATACGTTTATGTGAAAGCGAGGCGATAAATGTGCTGATGAATACATCTGAGTATTTCTCCATTATTGAAAATATTAAGACCGAAATCAAGGCTGCGCAATATCGTGCAACGATTCATGCGAATGCAGATATGTTGCTCCTTTATCATGATATAGGTTGTGTAATCAATGAACATAAATCATGGGGGAACAAGTTTATTGACAATCTTGCCACTGATATTAGGCTTGCCTTTCCAGAGAGTAAAGGATATTCTGTTCGTAATCTAAAATACATGGCAAAATTTGCTGAGACTTATCCGGATCGGGAATTTGTGCAGATGGTGTCTGCACAAATTCCGTGGTCCCATAATATCGCAATTTTGGAAAAGGTCAAAGATCCACAACAGCGTATATGGTACATTGAAAAAACGGCTGAGAATGGATGGTCTCACAATGTTTTGATTCATCAGATTGAAAGCAACTTGTATCAGAGACAGGTTCTGGCGGATAAGGTCACAAATTTTGAACATCGCCTTCCGTCTCCACAAAGCGAACTGGCAGTGCAGACTATGAAAGACCCGTATGTCTTTGATATTGTCAATATTGGTTGACACATTTATCTCAAAGATATCATTTCCTATGCAGCCAGGCCCAGAGATTGGTAGTATCTCTGACGCTTAATCATAGGAGGAAGCCCACCGTTGGCAGAGCAGATCCTCCTGTTGTTCCAGTAACTGATGAAATATCTCCAAATAAGAACTCTCAGCTCATCCGTGGTCAGGCTTTCCGTATTGTAGCGGTCATAGAGAAGCTCGCTTTTCATTCTGGCCCACATGCTTTCACATCGGCATTATCATGGCACCTGCCACCAGCACTGTTCATGCTTTGAATAATGCCATATTTAGCCAGAGCCTGACGGTAGGTTTCACTGGTATATTGTGTTCCTCTGTCAGAGTGCACAATGGCACCTCGCAGATTAGGATATGCAAGATAGGCATTATCCAGGGTATGCTCACACAAAGTTGCTTTCATGTTGGTTTCCATCGCCAGTCCCAGAACGCTGGAATCAAAGCAGTCGAAGATGGCTGAAACATACAGTTTTCCATCTTTTGCCTTGATTTCTGTGATATCAGTTACGCATTTTTCAAGTGGCTTATCAGCCTTGAACTCTCTTCAGAAGATCATCCGATTTACGCGCTTCCCGATCAGCTCTGGTAATACCATTTTGGCTTGCGCTTTGGCCGATGGACAAGTCCTATTTCATCCATAACCCTGTAAACGGTTCGTTCACTGGGGATCTTGATTCCCGTCGGATTCTTAAGGAGCAGTGCTTGGTACATGCGAATACGTCCATAGGTATCATTGCATTCATCCTCAGCATGGATCACTCTCATGGCATCAGCAAGATCCTGATATTTCCAAGGGCAATCTTTAATAGCAAGATATTTGTAGAAACCCTGGCGGCTGACGCCAAGCATCCGGCAATAGAATGAGAGTTTTCCCTTAATCACGCCGTCTTTCGTTTTTATGGCAATGAACATCATTCTTTGGTTCTTGCTGACTTCCGACGGCTGGCTGCGAAAAAAGCGCTTGCTTCCTCGAGAAATTCATTTTCCTCTTTCAGACGCCGGATTTCTTTGTCCTGATCTTTAACGCGTTTGCGGAGCATGGCAAGCTCCTCAGCAAGACTCATCGCGCTTTCCGAGTATGCACCGTCGCCAATATCAATGTGCCTGCTCTAACTGCTTTCAGCCATGTGTGGATGGTTCCTTCTGGGATACCTAATTCTTTGGCTGCCTTAGCACCGCCGATTTCTTTGGCAAGTTTGACAGCCTGGATCTTATATTCCTGGTCGTATTTACGTTGGGTTCGTGACATTGAGAGTTCCTCCTTATTCTCTTTTATTATACTATGAATTCCTTGAGAATAAGGTGTCAACTTTATTTATACAACATCATCTTTGATTTCATTCCTTTCCGGGAAGATATGCTCGAACGGGATATTGAGCAGGCTCTGGTTCGAGATGTCACGAAGCTTCTTCTGGAGCTTGGAACAGGATTTGCATTTCTTGGAAATCAGTATCATCTGAATGTAGGTGGCGATGATTTTTATATTGATTTATTGTTCTATAACCTGAACCTTCGCTGTTATGTAGTTATCGAATTGAAAACCGGTGATTTCAAGCCGGAATATGCCGGTCAGTTAAACTTCTATCTGTCAGCCGTAGATGGTATTTTGAAAAAAGAACAGGACAATCCATCCATTGGCTTACTTCTATGCAAAAGTAAGAATAATGTGGTTGCAGAATATTCGCTCAAGGATATTTCAAAGCCGATTGGTGTGAGCGAATACAAAATAACCAGCAGTCTGCCGGATGATCTGGAAAAACAGTTGCCGTCGGTTGAGGATATTCAGAGACGGATTAAATAAAAAGTTATTCAAGAAAAATTTGTAATATTTCCGAGAATTTTATGTGACATTTTCATATGAGAAGATTGTGAACACATGTAGCGGTATTTTTTGTACGGAATAGAGGTGGATATGATCAATTTAGAAAAACTTAAACCCATATTGGAAGGTTACAAGAAGTACTTTCCAAGCCATTGGGATGATGAAAAGTATAAGTGGGAAGCAGTTAAGCATTTTCAGAATCACTGGGATATTGATGCTAAGAATTTTGGCGATATGTTTAAAATTGCCACAGACAAGACCTTCAATTTGCTTGCGTCTGGCTATGCATATCCAAGAGGAATGATTACTAACTTTGCGAAAGCCGATGATGAAGCGACCAGAGAAATGTTTAAAAATCTCTTTGATGAGAATCAGGATCTGGCTACGAGAGTAGATGCGTTTCAGACTGCTTCCGAAGAGTTGAGAGCAAAGTATGATGATGGTACATGGAGAAATCATTATCAAAATACAAATGCTATCAGCACATACCTGTGGTTAAGGTACCCTGATAAATATTATATCTACAAATATGAGTTGTATCGTGCTGCTGCACAGGAATTGGAAACTGATTATATGCCAAAAAGGAATGGGTCAGTTGATAGCTTGATTGGCGGTTACCAGATGTATGACGAAATATGTGAAGCAATTAAGGCAGATACTGATCTGAAAGTTATGCTTCAACAGGCGATGGTTCCTTCTTGTTATCCAGATCCGGAGCTAAGGATATTGACTATTGATGTGGGATTCTATTTGACACGTTTTTATCTGGAAGAACGCAAGACGGAGCAGGAAGAAGGGGAATGGTTCCCGAAAGATTATTCTCCGGAGCTTAGTGTAGAAGAATGGATCGAGCTTTTGAATGATAGATCTGTTTTCACGGTTGGAAGCCTTCAGATCATGAAGCGTATGAAAGATTACGGTGGACAGGCAACATGCACACAGCTTTCTGTAAAATACGGTGAGAATAAAAACTTCTATAACAGCGGTTCTTCCTCTCTTGCCAAACGTGTTGCGGAGAAGACAGGATGTGAGGTACCACCGGACAGAGATAGTGGAAATGCCAGATGGTGGCCGATCCTATACGTTGGAAAAGATGCTGGAAAAGATGAAGAGGGCAGTTATATTTGGAGACTTAGAAGTGAACTGGCTGATGCTTTGGATCATGTTGATTTGTCGGAGGCTTCTTTGTACGTTGATGATGCTCCTTCAATCTGGAAAATCAGTCACGGAGCCATTCCGGAACACAATAGGATTAAGTTTGAGAATAGAAAAGTGGCTGTTGTTCATAGCGAAACCGGCGCAAAAGCTACATCAAAGATTACCCAGGGTCAGAGTTTTATGGAGCAGATCCGTAAAGGGGATTATTTCTATCTCTGCTATGGCAACAGTATCAGATTGTTGGGGCAGTTTACCGGCGAAAACGCTGTTCTGAATCCTGAAATGTCGAATGGTTGGTATGAGCGAGAATATAAGATCATAGAAATATCAAAGGCCTTTTCGGCATATAACGGTGTCCATAAGTGGTGGGCACCAAACGACAATTCGACCTGCATTAAGGTTGAAATCGGTGATAAGCCGTTGTTCGAGACCGAAATTCTTAAGCCTTATTTTGGAATGACGCTGAATGAATTGTATGGCAAAGATGCTGACGCTCATGGATACTGGTGGCTTACTGCTAATCCTAAGATATGGAGTTTTGCTGATATTAAGATTGGCGAAGAGCAGAATTACACGCTCTATAACGAGAACGGAAATAAGCGACGTGTATTCCAGAATTTCCTTGATGCAAAGGTTGGAGATATCGTAATTGGTTACGAAGCAAATCCGGTAAAGAAGATTGTTGCGCTTGCAAGGATTACTCAGGCAAATGATGGAAACGCTATCTATTTTGAGAAGATTGAAGGACTTGCGACTCCGATTGAATATTTGGCATTAAAAGAATGTCCGGAACTTAAAAAGATGGAATTTTTTGTTCAGCCGAATGGAAGTCTCTTCAAGCTGACAAAGGGAGAGTTTGATTTCATCATGGATATTATCCGTGATGAGAACCCATTGCAGAAGTCTGATGCCACTAATCAGAAATACAGTAAAGACGATTTTCTCAGTAAGGTTTATATGACTGAGGAAAGATACGATGTTCTGGAAGCATTGCTCAGGAATAAGATGAATGTGATTTTACAGGGTGCTCCTGGCGTTGGAAAGACATTTACCGCAAAGAAGCTTGCTTATGCCATGATGGGGGAGGTAGATGATTCCAGAATTGAAATGATTCAATTCCATCAAAACTACTCATACGAAGATTTTATCATGGGATATCGTCCGGACGGCGCAGACTTCAAGCTGACAGATGGCATTTTCTATCGTTTCTGTCAGACTGCAGCCAACTGTCCGGACAAGGAATTCTTCTTTATTATTGATGAAATCAATCGCGGAAACATGAGTAAGATATTCGGTGAACTTCTGATGCTGATCGAGAAGGATTACCGTGGTACAAAGGCAACACTGGCTTACAGTGGAATGCCGTTTTCTGTACCGGAAAATCTGTATATTATCGGTATGATGAATACTGCGGATCGAAGCCTTGCTATGATCGATTATGCACTTCGTAGAAGATTTAGCTTTTTTGAGATGGAGCCAGGTTTCAATTCCGAAGGATTTACGAATTATCAGAAAGCCTTTGGAAATGAATCATTCAACGCTCTGATTGACCAGATTAAGGTCTTGAATAAAGAGATAACAGAAGACAAGTCACTGGGACGTGGATTCCAGATTGGACACAGCTATTTTTGCGGAAGAGAAGAAAAAGGTGTGGATGATGAATGGATGCGGTCTGTAGTGGAGTTTGATATCCTGCCGATGCTTGGTGAATACTGGTTTGATGAACCGACGAAGCTGCAACGATGGGAGAAGAATTTGCGCGGAGTATTTGATGATTAAAGATAAGAGCATATACATCAAGAATATATACTATATGCTTTCCTATGCATTTCAGATTCTGAAGCAATCTAATTATGATGAGGTTGCTTCAGAAAAGTTTGATAATGCACAGGATCTTTTTGCTGCGATTCTGAGTAAAGGGATTGGGCAACAGCTGAAGCAGGGATTGTACAGGGAATATGTTACAAAGAATGAAAACTTGTCGGTTATGCGTGGAAAGCTGGATATGCCGAACACGATCAGGAACAGGATTCAAAGAAAACAAAAGCTGGCTTGTGAATTTGACGAATTATCCGAAAATAATTTATTCAATCAGATTCTGAAAACAGCGATTCGTTATCTGCTTAGCAATGATGGAGTAGACGGAGAAAGAAAGATAGCACTGAAGAAGGTGCTGGTCTTCTTTGATGAAATAGAACTCTTGGAACCCTCTGAGATTGCGTGGAGTAGGTTACATTATCAGAGAAACAATAAGAACTATGAGCTTTTAATGAATGTATGCTACTTTGTGCTGGACGGTATGTTGCAGACAACAGAAAAGGGTGAATATAAGATGACATCCTTTTCTGATGAACATATGGCACGACTGTATGAAAAATTTATTCTGGAATACTATAGCCAACATCACACATATCTGTCTGAGGTAAAGGCCGGACAGGTAAAGTGGGATCTGGTTGGTGATAATAGTGAGTCGATGATACGTTTCCTTCCTATCATGCAGACAGATATCATGCTAAGGCTGAATGAGAAGATTTTGATTATTGATGCGAAGTACTATGGGCGGACATTGCAGAAACAGTTCGACAAATATACGCTGCATTCTAATAATGTTTATCAGATATTCACCTATGTGAAGAATCAGGATAAGAATAATACCGGGGATGTTGCCGGAATACTTCTTTATGCTAAGACTGATGAGGATATCACACCGGATGTCATGTTTAATATGGGAGGTAACCAGATTGGAGCGAAGACGCTGGATCTGAATAAAGAGTTTTCATTGATTGTGGCTCAGTTGGATAAAATCGCTGAAGATTATTTTGGAAAGCAAGCTATTTAAGAGGTGTCGGATGGTAGTTTCAGGAGTTGAAAATCAATATAAAGAGTACCTTGCTCAGAAGAATTCACGATGGGAGTTTGGAAACAGTATTCTTTATCAAATGTGCGAAGAAAATCCGCTCCATAATAACGCGGATGTTTTGATCGGTAAAATATGGTTGATTGGCAGGAGCTATGCAGCTGCGATTGAGCGAAGAAAGAACGCAGATGATTACCAGGGCGATGATTTTTATTACGATGCCGTTGCGCCAAAGATGATGGAAATAGGCGATGAGCTTGATAGTCGAATTGAATCATTAAAGAATAATGCCAACGTTATCTCTGATTGCGTTCCGGAGATATTGACTACGCACAAGTTTCTTATGGATGCTTTTACAGAGTTGACAGGATTAGAGAAGAGGTCTTTGGCATCAAAATACTTACATTTTCATTGTCCGAACAAGTTCTTTATATATGACAGCCGAGCAAGAGCAGCAATCGGAAAGATTGTAAAAAAACCTAATAAGAAGATCTTGACAGAAATTGCGGAGTATGATGCGGAGTATGGTGATTTTGTATGCCGGATGCTTGAACTTCAGAAGTGTCTGGATGAAAGGCTGGGTGTATATGAAAATCCCCGGTCAATTGACAGTTTTTTACTATCAAAAACGATGGCATGCTATGGTGCCAAACACCAAATATATTATTCTGCAGATCCTTGTTGTTGATGCTGATTAGTATAATTTTACATATATACCCCTGTTCACAATTCAGAATTGTATTTCATTTTCCAATGTGCTATACTGTGCATGAATTAGATATATCTAACTAAAAGAGGGAAAAGTATGAGCGATTGGGTACTGAAAGGAACGGATGTGAGCCGGTGGTACGGAGACGGAGAAGTCCGTGTTCATGCGTTAAACGGGGTATCTTTCGAGATCTGTCCCGGGGAATTTGTGGTGGTCTTAGGACCGTCCGGTTCCGGTAAGAGTACACTTCTTAACCTGCTGGGAGGCATGGATAGTGCCAGCGGCGGGGAACTGTTATATGGAGAGAAAAATCTGTCGGAGATGACGGCACTGGAGCTGTCTTCTTACCGCAGGGACGTGGTGGGATTTGTGTTTCAGTTCTTCCATCTGATCCCTACGCTGACAGCCAAGGAAAATGTGGAGCTGGCATCTAGCATTACACCGGGTTCCCGAAGTGCGGATGAGGTGTTGGAGATGGTAGGACTGGCGGAACGAAAAGAACATTTTCCGGCGCAGATGTCCGGTGGTGAGCAGCAGCGGGTATCCATTGCCAGAGCAATCGTGAAAAATCCATCGATCCTGTTGTGTGATGAGCCGACCGGAGCATTGGATTCCAAGAACAGCCTGGCGGTGGTAAAGCTTTTGCTGGATGTGAGAGATCAGATTGGCTGTCCGGTGGTGACGATCACACATAATGCGGAGATGGCTAAGGTGGCAGACCGGGTCTTCTATATGAAGGATGGTCAGATGATCCGGGTGGAGAAGAATGAGCACCCACTGAAAGCGGAGGAGCTGCAATGGTAAAGCTGCTGTTCTTGAAAATGCTTCGGGATATGAAGAAGAGTCTGGCAGCTTATGGAATCTGTCTGTTGATCGTTGGTGTGGGCTTCTGTGGCTTCTGCGTCATGTCGGTGGCGAAGGATCATCTGCTGGTGTCCAGAGATCTGCTGTATGAGAAAAGCGCATTTACAGAAGGATTTGCGGAAGTTTATGAGGCTCCGGCAGCAATCAAAGACAAGCTGGCAGACATACCGGGAATTGGAGAAGTACAGGCCAGGATCATCAAGGAAGCAAGGCTTACAGATATTGGAGATGGCAATGCCAGACTGAAGCTTATTTCTTATGAGAAAGGCGGCAGAAATGTGCCCATGCTTTTTCAGGGAACGGATGTGAAAGCAGGAGAACTTCAGGTGGTTGCCGGAAATGCATTTTTGGAAGCCAGAAGTCTGGCTGTGGGAACGAAGATCCATGTGCTGGTATCAGGAAAGGATACGGAGCTAGAGATTACAGGTGGGGGCATTTCGCCGGAAAATATCTACATTATCAGAAATATCGTGGATATGTATCCCGATGCCGTCAATTATGATGTGGGATTTGTGGATCAAAAGACCATGGAATCCCTGTACGGCATGAAAGATATGGCCAACAGCTTTGCCTTTGATCTGAATCCTGGCTACACTATTGACGATGTGAAGGATCAGGTGGAAGAGCTGTTAAAGCCCTATGGATGTTACAGCGTCTATGGAAGAGAAGATCACCAGTCAGCGTCCATGCTTGATTCAGAATTAGATCAGCTGGATCAGATGGCATTGGTATTGCCGTTTTTGTTCCTGTTTGTGGCTGCAGTGGTGCTGTATATTACCATGCATCGGCTGATCGAGCAGCAGCGGATCCAGGTGGGGACCATGCTGTCCATCGGAATCACTGGCAGACAGATTGGATGGCATTATCTGGGATATGGTCTGGCTATTGGTGTGATCGGAGGTCTGGCAGGCGGACTTCTGGGAAATGTGTGTGCTACACCGTTGGTGGATTATTATCGGGTCTATTATAATCTGCCGGATGCACAGGCAGGAATCTCCATGAAATATCTGGTGATCGGTGTGATCCTGGCAAGTGTGTTCTGCTCAACAGTCAGCTATCTGTGTGCCAGAAAACTGACTCACTTAAGTCCTGCGGATGCTCTTCGGCCACCAGTTTCCAAAGGGGCGAAAAAGACGCTGGCAGAGCGGATTCCAGGACTGTTAAAGCTGTTTACAGTGCCTGGTATCATGGCACTTCGAAGCATTGGAAGAAATCCAAAGCGAAGTATGCTGTCTTTGTTTGGTATTGCCTGTGCATTTATGATCACGGCAACGCTCATGTCGGTGAGCAGTCTGTTTGATGTCTTTTTGTTCGATAATCTGGAAAAAGTACAGCATCAGGATTTTACCGTTTATTTTGAAGAACCACTGAAAACGGTGGATGTACTTTCTTCCGTTGAAAATGAAAATATTGAGAAAATGGAGCCTTTTGCAGAGACACAGGCAAAGCTCATACGTGGCAATGGAGAACTGGACTGTACAGTGCAGGGCATTGACAGGGATTGCGAACTGGTACATCTCTATGATGCAGATGGTGGAACGATTCATGTGGCATCAGAAGGAATCGTCCTGTCGATCCATATGGCTCAACGGTTGGGTGTTGGTGTTGGCGGCTGGGTGGATGTGAAAGTGACATACCCGGAAGAACGGATCACGCGGGTGCCTGTCACTGCAGTGATGGAGCAATATATGGGAACAACTGCCTATATGTCTATGGAAGGACTGGCGGATATCAGTGAATATAGAAATGTGTGTACGGGTTTTTATATTAAAGCTGCCTCCGGGGCAGAAGAGCTGATCTGGAAAGATCTGGAAGGAGCACCTCAGGTGACCGGACTGGAAGGCAGGATCGCCAAGATCCAGAAATGGAGGGATATGATGGGGAGCTTTGATATGCTGATCGGTATGATGGTAGCTCTTGGAATCCTGATCGGTCTGGCAGTGCTGTACACCAGTGCACTGATCAGCTTTGAAGAGCTGAAACGGGAACTATCGATGATGCTGATGCTGGGGCTGACAGCGAGCGAATGTCTGGAAGTCATCAGCGTGGGTCAGTGGATATTGACTGCTGGCGGTGTACTGTTGGGAATTCCCATGACTTTCTGGATGAGCCATGCATTTGCAGTGTCCATGTCTGCCAAGATGTTCAGTATCCCAGATTTTGCAGATGCTGCATCGGTGGCAGAGTCTGCTGTGCTGATGTTCATTGCGGTATTTATCAGTTCCAGACTGATACTTAGAAAATTAAAAGCGGTATCCCCTGTATCGCTTCTGATGGAGAGGGAGTAGAGAGATGAAAAGACGAGTAAAGATCATTGCAGGAGCAGTACTCTTAGGTGTGCTGGCAGTGGCAGGACTTGTGGTGCTGCTGATGCCTGTGCGTGTGGAGACGGAGACAGTCCAGAAGGCAGACCTTCTGGATACTTTTACGGTATCGGCAACAGTAACTCCGAAGGACAGCCAGTATGTATGTGCACCGCTGTCAGGTACCGTGTCAGAAGTGGCAGCCAAAGAAGGCGAGACTGTAGAGCAGGGTGCAAAGATCGTCGTACTGGATGACTCTCAGACCAGGGATGAACTGAACCGCCAGATTGAGTCTTTGAAGGCACAGAAGACCAGTGCACAGAGTGAAGGTACTTCCACAAAAGCCCAGTTGAGTGTAAGTCGTCAGCAGCTGGAATCCCAATTGGAGCAGGCACAGCTTACCTATCAACAGCTTTATGGGGAGGAAGGTCATGCGGAGCAGCTTTACCGGGTGGCTTCTGAGAATTTTGACACGGCAAATGTAGCATACTGGAAAGCGTTTGATGAGTATGACGGTTCCAAGGATCCAGCCAAGCAGTCCGTGTTAAGCTCTCTGGAGGGTGCCAGAGCGGCAGCAGAGCAGGCACTGGTGGAAGCGGATAACAATCGCTCCGAATCCACAAAGGCATATTATGAGAGCCTGATCGCTTCTTATGAGTCCCAGTTAAGTCTGCTGGACGGAAGTGTGAAAGCGGTAAATACTGGAACCAGTGCGTCCGGCCAGCAGATTGATCTTCAGATGCAGCAGGTACAGGAAGAACTGGATAAGACAGCTCCAACATCTCCAACAGATGGTGTGGTATGGGAGATCCTTGTGAAAAACGGCGATTATGTGACTCAGAACCAGCCACTGTACCGGATCTACAACACCGATCAGATGACACTGGAGGCAGATGTGCTGGATACACAGGCGGCACTGCTGAAGGAAGGCGATATTGCTACCGCAAAACTGGCAGACGGAAGTGAACTTACCGGAACGGTATCTTTTCTCTCACCGGTATCCACGCAGGAGCTGTCGGTGCTTGGTATTGAGGAAAACAGATCTAAAGTGATTTTGGATGTAGATGGTCTTTCTGAAAAGATGGGTGCCGGTCATCAGGCAGATCTGACCTTCTCTGTGGTTCGGAAAGAAGATGTGCTGCAGATTCCATCTTCAGCCATCGTTCCGGGAGACAATGGAGATGCTGTCTATGTGAAAGCTGGCGGCAAGGCGGTTCTCAAAGAAGTGGAACTTGGAGAACAGAGCGGTGGACGCTCGGAGGTAATCAGCGGTCTGGAAGAAGGAGACCAGGTGGTGACTAATCCGTATGACACCGGAATCAAGAAAGGAACACATATAAAATAAGGCAGGACTGTCGGTGAAAAATGGATTTCACCGACAGTTTTTCGGCTTTACCCGAATATCCAGGTGTGTTATAATGTGCGATAGCGCAAAGCAGTGCCAGTTTCACAGGGAGATGAGTCGGCTGTTTACAGACGGACGCATCTCACAAGAAACTGATAGGGCGTGAGCCCGACAACGAGAGAAGTCGAAGACTTCTCGAGTGCGCACTGCGTAAGTAGAGTGCGCGCCGGAGTGTGCACTGGGATAATATAAAATGAAAGATCAGATAGAATAGATAGTGAGGTAACTGAGTGGCAGAATATACACCAATGATGCAGCAGTATCTGAAGACCAAAGAGGAATACAAGGACTGCATCTTATTTTATCGCCTGGGCGATTTTTATGAGATGTTTTTTGAGGATGCGAAGATCGCATCCAAGGAACTGGAACTGACGCTGACCGGAAAAAGCTGTGGTATGGAGGAACGTGCTCCTATGTGTGGGGTGCCCTTTCATGCGGTAGAAGGATATTTGAGCCGTCTGGTGTCAAAAGGCTATAAAGTGGCGATCTGTGAACAGGTGGAAGACCCGGCATTGGCAAAAGGGCTGGTAAAGCGGGAAGTTGTCAGAATTGTCACACCTGGAACCAACCTGAATGCACAGGCGCTGGATGAATCCAAGAACAATTATGTAATGAGCATTGTCTATGTCAGTGACCGGTACGGCATTTCCTTTGCGGATGTGACGACCGGTGATTATTTTGTAACGGAGGTTGATTCTGCCAGAAAGCTCATGGATGAGATCTATAAGTTTACGCCTCGGGAAGTGGTCTGCAATGAAGCGCTTCTTATGAGCGGACTGGAACTGGATGATCTGAAGGAACGGCTGAATCTGGTACTGTATCCGCTGGAAAACTGGTATTTTGATGATGAACTGTGTAAAAATACACTTCGGGAGCATTTTCATGTGAGATCGCTGGAAGGACTGGGCGTGGCAGATTTTGGCTGCGGAGTCATTGCAGCAGGTGCGCTGCTCCGTTATCTGACAGATACACAGAAGACATCTCTGGCACATATGACAAAGCTTCAGCCTTATGTGTCCGGTAATTTCATGATCATTGACAGTTCCAGCCGGAGAAATCTGGAACTGGTGGAGACCTTAAGAGAAAAGCAGAAGCGTGGTTCTCTTCTGTGGGTGCTTGATAAGACGAAGACGGCCATGGGAGCCAGAACTCTGCGTGGTTATATTGAACAGCCGCTGATCGATAAGGAAGAGATTGAGAAGCGTCTGACTGCTATTGAGGAATTGAATTCCCAGATGATCACCAGAGAGGAATTGAGAGAGTATCTGAATCCTATCTATGATCTTGAACGACTGATCGGGCGGATCAGCTATCAGACAGCGAATCCAAGAGATCTGATCGCATTTAAGACTTCTCTTGGCATGCTGCCGCCCATCAAGACATTATTATCCGAGTTGAAAAGTCCGCTGATGCAGGAGATAAGTGAAGAGCTGGATACATTGACGGATCTATATGATCTGGTGGAGAAGTCCATTCAGGAGGAACCGCCTATCTCCATCCGGGAAGGGAATATGATCCGGGATGGCTACAATGAGGATGTGGATAGATACCGGACTGCCAAAACAGAAGGAAAATCCTGGCTGGCCGAGATAGAGACCAAAGAGCGTGAGCGGACCGGAATCAAAAACATGAAGATCAAGTTCAACAAGGTCTTCGGTTATTATCTGGAAGTGACGAATTCCTACAAGGATCTGGTGCCGGAGGATTATATCCGTAAGCAGACCCTGACCAATGCAGAACGCTATATTACTTCGGAGCTGAAAGAACTGGAAGAGACGATCCTTGGAGCAGAGGAGAAGCTGACCGCATTGGAGTATGAATTGTTCAGTCAGGTGCGGGATCACATTGCGTCCCAGGTACTTCGGATCCAGAAGACCGCCAAGGCGGTGGCAAAGCTGGATGTATATACTGCTCTTTCTTATGTGGCAGAAAAAAATAATTATGTTCGTCCGAAGATCAATGCCAAAGGTGTGATCGATATTAAAGGCGGAAGACATCCGGTGGTGGAGCAGATGATATCCAATCATATGTTTATCAGTAATGACACGTATCTGGATAATCAGTCCAACCGGATCTCCATTATCACCGGACCGAATATGGCCGGTAAATCCACTTACATGCGCCAGACGGCTCTGATCGTCCTCATGGCACAGGTGGGAAGCTTCGTTCCGGCAGACAGCGCGGATATTGGGGTAGTAGACCGGATCTTTACCCGTGTAGGCGCATCCGATGACCTGGCAAGCGGCCAGAGTACCTTCATGGTGGAGATGAACGAGGTCTCCAATATTTTGAGAAATGCAACCGCCAACAGTCTGCTGATCCTGGATGAGATCGGAAGGGGTACCAGTACCTTTGATGGCTTGTCCATCGCATGGGCAGTGATCGAGCATATTGCAGATAAAAAACTGCTGGGAGCCAAGACCTTATTTGCCACCCATTACCACGAGCTGACCGAGCTGGAAGGCACCATGGAAGGCGTCAACAACTACTGTATCGCTGTCAAGGAAAAAGGCGATGACATCGTATTTTTAAGAAAGATCGTCAAAGGCGGAGCAGATAAATCCTACGGAATCCAGGTGGCAAAGCTGGCTGGTGTGCCGGACAGCGTGATCGCCAGAGCTAAAGAACTGGTGGAAGAATTAAGTCAGGCAGATATTTCCGTCAAAGCGAAATCAATCGCTGAGGAAAGCCAGGCAAAGGCAAAGCAGAAAGCCAAACCGAAGAAATACGACGAGGTGGATCTGGAGCAGATCTCCCTGTTTGATGCGGTGAAGGATGATGATGTGGTGAAAGAACTTCAGGAGCTGGACATCTCCAATATGACGCCGATGGATGCCATGAATACCTTGTATCGGCTTCAGAATAAGCTGAAGAACCGTTGGCAGAGCTGAACATAGAGAGAATAGAAAATGGGAAAGATTGCAGTATTAGACCAACAGACAATTGATAAGATCGCTGCCGGAGAGGTGGTGGAGCGCCCGGCTTCCGTGGTAAAAGAACTGGTGGAAAATGCTATTGATGCCAAAGCCACACAGGTGACCGTGGAGATCAAAGACGGCGGAATCGGATTTATCCGGATCACAGACAATGGAAGTGGAATGGAAAAGGACGATATTCCGCTGGCATTTCAGCGTCATTCCACCAGTAAGATCCGAAGCGCGGAAGATCTGAACGGAGTGTCCTCCCTTGGATTCCGGGGTGAGGCATTATCCAGTATTTCGGCTGTGGCTATGGTGGAACTGATCACCAAGACCAGAGAGAGCATGATGGGAAATCGCTGCTGTATTGAGGGCGGTGTACAGAAAACACTGGAAGAGATCGGTGCGCCGGACGGGACCACATTTATAATCCGTAATCTGTTCTTTAACACTCCGGCAAGAAAGAAATTTCTGCGAAGTGAGATGAGTGAAGGTTCAGCGATCCATGAGTTGATGACCCATCTGGCATTGTCTCATCCAGAGGTGGCATTCAAAGTACTGATCGGTGGACAGATGCGGATCCAGACTTCCGGAAATGGAAGCCTCAAGGATGTGATCTATCATATCTATGGAAGAGATGTGGCCATGCGTCTGATTCAGGTGGATCGGCAGGAAGGCCCTGTGCATATTACGGGATTCCTGGGAAAACCGGAGATCTCCCGTGGAAATCGGAATTATGAGAATTATTTTGTAAATGGAAGATATGTGAAGAGCAAGATCATTGCAAAGGGTATAGAAGACGGCTACAAAAGCTTTATGATGCAGCACAGGTATCCTTTTGTGTGTCTGGAATTTCAGATTGATGGCAACTTGCTGGATGTGAATGTGCATCCCACCAAGATGGAGATCCGATTCAGCAATCAGAACCTGGTTTATGATCTGGTGGAACGGACGGTGAAGGATGCCCTGTCCGGAAGAGAACTGATCCCGGAAGTGACGCTGGATGCACCGGCGCGGAAACCCATAGCAACGCAGACATCAGAGTCGAGATCGCAGATGAGCACATCTGGTATGACGGAACAGCGGGTATCTGCGCCCATCACAAGAACGATCCTACAGCGGGCAGTGGTCAGTGAGCAGCCCATGGAGTGGAAACGACCGGAGAGCAGACCGGCAGCCGGGATTGTGCGACCGGAGAGCAGACCGACAGCCGGGATTGTGCAGGATTCAGCACCGGCGAGGGCAGTGCAGACAGAGAAAGTTCCGCTGGAAAAGCTATGGAAGACACCGGAACCGACACCGATGAAAGAGCAGCCAAAGCCCCAAGATGCAGGTCTTGATTACTTTATGGAGCAGATGCGCAAAAGGGTGGAAGAGCGTCATCGTCAGGAGGCGGAAGCCGTAGCCGAGAAGCCTGTGCCGAAAATGCCAACAGTAGAGGATCAGACAGCACTGCCGGAACCGACTGTAAGTCAGCCGACTACACCGGAACCGACCCAACAGCCACCGGCTCCCCAGATGGACAAACCGGAGCAGATGGAGCTTTTCGACGGTAAACTGCTCTCAAAAGAAGCAGCGATCCATCATGTGATCATCGGGCAGTTATTTGATACTTACTGGCTGGTACAGTATGCAGACAAGCTTTACATTATTGATCAGCATGCAGCCCATGAAAAAGTGCTGTATGAAAGACTGATGAAAGATCTGAGGAACCGGACATTCCAGTCTCAGTTATTATCGCCGCCGATCATACTGAATTTAAGCATGCAGGAAGAGGAATTGTTCCTGAAATACCGGAACTGTTTTACAGACATGGGATTTGAGATCGAGGAGTTTGGTGATCGGGCCTATGCGGTCCGTGCAATTCCATCTAATCTGCCAGGAATTGCCAAGCAGGATATTCTGATGGATCTGCTGGATGGTCTGTCAGACATTACGGGGACAGCCAGTTCAGAGACGCTGCTTGACAAGGTGGCATCCATGTCCTGCAAGGCAGCAGTTAAGGGTAATCATCAGATGTCTTCCATGGAGGCGAAGGCACTGATCGATGAGCTTTTGTCGCTGGAAAATCCTTACAATTGTCCTCATGGAAGACCGACGATCATTTCCATGAGTAAATATGAGCTGGAGAAGAAATTCAAGAGAATCGTATAGGAAGGAAAGAGGCTTATGAAGGAGCCATTAATCATATTGACCGGGCCGACCGCAGTGGGCAAGACCCATCTATCCATTGCTCTTGCAAAAGCAGTGGGGGGAGAGATCATTTCGGCGGATTCCATGCAGGTCTACAAACATATGGATATAGGTTCGGCAAAGATTATGCCACAGGAGATGGACGGAGTCCGTCATTATCTGGTGGATGAGCTGGAGCCTTTTGAAGAATTTCATGTGGTGCGCTTTCAGGAGATGGCGCGTGCTGCCATGAAGGAGATTCGAAGCCGTGGGCACATTCCTATTCTGGTGGGAGGAACCGGATTTTATATTCAGGCAGTGGTGCGGGATATTGATTTTACGGAAAATGAAGCAAGTCCCTATCGGGCGGAGCTGGAAGCACTGGCAGAGGAAAAGGGAAGCACCTGGCTTCATGAGGAACTGCGTAAGGTCGATCCAGAATCTGCAGAAGCCATTCATGAAAACAATGTGAAGCGGGTCATCCGTGCACTGGAATTTTACAGACTGACAGGGAAGAAGATCTCGGAGCACAATGAAGAGCAGAAGGAGCGCCAGTCACCCTATCATTTTGCCTATTTTGTGCTGAATGATGAAAGAGAGCATCTGTACCGGCGAATCGAGCAGCGGATCGATCAGATGCTGGAACAGGGATTAGTGGATGAAGTAAAGAAGCTGAAAAGCATGGGCTGCCATCAGGATATGGTATCCATGAAAGGGCTTGGATATAAAGAGATTCTGGACTATCTGGACGGGATCACTACATTGCCGGAAGCAGTAGAGATCCTGAAGAGAGATACCAGACATTTTGCAAAGCGCCAGATCACCTGGTTTAAGCGGGAAGAAGATGTGATCTGGTTAAACAAGCAGGACTACGCATATGATGAGGACAAGATCCTCGGTACTATGCTGGAAATATTAAGAGAAAAGGATATTATAAAATGAACTTAAGTGAAATGTATCAGGAGATGGGCATTGATCAGGATGTATATGCCTATGGACAGAAAATAACAGAGGATTTGAAGGAACGTTTTGCGGAGATCGATGAGACCGCAGAGTACAATCAGCTGAAGGTGCTGCATGCTATGCAGAAAAACCGTGTCAGCGATATTCATTTTGCTGCTACCAGCGGATATGGATACAACGATCTTGGAAGAGATACACTGGAATCCGTATATGCAGATACTTTCCATGCAGAGGCAGGACTGGTGCGTCCGCAGATCACCTGTGGAACTCATGCTCTGGCAATCGCACTGGCGGCAAACTTACGCCCGGGAGATGAGCTTTTAGCTGTTTCCGGAAAGCCTTATGACACGCTGGAGGAAGTTATTGGAATCCGTCCAAGCAATGGAAGCCTTGCAGAGTATGGCGTGACCTATCGCCAGGTGGATCTGAAAGCAGACAGCAGTTTTGATCTGGATGGGATCCGTGCAGCTGTCAATGAGAAGACCAAGATGGTGCATATTCAGCGGTCCAAAGGTTACCAGACCAGAAAGACCCTGTCTGTGACAGAGATTGGCGAGGTGATTGCATTTGTTAAATCCATCAAACCGGATGTGATCTGTATGGTGGACAACTGTTATGGTGAATTTGTAGAGCGGATCGAGCCTACAGATGTGGGAGCAGATCTTTGTGTGGGATCCTTGATCAAGAACCCAGGCGGCGGACTGGCACCCATAGGAGGCTATATCGTAGGAAAAGAGGCTTATGTGGAGAACTGTGCATACCGCCTGACTTCCCCGGGTCTTGGAAAAGAGGTAGGAGCAACTCTTGGAGTTATGCAGTCTTTCTATCAGGGATTTTTCCTGGCTCCGACCGTGACTGCAGGAGCACTGAAAGGTGCCATCTTTGCAGCTAATGTGTATGAAAAACTGGGATTTTCTGTACTTCCTGATGGAACTGAGAGTCGTCATGATATCATTCAGGCTATTACTTTTGGAAAACCAGAGGGTGTGATCGAATTCTGTAAAGGAATCCAGGCAGCAGCACCGGTGGACAGCTATGTGGAGCCGGAGCCGTGGGCAATGCCGGGTTATGACAGCGATGTGATCATGGCAGCAGGTGCATTTGTGCAGGGATCTTCTATTGAGCTGTCTGCAGATGGACCGATCAAACCGCCCTATGCCGTGTATTTCCAGGGTGGACTTACCTGGGAACATGCCAAATTTGGTATTCTCATGTCGCTACAGAAGTTGAAAGATGCAGGGATCGCAAACTTATAGGATGACTCTATGAAATGTGCACATTGTGGGGCGAATCTGAAGCTGACGGATGAATATTGCCCTTATTGCGGAAGAAAAAATACGCAGAGCAGTCAGCATGTAAAAGAAAAGAAATATTATGAAAAGGATTCCACAGATACCCGGGAGAAGGTGCATACTGTATACCGGAGTTCTTCGGAACTGCAGGTGCGGGGAATCGCAATCTTTATATTGGCAGTGCTGGTGATCGTTCTTCTGTTTGTCACTTTTTATGTGGATGAAAGAACGTATTACAGGAAGCAGGAATGGGCGGTGTCCCATGAGGATGAAGTATCTGCACAGATCCGTCAGTATCTGGATGAGAATCGGTATGAAGCTTTTTATGGATACTGCGATGCTTATCACCTGACTGGCTGGACGGCCGGGCCGTTTCTCAAATACCGTCCGCAGATGGAAGCGGTCCGTATTGATATGTTTATTGATCAGCGGGCAAATGAATATCTGACTGCGGATTCTATCTATAGGCAGAACAGCGCAATGGAGAGCATCAGCGGCCTTCTGCCGGAATTTTATAACAGAGACAGCCTCTGTTATCAGTCCAGAGAAGTCATGGATCCGGATGAAGTGAATGCAGATCTGGACCGGATCTATGAGCATATGGAAGAGAAATTAAGGGTTTATTTTGGTCTGACAGAAGAGCAGGCGCGGAGCCTTTCCTCCATGAGTGAGGAAGAGATTCTGCTTTTGCTGGAGGAGACAAGAGATGAGTAACATACAATGCAGATCCTGCGGAGCCATATTTGACGATCATCTGACAGAATGCCCCTACTGTGGAGCAACCTGCATCAGAGGGTCGGAGAACGCGTTTTTACGATATCTTAAGAAACTGACAAGAAGGGTTGCAGATGCTCCGGCACAGTATGCCAGGGAAGGGCAGAAAGCATGGAAACATGTGGTGATCCTGGTCTTCTCGACCATGCTGGTCGTGATGCTGGGAGCTACAGCAGTATTTACATACAGTAACATGGAAGAGCAGGCAAGATGCCGACAGATCAAGGAAACCATATTACATGAACAATAGAGAACGAAAAGAACATGCAAAAAGCATGAAAGAATTTGACCGTGACTATCGGAAGACAAAGGAAGGTGTCTGGAAGCAGACCAGACAGTATCAGACTGGTTCACGCAAAAAAGTGGTGATTGGATTGGCTGGATTTTTCCTGATCGTGTTCTGCATTTTTATGGCAGAATTACAGGCTGGAGCATTGGAAAAATCTCTTCGCCGCTGGAAAGCGGGAAACAACTATGATACAGTTATCAGTCAGATTCAGGAGTATCTGGATCAGGGCGAATATGGAAAGTTATTTGAATATGGAGAATATTACCATTTGACGGATTCGGAAAAAGGAAAATTTGCGGACTATTACAATGTGTTCTGGTGTGCATGGAGATACGACAGAACTGCCGGTGATATGGACAGCTATTTAAGAAGTCAGGACTACGAAGATCAGAGCATCAGAGACAGTTATTTACAGAGTCTGGCGGACAGCCTGTCGTCTTTTTATCAGGAGAGCTGGCCGGATCAGTACCCGGAAGAGATGCGCTCCATCTATGAGAACATGAGAACCAGAATGGGAGAATTGCTGGAAGAAAGAATCGGACTTTCGGAGGAAACAGTTGAAGAACTGGATGGAATGACTTCTGCAAGGATCGCGAAGCTTCTTCGGGAAAGGGGACAGGCAGAATGAAAAAGTTATTAAGTCTTGTGATCGTCATTCTGACAGCCCTTATGAGCATTGAACTGATTGCCATTGCAGACAACGCCATTGGATTTCTGCCGGAAGGAACCAGGACGGTGACCTTCCTCACATACATCAGCAGAGAAGAATATGCGTACTGTGTGGAGCGTTATTATAAAAATGAGGATCTGGGGGTAGAGCCTGATGAAGAGATGCTGGAGTGCTACGGGGTAGCCCGATACTATGAAGCAGCTCTTCAAAGACAGGTGAGCCTCAGAAAAGGAGACAGGGAGCAGGCAAAGGCCGCAGAAGAACAGATGGAACAGGCTTACGGACAGATGGGAGAGCTTGCGCCGGTGAGAGACAGAATTGACGAGGTGATAGAGCGTTGAAACAAGTATTGATCATAGGAGGAGGAGCTTCTGGACTGATGGCAGCGATTACAGCGGCTAGAAACGGGGCGAAGGTGACTCTTCTGGAAAAGAACAGACAGACTGGCAAAAAACTGCTGGTCACTGGAAACGGGCGATGTAATTTTACCAACCGGAATCAGGAATTATCCAATTATCGGACAGACCGGCCGGATCTGGTGAAAGAAGCACTGGAGAGCTTTTCGGTGGACGATACGGTAGATTTTTTTGAAAGTCTGGGCATCCTTACCAAAGAGAGAAATGGATATCTCTACCCGGGCAGCGGACAGGCTTCTTCTATTGCAGATGTGCTTCGGCTGACTGCGGTGAAAGAAGGAGTCAAGATCGCCTGCGATACGAAAGCACTGACAGTGAAAAAAATCAATGACAGATTCGCAGTGGAGACAGAAGGCTGGACTTATGAGGCAGATGCCCTGATCCTTGCCTGTGGCTCCAAAGCAGCGCCGGAGACAGGTTCTGACGGGGATGGTTATACATTTGCAGAAAGTATGGGACATACGGTGGTGGATCCACTGCCCGCTCTGACAGGTCTGTGTGTGGCAGAAAAAGATGGAGGTAAGGTAGCAGGCGTCCGGGCAGACGGAGCAGTGACCTTACAGATCGGAGAAGAGAAATACTGTGAATCCGGGGAACTACAGTTTACTTCGTATGGACTGTCAGGTATTCCGGTATTTCAGATCAGCCGATATGCGGCGAGAGCCCTGAACCAGGGAATCGAATGCAGTGTGACCCTGGATCTTTGTCCTCTCCGGAAACGGGATCAGGTGCTTACAAGACTAAAGGATCGGAGAGCATATACCCAGGAGCGAAGAGGTGCAGCCGTGCTTCTTGGCATGTTTCCGGATAAACTGTGCAGTCTTCTTCTGGAGCGCGCAGGAATCTCACTGAAGAAGCAAGGCGGAGACTGGACAGACGAGGACTGTGAGCGGCTTGCCGCACAGATTAAAGGACTTCACTTTACCATCAGCCGGTGCCGCGGCTATGAACAGGCACAAATCTGTACAGGAGGAGTCCCTTTGACAGAACTGGATCATACGACCATGGAATCCAGGCGCGTGCCAGGACTGTATCTCACTGGAGAGCTGATCGATGTAGATGGAGCCTGCGGAGGCTATAATCTTCAGTGGGCATGGACCAGTGGATATCTGGCAGGCAGAGCAGCGGCACAGGAACAGAAAGGTATAGAAGTACATGCTTAGAATCAGACAGTTGAAGCTTCCGGTGGAACACAGCCGCCGGGATCTGGAACAGAAAATCATCAAGACTCTGCGTATTCGACCGGAGGAACTGATCCGTTATGAACTGATCCGCCGTTCGCTGGATGCCAGAGGCGGGGAATTAAAATATGTTTATATGATCGATGCAGAGGTGAAACGGGAACCAACCGTGCTGAAGCATTGCAATGGTCATGCGGAAAAAGCGGTGAAAACCTGGTATCAGTTTCCGAAAGCGTCCGCAGATGCAAAAAAAATACAGGCAAGACCGGTCATCATCGGTGCAGGACCTGCAGGACTGTTCTGCGGTTGGATGCTTGCAAAAGCAGGCTATGCACCGCTGATTTTAGAGAGAGGCGAGAAGGCAGAGGATCGTGCCAGAACGGTGGAGCATTTCTGGCTGACGGGAGAACTGAATGAGCGGTCCAATGTACAGTTTGGAGAAGGCGGAGCAGGTACATTTTCTGATGGAAAACTGAATACACTGGTAAAAGACCCGGTGGGACGCAACCGGAAAGTACTGGAACTGTTTGTGGAAGCCGGAGCCGATGAAGAGATTTTATATGAGCAGAAGCCTCATCTGGGAACAGATGAACTGATCGGAATTGTGACCTATATCCGAAAAGAGATTGAGCGTCTGGGAGGAGAGGTACGGTTTCATTGTCAGATGACAGATCTGTTGATCCAGAATGGACAGATCCATGGTGTACAGGCCACAGATCTGAAGACCGGAGAGATGGAAGAGATCGTTTCCGGACAGGTAGTGCTGGCAGTGGGACATAGTGCCAGAGATACCTTTTCCATGCTGAAGACCAGGCAGATCCCTATGCGGGCAAAGCCTTTTGCGGTGGGTGTACGTATGGAACATCCGCAGGAGATGATCAATATCAGCCAGTATGGAGCTGATTATCCATCATTTCTGCCGTCAGCAGCTTATAAAGTAACCCGGCAGACAGGTGCAGGAAGAGGTGTATATTCCTTCTGTATGTGTCCGGGCGGCTATGTGGTCAACGCATCGTCAGAAAAAGGTCATCTGGCTGTCAATGGAATGAGTTATCATGCGCGTGACAGCCGGAATGCCAACAGTGCCATGATCGTGACTGTGACGCCGGAGGATTTTGGAAGTGATGATATTCTGGCGGGTGTGGAATTTCAGAGAAAGCTGGAGCGGGCGGCTTATGAACTGGGCGGCGGAAAAGTTCCGGTGCAGTTGTTCGGAGATTTTTGTCAGAATATACCGACAACCACGCTGGGAGAGGTGGAGCCTTGCATCAAGGGACAGTACACGTTTGCCAATGTGAGGAATATTTTCCCGGCAGAGCTGTCCAGTGCACTGGAAGAAGGAATCCATGGCTGTGAGAAGCTGATCCGTGGATTCGACCGGCCGGATGCAGTGTTATCCGGTGTGGAGAGCCGGACTTCTTCGCCGGTGCGGATCATGCGGGATGAGACCTTTGAAAGTGAGATCAGGGGACTTTATCCCTGCGGAGAGGGAGCCGGATATGCAGGCGGGATCACATCTGCGGCCATGGACGGATTAAAGATTGCAGAAGCAATTGCAAAAAAATATTTGCCGTGTTATGATTAAATGAACTGGTTTTGGAGGTAAGATACAAATGAGAGGAACGAAGAACGGATGGACATTACTTCTGCTGATGCTGGCCGGTGTGGTGATCGGCGGATTTATCGGAAGCATTGCATCGAGTGTGCCGGGACTGGACTGGCTGAATTACGGGCAGGCATTCGGACTTGAGAATCCACTGGTTTTATCTATGGGACTTGTGGTACTTACATTTGGTCTGACCATCAAGATTACGATTGCCGGTATTATCGGCATTGCACTGGCGATCCTTATCTATCGCTGGATCTAGTTATAATAAGATAACCGAAGGGATGTCTGAACACCAACGGAGGTTATCGCATATGAACAAACAGTTTGACTGTCTGCCTGAAGAAGACAGACCCTATGAAAAATGTATTCGCTATGGAGTGCAGGCACTGACCAACAGGGAACTGCTGGCAGTGATTCTGAGGACAGGAGCAAAGGGAAAACATGTTCTTGATCTGGCAGGAGAGCTGCTGAATCTTGCGCCGGAGAGGGAAGGGTTTACCGGGATCCGGCGGTTGAGCATGACCGAGCTTTCAGCGGTTCATGGAATCGGAAAAGTGAAAGCAGTACAGCTTAAATGTATTCTGGAAATAGCGAGACGGATGGCGAGAGAAGAAGCCGGCGAAGGGACTGCATTTACTTCGGCAGAAGCTGTGGCAGGATATTATATGGAAGATCTGCGCCACAGAGAACAGGAAGTGCTTCTGGTCCTGATGCTCAATCAGCGGGGACGGTTGTTAAAGGAGACTTACCTGTTTCAGGGAACCGTGAATGCATCGGTGATCTCACCCAGAGAGATCTTTCTGGAAGCTCTGTCAGCCAGAGCGGTACAGATCATTCTTCTGCACAATCATCCAAGCGGAGATCCGCGGCCGAGCAGAGAAGATCTGGAAGTGACCAGAAGAGTACAGGAGGCCGGAGAACTGATTGGAATTACATTGACGGATCACATTATTATAGGAGGTCACTCCTATATCAGTTTTCGAGAAAAAAATTATATGTAGACACAGAGAAAGAGGGAAAAATATACCATGAATAATCATAGTTTTGGCTGCGATTTTGGATCTTATCATCTGAAAATATACAACAGAGATGCAGATGGATATTTGATGCAGCATAATATGGTAGCAGTTCAGGACAAGAATACACTGCTGGCATGTGGAGATGAGGCATACGCTATGTATGAAAAAGCACCGGCCAACATTCATGTGGGTGCACCTATGTCTTATGGTAATCTGGCGAGCATCAGCAACATGCAGGCATTTCTGAAAAAACTGCTGGAAGAGAATATTAAGGGACAGCTGAAAGGTGCAGACTTTTTCGTGGCACTTCCCACAGATATGCAGGAACGAAACTTTACCATGCTGATCCAGGATTCTGCCATGAAGCCAAAGACCGTATATCTGGTTGACAAGCCGGTAGCAGCAGGTCTTGGTCTTGGCATCAATGTAAAAGAGGCACAGGGAGTTCTTATCGTAGATATCGGAGCTGAGACTACGGAAATATCCGTACTTTCTCTTGGTGGAACCGTGATCAGCCGTCTGATCCAGACCGGTGGACGTTCTATCGACGATGCGATCCAGAGTGCGATCCGTAAGGAATACAGTTTCTTTATTGGAAGCAAGACTGCAGAAAATATCAAAAAAGAGCTGGCATATGCTATAGATCCGGAAGAGAAGACCATGCAGATCTGCGGACGTAATATGGTAGTCGGTTTGCCGCAGATGCTGGAATTGTCCTCTGCATTTGTATATGATGCGATCAAAGAGCAGCTTGGAATCATTACTGATGCCATCAAGACGATCCTGGAGCGTACACCACCAGAATTAGGTGTTGATATTATTGCAAATGGTATTTATCTGACCGGCGGTTCTGCACGGATCCGTAATCTGGATCTGCTGCTTCAGAAGAAGACAGGTATCAGTGTGAAAGTGGATGAAGATCCGGAAATGTGCGTGGTAAGAGGACTTGCCCGTGTGATCAATGAGAAGGAATTCCGTCCGCTGGCATTCGTTACCAAAGAACAGAAATATGTATAACGGCGGGAGCTGTATAGTATGAAACGAAAAAATCGATTTACGATTCCGTCAAAATATATTTTGTTTGCACTGACGTTGTTATGTGTTGGTACGATGTCAGTGTCTTTCCTGACGGATTTTGACGGAGGGATCCTCAACACGGTTTCCGGTTATGTGTTGATCCCGGTACAGAAGGGGATTAATGCAGCTGGCGGCCGGGTCAGATCAAGAGTCGATAATCTGGCAGATCTGCAGCAGATCAACGAGGAGAACCAGAGCCTGAAGGAACAGGTGGCGGAACTGACACTGGAAAATAATATGCTGATGCAGGAACGCTATGAACTTCAGGAGTTGAGAGATCTTTACAATCTGGACAGCGATTATTCTGATCTGAATAAGATCGCGGCCAATGTTATTGGAAAAGATACAGGTAACTGGTTTAATATGTTCATTATCGACAAGGGTTCCAGTGATGGGATCAAAGTGGATATGAATGTGATCGCCGGAGGCGGACTGGTCGGTATCGTGACCAAGACCGGACCGGACTGGGCACAGGTGCGTTCCATCATTGACGACATGAGTAATGTCAGCGCCATGATCCTGAAAAATTCAGATCTGTGTTATGTGCGCGGTGATCTGGAGATGATGTCAGAGGGAACCCTGCAGCTTAATCAGCTCAGAGATCAGAATGATGAGGTAGAATCCGGAGACAAAGTTGTCACTTCTTATGCCAGCGCAAAATATCATAAAGGAATCCTGATCGGCTATGTAAATGAACTTGCTGTGGATTCCAATAATCTGACCAAGTCCGGAAGCATTACTCCGGCTGTGGATTTTGAGCATCTGAGTACGGTTCTTGTCATCACTGACCTAAAGCAGCAGGTGGATGAATCACAGGCGGATGCAACAGAAGAAGATACGCTGCTGGATGAGACTACTGAGACAGAATAGGAGGGCAGAAGAATAGATGAAGCGTAAAATTGTGATCGCTCTGATGATTCTTCTCTGCTTCCTTCTGCAGAGTACGGTGTTTCAGGCTCTTGCTATTGGCTCTATCAGTCCCAATCTCATGATCATTCTGACAGCTTCCTTCGGGTTTATGGGCGGTCGGAAAGAAGGTATGATCGTAGGATTTTTCTGTGGGCTGCTGGAAGATATTTTCTATGGAAGACTTCTTGGCATGCATGCAATCATTTATATGTACATCGGCTATGGCAATGGACAGTTCAACCGGATCTTTTACGGAGACGATATTAAGCTGCCGCTGAGTCTGATCTCGGCCAGTGAACTGATCTATGGACTGGGAACGTACATGATCATGTTTGTCATGAGAAGCCGGTTCGCATTTTTTCATTATCTGACAAGTATCATTCTGCCAGAACTTCTGTATACAGTCATTGTGACCCTGTTTATTTATCGGTTGATCTATAAGATCAACGTAAGGCTTAAGACTGATTCGTAAGGAGCGGGTAATTTGCTGGAAGATATCAAAGAATCCATATTGAATTTCATAACATCGCGTATATTCGTGCTCGTGGTGATTTTTCTGGCTTTTTTCGGAATTATGATGAGCCGGATCTTCTATCTGCAGATCATCAATGGACAGAATTATGCAGATAGCTTTACCATGCGTATTAAACGTGAGGTAAGTTTACCTGGCACCAGAGGAAGGATCTATGACAGGAACGGACAGGTTCTGGCAGATAATGTTCTTTCCTATTCGGTGACCATGGAGGATAACGGAACTTATAAAAGTGCAAGAGAGAAGCAGTCTACATTAAACCGGACTGTGCTGAAGGTCATAGATATTGTAGAGTCTCATGGAGACAACGTGATCGGTGATTTCGGTATTGTGTACCAGAATGGCTCTTATACTTATATGCAGGAGGGAAGAGCACTGCTTCGTTTTAAGGCGGATATTTATGGTTACAGCAGTATTGATGATCTGAAGCCGGAAGAATATGTGGCGACTGCGGACGAGATGATCGAGTATCTGTGCGGTAAGAAAAAGTTCTGGATCTCTTCGGACCTTTATACAGAGGAGCAGATCAAGGAATATAAGGTTCCCACAGATCTGACGCCGGAACAGATCTTGAAGCTGGTGACTATCCGTTATGCCATCAGCAGCAACAGCTTTAAACGTTATGTGACCACCACAGTGGCTTCGGATGTATCAGATGCCACAGTTGCAGAGCTCCTGGAGAACCAGAGTAATCTGCAGGGAGTGGATATTGAGCAGAGCAGTCTGCGTACGTATGCCGATTCCAAATATTTTGCAAATATCATTGGATATATTGGTAAGCCTGACCAGGATGAGCTGGATACGCTGAAAGAACAGAATGAAGATTATGATGCCAATGACCTGGTTGGTAAAGCAGGTCTGGAGCAGTATATGGAGACAGATCTTCAGGGTAAGAAGGGGCAGCGTACCATCTATGTGGACAGTGTGGGAAATGTGCTGGAGGTGGAGAGCGAGACACAGCCAGAATCAGGACATGATCTGTATCTGACCATTGATAAGGATCTGCAGATTGCAGTATATAATATTCTGGAACAGCGTCTGGCGGGTGTTCTGGTGTCCAAGATCCAGAACATCAAGCAGTATGTGCCAGGGGCACACAGCTCTGCCATGAGCATTGTAATCCCTATCTATGATGTCTATTATGCGCTGATCCAGAACCATATTATTGACACGTCCCATTTTACAGCGGATGATGCTACGGATCTGGAGAAGTCAGTACAACAGCGGTTTGATACTCAGCTTGACGATGCGATCAGCCGTATTATGGCACAGCTTCAGTCTGACAGCCCGACTGCCTATTGTGACTTGCCAAGTGATATGAAAAATTATATGAGCTACATTGTGTCTGACATCCTTATGGGTGAGGATCAGGTGCTCATGAAGAGTGCGGTCAATACAGAAGACGCTACTTATATTGCCTGGGCAAAAGATGAGACCATCAGTCTGAAGGAATATCTGGAATATGCCATTTCCATGAACTGGGTGGATGTATCCGGGCTTGATGTGAAGAATTCCTATATGAATTCCGAAGAAATCTATCAGGTGGTAGTTGATTATATTTCGTCAAAACTGGCAACCGACAGCAATTTTCATACAATGCTGTATAAATATGTCATTTTGAATGATGTGGTGACGGGAAGAGAAGTTTGTTTGCTCTTGTATGACCAGGGTATTCTGGAGTATGATGAGGAGACGGTTGGAAAACTCAGAAGCGGTGCTTATTCTGCATACAGCTTTATGATGGATAAGATCAAGAATCTGGAGATCACACCGGGACAGCTTGCACTGGAACCGTGTAGTGCCGGATGTGTGATCACCGATCCAAATACAGGGAATGTACTGGCAAATGTGTCTTATCCGGGATATGATAACAACCGACTGACTAATACCATGGATTCTGCTTACTATGCAGAACTGAACCGTGACCTGGCAGGACCTCTGTACAGTCGATCCACACAGGAGCGTACAGCACCAGGTTCTACATTCAAACCGATTTCTGCTGTTGCAGGTCTGGAAGAAGGGGTGATCCGTTCCACAGATATTATTCATGCAACAGGTGTGTTTACGGAAGCATACGGTTCACCTACCTGCTGGATCTATAACCAGTATCATGGAAGCCATGGAAACATCAACATGGTGGATGCTATTCGTGTTTCCTGCAACTATTATTTTTATGAGGTAGGATTCAGACTGGGAGGCGGACGGAGCACCGGCTATTCATCAGACCGGGCACTGGCAGCACTCTCGAAATATGCGGCTATGTTTGGCTTTGACCATACATCAGGTATGGAACTTCCAGAGAGTGACCCGAAGATCTCAGACAGTGACGGTATTCGTTCGGCAATTGGACAGGGTACCCATCTGTATACGGTATCCCAGATCGCCAGATATGTAAGCACGATCGCAAACAGAGGAACTGTGTATGATCTGACATTGCTGGATAAATTGACAGATTCTGAGGGAAACACTATTGAAGATTATTCGGCATCAGTATATAATAATATCGATATTGCGGATAATTCCTGGAACACCATTCAGGAAGGCATGCATCAGGTGGCAGAGAATACGGCGGCATTTAAAGATCTGAATCTTACCATTGCAGGAAAGACCGGTACTGCACAGCAGTCTAAGAGTCATCCAAACCATGCACTGTTCATGGGATATGCACCATATGAGAGCCCGCAGATCGCAATTGCGATCCGAATTGCCAACGGCTATACCTCCGCAAATGCAGCTTCTATGGCAGCTGATATCTTTTCCTATTATTTTGATCTGACAGATAAAGATGAACTGCTGAATGGATCTGCAACAACTGCCACAAGTGCAGTGATCAATGACTAGGGAGACAGTTATGATACAACAGACAGTTGTGATAAAGAGCAACAAATATGGAATTACCTTGTGCCTGGATAAAGATATTGCTTTTCGTGATCTGCTGTCGCAGATCGCAGAAAAGTTCAAAGCATCCGCCAAATTCTTTGGCGATGCTCAGATGGCATTGAGCTTTGAAGGACGCAGATTATCAGAGAGTGAACAGCTGGAAGTGGTTCAGACAATTCAGGAGAATACTTCGCTGGAGATTCTGTGTATCATGGAACAGGATACGCTGACAGAAGCTTATATGAAGGAAGTCCTGGAAGACAGAAAAAAAGAACTCTCTGCCAGTGATGGCAAATTCTATAAAGGAACACTTCGTTCCGGACAGGTACTGGAAGCTGGAAGCAGCATTATTATTCTCGGCGATGTGAATCCGGGAGCCACCGTTGTATCGAAAGGCAATGTGGTGGTACTGGGAACTCTGAAGGGAACCATTCATGCGGGAGCCGCAGGAAACGAAGGTGCTTTTGTGGCAGCACTCAATATGAATCCCATGCAGATCCGGATCGCGGATGCCATTGCAAGGGCTGCAGATGACAAGCCTGAAAAGAAATCCAGAAAAGCGAAAGAGACCTCCACAGGTCCGATGATCGCCTATACAGAAGACGGCAACATCTATATGGAGCCGATAACAAAAGAAGTTATCAACGATATCCGGATCTAAGAAGACCTGATGCGGATCGAGCGATATAAAATTGGAGGACGCAATATGAGTGAAGTAATTGTAATTACATCAGGAAAAGGCGGTGTGGGCAAGACAACCACCACAGCCAACGTAGGAACCGGTCTGGCAAAGCTGGACCAAAAAGTAGTTCTGATCGACACCGATATCGGACTTCGTAATCTGGATGTTGTCATGGGACTGGAAAATCGCATCGTTTACAATCTGGTAGACGTGGTGGAAGGAAACTGCCGGATCAAGCAGGCACTGATCAAGGACAAGCGATATCCGAACCTGTATCTGCTTCCGTCTGCACAGACCAGAGATAAGACAGCGGTAAGCCCGGAACAGATGGTGAAGCTGATTGAGGAACTGAGAAGCGAGTTCGATTACATACTTCTTGATTGTCCGGCTGGTATTGAGCAGGGATTCAAAAATGCCATTGCAGCGGCTGACCGTGCGTTGATCGTCACGACTCCGGAGGTATCTGCAATCCGTGATGCAGACCGTATCATAGGTCTTCTGGAGGCAAATGAGATTAAGAAGACGGATCTGATCGTAAACCGTATCCGCATGGATATGGTGGAGAGCGGAAATATGATGTCTATAGATGATGTTGTTGAGATTCTTGCAATTAATATTATCGGTGCAGTACCGGATGATGAGAATATCGTTATCTCTACCAACCAGGGTGAGCCGTGTGTAGGGGATTCTTCTCTTGCAGGACAGGCATATATGAATATCTGCCGCAGAGTGATGGGAGAGGAAGTGCCGTTCCTGGATCTGAAGGTAAAGACCGGATTTCTCGGAAAGTTAAAGAATCTGTTCAAATAGGGGGAGGACAAGTCTATGGGATTCATGGATTTTTTCCGGAAAAAGAATTCCGGCGAAGTCGCAAAAGACCGTTTGAAGCTGTTATTGATCTCTGACCGGGCAAACTGCTCACCCGAGGTCATGGAAGCAATTAAAAATGATATTATCAAGGTTATCACCAAATATATGGATATTGACAGCGAGGGACTTGATATTCAGATCACACAGACAGAGTCAGAGGGCGGTAATGGAACTGTTCCGGTGCTGTGTGCCAATATTCCGGTGAAGGACCTGAGAAAAAGAAGTTAGGAATCAGGTGAGACATGTTCAGACAATATAGACTGCAGGATTTTAGACTGCGGCTGGTTGTTCTTGTTTACGCAATCACGATCCTTGGTATTCTGGTCATAGGAAGTGCGGCCGAAGAGTACCAGAGTCAGCAGCTGCTTGGAATGATACTGGGAACAGTAGCCATGCTCGTGCTGACTTTGATGGATTATCGCATTTTGCTCAATCTGAGCTGGGTGTTATATGCAGTGAATATTATTTTGCTGCTTGCAGTAAAATTTGTAGGGTATGAGGCAAATGGAGCCAAGCGTTGGCTGAATCTTGGATTTATGCGGTTTCAGCCATCCGAGCTTACCAAGCTGATCCTGATCATATTCTTTGCATACTTTTTTACAAAATATAAAGATCAGCTGAACACCTGGAAGATGATTCTTGCATCTATCGTGCTTCTGCTGATCCCGCTGGGACTGGTCATTGCGCAGCCACATCTGTCAGCGACCATTACCATTGCCTATCTGTTCTGTGTGTTGTTCTTTGTGGCAGGTTTAAGTTATAAAGTGATCGGAGGCATCATTGCTGTGACAGTGCCATCGATCATTATATTTCTGAATCTGATCATGCAGGAAGGACAGACCATTCTGAATGAGTATCAGTTAGACAGAATCATGGCATGGTTGAACCCGGCAGAATATGGAGATGACGCATATCAGCAGCAGAACTCCATCATTGCCATCGGGTCCGGGCAGCTCTATGGCAAAGGCTTATATAATAATGATATCTCTTCTCTGAAAAACGGTAATTTTATCGTGGAACCGCAGACGGATTTTATCTTTGCAGTTACCGGAGAGGAGCTTGGTTTCATCGGATGTGCGGCAGTCATTATTCTGTTGACGCTGATCGCGTTGGAATGTCTCTGGATCGGAAGAAATGCCAGAGATCAGGAAGGAATGATCATCTGTTGCGGTTTTGGGGGATTGATCGCATTTCAGACGTTTGCTAATGTATGTGTAGCGACGGGACTTATGCCAAACACCGGTATTCCGTTACCGTTTGTCAGTTATGGGCTGACTTCGTTGGTAATGTTGTATATGGGAATAGGAATAGTACTAAACGTAGGGCTTCAACCTAAAAAATACTAACACTCGGAAGGGGGAAATTTCTATGAATATCGGATTGATTGCACATGATGCAAAAAAAATCCTGATGCAGAATTTTTGTATTGCGTACAGAGGTATTCTCTGCAAACACGAATTATATGCAACCGGAACAACTGGACGGCTGATTGAGGAAGTGGCAAACTTAAATGTCCATAAATTCCTGGCAGGCCACCTGGGCGGTGAGCAGCAGCTTGGAGCACAGATCGAGCATAACCAGATCGACCTCGTGATTTTTCTGCGTGACCCGGTACAGCCGAAGAGACATGAGCCGGATGTAAATAATGTGGTACATCTGTGTGACGTACACAATATTCCGATCGCTACCAATCTCGCAACAGCAGAGCTTCTGATTAAATCACTGGACAGAGGAGATTTGGAGTGGCGTGAAATGTATAAATAAAAGATTTGTCAGAGTCTGCAGTCTGTTACTGGTCTGCAGTCTTTGCACGATATCAGGCACTGGTTGCGGAGAGAACCGGCTGGAGGATGCTTTTGAGGCAGATCTTCCGGGAATTGGGATCCAGACATCGGAGGAATCATCGAAGATTCCATATTTTGCCAGTGATCTGTGTGTGACAGATACGGATGTGCAGGATATAGAGGCTGATACAGAAGATGCGCTTGCTGCATGCTTCTTTAATCTCAATGAGAAAAAAGTCTTATATGCAAAAAATATCCATGAACGGATGTATCCGGCCAGTACGACCAAGATCATGACCGCACTGGTGGCGCTTGACAAGGGAGACCTGGATGCACAGACCACAGTGAGCAAAGAAGCAATCACGTTTTCAGAAAGCGGTGTATCCACAGCCAAGCTGAAAGAGGGAGATGTTCTTACTCTTCGGCAGCTTTTATATGCACTTTTGACGGTGTCTGCCAATGATGCAGCCAATGTGATCGCCGAGCAGATCGCAGGCAGTCAGGATGCATTTGTGGAGATGATGAATCAGGAAGCACAGAAGATCGGCGCAACGAATACACATTTTGTAAATGCCAATGGTCTTCATAGTGAAGATCATTATACGACAGTATATGACTTGTATCTGATGTTCAATGCCGCCATGCAGCATGAGGAATTTCTTCAGATGCTGCAGGAAAAAGAATATCAGGCATCTTATCAGGCGGCAGATGGAACCACTGTAGAAGCAGTCTGGTCCACAACGAATCAGTTTACAAAGGGCGATGTAACGGTTCCGGATGGAGTTACTGCAGTGGGAGGAAAGACCGGCACAACAACGGCAGCCATGTCCTGTCTGGTGCAGCTTTTTGAGGATGCACAGGGAGAACAATATGTGGCAATTATCCTTGGTTGTAAGGAACGTGGAATCCTTTATCAGGAGATGCAGACATTTCTGTCTAATCTGAACAATTAGACTTGTATTTTTGACCTCTGAATGGTATAATCTTACTAACAAGACGGAACCTAAGGAGGGCACCATTATGGTACAATTGATTGTTGGAGTAAAGGGTGAAGGAAAGACGAAAAAGATGCTGGAGCATGTACATAACATTCTCGCATCTACCGATGGAAATGTAGTATATCTGGATAAGTCCACGCAGAATATGCATGAGCTTGACAATCGTGTTCGTTTGATCAACGTAACAGAATATCCGATCCAGAATACAGATCAGTTTATCGGTTTTGTATGTGGCATCTGCTCTCAGGATTATGACCTTCAGGAGATTTATCTGGATGGATTTTTGAAGATTGCAAAACTGGAAGGTCAGGATATTTCTTCCACACTTTCTCAGCTGAATCAGATCAGTGAACAGTTCCATGTAAACATGGTGCTCAGCGTGTCTATGGCTAAGGATCAGATTCCTGAATTTGCCAAGGGACAGATTATTTAAGATAGAAAAAACATCAGACGGATGCCCACAATTGTTGGTCATCCGTCTTTTTATGTGAATATTCAGAGACAGGTATATGTCTGTAACGGTGAAATCCTGAATATTGACATATAAAACAGGAAGGAGTGTCTGGCATATGCCTCGCAGACGACGGAAAAGAAAAGTAGTTCGTGTAAACAGCAGACGACCGATCAATATTGATAAATTATTCTTTGGCGCAGTGGCCGTCTATATGTGTGTGATCTGTTACATGGCTCTGACATCAGTGCATATTGCGGGATATGAGGTGCAGGCGGGAACACTGGCAGTCAACCATACCTATAAAGGATTTGCTGTTCGGCAGGAGACGGTCTGTACAGCAGATACTTCCGGTTATGTGAGCTTCTATGCCAGTGCAGGAGACCGTGTCTCCGGTTCCAGTCTGGTGTATACGATTGATGAGAAGGGTGAGATCAATGATCTGATCCGGGAAAATGCAGATACTGTGGATCTGACGGATGATAATTTCTCACAGATCCGAGGGGATATGAAAAGTTTCATGGACAGTTATGATGATACTCAGTTTGGGAATGTCTATGAATTTCAATCTAATATGGAAAGCATGGTCATGGAGCTGGTGAACCAGAGCATGCTGGACAGTCTGGCGGAAGCGGGAGATGATTCCATGTTTTCCCGGGTTTATGCCAGTGGAAACGGAATCCTTGAATTTTACCAGGATGGCTATGAAGATGTGACGGTGGAAAGTATGACAGAAGATATGCTGGATCCATCTACTTATACAAAGCAGAGTCTGAAAAAAGAAATGGTACAGGCCGGGGAGCCGGTCTACAAGCTGTCCACATCTGAAAAATGGTCTATGGTAGTGCCGCTTTCCGAAGAGGAAGCCACTGGATTTATCAATGATGGCACCGATTATATGCAGGTGCGTTTCACCAGGGATGATACCAAGACCTGGGCAAAGTTTTCTATTGTCTATGTAGGAAGTACGCCCTGTGCCAGGCTGGATTTTAATACGTCCATGGTTCGTTTTGCAGACCTTCGTTATATAGAAGTGGAGTTTATGATCGATGATCAGCAGGGACTTAAGATTCCTAATACGGCCATTGTAGAAAAAGAATTTTATCTGATCCCCAAGGCTTATCTGGTGGAACAGGATGGAGATCAGGGATTCATGAAAGAGATTTACGACAAAGATGGGGGCGCATCCGTAGAATTTCTGAAAATGACCATCTACTATGAAGATGACGATTATTATTATATTGATCCTATGGAATCTGATTATACCACCGGAAACACGAAATTGCCCATTGGGACTTATCTGGTGCAGCCCGATTCACAGGAACGTGTTCAGGTTGGAAATACAGGTGTGTTGAAAGGTGTTTATAATATCAATAAAGGTTACACGCAGTTCCGCCAGATCAACATTCTCTACCAGAACGAGGAATACGCACTGGTGGAGCAGGGAACCAGTTATGGACTTACCGTCTATGACCATATTGTTCTCAATGGGTCAGCGGTAGATGAAGATCAGATTATCTATTAGACGAGGAGTGACAGCTATGGTAGCAGAAAATTACAGATATGTTCTGAAAAAAGTGGAAGAGGCATGTGCACGCAGTGGAAGAGATCCTAAAGATGTGACGCTGATCGCAGTCAGCAAGACCAAACCAATTGAGATGATTGAAGAAGCGATGGAAGCGGGAGCCCGTGTATTTGGTGAAAATAAAGTGCAGGAGCTTTGCGATAAATATGAGCAGCTTCCGAAAGATCTGCACTGGCATCTGATTGGCCATTTACAGAGAAACAAAGTAAAATATATTGTGGATAAAGCGGAACTGATTCATTCTGTGGATTCTTTGAAGCTGGCAGAAGAGATCAGCAAAGAAGCACTGAAAAAGAATGTGGAAGTAAATATTCTAATCGAAGTGAATGTGGCTGAGGAAGAAAGTAAGTTTGGTGTTTCTGTGGAAGAGACACCTGTATTAGTGGAAGAGATTGCAAAACTCCCAGGAATCCATATTCAGGGGCTGATGACGATCGCACCGTATACAACAGATCCGGAAGAAAATCGCCCGGTTTTCCGTACATTAAAAAAATTGGCAGTTGACATCAAAAAGAAAAACATTGATAATGTATGCATGGATGTGCTTTCTATGGGTATGACCGGAGATTACCAGGTGGCAGTGGAAGAGGGAGCGACTCTGGTGCGTGTTGGAACCGGTATTTTCGGAGAGCGCAATTATGAAGTGATATAAAAGGAGAGCTAAGAACATGGGCATTTTTGATAAGCTGATGGATACCATGCATTTGGGAAATGATTACGAAGACGATTATGATGATTACGATGATGACTTCGATGATGAACCGGAACCGCGTGGAAGCCTGTTTAAGAAGAAGGATAAAAAGTATGATTATGATCTGGGAGATGATGGAGCAAGCGGATCAGAGAAAGTGAAACCGGTAAAACAGCAGCCGACACGGATCATGCCTATGCGTACAAAAAAAGGAGCAGCCGGTATGGAAGTCTGTGTATTCAAACCAACTCAGTTTGATGAGTCCAGAGAGATTACAGACACCTTGTTAAATGGATGTACGGTAGTGCTGAACTTTGAAGGTCTGGATGTGGAGATCGCGCAGAGAATCATTGATTTTACTTCTGGTTCCTGTTATGCAATCGGCGGAAACCTTCAGAAGGTATCTAACTACATATTTATTGTGACACCGAAGAGTGTAGACATCTCCGGAGATTTCCAGGAGATTTTAAGCGGGGCATTTGATATCCCGACGATTTAGAAAAAACAACAGGAAACGAATGAAAGGGAGCATCAGATGAAACGTGGGTCCGATGCTCTTTCTTTGGCTTAAAGAATAACAGGAGATCATATGAACAGAGTGAAGACAGAGATTCCGGCTACTTTGGAGGAAGCGGCACAGGCAGGCCGTGTCTGTATGGATGTAAAAAAAGATGGTCAGTTTTGCTACCATATTTATCTGGAGTCGGATTTTGCAAAATTGCCTGAGGCAGTAGAGCCGCTGAATATTAAGGAAAGAAAGCTGTGCATTGTGGCAGACAGTACCACAGCAGAGCTTTATGGTGCGGAATTAAAGGAGATTCTGAAAGAAACATGTACGTATGTATCCATGTTTGTCTTCCCGGCCGGAGAGGTAAACAAGACATTAAATACGGTCAGGGATCTCTATGAGCATCTGATCCTGGAAAAATTTGACCGAAAAGATATGCTGGTGGCATTGGGCGGTGGAGTGGTCGGTGATCTGACCGGATTTGCTGCGGCTACCTATCTGAGAGGCATCGGATTTATTCAGATCCCGACAACATTACTTTCTCAGGTGGATTCCAGTATCGGGGGAAAGACCGGTGTTGATTTTGACGCATACAAAAACATGGTAGGAGCATTTCATATGCCGCGGCTGGTCTATATGAACCTGAATGTATTGAAGACATTGCCGGATCGACAGTTTGCCTGCGGAATGGGTGAAATCATCAAGCATGGTCTGATCCAGGACTCTGACTATCTGGAAAAATTAAGCACATATCAGAGAGAGATCCGTGAAAAAAACTATGCGGCACTTCTGTGGATGGTAGCCGGCAGCTGTAAGGTCAAACGGCATGTGGTAGAGGAAGATCCTACAGAACAGGGAATCCGTGCCTGGCTGAATTTTGGACATACCATCGGACATTCCGTTGAGAAGCTGAAAGATTTTACACTTTGTCATGGCGAGTGTGTGGCTATTGGCTGTGCGGCTGCTGCATGGATGTCCTGGAAGCGGGGGCTGATCTCTGAAAAAGAGAAAGAAGCTGCGGAGCAGTTATTGTTGGATTACCAGCTTCCAGTGCGTGTGAAGGGACTGAAGCCTGAGGATATTGTAAAGACAACAAAACTGGATAAGAAGATGGATGCGGGCAAGGTAAAATTTGTCCTTTTGAAAAAAATTGGAGAAGCATTCGTAACAAGGGACGTGGAAGATGAGGAACTTCTGCGGGCAAGCCGGTACGTCTGCGGGGAGGAAATACATGAATAAGCAATTATGCCGTCCATGGGTGATCGCAGTCCTGACTGTACTGTTGGTAGCGCTGGATCAGTGGACCAAATATCTGGCGGTATTATTTTTGAAGGATCAGGATCCATTTGTGATCATTGACGGAGTATTTGAGCTTCATTATCTGGAAAACAGAGGTGCAGCTTTTGGAATCATGCAGGGACAGCAGGTATTTTTCCTGGTGATCGCACTGGTAGTTCTTCTGGCTGTGGTCTATCTGTTCTGTAAAATGTCAAAGGATGCGAAGTTTGTACCGCTTCGTCTGATCGCCATTGCAGTGTTGGCAGGTGCCTGGGGAAATATGATCGATCGTGTAAGATTAGGTTATGTAGTAGACTTTTTCTATTTTAAACTGATCAATTTCCCAATCTTTAATGTGGCAGATATTTATGTGAGTGTGGGAATGGTGATTCTTGCACTGTTGATTTTCTTCTATTATAAAGATGAAGACCTGGCATGTCTTCTGCAGGGGAAGGAGAAACGTTCATGAGTCAGATCAGCCTGCAGGCCGATGAAACATACATGGATGAGAGACTGGATAAATTTTTAAGTGCCATGCTTCCAGACCAGTCCCGTTCTTATCTTCAGAAGATCATTAAGGATGGTAATGTACTGGTAAATGGAGAGCCAAAGAAATCCAGTTACCGGCTGGAAGACGGAGATGAAGTGACTGCAGATCTTCCGGAACTGAAAAGTCCGGACATCGAGCCGGAAAATATTCCGCTGGATATTTTATATGAGGATGACAGTATTCTTATGGTCAATAAGCCAAAGGGAATGGTTGTACATCCATCTGCAGGACATTATACAGGTACATTGGTCAATGCAGTGCTCTGGCACTGCCAGGGACAGCTGTCAGGGATCAATGGAGTATCCAGACCAGGAATCGTTCACCGGATCGACAAGGATACCACCGGTGTACTTGTGGTATGTAAAAATGATGCAGCGCATAATGCGGTGGCAGCGCAGTTAAAGGAACATTCCATCACAAGAAAATATCGGGCCATCGTACACGGTGTGATCAAAGAAGACGAAGGTACTGTGGATGCACCGATCGGCCGTCATCCAACAGAACGTAAGAAGATGGCATCCGGTGTAAAGAATGGAAAACGGGCAGTGACTCATTATCGGGTACTGGAACGTTTTCAAGGATATACCTACGTGGAATGTCAGCTGGAGACAGGTAGAACTCATCAGATCCGTGTCCATATGGCATCCATCCATCATCCATTGCTGGGAGATACCGTGTATGGACCGGCAAAGGATTCTCATCATCTGGAAGGGCAGACGCTCCACGCTATGGTGCTGGGACTGATTCACCCGGTAACGGGAGAATATCTGGAGGTGGAAGCTCCGCTTCCGGAATATTTTGAAAATCTGTTAAAGAAATTCCGGGCAATGTCAGGAAATTGATAAGAGCAGAAAGGTTACTGGAACGAGATATGAGGAACAGTAACACGAAGAAAAGGACGGATAGAGTATGAGCAACAGTCGGCAGACGGCAAAGAAAAAGACAACAGGAAATACCGGAACAAAGAGAAGTTCCACGAAGACAGCTTCGGCAAGGAACAGTTCCCGGTCAGGAAAGAACAGTTCAGGGAAGAAAACACAGAACAAAAATCAGAACAGCGGCATTGAACGGGAAATCGGACTTGTGGCGCTGTTGCTGGTGTGCGTTTTTCTGTTTGTCAGCAACTTTGGCGTGGGTGGTGCCGTTGGCAAGTTTTTAAGTGGTGTATTATTTGGACTGTTTGGACTGTTTGCCTATCTGTTGCCTGTACTGGTGCTTCTGATGGTACTGTTTTCGCTGGCAAACCGGGAGAACCTGGAGGCAACACTGAAGATTGCAGGGGTGGTGCTCTGTGCGGTGGCTTTCTGTGCATTGATGCATATGCTGATGCCCAATGCCCCTGAAGAGATCAAAGATGTATATACCTATTGCAAGACCAATCGGATCGGAGGAGGTCTGCTGGGAGGCATTGTGGCAATTCTTCTGAAAAAAGCTGTGGGAACGGTAGGAACTTATCTGGTACTGCTGGGTATCCTGATCATCTGTGTGGTGATCATTACAGGCCGTTCCTTTGTAGATGGCATGTCTCATGGAAGTCAGAGAGTCTATGAATCTGCCAGAGAGGATATGGCACGCCGCAGGGAGCTTGCGGATGAGCGAAGAGAGCAGCAGCGTGCCCGTGCCAGAGAGTTAAAGGAGCAGAGACAGGAACGGAAAGTGACAGGAGTTACCATGGATGTGACCATTCCGAAACAGGAAAATGGTCTGATTGAGGTGACAGAACCGGACAACGTAAGCTTTGCAGATCCGGCTCAGGCACAGATGCCTGTAGAACAAGAGGTTCCTGTACAGGTGGGTACTCCGGTTCACAGTTATGCAGTGGAGCCAGAGCCGTATCAGGAGTATCCGGCAGCGGAACCCATGCAATCCTGGTCTTCACCGGATGCAGAGATTAACTTCAGCGAGGAAGATCTTCTGAAAAATGCCATGAATACCAGAGATCTGGATGAGACAGAGCCGGTTCATGTGATGGAAGCTTCTCAAGCAGAAACCACTCAGACAGAAACCACTCAGACAGAAATCTCTCAGGCAGAAATCTCTCAGACACAGGTCGCTCAGACAGCAGAGGCAGAATATGAATTTCCGCCACTGTCTCTTTTGAAGAAGCCGAAAGCATCCTCTGGTAAGAAGGATGATAATGTGGTACTGCAGGAAACGGCTGAGCATCTGCAGCAGGTTATGGAAGACTTTGGGGTCAATGCCACCGTAGTCAATGCCAGCAGGGGACCGGCAGTGACCAGATATGAAGTACAGCCTGCTCACGGTGTAAAGGTCAGCAAGATCCTGGCTCTGGCAGATGATATCAAACTGAATCTGGCTGTAGCAGATGTACGTATAGAAGCACCGATCCCCGGAAAGGCCGCTGTAGGTATTGAAGTGCCGAACAAAGAAAATTCAACGGTCATGTTCCGTGAACTGGTAGAATCCAAAGAGTTCCGGGAGTATAAATCCAAGATTGCATTTGCGGTAGGTAAAGATATTGGCGGAAACATCATGGTGTCGGATATTGCCAAGATGCCGCATCTTCTGATCGCCGGTGCAACTGGTTCCGGTAAATCTGTGTGTATCAATACTTTGATCATGAGTATTTTATACAAAGCACGGCCGGATGAAGTGAAACTGATCATGATCGACCCGAAGGTAGTGGAGTTAAGCGCATATAATGGGATTCCGCATCTGCTGATTCCGGTTGTAACGGATCCGAAGAAAGCGGCAGGCGCATTGAACTGGGCGGTTGCAGAGATGATGGGCCGGTACAATCAGTTTGCAGAATTAAATGTAAGAAATATTGAAGGCTACAATGAAAAGATTGACAGCATCAAGGATATTCCTGATGATAACAAGCGTGAGAAGATGCCGCAGATCGTCATTATCGTGGATGAGCTGGCGGATCTGATGATGGTTGCGCCGGGAGAAGTGGAGGATGCCATCTGTCGTCTGGCACAGCTTGCAAGAGCAGCCGGTATTCACCTGATCATTGCGACTCAGCGGCCATCGGTCAATGTCATCACAGGTCTTATCAAGGCAAATATGCCGTCACGAATTGCATTTGCCGTATCCTCCGGTGTGGATTCCCGTACCATTCTGGATATGAACGGAGCGGAGAAGCTTCTGGGAAAAGGGGATATGCTGTTTTCGCCTTACGGTATTCCGAAGCCGTTGCGTGTGCAGGGAGCATTTGTATCGGATGCGGAAGTAGGAGCAGTCGTTGAATTCTTGAGCAGCAGAAAGCCGGAAGATTCCCAGAAGGAACAGGAGATTGCTGAGAAGATGAAGGAGATGCAGTCTGCCATTGAAAATGCAGCCACATCTTCTGACGGCAGCAGCGGTTCGGATAAAGATGTATTGTTTGCAGAGGCTGGAAGGTTTATTATAGAAAAAGATAAAGCATCCATTGGAATGCTGCAGCGCATGTTCAAGATCGGATTCAACCGTGCGGCAAGAATCATGGATCAGCTGGCAGATGCCGGAGTGGTTGGTGAGGAAGAAGGAACAAAGCCCCGAAAGGTGCTCATGTCTTCGGAACAGTTTGAACAGTATATAGAGGAACAGTACTAGAACGCAGAAAGGATAGACGGATTCATATGAAATGCCCGAAATGTGGAGCAGACATCCCGGAAGGAAAGTTTTACTGCGAGAAATGCGGCGAAGCTCTTCAGATCGTACCGGACTATAATCCGGCAGAGGATATCACCATTGGTGAAGAGGACAACAACATACAGAATAAGGACAGTTCAGATGCTTCTTCAGGAGAACAGAGATCGGATCGGAAACAGTGTTTTTTCTATCTGTTGAAAAAATATGGTCCATTTGCACTGGTTCTTTCCATTGCAGGAATCATTACTTACTGGACCTCTTATCAGTCTACATTCCATCAGGATGCAGTGACAGAAGTGGCAGAGGAACTGGAAAGTGAGACAGAGCAGTTGCTGGAAGTACCATCTTTAAGTCTGCCGCCGGGAACCTATGGGGATTCCATTGATCTGGTGATCTCTCATGATCAGCGTTCGCAGGGGCTCATTTATTATACGATGGATGGTTCTACGCCCGGTGAGGCAAGCAAAATCTACAATCAGCCGGTCCATATTGATGAGGGAACTACAGTGATTCGTGCTGTATTTATCAGTAATGACGGACTGCGGAGCGAGGAAGCGGGCGGTACTTACAAAATTGTCCTTGATTATCCAAGCGAGCCCCAATTCAGTGTAAATGGCGGCGATTATGACAGTGGATTCTATGTGACGATCACAGCGGACAGAGAAAGTACGGTCTATTATACGACGAATGGAGAGGAACCGGATGTTTATTCAAAAGTGTATCGGGAACCAATCTATATCAATCCGGGACTGACGGTTCTTCAGGCAGTAGCCGTCAACAAAGAAGGCCGTGCGAGTGGTATTATGGAAGAAATCTATAACGTGGCGGAGACAGAGGCACCTGAAGATGGAACAGGAGCAATAGAGCCCGGCACAGAGACTGTTCCGACCGGAGAACTGCCGGTTCAGACAGACCCTGCAGCAGTACCTGTACAGTAATAGGGAACATGAGCAGATTTCATTTATTGAACAAAAAAATTATGATAAATATTGGGCGAACAGGAAATTTTTGTTGAAATATACAGAATTTTGCATTATCATAAGAAGTAATGATTTGCAGTCGTGAAACCGGGCGGCTGCGGATAGAGATAGGAGGCTATGTATGTTTAAGATTTTAGAGGCAGAGCAGCTCTCTGCAAATGTCTACAAGCAGGTTATTCTCGCTCCGAGAGTAGCAAAATCCTGCGAACCTGGACAGTTCATCATTCTCAGAGTGGACGAGAATGGAGAGCGTATTCCGCTTACCATCTGTGATTATGACAGAGAAGCAGGAACGGTTACCATCGTATTCCAGCCGATTGGTGTATCTACTAACAAACTGCTGAAGCTCAAAGCTGGCGATTCCATCGCAGACTTTGTAGGACCGCTGGGACGTCCGTCTGAGCTGGTAACAGATGATTTTGAAGAAGTTAAGAAAAAGAGAGTTGTATTTATTGCTGGTGGTGTAGGTACTGCACCGGTATATCCGCAGGCTAAATGGCTTCATGACCATGGTATCGAGTGCGATATCATCATTGGAGCAAGAAGCAAAGACATCCTGATCATGGAAGACGAGATGAGCAAGGTTGGTAACCTGTATCTCTGTACGGATGACGGAAGCTACGGTTTCAAGGGTGTAGGTACTGCTATGCTTGAGAAACTGGTAAGTGAAGGACATCAGTATGATCTGTGTGTTGCAATCGGACCGATGATCATGATGAAATTTGCCTGTCTTACCACCAAGAAACTTGGTATCCCGACCGTTGTCAGCATGAACCCGATCATGGTAGATGGTACTGGTATGTGTGGTGCCTGTCGTGTAATGGTAGGTGACGAAGTGAAGTTTGCCTGCGTAGACGGACCGGAGTTTGATGGTCATCTGATCGACTTTGATCAGGCTATGAAGAGATCAGCTATGTATAAAGCCGAGGAAGGAAGACGTCTTCTTGAGTATAAAGAGGGCAAGACCCATCACGGCGGCTGCGGAAATTGCGGAGGTGACAAATAATGGCTAACGGATTAACAAGAGTAGTAGTCAGAGAGCAGAACCCGCAGGTTCGTGCTACTAACTTTGACGAAGTATGCTACGGTTACAATAAAGAAGAGGCAATGGAGGAAGCTGCTCGTTGCCTGAACTGTAAAAAACCGAAATGTGTAGAGGGTTGTCCGGTATCTATTGATATCCCGGCATTCATCGCAGAAGTAAAAGAAGGAAACTTCGAGGAAGCATTCAAGATCATCAGCCAGTCTTCCGCACTTCCGGCAGTATGTGGACGTGTTTGTCCGCAGGAGAGCCAGTGCGAGGGCAAATGTATCCGCGGAATCAAAGGTGAGCCGATCTCTATCGGTAAGCTGGAGCGTTTCGTGGCTGACTGGTCCAGAGAGAACGGTATCAAACCGCAGGCTCCGGCTGAGAAGAATGGCAAAAAAGTTGCTGTTATCGGTTCCGGTCCTTCCGGTCTGACCTGTGCAGGAGATCTTGCAAAACTTGGTTATGATGTAACCATCTTCGAGGCATTACATAAAGCAGGTGGAGTACTTGTATATGGTATTCCGGAGTTCCGTCTTCCGAAAGATCGCGTAGTTGCACCGGAAGTTGAGAACGTAAAATCTCTCGGCGTTAAGATCGAGACTGACGTCATCATCGGCAAGTCCGTTACCATTGATGAGCTGATCGAGAACGAAGGATTCGATGCAGTATTCATCGGTTCTGGTGCAGGACTTCCGAAATTCATGGGTATTCCGGGTGAGACCGCTTGTGGTGTTCTGTCTGCAAACGAGTTCCTGACCAGAAACAACCTGATGAAAGCATTTGATGAGAGCTATGATACCCCGATCGTACACGGCAAGAAAGTTGTTGTAGTCGGTGGTGGTAACGTTGCTATGGACGCTGCCCGTACAGCACTTCGTCTTGGCGGTGAGACTCATATCGTATACAGAAGAAGTGAGGAAGAGCTCCCGGCTCGTAAAGAGGAAGTTCATCACGCTAAAGAAGAAGGTATCATCTTTGACCTTCTGACCAATCCGGTAGAGATTCTCGTTGATGAGAATGACTGGGTGAAAGGTGTAAAATGTATTAAAATGGAATTGGGTGAGCCGGATGCATCCGGAAGACGTCGTCCGGTAGAAGTTCCGGGATCTGAGTTCGTGATCGACTGCGATACCGTTATCATGTCCCTGGGTACTTCCCCGAACCCGCTGATCTCCTCCACAACCAAGGGTCTTGAGATCAACAAGCGAAAATGTATCGTAGCTACCGAAGAGACCGGTGCAACCTCCAAAGAGGGCGTATACGCTGGTGGAGACGCTGTAACTGGTGCGGCTACCGTTATCCTTGCAATGGGTGCCGGTAAAGCTGGTGCAAAAGGTATTCATGAATATCTGAGCCAGAAATAAGTTGGCATACGCAGGATTCATGTGACGCCACTCATAGATAACTACTGTATGTAGTGTATCGGAGCAAATAATAAAGGGCTGTGTGTTCAGACCGTACACCTTGATGGTGTCCGTTCTGCTCACACAGTCTTTTTATTTGCCCGCTCCAATAGCAGAAGTTGTTTAGTTTAAATTTTTATGGGATTGATTGACAAAGCAGAAGCTATCACTCATAGATGATCTATAAATGATAGCTTATAACTTATTTATTCAGATTGGGTAGATATCTCAAGATGGTGATGGTTCCGTCTTTGTTCAGGGTGTAGGTCTCCACAAAAGCATCCTCCATAGAGGTGCCGGATCTGGTCATCCATTCACTCATGCCGGTTCCATCTGGAAAGTATTCCTTCAGAATGAGAGAGCCGGTATCGGAATTATTGGATACATCGTTCCCTATATATTGGAAAAATTCGTCTGTGCTGACGGTTTTTCGACTGCTTTCCAGCGGTACGGCATTTTCGCCAATGGTTTCAGGGGTAATGCTGTTCAGCCAGCGGTCTGCTTCTGATAAGATTATGGTGGATTCTCCGCCGGACTCATAGTGATCCATCGCGTCTATAAGATTGGTTGCCTTTTCAGAATCTCCCATAGTCGGATCAACCGGGAGTGTAAAGAGTGCATTTACACCGTTAAAGGATTCATTTCTGGTCAGAGTTCCGCTGGCAGAATCATACAGGTAAGCATTAGCATTGTAATTGCTGCCTTCGGACACTCCAAGGTAGATGCCCTGACCGGCAAAAGCTGCAATCGTATCCATTCCAAGTAATTGATACTGGATTCCATCTGAAAGGAAAACGGTGTTGTTGACGCCCAAAACGGATATATTATATTTGGCAGGATCCAGTCCTTTTATATAAGGTGATACATAAAACTGCACAGAATCAGCCCCTGCATTCAGAAGATCTGGCATAGGACTACAATCTGAATGGGAGATTGCCACTGCCACATAAGTTTTATCGCCATCGATATTTCCTGAATCATCTTTGGACAGATGGGAAGAAATTTCGTTTCCAGAGACGATTCCTAAAAGCGTAATATTATAATCTCCATAAATCTGTGTTTCACATCCATCAATCCAGTTATTCTGTTCAAATTCCTGTGCAAGATGTGGATCAGCTGCTTTACCGGCTACATCTTTTGCTGAAAGATAGTGCCACGTAGCACAGACCATCATGGAAGATAGTGTGAGAACAGCAACAGAAGCGGCAGCAGCAGGGAAATGTTTCCAATATTTCCAAGAGGTTGTGTTTCTATCTGATTTTATTTTTGCAGCATCAATTTGAATATCATGGTCAGCAATCTCCAGATTGAGAGCCTGTCTTAAGAGCAGGTCCAGTTTTTCATCTGTCATATCCTATTTCCTCCAGTTCTTTTTTTAATAACTGTCTTGCTTTGTTCAAGCGGCTTTTCACGGTTCCTTCCGGTATTTTTAAGGTTTCTGCAATCTCTTGTATAGACAGATCAGCAGAATAGTATAAGTGGATCGGAATTCTGAATTTTTCAGGCAGATCAGCGACAATCTTTTGGATCATTTTCTTTTCGTCTGCCTGCAAAATACATGTTTCCGGAGATGGAGCGGATTCTTCTTTTAATTCAGAAATCTTGTCATGCTCCATAGCATCCATGCTTTCCATTGGTATAAGCCGGTTCCGGTTTGCATATTTTTTCTTTTTGTTTTTCCATAGTAAGATGGATATGGACAGCGCGTAGCTTTGTACATTTTGCTGGTTGTCCAATTGCTGTCGTTTGTCCAGCAGCTTGAGCATAGTGTCCTGGTATAACTCGTCTCCTGATTCGGTATCCTGACAGGTCAATCTGCAGAATCGCAGGATATTTTTTCCGTTTTCCAGGACAAACTGCTCGAATTCATGTTGGTCCATCACAAATTCTCCTTTGTCTGTTTCCTTTTTCGCCGGCCATAAGGTTTTGCCCTTACACTTATATATTGTAGTATGCTAGGAAAAGGTTCAAGGAATAATGAGATTAGGCAGCCAACGCACAAAAAAGGTTTGGCTGCCCAGATAGAAGTTCGTTTGACATGAAGATTTATTTTTCAATCGTCGGCTCCGGCACAAATTCCCGATAATCACCGGGGGTTAATGTATCATCCAGCACAATATCCCCCATAGACACCCGTTTCAATCGAATCACACAGCAGCCGACGACTTTAAGCATGCGGCGGATCTGACGTTTGCGGCCTTCAGAGATAGTGACAGTCCCCATGACAACAGGATGAGAAGGCAGGTTATGAGCCAGTTTCTTCTGCATATCCGGGTGAAGGAGAGGAAGAATATCGGAGAGGACACAGGTATCAGTCACGGTGACATCTGCGCCTTTGGTGGGAATATCTGAGCCGGTCAGCAGAACACCTTCTGCCAGTCTCTGAAGCTTCCTTGCATCAAGCGTTCCAAGAGCAGCAAATTCATAGGTCTTTGGCACATGGAATTCCGGGTTGGTCATATACTGGTTCCATTTGCCATCATCAGTCACGATCAGAAGCCCTTCCGTCTCGCGGTCAAGACGCCCCACAGGGGAGAGTCTGTCGTTATGGAGTTCGGAAAAGTAGTCCATTACAACAGGAAACAGGTCATCCCTGTGAGCGGTCACGCAGCCAAAGGGCTTGTAGAACATATAATAATGTTTGTCTGGATCAGGAAAACAGTTCATTATAGAAATTCTCCGTCAGTTCGTCAGCATAAGATTCTTGTACTTCCGGGAATGCATGCATGATGCGTTCACGGATCAGCTCTGTGATCATAAAGTATTTCATCTCTTCCGTGGTGGATGTGTCCACATCAACAATGAGACTGTCAACAGTCAGATTTTCTTTTGCCCAGTCTCTGATGCGGGTCTCCAGATCATTTTCTCTTGAAATCTCATCCAGCATATTCATGGCATGCTTGAAGGAAAGTCCTGCAATGACAAGGAAGATGACAAACATCACTTCCATGATCAATAGAGGAAAGGTGCCAAAGGGTAATCGAATTACACCTAATAGTGCCAGCAGAATGATCACAAATCCAATGCATCCCACCAGCAAAAAGGCCCATGCAGATGATCTGGTCTCAGATTGGCGGTTTTTTGCAGAATTGTAAGTGGACATATGAGGAGTCCTCCTTTTCGATGTAAGTATAAAGATATCATGAAGCGCGCGTTGTGTGATAGACATTTACGACAGATATCTTAAAAATTATATCACAAAAAAGCAGATAAGTGTGCTATAATCATCCGGTTGGAGGAATAAGTTTTATGAAAATTACCGTGATCGGAGTAGGAAAGATCAAAGAGAAGTATTTTACAGATGCGATAAAGGAGTATGCCAAGCGTCTGAGCAGGTATTGTAAGCTGGAGATCGTGGAAGTGGCAGATGAGAAGACACCAGATGGGGCCAGCGAGACGCTGAACGCACAGATCAAGGAAAAGGAAGGAGTGCGGATCCTTCAGAAAATTCCAGAAAGTGCTTATGTGGTAGCGCTTGCCATTGATGGGAAGATGCTGGATTCGGAAGAACTGGCAGCCCAGATGGAGCGCTGGAATGTAGGCGGTATCAGTCAGATCGTATTTGTGATCGGTGGGTCTCTGGGACTGGCACCTGCAGTTCTTCAGAGAGCTGATTATAAGCTCAGTTTTTCAAAAATGACATTTCCTCATCAGTTGATGCGGGTGATTCTGCTGGAGCAGATCTACCGGAGTTTCCGTATCCGTAACAATGAGCCCTATCATAAATGATCCTGTAAAGGAAAGATATTACCAAAGGAGAATAATAGTAACATGTTCAAAGAAAATAAAGAAACCCCAATGGTCGTGTTAATTGTATTATTTATTGTATTTTCTGTACTTTCATGGTTTCGCATTCTGCCGGGAAATCTGGCAGAAAGTGGAATGTATGCCACAATGGCAACATTATCAATCATGTTCAGCTTCAGAGATCGAAAGGTTGGCAAAACTGTGATGAGTTATCTTGAAATTATTATTGCTGCAGCACTTTATGTGGTGGCAGTGAAGTCTTTGTTATTGACTTTTAATATGTAGTAGATCACACCAAGAGCATCTGCCAGGAACCAGCCAATGGGAACAGACCACCAGATGCCGACCACCCCTATGGATGGAATGGCAGACAGAGCATAGGCCAGAGCTACACGGGTTCCCAGGGATATGATAGTCAACACCACCGACATGCCTGGTTTTGCCAGTGCGCGGTAGAGTCCGTAGAGCAGGAACAGGCCACCAATGGCGAAATAGAAGGCACCTTCAATATGAAGATAGCGAACACCTTCTGCGATGACAGCTGTTTCAGATGCATCAATAAACAGACTCATCAGAGGGGCTGCAAATAAGCATACCAGAATGGACAGAAGGAGTCCGAAGGACAGGGAAGTAATGACCGCTGTTCGGATTCCTTTTTTGATGCGCTCCGGCTGTCTTGCCCCATAGTTCTGGGCAATAAAGATGGAAAATGCATTTCCGAAATCCTGTACGGGAAGATAGGCAAATGCATCAATCTTCACCGCTGCGGCAAATGCTGCCATGGTGGTAGTGCCAAAGCTGTTGACCAGACCCTGTACAGTCAGAATACCAAAATTCATAATGGACTGTTGCAGACAGGTAAGAGCAGAGAAACTGGTGATCTCGCGGAAACGTTCTTTTTTCAGATGCACATCGGGTGTCTTTTTCAGCAGATCCGGGTATTTGATGAAGGTAAACAGAGCAATGCCAATGCCGGATACATACTGGGCGATAACCGTTGCCTGTGCGGCTCCGGAGACACCCCATTTAAGACCGATCACAAACCACAGGTCCAGGACAATGTTAAGTCCGGCGGAGATGGCGAGAAATACCAGTGGTACTATGGAATTTCCCAGAGACCGAAGCAGAGATGCGAAAAAATTGTAGAGAAAGATAGCGGTGAGTCCTGCAAAGATCACGATCAGATACTCATGCATCAGTCCTTTTAATTCTGCCGGAGTACGCAAAAACCAGATAATGACATCGATTCCGATGAAGACCAGAAGGTTCAGGATCAGATTGATCACCGCCAGCAGTACAAAAGAAGCAAGGATACATTCTTTTAAGCCGGTCATATCTTTTCTTCCGTAGCGGATGGAGAAGACGGTGCCGCTTCCCATGGCAAGTCCCAACAGGATTGATGTGAGAAATGTCATAAGTGCGAAGGCGGAGCCGACGGCTGCCAGTGCATCTGCACCTAAAAAACGGCCTACGATCAGTGTGTCAGCGATATTGTAGCATTGCTGGAGCAGATCACCCAGGATCATCGGTACTGCGAAAAGCAGCATGGTCTTCATCACAGGTCCTTTAGTCAGTTCGTGTTCCATAATTATTATCCTCTTATTATCGAAACGTAATATATAAATTAACAAATGTAATTATAGTATAGAATGAAATGAAAGAGACGTCAATCCTTTCATCTGGTTGACGGAAGAGAAATGACAGGGCTATAATGAATAGATAAAAGCAGGAGGTCTGAAGGATGTTTTTAGATGGACTGGATGATCTTGATCAGAAGATTATAAGGTGTTTAATTCAGAATGCAAGGATGCCGTATTCGGAGATCGGACAGCAGGTTGGAATCTCGAGAGTTGCGGTGAAGATGCGAGTACAGGCACTGGAAAAGAAAGGAATCATTGAGGAATACACAACGATCATTAATCCACAGAAAATCAGTGGTGCGATTTCCTGTTATTTTGAAATTGAGACCGTGCCGGATACACTGGAAGAAGTGATCTCCATATTGGAAAAGAATGACACCGTTACACAGATTTATCGTGTGACAGGGAAAAGCCGGCTTCACGTACATGCAGTCAGTCCCTCTCAGGAAGAACTGGAACAGCTTCTTCATGGAACGATGGATCATCTTCCAGGCGTGCTGGAGTGCAGCACAAATATCATTTTATCCAGAGTAAAGGACATCAAAGGTCTTCGCTTATAAGCGTGAAAGAGGAATTACCATGAATCAGGAGAAAATAGAAGAGGGACTGACACAGTTCCCTGTATGTGAATATGCATTTATCAATATAGCAGATATTACATTTCTGGATCAGGTTCGTTACATCTGTAAGACAGAATGTCCCCAGTATGGCAAATCCTGGTCCTGTCCGCCAGCGGTAGGAACGGTGGAAGAATGCAAGAAACGGTGCAGCCAGTATACGGGTGGTTTTATTTTTACGACCATTGCCGAGGTCAATGATATTGCAAATATGGAGGAGACACTGGCTACTCGTATGGAGCATGAGGAGATCACCCGTCAGGTACGGGATCTGTTTGCAGAACAGACAGAAGCGATGCAGGTGTTGTCTACGGAGTCCTGTGCCATCTGTAAAAAATGTGCCTATCCGGATGCACCCTGCCGTCACCCGGAGAAGATGTTTCCATGTATTGAAAGCTACGGAATCCTTGTGACAGATCTGGCAGAAAAATACGGCATTTCTTTTATGAATGGTGCAAATGTGGTGACTTGGTTCAGTCTCCTGTTATACCGATGACATGATTGCTGAAATGCCTGCATATAATATCTAAAAACCGCCGGACGGGAGTGCCTCATGAAATTTCGGGAACGGATGGCTGAAAAATTGAAGCTTCCTAAGGATCTGGTCATGGGAGCCGCAGTGCTGACGGTTACAGGACATAGTGAAGCTTACATAGAGAATTATAGAGGAATTATCGAATATACAGAGCAACGGATCCGGCTGCAGACCAAGACCTGCCAGATGACGTTGTGCGGAGAACAGTTACATATTGACTATTATACAGAAGATGAGATGAAAATATCGGGGCAGATAGGAGAGATCCGTTATTGCTGACATCTGTATTAAAATTTCTCAAAGGGTATGTAGTCGTTCACTTGTCTGGTTATTCACCGGAACGGTTTCTGAATCTGTGCTGTCATCATAAAATCGTGTTGTGGGGACTTAGAAGTACCGGAACAGAATATGAAATGTGTATGAGTATTGCTGCATTTCGGAAGGTGCGGCCGCTGGTCAGAAAGACACAGACCAAAGTTGTCATTCTGGAGAGGCATGGACTTCCGTTTTTACTGTGGAAGTACCGGAGGCGAAAATTGTTTGCAGCCGGTGCTTTTTTCTGTATTGTCCTTCTGTATGTAATGTCTTTGTTCATCTGGAATATCCATATAGAAGGAAATGAATCCCTGAGCACACAGGTAGTCTTAAGCTATCTGCAGGAGGAAGGCATCACCCATGGCATGCTCAAACGGCAGATTCATGGGGAAGAGCTGGAGAAGAAGCTGAGAGAACATTTTACAGAGGTTACATGGACATCGGCAGAGGTGAAAGGAACCAGGCTGATCGTACACATGAAGGAAAATGAGGATGCCAGCTTTTCACTGGTGGACGAGAAGGAACCTGCGGATCTGGTGGCTGCAAAGAGTGGACAGATCATATCCATGATCGTCCGTGCCGGAACACCGGTGGTTCATGAAGGAGACCAGGTGCAGGAAGGAGATCTGCTGGTGAAAAGTCAGGTGGAGGTCATGAACGATGAGGGAATGGTGGCGCAGACCCATCTGGTGCATGCGGATGCGGATGTTAAGATCCAGTACCGTCAGTCTTATGAGGCATCATTCCCGATGGATTATGTGAAAAAGGAGTATACAGGCAGGCGGAAGCGGGCATTCTATCTGATCCTGGGAAATCGACGGATCACCGTTGGTGTCACAAAAGTAGATTATGAATATCAGGATCTGCTGACCAGCGAGGTTCCGCTGAGGATCACGGAAAACTTCTATCTGCCGGTTACGGTTGGGATCCGTACTATAAAAGAGTATATTCCCAGGGAGGCCATCTACACAGAACAAGAGGCAAAACAGAGAGCAGAACAGGAGCTGCAGCTCTTTTTTGAAAAAATAAAGATAAAAGGACTTCAAATTATTGAAAATGGTGTTAAAATAGAAGTTAATGGGCAAGTGTGTACAGCAAGAGGAAGCCTTCTGGTGGAAGAAGAGGCAGTCCGTACACAGAAGCCTGTGATCGAAATCCAAGAGGAGAACGATCAGCATTTGGAAGAAGAAAGGGAACAGACATAAGTGACACTGGAAAATGAACTTTTTGACATTCCGTCTGAGCATGTACAGAACGTGTACGGACAGTTTGATGCGTATTTGAAAAAAATAGAGAGAACCATCGGCGTAACCGTTGTCTCCAGAGACGGCGGAGTGAAGCTGATCGGTAACGAAGCACAGGTAGAGAGTGCAAAGCAGGTGCTGTTGGAGCTTCTGGAGCTGTCCAGAAGAGGCAGTGAGATTACAGAGCAGAATGTGAATTATGCATTGTCTCTGGCTATGGAGAAGAAGGAAGGGGCACTGCTGGAGATTGACAGTGACCTGATCTGCCACACCATCAGCGGCAAAGCCATCAAGCCCAAGACCCTGGGACAGAAAGCTTATGTGGATGCGATCCGCAAAGACATGATCACCTTTGGTATCGGACCTGCAGGAACCGGTAAGACTTATCTTGCCATGGCTATGGCGATCACCGCATTTAAGGCGAATGAGGTAGAGAGGATCATTCTTACCCGTCCGGCAATTGAAGCAGGAGAGAAGCTTGGATTCCTTCCGGGAGATCTGCAGAGCAAGGTAGACCCGTATCTGCGTCCACTGTACGATGCCCTGTATCAGATCATGGGAGCAGACAGTTTTCAGAAAAATATGGAAAAGGGTCTGATCGAAGTAGCACCGCTGGCATATATGAGAGGACGTACTCTCGACAATGCATTTATTATCCTGGATGAGGCACAGAATACTACCCAGGCGCAGATGAAGATGTTTCTGACCCGTGTGGGATTCGGATCCAAAGTAGTCATCACTGGTGATGAGACCCAGAAGGATCTGGCACCGGATGTGAAATCAGGACTTGATGTGGCACAGAAGGTGCTTGGAAAAGTAGAAGGAATCAGCTTCTGTCGTCTGACCAGCAGAGACGTTGTCCGCCATCCTCTGGTACAGAAGATTGTAACCGCTTATGAAGAATATGAGAAGAAAACAGTGCGGAGAAAGGAGAACCATGACACTAGATCTGGAAGACGAGTACGGTCTTGACCTTGGTTTTGACTATGAAAAGACAGCAACCGAAGTGATTAATCAGGTACTGGAGGAGGAAGGCTGCCCTTATGAGGCACAGGTGAATCTTCTCCTGACCTCTGACCCGGAGATCCACCGGATGAATATGGAATACCGGGAAGTGGACAGGCCTACGGATGTCTTATCATTTCCACAGGTGGAATATGAGTCTCCGGCTGATTTTTCCTGGGCAGAAGAACATGAGATGGATTGCTTTGACCCGGATACGGGAGAACTGTTCCTTGGAGATATTGTGATCTCACTTGACAAAGTAAAGGAACAGGCAGAAAAATACAATCACAGTGTGCGTCGGGAGTTTGCATTTTTGGTGGCACACAGCATGCTTCATCTTCTTGGCTATGACCATATGACACCGGAGGAAGCAAAGGATATGGAATCCAGACAGTCGGCTGCTCTGGAGCACCTGGGAATTACAAGGGATTAATACGAAGATAAGAGGAAAAATATGGGTAACAGCAATAAAAAATCCAATTATATCGTGCAGGGAGGTATTCTGGCCGCTGCATCTATTCTGGTGCGTATTATCGGAATGGTCTATCGGATCCCTGTTACAAGAATCCTGGGTCCCATAGGAAACAGTTACTATTCAGCCGCATATGAAGTCTATTCTATGATGCTGCTGATCTCATCCTTCAGTCTTCCACTGGCAGTCTCCAAGCTGGTATCAGCAAGACTGGCAGCAGGACAGGCAAAGAGTGCATATAAGATTTTCAGATGTACGCTGGTGTTTGCGCTGGTGTCCGGCGGTATTGCATCTCTTCTGGTATATTTCGGAGCCGGATTTTTCAGTGATGTACTGGTAAATACACCTGAGAGTAAGCTGGCCCTGCAGGTGCTGGCACCGACGATCCTGGTGGTTGCCCTGATGGGGTGCTTAAGAGGATATTTTCAGGGTCTGGGAAGTATGGTTCCTACTGCAGTCTCCCAGATCGTGGAGCAGGTGGTCAATGCGGCTGTCAGCATCGGAGCTGCATGGCTGTTGTTCCACTATGGACTGAAGATTGATCATCTTCTGGGAACCGAGACAGCTGCTTACGCTTACGGTGCGGCAGGAAGTACGCTGGGAACCGGAGCAGGTGCATTTGTAGGTCTCATATTCTTGATCTTCATTCTGTTGGTCTATCAGCGGGTCATGAGCCGCAGAGTGGCTTCGGACAGGCATGGAGAGACGGAGTCCGTATGGGAGATTTACGGGCTTCTGATCGTAACGATCCTTCCGGTTATTTTAAGTACCGCTGTTTACAATATCAGCGGCATCATTGATCAAGGTATTTTCAAACACTTGATGGCCTATAAGAATTATGAGTCGATGGCTATCGATGAACTGTGGGGTATTTACAGCGGTGAGTATAAGCTGCTGACGAATGTGCCGATTGCAGTGGCATCAGCCATGGCGTCTTCCACGATCCCTGCGCTGACCAGAGCCAGAGTGGCGAAGGACAGAAGAGAAATGCGTAAAAAGACAGAGAATGCCATCCGTTTTGTGATGGTGATCTGTATTCCCTGTGCAGTGGGTCTGTCTGTACTGGCATCTCCGATTCTTCAGCTTCTCTTTGGAGCAAAAGATCATTTAAGTATCTCTGCATTGCTGCTGCAGACAGGAAGCATTTCCGTTGTCTTATACGGAATGTCCACACTGACCAATGGTATTTTACAGGGAATGGACAAGATGCGTTTGCCGGTAATCCATGCAGCCATCTCCTTGGCCATCCATGTGGTGCTGCTGGTAGTGTTGGTAATGACCGGTATGAACATTCATGCAGTGGTCTGGGCAAATATTTTCTTTGCGTTCCTGATGTGCGTACTGAACTCCAGATCTATCGCAAAATATATGCGCTATCGTCAGGAAGTACGAAGGACCTTTTTCGTGCCTCTCCTGGCATCTGCCCTGATGGGAGCGGCCGCATTCGGAGTTTATCATGGCTTGTATGTACTGTGTAAGAGCAATGCAATCTCTGTTCTGGCAGCATGTATTGCAGCCGTGATCGTCTATGGAGTTGCTTTGCTGGTATTGAAAGGTCTGACGGAAGAGGAACTGCTTGGCTTTCCGAAAGGCCGTACACTGGTCAGAATTGTGAAAAAGCTTCACCTGATGTAGAATAAACCTCTTTTTTCCAGTTCATACTATATGGAAAAAGGAGGTTTTATGATGTCGAGAAAAATGATGTGGACGACGGTGATCACAGCAGTCGTTGTGGCTGCGTTGATCGCCATGGTATTTGTATCCGGCAGAAAGAGTGCCACACCGCCAGAGGAACAGAAAGGCACTGAACTGGTGGAGATGGTTCCGGCAAAGGGAGAGACGGGCGAATCTGTGGCCGAAAAAGTACCGACAGCGGAAGAGACAGGAGTGGATTCTTCAGATCAGTATGAATTTCTGCTGGTAGATCACAATGATTATGTGGCTGTCTACCAGCTCCCTGAACGGGAAATCTACGAATATACGGATGTAATCATGGAAGTTCTGCCAGAAGATGTGCAAAAGGAAGTCCAACATGGAAAATACATTAAAAATGAAGAAGAACTATACAATTTTCTTGAAAATTATACAAGTTAGCATTGTCAACAAGCCCGAGATGTTGTAAATTAAACCGTAGGAATGTGTATATACATTCTATATATGGGAAGAGAGACAACAATATGGATAATCAGACATTAAGAGAACGATTGAAAGATAAAAAAAAGATCGTAGTCAAAGTAGGATCTTCGTCCCTGACACATGCAGAGACAGGTTCCATTGACCTGATCAAAATGGAGAAGCTGGTACGGGAACTGACAGATCTTCACAATCGAGGCAAGGAAGTGATTCTGGTAAGCTCAGGAGCGATCGCAGTGGGACGCAAGACCATTGGTATGAAGGACCGCCCCTCACAGTTGTCAGTAAAGCAGGCATGTGCATCCATAGGACAAGCAAGACTGATGATGATGTATCAGAAATTTTTCATGGAGTACAACCAGATCGCATCACAGGTTCTGATGACCAAGAATACGCTGGTGAATGGAGAGAACAGGATCAATGCCCGGAATACCTTCGATACATTGCTCCATATGGGAGCCATTCCTATTGTAAATGAGAATGATACGATCTCTACGTACGAGATCCAGTTTGGTGACAATGATACACTGTCTGCGGTAGTTGCAGCACTGGTACAGGCGGATCTTTTAATTCTTCTGTCAGATATTGACGGACTGTTTACGGATGACCCGAATAAGAACCCGGATGCAAAGTTTATTGATTATGTGGATCATGTGGATCAGCATTTTGAGAAGATGGGTAAGGGTTCTGCCAGTGATGTGGGAACCGGAGGAATGTCAACCAAACTGAAGGCGGCGAAGCTGGCCACCTCTGCCGGAGCGGATATGGTCATCGCCAACGGAGCAGATATGGGTGTGATCCATCGGATTGTGGATGGAGAACCGGTTGGAACGCTGTTCAAAGAGAATCGTACGGAAGATTTTTATCTGATCGACTATCTGGATGAGCCATCCGTATAGGGACAAATAAAGGAGATACAATCAGGATGATGGATGATAAGAAGATAGCCAGAATCAATGAACTGGCACATAAATCTAAGGCAGAAGGCCTGACAGCAGAAGAAAAGAAGGAGCAGCAGCTTCTCAGACAGGAATTTCTCGCAGCTATCCGTGAGAATGTGAGAAGTCAGCTTGACAATATTGATATTCTGGAACATGACGGCAAGATCGTAAATCTGGGTGAAAAATATGACAAAAATGGGAAAAAAGGAAATTAGGGCAGAAGTCAAAAAACGCAGAGCAGAGGCAGAACTTGGGACACTCCATGAGAATAGCAGAAAGATCGTGGAGACCTTTGTAAGTCTGCCACAGTATCAGAACACAGACCTGTTGCTGGCCTATGTGGATGCCAAGCGGGAGGTTGAGACCCGTCTTCTGATGGAGCGTGCATGGAAGGATCATAAAAAAGTGGCTGCTCCCCGTGTGGATGGAGACGGTATCATGGATTATTATTATATCAATAGTCTGGATGATCTGGATCCAGGAAGCTTTGGCATCATGGAGCCGAAGATGGACTGCCCTATCTGTGAGGATGAGAATGGACTGATGTTGATGCCAGGTGTGGCATTTGATGAACACTGTCACCGGGTAGGGTATGGCGGTGGCTACTATGACAGATATCTGGAAAAGCATCCGGACATCGTACATATTGCACTGGCATTCGAGTTTCAGGTATTTCCGGAGGTTCCATTTGAGGCACATGATATTCTGCCGCAGATGCTGGTGACTGAAAAGCGGATCATCCGGCCGGAAGAGACCAGTGAAAGAACTCTGGAAGAGATTGGAAGGCGGGCGAAAGCTGCAGAGCCGGTTCTTCGGATCATGGGAACGACGAAGAAGAATGAAGTGCTGCTTCATGTAGCAGATGCGCTTATCAAGGAACAGAATTACATTCTTGAAAAAAATGCAAAAGATGTGGAAATTGCTAAAAAGAATGGCATGGAGCCGGGCATGGTGGATCGTCTGATGCTGACCAAAGACCGGATCGCCGGCATGGCAGAAGGTATTCGTCAGGTGGCTGCATTGCCGGATCCGGTGGGAGAGGTAACTTCCATGAAACAGCGGCCCAATGGTCTGATGATCGGATGGAAGAAAGTGCCGCTTGGCGTGATCGGTATGATCTATGAATCTCGGCCAAATGTGACTGCAGATGCATTTTCTCTGTGCTTTAAGGCTGGAAATGTGGTAATCTTAAGGGGAGGCAGTGATGCGTTCCTGTCCAACTGTGCGATCACGAAGGTCATCCGGACAGCACTGGCAGAGATGGATATTCCGGAAGATGCAGTGCAGCTGATCGAAGATACCAGCCGAGAAACAGTCAAGGCATTTATGCAGCTGAACCAGTATGTGGATGTACTGATTCCCAGAGGCGGAGCCGGACTGATCCGCAGTGTGGTAGAGAACAGCCGGATACCGGTGATTGAGACTGGCACAGGCAACTGCCATATTTTTGTAGATGAGAGCGCCGATTTTGATATGGCAATTGACATTATTTTCAATGCAAAGACACAGCGGATCGGTGTGTGCAACGCATGTGAATCTCTTGTGATCCATGAAAAAATCGTGGATGCATTCCTGCCACGCCTGAAAGCGCGCCTGGATGAGAAGCATGTACAGATGCGTGGTGATGAGAAAGCATGTGCAGCTGCGGAAGGACTTGTGAAAGCAACAGAAGAGGACTGGGGCAGAGAGTATCTGGATTATATCCTGTCTGTGAAGACAGTGAAAAATATTGATGAGGCGATCGCACATATCAATCGCTACAATACTGGACATTCGGAGGCTATCGTGACAAAAGACTATGCCAATGCGCAGAAGTTTTTAAATGAGATCGATGCGGCAGCCGTCTATGTAAATGCGTCCACCCGTTTTACGGACGGATACGAATTCGGGTTTGGGGCAGAGATAGGAATCAGTACCCAGAAGCTTCATGCAAGAGGGCCTATGGGACTTGATGCCCTGACTTCTGGAAAATATATTATTTATGGAAATGGACAGATAAGATGAGAGTAATTGCAGGAACGGCACGGAGTATGCCGCTGAAAACTGTGAAAGGGATGGATGTACGTCCTACCACAGATAAGACAAAAGAGACCCTGTTTAATGTATTGCAGACAGATGTACCGGACAGCCGGTTTCTGGATCTGTTCAGCGGAAGCGGAGCCATCGGTATTGAGGCACTGAGCCGCGGAGCATCTCATGCAGTGCTGGTGGAGCAGGACAGCAAGGCTGCTGACTGTATTCTGGAAAATCTTCAGTTTACAAAGCTGATCGACCGGGCAGAGCTTCAGAAATGTGATGTGCTGACAGCCCTTCACCGGATGGAAGGACAGAAACCATTTGATGTGATCTTTATGGATCCGCCTTATGATCAGGGACTGGAACGGCAGGTCATGGAGTATCTGACCAGAAGTTCTCTGGCAGATGAATATACAGTCATTGTTATTGAGGCTTCTCTGGAGACGGATTTCTCCTGGCTGGAGGCAGCTGGCTTCCATGCTTATAAATACAAAAAATACAAAACAAATCAGCATGTATTCATTCAGAGAAATGATGCATAGCGTGAGAGGATAAGGATTAACAAATGACTCGAGCAATTTATCCGGGAAGCTTTGACCCGGTAACACTGGGACATCTGGACATTATCAGACGTGCGTCCAAAACCGTAAGTGAGCTGATCGTAGGTGTTCTCAATAATGGAGGAAAGACTCCGCTTTTTACTATTGAAGAACGAGTGGAGATGCTAAAGGAAGTGACGAAGGATCTGCCAAATGTGAAAGTAATGTCTTTCTCTGGACTTCTGGTAGATTTTGCAAAACACACGGATTCCAATCTGGTAGTCCGCGGACTTCGTGCGATCTCTGATTTTGACTACGAGCTGCAGATGGCTCAGACCAACCGGAAGATGAATGCAGATGTGGATACCATGTTTCTGGCAACCAGTCTGGAGTATGCATATTTAAGCTCCACAACAGTAAAAGAGGTTGCTTTCTGTGATGGAAATATCAGCGAGTTCGTACCGGAACCTGTAGTGGAGAAGGTTCAGGAAAAAGTACGTCTGGCGCGACAGAAGGCAGGAAAGGAGTAGCTGGGGATGAGTAACAGCAGAATTGAACAGATCATTGAAGAAATTGAGGACTATATTGACAGCTGCAAAGGTCCGTTGTTCGGTGGAGGAGACAAGATCGTTGTTGACAGAGAGCGTATGGAGGAGCTGTTAAGAGAGCTTCGCATGAAGACTCCGGAGGAGATCAAACGCTATCAGAAGATTCTGGCAAATAAGGATGCGATCCTGGCAGATGCACAGCAGAAAGCAGAGGCTATTATTGCACAGGCAAATATTCAGAATCAGGAGCTGGTCAATGAGCATGAGATCATGCAGCAGGCATATGAGCAGGCTAATCAGGTGATCGAGATGGCTACCAGTCAGGCCCAGGAGATCTTGAACAATGCTACCAGAGATGCCAATGAGATTCGTCTGGGAGCCATCCAGTATACAGATGATATGCTGGCAAATATGCAGACTATGCTGCAGGATGTGGTAGAGAAGTCCAACAGCCACTATTCTGCAATGATGGATAATTTCCAGCAGTTTTATAATACCATTACCAGCAACCGGGCAGAACTGGCCCCGGAGACAGAAGAACCAGCACCGCAGGAAACATCAGAAGCGGAAGAAGAAGCCGGCCAGTAATCCATGGTTTCAAGTCAAGATCTGTGTCTGACAGGACACTTATGATCTGAGCACAGGTACATAAGCCGCCGAAGGAAGCTCCGGCACAGACAAGGGCTGTGCGTATGGGAGTGGAAGTAAGAGGCAGGGCACTGAGGGCATGTGTACCGGAGCTGATCTCCAGAAGAGCAGCAATAGCTGCGGTCAGGGGAACAGGAAGATGAAAAAGTGTCAGCATCTGAGCAATAATTGAGAACAGAATGATGTATCCACCCAGGCGGGTGATTGTTGTAAAGCTATCCATGATACAGGTATCCAGCATCGGAAAATCAATCCGGTGAATGGATACCTGTTTTTGTATTACAAGAGAAGCACCGGTATGTACAGATCGGACAGCACCGGAAATATTGTGGCTGGAAACCGGTGCTTTGTAGAAAAAGCGGCCATAAATATATCCATACAAAAGCGGAACACCATAAAACACGCAGAACAGTATTGGCGGCACCTTTGTGAATCCAAGCTTGGCAATACAGATATAATTGACAAAAAAGGCAGGGCTCACATTATTGCAGAATACCATCAGATAGGAGCCTTCCTCTCTGGAAATGTGCTGATGTGCCACCAGTTCGGCAATCACTTTGGCACCCATGGGAAAGCCGCACAGATATCCCATAAGAATTGCATAGGAGCCATCTGAGGAGACCGGAAAGATTCGTGTCAGAACCGGTGCGAAGATCCGGTTCAGAAAACGAAATGCACCGGTTCTGATCAGAAGCCCGGATAAGATAAAAAAAGGAAGCAAGGAAGGCAGGACAGAAGTGTACCAGAGGGTCAGACCCAGCGTACAGCCCTGTGCCGGAATGGTAAGTATGTTTTGCAAGATACCTCCATATGATGTAGTAATTCATTATAATGTATGGGGCAGGCCGTGAAATATGAGTCTTTTTGCGGGCAGAAGCTTGCATTATGGATAGGGATGATGTTATTGCTCAACTGTCTGATCCAGGAAGAACTGTACTGGATCGAAGACCGGCTGAAGGCGCAGATGCCGTCTTCTTCGGATTCCGATGTGGAATATGAGGCCTATCAGCAGGCATTGGAGCAGGTGTGGGAAGAACTGGAATATTTTCCTGTACCGGACTCTACTTTGAAAGATACAGAGGCTGTTTCTTTTGAAAATACCTGGCAGGCAGAACGAACCTATGGAGGCAAGCGAAAACATGAGGGATGTGATCTGATACCGGAAAAAGAAGAGAGTGGATATTACCCGGTGATCAGTATGACAGATGGGACAGTAGAGCGGGCAGGTTGGCTGGAAAAAGGAGGCTGGCGGATCGGAATCCGTTCGGACAATGGCAATTATTATTACTATGCACATTTGGAATCTTATGTGGGTGACTGGAAAGAAGGAGACCAGGTGCAGGCAGGAGACTTGCTTGGGTATATGGGAGACAGTGGTTATGGACCGGAAGGCACGACCGGACAGTTTCCAGTTCATCTTCATGTGGGCATCTATATGCCCCTTGGTGTAGAAGATGAACTGGCGATAAATCCCTATTGGATGTTAAAGTATCTGGAAGAAAAGAAGGTTAAGTGGGATTATTGACAGTAATTGTTTGATTGAGACGAATGTCACCTTGTTCGATTGAGACTTTTGTTTATAATAGAATTATCAAAAGAAGGTAATTCAGGGATAAACGGAGTGGAGATAGATGAAGTGGTATAGATTAAATGGAAGAGTGTTGACATTGATGTTGGCTCTTGCTTTTTTCAATTTTATTTTTCTGGGAATTGAATATCAGTTTGACAATATGATGGCATTGGTTACTGGACCGGAACAGGTGGTGACAGCACAGGGGTATATATTGGGAGCCAGTGTGCTGGGATTTCTGCTTTATCCGGCGGCTGCTTCCTACATAAAAGAAAAATTCTGGCAGATTGTCGTATTCGCAGGAGCACTGGCAGGGGTAATCTGTGTTTTTGTGATCTGGCAGCATATCTCTTATGGCACGATTCTGGCGGCGGGCTGCATCTGTTTTATTCTGATTGGCATGGCAGGAAGCGCAGTACATTATTATCTGTCCAGGGCGGCAGCTCCTGAACATCTGGCGAAGACCATCGGTATATCATATGCAGTTGGCATCTTTCTCCAGTTCCTTAATAATAATCTTATAAAAAATGATATGGCAGAGTCTGTTGTTCTGGCCGTGTCTGCAGCAGTGTTTTCCGTATTGCTGTTAAACGCAGAGAATGGAATAGTACAAGCAGAAAGTGACTCGGAAAGTGCATCAGAAAGCACATTGGAAAACTCCGAGCATGCGGGTCTCTGGCTGATTCTTCTGATAATACTGATCACCTGTATCTTTTCTACATTGGATGCAGCAGTGACGCTGAGACATGCAGCGGGAAGTGCGGATGTAGGGCAGTGGCCGAGGCTGTTGCTTGCAGGAAGTGGTCTTCTGGCAGGTGTGTTCTATGACAATCTGGAACATCGATATGAGAATATACTGATGTATTGCATGACAGTTTTGTCTGCTTTCTGCATCGTGGTACTGGAAAATGGCGGACCATTTTTTGCGGGGCTGGTTGTGTTTTATCTGTCAGCGGGATTTTTTGTAGTATTTTTTACTGTAAGCTTTATGCGTCTTTCAATCCGGATGAAGTGTCCGAGGTTCTGGTCGGGTCTTGGAAGAGCTGTGAACAATATCTGTGCTTTTGTCACAGGATCATTGTCCATCCGACTTATTCAGTCAGAAAATCAGATACTGCGGGATGGTCTGCTGCTGGTATTATTTGTTTTGATCAGTATTGTATTTTTTATCTACAGTAATGCCTTGTACAGGAGAAAAAAGACAGAGCCACAGAGCAGGGAGATAAAGCTTGGAGAAAAAGAAAGTCTGGAAATGTTTGCCTCTTCATTTTCTCTTACAGAGCGGGAGAAAGAAGTGTTGGAGGTGATTCTGGTATCCGATGAGAATGTTCAGGATATTGCGGAGACACTGATGATTTCCAGAGCGGCACTGTACCGGCATATTGCCAGCCTCAATGAAAAGACCGGGACAAAGTCCAGAATCGGACTGGTTCAGTTTTACTATCGATATCACAGGAGGAATGAAGGATGAAAAAGAGACGTCATTACAGAATACTTTCCATTCTGATGGCAGCAGGCCTGCTTTGCAGCTGCGGAACCGTCGGGGAAAAGGAAGAACCGCAGACAGCAGGCACGCAGACGGAAAAAGCAGAAAAAGAGGATGCCCGGCTGGCACCCTATCAGAGCGTGGAACTAGCGGCTATGGCCCGTGCTTATTATCTGAAGGAAAATAATTATCTGGCACCGGAGGTGGAATGCCTGAAGAATGATGACGGTACGACAACCCTTCATCTTTATGAGATTGTGAAGGACGATGATGAGAGCAGTCACACCGCCACTTCTGCCTGGTATACGGTGGATGAATATGGAAAGGGAGAGGACGACATCCTGGGAAATACGGTGGAGTTTCCAAACATGTCCCTGGGGGAAATTGCAGAATATGTGAAAACTCCTATAGCACTTACCTACAATGAGGAATGGGAAGCCCATAATGAGTGGAAGATTACTGATGCAGCGACGATTAATGCCTGTATACAGGCTATAAGTCAGATTAACGTCGGGGAGGAGACAGAGCTTCGCACCATGGACGCCGGAGAGACACTTGTCTTCCAGATGGCGGATGGAAATACGTGGACACTGGATTTTGAAGCCGGAAACCTGTTGAGAAATAACACTTGTTATGAGACGGACGGATGGAAAGAAGTCCAGTATATCATACGGGATTATCTTACGGAGGAGGGATTGCAATGAGATTACGAGATGGAAAGAAGGCAGGGACATTACTGCTTGCGGTGCTTTTACTGACCGGCTGTGGCGGAGCAGAGAATACATCGGATGCTGTAATGAGTGTCAGCGAAGATACTGCGGCAGGAACCTGGGAGCTTGTGAGCATGACCTATAACGGTATGACTGTCGGCAAGGAGGATCTGGAAGAGATGGGAACTGCCATGACTCTGGATCTCCTGGAGGACGGTACCGGAACCATGGATTATGACGGGACGGTCTATGATCTGACCTGGGATGACAGTGCCATTACTACGGATGGCGTGGCGGATGCTTATATGTTAGAAGATGGCGTATTGGTTCTGGCAAATGAAGAGACGGAGATGGTCTTTGAGAGACAGGGAAGCATGACAGCAGTGACTGCGCCGGATGAAGAAGAGGGTGAGCAAACAGCAGACTCGCGTACAGAGACGGGTTCCCACACAGAGGCATCAATAGAAGACAACTGGACAGTCGTTCCGCTGGCGTCTGCTCAGGAGCTGGTGCCTTATAGCTGTACAGAATTCAGTATGAATATTCCGGAAGGCTGGAGCGTGAAATCTTCTGCCATGTACACCGGTATGTTTCATGCAATTCATGTTTTTGATCCGGAGAATCCGGTAAATCAGATTTTCTTTATGCTAAAGATGGAGCCCTTATTTTCAGATGAGAATACTCGGGCAATGATGGCACTTTCCAGTGATTTGCTGGGAAGTTATCCTGTCCTTACGAATGTGTCAACACAGGGAGTTTTTGAAATATTTCCTCAGATTGCAGATGCATTGATCGCGACCCCTGATTATACGGAAGTTCAGGCACCACACATTGCGGACTTTTCTGTGACAGAGAGCTTTGAAAGTACTCAGGGAATGAGCAGCGTTGCTATTTCCCCCTCCATTCTTCGGGCGGATTTTACACAGAATGGCACAACGGGGAGAAGGAATGTTCACGGCGGATGTGGTTCCCTTTGCCATGGGTACGGGGATTGGGGATATTATTCTGTCTATAATCTGACAGTCCTCAGTGCAGAAAAGGGAACTTTTCAGGACTGGCAGCCTACTTTGAATAAAGTTCTCAGCAGTCTTAATTATACGCCGGAATTCCAGAGCTTTGCCATGTCCCAGAGCAATCAGGCGGGGCCTCTACCTCCCAGTCTCTCAGCCAGTCAGCCAGTGAGATGTCCGACAGCATCATGTCTTCCTGGGAAAACCGGAACCGGAGCCAGGATATTATGAGCCAGAAACAGAGTGATGCGACCTTGGGCTATGAGCGTATTGTGGACACTGAGACAGGAAATATCTACAAAATTGACAACGGCTTCACCGACTGGTACGATGGATCCCGTTATAAATCCATCACCGATGATCAATATACGGATTCAGTGGAAGCCGTGATTCACTGGAAATAGACTTATATCAATAAAAAATTGATTAAGGCTTGATTAAGTGAGAGATTTTTAAGCAAAATCTCTCACTTTTTGTTATAATGAGACAGGAAGCACTGTCTGATGTTTTCTATTAACACGGAATATAACCTGGATGTAAGAGGGGAGTAGATATATATGGGAAAAAACCGGATAGCCATTGTAATCTGTTATCTGTTGATTGTAACAGGTTATTTTGCAGGAGACTGGTATCTTCAACAAAATGGAATGGAATATCTTTTGAAAATAAAACTGGTGACAGGCATCTTTCTCTGGTGTTTACCAGTGTTTCTGATTGGATCGTTTCTCTGGAGAGCGTATCAGAAGAAACAGGCAGGGCTTTGGTTCGGACTGTTTCTTACTTATGTGATCGTCATGGCACTGGTGAGTGTCTGCGCTGCATTTATCCAGGTGGCACAGATGGAAGACGAATATCGGATGAAGGATGGTTATCTACGAATCACAGAATCTGTCGCTTATGGTACTCCCAACGAGGTATATTATGCGGAGTCTGTATATGGGATTGCAAGACAGAAATTTACCTGGGATACAGAGCATTATGCACAGAGCCTTTCCAGAATCTATGATACGGAGTTTGTGCCGGTGATGGATGAGAGGAAAGGGCAGGTCTACATATCTGAAGATTATCCGGATGTGAAGGTGCAGGTGTGGGGCGTGGATCGCACAGCTGATCCAGAATTAAAAGAGAATCTGTCCTATCTGCTCACCTCATCGGAGATTGAGAAAAAAGGACAGTCCTATTTTGGTGACGCTGTACAGCTGACCCAAAAGCAGATAACTGCGGAGCAGATGAATCAGGAAGCTGATCTAAGTTATGAAGTGACGGCATTGACCATTCCTGCAGGTCAGATGGATGCCGCAGGAGTGAAGATTGCTGCATTTATACAGGAAGAACTGAAAACCAGTCTGTTTGATCATGTACAGGGAAGCATTTTTATCGTATTGAAAAGCTCAGTGAGCGATCCAGAAGGCTGGTCATTTAATCTTCCATTCAGTGTACATCCATCTGACAGCTGGGTTTATGGTGCAGATGTCACAGCAGAAGTGATCCAGAGCTGTCTCCACACAGAATGGATTCAGTATCAGCAGTCCGGATCCTGGGTGGAAGAGCAAGACAGCAGCAACCATGCTTATGATGATACAGTCTATCCAGGTGGAGATGATGCAGAAGAAGCACCAGAAGGACAGGATCAGACAGAGTTCTATAATCAGATCAATGATGGATATGTGGCGATCTATTCTGGATATATGGCGGATGCAGACGGGGCTCGTTTCCAGACTACCCAGGATGCCAAAGGAAATTCGCGGATGATTGTCTATGAAGATGATGATAAGGTAAGGTTCCTGGTTTATGACAGAGTGTCTAAGAATGAAAAATGTCTGCTCTATGTTTATCATGAAGCGGATAAAGCATCCGACGGCAGCTATAGTCTACAGGAAGCAAGAATTCTGGATATGTATGCCTACGTGATCGACACAGGAGAGGTGATCGATTCCGGCAGACAGGCATGGGGAGATGTAGGAACATCGGAGTATCGGGAGGCCACCGGTGAATAGGAAAGGGTACCAGATATACGATGAAACAGGATTTTTATAAAGATCGCCTGTCCGACAGAGGAATTGAGGTGATTATTCCAGATGATGTCGATGTGGATGTTGTAAACAGGATCGTATTTGAAGAATTGTGTGTTGGTAAGATTAATGAGAAATCCAGAAAGATATTTCAGAAGATTATTGAAAAAATGCAGAAAAAGGGTGCAGAAGGTGTTATTCTGGGATGCACAGAGATCGGTTTACTGATTCATCAGTCAGATGTCTCTGTCCCGGTATTTGATACAACAGTTATTCATGCAAAAAAGGCAGTTCAAATTGCATTGACTGACAGTTGAAAAAATGTCGAATTCTGTTGACAAGCAGGAATATATTTGATACTCTTTATCAAGAAATTCAATATTCCATGAGGGAGTAGTTAGCGCGAAAGTGTGGTTTGTCAACATTCTGATTATAGAGATACGTATAATCTGGCAAATCTTAAATAATGAGACTCATGTATATCGCTGAACAGTTCCGGTGTGAGACACAGGCTGGCGGTTGATATACATGAGTTTTTTTATTGGTTTGGGTATACTTCTGATGTGGAGGACAAAAGGAGTAGACAGATGTTATTATTTTTGAAAGTGTTTTTAACGGAATTCATCGCGGAGATGGGAGACAAAACGCAGCTCATGCTCATTGCTCTTACTTCCAAGTATAAGTTAAGAGATATTATATTGGGAACTGCTGCAGCAATCCTTGTGTTGAATGGACTGGCCGTTCTTGCTGGAGGATTTGTCAGTGAATTCATTCCTGACTGGCTCATCAAAGTTATTGCAGCATTTGCATTTCTCTATTTTGCTGCATCGACGATTGCCGGTGATGATGACGATGAAGAGGAAGAGGGCGGTAGATCAAAGATCAAGTTTGCTCCGCTTGCAGTATTTTGTACATTTTTCGTAGCAGAACTGGGAGATAAGACACAGCTTACTGCTATTACATTTGGTGCAAATGAAGGAATGAATGCTGCATTGATTGTATGGATCGCCTGTTCTCTGGGACTTTTTGCAGCGGACATCTTAGGAATGCTGGCCGGTTATCTGCTGAAGAGCAAGACACCGGAGGGACTGCTTAACACACTGGCATTTGGAATCTTCTCTGTGTTCGGTGTATATACACTGTTCCAGGGACTGAAACTCATCAGCACAGATGTCTGTCCGATTCCAGTGTTGCCGGTACTTGTGGCAGCATCGGCGATCTTTGCATCTGTCTGTGTCTGTCTTTTTATAAGAAGAGAGAAAAAAGCAAAATAGGGTCATGATCAGATTATAGGAAAATTGAAGGAAGAAATACTGAAATTAGATGTTTACATCCTGAAAAATGTATGTGGAACATAAATTTACGTCCTGAAAAGTGTGTATATACAGCTAAAACTCCGCCTGAAAAATGTTGACTCGAGCATTTTGAAATAATAAAATAAGAAATATGCATATGTAAATTTTGACAGAATAAAAGAATATCTGGATAAATGATGCGAAGAAAGGCATGAGAACAGAAAAAAGGTGACTTATGAAGAAAAGTACATTACTTTTTGCTTGTATACTGGCAATCATTTGTTTATCTGGCTGTGCGAGATCAGATAATACCGTATCAGACCAGCCATCCGCAGTCAGCATTCCTGTGGTCGAAGAAGATATGGAAGCGGAAGTGCAGGACACTGTTCCGGAGACGGAAGAACCAGTATCAGACGAATACAAGATCATCATGGTAGGAGATGTGCTGTTACATACTCCCATAGAGGAAAATTGCAGACAGGCAGATGGAAGTTATGATTATAGTTCGTTGTTTGCACATACGAAGGACGAGATCGCATCAGCAGATCTGGCACTGGTGAATCAGGAGGTGATCATCGGTGGCGCGGAGCTTGGCATTAGCGGTTATCCATGTTTCAATGCGGACTTCGGCCTTAGTGATGCTTTAGTGGATGCAGGTTTTGATGTGATCTGTCATGCGACGAATCATGCCATGGACAAAGGGCGTGCAGGACTTGTAAACTGTGCGGAACATTGGAAAGAGCAATATCCGCAGATCACGGTTCTTGGAATTCATGATACGGAAGAAACATCCACATCCCGTGGCGCAGATCCATCAATTATAGAGCTGCCGGATATGAAGGTTGCTGTTCTGAACTATACATATGGAACCAATGGAATCGCACTTCCATCGGATATGCCTTATGCGGTGGATCTGTTGGATGAGGAGCAGGTTGCTTCAGACATTCAAAGAGCAGAAGAACTGGCAGATTTTACAATCGTGTGTCCACACTGGGGAACAGAATATCGGTTGACACCAGATGATATGCAGGAAAAGTGGACACAAATTTTTCTGAAAAATGGTGCAGATCTGGTTCTGGGAACCCATCCTCATGTGATCGAGCCAGTTGAATGGGTAACAGATGAAGAGACGGGGCATGAAATGCTGGTCTACTATTCACTGGGTAATTTTGTGAACTGGACTTCTGGAATCGGAGAAGGAATTGCTAACCGTATGGTAGGCGGTATGGCAGAAGTAACCATTTCCAAGGATGATACCGGTGAAGTGAAGGTCATTGATTATGGAGTTCGTCCGCTGGTCAGTCATGTGACATCAGAGCCGGGTAGCGTGTCGGCTTATTTTCTGGATGATTACACCGAGCAGTTGGAAACAGAAAATGAGATTACTACGCAGGATCCGGAATTTTCCGTAGAGTATTGCATAGATTTATGTGATTCTGTGTGGGGCGAACTCTGGATTTGTCAGTAGAAACTGGCAAGGGCTTTTTCCATATTCTTATTAAGAAAGCTTTAATTCCAGGGTACAAAAAAAGGTGCAGGAGGATTACATCATGGAACGAGTAGTACAATTTTTAAAAGAAGCAGAGACATATTATTTGGCAACAGTAGAAGGTGACCAGCCAAGGGTAAGACCTTTTGGAACAGCACACATTTTTGAAGGGAAGCTGTATATTCAGACTGGAAAGGTAAAGGATGTTTCAAAGCAGATTCATGCAAACCCGAAGGTAGAAATCTGCGCATTTAAAAATGGCGAGTGGCTTCGTGTAGCCGGAGAACTTGTAGAAGATGACAGAAGAGAAGCAAGACAGTCTATGCTCGATGCTTATCCATCTTTACAGAATATGTACTCAGCAGATGATGGAAATACAGAGGTGTTCTATTTAAAGAAATGCGACAGCTACATTCTCATCATTTACACACGAACCGGAAATAGTGAAGTTTTAAAGGATAGCTGAAGATGGAAAAAAGTAAGAACCCCAAAATACATAAAAAGATAGATGGTCAGCTTTTATAAGAGTATTGTTGATCAGGACCGGGCATCCGTTGTTATATGCAATCTCAAACATGAGATTATTTACATGAATCCGGCAGCTGTTACCAGCTGTGCGAAGCGAGGTGGAGATAAACTTATTGGAAGAAGTCTGTTAGATTGTCATAATCCGGAATCCAGGGATAAAATACGGCAGGTAGTGGATTGGTTTGCAGTAGATGAAAGCCATAATATCGTCTATACTTTTCACAATGAGAAACTGAATAAAGATGTTTACATGGTGGCACTCAGAGATGAAGGTAAGCTGATAGGATATTATGAGAAACATGAATATCGAAATTCAGAAACCATGAAACCATACGATTTGTGGTGATGATATGACGAAGGATGAATGGTACAGGATGTAGTATAATGAGAACAGGAGAGTCAGAGGATAAAGGAGGAACTAAAACATGAACAATAAAGGAATTGGTGCAATTTTCTGTCTGATATCTGCGATTTTAATTTCAGTATATTATCTGACGGCAGCAATCTTTATGAGCAATGTAACATCCTGGAATGCGGGACTGTTTGCAGCAGGTCTGGAGTATGAGGGGCCACTTCTGCTGACGGCTGCGACCGTAGCATTAGTAGTTGGAATTTTATTTCTGGGATATGGAGTGTTCCAGGACGTAAAGGAGAGAATGAATCACAAATGAAAAGAGTAGTGTTATTTGGAATTATGATCATGCTTTTTTGCAGTGGATGCAGTGCAAAAGAGGAACCAAAACAAGAGAAGGAACAGCAGGAGCAGATACAGCCCCAGTCTACAGAGAATACAGAGATTGAAGATGGAGAAGATGCAAAGACTGACACTGAAACAAAAGAGACTGATGAGGTTGGTGATATTCAGAAGGAGCTTGCAAAGATAGAGGAGCAGTCCATCGGATATAAAAATGCTGACTGGAGCAGCATGGGGCAAGCGGACATGAATCAGACCACAGCACAGTGGTATCAGCTCTGGGATGATGAACTGAATTCCTTATGGAGCAGATTGAGCGATGAACTGGATGCGGAAACGAAAGCAAAGGTACTGGAAGAACAGCGGGCATGGATCAAGCAAAAAGAAGCACGTGTAAAAGGTGCCGGAATGGAGGTTAATGGTGGAAGCCTTCAGCCGCAGTTGGAAAATACCGTCGCAGAGGAAATAACTCGTGCGAGAGCATACATCCTTGCCGGATATCTGGCTGATGTAAGAAAGGAATCTTTCTCGATTCCGCTTGAGATCCAGAAGAGTCTGGATGCAAGTAATCTTAATTTGGATGGTGTTTTTGCAAAGTTTGAAGGGCAATGGATCTTTGACGAAAGCCGTGGTGCATGTGTTGGTGTTGCTAAATCTGAAGACTGTGATTATGGAGTGAAAGGAAGCAGTTGGACGGTCTGGGTCACGGGCGGAGGAATCTTATCAGATCTTGATGTATATGGTTATACAGAAGATACGATTATTTTCAAGATCGAAAGAGATGGATATGACGATTGCTATGAACTCTCATTTGACCAGTCAGGAGCACTGAACCTTGCATATGGAACATCGTTAGATGTTATGGATGATGTGATTGTTTGCCATTAGAGTAAAAAATGTATGACGGCAGAATTTTTCTGCCGTCGTTTGAAATATATGTTGCTTTTTATATATCTGTATGTTATTCTTTGAACATACAATAAATCTAACTAATTCATATTTCATTCTCGGAGCTTTGATCAAGCAATATTCCCGATAATGATACAATTTTATACAGAACAGATACGGGAAGAAGATACTTTCCGAGAAAGAGAACCTGTGGTAAGATAAAAGTAAGTGAAGTTTTCTCTTTGAATATTTGTTTTGTACAAATACGAAAGGAGAAAGATATGAAAAAGAATGCTAACTTTCTGATGTCCCCGACTGTAGACTATTGTTTTAAGGAATTATTGGCCTATCCGGAGATCAGAAAGGGATTTGTGGCAGCAGTTCTAAATAAAGCTCCAGAAGAAATCAAAGAAACTATATTAATGCCTACAATTCTTAGTAAAGACAGCGAAGATGGAAAATATGGTATCTTGGATGTTTGTGTAAAGCTCTGGAATGGCTCGCAGATGGATCTGGAAATGCAGGTGGCGCCATTTGCATTTTGGGATAAAAGAATCATTTTTTATCTGAGCAAAATGTATACTGAACAGATTAAAGAAGGAGAAAGTTACGAAAATTTAAAACAATGTGCACATGTCAGTATTTTGAATTTTAATTTATTTCCGGAAGATCAGGAGTGCTTTCGTGAGATAACATTTTGCGACTTAAAAACAAAACAGAAGTATACGGATCTTCTGGATATTTATGTGCTGGAGTTGAAGAAACTTCCGCCGGAGAAGAAGGATGAGCCGTTGATTATCAAATGGATGCGGTTTCTTTCCGCGGAAAAGAAGGAGGACTTTGAAAAGATGGCAGGAGAGGATACTTATATTAACGAAGCCTATGAAGTTCTGCAGAAGCTTAGTGCCGATGAAAGAAAAAAACTGGAATATGAGGCGAGACAAAAAGCTATTCGGGATTATAATTCACAGATGAGTAGTTCTTTTAAAAATGGAGAAGCAAGAGGGGAAAAACGAGTGAACGGTTTATATGAAAAATTGATGAATGCCGGACAGATGGAGAAATTGAAAAAAGCGATATCAGATGAGTCGTACAGAGAAAAATTATATAAGGAATATGACTTATAAAATGTATATACACGTTTAATGTCACGGCAACATTTATACAAGCAATATACTGCAATTTTCTTGATAATCCGTATTTAAGATGATAAAATAATCAATGAAATTACTATATCTGATTCACACATCTACAGAGTATTTGGTGAAAAAGACAAGATGGCAAAATTGAATAAGAGAACTTTGACGGCAAGGATGATCCGAGCAGGAATAGTTGCGAAATAAGATTTTACAGAACCATTTTTCTGACGAACTGCCGGGGAAGTGGTTCTTTTTGTGTAGAAAAATAACAGGAGGGGAACATGTTAAAGGTAGCAATATATGGAAAGGGTGGAATCGGAAAATCTACGGTAACTTCGAATCTGGCGGCGGCATTTGCCACTATGGGGAAACGTGTTATTCAGATCGGGTGTGATCCGAAAGCAGATTCTACCATCAATTTACTTGGAGGTGAGCCGCTTCGCCCGGTGATGAATTATATGAGAGAAGAAGATGAGGAACCAGATGATCTTTCGCAGATTTCTAAAGCGGGTTATGGGGGAATCCTCTGTATTGAGACCGGAGGCCCGACACCGGGACTTGGCTGCGCGGGGCGAGGCATTATTGCAACATTTCAGTTGTTGGAAGATATGGACTTATTTGAACATTATAAACCAGATGTGGTTTTGTACGATGTCTTGGGTGATGTGGTATGTGGCGGATTTGCAGCACCTATTCGTGAAGGATATGCGGATAAAGTCCTGATCGTTACATCCGGGGAGAAAATGGCATTGTATGCCGCCAATAATATTTCCAGTGCAGTTCGAAACTTTGAGGATCGCAGTTATGCCCGGGTATTTGGAATCGTGTTAAATCACAGAAATGTAGAAAACGAAACAGAGAAAGTACAGGCATTTTCAGAGAAGATCGGAGTGCCCATCGTGGGAGCGGTGCCACGAAGTGATGAGATTATCCACTGGGAAGAGCAGGGAAAGACGGTGATCGAAGGAGATCCAACTTCCAGGATCAGTAAATGTTTCTTTGACCTTGCGGCACTGCTGTGGAAAGAAGAGGAAGGTGCATGAGACAGGAAGCTTATTTTTGTACAGTAAAAGAGCTGGATGAGCTGGGAAAAAATAACATTCCACAGCAGTTGATATCTCATACGCATCTGATCTACAGCTCTCCAGCCACGCTGGCATTCAACTCGCCGGGAGCCGAAGGATTTGGTGTCAAACGAGCAGGACTGGCAGTGCCAGATTCCATTATGCTGATCGTATCTCCGGGATGCTGTGGACGCAATACGTCAGTTCTCAGTTCCATGCGGGCATATCATGACCGGTTTTATTATCTGCTGATGGACGAGACGGATATTGTGACAGGAAGACATTTGAAAAAGATCCCGAAGGCTGTGGCGGAGATCTGTGAAGGTCTTGAGAAAAAGCCATCAGTCGTAATGATCTGTATCACCTGCGTGGATGCACTGCTTGGCACGGATATGGAGCGCGTCTGTCATAAGGCAGAGGAGTCTGTTGGAATTCCAGTGAGACCCTGTTATATGTATGCATTGACCAGAGAGGGCAGGAAGCCACCCATGGTGCATGTACGGCAGTCCATCTATTCTCTGCTGGAACCGAAGAAGAAAAAAGGAAATGTGGTAAATCTGCTGGGATATTTTTCACCGCTGATTGACGATTGTGAGCTGTATGAGTTACTTCGCGGAGCGGGTGTGAAAACCATTCATGAGATCTCCAGGTGCAGGGATTACGCAGAATATCAGACTATGGCAGAAGCAAATTTTAATCTGGTATTGCACCCGGAAGCACGATTCGCAGCAGAAGATTTTCATGACCGGTTGAAAATTCCCTATATCGAGCTTAGAAGACTTTATCAGACGGACAAAATTGCCAGCCAGTATCAAGCTTTTGGGGCGGCACTGGGAGTAGAGTTCGATGATGAAGCACCGCGTAAGACAGCGGAGGATGCTATCATAAAATTCCGGGAACTGCATCCTGATGCATCCTTTGCCGTTGGAGAGTGGATGAACGCAGATCCATTTGAACTGGCACTTGCGCTGGTTCGCTACGGATTCCGTGTGCCAGAGATCTATGGAACTTTATCAGGAGAAAATTTTGTCTATGTAAAACAGCTGGCGAAAATAAGTCCAGAGACAAAAGTATTTTCCAATCTGGAACCAACTATGCTGTATTATGACGGAATTCAGTCAGGGGTCAATCTGACCATTGGAAAAGATGCGGGATATTATCATAAAGAATGTCCGAATGTGCGATGGAATGAGGAACAGCAGCCCTTTGGTTACGCGGGGGTGCGCAGACTGTTTGAGGCATTGGCGGAGGTATCATACAATGAGAGGGCTTAGAAAATTCCTGACACCTTTTGCACCGGATCAGTCCGGCGCAGTATCTGTATTTTATGAATTTGGCGGGATTATCGTGATCTGTGATGCCGGTGGCTGTACCGGAAATATCTGTGGATTTGATGAGCCGCGGTGGTTTGAGAGCAAAAGTGCCCTGTTCAGTGCGGGACTTCGTGATATGGATGCGATTCTTGGCCGGGATGACAGACTGGTGGCAAAGCTTGCAGATGCGGCCACAAAGCTGGATGCAAAATTTGCGGCGATCATCGGAACACCGGTTCCGGCCGTGATCGGAACCGATTATCATGCATTAAAGCGTATGACAGAGAAAAAGGTGGATCTGCCGATCATGACTGTGGATACGGATGGTATGGAACTGTATGATAAAGGCGAAGAAAAAGCATGGCTGGAACTGTTTTATGTATTTGCAGGTGAAAAGGAAGACGTGATTCCGGGCAGGGTCGGGATCCTTGGTATGACACCGCAGGATATCAGTGATCTGCATGCTGCAGATCGTATCAGAAAACGTTTTGCAGAGGAAGGAAAGACAGCTGTCTGTTATGGAATGGGAGACGGACTGGGGGCTGTGAAGAAGGTTTCCAATGTGGAGAGACATATTGTGGTATCTCCGGCAGCCCTGGAGGCGGCAAAATATCTGGAACGAACCTATGGAACACCTTATGAGGTTGGATATCCGCTGGTGGATGAACTGATTTTTGACATGGATTATCATGGAAAAAAGGTGCTGATTGTACACCAGCAGGTAATTGGTTTTGCCATTCGGGAAGAAATTTTAAAAAGGGCGCCGGATGCACAGATAACGGAGGCGAGCTGGTTCATGGTAAAGCCGGAGCTTCGTAAGGACGGTGATCTTCATTTGAGAGATGAAGAAGATTATATCCAGTTGGTGGAAAGCGGAGATTTCGACGTGATCTATGCGGATCGCTGCATGGAGCGGATGACACCGGAATTTTCCGGAACTTTTGTGGACACGGTGCATTTTGCTGTATCGGGACGTCTTACGGAAGTGAGAGAACAGGATTGCCAATGATCCTGTGATGAGGGAAGAGTATGAACAAGAAGGAACTGACCTGGCGTATCCGAGTATATGGCATCGTTCAGGGGGTTGGTTTTCGGCCAACGGTGAGTCGTCATGCGACATCCAACGGAATTTGCGGAACGGTCTGCAATAAGGGACCTTATGTGGAAATATATGCTCAGGGGCAAAAGAAACAGATGGAAGGATTCCTGAAGGCACTGGAAGTCCAACCACCCAAACGTGCAGCTATTTTAAAAATCAATACAGAGGATGTCACAGCAGAGACAGACATGCATTTTGAGACGTTTGATATTATTGAAAGTGAAAAGACCAAGGGAGAGATCTTTGTTTCGCCGGATATTGCGATCTGCGAAGAATGTAAGGAAGAAATGTACGATCCAAAAGATAGGCGGTATCTGCATCCATTTATCAACTGTACCTGCTGTGGACCAAGACTTACCATTCTGGATGCGCTGCCCTATGACCGGGAACGGACGAGCATGAAAGAATTTCCCATGTGCCCGGACTGTGCAGAGGAATATGAGGATGAAACGACAAGGCGCTATGATGCGCAGCCGGTGTGCTGTAATAAATGTGGGCCGGAAGTTTATTTGATCGGCAGATCAGAGCGAGGACGGGATGCCATCACTTATACACGTCGGATGATCAGCGAAGGCAAGATTGTGGCAATCAAAGGAATCGGCGGTTTCCATCTGTGCTGTGATGCCACCAATGAAGAAGCAGTCCAGCGTCTGCGGACATTAAAGAGACGTCCGGCCAAGCCTTTTGCAGTTATGGCAAAGGATGAATCGGTGGTAAAGCGGGAATGTGTGGTGACACCGGAGCAGGAGATGATCCTGACCGGCCATCAGAAACCGATCCTTCTGCTGGATAAAGAAAATGGAGGCAGACTGGCGCCTTCTATTGCACCGGGCAATCCAAAAGTTGGAGTGATGCTTCCATATGCACCTGTGCAATTATTGATTTTCCAGTATGATGACGGAATCAAGATGCCGGATATTCTGGTCATGACAAGTGGAAATACTTCCGGCGCACCGATCTGCCGCGAGGATACGGAGGCAGTTGCGGAGCTGTCACATCTGTGTGATGCCATGCTGTCCCATAATCGAAAGATCAGGATCCGGGCAGATGATACGGTCATGGACTTTTACAAAAATGAACCGTACATGATCCGACGTTCCAGAGGTTATGCACCGCTTCCATTTATGATGTCGACAGAATGGAAAGGGAAGGTGCTCGCAGTCGGCGGAGAGCTGAAGAATACCTTTTGTATTGGTGTGGACAGTCGGTTTTATCCGTCTCCATATGTGGGAGACCTGGAAGACTTAAGGACAGTAAAAGCACTGCAGGAGACGATCCAACGGTTTCAGACACTGTTGGAAGTACATCCGCAGGTGGTAGTCTGTGATCTGCATCCGAAATATAATTCCACAGTGGTGGCGGAAGAGCTGGGTTATCCGGTAGTAAAGGTGCAGCACCATTATGCACATATTTTGTCCTGCATGGTAGAAAATGACTGTCAGGAGCCGGTCATCGGAGTTGCCTTTGACGGAACCGGATATGGAACAGATGGTACGATCTGGGGTGGAGAGATTCTGCTGGCAGATTATGAGGACTTTACCAGATTTGGAAATATAACTCCATTTTTACAGATTGGCGGAGATGTCTCTGCAAAAGAAGGCTGGCGGATCGCAGTATCTATGATCTACGGCTATACCAAAGACCGTGAGCTTGCAGGGGAGATTATGAAAAAGCTTGATCTGTGCAGTGAAAAAGAGAGCAAGGTACAGTTTGCCATGGCAGACAGGAAGTTGAATGCAGTGCTCTCTACCAGTGTGGGACGGTTATTTGATGCAGTCAGTGCAATTCTTGGTATCAGGCATAAGTCCAGCTTTGAAGGCGAGGCATCCATGGCACTGGAATTTGCAGCAGAAGCATATGAGCAAAAAGATCATGAACAGAAACAAAATGAGAAAATAGATCCGTTGGTATATGAAGAAGACGGACATGTTATTCTGAATACCCAATTGTTGGTACAGCGGATTGTGGAAGCAAAGCTGCAGGGGGCAGATAGTGGCAGACTGGCGTATTGGTTTCATGAGATACTGGCAGAGCAGATCACAGCTGTCTGTGTGGAAGCTCGAAATGTAAGCGGCAGGCAGAAAGCTGTCTTAAGCGGTGGCGTGTTTCAGAATCGCCTGTTGTTGCGTCTGACAGAAGAACGGTTGACAGAAGAAGGATTTGAAGTGCTGCGGCACCGTATGGTTCCGCCAAATGACGGAGGAATCGCTGTCGGACAGGCGGCATATGGTATGGCACAACTATTCAGAGTTATGCACATGGGCTCTGAATAGTTACAGTATAGAATGGGAGGCTATAAAAATGTGTGTAGGTTTATCTGCGAAAGTAGTAAAGATCAGCAATGGTACTGCAGTTATTGATGCAGGCGGTGCAAAAAGAGAGGTTTCTGCCCAGCTTCTGGAGGATCTGGAGCCGGGAGATTATGTGATGGTTCATGCTGGCGTGGCCATCGCAAAAATCACAGAAGAGGATGACAGCGAGACAGAGCATCTCATGGAGGAATTTTTACAATGAAGACAGCCAGAGAGATAATTGAAACCTATGATGGTCCTCATGTGCGGATCATGGAAGTGTGTGGGACACATACTCATGAGATCTTCCGGCTGGGAATCCGTAAATTACTGCCGGAACAGGTAGAGCTGATCTCAGGACCGGGATGTCCGGTATGTGTAACTCCGGTCAGTTTTATTGACGAAGCAATTTACCTGGCACTGGAAAAGAGGGTTACTATCTGTACTTTTGGAGATCTGATCCGTGTGCCAGGAACGAAGATGAGTCTTGCGGGTGCGCGGGAACAGGGGGCAAAGGTCCGCATTGTGTATTCTCCGGCGGATGCTGAAAAATATGCCAGAGAACACTGGGATGAGCAGGTGGTATTTTTGTCGGTTGGATTCGAGACAACAACACCGGCGGGATGTCTTTCAGTCAAAGCAGCAAAGGAAGACGGATGTTCTAATTACTCCATACTGACTGCCAACAAAACCATGCCTCAGGCTTATGAAGCGTTAAAGGGAAGTGCCGATGTATTTTTATATCCGGGACATGTCAATGCCATCACAGGAACACATCTGTGTGAGACATTGGCAGAAGAAGGCATCAGCGGTGTTGTGGCAGGATTTACGGCAAAAGAGCTGATGACAGCACTTGCAGTTGCACTGGCAAAATTTCAGGAAGGAAAGCCGTTTTTTGTAAACTGTTATCCACGTGTGGTGACACAGGATGGAAGCAGGGAGGCACAGCAGCTGGTAGATGAGATGATGGAAGCCTAGCGAGCTGAAAGTAGATGGCGAGGCTGGGGGTGATCCCTGTATCTGGAATGAGGCTAAGACAGGAGTGGCAGGAGTTTGATGCGCGGATTAAATATCAGATGCCAAAGATAGAAGGAAAACCGAATCCTGCCTGTTGTTGCGGCGATGTGCTGCAGGGAAAATGCAGACCCTCCGATTGTAAAGTGTTCGGAAAAGTCTGTACGCCGCAGCATCCGGTGGGGGCTTGTATGGTATCCGGTGAGGGAGCATGTTCTGCGTACTATCAATATGCATAACTATTCAGAGCCATGCACAGGCTCGTAAATATGTGACGTATGCTTGCATACAGGAACATATTTCGGTGCCCCTATGTATATGGCGAAGCCATACATGAGCAAAAGGAAAGCTTCGAAGAAGCGGTTTTGCGAATGTGGCTCTGAATAGTTGCCAATACCTAAAGAAAGAAGGAAAATGTGATGGAAAATAAAACAGTAACAATGGCGCATGGTGCTGGTGGTAAGCAGACATCTGAATTGATCGATCAGATATTCAAGGCACATTTTGCAAATAAGGATCTGACGGCTGATGATGCAGCGGTACTACTTCCGCCTGTAGGGGAAAATGGCAGTTTCTACGGATGGTTTCATTGTATCTCCGGCATTTTTCCCGGGAGGAAATATTGGCAAACTGTCTGTGTGTGGAACGGTCAATGATCTTGCCTGTATGGGAGCAAGACCACTGTATCTTACCTGTGCATTTGTCATTGAAGAAGGATTTCCTATGGAAAAACTGGAGGAGATCGCTTCTGCCATGGAGAAAACGGCAAAAGAAGCAGGCGTACATATTGTGTCAGGAGATACCAAGGTAGCCGGAAAAGGTCAGGTGGATGGTGTATTTATCACTACAACGGGAATAGGCGCGATTGAAGAAGGAGTCACTGTTGGTGGAGCACTGGCACAACCGGGCGATGCGATCATTGTGACTGGCGATATCGGGCGACATGGATGTACGATACTGCTGGAACGGGAAGATTTCGGAATTGATGCGGATGTGACCAGTGACTGTGCACCTCTGTGGAATACGGTAAAGGCAGTTATGGATACCACACACGATCTGCATGTGATCCGTGATGCCACCAGAGGCGGAGTGGGAACAGTTCTGTATGAGATTGCAGGGCAGAGTAATGTGGGTATTCGTCTGGATGCAAAAGCTGTCCCGGTACAGCCAGAAGTAAAAGGTGTTTGTGGAATGCTGGGTCTGGAGCCTTTATATCTGGCATGTGAAGGAAGACTTGTGATCATGGCACCGAAAAAAGAGGCAGATGCCGTTGTAGAGACATTGCGGAAATGTCCTTATTCCGCAGATGCAGCGATCATTGGCGAGGTGATCGCAGAAGAACCAGGAAGAGTGATCATGGCGACTGAGATCGGAACGCAGGCACTGCTCCCCCAGCCAAGAGGAGAACTTTTACCGAGGATCTGTTAAACAGCTGTGAATCGTTGTAAATAAACAGGAGGAATCAAAGCATGGACACCAGAGTGGCAGTTATTTCCATTATTGTAGAACAGGATGATGCGATTGAAGAATTAAACACATTGCTTCATGAAGCGCGCCAGTACATTATTGGCAGAATGGGAATTCCATACCGTGCAAAAGGAATCAGCATCATCAGCATTGCCATTGATGCGCCGCAGGATAAGATCAGCGCACTTTCTGGAAAGATCGGACATTTAAAAGGCATATCAGCGAAGACGGCCTATTCTAATGTGATCACTCCGGCAGAAGGAGGAGCAGACGATTGAGCAGGATAGCAATAAAAGATGCTTCGTTTCCTGCACCGTTTGCATCGAAGCTGGAATATAATTCGCCAGTGCATGGCAACTGGAATATTGTGCACACAGGGATGCAGGTTCCCGAGTCTATACAGATCTATGTCTGTGCAGAGAACTGTATGCGTGGAGTTGTGCTGACTGCTGCGGAGATGAATGCGTCAGATCGTTTTTCCTATGTCATTGTTGAGCAGAAAGATGTCTTATACAGTAATCTGGATGATCTTACCATTGAGGGAGTGACTGATGTGCTGAACAAACGGGGAGACCATCCAAAAGCTGTTTTGTTGTTCACTGTCTGTCTGCATCATTTTCTGGGAAGTGATCTGAAATATATTTATCGGAAATTAGAGGAACGTTTCCCGGATATCTGTTTTATTCGATGCTATATGGATCCAATCATGCAAAAGCATAGCCTGACTCCGGATCAGAAGCTTCGGAAAGCTATGTATGACATGCTTCCAGTCTGTGAAGCAGAGGAAAAGAGCGTCTCTGTATTTGGCAGTGATTTTGCCCTGAATGAGAGCAGTGACATCAAGCGGCTATTGAAGCGATATGGGTATACAGTGCGGGAACTGCCTGCCTGTAATACCTGGCAGGAACTGCTGGAGATGAGCAAGGGGCGTCTGTTTATCAACTGTTATCCTGCAGGAAAATATGGAATGGAAGCGCAGGCAAGACGTCTGGGTCGCGAGCATCTTTATATGCCGGGTAGTTTTTCTTATGAAGAGATCGAACGGCAGTTAAAGCAGCTGACCGATGCGCTTGGATTGTCGGAGCTGACGAATGACGAGGCTGGCAGGGAGAAAGCTTACAGAAGCAAGAAATCTGATCCAGGAGACACCGATTGTCATAGATTATCTATACCATCCAAGACCACTGGGACTGGCAAAGCTGCTTCTGACACATGGTTTCCGTGTGAAAGCAGTCTATCTGGACAATATCAGCCCGGAAGAGAAAGAGGAGTTCTTCTGGCTTAAAGAGCACGCACCGGAACTGGAACTGATCGCGACGATCCAGCCAAAGATGCGGATCCTGCCAAGAGGCAGCGGCGAAGAAGTGCTTGCAATCGGGCAGAAAGCAGCTTATTTCAGTCGCAGCCGACATTTTGTCAATCTGGTACAGGGAGAAGGTCTGTATGGATTCGATAGTATCCGAAGAACTGCAGAGCTGATGATGGATGCATATCAAAATGAAAAAAATACAGAAAAACTGGTCGTTCAAAAGGGATGGGGGTGCGAATGCTGCCTATGAGACAATCATATCGAATCATACCGGTATATACGGCAGATGTGTCAGGTGTCTGTTCTGCCTTGTATGAACTGGGCGGAATGACAGTCATGCATGACCCTTCCGGATGCAATTCTACTTATAATACCCATGACGAGATCCGCTGGTATGATCAGGACAGCCTGATCTATATCTCCGGACTTACAGAAACAGATGCAATCATGGGAAATGACCGGAAATTTATTGATGATATTGTAGATGCAGCCAGTGAACTGCAGCCTGCATTCATTGCCCTGGCGGGTTCGCCGATTCCTTATATGAATGGTACGGACTTTCCGGCAATCGCGCGAGTGATTGAAAATAAAACAGGTATCCCCACATTTTCTGTGCCGACAAATGGCATGCATGATTATGTATATGGAGCTGGAATGGCATTGGAAGAGATTGCAAGACATTTCGTCAAAGCACCTGGCTGTCAGGCGAAAAGTGGTTCTTCTCGCAGTGTCAACCTTCTGGGCATAACACCACTGGATTTTGGCCCACAGGAAAATGTAGATACATTAAAAGAAAATCTGAACAAATATGGATGGAATGTTTTGTCTACATGGGCTATGGGAGATGACTTCGAGACTTTACAGACATCAGGAAATGCAGATGTCAATCTGGTGGTATCTGCAGTGGGACTGCGGGCAGCAAAGGTTCTCTGGGAAACCTGCCACATCCCTTATGTGATCGGAACACCGAATCAGTGGCTGGCAGAAGATATTTCCCATGCACTGGAGATGGCGGTTACGCAGCAGACAGCCACTGCAAATGTATATTTGCAGAACCGTATGCAGCAGGAGACAGAGATCACTCTGATTGGAGAGCCGGTCACTATGGGATCGTTGGCAGCAGGTATCGAGAAAAAATATGGACGCATGACCCGTGTACTGTGTCCGTTAAAGGAATGCGAATCTTTGCTTGGCAGGAACGACAAAGTAGTGCTCGGGGAAGAGGCGATGGAAGAGGAACTGAAGAATGCGAAGATCATTGTAGCAGACCCTCTGTATCGTCCGATCTGTCCGAAGGACAGTACCTTTTATGAAATCCCGCATGTGGCATTTTCGGGAAGAATGTTTATTGATCATATGCACAGAAAACAAGATTTTAGGGAGGGCTAAAAGATGCAGAAGATTACATTTGAAGTGTGCGCCGGAAGTTATCAGGACTGTCTGGTTGCAGAAAAGGGAGGAGCAGACCGGGTAGAACTGAACAGTGCGTTGAGTGTGGGCGGGCTGACACCATCACTTATCAGTCTTATGCGGGCAAAGAAGGAGACATCCTTCAAGATTGTGTGTATGGTACGACCGCGGGCAGGTGGGTTCTGCTATGATGAAACAGAAGCACAGCTTATGCTGGAGGAGGCGGAACTGCTTCTGGAGCATGGAGCTGATGGAATTGCTTTCGGATTTCTGAAAGCAGACAGAACTGTGGACGCGGAGAAGACGAAAAAAATGGTGGAATTGATTCATGTGAAAGGCGGGGAGGCTGTATTCCACAGAGCCTTTGATGTGACACCGGAACCGGCAAAAGCTATCGAGACACTGATAGACTGCGGTGTGGATCGGTTGCTTACCAGTGGGCAGCAGGCAAAAGCGTCGGAGGGCGCAACATTGCTCGCAGAGCTTCAGAATAAGTACGGAGATAAGATCGAATTGTTGGCTGGAAGCGGTGTCAACGCTGGAAATGTACGGGAACTCATGGAAAAGACAGGCATTCGTCAGATACATTCTTCCTGCAAATCTTACCGCATGGATTCTACTACAGAAACTGGTAGTGTAAGTTATGCATATCTGTCAGATCCACATCGGATGGATTATGAATTCGTGGACGTTGAACTGGTGAAAGCACTGGCGGCGCAGATTCGTTAAAACAGGTGAAATCTCAATCGGGATTAACAAAGTAATCGATCTTCTTTGGCGCAGAATATAGTGAAGATTTTGACGGGTTTCATGTATTTGATACGGAGTTCTGTAATTTATAACAGATAATCACAGGGATAGCTTGAGCTATCCCTGCGTGTTTATTAGCTGAAAAGTGTTATTCGGTGAATGTATACCGTATAAATGTTCCTTGATTATCTCCGGTTACAATCACAACATCTCCTTTATCGGTGGTTGTAGTTTCGAGAATCGGATATCTTCCATTTTCTTTTACATAAGCTTCCGGGCTGGCAGCCTCCGCTTCTATCAGTGTCTTCTGGCTGTGTTTTTCTCCACCGCAGGGGTTGATTTCTTCAATAAAGATTTCGTAGTCATGCATAAAAATATCCTCCTGTAATTAGCTGTCATACATATAGTATAGGAAAAATTCTGTCTGCTTTCAAAAGCAGTTTTGCATAAAAATGTGAATAGTTTTTTGTGCGTTATTACTATTTCCAATGGAAGAGCAATTTAAGAAAATCATTTGAAATTTTTTAATGAATCGGTTATAATCTGATTTACAGCGTGTGGCGTTTCTGCGTAAATCCAGTTGCAGAAATGCCACACGTTTTTTGAAAGTGAGGGGTGAGTGATAATAAAATGACGGTAAATTTAATAGAAAAATCGTGTAGCTGAAATGCGTAAGTCCGGGTTTTGATGGGCTTACGTATTTTTTTATTTCAGAAAAGAAAGGTGACAAATTATATGAATACTGGAAATCAATTTTTGGAAACAGAACGTATAGGAAAGCTTATGAAACAATATGCGATTCCTTGCATTATCTCATTGCTGGTGGGCGCACTTTATAATATTGTCGATCAGATTTTTATTGCAAATGCAAGCTATCTGGGGTCTTATGGCAATGCGGCCAACACCGTTGTCTTTCCGTTGACTGTTGTTGCACTGGCTATTGCTGTTATGGTCGGTGACGGCTGCTGTGCCTTTGTCAGCATGGCGCTTGGCAGAAGTGAGATGGACAAGGCAAAACGTAGTGTTGGAAATGCGGTTATAATGATCCTTGTGGGAAGTCTCGTGTTGACGGTTGTTTATCTGATCTTTGCTGATGGTATCATTGCTATGTTTGGTGGTACAGTAAATAAAGAAACCTTCCATTATTCACAGGAATATTTCTTTTATATCACACTCGGCATTCCATTCTATATGTTCGGACAGGCTATGAATCCAATCATTCGTGCGGATGGAAATCCGAAGTTTGCCATGTTCTCCACATTGGCAGGAGCTGCAATCAATATCGTTCTTGATCCGATTTTCATCTTTGTTTGCAAATGGGGCATGATGGGAGCAGCAGTAGCAACAGTGATCGGACAGATCGCAACAGCAGGTTTGGCTGTGTGGTATTTACTTCATATGAAAATCATCAAACCGGCATCGGCGGACTATGTTCTGAAGAAAAATATATGTGAACGAACGCTGATACTTGGTATTACCAGCTTCCTGTCTCAGATCAGTCTTGTGGCAGCAATGGCAGCAATCAACAATATGCTTCGTAAATATGGAGCGCTTGATATAATATTTGGGCAGGAGCAATATGCGCAGATCCCGATGGCTGTGGTCGGTATTGTGATGAAATTTTTCCAGATTGTCATTTCGATCGTAGTGGGTATGGCAGCAGGATGTATCCCAATCATTGGTTACAATATGGGAGCTGAGAAAAAAATGCGTGTTCGGGAGTTGTTTACAAAATTATTGCTTGCAGAAGCATTGGTCGGACTGGCAGCACTTGTGCTGGCAGAGGGATTTCCAAGGCAACTTATCGCAATCTTTGGTGCAGCGAACGAGAGCAGTTACTACACGGATTTTGCAATCAAAGCATTCCGTATATATTTATGCTTGATGGTCCTGGCCTGCGTCAATAAAGCGTGCTTCATTTTCCTACAGGCAGTCGGCAAAGCTTTAGCATCCACACTTTTGTCCATGTTCCGTGAAGTGGTATTTGGTGTGGGATTTGCGTTGCTGCTTCCAATCTTCTTCGGGCTCGACGGTGTGTTATATTCCATGCCGGTCTCGGATGCTCTGACCTTTGTAATCTCGGCGATCATCATTGCAAGGACATATCGGGAATTAAATGTAGAAAGTGATACCTGTAAATAATCAAGTCCTGAATAAATCCTTTCTTTCTGCGGAAAATAACTGCAAAAAGAAAGGATTTGTTTGTATGGGAAAGAATGCATGGAAAGTGGGGATGGCATCTGCATTGGCGGTAGGAACAGGAACCGTTCTTCTTGCGGAGACAAGAAAGCGAAAGATGCAGTCTGTGGATCAGATGAGACAGACGAAGATTCCGGAATCCGACTATCGGAATACCGAGCGGGGCAGTCAGAAAAAGAACAGCAAGGGTATTTATTATGCGAAAGGAAACTATGAGGCATTTGCCAGACCAGAGAAACCAGTGGGAATAGAAGGAAAAACTGCGTATCTGATCGGAAGCGGCCTTGGTTCCCTGGCGGCGGCCTGTTTCCTGATAAGGGATGCACAGATGCCAGGCGAAAATATTCATATACTGGAAGCCATGGACATTACTGGAGGTTCCTGCGATGGAATCCATGATCCGACCAGAGGCTATGTGATGAGGGGTGGACGGGAGATGGAAGATCATTTTGAGTGTCTGTGGGATCTGTTCCACAGTATTCCATCACTGGAGATTCCGGGGGCATCAGTTCTGGATGAATTTTACTGGCTCAATAAGCATGACCCTAATTATTCGTTGTGTCGAGCCACGAAAAACCGTGGGGAAGATGCTCACACGGATGGAAAATTTCGTTTAAGCCAGAAGGGGAGCATGGAGATCATTAAATTGTTTTTCACAAAAAATGAAGATCTGTATGACAAAACCATAGAGGACGTGTTTGATGATGAAGTATTCAAGTCTGATTTCTGGTTGTACTGGAGAACTATGTTTGCCTTTGAAAACTGGCATAGTGCACTGGAAATGAAGCTGTATTTTCAGCGTTTTATTCATCATATCGGAGGACTTCCGGATTTCTCAGCCTTGAAATTCACCAGATATAATCAGTATGAATCATTGATTCTGCCGATGTTAAAATATCTGGAACATGCAGGGGTGGAGATCCGACTGGGAACGGAAGTAACCAATGTGAGATTCGAGATCAAGGGTGAGAAAAAAACGGCAAGAGCCATTGAGTGTCGGATCAAGGGTGAAAAGCAGGAGATTCCACTGACAGAAGATGATCTTGTCTTTATTACAAATGGAAGCTGTACGGAAGGGACGATTTATGGTGATCAGGATCATGCACCTGTGGGAAATGCAGAAGTGAGGAAAAGTGGCTGCTGGAATCTCTGGAAGAATATTGCAGCACAGGATTCTGCCTTTGGCCATCCAGAGAAATTCTGTTCTGATATTGAAAAAACCAACTGGGAATCAGCAACAGTGACTACTTCTGATGAAGCGATCCTGTCTTATATTCGGAAAATCTGCAGACGTGATCCGAGAAGCGGGAAAGTGGTGACAGGAGGAATCGTAAGCTGTAAAGACTCAAGCTGGCTGCTGAGTTGGACCATCAACCGGCAAGGGCAGTTTAAGAACCAGAAGAAGGAAGAAATCTGCGTCTGGCTTTACGGACTGTTCACCGATGTGCCGGGAGATTATATAAAGAAGCCGATGAAAATATGTACGGGAAAAGAAATTACTGCGGAGTGGCTGTATCATCTGGGTGTGCCGGTGTCAGAGATCGAGGAACTGGCAGAGTATCATGCAGTTTGTGTGCCAACGATGATGCCTTATATTACTGCATTTTTTATGCCACGGGCGGCAGGTGACCGGCCGGATGTGATCCCGGATGGCTGTGTGAATGCCGCATTTTTAGGACAGTTTGCAGAGACACCGCGAGATACGATCTTTACTACAGAATATTCGGTCCGTACTGCCATGGAAGCGGTCTATGGATTGTGCGGCGTGGATCGGGGTATACCGGAAGTATGGGGAAGCGTCTATGACGTGCGGGAACTGCTGGCAAGCTCAGTCAAACTGATGGATGGAAAGTCTCCGCTGGAACTGGAACTTCCGCTGCCTCTTGAAAAAGTAAAGAAGAAACTATTGAAGCGGGTGGATCGGACAGCAGTTGGAAAGCTACTTCAGGAATGCGGAATGGTAAACTGATATTCTGCCATATAAAAAGAAGTCAACATTGCCCAAAGGGCTTTGCTGGCTTCTTTTTTGTTGATACGATAGTTTTCTTGTCAGGCAAATTCCTTAGAGGACTTACAATCAAGGGCTTTATCAGCTTTTTCAAGCACTACGGATTCTCCGCAGTGTGAACAATATTCGGTGTCCCAGCCCTTCAGATTCAACAGTTTTCCACAGTGAGGGCAACGGACAGTCAGAAATCCGAAAACGATTCCGATAACCGCTACAAATCCACCCATGATGAATCCGGGTGACATGGTATCTGTTCCGAATAAGACAGCGGAACCATTGGCAATGATCAGACCACTAAATATAAGCGCATACATAATTTTTCTACATACATTTGGATTTTTCATATTCTTTACACCTCTCTTTTATGTCTGTATTATAGGCAGGCGTATGTAAAAAACACTAGCGCAGCAACGTAAAATATATGTAAAAATCTGGTGAACCGGATCATCAGATCTGATATGTACCCTCTTTACTGGACAACAGTAAGGAGGGTATTTTTATGCATTATAGTTATGAGTTTAAACTGATGTGTGTTGAATTGTATCTTTCAGGTTCCTATCCCGATATCCCAGAAGGGGTGAATCCAGATACTCTCAAAAGTAATATACGACAATGGGCCAGATTGGTTGATTTACATGGCCCAGAAGTTTTAAAACATAAGGTGTTTAATAAGGTTTGGACACCAGAAGAAAAGTTTGAACTGGTTTCAAAGGTCATTGCAGGCATACCAAAGAAGAAAGTTGCCATAGAAGCAGGTATTAACCCAGGAATGCTTTATCAATGGCTACACAAATATAAATTACAAGGATATAATGGATTGGTAGAAAGTAAAAAAGGACGACCAACAAAGGAACCGAGAATGAAGAAATCAACCAATCCATTACCTTTAACGGAATCGGAACGAGAAGAACTGATACGCTTAAGAGCTGAAAACGAATATATCAAAGCCGAGAATGAAGTAATAAAAAAACGGATCGCCTTGAGACAAGAAAAATGGGCTGCGCAACTCAAGGTGAAAAAGCAGCAATCATCAAAGAACTCAGAGAAAAGGGATACCAATTAAAGTATCTCCTTAAAGCAATGCATATGGCTAGATCTACTTACTATTTTGAGCTTAGCAGAAACGATGCTGTTGCCGAACGCAATCAAGAAATGCTAGAAGAAATAAAAAGTGTTTTTGTTGAGAACAAGCGCAGGTATGGTGTAAGACGGATTCACCAGGAACTTATTCATCGCGGATATCAAGTGAACCATAAGAGAATCCAGCGTCTTATGCATGAAGCAGGATTAGCTGGAAAACGACCAAAGGAGAAATATCATTCTTATAAGGGTGCAGTTGGCAAAATAGCTGATAACATAATAGATAGAGACTTCAGCACAACTGCGCCTTTACAAAAATGGACCACCGATGTATCTCAGTTTAATTTTTCATGGGGAAAGTGTTATATATCGCCGGTATTAGATATGAATACGAACGAAATCATCTCATATGATTTATCTATGAGTCCTAATCTTGAACAGATAAAAAGAATGCTGGATAAAGCATTCGAAAAATTTCCATCAGTTGAAGGTTTAATATTTCATTCTGATCAAGGCTGGCAGTATCAACATACCTATTATAGAAATACATTACAGGAACATGGAATTATACAATCCATGTCACGAAAAGGTAATTGCTATGATAATTGTATTATGGAGACATTCTTTGGAAGATTAAAAAATGAGATGTATTATGGCTATGAGAAAGATTATTCTTCCTTCGAAGAATTTTCACAAGCGGTTGAAGACTATATAGAGTATCACCCATATATTATTTTACATTTCGGGTTTGACTATGAGAACGAAACGCAGTTTTATGTTTTGGTAGTATTTTATTGTCCGCTGACAAGGTTGCCGATGTTACACGGCCAAGGTATAATAACAGAAAGAAAATTTGAAAACTACACTTTAATCACAAAAATCTATGATACGCTATCTTTGGAGGTGTTACCATGCAAAGGATTTTAGTCGTTGAGGACGATTTTGATATTCAAGAACTTTTACAGAATTTTTTACAAGAAGCAGGATATGAAGTAGCTGTTGCAAATGATGGTGTCGAGGCACTATCTTTATTTGCGGGAGAACGATATGACTTGATTGTATTGGACATTATGCTCCCCAAAATTGACGGTTACGGTGTCTGTGAATTGATACGCAAACAATCTGATGTTCCTATCATCATGCTAACCGCATTAAGCGGAGAAGAAGATCAGATTAAAGTTGGATTTGCAGGTGGATGACTACATCACAAAACCGTTTTCTATGCCTGTCCTGCTCCGCAAAATTGCGGCTGTACTTCGGCGCAGTAACCGGGAAACAGATGAAAAGTATCAAATCATTACTTATGGCAATTTGCTTTTGAACTGTGACAGCTACACCGCCACCGTGGACGGAGCTAATTTTGAACTGACACAAAAGGAATTTGAAATACTGCGGGAACTGCTGACCCATCAGGGCCGGATATTGACCCGGCAGAACTTGTTGGATAAGCTGTGGCGATATGATTTTTATGGGGACGAGCGTGTTGTTGATACCCATATCAAAAATCTACGCAAAAAGTTGGGAATAGATTTCATTCAAACAATCAGAGGAGGTGGGATATAAAGTTGATAAAGAGAATTAAAGGCAGTCTGTTTGCTAAAGTCTTTATTCTGACTGTGGCAGTTTTGCTCTGCGTGAGCTTTCTTGTCTATGGCGTTTTGGCTTGGTATATGCCTCAAACCTATTCTAACAATCTCAATGCGGCATTAGATGAACAGACAAGCGACTTTGTTTATGAATTAGAACATATCCGTATGCAGGATAGCGGCGGACTTTTTGATCAGTTTCTTCAAAACACGACAATTAGCATGGTGGAGCTTTATACTGCTGATGGTGTTCTGGTGGAAACACCGTCTAACCAAAATAGCTTTAACGATGGGATCACCGGGGAGGCTCTTGGCGGAGCATCTTATGAAAGTGCGCCGATTATATCCAACAGCTATTACTTCTCATTTGCAGATGATAATAGCCAATATATTTTAACAGTTTATGGAGAAGCCTCTCAAATCGCAGAACTGCGGCAATCATTTGTAAGCGTATTACCGATTTTGTTTTGCGTTATTCTCCTTGTATCGTTGGCAACTGCTTGGGTGTATTCTCGTATCATTACAAACCCGGTATTAAAAATCAGTCGGATTTCTAAAGAAATGTCTGATATGCGGCTGGAATGGCAACTTGAGGAACGCCGTTCTGACGAGCTGGGTGTACTGGAGAATAGCTTGAATACGCTGTCCCGGAAACTATCTGCTACCTTGGAGGAGTTGCAAAGTGCAAATCTCCAGCTCCAAAAGGATATTGAACATCAAAAGGCGCTGGAACGGGCACAACAGGATTTCTTTTCTTCCGCTTCCCATGAACTGAAAACCCCTATCACCATTATCAAGGGTCAATTAGGGGATGCTATTGGGTATAGGGGCATATAAAGACCACGAAAGTATCTTGCCCGATCCTTGGAAGTTGTAGCTACGCTTGAAACGATGGTGCAGGAAATATTAACGATTTCAAGGCTGGAAACCAATATCGATTTCAAAATGGAGCATTTTGATTGCGCTCCCATGATACATGGCTATTTGAGGGAGATTGATGATTTAGTGGCAACAAAGAGCTACAAATACATCTTGCTATACAGTCTCCCGCTTTTATCAATGGGAACAAATTACTGATTGAAAAGGTGTTCTCCAATTTGATTTCAAATGCTGTAAAGTATTCGCCGCATGGAGCAAGCGTTGATATTATTTTACAAAATACCAACGGACGCTTTTTGTTCTCCGTAGAGAACACAGGTACACATATACCAGAAGATGATATTCCCAAATTGTTTGACGCTTTTTATCGTATGGAGCAATCCCGCAGTAGAAGAACAGGCGGTAGCGGCTTAGGGCTTTATATGGTTCAAATAATTTTACAACAACATAACAGCTATTGTGAGGCTTGCAACACAGAAAACGGTGTTAAATTCTTCTTCACGATTTAGCGGACAATCAGCGGCAGGTGAACAACCTGCCGCTTTTTTTAACTACATATAAATCACAAACTAATCCCAAAGGTATCCCAAAATGCTTTGCTATACTTGGGGTACATTCAAAGAAAGGATTGGTAAACACTATGAGAAGAATGGCATTATGCGCTGCGTCCATGCTCTTGTTAGGCTGTTTGGCTGGATGCAGTACGACACCACAGAACAGCCAGGAACAAGGTAATCCCGTTATCAAGGAAGAAATCAGTCAACCTCTTGGCGGTTCTGAGGCGCTGGGAAACAGCGAGGACAGCTCGGCACTCTCCGCCGCAGACAAAGAAAAAATGTTTGCACCTTATGAACAATACGGGATGACCTATGACGCGGTCAAAGATGAACTTACCTATAACGGGAATTTGGTTCGCTGGTTTGAGGACTATTATCCCATCAGTAACAACGAAACCGCCGGTATTGATTTTCTAAATGAGAACGGCACAGTAGATGTGTATGCTGTACGGGATTTAGAGAGCTTTTCAAAAGCGGCTGACGGCTCCGTTGATCCGGCAGGTAAACTGATTGGCTTAAAAGAGTTTACCCAGCAGGAATTTGACGCACGGGATATTGAGGCGTTGAAAAACAGCACATCCGTTGCTATGGCAGGAACGCCGCTTGAAGATAGCGAAACTGCAAAGCTCGTTGCAGAGTATGAGGCATTTGGAGTAACCTATGATGCCGAAAAGGATCAGTGGTATTTCAATGGTGAGGAAGTCCGCTATTTCCGGGATGTTCTCACTTCTAATGGTGAAAGCCTCACCAGCGGAAAATTCCGAGGCGAAATGAGAACGCTTGGAAGTGGTGTTGGCACAATAGACATTTATACCGTTCGTGATTACGGCCACTTGAACAGCGAACATCACGGAACATTAACTGGCATCGAGAAATACAGTCAAGAGGAATTTGACGAGCATACACAGGCCGGAATGTCTGGAAATCAGCCCATGGGTAATGCAAGCCATAACTAAACAAACCATCTATCTGCCGCACGACGGCAAAAGAAAAAAAGCCGTCGTACAGCAGCCTATCAATATGCCTATTTGAAACGGCGGCTTTGATTTTCAGAGCCGCCGTTTCTCTTTGGATATTCAGTAACCCCACGGCGGCCCATAGGAGGGTGTCGCCGTGTCCATCTTACTTTCTCACAATTCCCATGACCTTCACCAGCTAAAAAAAACGTAGCTCCCCCTCCGGGACAGTCTGGCTATGAAGGTACAATATATCAGTACAATTATGATAATGTAATTTCATGCGTCTGCATAGTGTCTTGCTGTGCGGGCGCTTTTTTGTACTTCGAGACAAAGTGTCCCGAGGCGGAGGCATCCTTGTTGTCCCGCCCGGGCAGAGGTATAATATAGATGTAATGTGATAGGGAAGGAGGAACAATGGCACGAACAAAAAACAGAGGATTGCAACAGAGTTTCTCTCCCTCTTATACCGTCCGCCGCTGGCGGCTGGGCGAATACATCCGGCTTTCCAAGGAGGACTTGAAAAAGGGAAAGGACGACAGCAACAGCGTCATCAACCAGCGTGATCTGCTCAATGACTTTTATCAGAAGCATATCGGAGAATTTGAAAGTGTTTCCGAATATGTAGACGATGGACACACAGGAACGGACGCCAACCGGGAAAATTTCCAGAGGCTCCTTTCCGATGTAATGAGCGGGAAAATCAACTGCGTGGTAGTAAAAGACCTTTCCCGTTTTGCAAGAAATTACAGTGATGCGGGAAGTCTGATTGATAACCTGTTTGTGCAAATGGGTGTCCGTTTTATCAGTCTTGCTGAAAATGTGGACAGCTATCTCAACCCGGACAGCGTTTCCAGTATTATCGTCCCGATTACGAATGTAATGAACGATCAATACTGCTACCAGACCTCAAAGAAAATTCGCCAGGTATTTGACTATAAGAGGCGCAACGGGCAGTACATCGGCGCATTTGCTCCTTATGGATATGTAAAGTACCCAAAGGACAAACACCAGTTGATCATCGACCCCGATGCCGCTGAAATCGTCAAACTGATTTTCTCTTTGTTTCTAAAAGGGACATCGAAACGGGCCATCGCTTTGTATCTGAATGAACACGGCGTACCCAGCCCCTCGGCTTATAAACTGCAAAAGGGCATACCTGTTTCAACAAGAGGATATGACGATCCCATGTGGGGAGCCCGCATGATCCACTCCATTCTTACGAACCCCACCTATACCGGGGATTTGGCGCAGGGCCGCAGTCGGGTAAAAAGCTATAAGGTACACGAGGTTGAAAGCGTCCCCCGTGAAGAATGGGTGGAAGTAGCTGGTACGCATGAGTCAATCATTGATTATGAAACCTTTGATAAGGTACAGGCTCTTTTACAGCGTGATACCCGTACTTCTCCAAAAGGCCGGGAAGTCCACCTGTTCAGCGGTTTTCTGAAATGTGCTGACTGTGGGCGGGCAATTACCCGGAGCGTAGGCAACAACAATAATGTGTACTATGCCTGCTCCACCTACAAGAACCGCTCCCGGACAGCCTGCACAATGCACTCAATCAAGAATAACCGTCTGGAGGCCGCTGTCCTCTTTGCAGTACAACAGCAAATCCATCTGGCTGTTTCATACTCGGAAATGATTGCCCGCATTAACACCGCCCCGGTCAAAAAGAGCCAGTCTATCCGTTTGGAAGAACTGATTGCTGCGAAAGAGCGGGAACTGGCAAAAATCAGCCGCTACAAGCAGTCCCTTTATCAAGACTGGAAAGACGGGGAAATAACCCAGCAGGACTACCGGGATATGAAAGCCGATTATGACGCTCTTATGGATGTACTGGCCCGGCTGAACGCTGAACGGGCGGAACTGGCAAACGGTGTAAAGAGTGAGCATCCCGCATTGGTGGCCTTTACAAAACATCAAAATATCGACCAGCTTTTCCGGGAACTTCTCGTTGAGCTGATCGACCATATCAAGGTTTATGAGAATGGAAACATTAGTGTGAGATTTAAGTTTGCGGATGAATTTAGACGCATAGCAGAATACATTGAAATCAACACCACAAAACCCGCAGTAGCGGGCTAACCCCCGCTACATACCCCTTTGACAGTGTGTTTTCCTAATAGGAGCTAATCATATTATAATAACAAAAGAATTCAGGCAAAAACAAAATGGATGCCACCTGTGCAATACAGGCTAGCATCCATGTGTTCAACTTAGTTCGTAAATATGTGTCCAGGATTCTGGGTACATATCTATCAGGGAGGGGTATTTTTTTATTGGAAAAGTTCATGAAATATTGTATAGTGTAAAGGGTATAAGAGAAATACATGTGGAAAGGGTTGAACAGAAGATGGATCAGCACGTTTACGAAGAATATATAGCTATTTTGAAGGAGGAACTGGTTCCGGCACTTGGATGTACCGAACCGATCGCCATTGCTTATGCGGCAGCAAAAGCCCGTGAGATTCTTGGAAAGCTGCCAGAGGAGATCGTGGTGAGCTGCAGTGGAAATATTATCAAAAATGTGAAGGCTGTCATTGTTCCTACGACGGGAGACTTAAAAGGGATTGAAACCAGTGCCATTCTTGGAGCCGTAGGCGGTAATGCAGAGAAGAAACTGGAAGTGCTGGTGGATGTGACAGATGAGGATCTTAAGATTACAAGAGAGCTCCTGAAAAAGAAGATCTGTCATGTGGAACTGCTGGAAGGGGTATCCAATCTGCAGATTATCGTAGAACTGAAGGCTGGTGAGGATACCGCACTGGCGGAGATCGCATTTTCCCATACGAATATTGTACGACTGGAGAAAAACGGACAGGTAATCTTTTCCAAGGAGATGGAGGCAGACAGTGCAGCTTCCACAGACAGGACACTTCTGAATCTGAAAGATATTTATGAATTTGCCCAGACAGTGAAGATCGATGAGATCAAGGATCTGATTGACCGGCAGCTGGCTTATAACATGAGCATTGCCAAAGAAGGTCTGACAAAATCCTACGGAGCAAATGTAGGGGCAACGATTCTGAAATATTATGGTGATGATGTACGAAATCGTGCCAAAGCCCTTCCGGCAGCGGGAAGTGATGCAAGAATGAACGGCTGCGTACTTCCGGTTATGATCAATTCCGGAAGCGGCAATCAGGGAATGACGGTCAGCCTTCCGGTGGCGGTATTTGCGGATTATCTGTTTGCCGATAAGGAAAAGGAATATCGGGCACTGGTATTATCCAATCTGGTGGCGATTTACCAGAAAAATGAGCTTGGAAAGCTGAGTGCATATTGTGGAGCAGTGTCAGCTGCCACAGGAGCAGGTGCCGGTATTGCCTATTTGCACGGAGCGGATTTTGATACAATTGCTGAGACGATCACGAACACACTGGCCAATGTATCCGGTATTGTCTGTGATGGAGCGAAAGCTTCCTGTGCAGCCAAGATAGCATCATCTGTAGATGCAGCGATCATGGCGTATTATATGGCAGCAGAGCACAGAGGCTTCCAGAGCGGTGAAGGTCTGGTGAAAAAAGATGTAGAAGCAACTATCAAGAGCTTTGGACGGATGGGAAGAGAAGGCATGCGTTCTACAGATGTGGAGATTCTGAAGATCATGCTGGAGCCGTAATGAAAAATGACAGGGGAACAGACGAATGCCACAGAAACAGGGAATCCAACTGAATAAATATACTCCGGATTATGTGGTATTCGATCTGGAAACTACCGGAATCTCCCGCACCTTTGATGAGGTGGTGGAGATTTCTGCGGTGAAGGTGCGTTCCGGTCAGGTGGTGGATGAGTTCAGCACACTGGTCAATCCTGGACGGCACATTCCGGCAGGAGCCAGCCAGGTCAATGGCATTACAGATCAGATGGTGGCTGACTGTCCGCTGTTTTCACAGGTACTGCAAGAATTTTTGAATTTCACAGAAGGATTGACTCTGGTGGGACACAATATTGCCAGCTTCGATATGAAATTCATCTGGCGTGATGCGGAGAAATATTACGGAGAGTTGGTTCCTAATGATTATGTAGATACGTTGAAGGTGGCAAGACGGCATCTGTCAGAACTTCCCAGACATCGGCTGGTGGATCTGGCAGAGTATTATGGCATATCGCCGGAGGGAGCACACCGGGCACTCAATGACTGCCGCATGAACCAGCAGGTCTACGAGCGGATGGTAGCTGAGATGCGTAAGAAGCGGGCGATACAGCATGAATATACAGGGCGGAAGGCAGAGACGGACAATACTGGCATCTCAAAGACCGAAGGAAATGCTGCAGACAGGAATGGGATCGCGAAGCAGTCAGCGAAGCCCGCGCATCCCACGGTGACACTTCGTGGTGTGGTTGAGCGGATCACTTACCAGAATCCGGAGAACGGTTACACAGTTCTGAAATGTGCGGTCAAGAATCATAAGGATCTGGTGACGGTCATCGGAAGTCTTCTGGATGTGAATGTAGGATCTGTCTTGCTGATCCATGGAAACTGGAAGGTGGACAGTAAGTATGGCAGACAGTTTGTGGCTGAGACTTGGGAGGAGACACTCCCTGCAACTATATATGGAATTGAAAAATATCTGGGATCTGGTCTGATCAAGGGTGTTGGGCCGAAATTTGCCAAACGGATCGTAGGACTGTTTGGCACAGAGACACTGGATGTGATCGAGTGTGAGATCTCCCGTCTGAAGGAAGTAGAAGGAATCGGCGAGAAGCGGATCCGGCAGATCAAAGAGAGCTGGCAGAAGCAAAAAGAGATTAAAAATGTCATGCTGTTTTTGCAGGATCATGGAGTCAGCACTGCATATGCAGCAAAGATCTATCGACAGTATGGCAATGAAAGTATTGAAAAGGTGAAAGAAAATCCATTTCGACTGGCAGATGATATCTGGGGCATCGGATTTCGGACAGCAGATGGGATCGCACAGAAGCTGGGATTTGAAAAAGAAGCCTTTGTACGATTACGGAGTGGAATCTTATATACACTGAGCAGTCTGGCGGATGAAGGACATGTCTATGCCAGAAAGAAGCAGCTGATCGACCGGGCGACGGAACTTCTGGAGGCGGAAGAGTCTTCGGTGATCATGACGCTGGATCAGATGATGGCAGATCAGGATCTGTTCGGACAGAAGATCGCGGAAGAAGAACAGGCGATCTATCTGCCGGCATTTTATTATGCGGAGACGGGAACGGCTGGAAAGCTGAAGCGGTTATTGGAGGCTCCGGCGGAGGATCCTTTGTGGAAATCCTTAATGGCTGCCAGGGAGAAGACCGGCAATCAGGAGCTTTCCATAGATGTCAGAAAGATTGAACAGAAACTGCAGATGGAGTATGATGAGGTACAGGCGGAGGCCATCAGACAGGCGGCGACCTGCAAAGTGATGGTGCTCACGGGTGGTCCAGGAACAGGTAAGACCACCACTGTCAGAGGCATCATTTCCGCATATCAGGCATTTGGATTGAACATATTGCTGGCGGCACCGACAGGGCGGGCAGCCAAGCGGATGACGGAAGCGACAGGGCTGGAAGCAAAGACGCTCCACCGGCTGCTGGAAGCAAAACCGCCGGAAGGTTATCAGAAAAATGAAGAGAATCCGCTAGAAGGGGATGTGTTGATCGTAGATGAGTGTTCTATGATCGATATTGTGCTGATGAATGCTCTGCTACGCGCCATTCCTCCACATATGCGTCTGGTGCTGGTGGGTGATATTGATCAGCTTCCATCGGTGGGGGCAGGAAATGTACTGCGGGATCTGATGGATTCGGGTGTGTGTAAGGTAGTGCGTCTGACGAAGATTTTCCGACAGGCGCAGTCCAGCAGAATCATCATGAATGCTCATCGGATCAATGAAGGACTGATGCCGGATCTGTCTAACGGGAAGACGACCGATTTCTTCTTTACAGAAAAGGAGGATCCGGAAGAAGCAGTGGCTGAGATCGTGAATCTGGTGCAGACGAAGCTATCCAGATATTACCAGACACCATCCTCTCAGATCCAGGTGCTCACACCGATGCAGAAAGGCGTGGTAGGTGCGACCAATCTGAATCTGGCATTACAGGCGGCTTTGAATCCGACGGGCGATGGCTTACGGCGCAGTGGTTATATATTCCGGGTCAATGACAAGGTCATGCAGATCCGTAACAATTATGATAAAGAGATATTTAACGGAGATATCGGAATCGTTGCCTCTGTGGATATTCAGGGGCGGACACTTCAGGTGGATTTTGACGGACATCTGATCGAATATGATGCATCGGAGCTGGATGAACTGGTTCATGCTTATGCAACTACGATCCATAAGGCACAGGGAAGTGAATATCCGATTGTCGTGATGCCGGTGCTCATGAATCATTATGTCATGCTTCAGCGGAATCTGATCTATACAGGCATTACGAGAGCAAAGAAAATACTGGTACTGGTAGGAACGAAGAAAGCCATTTCCTATGCAGTACATCATGTAACAGTCAACCGGCGGAATACGCTGCTGAAAGAAAGGCTGCAGGGAGAAATACAGAAAGGAACAGATAACGATAGATGAATCTTCCACAGATATTTGTAGAACAAATGAAAGAAATATTAGGTCCGGAGCTTCCAGAATATCTGGAAAGCTACGAGAAACCGAAGTTTACAGGCTTAAGAGTCAATACTTCCAAGATTTCTGTCGAGGAATTTGAGAGAATCAGCCCATTCAAGACTCTTCGGAGAGTACCATGGACTCCCAATGGATATTATTATACAGAAGAGGATGCGCCGACAAAGCATCCTTATTACTATGCAGGTCTTTATTATATTCAGGAGCCAAGTGCCATGACGCCGGCAAGTGTCCTTCCGGTGGAGCCGGGAGAACGGGTACTGGATCTGTGTGCGGCTCCGGGTGGAAAAGCAACGGAGCTTGGTGCAAAGCTTCGCCATGAGGGCCTGCTGGTTGCCAACGATGCCAGCGCATCTCGGACAAAGGCTCTGCTGAAGAATCTGGAAGTATTTGGTCTCCCAAATATTCTGGTGACCAGTGAGATGGGAGACAAGTTAGACCGGTATTTTCATGAATATTTTGATAAGATCCTGATCGATGCTCCATGCTCCGGTGAGGGAATGTTCCGGAAACAGGCTCATATGATCCCGGCGTGGGAACGTCAGGGACCGGAGGTGTTTTCCAAAATGCAGCGGGAGATCCTGGATCAGGCAGCAAACCTGCTGAAGCCGGGTGGAACCATGCTTTATTCTACCTGTACCTTCTCTAAACTGGAAAATGAAGGAAGCATGGATTATTTTCTGAGCAATCACCCGGAGTTCCATCTGCTGGATATTCCGCAGAGTGAAGGCTTTGCACCAGGACAGCCAGAACTGGTGGACAGTACATTTCCACTGGAAAAATGTGTTCGTCTGTTTCCTCATAAGATCGATGGGGAGGGACATTTTCTGGCATTGCTTCAGAAAGATGGAGAGCGTACGCCAAATGCGCTGGAGTCAGCTGGAAAACCGTCGAAGCTTCCGCAGGAGCTGACAGATTTTCTGAAAGATGTGTCCATGCCTGTTGATACAACCAGAATTCAGATCAAAGATACCAAAGTATTTTTGATGCCGGAGGGCTTAAGCGGCTGCAAAGGGCTTCGATTCTTACGCTCCGGTCTTTATATGGGTGAACTTCTGAAAAAACGATTTGAGCCGAGTCAGGCATTTGCCATGGTTCTGAAAAAGGAGGAATATGCATCAGTCATCGATCTTCCAGCTACAGACGAGCGGATCATCCGCTATCTGAAGGGAGAGACCATCGAGATTGAGGATGGAGAGAGTACCAAAGATGCAGGCTGGCAGCTGGTATGTGTGGATGGGTATCCGCTGGGCTGGGGAAAGCTGATCCGTGGAACTCTTCGGAATAAATATTTCTCCGGCTGGAGGATGAACGCATGATGCGCCTGGATAAATATTTATGTGAGACCGGATTTGGCACCAGAAGCCAGGTGAAAGATCTGTTGAAAAAAGGACAGGTCATGGTTAATGGCGAAGTGGTAAAAAAGCCTGAATTAAAGATCAATGAGACAACAGATCAGATTCTCTGTCAGGGAAAAAAAGCATTTTATCAGAAGAACATCTATCTGATGCTCCATAAACCGGCGGGTGTGGTATCTGCAACCGAAGACAACCGGGAGAAGACGGTGCTGGATCTTGTGAGACCGGAAGATCGGAAAAATGGTCTGTTTCCGGTGGGAAGACTGGACAAAGATACGGAAGGCTTATTGCTTTTGACCGATGACGGTGAGCTGGCACACCGGCTGCTGTCCCCGAAAAAGCATGTGGATAAGACTTACTATGCAAAGATCGATGGACAGGTCACTGAGGAACATGTTAAGCAGTTCCGTGAGGGTCTGGATATTGGAGACGAGAAGAAGACACTGCCGGCAGTTCTGACGATCCTGTTATTTGGTCCGGTCAGTGAGATCGAGGTTACGATCCACGAAGGACGGTTTCATCAGATCAAGCGAATGTTTGAAGCGGTGGGATGCAAAGTGACCTACTTAAAGCGTCTGTCCATGGGAAGTCTGGTGCTGGACGAGACATTGCCGCCGGAAGAGTACCGGCCGTTGACAGAAGCAGAACTGGAAGGTCTGACGAAGCAGAGAGGAACTGATAAGAATGAGTGACAGAATGAGATTTCTGCCGGTGAGCAGAGCGGATATGGAGGAGCGGTGTATCGATCAGCTGGATTTTGTCTATGTGATTGGTGATGCCTATGTGGATCATCCATCTTTTGGACCGGCGATCATCAGCAGACTGCTGGAGAGTCATGGCTATCAGGTGGGGATTATTGCCCAGCCGGATTTCCGTCATGCGGAAAGTATCATGGCACTGGGAGAGCCACGGCTTGGGTTCCTTGTCAGCGCCGGTAATATGGATTCCATGGTGAATCATTATTCGGTGGCAAAGAAGCATAGAAAAGTGGATTCCTACACACCGGGCGGAGAGATGGGAAAAAGGCCGGATCGGGCAGTGATCGTCTACTGTAACCTGATTCGTCAGAAATATAAGCATGTGCCGATCATTGCGGGAGGAATCGAAGCGTCTCTTAGGCGTATGGCACATTATGATTACTGGTCAGACAGCCTGCGCAGATCGATTTTGCTGGAAAGCGGTGCTGATCTGGTATCTTATGGTATGGGAGAAAGGTCGATCGTTGCTATTGCAGATGCTCTGGATGCCGGTATGCCGGTAAAAGACATTACTTATATTCCGGGAACTGTCTGCAAGGTGCGCTCTCTGGATGAGATCAGTGACTATACGGTGCTTCCTGACTATGAAAGCATCTGTAAAGATAAGAAAAAATATGCGGAGAGCTTCTATATTCAGTACAGCAATACAGATCCGTTTTCTGGAAAACGGCTGGTGGAGCCTTATTCTCAGAACTGCTTTATCGTGCAGAACCCGGCTTCAGAGCCGCTGACCATGGAAGAGATGGATCAGGTCTATGATCTGCCGTTTCAGAGAACATGGCATCCTATGTATGACGCAGCAGGCGGCATTCCGGCACTTTCCGAAGTAAAATTCAGTCTGGTCAGCTGCCGCGGCTGCTTTGGAGGCTGTTCTTTCTGTGCGCTGACCTTCCATCAGGGACGGATCATTCAGGCGAGAAGCCATGAGTCTCTGATCAAAGAAGCGAAGCTGATGATTGAAGAACCAGATTTTAAGGGCTATATTCATGATGTGGGAGGACCTACCGCAGACTTCCGGGCACCGGCCTGTGAGAAGCAGATGACAAAGGGCGTATGTCCACATAAGCAATGTCTGTTCCCGGAACCATGCAAGAATCTGAGAGCAGATCACAGCGATTATATTGCACTGCTTCGAAAACTGCGTGCATTGCCAAAAGTAAAGAAAGTGTTTATCCGGTCAGGCATCCGATTTGATTATGTGCTGGCAGATAAAAAGAGCACATTTCTGGAAGAATTGTGCCGTTATCATGTGAGTGGGCAGTTAAAGGTGGCGCCGGAGCATGTGTCTGATCCGGTACTTGCCTGCCTTGGAAAGCCAAAGGCAGCAGTTTATCAGGAGTTCTGCAGACAATATAAGAAGATGAACGAGCGTCTGGGACTGAAGCAGTATCTGGTACCCTATCTTATGTCCTCCCATCCGGGAAGTACCATGAAGGAAGCTGTGGAACTGGCAGAATACTGCAGAGATCTGGGTTATATGCCGGAACAGGTACAGGATTTTTATCCTACACCGTCCACCATCTCTACCTGTATGTATTATACGGGACTGGATCCAAGAACCATGACAGCTGTATATGTTCCGAAGGATCCTCATGAAAAGGAGATGCAGCGTGCACTGATCCAGTATCGGAATCCGGCAAATCGTGTACTGGTGCGGGAAGCACTGCTGAAAGCAGGAAGAGAAGATCTGATCGGATATGGACCAAAATGTCTGCTAAGACCTGATCAGGCGCGAGGTGACGGATGTGCGGCACATAGAGACGATAATAGACGTGTGGAGAAAAGCTCTGCAGGTCGAGGACGGGGAGCATCGTCTGGAAGAACTGCTGACCGTAACAATACGCAGAGCCGCAGTCAGAACCAGGGACAGACTCAGGAACGCCGCCCGACACAGAAGAAAAAGACCATCCGAAATGTACACAGAAAGAAGTAGAGACAGATGAAGAACAAGTTAAACAAAGGAACCTACGGATATTTAGACAGACTGAAAGCTCATGAATGGAAAAAGGCAGCATTATTTCTGTCCGTTCCGATCATTATATTTTTAGTGGCATGGGCGATCAACGGAACCCGCAATACAGTGGTTACTGTCATGGTCATCGTTGGCTGTCTGCCCGGCTGCAATCAGGTGGTACATGCCCTTCTGGCAAGTAAATATCATTCTATGGACAAGAGCCTGTGTGAGGAGACGGAAAAGCTGAAGGGAGACTGCATTTCCATCTATGAAAATGTATTTACCACATATGAGAAAAATTATTATGTGGACTGTATCGTGTTGTCTGGACGGGATGTGATCGGATATGCCAGTGATAAGAACACTGACAGCTCCAGGCTGGAGGCGCATATCAAGGACATTCTGAAAAAAAATTCTTATAAGCAGAATGTGAAGATATTTACGGAAAAACGAGCATTTATGGATCGGGTGGAATCCTTGGGAACCAGAGAACCGGAGGAGGTTCCCTTCCGTGAGGATGACCGTTATCCAGGCTTAAGCCGCGATGAGATTGTCAAATATCTGTTGATGGCAATTACATTATAATATTATGTATAGTATGATAAAGTGAGATTTTAGCAATGAAATTAATCACCGTACATGAGCAGGAGGAAGGACAGAAGCTCTTAAAGCTGTTGGGAAGTTATCTGAAAGAGGCTTCTGGCGGCTTCCTCCATAAAATGCTTCGGAAGAAAAATATTACATTAAATGGGAAAAAGGCAGATGGCAGTGAAAAATTGAAAGCCGGGGATGAGATCCGCCTCTTTTTATCGGATGAGACTTATGAAAAGTTTGCAGGAAAACAGCAGACCGCAAAAGAACAGTTTCCAACTGCAAAGCTGGACATCTTATATGAAGATTCCCATGTGTTGCTGGTGAACAAACCGGCGGGCATGCTGACCCAGAAGGCAGCCTATAAGGATGTATCTCTCAATGAGTATGTCTTAGGGTATCTTAGTAAAAGCGGTCAGTGGAGCCTGGAAGAAAAAGCATTTCGTCCGTCAGTATGCAACCGTCTGGACCGGAATACCAGTGGAATCGTCATCTGCGGAAAATCCATGATCGGGCTGCAGAGAATGGCAGAGCTTTTGCAGGATCGCTCCCTTCACAAGTATTATCTGTGTCTGATCCATGGTGCCATGAAGGAAGGACAGCGGCTGGAAGGATGGCTTCGGAAGGATGAAAAGTCTAACCAGGTGGAGATCCTGAAAGCTCCAGTGGAAGATGCTGCTCAGATCATCACAGAATATGAGCCAATGAAGGTTTCCTCTGAGGCTACTCTTTTAAAAGTGAAGCTGGTGACAGGAAAACCTCATCAGATCCGCGCACATCTGGCATCTGTGGGACATCCGATCATCGGAGATCCTAAATATGGGGATATGAAGATCAATGAGTACTATCGTAAAGAATTCAAACTGAACCGTCAGCTGCTCCATGCGTGGCGTCTGGAGTTTCCAGAACTGGCAGCACCGCTGACGGACTTGTCCCAAAAAGTGGTGGAAGCTCCTGTGCCGGAGCTGATGAATAAAATTATGCAGAAAGTGATGTGACCTTTATGGCAACCTGGAATTCCAGAGGATTGAGAGGTTCGACTCTGGAGGATATGATCAATCGGACCAATGAGCGATACCGGGAAAAAGGATTGGCATTGATCCAGAAGGTTCCTACCCCGATTACCCCCATCAAGATTGACAAGGAACACCGGCATATTACGCTTGCGTATTTTGATCAGAAAAGTACTGTGGACTATATTGGAGCAGTGCAGGGCATCCCGGTCTGCTTTGATGCCAAGGAGTGTGATGTGACCACATTTCCTATGCAGAATGTGCATGAGCATCAGGTGCGTTTTATGGATGACTTTGAACGGCAGGGTGGAAAAGCATTTTTGATCATTCATTTTACATCAGAACAGAAGTTTTACTATTTACATATCCGTCAGCTGCTGAGATTCTGGAATCGGGCGCAGGAGGGCGGACGCAAGAGCTTTCGGATGGATGAGCTGGATCCGGCATATTTCTTTGAGAGCAGCAAAGGATATCTGGTGCCGTTCCTGGAACCGCTGAGTCTGGATCTTGAGCAGGAACAGGAAAGATGAGCATGCGCTGAAGCTTGGATTTTGAATCCGTGGTTGACAATTCCTACATGCATGGTATAATAACGATTGTTTAATGAATTAGCAGTTTACCATAGTAAAGCAAAAGGAGAAGCCCGATGTACAAACAGATATTACACACTCCGGAAGGGGTACGGGATATTTACAATGGCGAGTGCCGCCGCAAGCAGTTTATTCAGGATCAGCTTCATCAGGTCCTGTTGAGTTATGGATATGAGGATATTCAGACACCGACATTTGAATTTTTCGATGTATTCAGCCGTGAGATCGGTACGGTACCGTCCAGAGAATTATACAAATTCTTTGACCGGGAAGGAAATACACTGGTGCTTCGGCCTGATGTGACACCGTCTATTGCAAGAGCAGTCGCAAAATATTTCACAGAAGAGGACATGCCGGTCCGGCTGTGCTACATGGCAAATACCTTTATCAACAGTTCGGAACTGCAGGGAAGATTAAAGGAGACTACGCAGCTGGGAGCTGAACTGATCGGTGACGGCAGTGCGGAGACTGATGCAGAGCTGCTGGCACTGGTAGTGGAATCTCTGTTAAAAGCCGGTCTTAAAGAGTTTCAGGTGAGTGTGGGACATGTGGATTTCTTTCAGAGCCTTCTCAAAGAAGCAGGTCTTCCGGAAGAGATGGAACTGGAACTTCGGGAATTTATTTCCAATAAAAATATTTTTGGCGTGAAAGAGCTCCTGGATCCGCTGGAATTGCCGGATCCGCTGAAAGAGGCACTGGCAAGTATTCCGAACCTGTTTGGATCTGTGGATGTTCTGGATCGGGCAGAAAGCTGTGCGGTATCTGCGGATGCCAAGGCTGCGCTTGCCCGGCTCAGGAAGATCTACCGTCTGATGGAGTACTATGGATATGAGAAATATATTACATTCGATCTGGGTGTAGTAAGCAAATATAAATATTATACAGGAATCATCTTTCAGGCATATACCTACGGAACCGGTGAGGCGGTGGCAAAGGGCGGCCGTTATGATACATTGATGGATCATTTTGGAAAACCGGCACCGGCCATTGGATTTGTCTGCGTGACAGACAGGCTTTTAAGTGCATTGAACCGTCAGAATATCCGCGTGGGCATGAATCGTCCACTGACTCTTCTCTTATATTATCCGGAAGAAGCGCAGACCGCGATCGCATGTGCAGGAAAGCTCCGTCAGACGCAGGAAGACACGGAGCTGCTCTGCATGGATGCGGATAAGAATGTTGACGATTACCGGGCTTATGCAAAGAAACGGGATGTGTCCAAGCTTTGTTACTATAAGGATGGACATTTTGTGGCAGAGACCCTGAAAGAGATTGAGAGACCGGGAGTGGAGAGAAGATGAGATACCTGACTTTTGCCCTTGGAAAAGGGCGTCTGGCAAAGAAGACCATGGAGCTTTTTGAACAGATCGGCATTACCTGCGAGGAGATGAAAGACCCGGATACCAGAAAGCTGATCTTTGTAAATGAAGAACTGAAACTGAAATTTTTCCTGGCAAAAGGACCGGATGTGCCTACGTATGTAGAGTATGGTGCGGCAGATATTGGTATTGTCGGCAAGGATACCATTCTGGAGGAAGGCCGCCGCATGTATGAGGTGCTGGATCTGGGATATGGGAAATGCCGTATGTGCGTGTGCGGACCGGAATCTGCAAAGGAGCTTCTGGAACATCAGGAACTGATCCGTGTGGCAACCAAATACCCGCATATTGCAAAGGATTATTTTTACAATCGAAAGCATCAGACAGTGGAGATCATCAAACTGAACGGTTCCATTGAACTGGCACCGATCGTAGGGCTGTCAGAGGTCATTGTGGATATTGTGGAGACCGGATCAACTCTCAGGGAGAACGGACTGCAGGTTCTGGAAGAGGTTTGCCCGCTGTCTGCCCGTATGGTGGTTAATCAGGTCAGTATGAAGATGGAAAATGAGCGGATCGGCAAGCTGATCGCAGATCTGAAAGCAGTCTTATAGGAGGCAGAGAAGATGAGAATCGTAACGCTGAGCAAGGAATCCAGACAGAATCTGCTGGACAGCCTGTTAAAAAGAAGTCCGGGAAACTATGGACAGTACCAGGATACGGTACAGGAAATCGTGGACCGGGTAAAGACAAAAGGAGATCAGGCACTGTTTGAACTGACCAGAAAGTTTGACTGGGAAGGTGTAGATGCTTCTAATGTGAAATTGACAGAGGCAGAAGTGCAGGAAGCCTATGACACCATTGATCCGCAGCTGGTAGAGACAATCCGCAAGTCTCTGAAAAACATCCGTGAGTATCATGAGAAGCAGAAGCAGCACAGCTGGTTTGATACTACCCCGGAGGGAACAATGCTTGGCCAGAAGGTAACTCCGCTTGCCAGTGCAGGTGTCTATGTGCCAGGCGGAAAAGCAGTGTATCCGTCTTCAGTTCTGATGAATATTGTTCCGGCGAAGATCGCTGGTGTGGCACATGTGGTGATGTGTACGCCATGTAATAAAGAAGGAAAAGTGAATCCGGCTGTGCTGGTGGCAGCAAAAGAAGCAGGTGCAGATGAAGTCTATAAAGTAGGTGGGGCTCAGGCTATTGCAGCTATGGCATTTGGAACAGAGAGCATACCAAAAGTTGATAAGATCACGGGTCCTGGAAATATTTTTGTGGCACTGGCTAAGAAAGCTGTATCAGGATTTGTCAGTATCGATTCTATTGCAGGTCCCAGCGAGATCCTGGTACTGGCAGATGAGACCGCCAACCCAAGATATGTGGCGGCTGATCTTCTGTCTCAGGCAGAGCATGATGAGATGGCAAGTGCGATCCTTGTGACTACCAGCAAAGAACTGGCAGAAAAGGTGTCAGAGGAAGTGGATGCATTTGTAAAAATCCTTTCCAGAAAAGAGATCATCAGCAAATCACTGGATAATTATGGATACATTCTGGTGGCAGAGACACTGGAGGATGCCATTGAGACCGTTGATCTGATAGCATCCGAGCATCTGGAGATTGTGACAAAGAATCCTTTTGAAGTGATGATGAAAGTAAAGAATGCCGGAGCGATCTTCCTTGGAGAGTACAGCAGTGAGCCGTTGGGGGATTATTTTGCAGGACCGAACCATATCCTGCCTACGAACGGAACTGCCAGATTCTTTTCTCCGGTATCAGTGGATGATTTCATCAAAAAATCCAGTATCATTTACTATTCCAGAGAGGCACTGCAGCGTGTTCACAAGGATATCGAGTATTTTGCAAAGGCTGAACAGCTGACTGCACATGCTAATTCCATTGCAGTGCGTTTTGAAGATGAAAACTAAAGGAGAAGGTGTATGAGCAGATCAGCAAGTATCGAGAGAAATACAAAAGAAACAGATATCCGTGTAACGTTGGAACTGGATGGAACCGGTCAGGCAGAACTGGATACAGGGATCGGATTCTTTGACCATATGCTGGATGGATTTGCAAGACATGGTCTGTTTGACCTGAATGTTTATGTGGACGGTGATCTGGATGTGGACTGTCATCATACGGTGGAGGATACGGGTATCGTTCTTGGAAATGCGATCAAGGAAGCTGTGGGGGACAAAAAGGGTATCCGCAGATATGGAAGCTGTATCCTTCCCATGGATGAGGCGCTGGTGCTGTGTGCAGTGGATCTGTCCGGCAGACCTTATTATGTATCAGATGCGGTGTTTTCTGCACCGATGATCGGAGAACTGGATACAGAGACCATCAGTGAGTTTTTCTACGCAGTCTCCTACAGTGCAGCTATGAATCTGCATTTTAAGGTGTTGTCAGGAACGAACAGCCATCATATCTGTGAAGCTATGTTCAAGGCATTTGCCAAAGCACTGGATATGGCAGTGTCCGTAGATCCGAGAATCACCGATGTATTATCAACGAAAGGCAGTTTATAAGATGAAGATCAAACATTTAATACCGGTTATGCCGGTGAGAAACGGGAAAGTAAACGGACAGGACGGCGTGAAGCTCGCTGGCTTCTATAGTGACAATGGTGCAGATGCAATCCTTGTCTTTGATCTGTCTGATTCGGATGAAGAGCATGAGAAAAATATTCTGCTGCTCAAGGAGATGGCACGCCGGGTGGAAATCCCTATCTATGCAGGTGGTCATATTCGTCGTGTGGAGGATGTAAAAAAGATTCTGTATGCAGGCTGCCAGAAGGCGGTGCTCAATTATGGAAGATCCAGTAATGTGGAGATGACGGAAGAGGTATCCAAGCGTTTCGGACAGGGAAAGATTGCATTCAGCATCTCGGATGCTGCTCAGTACACAGACAAGCTGCCGGAATATGGAAGCATGATCTTCTGGTCCGGCTCAGACAGGAGCTGTCCGTTCGGCGAGAAGATGCCGGTGATCAGCGTCAGCTCGGCTGCGACAGATGAGGATATTATCAATGTACTGTCCAATAAATGGGCAGATGGTATTGCAACTGCGTATTTTTCAACGGAAGTGGCTGATTTTATGTCCCTGAAGCAGAAATGTGCAGACCGGGGACTTCAGATGGATGTGCTGGTCAGCAGCCTTTCCTGGGATCAGTTCCGTCCAAACAGCGATGGACTGGTGCCGGTTGTTGTACAGGATTACAGAACAGATGAAGTGCTGATGCTCGCCTATATGAATGAAGAGGCCTTTTATACAACTCTGAAGCTCGGAAGAATGACATACTGGAGCAGAAGTCGTCAGGAGTTGTGGACCAAGGGTATGACCAGTGGGCATTTCCAGTATGTAAAGCAGTTGTCCATCGACTGTGACAATGATACGATTCTTGCAAAGGTAAGCCAGGTGGGTGCTGCCTGCCACACAGGTAACCGTACCTGTTTTTACAGAGATCTGGTAAAGAAGGAATTTAACAATGTGAATCCGTTGGAAGTCTTTGAAAATGTATATCAGATCATCAAAGACAGAAAAGAGCATCCGAAGGAAGGTTCTTACACCAATTACCTGTTTGATAAAGGAATTGATAAAATTCTGAAAAAAGTAGGTGAAGAGTGTACGGAGCTGGTGATCGCAGCCAAGAATCCAGATCCAGAGGAGATCAAGTATGAGATGTCTGATTTCCTGTATCATGCCATGGTGCTGATGGTAGAGCGTGGCGTGACCTGGGAGGATATTACGGAAGAACTGGCAAACCGCTAGAGAAGAGTACGTATAAAAGCCGGCCATACGAGTGGCAGATCCGGAATGAGAGCCGGGACATATGCATACATTGTAAGGAGGTGATGCATATGGGCGCATACAGAGAACAGCTATTAAGAGAAACCGGAGGGAGATCTACGAAGGAACTGCATATGCAGAACCGGGGTGAAGAGATACCCTCCGGTTTTCTGACTACATTTAAGATCCGGTTCACTATCAGCCTGTGTCTGTTTGGATTTTTTGCATGGATGAGTCTGACAGGAAAGGAAATCTATCATATATCAGCTGATCAGATTGAAGCAGCTGTTGAATCAGATATTCTGCAAGGTCAGATTTCTGACTGTCTGATAAAATTGGGACTTTACGAATAGGGTGACAGATGCTAGAATGTCTATAATGTTCGGAGTCTGAAGCTGACTCCGGTAAGTGACATGAATAACATTTTTTGAAAAATAACAATGGACAAAGGATGCAAAGAAATGGAACTTCTGGAAGAGAGAATTAGAAAAGACGGTATTGTAAAAGAAGGAAATGTACTGAAAGTGGACAATTTTCTGAATCATCAGATGGATATTGAACTGTTTGATGAAATGGGAAAAGAATTTAAGCGTTTGTTTGCTGACAAACCGATCAACAAGATTCTTACGATTGAAGCATCGGGAATCGGAATTGCCTGTGTCGTGGCAAGACATTTTCATGTGCCGGTAGTATTTGCAAAAAAAACACAGAGTATCAACATTGATGGAGAGGTATACAGCTCTAAAGTAGAGTCCTTTACTCATAAGAGAGTCTATGACGTGATCGTATCAAAGAAATATTTAAGTCCGGATGATCATGTTCTGATTATTGATGATTTTCTTGCCAATGGCTGCGCAGTCAATGGACTGATCGAGATTATTGAAAAATCTGGTGCAACAGTAGAAGGAATCGGAATCGCTGTTGAAAAAGGCTGGCAGATCGGCGGAAAGACCCTTCGTGATCAGGGCTATCAGCTGGAGTCTCTGGCAATTGTGGAAAGCATGGATCCGGCAACCGGAGAGATTGTTTTCCGTCACTAATGAACAGAAGAAAAACCATACGGAAGACACCGGCCGTAAGTACCGGTGTCTTCTCTTGCTTAAAGGAGAGTTATGCGTAAATTAGCTTTATCAGACGAGATCCTGATGACTGTCGAGAAGCCGGCACGCTATATTGGTGGAGAAGTCAATGCAGTCATGAAGGACAAAGATCAGGTGGACATTCGTTTTGCTATGTGTTTCCCTGATGTGTATGAGATCGGAATGTCCCATCTGGGTATTCAGATTCTGTACGATATGTTTAACCGAAGAGAAGATACCTGGTGTGAACGTGTATATTCACCGTGGCCGGATCTTCATAAAGTATTGAAAGAGAAACAGATTCCATTGTTTGCACTGGAATCCCAGGATCCGGTGAAGAAATTTGATTTTCTTGGAATTACAATCCAGTATGAGATGTGTTATACCAATATTCTGCAGATCCTGGATCTGTCAGGCATTCCGCTGTCTGCAGAAGACCGTACCATGGATGATCCGTTTGTGATCGGCGGCGGTCCCTGTACCTATAACCCGGAGCCGCTGGCAGAGTTTTTTGACCTGTTCTATATCGGAGAGGGAGAGACTCAGTATTTTGCCCTGCTGGATCTTTACAAGGAATGGAAAAACAGCGGAAAGAGCCGTCAGGATTTTCTGAAGGCAGCAGCCCAGATTCCGGGGATCTATGTGCCTTCTTTATATGAAGTGACTTATGCGGAGGATGGAACGATCGCCAAGATGAAACCGATCTGCCCGGAGGCGCCGGAAAAGGTGAAGAAGCAGATCGTCATGGATGTGACCAACACCTTTTATCCGGAGAAACCGGTGGTTCCTTATATGAAAGCAACACAGGACCGTGTGGTACTGGAGATCCAGAGAGGCTGTATCCGCGGCTGTCGTTTCTGTCAGGCAGGTATGCTGTACCGTCCCACCAGAGAGCGTGATCTGGAGATGCTGAAAAAATCAGCTTATGCAATGTTGAAAAATACAGGATATGAGGAGATTTCCTTAAGCTCCTTAAGCTCCAGCGATTATTCCCAGCTTGGTGAACTGGTGAATTTCCTGATTGATGAATTCGGCTCCAAGGGAATCAATATTTCCCTTCCTTCTTTAAGAATCGATGCATTTTCTCTGGATGTTATGAGTAAAGTGCAGGATATTCGTAAGAGTAGTCTGACCTTTGCACCGGAGGCTGGAAGTCAGAGACTTCGTGATGTGATCAACAAGGGTCTGACAGAAGAAGTGATCCTGGATGGAGCCGGACAGGCCTTTGAGGGCGGCTGGAACCGTGTAAAACTTTATTTTATGCTGGGACAGCCTACAGAAACGGAAGAAGATATGAAAGGGATTGCTTGGCTGGCAGAGAAGATCTCTGAGCGGTATTATGAGGTGCCGAAGGAACAGAGAAATGGAAAATGCCAGATCGTGGTAAGTACATCGTTCTTTGTGCCAAAGCCGTTCACTCCGTTCCAGTGGGCACAGATGTGCACCAAGGAAGAGTTCCTTCATCGTGCCTATGTGGTGAACCATGAGATCAAGGAGCAGAAGAATAAGAAGAGTATCAAATATAACTGGCATGAAGCGGATGTGACGGTGCTGGAGGGAATTCTTGCCCGTGGTGACCGGAAGGTGGCAAAAGCTATCCGCAGTGCCTATGAGAAAGGATGTCTCTTTGATTCCTGGGGTGAATATTTCCATAATGATCTGTGGATGGAAGCATTTGCCCAGACTGGAGTGGATCCTGATTTCTATACAGTCAGAGAGCGTTCCGAAGAAGAAGTATTCCCCTGGGATTTCATTGATATCGGCGTGACGAAGAAATTCCTGCTCCGGGAATGGAAAAAAGCGCATGAAGAGAAGATTACGACCAACTGCAGACAGGGATGTTCCGGATGCGGTGCGGCTACATTTGGAGGAGGTGTCTGTTATGAACATTAGAGTCCGTTTCAGCAAACATGGATGTCTGAAATTCATCGGACATCTGGATGTAATGAGATATTTTCAGAAGGCTATGCGCCGTGCGGAAATAGATATGTGTTATTCAGAAGGCTTCAGCCCGCACATGATCATGTCTTTTGCTTCTCCTCTGGGGCTTGGACTTGAGAGTGATGGGGAATATATGGATATCAGCGTGAAACAGTCTCCGTCTTCAAAAGAAGCAGTGGAGAGACTGAATGCGGTGATGGCAGAAGGCATCGAAGTGTTAAGCTGGAGAGAACTTCCGGAGAACAGCAAAAATGCCATGGCAAGTGTGGCCGGGGCTGATTATGAAGTCCGTTTCCGGGAAGGCTATGAACTGGAAGAAGGCTGGGAAAAGAAGCTGGAAGAGTTTCTTGCTCTGCCAGAGATCCGTATCATGAAAGAGACTAAAAAAGGTGAGCAGGAAGTGGATATCCGTCCATGGGTCTATGATTATCATATCAAAGACCGGACGATTTTCCTGAAAGTATCCGCAGGAAGCGTTCATAACTTGAAACCGGAGCTTTTGCTGAAAGCCTTCGGAGATTGGGCCGGTGTGGAGATTCCCGCATTTGCCCTGCTGATCTGCAGAAAAGAAATGTATGCAGATGAAGGAAGCGAGACAGAACGCAAACTGGTTGCACTGGAAGAACTGGGGGAAGAGATTGGATAGTACAAGACTGTTCACCTGCATCCAGGAGGGTATGCTCGCGGATGCATTGTATGAAGATGGAAAGCTGATGGAATTGTCGCTGCATCCACTGGAGCATGCGTCCATCCTTGGAAATATTTATATCGGAAAAGTCAGAAATATTGTCAAAAATATTCAGGCAGCATTTGTGGAGATCGAGAATGGTATGCTTTGTTATCTTCCTTTGGAGGATGCACAAGCACCGGTCTATACAAAGCCGAAAAAAGAAGGACAGCCTCTGGTGCAGGGGGATGAACTGCTGGTTCAGGTCAGCCGGGAAGCGGTCAAGACCAAGCAGCCGTCGGTGACTACCAAGATCAGTATGAATGGAAAATATCTGGTATTCACAATCGGAAATGGAAAGCTTGGCTGTTCCGGAAAGCTGTCAGGGGCGGAGAAGACAAGACTTCGTCAGTGGGGACAGGAACAGAAACTTCCAGAAGATCTGGGCATGATCATCCGAACCAATGCATCAGGTGTTGCAGAAGAAGATCTGAATACAGAATTTGTGCGCCTGATGGAACAGTATACCTATCTGAAAGGTCCGGCAACTCACAGGACAGCCTGCTCCTGTGTGCTGCGTGCCAGACCGGCGTATTTAAGTTCTGTGTTGGGAAGCAGAAGCAATTTTCTGAAAGAAATCCTGACAGATGATAAGAAAATCTATGAAGAGCTGTCCGCATTTTTGCAGGAAGAAATGCCGGAAGATTGTAATAAGCTTCGATTTTATGAAGACAGAAGTTACCCGCTGAAGGCAGCATGGAGACTGGAAAAAGGCATGGATGAGGCGTTGTCCACAAAAGTGTGGATGAAATCCGGTGCCTATCTCATTATTGAGCCAACAGAGGCATTGACGGTGATCGATGTGAACACCGGCAAATGTGTGACTGGGAAGAATAAGCAGGAAACGATCCGGAAGATCAATCTGGAAGCGGCAAAGGAAACAGCAAGGCAGCTCAGACTTCGTAATCTGTCCGGTATCATTATTGTGGATTTTGTTGATATGGAAGATCCGGAGGATGAACAGAGACTTCTGGAGACCATGCGGGAACAGTTAAAGTATGATCCGATGAAAGCAGCAGCGGTTGACATTACTTCTCTGGGTCTTATGGAAGTGACCCGGAAAAAACAGCGAAAAACATTAAAAGAACAGGCAAAGGAGTGCGGAATCTTATGATCAATGTACAGGCAAAAAAAGAAAACGGACATTATAAAAGCTTTCACATCAATGGACATGCCATGTATGCGGAGGCAGGTTCAGATATCGTGTGTGCGGCAGTGTCTGCACTGGTGATCAATACGATCAATTCGATTGAGGAGTTTACCGATGATCCATTTACCTGTGATTGTCGGGACGGCATGATTGAGAGCTGGGAGTTTACCAATGATCTGTCAGCAGCCACCGAGCTTCTGATGGATTCCCTGATGCTTGGCCTTACCAATATTGTGGAAGCCTATGGAGAAGAATATCTCAAAGTTGAGATGGTGGAAAAATAAGATATGAATAAGATAGTTATCGGATCCACAGATCGATCTGCAAAAAGAATAGAGATCAGTGCTGCGGCACTCCACATCATTGCTATGACTTTTATGCTGATGGATCACCTTTGGGCAACCTTGCTTCCGGCACAGGACTGGCTGACCTGCATTGGAAGAATTGCATTTCCTGTCTTTGCATTTATGACAGTGGAAGGGTATTTTCATACTCATAACTTAAAAAAATATATGCTTCGATTGCTACTGTTTGCATTGATATCTGAGATTCCATTTGATCTGATGTATGGGGGAACATGGTTTTATCCCATTCATCAGAATGTGATCTGGACTCTGCTGATGGGGCTTCTTGGAATTCATCTGATGGAGACAGTACATAAGAACCAGAAAAGATGGTTATACGTTCTGACAGCATTCGTTACAGTTGTATTCGGAATGATTTTCGGGACTCTGTGTATGGTAGATTACTATGGCGTTGGTGTATTGACAGTCTTTGTCTTTTACTTTTTCCGAGGCCGGAGATGGTGGTGTCTGTTAGGGCAGTTCCTTGCACTTTACTGGTTGAATGTGGAGCTTCTGGGTGGTTTGATGTATCCTGTTCAGTTATTCGGAGCAGAATTTGAAGTTTGCCAGCAGGGACTCGCATTATTGGCACTGATCCCTATCTGGCTGTATCGTGGCCGTCAGGGATATCATAGCAAACCATTCCAGTATGTCTGCTATGCGTTTTATCCCGTTCATATGCTGGTACTTGTGTTAGTATTAAATTTTGTGAATCGATAAGATCCTCAAAATCGAAATTATGAAGAAAATGTATCCTTGACAACCAATAGAAGACGAGCTGAATAGTAAATGTAATACATAATAATGCACATCCTTATAGCGATTTGTATGGCCTGAAATACGGAGAGGACATCTCGCTAAGAGGGTGTGCTTTTTTTGTAATAGAATATATTGGACGCCATTGAGGAAAATAGTTATAATATGAATTAGGTATACATATCAGAAGGACACTTGTTTATGAAAAAATTAATTGATTTTGATTCTTATCCGGTTAGAACAACTTTACAGATTCTTTTGAAGGATAAAACAACTAAAAATAACATCATCTGGGCTACAGATGCTTATGCTGAAAGAGGACATGGTTTTCAGGATAAAAATCATATTGATGTCATGGCTATCAAAGGATTGGATTCGATAGATTTACAGTCACGTACGGAAAAGGCTATGGAAGAACAGCAGGAACGAACCCGAAAAAAAGCAGAAGTTTTTACACCAGTTTGGCTATGCAATAAGATGAATAATTATGCTGATGAACAATGGTTCGGAAAATCAAATGTATTTAATATTGAAAATGAGGAAGAGCATACTTGGACGGTGAATAGTAACACTATGTTTATAACAAAAAGCGTATTCCAGCAGTGGTTTACGCTTTTGGGTGTTTATGTTTACTTTTGATGTGCTGTACGTTATAATTTTTAATAGAAATTCTGAAATGAAAGGACTCAATAGATATGTCTTTTTACAAATTTTTAGATGAAACTGCAATAGAATCATTTCTCTCAGGAAATATGCTTTTTAAATGTATAGAATATTATAGAGGACTGGAAGAGGATGAAATCGGACGCAGTGATAAACATGATGGAGAACTTGCATCAAAAGATTGGGAAACACCATATGGAAATCCGATTGAAGTGATTTTGACGCCAAATAGAAAAGAAGACCATGTGATGTGCGTTTCAAGAAATCTTGCCAAACAAAATTTGGGTAGAATGAGTAAGTTTGGAAATAAAGTGATTGTCATTGAAGATGAAGAGGATTTTACTGAAAGAATAAGAAAAAGAGCAGATATAGATAAATATGAGTTTGCTTGTCAAAATGCATTTTATTATTCTGGAGAAGAGGCAACAGATATAAGCATAATGAAACGATTGTCAAAAGGTCTGGAACAATTTTCTTTTTTAAAAAGAAAATTGTTCGACTATCAACAAGAGTTTAGGTTTTTAGTTTTTAGAGAAAATGCATCACAAGATGATATTTGGTTGAAAATCGGAAATATAGAAGATATTGCTGAAGTTATGTCGCCTGAAGAATTGAAAAAACGATTAGTATAAATTAAATGGAGCAATATGATATAAGATCGCTCTTTAAAGCAACATTGCTTCATACGAAAAGTTGTGTTAAAGTACAGATATGCCTAGGATAAGAAAAATGGATATTTAAGTGGGGTGATTGGAATGCCATTAACCAAAATAGAAGCAGAGAATTTTACTGTATTTAAAGATATAACCATTCCTTTTGGAAAAGGTTTGAATGTGTTGGTGGGAGAAAATGGTGTAGGTAAGACTCATATTATGAAATTAGCCTATGCTGCATGTAAGTCTTCTAAACATGATGTGTCATTTTCCCAGAAGACAACCATGCTTTTTCGGCCGGATCAATCCAGTATTGGTCGATTAGTGAACAGAAATAAAAATGGAAACAACACAGCCAAGGTATCAGTGGAATCGGATGCAGCTAAAATAGGAATGACATTTTCAACCAAGACACGAAAATGGGATGCAGAGATTAATTCAGAAGAGAAATGGGAAAAGCAGATGTCTGATCTCACCAGTGTATTTATTCCGGCAAAAGAAATCTTGTCTAATGCCTGGAATCTGGATGCAGCTGTAAAAATGGGGAATGTGGAATTTGACGATAGTTATCTTGATATCATTGCCGCAGCAAAGATTGATATTTCCAGAGGCGTTGATTCAGCTTCCAGAAAGAAATATCTGGATATTCTGCAAAAGATCAGTAATGGAAAAGTAGCACTTCAAGATGACAGATTTTATCTGAAGCCAGGTACACAGGCAAAACTGGAATTTAACTTGGTTGCTGAAGGGTTACGTAAAATAGCTCTTTTATGGCAGTTGATTAAGAATGGGACATTAGAAAAAGGATCAGTACTATTCTGGGATGAACCGGAGGCTAACATCAATCCGAAATATATTCCGGTACTGGCTGAATTGCTGATCATGCTGGAGAGCGAAGGAGTACAGATTTTTGTGTCTACACATGATTATTTCCTGTCAAAGTATATTGAAGTAAAGAGAACCGAAGACAGTAACATTCAGTACATCTCTTTATATAAAGACGAAACAGGAAAAATACAGTGCGAGACAGCTTCGGAGTTTGAATTATTGGAACATAATACGATTATGGATACTTTCCGTAAACTTTACAGAGAAGAAATAGGGGTAGCACTAAAGTGAAAGTTATAACGGAATCAGAGATGGATTTCGGACCATTCGATGAAAAGAATCTGTTTCATATCGAGGAATCAAGAATATACAAAGATCTTGGTACCGGAATAAAAACAGTCGAATTCATTTTGAAATACAGCGAAAACAGTATTGTATTTTTGGAAGCAAAGACACGATGTCCCAATGCGGCCAATCGAGATGAGTCAGAAGAAAAGGAAGATAAATTTGAAGAATATTATTCTTCTGTAACTGAAAAATTTGTTGCTTCTTTGCAGATTTATCTGGCCTCTGTTTTGCATAGATATCAGGATACATCTGAAGTGGGTGAAGCTTTACTGATGGAAGATGGTATGAAAGAGATTCGACTGAAATTTGTATTGGTTGTGAAAAATGCAGAGATATCATGGCTGGCAGGTCCGTTGGCGGAGTTGAAAGCTCGGTTGCTTCCGCTTCGGAAGATCTGGAATATAGAGGTAGCAGTACTGAATGAGGAACTTGCCCAGGAATACAAATTGATTGGTTGAACCGAATTTCTGAAAAAATAATTTCAAAAACCAGTTGACACCTGCCGGTTTCTATGCTAATATTCAATAGATGCCGCGCAGTGAGGTTATAAGTTTGCCGTAAGGCAGCACCGTAGCTGGCGAGTAAATATTCAGGAGGTGCCATATGTACGCGATTATTGCAACAGGTGGTAAACAGTATAAAGTATCTGAGGGCGATGTGATCAAAGTTGAGAAGCTGGGCGCTGAGGCTGGTTCCAACTACGTATTTGACCAGGTTCTTGCAGTATGTGATGACGCTCTTACCGTAGGTACTCCGGTAGTCGAGGGTGCTACCGTAGAAGCATCTGTGATCGGTGATGGAAAAGCTAGAAAAGTCATCGTTTACAAGTACAAGAGAAAAACTGGATATCATAAGAAAAATGGTCACAGACAGCAGTATACCGCTGTGAAGATCGAAAAGATCAACAAATAATTTTACTTATCGTATCTATTGACTATGAGATTTACAGGAGGTGTAGACCTATGTTGAATATGAACCTTCAGATGTTCGCACATAAGAAGGGAGTCGGTTCTACTAAGAACGGCAGAGATTCCGAGTCCAAGAGACTGGGTGCCAAGAGAGCTGACGGCCAGTTTGTGAAAGCCGGAAATATCCTTTACAGACAGCGCGGAACCAAGATCCATCCGGGCGTGAATGTAGGACGCGGCGGCGATGATACTCTGTTCGCTTTAGTGGATGGTGTTGTTCGCTTCGAGAGAAAAGGAAGAGACAAAAAACAGGTTTCTATCGTTCCGGTAGTAGCTGAATAATCCGCATTCTCAACAGGGCTTCAAGTCGGCAAGATTTGGAGCCCTTTTTTATCACATGTGCAACCTGAATTGAATGAACGAATAAGAGGAGACAATACATGTTTGCAGACAGAGCAAAGATATATATCCGCTCAGGTAAGGGCGGCGATGGTCATGTAAGCTTCCGAAGAGAGCTGTTTGTGCCGGATGGTGGACCCGACGGCGGAGACGGTGGTAATGGCGGCGATGTGATCTTTGAAGTGGATGAAGGACTGAATACCCTGACCGATTACCGTCATAAGCGTAAATATGCGGCACAGGATGGACAGGAAGGCGGTAAGCGGAACTGTCATGGCAAAAGTGGTGCGGATATCGTGCTGAAAGTTCCGGAAGGAACCGTGATCAAAGATGCGGAGAGCGGAAAAGTGATCGCAGACATGTCCGGAGAGAACCGTCGTCAGATCATTCTGAAAGGCGGACGTGGCGGAATCGGCAATCAGCATTTCGCGACAGCTACCATGCAGGCACCGAAATATGCCAAGCCTGGACAACCATGTCAGGAACTGGAAGTCATGCTGGAGCTGAAAGTGATCGCAGATGTGGGACTGGTAGGATTCCCGAATGTTGGAAAATCCACTCTGTTATCCCGTGTGACCAACGCACAGCCGAAGATTGCCAACTACCATTTTACAACTTTAAGTCCGAACCTGGGTGTAGTAGACCTGGATGGAGATGGATTCGTGATTGCAGATATTCCGGGACTGATCGAGGGTGCTTCCGAGGGAGTCGGCCTGGGACTGGATTTCCTGCGTCATATTGAACGTACAAAAGTCATTATCCATATGGTGGATGCGGCATCTGTAGAGGGACGTGATCCAATCGCAGATATTCATGCCATCAATAAGGAGTTAAATGCATACAATCCAGAGATTGCTGCAAGACCGCAGGTGATTGCGGCAAATAAGATCGATGCGATCTGGGATAAGGAAAATGATCCGGTGGAGAAGATCCGCCAGGAGTTTGAGCCGGAAGGCATCAAAGTATTTCCAATCTCTGCGGTTACCGGTCAGGGATTGAAGGAACTGATGTATCATGTGAAGAGTCTCCTGGATACGATGGATGATAAGCCGGTTGTATTTGAACAGGAATTTTTCCCGGAAGATATGTTTGTGCGCGAAGATCTTCCGTATACTGTGGAAAAATCCGAAGAAGAAGCCAATACCTTTATTGTGGAAGGACCGCGGATTGAGAAGATGCTTGGATATACCAATCTGGAATCTGAGAAAGGATTTGCTTTCTTCCAGAGATTCCTGAAAGATACCGGCATCCTGGAGGAACTGGAACAGGCAGGCATTGAGGAAGGTGATACCGTAAGGATGTACGGACTTCACTTTACGTATTATAAATAGAGGATATACAATGACAAGTAAGCAGAGAGCATATTTAAAAGGACTGGCGCAGACTATGGAGCCGATCTTCCAGATTGGTAAAAACAGTCTGACACCGGAAAATACAAAAGCAATTGCAGAGGCACTGGAAGCCAGAGAGCTGATCAAGATCAGTGTTCTGCAGAACTGTATGGACGATCCGAAGGAGCTGGCAGCGCTGGTAGGTGAGCGTACCCGTTCTCAGGTTGTACAGGTAATCGGCAAAAAAATTGTACTGTATAAAGAGGGCAAGGACGAAAAGAAGAAGATCGAATTGCCTCGTTAATTGAAATATACAGGAATCATGGAGTAACAGATCTATGGCAAAACGGAAGATTGGACTGATGGGTGGAACTTTTGACCCGGTGCATAATGCACATCTTGCATTGGCACGGCAGGCATACCGGCAGTTTTCGCTGGATGAAGTGTGGATGCTCCCGAACGGGAATCCACCTCATAAGAGAGATCACTCAAAAGCAGATGTGAATATGCGGCTGGATATGCTCAGGCTGGCAGTGAAGGGATTGTCTTATGTGAAGGTATGTGATCTGGAACAATCGAAAGATGCGTACCATTACACCTTTCAGACACTGTTAACGCTTAACAGAATGTATCCGGAGGTACAGTTTTATTTTATCATGGGGGCAGATTCCCTGTTTGATTTTGAAGACTGGAGAGAACCTGGAATCATCAGTCAGGAATGTATCCTTCTGGCAGCTGCCAGAGATCATTGTCGGCTGGAAGAGATTCAGCAGCAGATCAGAATGTTGAAAGAAAAATATGATGCTGACATCCGGATTCTGAATACGCCGGATATGGAGATTGCCTCAGCTGATATTCGCGGAAGGATCGCCGGAGGAGAGGATATTTCTCAGATGCTTCCTGCAGAAGTGGAAGCGTATATCCGCAGCCATCATCTGTATGAAAAGGGATAAGGACGTAGGAAGGAGTGTTTTCATGGACGCAATTTGTATTAAGGACCTGAAAAAGGATCTGAAACGTGAGATGGACGACAGCCGATATGAGCATACCCTGGGCGTCATGTATACCAGTGCTGCACTGGCGATGCGTTATGAGTATGACATGGAGCGTGCCATGCTGGCAGGATTGATGCATGACTGTGCGAAATGTATACCAAATGCAAAGAAATTGAAGCTGGCGGAGAAGAATGGGCTGGAGATCACTGAGCTGGAGCGGAACAATCCGTTCATGCTTCATGCGAAGGTTGGAGCCATGCTGGCAAAAGTAAAATATGATATTGATGATGAAGAAGTGCTGGGAGCCATTCGCTGGCATACCACTGGAAAGCCGAACATGAACTTGTTGGAGAAGATCGTCTATGTGGCAGATTATATTGAGCCTCGCAGAGACAAAGCTCCAAATCTGAAGGAGATCCGTAAACTTGCTTTTATGGATCTGGATCTGGCACTTCTGAAGATACTGGAAGATACGTTGGGTTATCTGGGAGATTCACCAGAAGAGGTGGACTCCATGACCAGAGAGACCTATGAGTACTATAAAGCACAGATCAAGGGCTGACAGGAGGATTATATGGTAGAAAAGAATTCTAAAGAGATGGCAAAGATCGCTGTCGCAGCATTAGAAGAGAAAAAAGCAAAAGATATCAAGATCCTGGATATTTCAGGTGTTTCTGTATTGGCAGATTATTTTATCATTGCCTCCGGAAGCAATCGCAACCAGGTACAGGCTATGGCTGATGAGGCACAGGAGAAGCTGTACAAGGCAGGATATGAAGCAAAACAGGTGGAAGGATATCAGACCGCTAACTGGATCCTGATGGATTACCAGGATATTATTGTTCATATTTTTGATGAAGAGAACCGACTGTTCTATGATCTTGAGAGAATCTGGAGAGATGGAAGCCTGGTAGAGAAAGCAGATCTGGAGGCATAAACCATGCAAGGACATGATCGGGTTCTGTCGGTAGAAAAAACCACAGAGAATAAGTTCCTGAATATGTATGATCTTCAGTATGAAAATAAAGTGGGTGGCCATGGTGTATATCACATCGCATCCCGTGCAATGTCTATGGAAGAACTGAAGATGAAGACCCGGGAAAACAAGCCGGACGGCGTGATCATCTATTCTCTCTATGGAGAAAAAAAGGATCATGTAGTTCTGGTTCGCCAGTACCGTTTTTCTATCGACGATTTTGTATACGAATTTCCGGCCGGCCTGGTAGATAAAGGCGAAGATCCTGCACAGGCAGGCATTCGCGAGATGAAGGAAGAGACCGGACTTGATTTTGTTCCGTTGAAAGCAGATGAGATGTTCTGCAAGCCCTTATTCAGTTCAATCGGAATGACCGATGAATCGGTGGCTACTGTGTACGGCTGCTCCACTGGACAGGTGTCCAGAGAAGGTCTTGAAGACAATGAAGAGATCGAAGTGGTCCTGGCAGACAGAACGGAGGTCCGCCGGATACTGAAGGAGGAAAAACTTTCCATCAACTGTGCTTATCTGCTGATGCATTTTCTGCATCACACAGAGGAAGATCCGTTTTATTTTCTTCATAATGAATAAACGATAAGGAAATAGATAAAGAAATGGCTGTTTTCACAGGAATGTCTGAGAAAGCAGCCATTTTTCGGTGCGCCCGGCGGCGCACATTTCTAACCGGTGCAAGTCCGGAATCCGCCCGGTAGTGGGAAGGATATAGCCGAAGGCAAGGGTGTCCACTGCGAAGTGGAATCTGAAGGAAGCTGGATGTGGGGAACCTACTAACCCACGGGCAAATCTCTGGTCTGACGAACAGAAATCACATAGAAGGCTGTACATGAGGGTAAGACTGCCTAACAAGCCGAAGCCCAATAACTACACGGAATCATGCGCAGTAAATGTGGCAGATGGATGGAGAGAAAGAAATGTGTGGTACCCGGGGAGGTCTGTGCGGCATGCCTTGAAAGAGGTAACCACTGTCAAGAGCAGTGCTGAACGGACAGAAGTCAGCAGAGGTCATAGTAGCCGAGAGGTGAAGGACTGAATCAATAGGAGTTTCGAGTATGACCTGGAAAGGAGAAATGAGCAGATGGATGCAGAAAACAGAAGCTGCTTGCAGAAGATAGCGCGGAACGTAAAGGGTATGTGAGAGCGCACCGCTCATTCAACCGGATATGGAAAGAAAGGGACAGTGCAGAGCCGGATATTTTAGGTAAGATGCTGGATAAGGACAACCTTAACAGAGCTTACAAGAGAGTGAAGGCGAACAAAGGAGCGCCGGGAGTAGATGGAATGACCATTGAAGAGGCGTTTGAGTGGATGAAGGAACACAATCATGAACTGACAGAAAGGATACGAAAGGGACACTATACCCCATCGCCCTGTGAGACGAGTGGAAATTCCCAAGCCAGACGGCGGAATGCGTAAGCTTGGCATTCCCACCGTCATAGACCGTATCATCCAACAGGCAATGTCACAACAGCTGATACCGATCTATGAGACAAAGTTTTCGGACGGAAGTTTTGGATACCGCCCGGGACGGAGTGCGAAAGACGCAGTTCAGAAGATAAAGGAGTACGCAGAGCAGGGATATACAAGAGCGGTAGTTCTTGACCTGTCGAAGTATTTCGATACACTGAACCATGAATTACTTGTAAATATCCTGCGCAGAGACGTAAAGGATGAACGGGTGATTCAGATGACAAAGAGGTATCTGAGAAGTGGAGTGATGGAAAACGGTGTAGTCGTTAAGACGGAAGAAGGATCACCACAGGGAGGAAATCTCTCCCCACTGTTAGCCAATGTATATCTTAACGAGTTTGACCAGGAGTTCAACAAAAGAGGAGTACCGTGCATTCGCTATGCAGATGATATCGTATTGTTAGCGAGAAGTGAACGGGCGTCTGAGAGATTGTTGGAAAGCAGTACGAAATATCTGGAAGGGACACTGAAACTAAAGGTGAACCGAGAGAAAAGTCGTACGGTCAGTGTGTTTGCAATACGAAATTTTAAGTACCTTGGCTTCTTGTTTCGGGAAGAACGGAAGGAATTTATATCCGTGTCCATGGAAAGTCATGGAAGAAAGCCAAGGATGAACTGCGCAGGCTCACTTCCGGAGCAAGTGCGGAAGTATAGTAAAGACCATGGAACGTATAAAAGAATATATGCGAGGATGGCTGAACTATTACAGTATGGCAGACATGAAAAACAACGTCGAAAGGCTGAACAGGTGGCTGTATCGAAGGATACGAATGTGCATTTGGAAACAATGGAAACTGCCGAAGACCCGAAAACGAAAGCTGATAGGACTGGGAATGCCGGAATGGGTAGCCTGTGAAGGAGCCTATAGTCGAAAAGCTTATTGGAGAATGGCAGGGAGCGGTGTATTAAACAGAGCCCTAACAAAAGAAAGACTGATAAAATGGGGCTTTTATGATTTAGCCACAGCCTATCAGTCTATGCACGTCAACTATTGAAACCGCCGTGTACCGAACGGTACGCACGGTGGTGTGAGAGGACGGCGGTTAGTCACCGCCTCCTACTCGATTGTTGCAAATAATCAGGTATAATCCAGTTCTGCAAGATAGATAAATTTCTTCATCTCCTCTGTCAGAAATTTGCTTTTGTGATACAGCAATTGCCGATACATGGTGATCTGGATATCATTTACATGAAGAATTGCCAGACGGTCATCTTCAACTTCTTTTTGCACAGCAAAATATGGAAGAAGAGAGATACCATCATTCTGCTCCAGCATATGAATGATGAATTCTGTATTACTGATTTCCAGATGTGGGTGCAGATCCAGGCACTTCTGGGCAAGTGCCTGATCAAATGCCTGTCGATAATTGGCATCTTTCTCAGTCAGAAAGAAAGGCTTATCCAACAGTTCTGCAATCAAAAATTCTTTGTCTGATACAAAAGCTGCGTGGGAAGAGCAGACAAATATCATATCTTCCGGGATTTCCATAACCTTGATCCAGTCTTTGGTCCATCGGGGAGTATCCAGTATGTAGATGAGATCCAGTTCATTTTGTTCCATCTGTGAGATCAGTTCCTCCGGAGAGGCTGTGACGATCCGTAATTCCACTTTCGGATAATGCTCACGGAAATAATGAATAATGGAAGGAAGCTTGGAAAAACAAAGGGATTCGATAGTCCCGATCCGCAAAGGATTCTTCAGTTCTGCTGTCTCTGACTCCATAGAACATTTGGCTTTTTCAACATCATATAAAATCGTGTTGGCACATTCCAGAAATTCCTGTCCCTGGGAAGTTAGAAGAATTTTTTTCCCCATCCGGTCAAATAATCGGGTATTTAATTCTTTTTCCAGCATTCGGATTTGTACTGTGACAGCAGACTGTGAGTATCCAAGATGCTCTGCGGCTTTTGAAAAACTTTGAAATTTTGCCACCTGGATAAAGGTGTTAAGCTGACGAAATTCCATGGATGATTCCTCTCTTATTATGAAAATAATTCAATATATACATTAAAACTATGAATTTGATTCGTGTATAATCCAATGATATAATTTATCAGTCGATACGTCAATGTTAAGTTGAAACATGGGGCGTGAATAATTATCGGAGGGGATATACTAATGAAAGAAAAGAAGAAACTCGGCCTTGTGCCAAAATTGATCATTGCCATTATTCTTGGTATTCTGATCGGACAGTTCCTGCCGGAGGAGATCTGCAGGATTGTTGTAACTTTATCAGGATTATTCAGCAGCTTCCTGAAATTCGTCATTCCACTGATGATCCTGGCTTATGTAACTATGGGAATCGCAGATCTGTCTCAGGGGGCAGGAAAACTTCTGCTGATCACCGTAGCACTTGCATATGGTTCTACACTGATTGCAGGTACTGCATCGTTCCTGGTATCTATCAATCTGTTTCCAAGCTTCATGAGTGCAGATGCTCTGGATCAGATCGCTGCAACTGCAGATGCATCTTTAAGCCCGTACTTTTCTATTTCTCTGCAGGCAATCCTGGATACGCTGTCTGCGGTAGCACTGGCATTTATCCTGGGACTTTGTCTGTCTTCCATGAGGGGAAAACAGATTGGAAACAGTCTGTACAATGGTATGGCTGAGTTCTCCAAGATTATCGACAAAGTACTCCATACAGTCATTATTCCGCTGCTTCCGCTGTACATCTGCGGAACCTTCGTAGATATGACCAAATCTGGTAAGACCTTTGCAATCTTAAGTATTTTGTGGAAGGTATTCCTGGTAGTAATTGTTATGCATCTGATCTGTATTCTGATTCAGTTTGTGATCGCCGGAGCAGTGAGCAAAAAGAATCCGTTTGAGCTGATCAAAAATCAGGTTCCTGGATATACCACCGCTCTTGGAACGCAGTCTTCTGCTGCAACTATTCCGGTCAATCTGGAATGTGCAAAGAATGATGGAGTCTGTGAGCAGATCCGTAACTTTGTAGTACCTCTTTGTGCAAATATCCATATGGCAGGATCCATGATCACCATCACAGCCTGCGCGACTGCCGTATGTCTGATGAACCAGCTGCCGATCAGTCTGGGAACAGTTGTTCCGTTTATCATGACGCTTGGTGTGGCAATGGTTGCTTCTCCGGGAGCACCGGGTGGATCCATTATGACTGCACTGCCGTTCCTGTATATGATCTTCGGGGCAGAAGCAGGAGATCCGGACGGAGCCATCTGCGCGATCATGGTAGCTCTTTACATTACTCAGGATTCCTTTGGAACAGCCTGCAATGTATCAGGTGATAATGCCATTGGTGTGATCGTAAATACCATTTACGAGAGATTCATTAAAAAGGAGGCATAGGATGTCTTTTATCAGCGTGTTTGATGTATTAGGTCCGAATATGATCGGACCGTCAAGTTCACATACAGCTGGAGCTGCCAGAATTGCTTATCTGGCTCAGAAGATGATCAACGGACCACTGGTCCGTGTGGACTTTACTCTGTATGGTTCTTTTGCCAGGACTTATCGCGGCCATGGAACAGACCGTGCACTTCTGGGTGGCATCATGGGATTTGATACAGATGACATGCGGATCCGTGATTCTTTCCGGATTGCAGAAGAGAAGGGAATCGCCTTTTGTTTTGTTCCGAATGAAGAAGAGACAGATGTGCATCCAAATACCGTAGATATTCATATGGTAAATGCAGCAGGTCAGGAGATGACTGTCCGCGGAGAATCTCTTGGTGGAGGAAAAGCAAGAATCTCCAGAATCAATGGCGTGGATGTGGATTTCACCGGCGAATACAGTGCCGTGATCGTGATCCAGAAGGATCGGCCTGGTGTAGTTGCACATGTTACAAAGGTTTTAAGTGATCGTGGAGTCAACATTGCATTTATGCGTCTGTTCCGAAAAGCAAAAGGTGAGATTGCCTATACGATCGTGGAATCTGATGGCAGACTGCCGGAGGATGTGGCACAGAAACTGGAAGATAATGAAAATGTACAGAATGTCATGATCATACAGCCATAGGAGGACAGCAAGAATGGATTTCAGAAATGCAAAAGAACTGCTTGAGCTTTGCAGGCAGACAGATCTGTCAATCTCAGAGATTATGCGTCAGCGTGAAATCGAGCAAGGAGAGACAACAGGCGAAGAAGCGGACTGTCGTATGGCAAAAGCATATGAGATCATGCAGCAGTCCGCCAGAACACCGGTAAATACACCGGGTCGGTCTATGGGAGGCCTGATTGGCGGTGAGGCACGGAGATTATCCGAGCATCAGAAAGCAGGAAAGAGCATGTGCGGTTCTCTGCTTGGCAAGGCGATAATGTATGCTATGGCAGTTCTTGAGACCAATTCGTCTATGGGACTGATCGTGGCGGCTCCAACAGCTGGATCTGCAGGAATTGTTCCTGGCTTAATGATCGCTATGCAGGAGGAATATGGATTCACGGATGAGCAGATGATCCGGGCACTGTATAATGCAGGTGCTATTGGTTATCTTGCCATGCGAAACGCTACCGTAGCAGGTGCTGTAGGCGGTTGTCAGGCTGAGGTGGGAGTTGCATCAGCCATGGCAGCATCGGCCGCAGCAGAGCTGCTGGGAGCGTCTCCTAAGAGTTGTCTGGATGCGGCATCCACAGTTCTTATGAATATGCTGGGACTGGTCTGCGATCCGGTTGGAGGTCTGGTGGAATATCCTTGTCAGAACAGAAATGCTGCCGGAGTGGCCAATGCACTGATCGCAGCAGAGATGTCCCTGTCAGGAATCGTACAGCGGATTCCACTGGATGAGATGATCGATGTGATGTACAGTGTCGGGAAACGTCTTCCGGTGGAACTTCGGGAGACTGCTCTTGGTGGCTGTGCGACAGCACCATCAGTCTGTAATGCCTGCCTGGGATGCAACTAACAGACAAAATATGCCAAATTATGGAAATATATGAAATTTTACCTTGCAGAATCTCTTGTTATACTGTATAATCTGCTATGGTAAAGCAAAGAAGCACAGAAGACTATCTTTTCTGTGCTTTTTTCTTGAAAAAACATTTGGAGGTGCAAACACATGGTCATTGGTATTTTAAAGGATATCAAAAAAGGTGAAAACCGAGTAATTGCCACACCGGGAGAGGTAGCAACTCTGATTGGTGATGGAAATACAGTCAAAGTACAGAAAGGAGCCGGAGAAAAAGCAGGATTTGAAGATCAGGCTTATGCAGAGGCCGGAGCTGTACTGGTAGATACCGCTGAAGAGATTTACGGTACCTGTGAATTTGTAACTAAAGTAAAAGAATTTGAACCGTCTGAGTTTGATCTGCTCAGAGAAGGTCAGATTGTATTTACCTGCATCCATCCGGCAGCACATCCGGAAGAGGTACAGGCACTTCTTGATAAGAAAGTCATCGCATTTACCGCAGAGGATTCCCATCGTTATGGTTCTCCGAACTGTGAGGCAGCTGGTAAACAGGGTGCTCTGTTCGGTCTTGAGTCCATGCTGACCATCAATGGCGGAAAAGGTAAATTCGTCAGCGGTCTTGGCGGAGCTCCGGGTATGAAAGTCCTGATCCTTGGCGGCGGTGTTGTCGGACAGGCTGCTTTGTCTGTTCTTCATGCGCTGGGAGCATGGTGTACCGTTATGGATATCAATATCGGAACACTTCGTTCCTTAAGCAGACAGTATCAGGAGCAGGTCAACACCATGATCTCTACAAAGGAGAACATTGCAAAGCTGCTCCCGGAGACCGATATGGTTCTGAACTGTGTAAAATGGCCAAAAGGATGCAAAGATTATCTGATCGATCGTTCCATGCTGAAACTGATGGAAAAAGGATCTGTTATTGTAGATATCAGTAATGACGAGCAGGGTGCGATTGAATCCTTCCATGAGACCACTCATGAGAACCCGCGTTATATTGAAGAAGGCATTGTACATTTCTGTGTCAGCAATATTCCGGGAGCAATTGCAAACTCCGCATCGATTGCATACGCTGCATCTGTACTGCCGCATTTCCGCAGCATTGCTAAGAATGGCGTTGCTGAAGCATGTGCAAGAGACGGTTTCTTAAGAAGAAGTATGACTACTTATAAAGGATATCTGACTCATGAGGAGACCAGCGCATTGCAGAATCGTCCGTGGATCCGCCCGGAGGAAATCCTTGAGATTGCAGATCGTCAGCTTGATCAGGCACCACCTGCAACCGTTACCCGCTCTGCAAATCTGATCCATTTAAAATAAGCCTGGATCTATATGAGGGAAAAGTTTAGAAATACATAGGAGGACTTACATTACATGGAAGCAGAAATCATCAACATGGGGGTCATCTCCATCATTCCTGCCTTAATTGCTATCGTACTTTCATTTGCAACCAGAAATACAATCGTTTCACTGGTAGTTGCATGCATCGTAGGTACGCTGCTGTCTGGTCAGGGACTTTTAGGGTTCCCTACCCTTTTAAAAACAAGCCTTGGAACCACCAGTTTTTCCTGGGTCATGCTGTTGAATACTTTTATCGCTATCATCGTTGCATATTTTCAGAAGACCGGAGCAATCCAGAGCTTCTCTCAGATGATCCACGATAAGAATTTAAGCCGCCGTGGAGCACAGCTCATGGCATGGGTTCTTGGAATCTTTGTATATTTCAGTGATTCCTTCAGCCCGCTGTTCGTTGGTTCTACCATGAGAAGCATCACTGATAAAGCAAGAATCTCCCGTGAGAAGCTGGCTTATATCGCAGACTCCACATCCGCACCGGTCAGCGTACTGGTACCGATCACCGGATGGGCTGCATATTTGAGCGGACTGGCAGTTGGCATCGGCTGCATCGTAACAGAAGAGGACGGTTCCGCCCTGTTCCTGAAAGCAATTCCATATAACTTCTATGCAATTCTTGCTGTTATTATGGTAGGTCTGATTGGTTCCGGAATCATCAAAGACTTTGGACCTATGAAGAAAGCAGAAGAGCGTGCCATGAATGAAGGAAAAGTACTCCGTGACGGAGCTGTTCCGCTGATCGGTAAAGAGCTGACGGAGATGAAACCATATGAAGGTATCAAACCACGGATATTCCTGAACTTCCTGCTGCCAGTGTTGATGATCATCAGCATCGCGCTGGGAACCTATATCACTCTTGGTTCTGCAAAGACTATGGAAGCATTCCTGTTTGTTATCATTTTCATGAGTATCAGCATGCTGCTCCAGGGTATTCCGTTCCAGGAGATCATGAATACTCTTACCCAGGGTATTAAAGGTGCAGTTCCTGCAGTTACTCTGCTGGCACTGGCATATTCCATCAATGCTTTAAGTAAAGATATGGGAACTGCAAACTATATCGTATCCTTAAGTGAGAGCTTCCTGACACCGGCTATGCTTCCGGCAATTATCTTCATCATCTCCGCAATCATGGCATTTGCAACTGGATCCTCCTGGGGAACTTTTGCGATCTGTATGCCGATCGCACTGCCGCTGGCATTTACCTTTACTGGCGGGGAGCTTGGAACACTGGTATACGCATGCTTCGGTGCAGTAGCAGGCGGCGGTGTATTCGGAGACCATTGTTCTCCATTGTCGGACACGACAGTTCTTTCCTCAACTGGATCGGCATCCGACCATATTGATCATGTACAGACACAGCTTCCATACGCACTTTGCTGTGGAACACTGGCAGTAATCCTGTATCTGGTCATCGGATTTGCATTTGTATAAAATAAATACAATTAGATAGTACATATTAAGAGCAAAGCAGAAAAGTTTGGCAACTTGACGAAAATAATCGAATTACCTGTTGTAAAATGTGCAGGTTGATATATAATGTAAACGTATTAATTATATATCAACCATTGGGAGGTGTTGGTTATGTTAAGCTTCATTATCTGTTTTGCTCTTTTGATTGGAGGGTATTTTGTCTATGGTAAGATCGTTGAGAATACGTTTGCACCGGACGACAGAGAGACACCTGCAGTCAGGATCAATGACGGAGTCGACTATGTGGTTATGCCACAGTGGAAGTTGTTTCTGGTACAGCTTCTGAATATCGCAGGTCTGGGCCCGATCTTTGGAGCCATGCAGGGTGCCCTCTGGGGACCGGTCGTATTCCTGTGGATCACCTTTGGTACCATCTTTGCAGGTGGTGTACACGATTATTTCTCAGGTATGCTTTCTGAAAGAAATAATGGCGCATCTATTTCTGAGGTATGTGGTATCTATCTTGGAGGTGCGATGAAGAACATCATGCGAGTATTCAGTGTTGTCCTTCTGGTTATGGTAGGTACAGTGTTTGCAGTAGGACCGGCTGGACTGATCGTGACTTTGTTGAAAAACAAAGGAATCACAGGTACATTTGCAAGTGCAGAGGTATGGCTGTGGATCATTCTGGCTTATTACTTTATCGCAACCTTTATTTCCATTGATAAGATCATTGGACGGATCTATCCGCTGTTTGGTATTTGTCTGATCGTTATGGCGGTTGGTGTTATCTTTGGTATCTTTACCAACTCTGCATACACCATTCCGGAGATTTGGACTCATTTCACAAATATGCATCCAGATGGAAAACCGATCTGGAGCTTCATGTTTATTACTGTTGCCTGCGGTGCGATCTCCGGATTCCATTCCACACAGTCGCCGTTGATGGCACGCTGTATGAAATCTGAGAAGCAGGGCCATTTCGTATTCTATGGCGCTATGGTCTGTGAAGGTGTGATCGCCCTGATCTGGGCAGCAGCTGGATGTGCTGTATACGAAGCAACCGGCGGTCTGAGCACCGGATTAAGTGAGATCCTTGCAAATGGACAGTCCGCAGCAATCTATGATGTGTGCATTAAGACCATGGGCTCTGTTGGTGTGGCTCTGGCCATGATCGGTGTTATTGTCTGCCCGATCACTTCCGGTGATACCGCATTCAGAAGTGCCCGTCTGGTACTGGCAGACTGGTTCAAGATCGATCAGAACCAGATCCAGAAGAGACTGATACTCTGCGTACCACTGCTGGCAGTTGGTGCATTTGTAGGCCATCTGGATTATGCAATCGTATGGAGATACTTCAGCTGGACCAACCAGACGCTGGCTATGATCGTTCTGTGGACCGCAAGTATGTATCTGTTCCGTGAGAAGAAGAATTACTGGATCACTGCAGTACCGGCAACATTCATGAGTGCCGTATCTATGACCTATTTCTTCTGCGCATCTGAGTGCCTGAATCAGTCTACAACGATCGCATACCCGGCAGGTATTATTCTGGCAGCAGTTTTCCTTGGAATCTTTATCCATGCTACAAAGAAACCTATGAAAGCAGCAGCTTAAGGGAAAGAATGAGAATTACATATAAGAAATGACAATTGGGGGCAAAGAAATTTGCCCCCAAAATAGTAAAAAGAGTGTGAGGATACAATGATGAGATCACTAAGACTGGGACAGATAGTTATTCCAGATGATGAACTGGCACAGGATAAAAAAACATGCAGAAGATTTGGCCCATGTGGAGTGGGACGGAAGGCAATCTACCTGAACAGCTTTTATATTGATCGAAGATTCTATGTGTCCATGGATTCTGTGACAAGAATTTTTAAAAGGATCGCCATGAGTAAAGGTGGTTTTACCGGAAAAGGATTCTTTGGTTCTCTTCCGTATCTGGTAGTTGAATACGATGATGGAAAGCAGAAGCAGTGCAACTTCAAACATGAAGAAGATGTAGATCGTCTGCTTGCTTATGTGGAGACGCATTTTCCTGGGATTCCATTGCACAGTGTGGAGGCAGAGCGAAAACTGGCGGAAAAAGAAAAGCGTCTGGCGGAGAAATACAAAGGTCTGATTCTGTCTGAAGATGCAGAAGCGACTGTAAAGTCATTGGAGAAAGCGAAGAAATATCTGGAAAAAGAACCAGAGCTGTGCCTCGAACTGAGTCAGTCAGCGAAACAGAAACGAATCTATGAACAGAGCAACCCTGCGTATAAGTGGGTGGCCCTGGCAATCACGTTGCTGGGAGCCGGAGCATTGATCTATGGAATCTTCGCACTGATTACCCATGCCGGTTTTGGAATGTATTTCCTTCTGTTTGGTCTGGCAGCTATTTTCCTGTTTGCTGGTGCAAATGTATTGCCTACAGCCAAAAATAACAGGACAGCCATTGAAAAGCGCAGAGAAAATGCTGTACATACGATGGAAGATTACATACAGAAATCTTCAGATTTTCCGCTTCCTGCTTGTTATGCACATCCAGTCGTGATAAAGTGGATGCAGGATATTGTGAGAACTGGCCGTGCACAGACAGCAGAGGAAGCACTTCAGCTATTAAAGGAAGATCTTCAGAAGCTGAATTCCAGTGTAACAGTCGAGCAGGAAGAATATGATGAGATCATCGTGATCAAACCACTGTTTTTGGTAATGAATTATGAATAAGCTATTGCTAAGCCCATCGGATTTTGTTCGATGGGCTTTCATATATGATGAAATCTTATTGAAAAAAAGTCTCATCAGTGTTAAAGTTAATCCGAACAAACTGAAAATAAATCTCAATTATCAATAACAAATGAGGAGACGGTGAAGAATGACACTGAGAGAATTACAACCAGGAAAGACAGCAACGATACTCTCTGTAGGAGGAGAAGGTGCATTAAGGCAGCATCTTCTTGATATGGGACTGATTCAGGGAACAGAAGTGACCGTTGTAAAATATGCACCTATGGGAGACCCGGTAGAGTTACGGATCCATGGATATGAACTGACGATTCGGTTGGATGATGCAGATAAAATTATGATCAGCAAACCACATGAAGCAAAATGGCATCCGGAATGTAAGCCTTTCAAAGATCCAGAAGCTCATCCAGGCTACGGTGAAGGTGGAAAATATCATAATAAGGAAGAAGAACATGAGCTTCCGGCAGGAACTACACTGACCTTTGCGCTGGCAGGAAATCAGAACTGTGGAAAGACGACATTATTCAATCAGCTTACAGGATCTAATCAGCATGTGGGCAATTTCCCAGGTGTGACAGTAGACCGAAAAGATGGTGTGATCAAAGGTCATCCGGAGACACTGATCACAGATCTTCCCGGAATCTATTCCATGTCTCCGTACAGCAGTGAGGAGATTGTAACCAGAGAGTTTGTACTGAGAGATAAACCAAAGGGAATCATCAACATTGTGGATGCAACCAATATTGAGCGGAATCTGTATCTGACCATGCAGCTGATGGAACTGAATATTCCTATGGTTGTGGCATTGAACATGATGGATGAGGTACGTGCCAACGGTGGTTCGGTCAGAATCAATGAAATGGAATCTTTCTTAGGGCTTCCGGTCATTCCGATCTCTGCTGCAAAAGGAGAAGGAATAGAGGAATTGGTGGAACATGCAGTCCATGTGGCAAAATATCAGGAATGTCCAGCTGTCACAGACTTCTGTGATGAGGAGGATCGAAATGGTGGCGTACACAGATGCCTGCATGCGATCATGCATCTGATCGAGGATCATGCAGAAAAAGCTGGTATTTCTGTTCGTTTTGCAGCAAGCAAGCTGGCAGAAAATGACCCAGGCATGATGGAACTTCTGAATCTAAGTCAGAATGAGAAGGAGATGCTTGAACATATTATCTGTCAGATGGAGGAAGAGACAGGATTGGATCGCAATTCAGCCATTGCAGATATGCGTTTTCATTATATTGAAAAAGTATGTGAAGCAGCAGTGATCCGTCCGCATGAAAGTAAAGAGCGGATCCGCAGTAAACAGATCGATAAGGTCCTCACTGGAAAATATACCGGAATTCCGGCATTTATTGTTATTATGGGTATGGTCTTTTTTCTGACCTTCAATGTAGTTGGTGCAGGACTGCAAAGCCTGTTAGAACTCGGAATTGGAAAGCTGACAGAAGTTACAGCTCAGGCAATGGAGACGTTCCATGTAAACGAAGTATTACAGTCGCTTGTCATTGACGGTATTTTCCATGGAGTTGGAAGTGTGTTAAGTTTCCTGCCGATCATCGTTACTTTGTTTTTCTTCCTGTCCATGTTGGAAGACAGTGGATATATGGCAAGAGTCGCATTTATTATGGATAAGTTACTCCGAAAGATGGGATTGTCAGGCAGAAGTATTGTGCCGCTTCTGATAGGGTTTGGATGTACGGTACCAGGTGTTATGGCAAGTCGTACCCTTCCGTCAGAACGTGACCGTAAGATGACGATCCTGCTCACACCGTTTATGAGCTGCTCTGCAAAGCTGCCGATCTACGCATTTTTTGTAGCTGCATTTTTCCAAAGATATGGAGCGCTGGTTATGATCGGTCTGTACCTGTTCGGCATTCTTATGGGAATTGGAACGGCTTTCGTGTTCCGTAAGACACTGTTCAAAGGAGAACCGGTTCCATTTGTGATGGAGTTGCCAAACTACCGGATGCCAGGGGCAAAAAATGTCGGACACTTGCTGTGGGATAAAGCCAAAGATTTTCTACATCGTGCCTTTACGGTGATTTTTATTGCAACCATTATGATCTGGTTTTTGCAGAGCTTTGATCTGCATCTGAATATGGTCACAGACTCTCAGAACAGCATACTGGCTGCAGTGGCAGGTGTGATCGCACCGTTATTTGTGCCGGTAGGATTTGGTGACTGGAGGATCTCTACTGCACTGATCACTGGATTTATGGCAAAGGAGAGTGTAGTATCCACATTGACTGTTCTCTTTGGAATGACGACTGCTCTGTCCGGATTGTTGAGCCCGCTGGATGCCATGGCTTTGCTTGTGTTCTGCCTTCTCTATACACCGTGTGTGGCAGCCATTGCTTCTGTAAAGAGGGAGCTTGGAGGCAGATGGGCATGTGGAGTGGTGATCGGTCAGTGCTTGATCGCATGGCTGGTAGCATTTGTGGTACACCTGATCGGAACATTTTTCTAAAAATTTTTCTGAATATGAAACTTTTTGGATACATGAATTGTCTAATATATAGAAGCATTGAAAATACTGTATTGCAGACATATAGACCGAAGAGCGACATACGAGGAGGAATGAAAGGTGATTCAGACTTTATTGGATGCCATCCACAGACAGCAGATTGAGCAATACGAAGACGAGAAGGTATACGAGCTCGACTGCAGGAATCCAAAAGCGGAAGATTCTGATGTGCTGCTGGTGACACTTGCAGCAGAGTTTTTAGGTTTACAGAAAACGATTGAGCTTGCACTTGCGTGTCATGCAAAAGTGGTATCTCTGATCCTGTGGGATCCAAAGAACGAACGGACAATTCCCAGCGGCGGCCATTGGCCAAGAGCCTATCGGACGATCCTGCCGGAACAGGCCGTTATGGAATTTCAGGCCAGCGACATGGATCTGATTTATATGAGAAATCCGCAGGACGAGGATGGTAACCGCCTGATTCGTCTTGATTTTCAGACAATGTATGCATAAGTGACACCGTATTTGTTTACATAGGTTTTACAAAATTTTACATAGATTTGGTAGTTCAAAAAGTGAAAAGTATTGTATATTGAGGATGTCCAAAATCCCTTATCAAATCTTAACGAGGCCGGTGCGAGAGCATCGGCTTTGTTAGTTCTCGGATTTTTACGGAGAAAGTGTCGCTCTTATAAAATGTTTCCAGGGTGGTAGACCTGACGGAAGCAGTCAGAGCGATCGTACTTGAAAAAGACGAATAAAAAATAGTATTGAAGTTCCTCACTATCTGGTGGTATGATAAAAAAGTTGTTGTGCAGTGCACAACCTTACCAAAGATAGTGAGGTTCTTTTTTTATGAAAACAAAAGCTTTCAAAGCGGCCTTGCCCTATACATTGCCCATTTGTGTGGGATTTTTGTTCCTGGGTATGTCGTATGGATTTTTAATGAGGAGCAAAGGATTCTCTGTAGGGTATCCGCTGTTTATGAGTATGTTCATCTTTGCAGGCTCCATGGAATTTGTGACAGTCAATCTGCTGTTGTCAGCCTTTCATCCCCTGTCAGCCTTTCTGCTGGCATTGATGGTCAATGCCAGGCACTTGTTCTATGGAATCTCCATGCTGGATAAATATGAGCATACAGGCTGGAAGAAGTTTTATCTGATCTATGGAATGTGTGACGAGTCCTTCAGTATCAACTGTACAGTCACCCCGCCGGAAGATGTGGACAAAGGCTGGTTCATGTTCTTTGTTACACTTTTGAATCATCTATACTGGGTCTGTGGATCTACTGCAGGCGCACTGTTGGGTTATGTGATCCATTTTGATACGACGGGGATTGAATTCGTCATGACCGCACTGTTCGTTGTTATGTTCATGGGACAGTGGGAAGAGCATCCAGACCACAGACCGGCCCTGATCGGACTGGTGATTCCAATCGTCTGTCTGTTTGTCTTTGGCAGCCAGAACTTTATTATTCCGTCCATGGTACTAATTGTCGTATGCTTTATGACCCTGAAAAAATATCTGCAGCCGGAGGTGAAAGAGTGATGACGACTACACAGAGTATTATTACGATTGTTGCCGTTGTACTGGGAACCATGGTGACCAGATTCCTGCCATTTCTGATTTTTCCGGAGGGAAAGACACCGCCTGCCTATATTCAGTATCTGGGAAAGGTACTTCCTTATGCAGTGATCGGTCTTCTCGTTATTTATTGCCTGAAGGATGTGCCAGCCAGCTCCACCTATGGATTGCCGGAGGTCATTGCGATCCTTTTTATCATGGTACTGCATAAATGGAAGAAAAATACCTTGTTATCCATCGGCGGAGGGACTATACTGTATATGATTCTTGTGCAGATGGTATTTTAAAAGGAGGATGAGACAATGGAAGAGATTTTTGAAGAGTATGTAACATTTCACGTAACAGCCAGTGACGGATCAGACGTGGAGATGGCTGTGGTTGATGAGTTTGATTTTGAGGACAAGCACTATGTGGTAGGTGCAGTTGTCACAGATGATACCATTGATGATGAAGGAAGATATATTTATGAGAGTATCATAGATGGGGACGATTTCACGGTAAAGAAGATTGCGAAAGAGTTTGATTACAGACGGATTGCACAGGCTTATGTAGATATGGATGAGGACGAAGAGTAAGATTTTTAAGTGTCTTCCAATAACGATGGTTCGATTTGCGTGACCAAAGTTTGCGGAAGACACTTTTTCGTAATCTTCAAATTTTTTGTATGGTATGTAAGCTGCGTATACAAAGGACTATTCATAGGTTTTTTGAAGATAGCATATATTTTTCCAGGTGGTTTTGGAATAATAACTCGAATATCTTCACTCAAAACACTATTGGGTAAATAAAAGTTTTCTTTTTCAATTAAACCAAGGCATGCAGTAGTAGTGCCGGTTACTTTTTCTGTATAAAGGTCTAAATGAGGAACAATATAATTTCCTATCATCCTTGCTTTGGTATCAATATTCATAATTGCATCAAGTATTTTTAATTTTAATATCGTTGTATGATTGCGTCGGTGGACAAAGGGATACACAATAAAACAACCAAATATGGACTGCCAACCTACTGAAATTACCGCCCTAATGAGACACAGGGCGGTTTTTTCATAGGCAGAGAAAGGAGGTATCCCTACAAGCGGGGCTTGACTGTAAGAGGTCAGGCCCTTTTTCATGCCATCAAATAAGAAGGAGGAAATGCGAATGGCCGATGAAAAAGCAAAAATCGTAACTGACGCAACAGGGCCGGGCTCTGGCCCTGCCTCTGCCCAGCCCGTCAAGCAGGAGCAGCCCGCTCCCGAGGCTCCAACCCCGGAGAAGGCCGAAGCTCCCGCACAGGAGGAAAAAGCCCCACAGGATAAGGCCGCAGACGCTCCCAAGGAAAAGGCCGCCAGCGTGTCGGTCTTTAACTTCTCTGAAATCATGGCCGAGAAGAAGGCCACGGAGCGAGCCGCCGCCCAGCAGGAGGCAAAAGCCCCGGAAAAGGTGGCTTCTCCCGCTCCGTCCAAGGAGGCTGGGGCCAAGCAGGAGGAACAGTCCCAGTCCCCGAAACGCCGGGGCCGTCCGCCCAAAGCAGACAAGGAAAAAACGGCTTCTCCCGGACAGAAAGAGGCTCCCAGCAAGAAGGATAAAGCGGCACAGAAACCCGCTCCCGCCAAGAAACCGGAGAAAGCCCCCAAGGCTCCCAAGCCCGCCAAGGCTACGCCCGAGGTAAAGGCTCCCGTTCAGGCTAAAACACCTGCGGCTCCTGCCGAGGCTCCACGCCCGGTCAAGGAGGAGCAGATTGTTTATATCAAGCTGTCCGAACTCCACGCCTTCAAAAATCATCCCTTCCAAGTCCGTAATGACGAGGAAATGAAGGCCATGGTGTCCAGCGTCCGGGATAAGGGCGTGACCCAGCCCGCTATCGTCCGTCCCCGTGAGGACGGCGGGTATGAAATCGTGTCGGGCCACCGCCGTCAGAAGGCCAGCGAGCTTGCGGGCTTCACGGATATGCCCTGTATCGTCCGTAACCTGACGGACGAGCAGGCTATCACGCAGATGGTGGAGGACAACACCAACCAGCGTGAAAATATCCTGCCGAGTGAGCGGGCCAAGGCCCTGAAAATGCAGTTGGAGGCCATCAAGCACCAAGGAGCCAAGGAGGCCACTTCGGGCCAACTTGACCCGAAGGACGCCGGGCGGCGCTCCAATGAGATCGTAGCCGAGCGCAACAAAATGACGGTCAAACAGGTACAGCGCTATATCAAGCTCAATGACCTTGTTCCTGATTTGCAGAAAATGATGGACGCCGGGCAAATCAAATTTACCCCGGCGGTGGAGCTGGCTTATATCAAGCCCAAAAATCAGAGGTATATCGCCGTTGCCATTGAAGGCCAGCAGTCGGCCCCTTCGCTCTCGCAGGCCCAGCGCATGAGGGAGCTTGACCAGAAGGGCGTTCTGAATGGCGATGTGATCGACGGAATTATGATGGAGGATAAAAAGGAGGTAGACAAAGTGATTTTAACTGGTGCAGAACTGGGCAAATACTTCGGGAAGGAAACCACTCCGAGGGAAATGAAAGACCAGATTATCAAGCTGTTGGATGACTGGAAGGGCCAGCAGAAGGAACAGGTGGCCAAGCCGGAGAAAAAGGCCGCCCAGCAGGAAAAGTAACGCTTCTTCGGGTCAACTTGGCCTGAGGTAGGGCTATGCTCTGCCCCCGAGCTCAAAGGATATTAAATATTCCCCGTCGCCGGTTTTCAGGTAGCATATCCGGGAAAATCAGTCAAGGGCCAAAGCCGCCATGGGCGGTGCCAAAGGCACCCTTGACGGATTTCTCCCGGTTATGCTTTCAGGCGGCAAGCGACGGGGATATATATTCCTTTGAGCCGTTCCCCTTCCCACGGGAAGGGGCGGAGGGGTTGGGCTCCTCTGTCTGGCTCTTTTTAATATGTAGAAACGGAGGTACAAAACCATGAAAAGACCTTTAGCGTATATTACCGCCGCATGGTGCGGCGAACCTGAAACGGATATGGAGCTGGCCGCCCGCTACTGCCGTATGGCATACGAAGCGGGCTTTTCTCCTATCTGCCCCATTCTCTACCTGCCGCTGTTCATCAATGACGCTATCCCGGAGGAACACAAGAACGGGATTGATATGCGCCGGGATATGCTGCGCCGCTCCCATGTGCTGGTAGTCTGCGGCGGTGAGGTGGACGAAGATGTGAAGAATGATATTGCCGTTGCAAAGCGGCTGAATATCACAGCCACCACCCTTGACGGTATCCTGACCGTCAACCAGCAGGGCCGCCATGATGTTTGAAGCCTATGTGACCAATCTGGGGATGTACCCGGAGTACGGGGTTGAAGTCGGAGAATATCTGAAATTCCCCACGACCGCCGAGGAAGTGCGGGCCCTTTTCTCCCGGATCGGCATAGACGGCATACGGTATCAGGAATACTTCATTACCAACTATGAGAGCGATGTGCTGGGGCTCTATGACCACCTCGGAGAGTATGAAAGCCTTGACGAGCTCAATTATCTGGCGCACCTTCTGGAAGAAATGACCCCGGACGAGCTTGAAAAGCTGGAGGCGGTCATGGACGCTGGGGAGTACACCAGCAGCGTCAAGAACTTGATAAACCTGACGCAAAATCTCGACTGCTTTGAGTTTTACACCGGAGTGAAGGATGAGGAAGATTTGGGCCGTATGTATCTTCTGGAGGTTGACGCTCTCCAAATCCCTGAGTATTTAGTTGACTACATCGACTATGAGGCATACGGGCGGGATATTCGTATCAACGAGGGCGGTCACTTTGCCCCCGGCGGCTATGTGTTTGACAATCGGAGTAAATTCGTTGAACACTATACCGGGCTGGACGATATTCCAGACGAGTACCGTATCTCTAATGTCCGCACCCGGGACGAAAAGACGGAAACCCGCTCCATCTTGGCGGCTATCAAACAGTTTCAGGAGTCCCCGCCTGTCCCCCACAAGGACAAGGCGGGGACTTCCCATGAGGAACGGTAGACCTCGGGCCACTTGCCTGAGGCTTCAACTTCCGGCGCGATTTCCGGGCCTCCCGGTTTTCCTGACCCACCCGGAGGAAAGGAGGCAGTATGCAGGAATATGTAGAAGAACGGACAATCGCCATCTCCATCAAAGCGGCCAAGCTCTCGGGCCGGGCGCTGGCGGCGGCCTGCAAAAAAGTCTTTGCGGAAATAGCTAAACAGCAGTCAGCGGCCAAACATTCCCACGGCAGGCAGAGCGTAAAAAAGCTGATGGCCCACTACGGCGGCAAAAGCGCCATGAAATATGTGGGAGCCCCCAAGGACTTTGACCGTATCGCCAAAGAGTTCCATGTGGACTACGCTTTTCACAAGACCAGCCCCGGCCACTATCTGCTGTTCTTCAAGGCAGATCAGGCGGACGCTATCACGGCGGCCTTCTCCAAATATACGGAAAAGGTCATGGCCCGCAGACAGGATAGGCCATCTATCCTCGGTCAGCTTCGACAATTCGTAGAGCAGATTGCGGCAAGGCCAAAGCAGAAAGAACAGGTCAGAGAGGCGGTGAAGGAGGAACGGTAAGTAAGAAAATCAAGAAATATGTACTTCCATGTTTCCCTTATCTCATAGCATTTTGGTTTTTCTCCAAGTGCGGCACAGCCTACCGCATGGCGGCGGGAGCCAACCTCGGAGAAAAGCTGTTCGGTATGGTCAAGACCATCGGCCCGGTATTTCAGAGCTATGCACCGGGGCTGGGCCTCCTTGACCTTGCCGTAGGCGTAGCTGGGGCCGTGATACTGTATTTCGTGGTACAGTCCAAAATCAAAAAGGCCCGGAAATTTCGCCGGGATATGGAATATGGCTCGGCCCGCTGGGGTACAGAGGCAGATATAAAGCCCTTTGTTGACCCCAAGTTTGAAAACAATGTCATCCTGACCGGGACGGAGTTCTTGACCATGAACACCCGACCCAAAATCCCGGCCAACGCCCGCAATCTGAACGCCTGCGTCATCGGCTCGTCAGGCTCGGGCAAGACCCGCTTCTGGCTCACGCCCCAGCTTTTGCAGGCTCATTCTTCCTATGTGGTGGTAGACCCAAAGGGCGGCACACTCTCCCAATGCGGCTATTTTCTGCAAAAGAAGAAGGGCTACAAGGTCAAGGTGTTCAACAGCATTGATTTTTCAAAATCAATGCACTACAACCCCATGGCCTATATCAAGACGGAAAGCGATGTTTTGAAGTTCGTCAACGCCCTGATTGCCAATACCAAGGGGGACGGCAAGGAAGGTGACGAGTTCTGGACGAAAGCGGAAACCCTTTTGTACTGTGCTCTTGTGGCCTATATCGTCTTTGAGGGGCCGGAGGAAGTACGGAACATGAATACGCTGGTGGAAATGATAAACAGCATGGAAGTCCGGGAGGATGACGAGAGCTTCAAAAACGCTGTGGACTATATGTTTGACGGCCTTGCCAAGCGAAGTCCCCAGCACTTCGCTGTGCGCCAATATGCCAAATACAAGTTGGCCAGCGGCAAAACTGCCAAAAGCATACTGATTTCCTGCGGCGCAAGGCTTGCCCCGTTTGATATAGCGGAGCTCCGGGAGATTATGAGCTATGACGAGTTGGAGCTTGATAAGCTCGGGGACAAGAAAACGGCCCTGTTCTTCCTGATAAGCGATACGGACAGTACCTATAACTTTATCGTGGCCCTTGCATTTTCACAGATGTTTAATCTTCTGTGCGAGAGGGCCGACAACAAATATGGTGGCCGCCTGCCCCATCATGTTCGTGTGCTGTGGGACGAGGCGGCCAATACCGGGCAGGTGCCGGGGCTGGAGAAAATCGTGGCCGTTATTCGGTCAAGAGAAATCAGCCTGACCCTGTTCTATCAGGCCATGAGCCAATGCAAGGCCCTTTATAAAGACCATGCGGAAACCATCATGGGCAATATGGACAGCATTGTGTTTCTGGGAGGCCGGGAGGCTTCCACGCTAAAGGACATTTCGGAAAACTGGCTGGGAAAAGCGACGATCTCCATGCAGACAGACAGCCGCACACGGGGGCAGTCCGAAAGCTATGGACTTAATACCCAGCGTTTGGGCCGGGAGCTTTTGACAACCAGCGAGATCACCACCATGCCCGGAAACAAGTGCCTGTTACAGCTTCGGGGCCTGCCCCCATTCTTTTCACCCAAGTATGATTTGAAGCAGCACCCCAACTACCGCTACACAGCGGAACATGACAGTAAACGGAACGCCTTCCATCTGGAACGCCTGACTTCCCGGCGATTGAGACTAAAGCCCGAGGAAGAATACACGGTGTATGAGGTGGACACCTCCGACGAGGACGCTGACATTCTCAATTATGATGATTTGGACAGCGCAGACGATTTCGTTTAACTGATAGATGGACTTCGGGCCAAGTTGGCCCGAGGCCGGAGACCGCCTGAAAGGGCGGTTTTTTGATACCCACAATTCAATCTTTTATCAAATGGAGGAAATGTATATGGAATTTTTCGCTTCTGCTGTTGACACTCTGAAGGTTCTCGTTATGGCTATCGGCTGCGGCCTCGGCGCATGGGGTATCGTCAACCTCTTGGAAGGTTACGGAGCCGACAACCCTGCCTCCAATGCTCATGTACGGTAGAGAAGCACAAAGCAAAACAAAGACAGCCAGCCCTGCCACTATTCCGAAGTCAGGGGAACGCAATAGAAAAATTCATAGCTGTGTGCTATACTTAATTAGCATTTGAACATATCAAGCTGACACAGCAATCTCTTTGCTTGCCGTTAATGCGCGTCTACCAATAGTCCGCAGAAAGCAAGAGTATCGTAAAGGTATAAAAATTTCAAACTTCTTTGTAACGAAATTCCGATTTCTCCGTCTAACCTATGAAGCTGAAGGAGGTGATGACAAGTATGGACTATGAAAAGCTCTATAAAGCCTACTATTTACAGGTATACTCGTATACTATTTCTCTTGCCAAAAATCGTGAGATAGCAGAGGAAATCACGCAGAACACATTCTATAAGGCTGTTTCTACAACATCACAATTCAAAGGTAAGTCAGATGAATTGACATGGCTCTGCTCCATAGCAAAAAATCTTTACCATGATGAAATGCGAAGCCGTCAGCGAGTAGCTGATGTGAGTGAAATCAATGACGTGCCATCAAATGAAAATGTTGAGAACTCAGTTGCAGATTCTGACATGGCGTTCCGCACCTCGTTCTTCACCGTTTGAAGAACCATACAAAGAAGTCTTTCAGCTTCGCGTATTCGGGGAACTATCTTTTCACAAATCGCTGCAATTTTGGAAAAACAGAATCATGGGAGAGTTACTTATCATCGTGCAAAGCTAAAAATTCAAGAAAGGATGGATGAAAAGCATGAGTAAACAATGTGATATTGTTCGAGATATTCTTCCGCTGTATGTTGACGGTGCTTGCAGCGAAGCAAGCGCAGAGATGGTAAAAGAGCATTTGAACGCCTGTGCTGACTGTAACGCAATTTATCAGAAATTGCTTTCACACGAACGAAGATGTTCTTCACGAAGAAAGCGAAAGCGTTATTATGCGCCATGAGGCAAAAGAAAAGCAGAGAGGCAAAAAAAAGATAACGATTGCTGTTCTCGTTTCCATCGCTCTTTGTATCATTGCAATTTTTGCAGCTCTCTTTCTGTTACCTATAAACATTGCTTATGAGCCTGTCAAAATCGACTTCCCATTTGAGGTTGAAGATGTCGAAAGCGTTGAAATGTACCACTATGACGAAGTGCCTGCATCAGCAGAAAGTAGTTGTTGCTGAAAATGATATAAAGACCCTGTATGATAAGTTCAAGGGCTTATCCTAAAGACAAAACACCTGAGGAAACTGCCGGAGCAGCTGTGACCAGCTTTAGATTTAACCTCTCAGATGGAACAAGCTACGATTTGATTTACGCCTGCTATGGAGTTAAAAACGGCGAATTGAAGTCAGCAGCAGGCGGTTTTAAGTATTTCACAAGTGCGGATATCGGCTCTTATTGGAACAATTTGAATACGGAACTTGAAGCAATTCCTATCAATGAGAGTGAATTGCCGTGAGCAGATAGCAACCCAGCCGAGCCTGTCAACGGTCAAGATGAACGGCGCAAATGCGCCGCCGTTGACAGCCCCGCCCGTCTTTGCTGTTCGGTAATCAAGAGGGCGACAGCATAAAATGCTGCCGCCCTCTGCCATTATTCAGAAAGGGGGGATTTTCCATGACCGAACACGAAAGGTATCAAGAACATATCCGGCATACACACGATGCCTTTTGCAAGACCGTTATTCGCCACGCTGCCATAGACGCAGCCCGGAGCATACGCAGCCGCCGCAAGCGGGAAATCTCGCTTGAATATCTGATAGAAGAAAAACACTATCCATTCAGTACCACAGATAAATACTTTGCGGAGCAATCCGGCATGACCAGCTATCCGCTTTTCGTCTGTGGTCAGATGGTGCTTTTGGAAAGTCCAGAGCTTGCCGCAGCGCTGTCCGCACTATCACAGATGGAACAGGAAATCATTTTCCTGTACTACTTCCAACGATTGACGCATAGGGAGATTGGACGGAGATATGGACGGGCTGGCAACACAACCGGGCGGCGTATTCAGATGATTTTACGGCGGCTACGGGCAGAGTTGGAGGGCTTGTCCTATGAACCAGCTACTTCCCTATGAGACAATCGTTAAGGCAAGCGAGGGCGACCCGGAAGCTGTTGCCGCCGTCCTATCCCATTATGCGGGATATATCCGCTCTTGTGCGAAAATGGACGGACAGATTAACACGGATATGCAGGAGCATATCGTCAGGCAACTGATAGAAAGCCTGTTGAAGTTCCGCTTTGACCGCTAAACAGAAAAGTTGTATAATTAGAGCCTGACAAATTAAACTTCAATGAGGGTAGAGCAAATGGAACAGATTATCAATTATAGAGACATACCCACAAATAAAAGGATTGACATATTAAATGCTCTTGAGCGAATAGGTTTTTTTCCGGCATACGGCGGCGTGAAAACAATGCAGCAAATTATGGAAAAGTCAGTTCCAGGTTCAGGCCCACAATTCTATTTCGTTTTCCGTGAAAATGAGTTGATAGGGTACAATTTTCTCATTGGGGACACTAAGAAATATAAAGCGTTCCCATGGCTTGCTATTAGCAATATGGATGAGCAGAAGTTGACTGTTTGTGAAGAACTGATGAAAATACAAATTGCCTTTTTTGAAGAACTCGGAATGCAAAAGATAGCAGATCATTGCGTTAGGATTATGGAAGATTACAGAAAAGGAATTGGAAAGCAGAAAGAAAGCGATTGCAGATAAATTCCATTTGAAAAACGGCTGACAATTTAATACCGCCGCCCATCACAGCGGCAGATGGGAGTGTCGCAAAATCACCGGAATAGGTGATTGAGCGGCACTTTCCGTTTTTAGAGAAAAGAAAATTGGCAGAAAATCTTTGTACGTTGATTTTCTGCCAATTTTTTTCGCACCTAAATAAAGCCTTCATTTTTTGTTGGAATTTTAGGCTGACTTTACTTTAAACAGGTGGGAACCTATTCGTTCATTTTGAATTTTAGCATGTAGTTTATTCAGGTTATAACCCATGCAAAGCAAAAGAATCTCCAGTTTCACTTTGGTTTTTCCGCGAAGCAGAAATTTTTGAAATTCATAGTCATTTTTCAAAACTCCGAAAGCACCTTCTACCTGAATGGAGCGGTTCATGCGATACTGGATTCCTGTTTCGGTCAGGATGTTTTCATAAGACTCCTGTCGTTTTTCCAGAAAGCTTTTGGAAACATATAATCGCTTGTTTCCTTTCGCACGTGTACATTTTTCTTTGTGAGGACAGTCTTTGCAATCTTCACATTCATAGACGGTAACTTCTGATTCATAGCCACTCTTGCTTTTCTGCTTTTTCACAAAGACCGGTGACAGCTTCTTTTGTGCATAACAAGTGTAAACATCCGTTTCTGCATCATAGGCCATATTTTCACGTTTACTGATATCCTGTTTGAAGCTTCGCCTTTTCCACTTTTCGTAGGTTTGTGGTTTTATATAAGGCGTCTGTCTGGTTCCCGAAGATAGGTATAACCTTCTTCGCTTTCATATCGAATCAGCTGTGACACTGGGATATCGGAACCCCAGTTTTTCGTCCATTGTTTTTAAAAATGGAATCAGTGTCCAGACATCGTTTCGGTCTGAAAAGACATCTGTTGCCACGATATATTCACTGTCTACACCGATCTGAATGTTATATCCGGGTTTTAACTGTGCATTCCGCATATGATCATCTTTCATGTGCATAAATGTAGCATCCGGGTCAGTCTTACAATAATTATTTCGTCCCTGAAAGCTGGCTGTATGCCAGTCGTAAGTTACCTGACGTTCCTGAAATTTTCGGAAAAGCTCAAAGTATTTCTGGTTTTTACTTTTTCTTTTCCCTCGGCCATACACAAAAACTGTTCCATCGAGGCGGCACTCATAAGACAGTATTAGAAATGTTTTCGGGAAACGGCGTAGCTTGCGGGCTATGCCGTTTCTCCATTTTGCAGGTTATTCAGTAAAGACGCGGGGAGTATTCCCACAAGGTCATAGGAAATGTCAATCTGCTGTTCCCTATGCCCCTTTGACTTATCCGGCGCGTGGACGTACACCGCTTTTACCATGTCGTTTAAAACAGCGGGCGTTAATTCGTCCAAGTCGAGATATTTCCGTACTTTGCTGATGAACCTGTCAATGTTTTCGGATTGTTCTTCCTGTTCGTTGATTTCCTCGTTCAATCGCAACAGCTTTTCCCGCAGTTCTTCCTGCTCCTGCTCGTAATCGTCAGAGAGCATTTGAAATCTGCTGTCAGATAATTTCCCGTTGGCGTTATCCTCGTAAATACGCTTGAATAATCGGTCAAGTTCTTCAATCCGGCGTTCTCCTTGCGTCAGTTGTCGCCGCTTCGCCGCAAGTTCCTTTTTCGCTTCGGCTTTCTGCTTCGCGCCCATAGCTTTATGGAATTGTTCTTCATGGTTAGCGACACAGGCAATCGTCCATCTCATGTGAGCAAGCACGCCCTGTTCCAAGACAACGGCGCGGATAAAATGAGTAGAGCAAACCGCTTTCCCTTTGAGCCTTGAAGTAGAGCATACGAAATGGTCTTGCCGCGCTTCAAAGTTCTTGCTTGTGCAGTAATACAGCTTTTCGCCGCAGTCGGCACAGCGCACAATACCGGAAAACATATTCGTCTTGCCTGTCCTCGCCGGGCGGCGTTTGTTCTTCCGTAATTCCTGCACCCGTGCCCATGTGTCAGCGTCAATAATCGCTTCATGGGTATTCTCAAACACAAGCCATTTTTCCTCTGGATTGTAACAGGTTCTCTTGCTCTTGTAGGACTGTTTATAAGTCTTAAAGTTTACCGTATGTCCTTGATATTCTGGACGCTCCAAAATGTCAGCTATGGTATCGCTCGTCCAGTTATAAGGATTGTCCGGCGGCGCGTTCCTTGTTGCCCTGCCTGTTTGCTGAAAATGGATTGTCGGCGTTATGACTTTATCCTCTTTCAGAATACGGGCAATCTGCGACGGTCCGTAACCGTCCAGACAAAGAGCGAATATCCGCTTGACTACTTCGGCGGCTTCTCCGTCTACAATCCACTGTTTCTTATTGTCCGGGTCTTTCATGTAACCATAGGGTGGGTTTGTGCAGAGGTGTTCTCCGGCTTCTCCCTTTGACTTCATCACAGCGCGGATTTTCTTGCTTGTATCACGGCAATACCACTCGTTTATGATATTTAAAAACGGGGTAAAGTCATTCTCCTGTTGTTGTGCGCTGTCTATGCCGTTACTGATAGCGATAAACCGCACGCCCTTTTCTGGAAAGAGAACGTCCGTATAAAGCCCTACGCGCAGATAATCACGACCAAGCCGCGACATATCCTTGACAATCAGAACACCGACCTTTTCATCTTCAATCAGAGCGACCAGTTCACTCCAAGAGGGACGGTCAAAGTTCGCCCCCGAATACCCGTCGTCCACAAAAAATTGAGGATTAGGAAAATGGTTCTCCTTTGCGTATTTACTTAAAATTGCCTTTTGGTTTACAATGCTGTTGCTGTCGCCCTGCAATTCGTCGTCGCGCGATAAGCGGCAATAGAGGGCGGTAATTTTGTCAGACTGCCTTAACATAGTTTCTGCTCCTTTCATCGGTGGGCAGTCTACCAATACAGGATTGCTTGTCCCTATTGTATCGGCTCCTGTATTTTTAATCAACATCTTTTTTGCCCTGTTCCTGCTCCATAAGGCGTAAAACCTTGTGGGGGAGACTTCTTTCCCCGTCATAGCTGCCTGTAAAGCGGTACAGCGTCCTGCCGGATTTTATCGTTACTTCATGCATCGGCAATTCTTGAAACAGCGGATTTTCCACTACAATATGCCCGTCCTTGATTTTTCGTTTCCGTTCCATTCCTTTCCCGTCCTTTCTAAAGATAAAACTGAATAGCAAGCATAGAAAACGGATAGCCGTTCTCGTAAAATGTCCGCCTGTCGTCGTTGCATTTTGCCTGTTGGGAAGTGTCCCAAACCCTCATTTTGTTAATCCTTTGAATTGCAGTAACAGCCGCCGTTCCAGCCGCCAGACTTCTTCCATGACGCGCTTCATCTCGTCCATGTCGTCGGCGTAAATCCGCCCTGTTTCATTGATACGCTTTGCAATCTGATTGACGTTCACTCCAATTTTTTGAAGCTGCGCCGTATGCCCTTTGACTTCCTGTAAATCAAGTGTGATTATGTACCCGTCAATGAGCATTTTCCGGGCGTAGGCGGAGAGATTGAGCGTCGGTATCTGTTGCATTTTTTCCTCAATCAACGCCCGTTCTTCCTCTGTTACCCGAATAATGATTTGCACGTTTCGTTTCCTGTTTTCCATGAGTAGCCCCCTTTCGCTAACAAGACGTTTGCACGCGGTATTTCTGCCCGCTTTGTGATAGTTTTTCTTTCACTACCTACAACACCGCACATAGCGGTTTTGCCAAAGATTTTAGAAAAATTTTATATTTTCCCTTTCTCACTTTTAAATACGACGGGAATCGTAAAATGCCAAAATAGAGAAAGAAAGTTTGCAACAAAATTTTTATTCATTTACACTATTTATGAGTTTACAAAAGAGCGCATTAAAAGCGAGGAAAAACAAGTAATAAAAAGGTATGCTTATAGTAAAGGAGGCACGCAAATGGAATGGTTGAAAAAGTTAAGCGCAGCCATAGACTATATAGAAAATAATTTAGACAGTGATATATCGTATGACGAAGCTGCGAAAATCGCCTGCTGTTCGACTTTTTACTTTCAACGGATTTTTTCTTATGTAGCGGGCGTTTCATTGTCAGAATATATCCGGCGCAGACGAATGACACAGGCAGCGTTTGAATTGCAAAGGACGGGCGCGAAAGTGATTGATATTGCCTTAAAATATGGATATTCTTCTCCGACTTCATTTAACAGGGCATTTCAGAGCGTTCACAATATCACACCCGCTGCTGCACGCAGTATAGGGAACACGTTCAATGCTTATCCGGCAATTCGCTTTTCAGTTCAAGTTACAGGAGGAAACGCTATGACATATCACATTATCCAAAAACAATCCATGCGTATGGTGGGTGTCCGTATTCCATTAGTAGAGGACATGGAGGAAAATTACAAAATTATTCCAAAATTTTGGAAGTCTGTTTTGAACAGTAATCTATTTTCGGAAGTATGCAACTTGTCAAATCAATCTCCCAAAGGAGTATTAGGCGTTAGCGTTTATGAAAATCCCCAAAGGATATTTTATTATATTGCAGTAGCCACGAATGAACCTGCTCCGTCCGGTATGTTTGAATTTGAAATTCCATCTGCTACATGGGCTGTTTTTGAAAACAAAGGTTATTTTAAAGAGAATGTGCAAAACATTTTCAGAAGATTTTATACAGAATGGCTGCCATTTTCGGGATATGAATATGCAGGACTTCCAGATGTAGAAGTATATCCTATCTGCAAAGGAACGCCGGTAAGCGGTCATTCCGAAGTGTGGATTTCCATTAAAAAAGACAAGGAGGACGGAACGTGTATCATTTAAGACTGAAAGGCGACCATTATCAGATGGGCGTCAAGAGAGGAAAGATTTTTCAAAAAAACAATATCATATTCCCGCTACATCTTGATAATTTTCAGCTTGAGCATGGAAGAAAAAGTGAACAGATATTGAAAGAGTTTTTCCCCGAAGTATGTGAAGAAATAAGAGGTGTTAGCGATACAGTCGGTGTCAGCTATCTATCCTTTGTATCATGGATGTTATGTATGGGCTGCTGTATGTATAATCTGGAAGATAATATCCCCGTAGAGATTAGGGGGTGTACGGCTTTTGCCTATTTCAAAGACAATAGCGTAATTTATGGCAGAAATAATGATTTGCCGCCATATTTAAAAAACGGAAGTAAAAGTGAAATCTGTTCCCCATTGAACGGAAACAGATTTAATATAACGACATCTTCTTTCATTAACGGGGAAGAAGGGATAAATGAACATGGATTAGCGGTTGCAATGACTTTTGTAATGACAAGTCTGGAAAATATACAAGCGGGCTTTAATTCATGTTTTATCGTAAGGTATCTGCTTGAAAAAGCGAACAGCACAGAAAATGCGCTGCTTCTGCTGATGAAGCTGCCGGTAGCGTCTAACTGCAATATCCTTATCGCAGATAAGAACGGAGAAATGATTGTCGTTGAATGTACGCCTTATGAAAAAAGAATCCGAAAAGCTGTAAGCATGGATAATGGTAAGATTGTGTGTACTGTTAATAGCTTTACATCTGATGAAATGAAGCGGCACGACGCAGCTAAGGGGAACGATTACCATTCTGCGAAACGATATGATACTGTTATGGAGAGTTTCAGCACTCATATAAAAGGAAATCTGATTGAAGCGACCGAACAGCTTCTAAAAGGCGATTATGGGTTTATGTGCCAATATGATGAACCTGATTTTGAAACGGTCTGGAGTTCTGTATTTGATTTGAAAAATCTGATGATATATCGGGCGGAGGGCAACCCACGAAAAAAGAAATTTGTCGTAGATAGCAGATTACATGACGTTGTGCAAAGAAAATAAAATTTCAGAAAAATATCACTGGATAATGTGTCCTGTCTGCAATAACAAAACACGCAATAAAATCAGAGAGGACACAGTTTTGATAAATTTTCCGTTGTATTGCCCCAAATGCAAGCAGGAAACATTGATTAACCTGCGACAATTTTATATTTCGGTTATCAAAGAGCCAGACGCACAGACGCAGAGCCGATAGCACGCTTGAAACATAGCGGCTATCGGCTTTTTCCTTTTAGACGGAGGTTTTATTATGTCACTTGCCGTTATACAAGCATTATCGAACTCGTTAAAAAAAGCCTAACCAACACAACGGAAATTTCTGCCCATGAGTATGAACTGTCAGTACATTATACATACTCTTATAAATCACATTATTCAAACGCCTATGTAGCTTTGTGCTGCATGGGCGTTTGTTGTAATAGCCCCCTACCGGGAAGAAAGGGGGTGATGAAAAAATGAGGTATTCTGAACAATTCATGGAGCGCGTCGAATGTTCTTTTGCTGCCTTTTGTAAGGTTGTTCTCCGCAACGCGGCAATCAGTGCATACCGCGATTTAGGACGGAAACAGAAACGCGAAGTATCACTTGACTATCTGATGTCCGAAACGTCCTTTGAACCGTTTATAACAGACAATTACTTTGAACAGTATGACAAGCCGACCATCTTTGTTGTGAAAGGGCAAGAAATTATTATTGCAAGTGAACGTTTAGCCGACGCATTATTGAAATTGCCGGAGCAACGGCGGACTGTTCTGCTGATGTATTTCTTCCTCGGTTATACTGATACAGAAGTCGGGAACGAGTACGGACGAAGCAGAAGTACAGCGAATTACTGGAAACACGCGGCATTGAAGCAGTTGAGAAAGGAATGGTTAAAATCAGAGCATGAGGAACAAGAAGCTGATACCCTTTGAAGTCATTGAAAAAACGATTGCCGGAGAGCCGGACGCAATAGACGCGGTACTGCGGCACTACACAGGACGCATTAAATACCTGTCTACCTATCGGGGACATATCAATGACGATATTCAAGACCGTCTGAAAGCACAGCTTATCAAAGCTATCCTGCAATTTCGTTTTGACAGGTAGGGAGTAACAAAGACAGAAAAAGCCGTCAAGGATAAAATGCACGCTTGCGCGTCCTTGACGGCTTTCCCTGTCTTTGCTGTTGGGCAGCTAAGAGAGCGCAATCGGATAGACCGCTTACGCTCTCAATCCATTATGGAATGTTACGCGGTAGAGGTTGATTTTTCCTTGATTTATGCGGCTTTTAGTGCGTTTTCAAGGCAAATTAAGGGTTTTATACTCACACATTCAAAAATGGTGTTTTACTGCGTAACATTTTTATATGAATTTAGTTGTCCTTTAAACTCAAAAATAGTATAATAAAATATCTGAACGAAAGGAGTTTAATCATGGAAAAAGATTTATCTAATCAAGAACAGGATAGCTATGCGGTTAATATTCAAGGTAATATAAATGGCGTTCAAATACAACAAGGAACTACAAACTCGTCACAATTCCAAAATGTCAATCGAGTATTTGATTATGATAAGGTCGCAGAAATTTTAAACGAAATTGGCAAATATGTACCAATGTTTGCTGATACATACGGTCAAGATTGTAAAATAGCTGAAAATGCTTTAAATGAGGCAAAAGAGGCCGTTTTGGCTAGAGAAAATCCTTCAAAAATAAAAAAAGCACTATCTATTTTGAAAGATGTTTCTTTAAGAGTGTCGAGCAGCCTTATAGCAACTGGAATTTTAGCGTTATTGAAGCAGATAGGCGTTTAGAGGTAAATATATATGGCTAAAATAGTAATTGAATTGCAACATGAGGCATTAAAAAGCGATTTTGACATAATGAATTTGCTTAGGAAGGCTTATCTCGTTGCAAGAAAATTGAAGTTACAGGAATTTGAGGATTGGGTTAATAACGAATTGAATGGGTATAAAGACTTAGATAAAATTCCTGACTATAGATTACTTAGAGGAGAAATAAAAGCGTGGAATCCATATCACGGTTGGATACCTGTTATTCTACAGAATGACAATGAAGATATAACAACCCATTTAGCGTCTGATTCATTGGCAAACCTGTTAAATGTATATGAAAATTCAGAAAATAAAAACGCGATTTTACAATTTAATGCTACGATGAATAATTATTTGTCTAAATGCAGCGATTTTAATACAAAATATGCCCTAATGATAGGAACTAATCAAATATACAGTATTATTGAACGTGTTAGAAATATTATTTTAGACTGGTCTATAACATTGGAGGAAAACGGTATCTTAGGTGATGAATTACAATTTAGTGATGCCGAAAAAGAAATAGCAAATAAGACTCCTGTCATCAATCATTATACAAATAATTTTTATGGTACTGTAAGCGAAACACAAATTCAGCAAGCCACTACAAATTCGCAACAACAAAAATAGAGAGTAGCTTTTTACCTACTCTCTATTTTTGTTTGTCCTGTATGGCAGCTACCCTATTTCAGTTTGTTGGTTGATACTGTTTTATGAGTAGCTACCATCCTGTTGGCACTTATTTTCAAGATATCTTGTTATTGTTTGAAGATCTTGAATCCTCGAATCTATTTTTACAGAAAACGATTGCATGTATTCATGGTTTAGGAACAGTACTGCTTCCCTGGATTTCTTGAAACATCTTTCTTCCCATTTGCCAACAGATTTTTCCAGACAAATGTATACTTGTTGGCACATGCTTCCAATTTCGTACCATCAATAAATACCGTTTCTACTGACAATTCACCAGCATCTTTCAATCTACGAACCATCTGATAAAACAGATCTTCACATGCCTCCAAAGAAAACCTGTCCGGAACCTGGCAATCGTACTGTGATCTGGTGCCTTTTGCCCGGCAAGCAGCCACATAAAGTTAATATCTCTTAAACAGGCTTTTTTCTATTTTTCTAGAAGAATAAATGTTTTGAGAATAAGCGTGGTCAGGATCTTGAACATGGTCTTCGATCAACTGCAGGATTTCTTCCTTTGAAGAGTAAGCCTTATACAATAACGTATAATCGAGTTCCTCAAGCTCCATGGCTCAGCAGTCGAACAGAATCGTCATCAGGGATAAAGACCTTCTAAACTTAATGGCAAAACCAGTTGATAAGCTTTCTGCTGAATTCGGTATAATTTTTTGGTATTTTATTTTACTAGTCATAATTTATTATACTGATGAATGGCAGCTCCTTCGAGCCTGCTTCTTTTCATTTGAATACAAAAAGGAGCCATTGCTCCATGGATGATTACTCATCTATTTTGCAACAGCCCCTTTTTGCGCCCATTTTCAAAAATCTTTGGCAAACCACACCGCCGGATTGTTGTAGGAGCAGACAGGGAAAACAAAATTTCCGCTGCGTTTAGTTTTCAAAACGCCCCTTTCACCGTTGTAGTGGTGAACAGCGGGCAGAACACGCCGCCGCAATCGCTATATTGGTGGAGCAAGCCAGTATATCCGCAAAACCAGAGCCGCCGAGGAAAGCGGTAGTTTTAGAGCAGATTCTACTGCAGTACCAAAATTCGCTTTTCGCTCATCTTTGCCCCTGCGGGAATCTTGTTGGGGAGTGCCTTCCCCAAACCCTGCTTATGCGGCTTGCGCCGCTTGAAAAATCCCTCAAAATAATTTTTCGGATTTTTAAAACAGTTCCGCTTTACACCCTGTTTTTCTCCTATTAGTGAGAGGACACCACGCACAGCCGAAAGGAGGTTTTACCATGCGAAAACGATATAACACGCCGCACCGCAGCCGGGTAGTCAAGACACGCATGACCGAAGAAGAATACGCCGAGTTTGCGGAAAGGCTTTCTGCTTACAACATGAGCTGCCGAGTTTATCCGGCAAGCCATAACCGGGGCAGCATACGCCCCATCATAACCGTTTCCCCCGTCAATGACGAGTTGCTTGCCGCTGTCGGGAAGCTGACCGCCGAATACGGTCGGATCGGCGGCAACTTAAACCAGATAGCCCGGACGCTGAACGAGTGGCACAGCCCCTACCCGCAGCTTCTGTTGGAGGTACGGGCGGCGGTTTCCGACCTTGCTGCCCTAAAGTTTGAAGTCTTGCAGAAAGTGGGTGACGCTGTTGGCAACATTCAAACATATCAGCTCTAAAAATGCTGACTATGGCGCAGCGGAAGCCTACTCACATTTGAGCATGACGAGTTTACCATGAAGCCCACCCTTGATGAAAACGGGCGGCTGATACCGAGGGAGGATTACCGCATTTCTTCCCTCAACTGTGGGGGCGAGGATTTCGCTGTTGCCTGTATGCGGGCTAATCTCCGCTATGAGAAAAACCAAAAACGGGAAGATGTGAAAAGCCACCACTATATCATCAGCTTTGACCCACGGACGGGACAGACAACGGCTTGACCGAGACCGGGCGCAGGAGCTGGGCGAGCAGTTCTGTAAAGAGCATTTCCCGGACAAAGCCTTAGTCTGCACCCACCCGGACGGGCATAACCACAGCGGCAATATCCATGTGCATATCGTCATCAACTCCCTGCGGATTTATGAAGTCCCGCTTCTGCCCTACATGGACAGACCAGCCGACACACGGGAGGGCTGCAAGCACCGCTGCACCAATGCCGCTATGGAATATTTCAAGAGTGAAGTCATGGAGATGTGCCACCGGGAGGGACTTTACCAAATCGACCTCTTGAACGGCAGCAAGGAACGGATAACAGAACGGGAATACTGGCGGCAAAGAAAGGCAGCTTGCCCTTGATAAAGAGAATGCCGCCAGAGAAGCCGCAGGACAGCCGACCAAGCCCACCAAGTTTGAAACGGACAAGGCGAAGCTGCGCCGGACGATACGGCAGGCACTTTCCCAAGCTACCAGCTTTGACGTTTTCCCTTTGCTGCGGGAGGGTGTGACCGTCAAGGAGAGCCGAGGTGGCGGCTTTCCTACCTCACGCCGGACAGGACAAAGCCTATCACAGCCCGGAAGCTGGGGGACGATTTTGACAAGGCTGCTGTCCTTGCCCTGCTCACGCAGAACGCCCACAGAGCCGCCGAACAGACCAAAGCCATACCCGAATATCCTGCCGCAGTTAAAAAGCCGTTACAAGGGGAAAAAACCACAAAACCACCCGGCAGACAACACCTTGCAGCGCATGGTTGACCGAAGCCAAGCGAGCCGAGGGCAAGGGCGTGGGCTATGACCGCTGGGCGTCAAAGCACAATCTAAAGCAAATGGCAGCTACCGTTACCGCCTACCAGCAGTACGGCTTTTCTTCCCCGGAGGAACTGGACGAAGCCTGCTCTGCTGCCTATGCCGCCATGCAGGAAAGCCTTACAGAGCTGAAGCAGGTGGAAAAGACACTGGACGGGAAAAAGGAGCTGCAACGGCAGGTGCTTGCCTATTCCAAGACCCGCCCTGTCCGGGACGGGCTGAAACAGCAGAAAAACGCCAAGGCAAAAGCAGCCTACCGACAGAAGCATGAAAGCGACTTTATCATAGCAGACGCAGCCGCCCGCTATTTCAGGGAGAACGGTATCGCTGCCGAGCTATAAAGCCCTGCAAGCAGAGATTGAAAGCCTTATCAAAGAGAAAAACAGCGGCTACAACGATTACCGGGCAAAACGGGAGGAATACCGCCGCTTACAGACTGTCAAGGGCAATATCGACCAGATTTTACGCAGGGAACGCAAGCCTGTGAAAAAGGCAGGAACAGGAGCGATAAAAACCGCCCCCAAATGTACCCGAACCCATACAGAACAAGGGGGCTGCCCCGTACCCTATCCGCAATACCAAAGGATTTTTTAACGGGCTTACAGGGCAGAAAAACCCCGAAAATGATACCGAGATGATACAGAATTACCGCCGATACCGTCACACCAGCGGAAACGGCAGAAAGGAGCGCACCCATGCCAAGAATGAGCAAGAAACGGCGGCTGGAATGGTCTTTTTTCCTGCGGCAAGTAAAAGTCGGGAATACCACCTGCGACCGTATCACATACAACGACCTCTGCCGGGGCTGTACCCATAGCTGCAAGCAGATTCCGGCGGTTATCATACTCGCCCCGCTACTACCCAAACGCCGGAAAAAGGAGGACAGGGACAATGGCAGATAACCGCAAATATTACTACCTCAAACTGAAAGAAAACTTCTTTGACAGCGATTCCATTGTGCTGTTGGAGGACATGAAAGACGGGATTTTGTATTCCAATATCCTCTTGAAGCTGTACTTAAAATCGCTGAAAAATGGCGGCAGATTGCAGCTTGACGAGCATATCCTCCACAGCGCAGATGATAGCGACACTGACCCGCCACCAGATAGGGACGGTTGAAAGGGCTTTAGAGATTTTCCGGCAGTTGGGGCTTGTGGAGCAGCTTGACAGCGGGCTTTCTACATGACCGATATTGAACTGATGATAGGTCAGTCCTCTACCGAAGCGGAGGAAACGGGCTGCAAGGCTGGAATACCAGGCGCTTTTGCCACCCCGGACAAATGGCGGACATTTGTCCGACATTCGTCCACCAGAGATAGAGATAGAGTTAGAGAAAGAGAAAGAGATAGAAAAAGGAGAGAGGGAGAAACGGGACACCCCGCCCCCGCCGCTTATGGCAGATACAGCAATGATAACTGACCGATACAGAGCTTTCCGGGCTGAAAACAGAGCTGCCCGACAAATGGGAGTATTATATTGACCGGTTCCTGCCATATCGCTTCCACCGGAAGCAGTACCACAGCCATGCAGCCACGATTTACAAATGGTCGCAGGAGGACGCGCCAAAGGCAAGGCTGCCCCTGAAACAGGGCATACCTGATTATTCATGCAAGGAGGGCGAGAGCTTATGAAAACGATTGAAGCTATGATTACGGACATTACAGCCACTACCGCCGAAGCGGAGGATTACAGGCGAGGACGGGCTTTATACTGCGGCAAGTGCCATACGCCCAAAGAAGCCTATTTTGCAGAGGAAAGACCTGTTTCGGGCGTGACCGCCACCCAACAGACTGCGACTGCCAGCGGCAGCCTGAAAAGCAGCAAGCCGCCGAAAGCCGACAGAAGCACCTTGAAAAGTGGAGGACTTGAAACGCCGGGGCTTTACCGACCCTGCTATGCGGAACTGGACATTTGAGCATGACAACGGCAGAAACCCGCAGACCGAAACCGCCCGCTTTATGTGGAGAGCTGGGAAACCATGCAGGCTGAAAATATCGGCTACCTTGGGGCGGCGGGACGGGAAAGCTACCTTGCCGCCTGTATCGCCAACGCCCTTATGGAGCAGGAAGTCCCGGTGTGCATGACAAACTTTGCAACGATACTGGGTGACCTTGCCGCCAGCTTTGAGGGCAGGAACGATATATTTCCGCCTTTGCAGCTACCCCCGCTGATACTTTGATGATTTTGGTATGGAGCGAGGGACAGAATACGGCTGGAACAGGTTTATAGCGTGATTGACAGCCGTTACCGCAGCGGCAAGCCGCTGATCGTCACCACCAACCACACGCCGGAGGAAATGCACCCGCAGGACACGCCCCACGCCCGTATCTATGACAGGCTGACTTCCATGTGCGCCCCCGTCCGCTTCACGGGCAGCAACTTCCGAAAGGAAACCGCACAGGAAAAGCTGGAACGCTTAAAGCAACTGATGAAGCAGCGAAAGGAGAGCCTATGACAGAAACGAAACAGACAAGCACCACCAAAAGACCGCCGCCCGGACTGTGTAACGGAAATCCGCATGGGCAACTTGTCCTTACCGTTTCCGGCTTCTTCAAGCAGGGCGCAACCGACACCGCAGCCGACAAGATGATGAAAGTGCTGGAAGCGGAAGCTGCTACACAAAAAACGGCGATTTGACCGACCATAAAGAAGCAGATTTGACGCTTTTGCCGCTATACAGACAGCCGCCCCATGTGGTACAATCAAGGTACGGAATAGTGGGCTGGCTGTCGGAAACGGAGGATTTTATGTTAAGACAGACCAACCAACAACCAATTACCGCCCTTTACCCAAGACTATCCCATGAGGACGAGCTGCAAGGCGAGAGCAATTCCATTTCCAATCAGAAGCGTATCCTTGAAACCTATGCAAAGCAGAACGGCTTTTCCAATCTGCGCTGGTACACGGACGACGGTTATTCTGGTGCGAACTTTCAAAGACCCGGTTTTCAAGCCATGCTTGCGGACATTGAAGCCGGAAAAGTCGGGACAGTTATCGTAAAGGATATGTCGAGGTTAGGGCGAAACTACCTGCAAGTGGGAATGTACACGGAAATGATTTTCCCACAGAAAGGTGTCCGCTTCATCGCTATCAATGACGGAGTGGAGTGGACAGCGCACAGGGCGACAATGACTTTGCCCCGCTGCGGAATATCTTTAACGAATGGCTGGTGAGAGATACGAGCAAGAAAATCAAAGCAGTAAAACGCTCAAAAGGCATGAATGGCAAGCCCATCACAAGCAAGCCTGTGTATGGCTACCTCATGGACGAGGATGAAAATTTCATTATTGACGAGGAAGCTGCACCCGTAGTCAAGCAGATATACAACCTCTGTCTTGCCGGGAATGGTCCGACCAAGATAGCCCGTATGCTCACAGAGCAGCAAATCCCCACGCCGGGGACGCTTGAATACCGCAGGACGGGCAGCACCCGCCGCTACCACCCCGGCTATGAGTGCAAGTGGGCGACCAATACCGTAGTGCATATCCTTGAAAACCGGGAATACACAGGCTGTCTGGTAAATTTCAAGACAGAAAAACTTTCCAAGTCACAGTAGAAAATCCCCGGAAAAGCAAGTGATTTTCGAGAACCACCACGAGCCTATCATAGACACCCAAACATGGGAACGGGTGCAGGAGCTTCGCAAACAGCGCAAACGCCCAAACCGCTATGATGAAGTGGGTTTGTTCTCCGGCATACTGTTCTGTGCGGACTGCGGCAGCGTGATGTATCAGCAGCGATACCAGACGGACAAGCGCAGGACTGTTATATCCAGCGCTAAAACGCCCTGAATCGGCGCACTTTATCCGCACCGACCGACCTGCGTACTCTCCAATCTGCGGAAAGTGACCAGCTATGCGGCAAAGCATGAAGCCCGGTTTATGAAACTCTTGATTGAGCAGAACGAGGACGGGGGCAAGCAAACGCAGGAACGCCGCCAAGAAAAAGGAACTGGAAGCCTCCGAGAAACGCATAGCCGAGTTATCCGCTATCTTCAAGCGGCTGTATGAGGACAGCGTGACCGGGCGCATATCAGACGAGCGTTTCACTGAGCTGTCGGCAGACTATGAAGCAGAGCAACGGGAGCTGAAAGAAAGAGCCGCCGCTATTCAAGCGGAGCTTTCCAAAGCACAGGAAGCCACCGTGAACGCAGAAAAGTTTATGAATGTTGTCCGGCGGCATACCAGCTTTGAAGAACTTATACTTCTGTTGCGGGAGTTTGTAGAGAAAATCGTTGTGCATGAGTGCAGACGAGAACAAGACCCGCAGACAGGACATTGAGATTTATTATTCTTTGTTGGCAAGGTGGACTTGCCTGAATAACCGCCCGACCTATCCGACAATGCGCAAGTGCCGGATAGGAACGGCAAAAATTTTACACTTCTACTTTATCGCACACATCAGTAAAATCGCAGGAAGCAGTTCATGGCATTAAATTCGGGAATAAAAAGAAAGAAATGCAACAATCCAGACGGTATCAGCGGCAGGCTACAAGAATAAATTGTGATTTCACAAGATTGAAAGTGTTATAATAAGAGAAATTCTGCCGCCCCGGTGGTATGGATAGAAAGGCAGGAAAACAATATGCACATCAGCTATAAACCACTCTGGCACACACTGTTAGAGCGTGATATGAGAAAAGAGGATTTAAGGCTTGCTGCTGGTATGACAACGAAAATATGATTGCCAACATGAGCAAAGAGGGGACATCAAGTGGATACATTAGCCCGTATCTGTGAAACGCTGAATGTGAGATTACTGATGTGATTGAGTTAGTACCAGACGAGCCTGCTTCCACAGGTGGAAGGAACATGAGCGAATTGAAACCAAGAATAACGGAAAACGGAATTGATTATATCCTTGTCGGAGATTACTATATCCCAGATTTGAAATTGCCGGAGGAACACCGCCCTATCGGAAAGTACGGACGGATGCACCGGGAATATTTAAGAGAAGTCCACCCAGCCAGATTGAATACATTGACCCTGACAGGAGGAATTATGGACATATCTTGCAGACCTGAACGAACAGGCACAGGAAACGGTTAGACACCATCATGGAGCAGATGAAAGCCTGCCGAGGGCGTGACTGAGGAATAAGTGTACCCATCAATGGAATGGGTGCAGCGTTGCAATAACATTCACAACCAGGGCAGCAAGAAATTGTTTTGCAAGAGATGATTTATTC